>ENA-OOKA01000001-OOKA01000001.1-human-skin-metagenome-genome-assembly--contig:-NODE-1-length-509757-cov-20.507789_pt1 | contig 509757 bp, 450 predicted proteins | sample MGYA00248825_ERZ500995 | MGnify/ENA primary metagenome ERZ500995 (study PRJEB25958, sample SAMN03398540) | human skin metagenome | study: EMG produced TPA metagenomics assembly of the Human Skin...
TGCCACCCCGAACTCCACCCTGGGCTCACCTACGCACTCCGAAACGCGAAGAGCCGTCAAACGGCATATCGAGCATCTACTACCGGATGGTCTTGCCAACTCTTTCCGCCGCCTTGCGTGCGGCTTCTTTCGCAAAGGGGGCCACACCAGTAATGGTGGCGGATCCCGGTCCTAGAGCTTCTCCGTATCCCACTGGAAATAGTCCATCTACTTCAGGAGTAAGGCCGTGCATCAGAGAACGGAACGGCCCCACGGCAGGACGGAAGCCTGTGCACCAAATCAAATGATCAGCATCTACCTCATCCAGCGAAGAAAACATCGGATGCGACTGCAGCTCCCCAGAATCCCTGGCCTCCTTCACGGAGTCCACAACAACGATGTCCCCCAATGCGCTCTCCGGTCCCGGATCTTCCTCGCCACTCTGCATTGCACGCAAACGCTCGCGGTTCCTTCGGAACAACACTCGCCCATCCACATCATCGGGCATAAACCGCGGTTCGCCCTGGGTATACCAGGTCACGTCTCCAACCTTGGTCAGTTCCGCAGCGATCTGAGCACCGGAATTCGCACCTCCCACCACGGCAATTCGATCTCCGACAAAGGGCTCAGGCCCCGGATAGTGAGCAGAATGCCACTGCTGACCTGAAAACTCTCCCGGGTAATAGGGCACAAATGGCGCAGACCACGTGCCTGTGGCAGCGACAACAGAACGCGACTGCCATTGTTTCCCCTCGGAATCTTCTGCAACAAATCCATCATTTAGTTTTGTCACAGTGACAATTTCCACCGGGCGCTGAACCGGAATGTCGTATCGCTGTTCATAGCGGGAAAAGTAATTCACCACGTGTTCGGCGGGTGGAAAACCTGGATAAGAGGGCATCATCATCCCCGGCAAATTGGAGGCATTTGCTGGGGAAAACAAAGTCAACGATGGCCACGCGTGTCTCCACGCACCCCCTGGCGCTTCTTGGTTATCCACCACAATGGTGCTCACCCCGGCCCGTAGCAGATAGAACGCGGTAGCAAGGCCGGCCTGTCCCCCGCCGATCACCAAGACCTCGCACCGCTGAATCATATGACTACTTCACACGGGCGCCAGCGAAGCGCTTCTTGCCCTTCCGTAGCACCAGCCACTCACCATGGAGCAGATCCTCTGCAGACGGTGCCCATTCAATATCTTCGATGCGCTGGTTGTTGACGTATGCGCCACCTTCGCCGACAGTGCGGCGCGCCGCACCCTTGGACTTCTCCAGCCCAGAGTTCACCAGCAATTCGAGGATATCCGTACCTTGCGGAACCTCTGCGACCTCCGTCTCCTGCAGTGCGGCAGCAAGAGTTTGTTCATCTAGGTCAGCCAACTCTGCCTTGCCGAACAACGCTTGTGCTGCCAGCTCGACCTTGGCCACGGATTCTTCACCATGCACCAGTGCGGTCATCTGCTGAGCAAGCACACGTTGCGCTTCACGCTTGAATGGTCGCTCCGCCACCTCAACTTCCAAGCGCTCCAGCTCTTCGCGGTCCAAGAAGGTAAACCAGCGCAAGTAGCGAATCACATCGGCATCCGCAGTATTGATGAAGTACTGGTACCAGCTGTACGGGCTGGTCATCTCTGGATCCAGCCACAGCTTTCCACCACCAGTGGACTTACCGAACTTGTTGCCCTCGCTGTCCGTAACCAGCGGCACGGTCAGTGCGTGGACAGTCTCTCCATCCAGACGGCGATTCAGATCCACACCTGAGATGATGTTGCCCCACTGATCCGATCCGCCCATCTGCAAGCGCGCATCGTAGTTGCGGCGCAGGTGAACAAAGTCATTGGCCTGCAGCAGCATGTAGGAAAACTCGGTGTAGGAAATACCATCAGTTTCCAGACGGCGCTTCACCGTCTCACGCCCCAACATCGTGTTCAGGGAGAAGTTCTTGCCCAAGTCGCGAAGGAACTCGATGATGGACATCTGAGAAACCCAGTCGTAGTTGTTGACCAACACCGCCTTGTTATCCCCCTCGAAGGACACAAAACGGGACAACTGGCCAGAGATGCGATTAGCCCAGTCCTTCACCGTGTTGGCGTCGTTCATAGAACGCTCACCCACATCGCGAGGGTCACCAATCATGCCCGTGGCACCACCTGCCAACACAATGGGTGTGTGGCCGGCCAGCTGCAAGCGCTTCAACATCAACAACGGCACCAAGTGTCCGGCGTGCAGCGACGGGCCGGTCGGGTCGAAACCAACGTAGGCAGCGGTGGGGGTCTCCATTTGCTCGCGGAGCGCGTCTAGGTCCGTGGACTGGGCAATCAGGCCGCGCCAGTCCAATTCGTCGATGATGTTCGCAGAGGGACCAGATGCAGAAGAATCGGACGCAGGGGTGTCAGTCATGATGAAAAGAGCTTCCTAAAGTTAGGCGGTAAACGCGTAAAAAGTTCAGCGCGCGTGTTAAGCGCAGCTAGTTCGCGAGGGGCCAGTCAACGGCCTCGTCGATGAGTAGCACGGGAATGCCATCCTCGGTGGGATAGGCCTTGCTCAAGCGAGGGTTGACCAAATAGTCACCGTGTTGCTCCAAAGGGCCCTTGTCCTGCGGGCACGCCAGAATGTCCAGAAGCTGGGAATCGATCATGGTTTCTCAGTCTAGCGGTTCGGAATCGGACTGGCCTCAGCCCACTGCCGATCCTGCTGTGCTTGGGTGCGAACTCGCTCCTTTTGCTCCGCCACGCGCACACCTGCCGTACCACCACGGGTCGCGCGAGAGGCCACGGCGCCATCCACCGTGAGGACTTCTCGGACCGCTGGGGTCAGGGCCTCGTGCACGCTGGCGAGCTCGTCGTCCGTGAGATCGATGAGATCGACGCCACGAGCTTCAGCAATACGGACACAGGAGCCGGAAGCCTCGTGCGCCACACGGAACGGCACTCCCTCGCGCACCATCCACTCAGCCAAATCAGTAGCCAAGGTGTAGCCAGCCGGGGCCAGCTCTAGGAGCCTGTCCGGATGGAACTCCAGCGTGCCAACGAGCCCAGCCATAGCCGGCAACAGAAGATTGAGCTGAGAGACGGAATCCACGATGGGTTCCTTGTCCTCCTGCAGGTCGCGGTTGTACGCCAGCGGCTGCGCCTTCAGGGTGGCCATCAGGCCAGATAGGTTGCCAATCAAGCGTCCAGTCTTGCCTCGCATCAGCTCAGCGACGTCCGGATTCTTCTTCTGGGGCATGATCGACGAGCCCGTGGACCATGCGTCCGCCAAGGTGACGTATCCGAATTCTGGCGTGGACCAGGCAATGATCTCTTCGGCGAGACGGGACAAATCCACCGCAGTCTGCGCCAACACAAATGCTGCCTCAGAGGCGAAGTCGCGCGACGAGGTGGCATCAATGGAGTTATCGCCCGCAGTATCAAAGCCGAGCTCGTCGGCAATCGCCTCCGGGTCCAAAGCCAGCGAGGATCCAGCCAAAGCGCCAGAACCGTACGGGGAGATCGCCAAACGCTTGTCCAAATCGCGGAAGCGCTGCAGGTCACGCTGCAGGGGGTGCGCATGAGCCAGCAGCTGATGAGCCAGCAACACTGGCTGGGCTGCCTGGAAGTGAGTCTTGCCCGGCATGATGGCTTCCGGGTAGCGATCCGCCTGGCTGACCAAAGCCTCGATGACATCCACCACGCCAGCGGCGACATCGCGCAGGGCCTCGCGCAACCACATGCGGAACAAAGTGGCCACCTGATCGTTTCGAGAACGTCCAGCGCGCAGACGGCCACCCACTTCAGGGCCAACCCGGTCAATGAGACCGCGTTCCATTGCCCCGTGGACGTCTTCATCGCCGGCTTCGGGCCCAAAGGCTCCGCTTTCTACGTCATCGCCCAGCTTCTTGAGACCCGCGATCATGGTCTCGAGGTCTGCGTCGGAAAGAAGACCGGCACGGTTGAGCACCCGGGCGTGGGCCTGCGAGGCCAGCACGTCGTAGGGTGCCAGCACCCAATCGAAGTGCGTGGACTTACTCAACGCCGCCATGGCCTCCGCAGGGCCGCCGGAAAAACGGCCGCCCCACAGGGCTCCTTCATTGGTTCCGTGCTGGTCCTGCGTGGTCATGAACTACTTTCCTTGGGTCGATGATGGGGACGCGAAAACGGGAGAAACCCGCTATTAGGCCAGGTCGCGCTTGGAGGCGATCTTGGAGGACAGACCGTGCAGCTCCACGAAGCCGCGGGACAGGGTCTGATCGAAGGAATCGCCTTCGTCGTAGGTAGCCAGGTTGAAGTCGTAGAGGGACTTCGAGCTGCGGCGACCGTTGACGTCGATAGCACCAGCGTGCATCACCATGCGGATATCGCCGGTGACGGACTCCTGGGTGGAATCGATGAACGCATCCAGGCTGCGCTTCAGAGGAGCGAACCACAAGCCGTCGTAGACCTCTTCAGACCAGCGAGCATCCACCAGGCGCTTGTAACGAGCCAGCTCGCGCTCCACGGTCACAGCTTCCAGAGCCTCGTGCGCACGAATCAGAGCAGTTGCGCCAGGAGCTTCGTAGATCTCGCGGGACTTGATGCCCACCAGGCGGTCCTCAACCATGTCCAGACGGCCGATGCCCTGGGCACCTGCACGGCGGTTGAGCTCCTCGATAGCCTCAAGCACGGTGACCTTGCGGCCGTCGATGGCTACGGGTGCGCCACCTTCGAAGGAAATGATGACCTCGTCAGGAGCCTGGCCCAGCGCTGGGTCCTCGGTGTAGGAGTAGACATCCTTAGTTGGGGCGTTCCACAGATCCTCGAGGTAGCCGGTCTCCACGGCACGGCCCCACACGTTCTGGTCGATGGAGAATGGGGACTTCTTGGACTGCTCGATAGGGATGCCGTTTTCCTCGGCGAAGGCGATGGCCTTCTCGCGGGTCCAGGCGTAATCGCGGACTGGAGCGATGATGTCCAGGTCAGGAGCGGTGTTGGCGAAGCCCACCTCGAAGCGAACCTGGTCATTGCCCTTACCGGTACAACCGTGAGCCACGGCGGTGCCGCCGTGCTCCTTGGCAGCATCGGACATGTGCTTGACGATCAGCGGGCGGGAGATCGCGGAAACCAGTGGGTATTCCTTCATGTACATGCCGTTGGCCTTGATGGTTGGCAGGCAGTACTCGTTGGCGAACTCGTCGCGGGCATCCACCACGATGGATTCCACAGCGCCGGCACCCAGAGCGCGCTGGCGCACGGTCTCCATGTCCTCGCCGCCCTGGCCGAGGTCGATGGACACAGCCACAACTTCAGCGTTGCGCTCCTTGGCAATCCAGCTGATGGCAACGGTGGTATCTAGTCCACCGGAGTAAGCGAGAACTACGCGATCCTTCATGAGTGATCCTTTCGATCGTCTGCGCCGCCGTGTTTTGGTGCCGACAGCAGCAAGTTTTCTTTCTTAACGTTTCTAATAGTGCAGTTTAGCCGTGGGCTAACTGGTTGAAGTACTCCGCCAGTTCAGTACCTGTAAAAGGTTCTCTGGCCAGAGCGAAGATGGTGTCATCTCCGGCGATGGTGGCGGCCAGTTGGTCCACTTCGCTGCGATCCAAAATGCTGGCCAGGTACTGCGCCGCCCCAGGTGGGGTGCGTAGCACCGCGATGTTGGAGGAGTAATCGGTTCCCACCAGCAGCTCCGCCAGCACGCGCCGGAGCTTGTCCGGCCCGTCGATGCGGATCTCGTGGGAGACCGAGTAGTACACCTCGCCGCTGGAACGGACCTTGCGGGCACCAATGTCCACGAGGTCGCGCGACAGCGTGGCTTGGGTGATCTCCACGTTCTCCCGCGTCAGCAGGTCAATGAGCTGGCGTTGACTGGAGACTTTGTGCGTCCCGATGATCTTCTCGACCATGTCCTGACGCGCGGACCGACTCATCGCAGTAGCCATGCCAACAACGCCTTTTGTGCATGCAGTCGGTTTTCCGCCTCGTCGAACACCACCGATTGCGGACCATCGATGACATCCGCCGTGACTTCACTGCCACGATAAGCCGGCAGGCAGTGCAGGAAGATCGCACCTTCGTTGGCCTGCGCCATCACCTCTGCATTGACCTGGTATTTGCGCAAGACGGTGCGGTCCTCCGATGGATCCTGCCCCATCGACAGCCATGTATCGGTGATGACCACGTCCGCACCGCTAGCATCCACCTGATCAGTGACGGTGACTGTAGCTCCCGTTTCTGCGGCCCGGTTTTGCGCGCGCTGCACGAAGCGCTGCTCCGGTTGGAACCCTTCGGGGGCGCAGATGGTGATGTTCACTCCGGCGGTGGCAAACCCCAGCATGTAGGAATTGGCCATGTTGTTTGCGCCGTCACCGAAGTAGATGGCGTTCAGACCTTTGAGCTCGCCCTTGTTTTCCTGAATCGTTTGCAGATCGGCCAGGATCTGACACGGGTGGAAATCGTCGGACAGGGAGTTGACGATGGGCACCGTGGCAGTTTCCGCCATCTGCTCCAAGTTGGACTGCGCGCTGGTGCGCCAGACGATGGAGGTCACGAAGCGGGAGAGCACAGCACCCGTGTCTTGGAAGGTTTCGCCCTTGCCCATTTGCGAGCTTCCTGAGTCCACGACGATGGCATTTCCTCCGAGTTCGGTTATGCCTGCGTCGAAAGAAAATCGCGTGCGCGTGGAGGTCTTATCAAACAACACGGCCACGGACTTGCGTTCCAGCAGGTCGCGGTACGTATTGCCGTAGCGGTCCTGCTTGAGCTCGGCGGCAAGCGCCAGAACTTCTGCTTGTTCTGCGGGCGAGATGTCATCGTCTGCGAGGAAATGTCGGAGCGTCATGTGGCAAGTCCTTGTCTAGTCAGTCCTGTGGGATGCGTGTTGCAGTGTGTGTCGTCAGTGTGGATCGAGAGTGCAGGTTAACTGCGATTATTGCGGTGTGTGTCCAGCATTGTCGTGATTTTGTCGACGCCATCCTGCGCCTGCGCCATCGTCATGTTGAGCGGCGGAACAATCCGGATCACGTCGGGGCTTGGCCGATTAAGGATGAGTCCGTAGTCCAGTGGGTCCTCAGTCATCGGGGCGTCCAGAACTACTCCCAGCATCAGGCCACGTCCGCGGACTTCCGTGACGCTGGGGTGTGCTGCGAGTTGTTGCTCGAAGTACGCTCCTACCTTGTTCACGTTGTCCATCAGGTTTTCCGTGCGGATGGTATCGATCACGGCATTGGCCGCAGCGCAGGCCACGGGATTGCCTCCAAAGGTGGTACCGTGCATGCCCTTTTCCAGCAATTGCGCTCGTGGCCAGGCGATGGTTGCGCCGATGGGCAGTCCGCCACCCAAACCCTTGGCCAGGGTGATGACGTCCGGAACGATGCCCGCCGATTGGTATCCGAACCAGTCTCCGGTGCGGGCCATGCCGGCTTGGACTTCGTCGATCATCAACAGGATGCCGTGCTCATCACAGATTTCCCGCAATCCGGCGAGGAAACCTTCCGGTGCCGGAATGACTCCGGTTTCACCTTGAATGGATTCTACGAGGATGGCTGCAACGCTTTCGTCTGCCATCTCGCGGACTGCCTCGAGATCGCCGTAAGGGAAGTAGTCAACTCCCGCTGGCATCGGCTCGAATTGCTTGCGCTTATCGGGCTGGCCGGTTAGAGCCAGCGAGCCCATGGTGCGTCCGTGGAAACCACGCTCGGCGGTCAGGATGCGAGGACGCCCAGTGGCGCGTGCGATCTTGAATGCTGCCTCGTTGGCCTCTGCGCCGGAGTTGCTGAAGAATACTTGCGCGTCCTGGGCCTGCTCCCCCGCGATCTCGCGCAGCTTTTCCGCCAGCGTGATCACTTGCGGGTGGGCAAAGATATTGGAGGTGTGGCCCAACGTGGAGATCTGGGTGGTCACGGCCTCAATGATCGCCGGGTGTGCGTGTCCTAGAGCATTGACGGCGATGCCGGACAGCAGGTCCAGGTAGTCCTTGCCCTCGCTATCGGTGACTATTGCGCCGCTGCCCTTGACCAGCTCCAGTTGTGGTGTGCCGTAAGTGGGCATGATTGCAGTCTGCCATTGGTCTTGCCAGGTGGTTTCACTCATTGCTTTCCTCCTCGTCATTCCACTCTTCGCTGTCCCAGTCCGCGTCAGAGACCATCGTGCCAATACCGCCGGTAGTCATCAGCTCCAAAATGACGGAGTGTGGAATGCGTCCGTCTATAACGTGAGCTGCCTTCACTCCGCTGCGGATAGCGGACAAGCACGCGTCCATCTTCGGGATCATGCCGGAATCCAAGCTAGGCACGAGGCGATCCAGCTCATCCGTGGAGATGCGTGAGACCAGAGAATTCTTGTCTGGCCAGTCCGTGTACAGGCCTTGGACGTTGGTCAGCATCACCAGGCGTTCTGCACCGAGGGCGCCCGCTAGCGCACCCGCCGCGGTATCCGCATTGATGTTGTAGATCTCTCCATTTTCATCGGGCGCGATGGTGGAGATCACAGGAATACGGCCGGCATCAATGAGATCAAACAGGCTGCTGGCGTGGACTTGGGTGATATCGCCGACTCGGCCGATATCCACCATCTCCCCTTCTACTTCCACCAGCTTCTTCTCCGCAGTGAAAAGGCCCGCGTCCTCACCGGAAGTACCCACGGCATAAGGGCCGTGCTCGTTGATCAGGCCCACGAGTTCGCGTCCGACCTTGCCGAATAGCACCATGCGGACGTATTCCATGACTTCTGGAGTGGTCACGCGAAATCCTCCGCGGAACTCGCCCTTGAGCCCAACCCGGTCCAACATGGTGTTGATCTGCGGACCTCCGCCGTGCACAACCACGGGGCGAGCACCGACAGTGCGGAGGAACACCATATCCGCTGCGAATGCACGCTTCAGGTCCTCGTCCACCATCGCGTTACCGCCGTACTTGACCACCACGATTTTGTCGCGGAAGTGCAGCAGCCATGGCAGCGCCTCGGTCAGTACATGCGAACGCTGACTGGGTGTGAGATCAGCCGTGTACCGCGAGGGATCCAGTGAATCGGGAAGTGTGCTCATGCTTGGTGTCCAATGAGTTAAGGGAAGATGGTCGGGGCTGTGTGGTCACTGTAGAACGTGACCAACGGTCTAGGTGGAGTATTCGGAGTTGATTTCCACGTAGGAGTACGAAAGGTCCGTGGTCCACACCGTGGCTCGCCCCTGCCCCACCGACAGGTCAATTTCCACGGCTACATCGGCACCGGAGAGGTCCACGCTGCGTGCCCCCGGAGCTCCCGTGGAGTCCACGCACACGGGCTGACCGTTGAAAGACACGTTGATCTTTTCTGGATCCATCTCGACGGGAGCCATGCCCACTGCCGCGAGCACACGGCCCCAGTTGGGATCGGAACCAAACATTGCGCACTTGAAGAGGTTGTCGCGGCCCACCACTCGTGCGGCGTCCTTGGCCTGGAGGTCATCGGCCGCTCCAGTCACGGTGATGGACACCCGCTTGGTCACGCCCTCGGCATCGGCTTGCAGCTGCATAGCGAGATCCAGACAGACCTGGTGAATCGCGGAGGCGAATTCTTCCAGATCTGGGGTCACACCGGAAGCACCGGAGGCCATGAGGACAACCGTGTCATTGGTGGAGGTCGAGCCGTCTACGTCGAGGCAGTCGAACGTCGTCGAGGTCGCCGCACCCAGGGCTTCTTGCAATTGCGCGGAATCGTCGATGTTTGCGTCGGTCGTGAGGAACACCAGCATGGTCGCCAACGACGGAGACATCATGCCCACTCCCTTGCCCATCGCTCCGATGCTCCAACCCTCGCCGCGGTACACCGCTTCCTTCTGCACGAGGTCCGTGGTCATGATTGCTTGCGCTGCAGCGTTTCCGGCTGAGGTTTCTTCGGACAGCTGTGGCGCCAGATTTTCGACGCCAGCAAGAACCTTGTCCATAGGCAGGACATCGCCAATGAGGCCTGTGGAGCACACAGCAATGTCATCGGCGTTCAAGCCCAATACTTCTGCTGTTTTTTTCGCAGTGGTCTTGGCATCGGCATCGCCCTGCGCACCGTTGCAGGCATTCGCATTGCCAGCATTGATGACCACGGCCTTGAATGATCCGTCATTGTGCGCGCGAGTCCACTTCACGGGTGAAGCGACCACCCGATTGCGCGTGAACATTGCAGCCGCGGTGGACAGCGGGCCGTTGTTCACGATCAGGGACATGTCCGGCTTACCGGACGGCTTGATGCCTGCGGTGCATGCAGCCGCGCTGAATCCCTGCGGCACAGTCACGCCCGTATGCACGGTGCCAACGGACTGAGCATCTGGCTGGCGGGACGATCCATGTTCATTCATGGCTTAAATTCCTGACTGCGGGAGACCCGCGGTTTCATCCCAACCCAGCATGAGGTTGAGGCATTGCACGGCAGCACCTGCGGTGCCCTTGGTGAGGTTGTCGATGACGCTGGTAACTACCACCATGCCGTCGATGGATTCCACCTGGAGGTGGGTCATATTAGAGCCGCGCACATTCTGCGTTTCCGGCTGTTGGCCTTCCGGAAGCAAATGCAGGAACGGCTCACCTGCACAGAAGTCTGCGTAGGCGCGGCGGATATCCTGCAAGCTGCCACGTGCAGGTGCGGTGACCGTGGTCAAAATTCCGCGGGTCAGCGGCGCCAAAATTGGGGTGAACACCACGTTGACGTCTTCGCCTTCCTGGGCCACGGCCTGCAAGTTCTGCGTGATCTCCGGCGTGTGGCGGTGTGTGCCCACGCTGTACGCGCGCAGGTTCTCCATGGTTTCCGCACCCAGCAGCTTCACGTTGGCCTTCTTGCCCGCACCCGAGACTCCAGTCACGGAGACCACGCTGATTTGCGGTGCGATCAGACCCGAGGCGATGCCTGGCAAAGCTGCCAGCGTGGCCCCCGTGGGGAAACACCCAGGAGCAGCGATGTAGGTGGAATTGCGGATGACCTCGCGATTACCAGGGATTTCCGGAATTCCATACGTCCGGGCACCCGCGTACTCAGAGCCGTAGTAGCGGCTCCATTCATCGGCACTCTGCAGGCGGTAGTCCGCACCGCAATCCACCACGTACATGGATTCGGGCAGATCAAGAGCAGCAGACAATCCGTGCGGCAACCCAAGGATGGCAGCATCGTTAGCCACCAGAATCTCACGAGTCGTGTCTTCCACAACGCGATCCGCTAACTGCGGAAGCTGTGGAACCAGATCGCCAAAGCGCTCTCCGGCATTCGATCCGCCAGTCAAACTGCCGATCTCAAAATCCTTGCCGTAACCAGGGTGCGCGAGCAGAAGGCGAAGTGCCTCTCCGCCCGCATATCCGGTTGCGCCTGCCACTGCGATCTTTAACATGCGCTCCATAGTGCCCTAGTTCGGCAGGAAATGCAAACTATTCACAAGCGTGGATAATATCCATTATCGCTTCTCGGCTGTTGCTCAAAAACGAGCCAGCACAAAGCCTTATCCGCGCAGTGTCGCGCCAACAGCCTTTTCAGCCTGTGCAATTGCCGCCTCGCGCGCCTGGGATGCTTCTTCCTCCGTCAGCGTCCGGTCCGCCGCACGGAAGCGCAGGGAGAACGTCAACGAACGCTTGTCCTCGCCCAGCGCCTCGGAACGGTAGATATCGAACAGGCGGATCTCCTCCAGCAGCTCGCCTGCACCTTCCTTGAGCGCGGCCTCCACGTCAGCGGATGGAATGTCCTGAGACACCACCACAGCAACGTCCTGCAGCAATGCAGGGAACGGAGAAAGCACCGGGCGTGGGAAAGTCTCGCGCAGAGGAAGCCCATCGAGGTCAATCTCCAGAGCGATCGAACGCGCTGGCAGCTGCGCACGCTCGCACACCTGTGGGTGCAGCTCGCCAGCATGGCCCACGACAGTGTCATCCACCAGGATTTCTGCACAGCGGCCTGGGTGCCATGGCAGGTACTCAGCGTTGCGGACGGAAATCTCCACGCCAGCGGCTCGGGCGATCGTCCGTGCCGCTTCGATGGCATCCCGAGCGGTGAAAGGCTCGGCGTCGCCCCACGTTCCCTGCAACTGGCGGTTACCCGCAGCGATCATCGCAACGTGGAGTGGCTGCTCCGGCAAGGAACTCATCAGTTCTGCCAGCTCAGCCTCGGTTGGCCGCTTGGTCACTGCTGGCATCGGAGAAGCCAACTCGGAGCTTTCCGGCAGGCTGACCTGAGCGATTCCATACAGCGCCGCATCGCGCTGCCCACGCGTATTGTTCCGGCGCAGCGCCTCCATCATGGACGGCAGCAACGTGGTGCCGATGGTGGCGTAATCGCTCTCCAATGGGTTCTGGACCTTAATGGCAGTGCGACGTGCGTCGTCGGCAGGCAAGTCCCATACATCGAAAACGTTGTTGGCGATAAACGGCGAAGGAATGATCTCCGCATACCCTGCCCACGCCATCGCACGACCAACCGCCCGGCGCATCTTCTGGCGCGGCGTCAGGCCACGTCCGGCGGGTGCCGTCGGAACGATCGACGGGATATCTTCCAGACCCTGCAAGCGCAGGACTTCCTCCACCAGATCCGCAGGCATCGTCAGGTCGGGGCGCCACGTTGGAGGCGTGACCTCGATTTCCCGCGCACCATTGCCATCGCGCTTGCCCGTTTCCCGAACCACGCAGCCGATTTCCCGCAAGCGTCCGATGGTGGTGCCATCCGGGTAAATGGTGCCGGCGACCTTGCCGGGGCGAGAGGTGTACATGGTGATGGTCGGCATGCGTTCAACCGTGCCGACGACAGTGCGCCCCTCTTCCACCGTTCCGCCCGCAATGCGGCTCAGCAGTGCCACGGCGAAGTCCAACGCCTCATTAATAATCGCGGCATCCACTCCACGCTCGAAGCGGCGGGAAGCCTCTGAGCTGAGCTTGTGACGGCGACAGGTGCGAGCAATCGTCAACTGATCCCAGTGCGCTGCTTCGAAAAGCACGTCCGTGGTGGTCTCAGAGATTTCCGACGTAGTGCCACCCATGACACCGGCCAGGGATTGGATGCCGTTGTCATCCGCGATGACCACGTCTTCTTCGTGCAGCTCGCGCTCCACGTGATCCAGCGTGGTGAGCTTCTCCCCCGGCTTGGCGCGGCGAACCTTCAGCGGACCCGCAATCTTATCCGCATCAAATGCATGCATGGGCTGACCCAGCAAGAACATCAGGTAATTCGTCACGTCAGTCGCCGCGTTCACTGGGCGGGATCCGCAGAGCATCAACTCGCGCTGCAGCCACAGCGGCGATTCCGAGTTCGGGTCAATACCCGTGACCTTGCGCATGCCGAACACGGAACACTCCGTGTCCTTATCCACCTCAATAGCCTGCACCTCAGACTCGGTGGCAGGAAGGCCTGCAAACAGGTCATCATCCAGCGCCGCCGCGGCAGGATCCGTAGCTGGGTCGCGGAACTGCAAGTCGAAGCTAGAGGCCAGCTCGCGCGCCAGGCCACGTGCAGACAACGCATAGCCGCGGTCAGGAGTGATGTTCACGTCAAAGATCGTGTCGCTAAGCCCCAGCAGCTCACGCGCATCGTCGCCGATGGTCAGTCCGTGAGAGGCGAGTTCGGCGTCGGAAATAGTCATGATCCCCGCATTCTGTACGGTGGCCAGACCCACCTCCATGGCCGAACAGATCATACCTTCGGAAATCTTGCCGTAGGTCTCACGCGCGCCGATTTCGAACCCACCAGGCAAAACGGTGCCGGGCAAAGCGATGATGACGTTATCGCCCTCCGCGAAGTTACGAGCACCACAAATGATGTTCTGCTGCTCCCCGGAACCATTGGCCGTGCCCACGTTGACCTGGCAGTAACGGATCGGCTTCTTAAAGCCCTCCAGCTCCTCAATCTGCTCCACGCGGCCAATCACCAACGGACCAGTGGTCTCCGGAATGGAGGAAAAACCCTCGGTTTCAAAGCCAACACGGACAAAGCCCGTATCGAACTCCTCAGAGTCCACGGACCAACTTGGGTTGGCGGTCTGCAGGATGCGGGTCAGCCAAGACTGGGAAATCAGCATTGTGGGATCTTTTCCTTATGAATCAAATTGCGCGCGGTGCTGGGGTGGAATTTAATGCGATGAACTGCGGAGTAAACGCGGTCTAGCTGCGGACACCAAAAGGCAAGGTAAAGCGAACATCGCCCTCCACCATGTCTCGCATATCAGGCAGGCCGTTGCGGAACTGCAGCGTGCGCTCGATGCCCATGCCGAACGCAAAGCCGGAGTACTCCTCAGGATCCACGCCCGCAGCGATCAAGACGTTGGGGTTGACCATGCCGCAACCGCCCCACTCGATCCAGCCAGCGCCGCCCTTCTTGTTCGGGAACCACACGTCCACCTCAGCAGATGGCTCGGTGAACGGGAAGTAGTTCGGGCGAATACGCGTGGTGGTTTCCGGGCCGAAGAGGGTCTTGGCCAAGTGATCCAGGGTGCCCTTCAAGTGTGCCATGGTCAGACCCTTATCCACGGCAAGGCCCTCCACCTGGTGGAACACTGGCGTATGCGTGGCATCCAGCTCATCCGTGCGGAACACGCGGCCGGGGCAGGCGATGTAGATCGGGAGATCACGCGAGAGCATCGTGCGCATCTGCACCGGCGAGGTGTGCGTGCGCAACACCTGCTTGGACCCTTCTGGCGCGATGTGGAACGTGTCCTGCAACGTACGTGCTGGGTGATCTGGGATGAAGTTCAGGGAATCGAAGTTGAAGTACTCTGCCTCTACCTCTGGGCCCTCTGCGATCTCCCAGCCCATGCCCACGAATATGTCCGCGATGTGCTCAGACAGGATCGTGATGGGGTGCTGCGCGCCGCGCTGCCCACGGGTGGTCGGCTCGGTGACGTCAATGCGCTCGGCCTGGAGAACTTCCAGGTTGCGCTTGTGCTCCAGCTCTTCCTTAACTTCGACGAAGCGCTTTTCCACGCGACCGCGAGCCATATTAACTAGCCGGCCTGCATCCTTACGCTGGTCTTTCGGCAAAGTTCCGAGGCTACGGCGAGCTGAGGGAATCGGCGCCTCATCACCGAGGTGATCCCTGCGCGCAACGGCCAGCTCGTCGAGGTTCGCGGCGCCCTCAAAAGCCTGGATAGCGACGTTCGCAGCAGCCTCCAAACCAGCCTCAGATAGATCCACCGTGGAGTCAACGGAGTCTGACAAAGCGCACCTCGCATTAGTTAAAACAATTTAATAACTCGTACAGTCTAGCCAACTGGCTTCACACGCGTGCTATTAGTCCGCGAGCAGCGCCTACACTTGACCATCATGTCAGAGCAACGAGACTATGCCCACGGTCACCACGCCAGTGTTTTGGCCTCACATGCAGCACGAACCGCATCGAATAGCTGCGCATATTTCCTCGACCGCCTCCAACCCGGTATGCGCATATTGGACATCGGCTGTGGTCCCGGTTCGATTTCACTCGATCTCGCACGCATCGTCGGGTCGGCCGGCGAGGTAGTGGGTATCGATTTTTCTTCCGACGCCATTTCTCACGCTCGTGATGCCCTTGCTGCTGCAGACGATGCCGCTGAGTTGAATGTCACGTTCGCCACGGGCGATGTCTACTCGCTGGGCGAGAACCGCGAGCTCATTGGAAACGGGTTTGACGTGGTGCACGCGCATCAAGTGTTGCAGCACGTCCCGGATCCCGTGGAAGCTCTACGTACGATGGGGGCGCTGTGCTCACCTCAAGGAATTATTGCCGTACGAGATGCCGACTACTCCGCGATGACCTGGTTTCCGGCCTCTGAGGAATTGGAGGATTGGCGGACAACTTATATCCGCACTGCTCGAGAAGCAGGTGGCGATCCAGATGCTGGACGCAAATTGAAAAGCTGGGCTCTGGGCGCAGGACTAGACATCGTTGGTTCTATGTCCTCGACGTGGACTTATAGCACCGAGAAGGCGACCTCTTGGTGGGGATCAAGCCAAGCTGAGCGTGTACGGAAATCTCAGTTCGCCGACAAGGCAAGGGCGCTGGGCTTGTCTAATGAAGACATAGAAGAGATCGCCCAGGGGTGGGCACAGTGGGGACAGGCTCGGGAAGCGTGGTTCTGCATGATGCATGGAGAACTCCTCGCAACCCCGCAGCGCTAGTTGCTCTTTTGCACGTTGCTTGTTGCCGTTAGCTATTCAGCGTCAGTCTTCCTCGCCGCGCGCCTTAGCTTGCGCACGAGCTGATTCATAAAGACAGATCGAGGCGGCAGTAGCGAGGTTCAGGGATTCAGCGCGCCCGCGTAGCGGGATAGAAACGCGAATGTCTGCTTCTGCCAAGAGATCCTCGCCGAGGCCATGAGCTTCGTTTCCGAAAAGCCACGCGGTGGGCTTGGTGAGGAGCTCGTCGGCGTCATCTAGGCTCACTTCTCCGTCCGCAGCGGTAGCCAGGATCTGCAAACCCTTTGCTCGCAGCTGACCCAACACGTCCTTGATGTTTGTATCACGCGAGACGGGAAGGTGGAACAACGAGCCGGCAGAGGATCGAACGGTCTTGCAGGACTGCGGATCTACGGTTTCTCCAGCGAACACCACGGCGTCGGCGCCCATCGCGTCAGAGACTCGAATAAGAGTTCCTGCGTTGCCAGGATCGCTGGTCAGAACGGGCACGGAGACCAGCTGGGGGTTGCCCGCAATCGCTTTGCCAGTGGTCCACAGAACTGGCTTGCACACGGCGAAAATGCCACTGGTTGTGCTGGTGTCCGAAAGGTGGTGGGCTGCGCGCTCGGTAATCAGATGAACGTACACGTTCATGTATTTCGCGGTACGGACAACAGGCTCATAGCGCTCCGCAGCCTTCTCGGTGACAAAGACATCGGTGGCTGCTCCGGTGGAGATGGCTGCTTCCACTGAGTTTTCACCTTCAACCAGGAAGGCTCCTGCCTTCTTCCGCGCAGCGGCGCGGTGCAACTTTGCTGCGTTGGCCACGCGCGGGGTGCGCTCGGTGAAGATCTCTGGTCCGTCGTGCTCCGGGTTCGTCATAGGTTCGTAGTCTACTTACAGGAACGGCCACTATAGCTATTGGTAAGTCGCGCAAAATATCAAGGGAAAACTGGCATCACGTACCCATTCACTACTGTCACTGTCCCCCTCTTCGCCGCTGAATATGTCAAAAATATGTGCCAGAATCAGCACACATTTTTGACATTTATCCATCGCCGCAGGTCAATGAACGGCTGCAAAACTGATGAAGTTTCGAAGCCTGCAATCAGCACATATTTTTGACGATCCGCTCCGAAAACCACACCTCAGCCCCCCACCCGGAAACCCTTCTCTTGCACAATCACCCCACCAGCACACAATCCCAGCACCGATAACCGCCACCCCAAGACCACCAAGCCCAGCACATATCCCCTCAAGTCACCCCCACCCACCAAAAAGCACCATCCCGAAATCAGGATGGTGCTTTCCCGAGCCACCTAGCCGAAGCTAAGCAACGTGCAGCAATTAGGACGCAGCTGGAGCGTTAACGTCCTCAGGCAGTGCAGCCTTTGCAGCGTCGCACAGTGCGGCGAATGCTGCGGAATCGTTGACAGCCAGCTCCGCGAGGATCTTGCGGTCAACCTCGATCTCAGCCAGGCGCAGGCCCTGGATGAGGCGGTTGTATGTCAGGTCGTTCTGACGAGCTGCAGCGTTAATGCGCTGGATCCACAGCTTGCGGAACTCTCCCTTGCGTGCGCGGCGATCGCGGAACGCATAGGTCTGGGAGTGGAGCATCTGCTCCTTGGCCTTGCGGTACAGGCGGGAGCGCTGACCACGGTAGCCCTTGGCGGAGTTGAGTACTTCGCGACGCTTCTTCTTAGCGTTCACAGAGCGCTTGACACGTGCCACAGTGATACGTCCTTTTCTAAGTCTTTATGGTGCGGGATGGTTCGAAAGGGGTGGGGCAGGAAAAGATTAGGCCTTGCCCAGCAGGCGCTTCATGCGCTTGGTATCGGCTGGCGATACGTCCTTGTCCCCCTTCAGGCGGCGGGTGCGCTTGGAAGGCTTGCCTTCCAGGAGGTGGCGGCGATTAGCCTGCTCACGACGCAGCTTGCCGGAACCGGTGATCTTGATGCGCTTTGCGGCACCCTTGTGAGTCTTCTGCTTCATTAGTGAAATCCTCTAGCGTTTTTGGGGTGTCTACGAGGGACTACTTCTTGCCCTTGCGGATCGGGCCGATGACCATCGTCATGTTGCGACCGTCCTGCTTGGGGCGGGACTCAACGATGCCGAATTCTTCGACGTCGTTGGCCAGTCGCTCCAACAGGCGGTAGCCCAGTTCCGGACGTGATTGTTCACGGCCGCGGAACATGATGGTCACCTTGACCTTGGATCCCTTTTCGAGGAAGCGGATTACGTTGCCCTTTTTGGTTTCGTAATCGTGATCATCGATCTTCGGGCGGAACTTCTGTTCCTTCACCACGGTCTGCTGCTGGTTCTTGCGTGACTCGCGGGCCTTCTGGGCCTGCTCGTACTTGAACTTGCCGTAGTCCATGATCTTGGCGACGGGCGGCTTGGCGTTCGGCGCGACCTCAACTAGGTCAAGGTCTGCTTCATAGGCCAGCTTGCGTGCATCATCAGTTTTGACGATCCCGACCTGTTCTCCGCCCGGACCGACGAGTCGGACCTCAGGGACTCGAATGCGGTCGTTTATGCGAGCTTCAGCGCTAATGTGAACTCCTCAGTCAGCAGTGGTTATAGGTTTAATACCGATTACTGCCAGTGAGTTCCCCGAATCCCCCAACACCATTGCACGCTGCGCGCATGCCGAAAATTTTTTTCGACGCCACGCTCTTGGCGTGCTGATGACCCGAGCCCAATCACACGAGGTGACGGTCACAGGTGGGAGAAGGAACTCCACTTGCAGTCCATATCCATCCGGAAGTGGCCAATAACTGCATGTCGCGAACGTGCGTCATGCAATGTACAGACGATTCCCGAGGGAATACAGACGGTAGTGCGATTGACTATATCAGTGGCTTATCCAGACACAAAATTGCATCGGTGGTAATTTTTAGACATGAACGCGCCTAGGCCCACGCTGACAGACATTCGCAATGCCGCTCGCCGTGCAGCGCAGTCACACGCTGAGTTGGCGAACATGTTGGATCAATATATCGGTGATCCTGCGAGGTCCGCCAATCAGCAGTCTCCTCAACACGGTGCCGCACCATTCTCTGTTGCCCAGGGCCGCTCCCCCCAGAACCCTTCGCCGCAAACTGTGCCGCGCCCCGTACCGCAGCCGGCATCCAACAATCAGCCCGTGCCACCGTCCTTCCCCGCGTATCCAGGTGCGCAGCGCCCGCAGATGCAGCCAGTAGCGGGCAACCAGTATGGAGCTGGTGTGCGGGCGAGTGTGGCGTCGGAAAAGAAGAACCTCAATCCGCTGCAACAGTGGTGGCAAAGGGAAGAGACGGTCACCAAGGTGCTGGCTGTCGTGGGCGGGCTGATCACGCTGATTGGCCTGGTTTTCCTGGCCACGCTCGCTTACTCCACGGGCATCCTGGGCCCGAGCTCGTCGGTGATCCTCGCGGCGATCGTTACGATCCTGATCTTCGCGACGGCCTTCCGCGCTCACAGGAACCAGCCGTCGGGGGTTACTGCCCCGGCGATGATCGTGGTCGCGGTGCTGGGAGGGCTGGCAGACCTGTGGGTTGCTGTCTTCAAACTGGAGTGGTTAAGCGAAATTACAGGTTCGGTGCTCACCACGCTGATCTGCATTGCCGGGCTGGCGGTGGCGTACCGATGGAACCAGGAGAAGCTGGCCGTCATAGTCACGCTGCTGTCCCCCGCTTTCATCACGCCCGTGTTCCTAAACGTTGTCCATGACACGCACTTCTCCCCTGCCATCCCCGGGTGTATCGCGGCCACCGCACTGGCGGCCTTCGGCGCGCGCTGGGGACGCCCGTGGATCAATCTGCACGCCGCAGCCTGCGCCATCTTTGTGCTGGGCATCGCGCTGACTTGGGAATCCCCGCACTGGACGTTCATCTTCTCCGCTGTGGGAGTGGCCGTACTGATCGTTTTCTCCTACGACCAGCCCGTGATACCGCGGCCACTGACTGTCGCCGCGTGGCTCGCGGTCCTGCTTGCTCCGATTGTGGTCACGGTCGATTACACAATCTTCTACCTCATATTTGAGGTCATCATCTTCGGATTGGTGCTGGTGTGGGCATTCGCGCAGCACGGCTCGGCTCTGTTCCCGGCCAAGCCTGCTCCGCTTCCAGATAATGCCTCGGCGGCCGTCTACGTCAGTGCAGTGTCTGTGGTCGCGACGCTCATCATCGAGTACAACATCACCCTCAACGTGTGGTTCTTGGTGGGAATCATTGGGCTGTGTGCGCTGGTCATTGCTCTATTCCCAAAGGTGCATCCTGCCGCGACGGATCTCGCCGCCGCGGGTGCCCTGCTCACTGCCCTAAACGCCACCGCCCGGTTGTTGACCTTCAATGACTTCGAAGGCGATCAAGGAATCAACGTATTCGATCACTGGATCCTGCCGGCGGCTGCATCGCTGGCCTTGGCCCTATACTTCTTCCAACGCAAGCGCACGTTTACGGAGATGCAGATCCCTGTTGTGCTGGGCGCGGCCACACTCCTCACGGCCTCGTCCATCATCCCCGGCACCTTGCTGCTGATCGATAAGTCAGAGATGAGCTTCATGCTGGGCCACATGATCATCTCCGTCAGCTGGATTGTCTTGGGCATCCTGCTGCTCAGCCGCGACGGCGATCTATGGAAGCGCCTGGGCCTGGCGCTGGCCCTGGCTGCGGTGGCGAAACTGGTATTCTTCGACCTATCAATTCTGGGCGGTGTGGTGCAGGTGCTGGCCTTCATCCTCAGCGGTGCGATTCTGCTTCTGGCTGCGTTCCAGCGGGAGAAGCTCTTCGGTAAGAAGTCCGCGCCCACCACCCCCCAGAACCCTTCTTCCAGAAACTAGAAACCTCGTGGCCACCTACGGGCCGAAGAAGTAGTCGCTGCGCCCCTCTCTGCAGCTCAGCCCTCAGCCGCTCAATCACTCAGCAGCAAACAGAACCGAATCAGTTCTGAGCTGCCAGCATTGGCTTGAGGTACTGGCCCGTGTAGGAACCCTTCACCTTGGCCACGTCCTCCGGGGTGCCTTCGGCAACCACTGTGCCGCCACCGGAGCCGCCTTCTGGGCCCATGTCCACAATCCAGTCTGCGGCCTTGATCACGTCTAGGTTGTGCTCGATGACCACCACCGAGTTGCCCTTGTCCACCAGCGACTGAATCACCATCATCAGCTTGCGGATGTCCTCAAAGTGCAGGCCTGTGGTGGGCTCGTCGAGGATGTAAACGGTCCGCCCGTTGGAGCGCTTCTGCAGCTCTGCGGCCAGCTTCACGCGCTGCGCCTCACCACCGGACAAGGTGGTGGCGGCCTGTCCCAAGCGGACGTAGCCCAAGCCAACCTCCACCAAGGTGTCCAAGTAGCGAGAGATCGAGGTGACCGGCCGGAAGAACTCCGCTGCTTCCACGATCGGCATTTCCAGCACCTGGGAGATGTTCTTGTCCTTGTAGTGGACTTCCAACGTCTCGCGGTTGTAGCGAGCACCGTCGCACACCTCACACGGAACGTAAACATCCGGTAGGAAGTTCATCTCGATCTTCAGGGTTCCGTCACCGTGGCAAGCCTCGCAGCGTCCACCCTTGACGTTGAAGGAGAATCGGCCCGCTGTGTATCCGCGCACCTTAGCCTCGGTGGTCTCGGCGAAGAGCTTACGGATCTTATCGAATACGCCGGTGTACGTCGCCGGGTTGGAACGCGGGGTGCGGCCGATCGGGCTCTGGTCCACCTGCACCAGCTTGTCCAAGTGCTCCAGGCCGGTGACCTTCTTATGGCGGCCCGGAACCAGGCGAGCGTGGTTCAGGTTGTTCGCCAGAGTCTTGGCCAGAATGCCGTTGATCAGCGAAGACTTGCCAGAACCAGACACACCAGTGATGCACGTCAGCACGCCCAGAGGGATGTCAACGTTCACGTTCTGCAGGTTGTTTTCCTGCGCGCCGTGAATGGTGAGCTTCCGCTCGGAATCAATCTCCCGGCGCTGATCAGGAACCGCCAAAACGCGCTTGCCGTTGAGGTACTGACCAGTGATGGAACGCTCCACCTTCTCAATACCCTGCGGCTCGCCCTGGTAGACCACCTCGCCGCCGTATTCACCGGCGCGCGGGCCAATATCCACCAACCAGTCCGCGGTGCGGATGGTTTCCTCATCGTGCTCCACCACGATCAGAGTGTTGCCCAGATCGCGCAAGTTCTCCAACGTGCTGATCAGGCGCGTGTTATCGCGCTGGTGCAAGCCGATGGACGGCTCGTCCAACACGTACAGCACGCCCGCCAGACCGGAACCGATCTGCGTGGCCAAGCGAATACGTTGCGCCTCGCCACCAGACAGCGTGCCCGCGGAACGGGACATGGACAGGTAGTTCAGGCCCACATCCAACAGGAACTTCAGACGAGCCTGAATCTCGCGCAGCACCGCACCTGCGATTATCTCATCGCGCTTAGAAAGCGAGAGGTTGTCCAGGAAGGAGCTGGCGTCGGCAATAGAAAGGTTGGACACATCGGCGATGGACAACTCCTTGGAACCGGAAGCGATGGTCACGGCCAATACTTCCGGCTTCAGGCGGCTGCCGTCACACGTGGGGCACGGAACTTCGCGCATGTAGCTGCGGTAACGCTCCTTGGACCACTCGGAATCCGTCTGATCCAGCTTGCGCTGCAGAAACGGCATCACACCCTCGAAAGGCGCGGAGTAGTTGCGCGTGCGACCGTAGCGATTGCGGTAGCTGACCTGGATATGCGTGGAATGCCCGTTCAGCACGGCCTTCTGCTGCTTCTTGTTCAGCTTGTTCCACGGGGTCTTGGGGTCAAAGCCCATCTCGCCGGCAAGGGCAGTCAATAGCTTCACGAAGTACTTGCTGTTCGGGCTGGAATCCCATGGTGCGATCGCGGAAATCAGCGGCGCATCCTCATCGGGGATTACCAGCTTCTCGTCTACCTCTAGGCGAGTACCCAAACCATCACAAACGGGGCAGGCACCATAAGGCGAGTTGAAGGAGAACGTGCGAGGCTCCAGCTCATCCAGGGTCAGCTCGTGGCCGTTAGGGCAGGCCATCTTCTCCGAGAACCGGCGGATGCGTTGCGGATCATCGTCGGCGAGCCCCACCATGTCCAGCACCACGATGCCATCGGCCAAACGCAGCGCTGTCTCCACCGAATCCGTCAGGCGCTGTTTCTGCGAAGGCTTGACCTGCAGGCGGTCCACCACCACGTCAATATCGTGCTTGACCTGCTTTTCCAGCTTCGGCGGATTGGACAGCTGGTGCACCTCGCCGTCCACGCTGACGCGGGAGTAGCCCTGGGATGCCAGATCCTCAAACAGGTCCACGAACTCGCCCTTGCGGGTGCGCACCACGGGCGCGAGCACTTGGAACTTCAGGCCCTCTTCCATGTCCAGCACTTGGTCCACGATTTCCTGCGGGGTTTGCCGCTGGATGATCTCGCCACACTCCGGGCAGTGAGGCACACCGGTGCGGGCGTAAAGAAGACGCAGGTAGTCGAAGATTTCCGTCACCGTACCCACGGTGGAACGTGGGTTGCGGTTGGTGGATTTCTGGTCGATGGACACCGCGGGACTCAGGCCCTCGATCAGGTCCACGTCCGGCTTGTCCAGCCGGCCCAAGAACATGCGCGCATAGGAGCTCAGGGACTCCACGTAACGTCGCTGCCCCTCGGCGAAAATCGTGTCGAAAGCCAGCGAGGACTTTCCGGAACCCGAAAGCCCCGTGAACACGATCATTTTGTCACGCGGCAAATCGATGTCCACGCCCTTGAGATTGTGCTCTCGAGCTCCCCGGACAACCAATCTATCGGCCACTTACACTCCTCATTTCTTCATTCCGCTGGCGCTGCGGGCTCGTGGACGTACTGATGCCACCCAAAGGCTTAAGTTTACGCGAACAGCGAAATCACACGGAACCCCGGATTCTCCACTACGGTGCGTGCCATGGCTTCACATTCTGATTCTTCCGTCCCCGAGATCCGTCATCTTGGTCACCCGCGTGCCGTGCAATCGGTTTCTTTGCGTGCCGACGCCACCCTCATTCACACCAGCGTTGATCCCATGGACAACAACTGTTGGTTCCTGGTGAGCCCCACGGGTGATGCGCTGCTGATCGATGCAGCCAACGATGCTGAACACCTGCTGCAGGTGGCGCGTAATTTCCAGATCCGCATTACGGACGTGTTGACCACTCATCGACACGACGATCATGTGCAGGCGTTGGTGGATGTGCTGGAGGCGACCGGAGCAAAGCACCATTCGGGCCGTTTCGATGCTGACGCCCTGCCCGCACGCGTGGATGAAACCTACGGCACTTATGACGGCCTGCCGGAAGACCTCCGCTTGGCTGGCGACTTTCGCGACTTCGCGCTGCAGGCGGTGGAACTGCGCGGACACACTCCGGGTGGCATCGCGGTGTTAGCGCTGAACCCCACGTATTTTACGCCGGGGCGAGCTTTTGTCGGAGATTCCTTGTTCCCCGGTGGCGTGGGTAAGACCACGAAGGACGAGGATTTCCAGCAGCTGCTCAGTGATGTGGAAACGCGCATTTTGAATCTTCCGGAGGACGTAATCGTCCACCCTGGCCACGGCGATTCCACCACGGTGGGTGCAGAGCGGCCACAGGTGGATCAGTGGCGCGAGCGTGGCTGGTAGCTGCTCAGATGCACACTGCGGGAAAATTTCTTGGACGTGAACCCGCAACCGCGTCGCACAAGGGATGAAATTATGTAGGCTTAATTTCTAGCTGGATAATTTCCATACGAAATTTCTCACAAGGAGTGGTGAATAATGATCCGCACAGTTGCACGCCCACTGCTGGCGTCTGTGTTCGTTCTCGACGGTGTTCAGATGCTGAAGAACACCAGCGATTACACCGAAGAGACCGCTGACATGGTGAAGAATGCACGCCGCATCCTTCCTCCGAACGTCGCAGGTTACATCCCTAATGACACCGAAACCGCAGTGCGCGTCTTGGCTGGTAGCAAGATCGCCGGTGCTGCTCTGCTGGGTTCCTCTAAGGCTCCTCGCTTGGGCGCTGGCATCCTGACCGCCGTGCAGATCCCTACCTCCATCCACCGCAACGCTTTCTGGTCTGCCAAGGACAAGGCTGCCAAGAAGGACAAGCAACGCGGCCTGATCACCGACCTGGCTCTGCTGGGCGGACTGGTCATTACCACCGCAGACACCGCTGGTAAGCCAGGTCTGGCTTGGCGCGTACAGAAGGCTATGCCGGGCAAGTCCGAGCAGGAAAAGATGATCGCCAACGCGCAGGATCAGGCAACTGACATCTTCTCCAAGGCCAAGGAAAACGCCATCGCTGGCAAGGAAGCAGTAGCGAACTACGTAGACGACCACTCTGACGAGTGGAAGGACACCGCAGCTGACCTCCGCGACAAGGCCGTTGAGCTGGGTGGACAGGCTAAGGAGTTCGCCACCGAGCAGGCTGATACTCTGTCCGTCCAGGCTGCTGACCTGAGCGATCGCGCCCGCGAGCAGAGCCAGGAACTACGTAAGCAGGGCAAGAAGGCACAGAAGAAGGCCCAAAAGCGTGCTCAGAAGGAAGCGAAGAAGGCACAGAAGAAGTACCGTCGCTAAAGACCGCTGCATCTGTGCGCTGAGGATTCCTCCGCGCTAGCTAGTTGCCGGATTCGAGCTGAAAAGCTCGGGTCCGGCTTTTAAGTTCTCTCCCGGCCCCCATAGCCACGTTTTCAAGACAAGCGTCAAGGATTGATGACAGAACACTCTCTCCCCTCGCGGCCTGCCGGTCACGGTGCCCGCCCCGAGTCCGCTGCGCATTCAGCTCTGGCGGGCGAACAAGCGCATTTGGATGACCTTTTGCGTCGGATCGATGATGCGCGGGCGGAACTGGAACGTCGCCTGAAGAACGTCCGCAAGGAAGCAGATATTGATGACCCTCAGGGTCTGATGATGCGTGACCGCGAAGCGATGGACATCAATCACCGCCTCGAGTCCTACTCCGCCGCGGAGATCGGCCTGATGTTCGGACGGATCGACGTGGAAGACGAGGATCCGGAAAATCCTGTTCCTTCCTCCCCCAGCTCCACTGCAGAAGGACTGTCCTTGGATCGCCGTTACATCGGCCGCATCGGCTTGCACGATGACGACGAGTCCATGCGCACGCTGCTGATGGACTGGCGCGCTCCCATGGCGCGCCCCTTTTACCTGGCCACGACCCTGCATCCGGATGGTGTGCACACTCGCAGGCACATCAAGACGCGCGGTCGCACTATCGTCAGCGTGGCTGATGAGAGGCTCATGGCCCGAGACGGAGACGGCCCAGCCCCCGCGGTGGAAGACGAACAAGCCACCGGTGCCACCGTGGCCACCGAAGCTGCCCTGTTGGATGCGGTCACGCGGGCTCGATCCCTGCACATGCGCGATATCGTGGAGACCATCGCCGCGGAGCAGGACACGATCATCCGCTCAGAGCATCGCGGAGTAACCGTGGTGCAGGGAGCTCCGGGCACGGGCAAGACCGCAGTGGCGCTGCACCGTGCCGCCTACTTGCTGTACACGTGGCGCGAGATTCTGGAGAAGTCCGGCGTGCTGATCATCGGGCCCAACGATCGCTTCTTGACCTATATCTCCCAGGTGCTGCCATCGCTCGGCGAAACCGGCGTGGTGCTGGCCACTCCGGGCACCCTGCTGCCGGGCATTACCACCGTGGCAGAGCGCTCGCTTTTGGCGCGCGAAGTCAAGGGTTCGCTGGAGATGCTCACCATCCTGGCCGATGCCGTCAAGACCTGGCAGAGCATGCCCGATCAGCCTCGGGACTTCACCATCGACGGTGTCACAGTCACCCTGACCCCGCGCATGGTGCGCGCGGCCCGCACGCGGGCACGCCGTTCGCGTCGGCCGCACAATCAGGCCCGCCCCTTGTTCGTGGAGCATGTGGTTCGTTCTTTGGCCGACGCCATGGCCGAGACCATCGGCGCCGATCCCCTGGGTGGCCACAATTTGCTGTCTGAGCGCGACCGCGCGCAACTCCGCGAGGACTTAGGCAATGAGGCGGTCATCGTGGAGGCGCTGGAAGAATACTGGCCCGAGCTGACCCCAGAAGCAGTGCTGGAACGGCTGTTTGCTCACCCCGAGGAGGCCGCCCCGGAGTACGACGAACAAACGTGGGCAGGTTTGCGTCGAGAAGAAAAACAAAACACCGAAGGGACCGAAAACCAGGCTACGACCTGGACTGACGCGGACGCTCCCCTGTTAGACGAGCTGGCTGACCTTTTGGGACTCATCGACGACGAAGAGGCCGCCGCCAAAGAACGCGAGGCCTGGCTGGAGCGGATCGCAGAAGCACAGGAAGCACTGGACATCCTCACCGGCTCGGCGACCCAGGACCTCGACGATGGCTTCGCGCCAGAAGTGCTCATGGCCTATGACGTGATCGATGCCGAGACCTTGGCCGACCGCCAGCGCGTGCGCGATACCCGCACCACCGCGCAGCGTGCCGCCAAGGACGTGCGATGGGCATTCGGGCACGTCATCGTGGACGAAGCTCAGGAACTTTCGGAGATGGCGTGGCGGATGATCTTCCGACGCTCCCCCAACCGGTGGATGACCATCGTGGGCGATCCCGCGCAAACGGGAAACCCCGCCGGCGTGGAGACGTGGACGCAGGCGCTCTCGCCGTTCGTCGCCGACCGCTGGCAACTGCACCAGCTGACGGTGAACTACCGCACGCCTGCCGATATCGCCGCGCTGGCCGATCGCCTGTTGCGATGGATCGCCCCAGAACAAGCGGCCACCGTGTCCCTGCGCGAGCATGGCACCGGGGTGCGCGTGGCAACGGACGTGGAGGCCGCGGTTCGGCAGGCACGCAAGCTGGCCGGCGACGGGTTGGTCGGTGTGATTTTTTCCGACGACACCACCGTCGATCCCGCCCTATCCGATGAGCACACCATGGCGGCGAAGGTCTCCGATATCAAGGGGCTGGAGTTCGACGAGGTGGTGCTGGTGGATCCACAGGCGATCGCCGCGGCGTCCCCGCAGGGGCTCAACGACGTGTACGTGGCGATGACTCGTGCGACCCAGGGACTGACGCTGGTGGTTACAGAGTCGCAATGGGAGCAACTGGGCAGCGCCGAGGAAATTGTGGATTTGCTGGTCTAATTCCGCAGGTCTAATCCCGCTGTTCTAGTCCACCGTGTGGACGATCATCGTGTCGCAGTTGGATTGGCGCGCCAGATCTGCGGGCACGCTGCCCAGCAGGCGGCCGGTCAGAGAGTTAATCCCGCGGTTTCCCACCACCAGCAGATCACCCTCTACGTCCGTGACGATGGCCATGAGTGCCTCCACGGGAGAACCGGGACGCATCTGCGTGCTGACGTTTTCCACGCCCTCTGCCTTAGCCACGGCGACGGCAGAGGAGAGTGTCTCATCTGCGGACGCGTCCCCAATCACAGCTTTCGAATCTCCGCGTGGGGAAGACAAAGCATCGGCGTCGGACTCATAATACGCCGAGGCCAGAACCAGTTTCGCCCCGAATGCTGAAGCGATTCCCGCTGCTCGCCTGACCGCCAAGAGGGAGGAGTCCGATCCGTCAGTTCCCACCACAATGGTCTTGTACATATAAGCTATCCTACAGTCCGGCTTCCTTCATGCCCTTGAGTTCCTTATTCAAATCCGCGATCTCATCGCGCAGGCGACCGGCTAGCTCAAACTTCAGCTCGCGCGCAGCTTCCTTCATCTGCAGGGTCATGCTGGCGATCAACTGCTCGAGCTCTGGGCGAGCCATCGACTTCGCTTCGGCTGCCGCTGAGGTGGCCGTCTCCCCTGTCATGCCTAAGATCGCTTCGTCCGCCTTCACCGCGTTCTTAGACGCGCCCGATGCATCGGGATCCTCGCCAAAGTCCGCCACCTGATCCAGGATGTCCGCGATCTTCTTACGCAGCGGCTGCGGATCAATGTTGTGTTCCTTGTTGTACGCGATCTGCTTTTCCCGGCGGCGCTCTGTCTCGTCAATCGCGAACTGCATCGAATCGGTGATTTTATCGGCGTACATGATCACCTCACCCGAGACGTTACGAGCGGCACGGCCGATGGTCTGAATCAAGGAACGAGTAGAGCGCAGGAAGCCTTCCTTATCGGCATCCAGAATTGCCACCAGGGAGACTTCCGGCAGGTCCAATCCCTCACGCAGCAGGTTGATGCCCACCAGCACGTCGTACTCGCCCAGCCGCAGCTGGCGCAGCAGCTCCACGCGCTTGAGGGTATCGATGTCCGAGTGCATGTAGCGCACCTTAATGCCGTGCTCGAGGAGGTAGTCCGTGAGGTCCTCAGCCATGCGCTTAGTCAGCGTGGTCACCAGAACGCGCTCCTGCTTTTCCGTGCGCTGGCGAATCTGCTCGATCAGGTCATCGATCTGCCCGTCGGTCGGACGCACCTCCACCTTCGGATCAACCAGGCCGGTGGGACGAATCACCTGCTCCACGTACTCGCCACCGGCGGCCGCGACTTCATAATCGCCCGGGGTGGCGGACATGTAAACACACTGCCCCTTGCGGTCATCGAACTCTTCCCAGGTCAACGGGCGGTTATCCAGTGCCGACGGCAGGCGGAAACCGTGCTCCACGAGGTTGCGCTTGCGGGAGGCATCGCCCTCGAACATGCCGCCGATTTGTGGCACGGTCACGTGCGACTCGTCGATGATGGTGAGGAAGTCCTCCGGGAAGTAGTCGATCAGCGTGGCCGGGGCGCTGCCAGGTGCGCGACCGTCGATATGACGCGAGTAGTTCTCAATGCCGCTGGTGAAGCCCACCTGCTGGATCATTTCTAGGTCGTACTCGGTGCGCATGCGCAACCGTTGCGCCTCGAGCAGTTTGCCCTTGCCTTCGAGTTCCTGGAGCCGTTCCTCGAGCTCTTCCTTGATGGCCTTGATCGCCTTTTCCATGCGATCCGGGCCCGCCACATAGTGCGTGGCCGGGAAAATACGCAGCTCTTCGACCTCGCGGATGACATCGCCAGTCAGCGGGTGGATGAAGTAGAGGGCATCGATCTCATCTCCGAAGAACTCTACGCGCACCGCCAGCTCCTCGTAGGCGGGGATGATGTCCACCGTGTCGCCCTTCACCCGGAATGCGCCGCGGGTGAACGCCACATCGTTGCGGGTGTACTGAATATCCACCAGCAAGCGGAGGAACTGGTCGCGTTCCACTTCCTCATTGACTTTCAGCCACACCGAACGATCCAAGTAGGACTGCGGAGTACCCAAGCCGTAGATGCAGGACACGGAGCTGACTACCACCACGTCGCGTCGCGAAAGCAATGCCGAAGTTGCGGAGTGGCGCAGACGCTCCACGTCCTCGTTGATGGAGGAATCCTTCTCGATGTACGTATCCGACTGCGCGATGTACGCCTCGGGTTGGTAGTAGTCGTAGTAAGAAACGAAGTACTCCACCGCATTGTTCGGCAGCAAGCTGCGCAACTCATTCGCCAGCTGCGCCGCCAGTGTCTTGTTTGGAGCCATCACCAGCGTGGGGCGCTGGGTCTTCTCGATCAGCCACGCAGCGGTGGCGGACTTACCGGTACCGGTAGCGCCGAGCAGAACCACGTCTCGCTGCTTGTCTTCCAGACGCTCTGCGAGTTCCGCGATCGCCTTGGGCTGGTCACCGGCAGGCTGATAATCGCTGATGACTTCGAAGCGCCCGTCGGCGCGTTCCACGTCCCCGACCGGCCGGAATTCGGAATAGGACAGTTCGGGGCGCTCTGCTGCAAATGCCATGTGCCCAGTCTAGCGACAGGCAGGTCAGCGGTTGGCGACAGTCTTACTCCAGAACTGATCGACCTGGGCAAGAAGCTCATCCACCGTTCCGCCGTTGTCCAGCACGGTATCGGCAGCCGCCAGCCTAGACTCACGGTCAATTTGGGCTTTGATCCGCGCCTTGGCGTCGGACTCATCAAGACCCCGAGACTCCACGAGACGCCGCACGCGCACCTCATCGGGCGCATCGACGACCAGAACATGGTCCACCCGGGAGGTCTCCCCGTTTTCGATGAGAAGAGGCATGTCGTAGACCACCACGTCCTCCCCCGCCTGTTCCGCCTGGGCAAACAACGCATTCGTGCGCTCGCGAATGCGCGGATGAGTGATGGAATTCAGCTTCTCCGTGGCCTCCGGGGTGGCGAATGCCTGCCGTGCCAACTCCGCACGGTTCAGCGTTCCGTCCTCGTTAAGCACTCCCGCAAACGCTGCGTCCAATTCCTCGAGGGCAGGCTGTCCCGGTTCCACGATTTCCCGAGCCACCTTGTCCGCGTCAATGATCACGGCTCCGAGCTCCTGCAAGCGCTGAGAAACCGTAGATTTCCCTGAGCCGATTCCGCCCGTCACACCGATTTTCCACATGAAGACCAGTCCTACAGCGAGCCCTTGGCCAGGTTGCACTGGTAGAGGCTCACGGCCATGTTGGTGTAATCGATGCGGATGAAGTTCGCGAGGTCATAATCTTCCTCGGCAACGGCGGCATCCCAGAGTTCTTTGATCTCTTCCAGCTGGTTCTCCAGCTTGGTGCACGCGGAGCTGCTCCCCAGGGCATCTCCGATGGAAGATCCCAGCGAGCCTCGAGCAACCTCTTGGATCGGCGGCAGAGGCTGAAGATCCTCCGCAGCCATCGCAGGCGAAGCCAAACCGACGCTCAGCAGCGCAGCGCTAGCGAACACAACGGGCAGCCTGCGGGCACGGGATAGAAAATGCATGCCCAAAAATCTACATGACCAGATCCTGCAACGCATGGCAGTACTAGATATATTGTGCGAATATCTTGTTCCATGAACGTTTCTTGGGATTCCTCTCCTTCTTCACGGCCTTTTTCCTCTGCGATTGCGTCGCTCGCCACGGCCAGCGTGGTTGCTGGCACCCTCGCGGCGGCTACTTCGCTGTCCACGGGCACCGCAAGCGCTGATCCCTGCGATACCTATCGCCCCAGCCTCGGCGATCAGCTAGCCGCCTCCAGCTTGGGTGAGTCCCTCGGCTCAGGTTCCTCTGCTCCCAGCTGGCTGACGGGCCACCCGGAAGGCCTTCCGCAGCTGTCCGGCAACACTCAGGCCATGAACTTCCTCACCGGCCCCAACAGCCCGGATGCATTGCGGATGAATGGCCTGAACTCCACGGACTTGGGCATCATGTGGGATGCCGGGGATTCCCGCGTTCTGGCCGCATTCGGCGATAGCTTCACCTGTGGCGCCAATGGCGACGGCTGGCACTCCAACTCCCTGTTCCAAACCCACGACGAAGATCCCTCCAATGGCATCTTCTTGGAAGGCCCTGCCACCGGTTCCCGTTCGGAGGAGTTCCTCCCCCGCTCGCTGAAGATCGACAACGTGGAGATGACCATCATCCCCACCGCCGGAATCGAAGTTGACGGCGCGCAGTACGTGGACTTCATGTCCGTGAAGCACTGGGGCAATCCCGGCAGCTGGACCACTAATTATGCGCAGACTGCCAAGTCCACCGACGGCGGTAAGACCTGGTCCGTCATCACGGATTCGATGCGTACCAACACGTCCGCCTCTAATGACTCCCGCCTCCCCACCTTGGTTGCCCACCAGCCAGGTGCGGAGAACTTCCAAATGACCGCCTTTGCCAAGGCACCATCTGCGGACGGTTTCGTCTACGTATATGGCACCCCCAACGGCCGTTCGGGTCAGGCTCGTTTGGCCCGCATCCCCGAGGCCTCGTTCCCCACCTGGTCCGAGGCGGAATTCTGGGATGGGTCTTCATGGACGTCTTCCATGTCCCGTGCAACCCCTATTATCGACGGCAGGGTTTCCGAACTTTCCGTGATGTACAACGACCAAATTGGTGCATGGCTTTCGCTGTACGAGACCTCTGAAGGCATCGTGATCCGCAAGGCAGATTCTCCGGAAGGCCCATGGAGCGACAAGCACACGCTGGTATCCCGCACCCAGGTGCCAGATCTTTACGGCGGGTACATGTTCCCGCACCAGGTGAATAACACCTTGTACTGGGTGGGCACCTCGTGGGCGCAGTACAACGCGATGGTCTTCAAGACTGATCTGAACGCCGTATTCTGATCAGCGCTGGGCTGACGTGCTTGGTTGGCACGAGCTGACCACAGACGCAAGAAAGTCCGCCTCCCAGCTGCTCGCTGGGAGGCGGACATTCTTGTTGCGCGTTAAGCGCAGAGGCTAGCTAGCCGTGCGACTAGGTTTAGCGCTCGAGGATAGCGACGATGCCCTGTCCACCTGCTGCACAGATGGATACGAGGGTACGGCCACCACCGTTTTCTTCCAGCACCTTCGCTGCGGTGGCCAGGATGCGGCCGCCGGTTGCTGCGAATGGGTGGCCGGCTGCCAATGAGGATCCCTTGACGTTGAGCTTCGCGCGGTCGATGGATCCCAGTGGGGCATCCAGACCCAGACGCTCGCGGCAGTACTCTTCGGATTCCCAAGCCTTCAGGGTAGCCAAGGTCTGGGAAGCGAATGCCTCGTGGATCTCGTAGAAGTCGAAGTCCTGCAGGGTCAGGCCGTTGCGCTCCAGCATGCGTGGCACTGCGTAGGTTGGGCTCATCAGCAGGCCGTCTGGGGTCAGGCCATCGCGGCCGTGGATGAAGTCCACGGAAGCAACCTCGGAATCAACCAGGTATGCGCGCACTGGCAGGTTGTGCTCAGCAGCCCACTCCTCGGAGGCCAGCAGCACAGCGGATGCGCCGTCGGTCAATGGGGTGGAGTTACCGGCGGTCATGGTTGCCTCGGTGCCGTGAGCCTCTGCATCGCGCTTGCCGAAGACTGGCTTGAGCTTGCCCAGCTTCTCCACGGTGGAGTCTGGGCGCAGGTTGGTGTCACGCTGCACGTTGAGGAATGGGGTCAGCAGGTCATCGAAGAATCCCTCTTCGTAAGCCTTAGCCAGCTTCTGGTGGGACTCTGCGGCCAGCTGATCCTGATCCTCACGGGTGATTTCCAGCTCACGAGCGGTGATGGCAGCGTGGTCACCCATGGACAGGCCGGTGCGTGGCTCGCCGTTGTTTGGCTGCTCTGGTGCCAGCTGGGATGGGCGGATGGAGCCCAGCAGCTTGACGCGGTCACCGGTGGTCTTGGCGTTGTTGACCTTGATCAGGGTCTTGCGCAGCTCGTCGTTGACGGCCAGTGGAGCATCGGAGGTGGTGTCTACACCGCCGGCGATGCCGGCTTCGATACGACCCATAGCGATGGCATCGCCAACCTGCACTGCGGCATCCAGGCCAGTGCCACAAGCCATCTGCACATCGTTGGCAGGAGTGGTGGAAGCCAGTGCGGAACCCAGGACAACCTCGCGGGTGAGGTTGAAATCACGGGAGTGCTTCAGCACAGCGCCGGCGCTGACGAAGCCCAGCTGCTCGCCCTGCAGGCCGTAGCGTGCCACGAGGCCGTCGATGGCCGCGGTCAGCATGTCCTGGTTAGAGGCGTTGGAGTACTCCTTGTTGGAGCGGGCGAAAGGAATGCGGTTGCCACCGAGGATGGCGACCTTGCGAGGGGATCCGTTAGTCATGTTCTGAATCACTCCATGTTGTCTGTAGGTTAGTCCGTCGTAATGCGGTTTGGCGTGCGCACTGCATCAGTATGTGAGCTGTGGCAGAAGCCTTACCCAAAACGATACGGTGTTCGCGATCACACCGTAGGATTATACATGAGAACATATATTGTCTCGGTGGCGCTCTAGGACAAATCCCGCGTTATCGCTGGTGAAAGCACTATCCCAGACATGGTCTCCACCCTGTACTCGTAATTTCGCTAACCTAGACCCCGAAACCGAGTCTCTAAAACGACATTCTCTAAAGGAGTCATTTTTATGTCTACCCCTCAGAAGGACGCATTCCAGCAGTTCCTGGACTCTCCTGCCGGCAAGTTCCTGGCACCAAAGGTGGGTCTCCCACAGCCTGAGAAGCTGCGCCGTTACGAAAAGGGCGAGCCTGCTCTGGACGGCACCGTCCTCGTGGGTGGCAATGGTCGCCTGGCTGAGTCAGTCAAGTCCCTGCTGTCCGGCGACTACGATGTCACCTCTACCGCCGGTGAGGACAAGCACGCTGCCCTCGTTTTCGATGCCACGGGCATCAAGCGCCCAGAGGACCTCAAGGAGATCTACGAGTTCTTCCAGCCAGTAATGCGCCAGATCAAGCCATCCGGCCGCATCCTGGTTCTGGGCACCACTCCTGAGTCCATCGACGACGTTGACGAGCACATCGTTCAGCGTGGCCTCGAGGGCTTCACCCGCTCTGTCGCCAAGGAGCTTCGCCGCGGAGCTACCGCTCAGCTGGTCTACGTTGACCCAGCCGTCTCCGACGACCTGTCCGGCGTCGAGTCCACCCTGCGCTTCGTCCTGTCCGGCAAGTCCGCGTTCGTGGACGCTCAGGTCATCCGCGTCGGCGCCGAGGGCGCTCAGCTGCCTTCCAACTGGGATAAGCCTTCCGAGGGCAAGATCGCTGTTGTTACCGGTGCTGCACGAGGCATCGGCGCTACCATCGCCGAGATCCTGGCCCGCGACGGCGCCAAGGTCATTTGCGTGGATATCCCCGCAGCTGGCGAAGGCCTGACCGAGACCGCGAACAAGGTCGGCGGCACCGCACTTCCTTTGGACGTGACCGCACCTGAGGCTGCTGACAAGCTCAAGGAGCACGCCGAGCAGCGCCACGGTGGACCAATCGACATCATCGTCCACAACGCTGGTATCACCCGCGATAAGCTGCTGGCCAACATGGACGAGGGTCGCTGGAACTCCGTCATGTCCGTCAACCTGATCGCCCCAGTGCGCATCACCGAGAAGCTGCTGGAAAACGGTGGCCTCGCAGACAACGGTCGCGTCATCGGTGTGGCATCCATCGCCGGTATCGCAGGTAACCGCGGACAGACCAACTACGGCCTGACCAAGGCTTCCGTCATCGGCATGGTGGACGCTCTCTCTGAGAAGCTGGCTTCCAAGGGCATCACCGTCAACGCTGTGGCCCCTGGCTTCATCGAAACCCAGATGACCGCAGCCATCCCATTCGGCACCCGCCAGGCCGGTCGCCTCATGTCCTCCCTGTCCCAGGGTGGCCTGACCGTGGACGTGGCAGAGACCATCGCTTACTTCGCAGCTCCAGCATCCAGCTCCGTGACCGGCAACGTTGTCCGCGTCTGTGGCCAGTCCCTGCTCGGCGCATAAGAAGCCCGCACTCTGGCGTCGAAAAAAGAATTCCACGAAGAATTCAAGGAAGGACCACAGGAAACAATGAGTAACACGGTCACCTACAAGGAACTGAGCTCGATCCCTGTCCTGATGGATGAGTACCGCAACGCGGTCAAGGACGTCATCCCTGGCATCGGCGAAAAGCGCAGTGCCAAGGAAAACCCAAAGACTGCGTACGAGGTCAAGGGTGTCACTGTCGACATCGCACACCTTGCTGCATACACCAGCGCGACGGGACTGCGTCTGGGCAATGAACTGCCTCTGACCTACCCATACGTGCTGTCATTCCCACTGGTCATGAAGGTGCTGACCGCATCCGATAGCCCTCTGAATGCCATGGGACTGGTGCACCTCAACAACAAGATTGAGCAGAAGCGTCCTCTGACTGTCGAAGACACCTTCGACATCCGCGTTCACGCTGATAACCTGCGCCCACAGAACAAGGGCGTGCTGCTGGATCTCATCACCGAGGTTTCCGTTGACGGCGACGTGGTGTGGACCCAGACCAGCGCATTCCTGGCTAAGGGCGCAAAGCTGTCCAGCTCCTCGCCATACAAGGACAAGCCGGCAGAGGACGGACGTCTGCTGGGCACCGCGGAAGCGGCCGAGGGCACTCCAACCTCGACCATTCGCGTGACCCCAGAAGACATCAAGGTCTACGCAGAGGCTTCCGGAGACAAGAACCCCATTCACGTCTCCAACCTGGGCGCGAAGGCTTTCGGTTTCCCCGGAACCATCGCCCACGGCATGTGGTCCACTGCTGCTGCACTGCGCGCTCTGGAGGGTCTGATTCCAGATGCAGTGCGCTACGAGATTGACTTCGCCAAGCCAGTGGTTCTGCCAGCTAGCGTTGCGCTGTTCTCCTCTCAGGATGCTAACGGCACCTGGGAGCTGCAGCTGCGCAAGGCTTCCAAGCTGGAGACCTTGCACGCTAATGCGAAGCTCGAGGAGCTCTAAGAGCTCTCCTGTGAACTAGGCGAGCTTCACGCACTGTGAACTTGCAGCCCCGACCCTTTTTCTGCAAAGAGGGTCGGGGCTTTCGCATGCCCAAAGAAGGTCATGAATCTATAGCAAACTCCGGGTGAACAATTCGGATTTGGCTTGTGTGCATTTGCCACCGGTTCTGCTAGCCAAGAAACTCTTGAGAAGAACCACTTGACGTTGTGCGTTCACCCGAGTCAGGAGATAACGAGACAAAAATGACCCTCACAGATAACCCCACCGTGGCAGGCACCGCCTCCCCGGCATCGGGCCTAGGAAACGACAGGACATGGCACCTGTTCTTCGGCTTGATGACCGCTGCCACCCTCATCTGGTTTATTTTCTGGTCCAAGGACAACATCAACCCCGGTGCCCACATGGCACTGATGGTTGTCACCATCATCTTGGGCTGTTTCATGGCCTTCAACATCGGCGGCAATGACGTCGCCAACTCCTTCGGCACCTCCGTGGGCGCAGGAACCCTGTCCATGAAGCAGGCACTCCTCGTTGCCGCAGTCTTCGAAGTCGGTGGCGCGCTGCTCGCCGGCGGCGAGGTCACGGACACCGTCAAGTCCGGCATCGTTGACCTCGAGGGCGTCAACATCGTGCCACTGGACTTCGCGTACATCATGCTCGCGTCACTGATTGGCGCAGCTTTGTGGCTGCTGGTCGCAACGATGATGGGCTGGCCCGTTTCCACCACTCACTCCATCATCGGCGGCATCGTAGGCGCAGCTGTTACCACCGGCTACTTGACGGACTCCATCGCAGATCCCTGGGCAATGGTCCAGTGGGGCGGCATCGTCCAGATCGTTATCAGCTGGTTCCTGTCGCCAGTGCTTGGCGGTATCGCTGCCTTCCTGCTGTACGGAGCAATCAAGAAGTCCGTGCTGGTCTACAACGATCGCGCGAAGGACAAGCTCAAGGAAGTTAAGAAGAAGCGCAAAGAGTACCGCAAGTGGCACAAGGAATTCTTCAAGGGTCTCACCCAAGAAGAACAGTTGGAGTACAACAACGCGATGGCTCGCGATGCTGTCACCACCCAGGAAGAGGGCTACTCCTACGAGGACCTCGATTCTGACTACTATCGCAAGCTCTACAAGCTGCACGAGGACGCTGACGACGTAGAAGCTCACCGCGCACTGGTGACCTGGGTACCAATCCTGGCCATGATCGGCGGCATGATCATCACCTCGATGATGTTGTTCAAGGGCCTGAAGAACACCGGTCTGCACCTGTCCAACCTGGGCAACTTGGTAACCATCTTGATGATCGGCGCAGCAATCTGGATGGCGGTCTACATCTTCGCCAACACGATGAAGCACCGCGATCTGGACCGCTCCACGTTCATCCTGTTCTCCTGGATGCAGGTCTTCACCGCATCTGCGTTTGCGTTCTCTCACGGCTCGAACGACATCGCTAACGCTGTGGGTCCGTTCGCTGCCGTGCTAGACGTGCTCAAGTCTGACGAGATCCGCGGAGAAGCTGCCGTTCCTACTGCCCTGATGGTTGCAGCTGGTGTGGCACTGATTTCCGGCCTGTGGTTCATCGGCCGCAAGGTGATCTCCACTGTGGGTACGGGCCTGACCAAGATGCACCCAGCTACAGGCTTTGCTGCCGAGCTCTCCGCCGCTGGCGTGGTTATGGTCGCTTCCCTGCTGGGTCTGCCAGTTTCTTCCACCCACATCCTCATCGGTGCAATCCTCGGTGTGGGTCTGGTGAACAAAAACGCTAACTGGGGCCTGATGCGCCCTATCGCCCTGGCATGGGTGATCACGGTGCCTGCCGCTGCTGCAGTGGCTGCTGTCTCCGTCATGGTTGTGCGCGCGGTCTTCGGCGCATAGTTGTTCTGCTAACGCACGACTAAGGCCCGCTCCAGGTTCATTACCTGGGGCGGGCCATAGTTCTGTTTAGTGCGAGTTCAGCGTGGTAGCGCGCGGGGCGCTACCGGGAGGCTGAATTACTCAGCGCCTCCGGCGAGCTTCTCGCGCAGAGCAGCGAGCTGCTCGTCAGAAGCCAGGGTGCCGGCATCTTCGTTGGAATCAGCAGCTGGTGCGGACTCGGAAGAGGAGGACTCGGAGGAGTAGCCACCTTCGCCGGCCTCTGCAGCTTCAGCTGCAGCTGCACGGTTGCGCTCGATCTGAGCGGTGTGCAGGGTGTGGCGACGCTCTGCCTCTGCGTAACGCTCTTCCCAAGCAGCGCGCTGGGTCTCGAAGCCCTCGAGCCATTCGTTGGTCTCTGGGTCGAAGCCCTCAGGGAAGATGTAGTTGCCCTGCTCATCGTAAGAGTCAGCCATGCCGTACTTGGATGGGTCGAACTCTTCGGTGTAGTCCTCGTCAGCCTGCTTGAGGGACAGGGAGATACGACGACGCTCGAGGTCGATGTCGATGACCTTGACCATGGCATCCTGACCAACGGTGACAACCTGGTCTGGAACCTCGACGTGGCGCTCGGCCAGCTCGGAGATGTGAACCAGGCCCTCGATTCCCTCTTCGACGCGAACGAATGCGCCGAATGGAACCAGCTTGGTGACCTTGCCCGGAACGATCTGACCGATGGCGTGGGTGCGTGCGAATACGCGCCATGGGTCTTCCTGGGTTGCCTTCAGGGACAGGGACACGCGCTCGCGGTCCAGGTCGACGTCGAGAACCTCAACGGTGACCTCGTCGCCCACGGTGACAACCTCAGATGGGTGATCGATGTGCTTCCAAGACAGCTCGGAGACGTGAACCAGTCCGTCTACGCCGCCCAGGTCCACGAATGCACCGAAGTTGACGATGGAGGACACGACGCCCTTGCGGACCTGGCCCTTCTGCAGCTGGTGCAGGAACTCGGAGCGAACCTCGGACTGAGTCTGCTCGAGCCATGCACGGCGGGACAGCACAACGTTGTTGCGGTGCTTGTCCAGCTCGATGATCTTGGCTTCGATCTCCTGGCCGATGTACGGCTGCAGATCGCGAACACGACGCATCTCGACGAGGGATGCAGGCAGGAAGCCACGGAGGCCGATGTCCAGGATGAGTCCACCCTTGACAACCTCGATGACGGTACCGGTGACTGGCTCGTCCTTTTCCTTGAGCTCTTCGATGGCACCCCATGCACGCTCGTACTGTGCGCGCTTCTTGGAGAGGATCAGGCGGCCTTCCTTGTCCTCCTTGGTGAGGACAAGTGCGTCGATCTCGTCGCCGACTTCAACGACCTCGCTGGGGTCTACGTCGTGCTTGATGGAGAGTTCCCGGGAAGGGATGACACCCTCGGTCTTGTAGCCGATGTCGAGGAGAACCTCGTCCTGATCGACCTTGACGACGGTGCCTTCGACAATGTCACCATCGTTGAAGTACTTGATGGTGGCATCGACGGCAGCGAGGAAATCCTCAGCGGAGCCAATGTCATTGATGGCTACCTGAGGGACGTTGTTGGTGGACATGTAGTAGTAGTCTCCGAAACGGATAGGAAATAGGATTGGACAGTTACAAAGGGCGCACAGAATTGAGCATTCTGGCGCACAACGTAAAAGACCTTACACCAGCCCCTTTTCCTGCGCAAACAGGGGACCTACCATGTCTCCGGCGAGGGCGCTAGGCAAAGTGGAACCTTGATCCGCAGACCCGCCGTTCCGCAGAAACCTAGTGCGCCGCCAAATCCCAGTTCTTGCCGTGTCCCGCGGAGACATCCAGCGGTACGCGCAGCGATACTGCGTGATCCATCTCTTGGGTGAGCAGCTCAGTCATCTGCTCCAGCTCCCCTGGCGCGACTTCCACCACGAGTTCATCGTGGACCTGCAGCAGCACGCGGGACTTGTAGTCACCTTCACGCAAAGCGGAATCGACGCGCAGCATCGCGATCTTGATGATGTCCGCCGCAGTGCCCTGAATGGGCGCATTGAGCGCCGCTCGCTCAGCGTTTTCCCTGGCCACACGATTACTGGAGCTCAGTTCCGGCAGGTAGCGGCGACGCCCGAACAGCGTCTGGGTGTATCCATCCTCCCGAGCGACCTCCACCACGTGGTCCAGGTAGTTCTTCACCCCGCCGAAGCGCTCGAAGTAGTTCTCCATGATGCCCTTAGCCTCACCGGCGCTGATCTTCAGCTGCTGCGACAAACCAAATGCGGACAGACCGTAGACCAGGCCATAGGACAAGGCCTTCACCTTGCGTCGCAGCTCTGGCGTGACCTCGTCCACCGGCACATCGAACACACGGGAACCCACGTAATTGTGCAGGTCCTCCCCCGATTGGTACGCCTCGATCAGCCCAGCGTCCTCTGACAAGTGCGCCATCACGCGCATCTCGATCTGGGAGTAGTCGGCCGTCAGCAAGGTCTCGTAGCCCTCGCCCACCAAGAACGCCCCACGAATGCGACGCCCAGCCTCGGTTCGCACCGGAATGTTCTGCAGGTTCGGGTCAGACGAGCTCAGGCGGCCCGTCGCTGATCCCTTTTGATTAAAGGTGGTGTGAATGCGGCCGTCGTCGGCAATGGCCTCCACCAATCCATCGATCGTGGACTTCATCTTTTGGTACTCACGGTGAGCCATCAGGTGCGCCAAGAACGGGTGGTTGGACTGGGCCGCGAGCTTCTCCAACTCGCCTGCGGCAGTGGAATAGCCCGTCTTAGTCTTCTTGGTCTTCGGCAAATCGAAGTCCTCAAACAGGACCTTCTGCAGCTGCTTAGGGCTGGAGAGGTTGAGCTGCGGGTCATCCGCAATCTCGCGCGCCGCGGCCACTTCCGCAGCCAGCTTCGCGCCGTAATCCTCGCTGAGCTCCTCCAGCAAGTCTCGATCCACGGTGATGCCCACGTGCTCCATGCGCGCCAGAATCAGGCTCAGCGGCACTTCCATGTCGAAATACAGCGCTGATTGCCCTGCAGCATCCAGCTCCGGGTTCAGGGTCTTGATCAGTTCAATGACCGCTTGGGCACGCTCCAGCGGCGTGGCCTTTTCCGAAAGCTCGCGCCCCGCATGGCGCTGCAGCACATCACTCAACGCGCCCGTGCGCACATCCGGGCGCAGCAGGTACGCGGCCAGCGACGTATCGTGTTCCACCCCGCCCAGTTCCATATCGAAACGCTGCAGCTGGTGGAACGTTTCCTTCGCGTTGTGCAGCCACTTCGGCTTGCTGACATCGGCGAGCCAGTCGGTGAGTGTGGCGTCGTCCTTAGGATCTAGACCGGGGAGGTCCAGTTCCACACCCACGTTGTCCTTGTCCAGGATCGCGATGGACTCCCCCACAACCTCCACCGCAACCCCGGTGCGCTTCTTCAACCACGTGGCCAGCTTGCCGGGCTTGATCTCCTCTTGGGTGATGGGGATCTGATCGGTGTCCTCGAATTCCACGCCCAGCGTGCGAAACGCGCGGTTACGCAGGGTGGCTCCGAACTGCAGATCTTCGAAGACCTGCAGCGCCTCGTTGGCGTCCACCTCGGCGGGCTTGAGATCATCCATGGAATCCACCACGTCCAGGTCGCGCACCATTTCCGTGATCTCGCGTGCGAGCTTGACGTTATCGATGTTCTCCCGCAGAGACTCGCCGACCTTGCCCTTGATGTCATCCATCACATCAATCACGCCATCGAGGCTGCCGTACTGCGTGATCCACTTCTGCGCGGTCTTTGGGCCCACCCCGGGAACGCCGGGCATGTTGTCCGAGGTATCACCGCGCAGCGCCGCCAAGTCCGGGTACTGCGTAGGAGTCACGCCGTACTTCTCCTCCACGGCTTCTGGGGTGAAACGGTGCAGGTCAGACACACCCTTGAGCGTGTACAGCACGGTGACATCATCGTTGACCAACTGCAGGGAATCGCGATCGCCGGTGCAGATCAGCACCCGCATTCCCGCCTTCTGCCCCAAAGTGGCGAGGGTGGCAATGATGTCATCTGCTTCGTAGGCCTCTTTGTCAATCGTTTCGACGCCAAGGGCCTCCAAAGACCTGCGGATCAACCCAATCTGACCTTTAAACTCATCCGGGGTGGCAGGGCGCTGCGCCTTGTAGGCGGGAAATGACTCTTCGCGGAAAGTCGGACCCGAGAGGTCAAAGGCAGCGGCCACGTGCGTGGGCTGCTCCTTTTCCATCAGGCCGAGGAACATTCCGAGGAATCCGTACACCGCATTCGTGTGCTGCCCACCCGTGGTGGAGAAGTTCTGGGCGGGCAGCGCGTAGAAAGCTCGGAAGGCTAGGGAGTGACCGTCCAGCAACAGCAGCGTGGGGCGGTCATCGGTGGCATCTTTTCCAGCGGAACTCATGCTTGCCGAGTCTAGTAGAAGCCCGAGACAACGTTGGCCGAGACTACTGGGACTGCCAGCGCAGGGTGTGGAGCGGCGATCAGAAGTCGGCGATGACGAGCTTCTTCATCTGCATCATGTGAGCGAAAGCGTCCGGGCGCTGCACGAGTTCCTCCAAGTTAGCGGGGACGATCTGCCACGCCATTCCAAACTTATCCTTGAGCCACCCGCACTGCTCCGCCTCAGGTTCCGCGCTGAGGGAATCCCACAGGAAGTCGATCTCTTCCTGATCAGCGCAGTTGACCAGCAGCGATACTCCGCCGAAGCCGTGGTCTTGTCCGGAGCCGTTGTCCATGACCACGAACCACTGATCACCGATACGGAACTCGCCGAAGGCCAAGGATCCTTCCTTGGCCTTGCCGGAGGCCTCTGGATATTTAAAGGTGTTGCCCACTTCGGCGTTCTGATTGTTTTCGGTTTCCGTGCGCGCTTCGGAATTCAGCTCGCTGGCGTGGTTGAACAGTTCCACGTAGAGATTCGCAGCCTCTTCCGCACGGTCCTGTGCCGGGCCGTCGAACATCATGGATGGCATGAGGAAAGGACGCGGCTCTCCTTCTGGATTGGTGAGCATCAACTGCCAGTTCACGCCGAACTTGTCCTCGACCCAGCCGTAGTGGGTACTGAAGGGATATTCCCCGAGAGGCATCCGCTCCGTGCCGCCCTGGCACAGCTTGTCCCACAAGGTATCGAGGGCAGCGCGGGCTTTGTCCTTGTCTGCGTCGAACATAAAAGGATCGAAATTGAGCATGAAGGACATGCCAGGGCTGGGGCGGAATTCGTCACCCGCGTTGATGAGGGTCAGGAGGTAACCGTTGATGGTCACGTTGATCGTGACCGGCTGACCAGCGAATTCCTTTTGGAAATCTGGGAGATCCGTCTCCGGGTAGCGAGCCTCGACTACGGAGCTGACCTCGAAGCCGGCGGCGCTGAAGGCTTCTTCGTAGAGTGCAGCGACGGCCTCAGCACTGCGGTTGCACCAAATGTTGGGAACGAGCTTCTGCATGTTTTCCATGGGCTCGAGCATAGGTGGATTTGGCAGAGTGTGAGATGGCTGGGCGTTTAGCGAGAACGTGAGGTGGAGTATCAGATTTTCCTACTATTCCTCAAAACAGGCCTGCCATTTCCCCAAGAAAATGTGGTTCATGAGCCTACGCCAAGCAAGGAATAGTAGGAAAACCTGACGAGCCTGAGTCGGCAACGCACCAGGTCCCCCCGGGAAGTGCCACCCGTTTTACATTTCCGCAGGTCGCAAAATGTGGCGTGAGGTTGTCGTGAGACAAGGACTCTGCGGGTACGAAAAAGACCGTTTAACCTAGTTAAACGGCCTTTTTGTGTGGTGCCCCAGGTGAGACTCGAACTCACACTGGATGGGTTTTGAATCCATTGCCTCTGCCAATTGGGCTACTGGGGCGCTAATGCTTGTAACAGCCTATTGCACCGCCATAGGAAGTTACAAAACACCAGCTAGGAGACTAAGACAGCACCTCGTCGGGATCCACGATTTCAATCTTCATTCCGTTCCTCACCAGACGGTCACGGAACTCGCCGATCATCCGCTTGCCCACGCTGTTGACCTCATCGACCTTCTCCAGATCCACGGTCACATTTTCAGACTCGAAGTCGTGCTCCTGGATGGTGCGCCAGATTTTCTCGCACGCGTTGAAATCGATATCGCCCTGCAGGCGGATGACAGTTCGCTTGCCTTGAGAACCCCCCGAAGTCTGGTCATCTTCCACCGTCGAAATACTGCGCACGGCAACCCGGCCCTGCTTTTCTGGCGCCATCAAATGCAGCCCCATGTCGCGATCCAAGTATTCGAAGACGCGCTTGGCACGCACACTATTGCCTGCCTCGTCCAACTTGGGAGAAAACGCAGCAATGCCCAGACGACCAGGTAGCGTGCCGATAATCCCTCCGGACACCCCAGACTTCGCTGGCAAGCCGACGGATGCCATCCACCGTCCGGCAGCGTTGTACATGCCAGCACTAGCCATGACCGCCTGTACTTGGATCGCAACTCGCCGGCTGCACACCTGCTTGTGCGTCCTAGGCTGAACTCCCCCATTAGCCAACGTCGCGGCCATCATGGCCAAGTCGGACACAGTGACCATTATGGAGCACTGCTTGACGTAGCTGACAATCGCGTCTTCTGCAGAATCCTGAATCATCCCGTAGCTGCGGAGCATGTAGGCCAGCGACATATTTCGGTCTGAACTCTCAAGCTCGGAATCACAGGTATCGCTATCAATCCGGAGCTGCCGCCCGGCCAGATCTGAGAAGAATTCGAGGATCTTATTCACTCGGTCCTCCACAGACGACTCTTCACCATTGATCAGCTGGTTCACCGTGATCGCACCCGCGTTGATCATCGGGTTCATGGGCCGCTTGGTCGCCTTATCCAAGCTCAGCTCGTTGAATGCCTCGCCGGAAGGCTCCACGCCAACAAAGCGTGCAACTTCCTCCAGCCCCTCTTCTTTCAGGGCCAAGGCATAGGCGAAAGGCTTAGACAATGACTGGATGGTGAATTCTCGCTCCGCGTCCCCCTCTCGGAGACCCTCGGCGTACACCTGCCCCTCATTGGTGCAGAAAGCAACCGCAAAAGGCTCCGGATCTGCCGCCGCGAGCTCTGGGATATATGCAGCTACCTCCCCTTCGCTATTGTCCTGCAGCTTCTTCAATAGCTCCCGCAGGTAATCACCGATTACATCGTCTTTCATTCCACTGCCCCTTCTAACGTCAATAGCACTGCCTTATTCTCCACGCCGCCACCGTAGTTACCTATTCCGCCACTAGTTGGGAGCACCCGATGGCACGGCACGATGATGCTCACAGGGTTCTTACCAACCGCAGTGCCCACCGCCCGGGAGGCTCCCTCGTTGTGCAACGCTGCGGCAATATCCCCGTATGTCACGGTCTGTCCTGCCGGAATCTTCTCCAGCTCGGACCACACAGACTTCTGCCACTGCGTGCCCCGCAACTCATACGTCACAGTGAAAACCTCACGCTCGCCCGCAAAGTATTCATCCAGTTCGGACTGGAGCTGCACCCACAGCGGAACCGCGCTGGCGTCGTCGAAAAAACAAGATTCGGAAGGCGCCAACGGTTGGCCTGCAAACCACAGCCCCACGAGCACATCCCCATCCCTCTCCGCGATCATTTTTCCGCGCGGAGAGTTGAGCAGGGCGAGGTGAGTATTATTCATAAGCTCCTATATACTTTCCGCATGATAAACAGCGTTTCCCGCCGCATGCTGAAGGCGACCATCGCTTTGAGCCTAACCACGGTGCTGGCCGCGTGTGTAACCAACGAGGAACTCGGCAATCCAGAGGGATGGGAAAAGGTCCAGCCCGCGAAAAATGAAGCGCTGGCGAAGCTCGTCCCCGAACCCATCGCGCAGCGCGGAACCCTCGCCGTGGGCGCCAACACCCCGTACGCCCCGGCGCAGTTCAAGAACTCCCAAGGCCAGATCATTGGCTACGAAGTCGACCTCATTAGTGCCGCCGCGGCTGTCCTGGGACTCAAGGTGGACATGCGGCAGATGGATTTCAATCTCATCCTCCCTTCCATCTCCGGAGGCACGGTGGACGTGGGCGCCTCCTCGTTCACGGATACCGAAGAGCGCCAGGAAAACTACGACTTCGTGGATTTCTTCAATGCTGGAGTCGCCTGGGCCACCCAGCCGGGACGCGAGGACAGCATCGATCCGGACAACGCCTGTGGCTTGACCGTCGCCGTGCAAAAGGGAACCTATTCCGAAACTGACGAAGTCCAAGGCAAGTCCGAGCAGTGCGTGGCTGAGGGCAAGCCTGCGATCAACAAGATGGTCTTCGCCACCGCGGACTCCGCCGCCACCGCCACAATCCTGAAGAAGGCGGATGCGTACTCTTCGGATTCGCCGGTGATCTCCTACGCCGTGGAGCGCTCGGACAACAAGCTAGCGCAGATCGGCGAGGCCTTTGACACCGCTCCCTTCGGCTGGGCAGTCAAGAAGCAGTCCGAACTGGGTCCAGCGCTGACGGCCGCTCTCCAGGAGCTTTTGGAATCCGGCGACTACCAAAAGATTCTCCAACCCTGGGGACTCAAAGAGGGTGCCATCGACACCGTGACGTTCAACTTGGGCCCTGTGCCGAACGCCAGCGGTAGCCGCGACGCGCAAGCCCGTCGCCCTGCTCAGCCACCTCGACCAGGCTCCACCTGCAGCACTACCCAGGCATCTCGCGGCACCTCACGCCGCACCCGCCGCACGTCCGGTTCTCTACTGACCATGCAAAGGACTCACGCATGACCTCCTCCCCCGAAGCATCCTCCTCAGCCGCGGCCGCCCCGGCCACGAAGCGCCGCCCCAAGGAAAATCAGGCCATCCCGCTGCGCCATCCTGGCCGTTGGGTCTTTGCCGCGGTGGTTCTGGTGTTGCTGGGAATTTTTCTTTTCGACGCCGCCAGCCGCGAGGCTTATCACTGGGACACCTACTTCAAGTACATCCTGGACACTCGCATTGCCGTGGCCGCTCTGCACACCATCGCTTTGACCATCCTGGCCATGATCGTGGGCGTGGTGTTGGGGTCGATCGTCGCCGTGCTGCGCATGTCTCCCAACCCGGTGCTGCAGGGAGTGTCCTGGCTGTACCTGTGGATCTTCCGTGGCACGCCGGTGTACGTCCAGTTGGTGTTCTGGGGTCTGCTGGGCGCTGTTTACCAGGTGGTGAACTTGGGCGTGACTGAGGTGGACCTGCAGGAAGTTCTGCAGAATGCCTTCTTGCTGGCGGTGCTGGGTCTGGGCCTCAACGAGGCTGCGTACATGGCGGAAATCGTCCGCGCCGGAATTCAGGCCGTGCCGGAAGGCCAGTCCGAGGCCTCCAAGGCGCTGGGCATGACGTGGTGGCAGAACATGCGCCGCACCGTGTTGCCGCAGGCGATGCGCATCATCATTCCGCCCACGGGCAACGAGTTGATTTCCTTGCTGAAGACCACCTCGCTGGTCATCGCTATCCCGTACACGGGCGAGCTCTATGGACGCAGCACGGACATCTCCAACAGCATCTTCCAGCCCGTGCCGCTGCTGATGGTCGCGGCCACGTGGTACCTGCTGATCACCAGCGTGTTGATGGTTGGCCAGCACTACCTGGAGCGCTACTTCTCCCGTGGTTCTTCCCGCCAACTGTCCGCCCGTCAGCTCGCCGTGTTGACCGACGCCGAGGGTGTGCCACCGCGCAACGTGACCGTCGAAAATAACCAGCGTTCCCACGGACAGTCCTAGACAGAAGCGACGAAGGAAAAGTACTGATGACTAACTCTTCACAGACCACCGTTGCGGGCTCTGCCGTACCCATGATCGCCATCAAGGACATGTGGAAGCGCTACGGTCGCCTCGACGTGCTCAAGGGCATCGACCTTGAGGTGCCTCGCGGCTCGGTGACTTGCTTGATCGGGCCTTCGGGTTCCGGCAAGTCCACCCTGCTGCGCTGCGTCAATCACCTGGAGCAGATCAACTCCGGCCGCGTCGAGGTAGACGGCGAGTTGATTGGCTACAAGGAAAAGGACGGAAAGCTCTACGAGATTTCCGAAAAGGACGCGGCCAAGCAGCGCTTAGACATCGGCATGGTGTTCCAGCACTTCAATCTGTTCACGCACCGCACGGTGCTGGAGAACATCATCGAAGCGCCGATCCAGGTCAAGGGCGAGTCCAAGGCAGAGGCCACCAAGCACGCGCGAGAACTGCTGGAGCGGGTGGGCTTGGCGTCGAAAGAAAACGCCTACCCCATCCAGCTCTCTGGCGGGCAGCAACAGCGCGTGGCGATTGCCCGCGCGCTGGCGATGCGTCCGAAGCTGATGCTGTTCGACGAGCCCACCTCTGCGCTGGATCCTGAGCTGGTCGGCGAAGTGCTGGGCGTGATGCGCAAGCTGGCCGACGAGGGCATGACCATGCTGGTAGTCACCCACGAGATGGGCTTTGCGCGCGAAGTCGCAGATACCGTGGTGTTCATGGACGGTGGCGTGGTGGTGGAAAGCGGTCCTGCGCGAGAGGTCATCACGAACCCGCAGCAGGAACGCACGCAGGAATTCCTCTCCAGCCTGCTCTAAACCAACAAAAGAATTTAGGGCTGCACCTGCACGTGCCACGGCACGCGCGGGGAGCCCGGATCGTCCTGAACCTGGCGCAGCAGTGGTTCCTTGGGGTCCTTCTCTCGCACGGTCAACAACTCTGCGAAGTGCATGGTGAGCCCAGAGATGGAGCCCATGCCGTAGTGGCGAACGTCCACCTTGATTTCCGTACCTTCGGGGGCATCGTCGCTGTCTGGGTCACTTTCTTCACCGAACTGCTCCACCCACGTGGTGACCAATTCGGGATCCGGAACAAGGCCGGGGGTGACGTCCAGATCAGCGTCTAGGTCATCTCCCAGAGCGGCTACGAGGTTGCGGAAATCGTCCTCGATGAACTCCAGCTGGCTAGGTTTCGCGAGAATGCGGAATGTGATGCTTGGCATGCCTCAATTTGTACACCACGGCCCATTGCGCGTTTTCTCCCCGTCCGCACGCCCTCATTTACCGAGCTGCAATTTCTCCTGGGTTATATTTGAGGGGTGATTGGTTCATCTTCGCATCTCCCCGCCCCCGTCCCGCCGCTGACGACACTGCCGGACGGAACGATCAAGCAGGTCAACCCGTTTACGGGCATGGAAGTGTGGACGGTCCCCGGCCGGGCGAACCGCCCGTTGTCTGTCCACACCGTGGAGGCCAAGGAGATCACGGACCGCGATAGCACCTGTGCCTTCGGCAATGACCGCAAGTGGGACACTCCTCCGGAAAAGGCGCGCCTTGTCCTGGATGAGGACGAGAAGCCGCGGATCTTGCGGGGAGTCAAGACCAGCCAGCTGGAGGACACGAATCCCCTGTTCCGCCGGGTTGCCAATCTCTTCGAGATCCTGACCTACGAATACTGGGCGCTGAACTACGGCCACACCATTACCGCCGCAGCCGCGAAACACAAGGTGGATTACCTCTCGGAAGAAGAGGGCCAGCAGCACGTGGAGCAGATTCTGCGCGTGAAGATGGAAGCCGCTGGGCACTCGCCAGAGGAGATCGACAAGCTCTTCTCCGAGGAGCGCCGCATGCAGACGCTGCAGGAGAAGTCTGACAGCTTGTTCGCGGGTGGCCACGATGTCATCATCGCCCGGGATCACTACGTCCCCGGCGCCACCACGACGGATCAGCTGGCCAGCTCCGGCACGTTGAGCTGGCAGGATCACCGGCACTTCATCGCCTTTACCGTCGATGGCATGGATCAGCTGTACCGTTCCAACCGCTACGCGCGCTACGTTGCGGTGTTCCAGAATTGGCTCGCCCCCGCCGGCGCTAGCTTTGATCACCTACACAAGCAGCTGGTGGCGATCGATGAGCACGGCCTGCAGAACGAGGTGGAGATCGCCCAGGTTCGCCGCAATGCCAACATGTACAACGAGTGGGCGGTGGATTACGCTTCTCGTTTCAACTTGGTGTTCGCAGAAAATGACCACGCGATTGCCTTCGCTGGGTTCGGCCACCGCTTCCCCACCCTCGAGGTCTTCAGTAAATCCGCAACCACGGAGCCGTGGTTGATGTCCGACGAGGAGCGCGACGGCGTGGCCGACTTGGTGCATGCCTGCCACATCGCCGCTGGTCCGGACGTCCCCTGCAACGAGGAGTGGCTGCACCGTCCCCTGGACGTGGACGTGCCCATGCCGTGGCGCATCGTCATCAAGTGGCGCGTGTCCACGATGGCTGGTTTTGAAGGTGGCACGAAGATCTACATCAACACCATCTCCCCGGGCAATCTCAAGGACCGCGTTCTCCCGGCTCTCATCGAGGCCCGCGAGCAGGGCCGTTTGGCCCCTGGTATTCGCCTCGGCGATGAGTGCAAGTTCGCCCCTAACCAGCTGAAGTACAACCCCGCCATCCGCTAAAGTTAGCGTTCCTTAAGATGGAGGCATGTCTGACTCCATCACCGATGCCCCCTCGTCGTCCCCTTCCTCCCTGTCTTTTTCTTCCGACGCCAGCGCCATAGCCGCGTTCGCTTCTGACCACAGCGCGGATCTGAGCTGGCAGCAGGAGTTCTATCGGTGGATGCACAAGCATCCCGAGCTGTCTTTGCACGAGGAGAAGACTGCGGCCTTCATCGCGGGAAAGCTGGAGGATTTCGACTGCGAGGTCACCACTGGGGTGGGCGGCCACGGCGTGGTTGCGGTGTTTAGCAATCCCCCTGCCAGTGGCGAGTCCTCCACCATCTTGATGCGGGCGGATTTCGATGCTCTACCGGTGACGGAGGATACGGGCCTGGAGTGGGTCTCGGAAAATGAGGGTGTGATGCACGCCTGCGGCCACGATGCACACACCAGCGCACTGATGGGGCTGTGCGCCGTCATGGACGAGAGCCGCGATAAGTGGCAGGGAACGTTCATCGCGCTGTTCCAGCCGGCCGAGGAAGTTACCCGCGGCGCGGGCATGATGATCGAGGATGGGCTCAGCGAAGTCATCCCCACCCCAGATCTGTGCCTAGGCCAACACATTGTTCCGGGCAAGGCGGGCACCGTGATGACTGCTCCCGGGCCGGTACTTGCTGCCTGCGATACCATCACCGTCACGCTGCACGGCAAGTCTGCGCACGGTTCTCAGCCGCACGAATCGCTGGATCCCACGTACCTGGCGGCGATGATCGTGGTGCGTTTACAGGGCATCGTGGGCCGCGAAGTCTCCCCAGAGGACTTCGCGGTGATTACCGTGGGAACGTTGAGCTCGGGTCACACCAACAACACCATTCCGGAGACCGCCACCCTGGTGCTGAACTGCCGTTTCTACGACACCTCCGTGCGGGACAAGACTTATGCCGCGATCGAGCGTGTGATCAAGGGGGAGTGCATCGCCTCCGGATGCACCAAGGATCCCGTCATCGAGTTCTCCGCTCATGGCGAGCTGACGGACAATTCCCCGTCTGTCTTCGAGGCTGTGCGTCCCGTGTTCGATGCCACGTTCGGCGATGCGTCCATCGACGCAGACCGGTGGACGGCATCGGAGGACTTCTCGGAGATCCCTCGGCACTTCAACGTGCCCTATCTGTTCTGGACTGTCGGTGCCACAGACCCACAGGTCTGGGCCGATGGAACCGACGTACCTGGCAATCACAGCCCCCAGTTCGCCCCCGCCCGCGGAACTGTGGAAGCTGCCACCACGGCCGCCGTTGCGGCTGTGCTGACATACATGTGGCGCTAACTAAAAAGTTAGCGCCACATCGGAACAGATCCCGGAACTACTTGCTGTGCTCTTGGCCCAGCAAGTGCACCTGAATCATGTTGGTGTTGCCGGCGATTCCTGGAGGGGATCCGGCCACCACGACCATCATGTCGTCATAGTTGTACTCATCCATGGACAGCAGAGCCTCGTCCAAGGAGCGAATCATCTTGTCAGTGCTGGACACGTCCCCCACGAGGAAAGTCTCCGCACCCCAGGTCAGTGCCAGCTGAGAACGCACGGCCTGCGACGGCGTGAACACCAGCAGCGGCAACCGCGAGCGCAAGCGCGCCACGCGCTTGGCCGTATCGCCGGTGGAAGTGAATGCCACCAAAGCGCGCGCGTTCAAGCGCTCGCCGATGTCCTTGGCTGCATAAGAGATCACACCACGACGGGTGCGCGGGCGGTGACTCAGCGGCGGAACGTCGCCATCGATCTCCGCTGCCGTGACGATGCGAGCCATGGTCTGCACCGTGGTGATCGGGTGCTTACCCACGGAGGTCTCGCCGGAGAGCATCACGGCATCCGCACCATCCAGCACAGCGTTGGCCACGTCCGATGCCTCCGCACGAGTGGGACGAGAATTCTCAATCATGGAATCCAGCATCTGGGTAGCCACGATCACCGGCTTGGCGTTCTCACGAGCAATCTGGATAGCCCGCTTCTGCACCAGCGGAACATCCTCCAGTGGAACCTCCACGCCGAGGTCACCGCGTGCCACCATCACGGCGTCAAACGCGAGAATGACCGGTTCCAACGCATCCACGGCTTCCGGCTTCTCCAGCTTGGCGATCACGGGAACGCGGCGGCCAACCTCGTCCATGATCTCGTGGACCAACTCCACATCCGCTGGGGAACGCACGAAGGACAGCGCGATGAAGTCCACACCCAGACGCAGGGCGAAGCGCAGGTCCGTCTTGTCCTTCTCGCTGAGGGCGGGAACGGAGATGTTCATGCCCGGCAGGGATACGCCCTTGTTGTTGGACACGGGGCCACCTTCGGTGACCTCGCAGACCACGTCGTTGCCGTCTACTTCCTTACAGACCAGGGCGACTTTGCCGTCGTCCACCAGGAGGCGGTCGCCGGGGCGCGCGTCGCGGGCAAGGCCCTTGTAGGTGGTGGAGACGCGGTCGTGGGTGCCCTGCACGTCGTCGACGGTGATGCGGACGGTCTCGCCGGTGGCCCAGACAGTGGCGCCTTCGGTGAAACGGCCGAGGCGAATCTTCGGGCCCTGCAGGTCGGCGAGGATGCCTACTGCGTGTCCGGTCTTGTCGGAGGCCTCACGAACCCACTTGTAGTTTTGCTCGTGATCGGCGTGATCGCCGTGTGAGAAGTTGAGGCGAGCGACATCCATTCCGGATTCCACAAGTCCCAAAATATTGTCTTGCGAGGCCACTGCGGGCCCCAGGGTGCACACGATCTTGGTTCTTCTGTTCACCCCATTGAGGATACAGCAGGGCTATTGAGTCTTCAGACCAGTGTCGGGGTCTCGGCGCACCTTGCGGGTGATCGCCACAAATACCGCCACGGCCGCGGCGAAGACCACCGCAGAGACCACCACGTTGATGCGCACTTCGCCGAAGATCATCGTGGCGGGATCGGTGCGCAGCATCTCGATGAAGAAGCGCCCCAGCGTGTAGCCCGCTACGTAGAGCGCGAAGACTCGACCGTGGCTGAGCTTGAAGCGCCGATCCGCCCACACCAGCAGCACGCAGATCAGCAGGTTCCACACGATCTCGTAGAGGAAGGTGGGTTGCACCACGGCGATGACCTCGCCCGTGGAGCGCCCGTTGATGGGCGATTCGACGCCAGCTTCCGTCACCCTGCGGTAGATCTCCAAGGCCCATGGGGAATCCGATGGTCCGCCGTAGAGTTCCTGGTTAAACCAGTTTCCGAGGCGGCCAATGGCCTGCGCCAGAATAATCGTGGGCGCCACGGCATCCGCAAAAGGAGCCAGTGGGACTTTCTTGATCTTGAATAGCACCCATACGGCCAGGGTGCCCAGAATGATTGCTCCCCAAATGCCCAGGCCACCGTTGGTGATCTTGAAGACATCCATGGGGTTCTTGCCGGGACCGAAGTACCGGTGCCAGTCCGTGATGACGTGGTACAGGCGGCCACCGATGATGCCCGCGGGCACCGCTACCAGCAGCGCATCCACTACGACTTCTGGGTCTCCGCCCCGCTTGGCGTAACGCGCCCGGGACCAGAAGTAGGCCACCACCACGCCGGTGAGGATGCACAGCGCGTAGGCGCGCAGCGGGATCGGGCCCAAATGCCACACGCCCTGCGGTGGCGATGGAATGTTGGCGAGAATCATCTGGTCCATGGGTTAGACGTTTCCTCGCACTCCCGCGGCCAACTCTTCTGCCAGATCGGCCAAGCGACCGTCTTCGGCGGCCTGGATCAGCGCGGAACCCACGATCACTCCATCGGCGTATTCGGCGATGGAGGCCGCCTGCTCGCCGCTGCGCACGCCCAGCCCCACGGCCACGGGAAGGTCGGTGACCTCACGAGTGCGGGCCACAAGCTCTTCCGCGGACGAGGCCACGGACTCCTGTGCGCCAGTGACACCCATGTGGGAGGCAGCGTAGATGAAACCGCCGCCCGCGTTGACGGTGGATTCCAGCCGCTGTGGGGTGGTCGAAGGCGCCACGAGGTAGACCGGATCCAGGTCGTTGACCTCACAGGCCTTAGCCCAGCGCTCGGCCTCTTCTGGAAGCAAGTCAGGGATGATACTTCCCAAACCGCCAGCTTCGGCCAGTTCCTCTGCCATCTTCTCCGGCCCGTACTGCAGCACGGGGTTCCAGTAGGTCATGATCACGGCGTTGCCACCGGCCTCGGTGATCTTGCGCACGACCTCGATGGTGTCTTTGACTCGGAAGCCGTTGTCCAGTGCTACGTCCGCGGCGTGCTGGATGGTCGGGCCGTCCATCATCGGGTCGGTGAATGGGATGCCCACCTCAATGAGGTCCGCGTGCTGCGCCAGCGTTTCCACCAGCTCGATGGATCCGCTGAGGGTGGGGAATCCTGCGGGCAGGTATCCCACGAAAGCTGCGCGGCCTTCTGCCTTGGCGTCCGTGAACACCTTGGCCAAACGTGAACTCTGCGACCGTGCCATTAGTTCTGATCCTCCTTGAGCTTCATGCCGAACCACTTGGCTGCGGAATCCACGTCCTTATCGCCACGACCGGACAGATTGATGATGATGCGTGCGCCTGGTTCGCGTTCTGCCACCTTGATGGCCGCTGCCACGCCGTGTGCGGATTCGATCGCGGGGATGATTCCTTCGGTTTCGCACAGCGCCTTGAATGCGTCCATGGCCTCCGTGTCCGTGACCGGCAGGTATTCTGCGCGTCCGGCTTCGTGGAGTGCGGAGTGTTCTGGTCCGACGCCAGGGTAATCCAGGCCTGCAGAGATGGAGTGGGACTCCACGATCTGTCCGTCTTCGTTTTGCATCAGGTCCGCATACGAGCCTTGGAAGACTCCCTTGCGGCCTACGTTGATGGGGGCTGCGTGCCGGCCGGTCTCTACTCCGTCGCCGGCAGCCTCAGCGCCGATGATCTTCACGCCTTCATCTTCGATGAACGCGTGGAATAGGCCGATGGCGTTAGAACCGCCGCCGACACAGGCCACCACGGCATCTGGAAGTTGGCCAGTTTCCGCCTGGAACTGCTGGCGTGCCTCTACTCCGATCACCCGCTGCAAATCGCGCACCATCTGTGGGAAGGGGTGCGGACCGGCGGCGGTGCCGAAGCAGTAGTAGGTGTCATCAGCATTGGAGACCCAAAAGCGCATGGCCTCGTTGATCGCGTCCTTGAGGGTGCGGGAGCCAATGGTGACCACTTCCACCGTGGCGCCCAGCAGGCGCATGCGGGCGATGTTGAGTGCCTGTCGCAGCGCGTCCACCTCACCCATGTAGACCTTGCACTCGATGCCCATCAAGGCACAGGCGGTGGCGGTGGCCACGCCGTGCTGGCCGGCCCCGGTTTCTGCGATAACCTGGGTCTTGCCCATGCGCTTGGCCAGCAGAACTTGGCCCAACACGTTGTTGATCTTGTGGGAACCGGTGTGGTTCAGATCTTCGCGCTTGAGCCATACGTCCGCGCCGACTCGCTGAGAGAAGCGCTCAGCGTGGTACAGCGGTGAGGGGCGGCCGGAGTACGTGCGGTGCAGTTCATCGAGCTCACGCAGGTAGGCAGGATCCGCCTTCGCTTTGCCCCAAGCATCGGTGATCTCATCGATCACGGCCATCAGGGCTTCTGGAATATAGCGCCCGCCGTAATCGCCCCAGTGTCCCCGCGTATCGGGCTCGTGGTGCGTGGCAGTGGCTAGAATCTCGCCCGCAGTTGGCAGGGCATTACCCTGTGCATCGGAATTCTTAGCGTGCTTAATCTTGTCCTCGCTATTCACCCGATCTACATTACCGCCACCCGGGACAGCGCTCACGCTCGGCTTATCTAGAACCTCGGGGCTAGCACTTCTTCGGGCAGGACGGGTGCTGGCCAGCCACAACCAACTCGTGGCACTTCTTACCCGGATCCTCGGCAGTCACCAGGCCTTCGCCGATCAAGATGGCATCAGCGCCTGCTCCTGCGTAGGCCAGAAGATCGTGCTTGTTCTGCACGCCGGACTCGGCAATCTTGATGACGTCGTTGGGGAGCCCCGGGGCAATACGGGAAAATACGCCGTTGTCCACTTCCAGGGTCTTCAGGTTGCGAGCATTCACGCCAATCACCTTGGCACCGGCCTGCACGGCTCGCTCGGCTTCTTCCTCGGTGTGAACCTCCACCAAGGCGGTCATGCCCAAAGATTCCGTGCGATCCAGCAGGCTTTCCAACCGACGCTGATCCAAGGCCGCCACGATCAGCAGGATGACATCCGCGCCGTGGGCTCGGGCCTCGTGAATCTGGTACGGATTTACCATGAAATCCTTACGCAGCAATGGGATTTCGACGTTGCGTCGAACAGCATCAAAATCAGCCAGAGACCCCTTGAACCGGCGCTGCTCGGTCAAGCAACTGATGACCGAGGCTCCAGCTTCCTCGTAGGCAGCGGCCAGCACTTCTGGCTCAGGAATGTCAGCCAGATCGCCCTTGGATGGGCTGGCACGCTTGACCTCAGCGATGACAGACACGCACTTGTTGGCCAGCGCGGCATAAGCATCGATGGCTGGTGGCGCGTCGTAGGACTGTGCCTTGATCTCCTTGTACGGGATCTGGGCTTCTCGGACAGCCTGGTCTTCCAGCACACCCGCGATGATTTGATCAAGAACGCTAGGGGTTGGTGAGGTCATGAACTGTTCCAATCTGTTGAGCAGGTCCGTGGTGCGAAGTCTGGCCTCTGCACGCTGCAGGTTCACACAGCTAGTGAACCTAAGGGTATCGGTCTACTTCCGAGGTTTGAAATCAGCCCTTGGTCTGACCGTCGCCCTTGGGCCTGTTCTTCGCCTCACGGTTCGCATCGTTGCGCTCTGCTTCGTCAGCCTCGTCTGCCTCGGTAGGGTCCACACCGGCATCCAGCGCATCCCACAGAACGCGGCTGGAATCCGGGTTGTCTGCGAGGTCCTCGTGCACGTGCTCGCGGCGCACCTCCGGGGTGACGTAGCGAGAGTTGGCTTCCGTGCGCTCACCCGGCTGCATCGCCAGGATCACGCCGCCGATGACACCCAGCGCAGCCGCGATAATCGCCAGCAGCACAGGTGCGGTGTGTACTTCCGCCGAGGCCACCTGCGCCCAGTCGGAAATGGTCTCCGGGGCGTTTTGTCGCTGCGTGGCCACACCGGAAACCAGCAGGTCGCGCACGCGCATCAGATCAACGTCCGTGGTCAGCAGGCTGACCGAGCGGAAGCTCGCAGTTCCAGCCAGCAGCACTACCAGCACGCCCAAAATGCGCCGGATCAGCGGCTGCATAGCCAAGCTCAGAATCAAACAAGCCAGCATGGCCAGCGCCAGCGGAGTGGCCGCGGGATCCCAGACGGATCCCACCAAGCTACGGGAGAATTCGCCGGTCTTGTCGTCGAAAATCTGCGCGGTGACGTACTTCATGCGGCCAGCACCCCACAGCCCGGCGGCAGAAAGAACCACCAAGATCAGTGCCATGCTGCGGTTGCGCTTGGCAACGCTGGTTTGCCCGGCCATTAGCTCAGCTCCGTTTCTGCGGAGCGCATCGTCTCTGCGGCCGCCACTGCGCGCAACACCGCTGCTGCCTTGTTTCGTGTTTCTTCGTCCTCAGCAACCGGATCGGAATCTGCGACGATTCCGCCTCCGGCCTGCACGTACACCGTGCCGTCCTTGTACACGCCCGTACGAATCGCAATGGCTTGGTCTGTGTTGCCGGAGAAGTCGAAGTAGCCGACAGTTCCGCCGTACACGCCACGCCGCGTGTCCTCGAGGCGGTCAATGATGCTCAGAGCACTCGGCTTCGGCGCGCCAGAAAGCGTTCCCGCGGGGAACGTAGCGGCGAAGGCGTCCACAGCAGTCTTGCCCTCCTCCAACTTTCCGCTAACTCCTGAGACCAAGTGCATGATCGCGCTGTAGCGCTCCACGTGACGGAAGTCGTGGACTTCCACGGTTCCTGGAGTGCATACTCGGCCGATGTCGTTGCGTCCCAAGTCCACCAGCATGAGGTGCTCGGAGTTTTCTTTCTCGTCGTTGCTCAATTCCTTTTCGAACTGCACGTCTTCCTCGTAAGACGCTCCGCGAGGACGTGACCCGGCGATGGGGAACGTGGTCACCTCTCCAGACTTGACCTGTACCAACGATTCCGGAGACGAGCCGATCACGTGGAACGCAGTATCGGTGAAATCCTCGGTGGGAACGTTTAGCAGGAACATGTACGGACTGGGGTTGGCCACGCGCAGCATGCGGTAGATGTCCAGAGGTGCCGCGGAGGTGTCCATTTCGAAGCGCTGCGAGAGTACCACTTGGAAGGCATCGCCGGCGCGGACGTGTTCCTTGACTTCCTCGATGCGGGAGAGGTGATCGTCCATGGTCCTCTGCCGACGGACCTGTGGTTCCGGGGTGGAAAATGTGTCGACGCCACCCGTGTCGCCCGAGTTGAGTCTCTCCACCATTTCATCGATCTTGCCTACTGCTTCGTTGTAGGCTTCGTCGACTCGGGCATCTGAGTTATCCCAGTTGACCACGGTCGAGATGAGCCAGATCGCGCCCTCGTGGTGGTCCACGGCGGCCATGCCGTCTACCAGCAACTGGAGCATGTCCGGCACGTCGAGATCGTTGTCGCAGGTATCCGGCAGTTCCTCGATGTAGCGGATCATGTCAAAGCTCATGAAGCCGACTAGGCCGCTGGTCAGCGGAGGCAGCCCCTCGATGGGTGCAGTGTGCAGAGCGCTGAGAGTCTCCCGGATGGCATCCAGTGGGTCCACGTTGTCTGGCATGTCCACGGGAGGCTCACCAATCCAGCGCGCTGCCGAATCCTTAGCGGTCAGGGCACAGCGTGCGCCTGTGCCGATGTACGACCAGCGATCCCACGATTGTCCTTGCGCGGCGGATTCCAGCAAGAAGGTGCCGGGGCGCCCTTCGGCCAGCTTGCGGTAGGCGCTCAGTGCGGTCTGGCCATCTGCCAGAACTTTGCGGACAACGGGCACTACGCGGTGGTTGGTCGCCAGAGCGCGGAATGTCTCGCGGGAGGTCATGAAAGCTTCAGACATGGGTTCCATTGTGCACCAACTACACAGGCGCTAGAGAATCCGGTCTGCGTCGAAACAGGTGCGCGTGCCAGTGTGGCAGGCGGCACCTACCTGGTTGACGTGCACCAGGATCGTGTCCGCATCGCAGTCCAGCCGGACCGAGGTGACTTCCTGAGTGTGTCCGGAGGTCTCGCCCTTGATCCAGTACTCCTGCCGGGAGCGGGACCAATAGGTGCCCTTCTTGGTAGCCAGCGTGTGAGCCAGGGCGTGATCATTCATCCACGCCATCATCAGCACGTCGTTGGTATCCGCGTCTTGGACGATGGCTGGCACGAGCCCGTCTGCGTTGGTCTTCAAGCGGGATGCGATGTCCGGATCCAGCTCATAGTCCGCGGGATTGGTGCTGCTCACAAGCGCACCTCGATGCCTTCGTCCGCCATGGCCTGCTTGACCTCGGGGATAGTGACCTCGCCGAAGTGGAAGATGGAGGCAGCCAATACAGCATCGGCGCCAGCGGCGACGGCCGGTGCGAAGTCGCTGGCCTTGCCTGCACCACCGGAGGCGATGACGGGGATGTTCACGGCCGCGCGTACGGCTTCGAGCATCTCGATGTCGAATCCCTCTTTGGTGCCATCCGCATCCATAGAGTTCAGCAGGATCTCCCCCACGCCCAGCTCTTCGCCGCGGCGAGCCCATTCGATAGCGTCGATTCCCGTGCCCTTGGTGCCACCGTGCGTGGTCACCTCGTAAGCACCAGGCTCGCCTTCGGGCAAGCGCCGAGCGTCAACGGACAAAACGATGCACTGCGCGCCGAAGCGCTCGGACAGCTCGCGCAGCAGCTCCGGCCGCGCGATGGCAGAGGAGTTCACGGAGACTTTGTCCGCGCCTGCGCGCAGCAGGGCGTCCACGTCATCGGCGCTGCGCACGCCGCCGCCCACGGTCAGTGGGATGAAGATTTGGTCGGCGGTGCGTCGCACGACCTCCAGGATGGTGCCGCGTCCTTCTTTCGACGCCGACACATCCAAAAAGGTCAGCTCATCTGCACCTTCAGCGTCATACCGAGCCGCGAGTTCTACGGGGTCACCGGCATCGCGGAGTCCCTGGAAGTTTACGCCCTTGACTACCCGTCCTTCTTTGACGTCCAGGCACGGGATGACTCGAGTGGTGACGCTCAATTGATGCCTCCTCGGTCGCGGATTTCTTGAGCGGTGCGTGCGGCAGTGCCGATGGGAACGGCCTGAATGTGCTGCAGCAAAGTGGCGTGCACCTCTGGCTCACCGGCGACCAAACCGGAGACGCCTGGGCGCCACGGGTTTCCAGCGAAGTCGGTGGCCACTCCCCCGTTTTCCTGCACGGCAAGGATGCCCGCGGCGTTGTCCCACAGGTTCGGGCTGAAAGTCACGGTGCCGCCGAACACTCCGGCGGCGGTGAAGGCCAAGTCGATGCCCACGGAACCCGTCACACGCATGCGTGGGTAGGACTTGCCGATTTCGTTGAGCATGTCCTGGCGGTAGCTGATGGGCAGGTTGCCGCGGCGCTGCGAGAGGATGGAGCCGAAGCTGATCTGCGTCACACCGGGATCTGAGGGTGGCAACGGGCGGGCAGGCATGCCGTCCACCAGCAATCCGTGCCCCCGACGGGCAGAAATACGGCGTCCTAGCAGCGGCATCTCCGTGACAGACAGTTGTGTCTCGCCTTTGTGGACCAGTGCCAGCAGGATGCAGGCAAAGGGATTGCCTACCGCGTAGTTGGCGGTGCCATCAATGGGATCGACCACCCAGTAGGTCTCTGGCTCGATGTCTTCCTGCACGGTGTTCGCGCGGGGACCGTCGATGCCATCGGCCTTGTCTTGGTTCGGGTAGCGCTCCTGTGGCATTTCGCCAGGGATCTCACCGGGAAGAACCGTGCCGAATTCCTCGCCGTGCACGGGCAGGCCGGTGTATTGGCTCAGTAGCGTGCGCAGCTGGCGCTCCACAGAGAGATCCGCCTCGGTGGCGAAGTCTCCGGGAGACTTGATGATCTCTGGCTCCGCACCCACAGCTGCGGAAAAGGTAGATTCGGCTTCATCCACGGCAGCTTCGGCGATAGCCAGCAGCGTGCGCGTATCTAGCTGGTCGCTGTTGTCCATGCTCATGGTCGCGCTGCCTCCAGAGCTTCTTCCAAAGTGAACTTACCTGCGTACAGGGCCTTACCCACGATGGCGGAATCCACGCCCTCGCCCACAACCTTTGCCAGCGCACGGATATCGTCCAGCGAAGAAATTCCACCCGAGGCCACCACGGGCGCAGAGGTAGCTGCGGCGACTTCGCGGAGCAGCTCGATGTTCGGACCGTTGAGCATGCCATCGCGGCTGACATCGGTGACGACCAAACGGGATACGCCCTGGGAATCCAGGCGCTCCAGAACCTCCCAAAGCTCGCCACCATCGGAGGTCCAACCGCGTCCACGCAGGCGCCATTCGCCGTCCACCTGGCGTGTATCCAGGCCGATGGCCACCTTGTCTCCGTAGCGCTTGATCACGGACTCACACCACTCGGGATCTTCCAGAGCGGCGGTGCCGATATTCACGCGGCGGCAGCCGGTGGACAGTGCGCGTTCCAGGGATTCGTCGTCGCGGATACCACCGGAGAGCTCCACGTCTACGTCCAGCTGCCCCACCACGTCACGCAAGATTTTGAAGTTGCTTCCGCGCCCGAAGGCCGCATCCAGGTCCACTAGGTGGACCCACTCTGCGCCAGCGTTTTGCCAGGCCAGGGCCGCGTCGATGGGAGCACCATAGTTGGTCTCCGTGCCAGCTTCGCCCTGGACGAGGCGCACGGCCTGCCCATCGGCGACATCGACTGCGGGAAGCAAAACGAGCGGTTGGGCGGCAGAAGTCATGACTGAAGGAATCCTTAGTGACTCGACAAAACGGAAAACTGGAATAAGTACTGAGTTAAATCGCGCGCGGCGCTAAACCGGCGTGATGGGCCATACGTTGTGACCCAGCTCAACAAAGTCTAACGCACGGCCAAGACAGAACTTAACGCAGAGTATCGACCCAATTGCGCAACAACAACGCACCGGCGTCTCCTGACTTCTCCGGGTGGAACTGCGTGGCCCACAGCGGGCCGTTTTCCACGGCGGCGACGAACCGGGAACGGCCGTGTTCTGCCCAGTGGACCAGCGGCGCTTCGGTGCGCCCGTCGGTGATCAATTCCCAGTCCGTCACGCCATAGGAGTGGACAAAGTAGTAGCGTTCGTCCGCCGCGGCTCCTGCGAACAACGCGGATCCTTCCGCCACGTCAACCGTGTTCCACCCCATGTGCGGCAGCACGTCGGCATCCAGATGTTGCACGGTGCCCGGCCATTCTCCGGTGCCTTCTGCTGGCTTGGCGCCCTCTCCGTCTGAAAATTCGACGCCATACTCAAACAAAATCTGCATCCCGACACAGATTCCCAACACAGGACGGCCTCCGGCGAGCCGTTCCCCTATCATCCGGTCTCCCTTGACCTCTTTGAGTCCCTCCATGCACGCGGCGAAGGCTCCCACTCCCGGGACGAGCAATCCGTCTGCAGCCAGCACGGTCTCAGGATCCGCGGTGACTGTGACTTCCGCGCCGGCGCGTTCCAGTGCGCGCTGTGCGGAGCGGACGTTGCCGCTGCCGTAATCCAGCAGCGCAACGGTAGGAAACTCGGTGCGTGGCGCGGAAGACTGTTCAGATGATTCGTTCGTAGGTTGCAATCCCATAAGTTGTCATCCTAGTGTTCGCGGTCCATGCGCGGTGCGCGGACCCTCTGCCGGACTGCGCGGAGTTGATGAGCCATGTTGTTGTGCTCCCACTGGCGCCCTGCGCCCGATGATGCCGTCGGTAATGACGGCCAACAGTGCCACGGCCACGATGCACGCAGCGATCCAAAAGGTTTGGTAGTACGCGAGCACGCCCGCCACCATGCCCAGCACCACTGCGCCGATGCCGGTACCGGAATCGAAGGTCATGTTCCACAGGGCGCTGGCCAGCGTTGTCTTTTCTCGCGGCAGGCGTTCAAACAGCATCAGCAAGGCCTCGTTTTGGACGATGCCGAAGCCTAAGCCGAACAGCCCTGCGGCAGCGAATGCGCCGATGACCAGCGCCAGTCCCCCGTCGGCAAAGGTGATCACTGCGCCCCCGGTCAGCAGTCCGGCGATGCCAAAGCCCAGGCCGGTCGCAGCCAATCGCCCAGCCTGACCGCTGCGGGAGGCGACACGCCCGGCCAGCACGCGACCCAGCATCTGCAGTCCGCCCAAGACGGACAGACCCGCTGCCGAGACCAACGCGGCGACGGAGACATCCACCTCCTCCACGGCGGGCGCAAGGAAGGTACTGAATGCCGCAAATCCAGTGGCGATGGCGCCAATTGCCAGCCCCGGAACGGCGGCGAGTTTCCACGTAGCGGCCTGTGGCGGATGCGCTTGGGGACCATGGATGATCTGGTCGGAGGTGGCATCGGAAATAGAAGGCGCGGCCTGCGAACGGCGCGCTTGTTGCAGCTGAGCACGGGAACGATACGGGATCCAATACGCCGCCGCGGCTCCCACCGAGGCATAGACCGCCGCGGTGACGAACACCACGGCCTCGCCGTGCGCGTTGAGTAGCCACAGACCCAGCGGGAAGCTCAGCAGCTGCGATAGCCCCACGGACACGCCCAGCGCAGCGGAGGAATTGCCCATCATGCGCGGCGGCACCAACTCCGCGATCAATGCGGCTTCCGCCACGGTCACGGCGCCGAACCCAATACCGCGGATCACCGCCACCACCAGCAGTGGAACCGCGGACATGTCCACCACATAAAACACCGCGGGCAGGCCGAGCATCAGCCCGGCAAATGCCATCACCGCGGGAAAACCAACCCGCTTGATTACCCACGGCGTAAACGCCTGCGTGATCACGGTGGCCCCCATGAATACGCCAGTGGATAGACCCGCCAGCGAATCGGATCCGCCCTGCTGGATCACCGCCAGCGGGATCACGGGCAGCAGCAACGACCATCCGCCGAAAGCACAGAACACGGAAATCAGCGTGGCCACCAGGCCCGGAGCCTTCCACACAGTCTCTAGCTGGTCGAGTTCCTCCGGGGATAGCGCTGGTTGCCTGCTGATTGCCATGTCGTTTTAGAGAGCTCCCTTGGTTGATGGAATGCCGGATACGCGAGGGTCGTTTTCCGTGGCTTCCCGCAGTGCCCGGGCCACGGCCTTGAATTCCGCTTCGGTGATGTGGTGCGGATCGCGTCCGTAGATGCAGCGCACGTGCAACGCGATGCGGGCGTTGAGCGCCAGTGTTTCGAAGAAGTGCTGGTTGATCACGGTGGCGTAGTGCCCGCCGATGATGGTGTGCAACAGTGCGTCTGGCTCACCGGTGCCCACGTAGTACGGGCGACCAGAGACATCCACTGCTGCGTGTGCCAGCGTCTCGTCCATGGGGATGAAGGAATCGCCGAAACGACGGATGCCTTCCTTGGAACCCAGCGCCTCACCCAGCGCTTGCCCCAGCACGATGCCCGTGTCCTCCACGGTGTGGTGTGCGTCGATCTCCACATCGCCTTTGGCTTGAACCTTCAGGTCAAAGGAACCGTGAGCGCCGAAGGCGGTCAGCATGTGGTCAAAGAACGGCAGGCCAGTGGAAATCTCCGTGCGTCCGGTGCCGTCAAGGTTGATCTCCACGGTGATCTCGGATTCGCGGGTGGTGCGGCTCACGCGTCCAGTGCGCTGGCTCGCGTTTCCTTCTGGTTGCTGGCTCATGAGTTCTTCTTTTCTTTCGACGCCAATGCTTGTGCTGCCTCCAAGAATGCATCGTTTTCCTGCGGGAGGCCAATAGTTACGCGCAGCCATCCGGGTACGCCAACGTCTCTGATGAGAACGTCTCGATCCAAAAACTCCTGCCAGGTGGTGTGCGAGTCCGCGAACCTGCCGAAGAATACGAAGTTGGAGTAGGAATTGATGGTGGTGAATCCCAGCTCGCGCAGGCGCGCCACCACACGGTCGCGCTCCTCGCGGAGCTTTTCCACGGTGGCCAGCGTGTCCTGACTGTGGTGCAGGGCTGCGGTGGCTGCAGCTTGGGACAGTGTGGACAGGTGGTATGGCAGGCGCACCAGCATCACGGCTTCAGTGAATGCGGGATCTGCCACGAAGTAGCCCAGGCGGCCTCCGGCGAAGTCGAAGGCCTTGCTCATGGTGCGGGAAACCACCAGCGAGGTCGGGTATTCGGAGATCAACGTCAGCGCGGAAGGCTCATCAGAGAACTCCGCGTAGGCCTCATCCACGATCACGATGCCCGGCGCGGCATCGAGGATCCGCCGGATGTCCTCCAACGAGGTGACGTTTCCGGTGGGGTTGTTGGGCGTGGTGACAAAGATGATGTCTGGTTGGTGCTGTTCGATGGCTGCCAGCGCTGCATCCATGTCGATAGCGAAGCCTTCGGACTCCGGCCGAGGCACGGCGATGAATTCCGTTTGGGTGCCCGCGGACAGGATGGGGTGCATGGAGTAGCTGGGGGTAAAGCCCAGCGCGGAGCGACCGGGGCCACCGAAGGCCTGCAATAGCTGCTGCAGCACCTCGTTGGAACCGTTGGCCGCCCACACGTTGTTCGCGTCTACGTCCACTCCCGTCTGCTGGGAGATGTAGCGCGCCAATTCCGTGCGCAGGCCTGTGGCATCGCGGTCTGGGTAACGGTTGAGTTCCTCGCCCAGCTCCCGAACCTTTTCTGCGATCTCGTCGATGATCGCCTGGCTGGGCGCGTAGGGGTTTTCGTTGGTGTTGAGCTGGTTGGCCACCTTGAGCTGCGGGGCGCCGTAGGCGGACTGGCCACGCAGTTCCTCGCGCAGGGGAAGATCGGACAACTGTGCCATGAATGTGCTCCCGTGGATTGTCTAGTTGTTGAATCGTGCGGCAATGGCTTCACCGTGGGCGGGCAGGCGTTCTGCGTCGGCCAGCGCAATCACGGTCTGCGACACATCGCAGAGGGCATCCTTGCTGTAGTTCACCACGTGGATGGACTTCATGAAGGTGTGCGTGGACAGCCCGGAGCTGTGGCGAGCCGAGCCGGACGTAGGCAGGACGTGGTTGGAACCCGCGGAGTAATCGCCAAGCGGTACTGGGCTGTACCGGCCGATGAAGATCGCGCCGGCATTTACGATTCGCTGCGCAACCTGTTCCGCACCTTCGGTGTGGATCTCCAGGTGTTCCGCGGCATACGCGTTGGCCGCAGCGATGGCAGCCTTAATGGAATCCACCACAACGATGCCACTCTGCTGGCCTTCCAACGCTTCCTGCACGCGGTCCGCGTTCAGCGTCACGGAGTAACGCTCCGCAACCTCACGATCCACCTCATCTGCCAGCTGCTCTGATGTGGTTATCAGCACAGAGGCAGCCATCGGATCGTGTTCCGCCTGGCTGATCAAGTCATAAGCCACTTCCACGGCATCCGCTGAATCATCGGCAATGATGGCGATCTCCGTAGGTCCAGCCTCGGAATCGATGCCCACCACGGAACGCACCAGGCGCTTTGCCGCAGTCACGAAGATGTTGCCCGGCCCGGTCACCAGATCCACTGGCTCCAAGCTCTGCTCGTCGCAGCCATAGGCCATCAGCGCCACGGCCTGAGCACCGCCGACCGCCCACACTTCTTCCACGCCCAGCAGTGCGCAGGCCGCCAGGATAGTGGGATGTGGCCATCCTTGTTCCTGTGGTGGGGAGGCAATCACCAAGGTGTCGACGCCAGCCTCCTGCGCTGGAACCACATTCATGATCACCGACGATGGATATACCGCTTTGCCACCCGGGACATACAAACCCACGCGCTCGATCGGTACCCAACGTTCCGTCACCAGTCCCCCGGGAGCGATCTCCACCGTGTAGTCTTCTGGCACCTGAGTGGAATGGAACGCGCGCACGCGGCGGATGGATTCCTCCAAAGCTGCGCGAACATCGGAATCGAGGGTGAGCAGGGCGTCGGAAATAACGCGTTCCGGAACCCGAACGGACTCAGGGGTTACGCCATCGAACTTCGCGCCGTACTCCAACGCTGCCTGGCTACCGCGGGTACGAACGTCCTCCACGATGGGCGAGACCGTGGGCAAAACCGACTCAATGTCCGTGCCGCCCCTGGGCAGGACATGTCGCAGCTCGGATGTGGTGGGGGTCTGACCTCTGAGATCAATCCGGGCAAGCATCGGTGACATCCTCCTGTGGGCGTTTCCACTAACGTGGACTTCTAGGCTTCATAGCGATCTTACCCAGCGGTGGAGACAGTCAGGAAAGGCAGGTGGCACGAGACAATGGCACAAACCATCACCTCTTTGCTCTCCGAGTCAGCGTCGGCATCCGCCTCTGGGGACACTCGGCGTAGTTGGAAGCTCATCAATGATTACGCGCAGCACTTCTGGCTGGTCGACGAGGCAGACATCCCCACCAAACAGCGAGGAGACTTCTACGCGGTGCGGGCTGCGGCGGCGGACTGGATGGGCTTGGAAGACGAGGCCATTAGCGCCCTGCGCAACCTGCTGCACTGGGCGCGCGAAGGCAACGACAACGAAGCAGGGCTGATTGCAGGCTCCCACTTGGCCTATCAATCGCTCAACCAGTCCGAGCATTCGGTGTATCCGCTGCCTTCGGCCGCCTCCCTGCTGGCGGATCTGGCCGAGCGCATGCGTTTGTGGCGGCCGGATGCCGATTCCCTCACGTTGTCTGAAAACCCAGAGATGTCGTGGAAGAACGTGAGCAAGCGGCAGGCCGGCATGTTGACCGCCTCTGCCACCACCGCGCACACCGTGGCCACCAGCCTCAAGGCAGCCCGCGAGCGCGGGGACATCGGGGCGCTGGCTGGGGTGCCCTCGAGTGACTATTTCCTCGGCTCTGCCGGTGAACAGGCGGACGGTGATTCGCCTGAGTCTTCCGTTCCTGAGATCTCCGAGGATAAATTGGCGCAGTTCTTCGCCTCGGTTGTCCGTCGCTTCGGGCGCAACCCCGCGCAGCGTGCAGACGAGCTTTTGTGGTTTGCTCAAGAACACTGGGCCGAAGGCCGCCTAGACGAGGCCCGCGCCTCCGCCGAGGCGGTCTTGGAGTTGCCACACCAGCCCGTCTCCCACTTCGAGGCGCACTACATGCTGGGGCACTTCGCGATGCTGGATAATCTCAATGCTCCGCAAGATCTGGGCGGAATCGATGCCAGCTCTGATGAATTCGACGACCTGACTCTGTCCGTCACGGCGGACAATGACCGCAGAATCGCCAACCATTGGGGTCAGTGCGCAGACATCGCGATAGAGATCGAAGCCCCAGTCATGGCCATGGAACGAGCCGAACTGGCGTGCCGCACCATGTCCACCTTGGGACGAGAAGGCGATGCGTGGGAGCTGGCCTCCCGCATGGTCAAAGCCACGGACGGCATCCCCGTATGCCCCGCGATGTTGGACATGCGCGCGATGCTGGCGCAGGCCGCATTCATGTCTGGCCTGCACCACGAAGCGTGGGAGAACTCTCGCGCGGTCGCCGAGTGGTCCGAGTTTTCCCCGAACCTAGACCGGACCATCGCCTGCTACACCATTGCCACCTTCGCAGGGCTGGAGCTGGGCTTAGAGGAAGAGGTACGGAAGATTCAGTCCCGCCGCGCCGAGTTGTACCGACAGGCCGGACAGAACATCAATGCCTCCCAGGTGCTGCAATCCATCGCCATGTCCGGCGACGTGGACTACCCCGATGCTCTGACCATGATGAACGAAGCTCGCGAGCTGCTCAGAGAAGATCCCGCGGGGGACGCCACCCTGGCGTTGCCGGAATCTGGCGCACGGTGGAACCTCGGCGAATGGCATCTAACCATGGCGCACATCGTGGTCAGCGAAGACGACGTAGTGGAACAGTCACGCCTGGCTGCGGAAAACTTCCACCTAGCTGCAGACCCCATCAAGGAATGTATGGCCTGGTTGACGATGGCAGGTGCTCAGTTGGCTAGCGGTCTCACGATGGATGCAGACGCTTCCATCACCAAGGCCACCGCTGCCCTCCCCGACTTGCAGCAGTGGATGGATGACACTGATGCGGACTTCGATCCGGTCATCCAGGAACTCATCGAGCACTACCGATACATCCTGGATTTCCGCAAAGAGGACTAGGGACTAGCTCCCAGCTAGCTAGCGGGCACGCTCAAAATCTGCATCGGTCGAGGTCACAGCCCCGATCCAATAGGTCATCATCGCCACGGCTGGGGCCAGCATGATTCCCGGCCACGGTGAAATGGCGTGCGAGATTTTGATGATATCCCCGGCGTGCGTCGAGTTTGCGTCGTACACCGGAGCGAGCCAGTCAAGCACCTGCTCGCCGATAAAGACGAACCACCACGTCCCAAACGCCACGCAGGCGGCCACCCAGATCAGCTGGCCGATTCCCCGCCACAGAAACCGGAATGCCCACACGGCTGTCAGCAGACCCAGCACGCACGTCACCGCAGCGAAAATCAGGAAGGCGCGGAAGCCAGAATCGGCGGTACCCGGGACTTCTTCCAATCCGCGGTTCGGGGTCACCAAGAACTGCGAGGTGGGATACAGCCATCCCCACACGGCGCCGGCGATGGTGAAGATCACCGTGGTGACTACAAAAACAAGCAAGCCATCGGAAACGCCCCGAGGGACGGCCCGACGGCCGAACAAGAAACCACTACTCATGTGTTTGGTGTGCGCTTTGCCTAGTTGCAGAACATCCAGCTTCCACCCTCGCGGACAAACTTGAGGTTCTCCGTGCTGGTGTCTGAAGACACGTCTGCGGACGCTGAATCGCCGTTGACCTGGACGTTGTCCACACCGGTGACGGTGGGCTTGGGGCTGCCGATCTGGGTGAAGGTCAAGTTCCTGGCCTCGTCCGCTTGCTGGCGCAGAGTTTCGTCGCCACCGTAGCGCTCCTTGTACGCACTGCAGGAATGATCCACCGTGTAGGTCAGGAATGCGCCGACGTTATCCCCGCCATCGTCCATGCCGTAAACCAAGTTGGTGATGGCCTGGCGGTCTTCCTCGGAGCCGGTGCCGGCGGCTGCAGGAACCGGAGCCTGACCTTCACCGTTGGCTGGAGCGGGCGAGCCCTCTTGGGATTGGTCAGACTGTTCGCCTCGTGCCGGATCTTGGGGATCCTTGGCGGGATCTTGCCCCTCTGAGCTGGACGGAGTAGCAGAGGACTCTCCCGATGCTGCAGTTTCGGAGCTGTCTTTCGACTGCGTTGCCTCGCTGGATGCGGAAGTGCTGGAGGCGTCCGAGGAGCCTTCCTCGTCTGAGCCACAAGCGGCGAGGAAAAGCGGAACCGCCATTACGGCAGCCAGAAGGGTCTTGCGATGTGTCATGCAAAGCAGACTACCCTGAAATCCGTGCAGCTCAACCCTTCCACCATCCTGGCTCATGCCACGCAGATCCTCGCCGAATACGGCTTAGCTGATCTGACCATGCGCCGATTAGCGCGCTCGCTGGATGTCGCTCCCGGTGCTCTGTATTGGCATTTCCCCAGTAAACAGGAACTATTGGGAGCTATAGCAAATCAGCTACTCGAGTGTGTTCAGCCACCGCAGACCACACCCGGCGCGCGTCTGCAATCGCGTGATGAGTGGACCCGGATCGTTAACTACTGCGTGGCAATTTATTCGGCGATGACGAGCCTGCGCGATGGCGCGGAAATTACTTTGGCTGCTTTGGCTTCCGGAACCACGGACCGAGACTTGCGTGCCGATGTACGGGAAACTGCTGGTTCCTTGGGGGAAATCGCCTTTCATTACGTCTTGGGCGCGGCCATGGACGTCCAGGCGCAGCAGGCTGTAGCCAGCGCTCTCGGCGATGCGGACGCTGCCCAGGCATCAGCCGATGCGCACCACGTTCGCCGCAACGTGGAAGTGATCCTCGCACCCCTACTGCCCGGCTAGGTGTCTGGCGCGGGGCTAGGATGGTCAGCATGTCTTTTGGCTTGGCTGATAAGAGTGGCTTGCGCGCCCCCGGAGCGCCATTACTAGTGTGGCCGGGCGATGCATATCCCCTCGGTGCAACCTTCGATGGAAACGGCACCAACTTCGCCATCTTCTCCGAAGTCGCCGAAAAGGTGGAGCTGTGCCTGTTTGACTACCGCGGGATGGAAACCCGGGTGCAGCTCGATGAGGTGGATGCGCACATTTGGCACTGCTATCTCCCGGGAATCGTCCCTGGACAGCGCTATGGCTACCGCATCCACGGCCCGTGGGATCCGGAAAACGGCCACCGTTGCGACCCTTCCAAGCTGGTCATGGATCCCTATGGCAAGTCCTTCGACGGCGCATTTGACGGCGATGCGTCCCTGTTCAACTACGACATCCTCAGCCCAGCAGAGCGCAATCACCAGGATTCCGCACCACACGCCATGCGTTCTGTGGTGATCAATCCCTACTTCGACTGGTCCAACGACCGTCGCCCACACATCGAAGATCATGAGACCGTGATCTACGAGCTCCACGTCAAGGGCATGACTGCCACCCTGCCCGGCGTCCCGGAGCACCTGCGCGGAACGTACGCCGGCCTAGGCCACCACGCGACCGTGGACTATCTAAAGAATCTTGGAGTCACGGCCGTGGAGCTGATGCCCGTGCACCAGTTCGTCCACGATGATCGCCTCCGCGAGCTCGGGCTACGCAACTATTGGGGCTACAACACCCTGGGATTTTTCGCCCCGCACCGGGATTACGCAGCATCGAACTCCGCCGAGGGCGCTGTGGCTGAGTTCAAGCAGATGGTGCATAACTTCCACGATGCGGGACTGGAAGTGATCCTCGACGTGGTCTACAACCACACCGCCGAGGGCAACCATATGGGCCCGACCTACAACTTCCGCGGGATCGACAACTCGGCGTACTACCGCCTGATGGAAGACGATCGCGCGCACTACATGGACTACACCGGCACCGGTAACTCCCTGAATGTGCGCCACCCGCAAACTCTGCAGCTTATCATGGATTCCCTGCGCTACTGGGTCACGGAGATGCACGTTGACGGGTTCCGCTTTGACCTCGCCTCTACGCTGGCTCGCGAGTTCCACGACGTGGATCGCCTGTCCGCGTTCTTCGACTTGGTACAGCAAGACCCAATTGTCAGCCAGGTGCGCTTGATCGCCGAGCCGTGGGATGTAGGTGAAGGCGGCTACCAAGTGGGCAACTTCCCCACGTTGTGGAAAGAGTGGAACGGCAAATACCGCGATACTGTCCGCGACTTTTGGCGGGGCGAACCGGCGACATTGGGTGAGTTTGCGTCGCGCCTCACGGGTTCCTCGGACTTGTACGCCAGCAACGGGCGCCGACCCACGGCGTCGATCAACTTCGTCACTGCGCACGATGGCTTCACCCTCAATGACTTGGTGAGCTACAACGAAAAGCACAACGTGGCCAATGGCGAGGACAACCGGGACGGCGAGAGCCACAACCGGTCGTGGAACTGCGGCGAAGAGGGGCCGACCGATAACCAGGACATCCTCGAGCTGCGCCAGCAGCAGCGCCGCAACTTCCTGACCACGCTGATCCTGAGCCAAGGCACGCCCATGTTGGCCCATGGTGATGAGATCGGCCGTACCCAGGGCGGTAACAACAACGTGTACTGCCAGGACAACGAGATCTCGTGGATGGATTGGGATTCTGCGGATGAGGACCTACTTGCCTTCACGCGCTACGTGTTGAAGATGCGCAAGAAGCACCCGGTGTTCCGTCGCCGTCGCTTCCTCGCCGGTGGTCCGCTGGGCGAGGACGTGGCCGAGCGAGATATTGCTTGGCTGACCCCAGAGGCGCGCCTGATGACCGAGGAAGATTGGTCCCATCACTTTGGGAAGTCCCTGATGGTGCATCTCAACGGCATGGCGATCGAGGAGCCAGACAAGCAGGGCCGCAAGGTGGAAGATGATTCCTTCCTGTTGTGCTTCAACGCACACAATGAGCCCATCGAGTTCAGCATGCCTTCCCGCGATAGCGTCATGCACGTGGATCCCGGCGAGGAAGGCTCTTGGACCGTGGTGCTGGATACTCGTCTGCCGCACGGCATTTCCGAGGAGACCCGCACCTTCTCCGCCAATGATTCCCTCAAGGTGGGAGGTCGCAGCGTGGTGATCCTACAGCGTCCTCTTGATACGTTGGTGAAACCATGAGTACTCCTACCCTTCACGCCCGTGGCGCCGAGGTCACCGTGACCGAGGAGGCCGTCACCGTCACCCGTTCCTCGGTGGCAGCGTCCCTTTTTCCCGACGCCAACATCGATCCCTCTGCGCTTCTCGGCTGGTACTTGCAGGCCCCGGACCAGTTATCTCCGGGATGGATTGAGCTTCTTTCCCGCGATGATCAGCAGGATCTGGTCCGCACGCGCATTAACTACTCCCCGAATCACCTCGAGGATTTTCTGACCGCGCATCAACGGCTCACCAATCTGCAGGCTGGCTATCCCTTGGACGATGTGTCTATTCCTGCTGCTGAAACGGACGCGAAGGATGAGTCGGTCACTGCTGAAGAGTGGCTGAGCGGAGGCTCTACGGAGGCGGCTGCTGAGGAGAAGGAATCTGGTGGCGCTAGGCGCCCGGCACCGTGGGAAAAGGTGGCGACTCCGGACGAGGTTCCCGAGGCGAACCCAGACGCGGACATCGATAACCCCATCTTCGAGCAGAATGTGACCGTCACCGGTGACGTGGAGCCGTACGACAAGGGCGAGGTCTGGGACATGATTGCCGAGGCCGGTGGAACGGTGGGCAAGAACGTGACGAAGAAGACCACCATGCTGGTGGTGGGCGAATGGGCCTCGATGACCAGCAAGGAAAAGCGGGCTCGGGAGTTGCAGGATAAGGGTCAGGAGATCAAGATCCTGAGCTTTGCCGAGTTCCTGAAGGCCGTGGGTAAGGCCTAGTTTTCTGGGGTTTGCCGGGGCATTTTTCGCGCGGTGGTAGCTCGTTCTTACTGCCTCGCGCTGCGGTGAACGTTTCTTATGGGTGCGGAGTCAGATAACTCATGCTGACTCTCACCACAGAAACCGCCTCTCAGCTTCGTTCGAGTTCCGCTGCTTCGGGCGGTCCCCACGTCGCGGACGCCCAGCGCACTGAGCTGGTGGCTCTAGGTAGCGGCTTGTGCGCGTCCATTCCCGCAGGCCCGGGCCGAGCAAGCGCGCGGTGGCACCAGCGGGCGGAAGAGATTCTCCAGCAACTACGCAGGCTGCTGTCCCTGCACGGAACGGCACTCGAATATCGATGGACGGACGAGCTGATCCCGGGCGGGGCAATGCGGTGGATCGCCATCCGGGTAGTAGCAGATGAGCTGCCCGCCGAGTGCTTGCTGACCCATCCGAAGATTGCCACGGTGCTCCTGGAGGCGCTAGAGATCGCTCTGGGCTGCCGATCTGCGGTCTATTATCGCGACGGCCAGTTGCGTGCGTGTGCTGCGCGCGATGCTCATGTGGTGCCGGAATGGGTTGGGCCACTGGATTTGTCCGCGGGCTACTGCATGTCTCTTCCCCTAAGGTAGGAGGCATGTCTGCCACTTACCGACTCCAACTGCGCGGCCCTAGCAGTGATCCTGCACAAGCGTTTACCTTCGCTGATGCTGAAGCGCGCATCGATTACTTCTCCCGCCTTGGGGTCAGCCACCTGTACCTCTCCCCCATTTTGACGGCTCCCAAAGAGTCCACCCACAACTACGACGTGATCGACCCGACCACGGTCAACCCAGAGCTCGGCGGAATCGAGGGTCTGAAATCCCTCGCTGAGGCAGCACACGCCGCTGGCATCAAGATTCTGGTGGACATCGTTCCCAACCATGTGGGCGTGGATGATCCCCGCCTCAACGACTGGTGGTGGGATGTACTCAAGCATGGCAAAGAGTCCGAATACGCCACCTACTTCGATATCGACTGGTCCGCGGACAACGGCGCCGGTGGGCGCATGGGCATCCCCGTGCTGGGCAGCGAGGAAGACGTGGACAAGCTCGAAGTAGACGGCGATGTCCTGCGCTACTACGACAACGAATTCCCCATCGCTCCCGGCACCAACGAGGGCACTCCGCAGGAGGTTCACGACCGTCAGAGCTACCGGTTGATGTTCTGGCGAGACGGCATCATCAACTACCGTCGCTTCTTCTCCATCAATGGGTTGGCAGGGCTACGCCAGGAAGATCCCGTGGTCTTTGAACACACGCACCGCATCCTTAATCAGCTGCTGGCTGCAGGTGTCATCGACGGAGTGCGCGTGGACCATCCCGATGGCCTGGCCGACCCCTTTGGATACCTAGAGCACCTGCGAATGCTCATCGGTGAGGACCGCTGGCTGCTGATCGAAAAGATCCTGGCTGTCAACGAGCCACTGGATCCACGCCTCAGCGTGGACGGCACCACCGGCTACGACGCCCTGCGCGAGTTCGACGGAGTCTTCGTCAACCGCAACGCTGTGCAGAGCATGGGTGATATCGCCGATCAGTGGACGGGCGTGCGCTGGGACAATGCAGCGTTCGAGGCTGCTGAGGAAGAACTGAAGTCCGAGGTTGCCCGCTTCGAGCTGGCAGCGGAGGTTCATCGCTTGGCCCGCGCCGTGCGCGCTGATAACTGGTCCACCCAAGGGGACCAGGTCTCGGACGAACTTCTCGAGGAAACCCTCGTCGGTTTGGTAGCCGCGATGCCGGTCTACCGCGCGGACTACCAATCGCTGTCTCGTGTCACCAGCACCGTTCTGGCCAAAATGCTGATGAAGCACCCCGAACGCGCAGATGCGTTGGACCTGATTAGTTCTGCGTTGCTCTCCTACGGCGAGGCCAATACTCGCTTCGCCCAGGTCTGTGGAGCGGTGATGGCCAAGGGCGTGGAAGACACGGCGTTTTATCGCGGCTCGCGTCTGGTCAGCTTGCAGGAGGTCGGCGGCGCTCCCGGTCGTTTCGGAGTATCCCTAGCCGAGTACCACATGCTGCAGGCCGAGCGAATCCGACTGTGGCCTCGCGCGATGACGGCTTTGACCACGCACGATACGAAGCGTGGCGAGGACGTCCGCTCCCGGATCACCGCCATCACCGAAGTTCCGGAAGACTTCGCTGAGCTGTGCAAGCAGATCACTTACGTGGACGGGATGACCTGCCACTTCCTGCTGCAGAACGTCATCGGAGTGTGGCCCAGTGACGGCGTTGTCTCCGAGGAACTGCGCACGCGCGTGCATGATTACGCCACCAAGGCGATGCGCGAAGCAGGTGTGCACACCACCTGGTTCGATGTTGATGAGGATTTCGAAAACTCAATCTTGAATTGGATCGACGAGCTCTTCGATGCCCACGCCGCTCTGATCACCCGTTTCGTGTCTCTGATCGACGATGCCGGTCAGGAGATCTCCCTGAGCAAGAAGCTCCTGCAGCTGATGTCCCCGGGCATTCCGGACATTTATCAGGGCACGGAATTCTTCACTGATTCCTTGGTGGATCCGGACAACCGCCGCCCGGTGGATTTCGATGCCCGTGAAGAGGCGCTAGAGCGCGTCTCCCGGGGCGATATTTCCACGCCGGATGACCGTCGGTTAGGTCTCATTACTACCGCGCTGCGCGTGCGCTCCCATTTGGAACTGGATGACGCTGGCTACTTTCCTGTCATGGCTCAGGGTCCCCTCTACCGCTCCATGGTCGGCATGATGCGTGATAAATCCGCCATTATCTTGGCCATCCGCCGTCCCTTGACCGTGCAGCGTGCGGGCGGATGGGGCGAGACCATGGTCATGCTCCCCGAGGGTCTCTGGGAGGATCAACTGCCAGGCGGCCGCATGTGGCAAGGCGAAGTTCCCCTGCGCGATCTGTTTTCCGATCGTGGGCAGGCTGTGCTAACTAGGATGGCATGAGTTCTCGCAGCCGCACTAACCGCCAACTCGCGCAATACGATGCTTGGGTCGCCGCTAACCCCGGCATCCGGGCAGAGATTCGCGACGTGATTCAGGAAGCCCTGGACGATGCCGGCATTGCCTATGACCAGGTGGTGGTGCGCATCAAGGATCGCGTGAGCTTCATGGCCAAGGTCGCCAACGAGAACTACCCGGATTACGTGGACATCGCCAGCGCTTATGACATCCTCGGCGCCCGCGTGATCACGTATCACTCCTCGGAGATCCCACAGCTTCTCACCGTGATGGAGGATCTGTTCACCATCGAGGCCGTGGTGGACAAGGCTGCGGAAACTGCCCGGCGCGGCGGGTTCGGCTATTCCTCTCAGCACGTCATCGTGCGGGTTCCGCAGCTGGACGACATGCTCATGGAGATCCAATTGCGCACCGTGCTGCAGCACGCATGGGCGGAGTTTGAGCACGACGTGCGCTACAAGAGCCTCACCGGGAACCCCAAGCCCGAAGTGCAGCGCGCGTTTACCCTGGCCGCGGGCTTAATTGAGCTCGCTGATCAGCAGTTCGATCTGATCGCTGATGCCGTGGATAACCCAGAGGATCGCGCCAACTACACCGAGGGCGAGATCCAGGAATCCACCCTCCCGCGCGTGCTGACCAGCCTGTTGGGAGAGCAGTTCCCTGCCTCCAAGGTGGCCTACTACGGATACGCCGTGGACATGCTCGCCGCCCACGGGATCACCACGTATCAGCAGCTCGCGGATTTGCTATCTCCGGACCGTGTACAGCGCTTGCTGCAGGCGTTCGAGTACCCGTACTCGCCGGGTCAGGTCCGTTTTCTTGACGACATGCTCTTGTATGTCTACGGGCGCGATCACATTCGCAAGACCGTTCATATCGGCGATGATGCGACCAGCCGTCCCGGCCGGTTGGGCAACCGTTGGCAAAAGTTGGGGCAGACCACGATGTCTGAAACATCCACTGACGGAGAGCTCTAGGCTGACACAGAGGTCCAAGCCGACTCAGACTAGGACGTACAACTCTAAAACGTACAGCGCTAGCGCTTGCCCATGAGGCGGTCCATTTGACGTCGCTCCCGCTTGGTCGGGCGCCCCGCTCCCCGATCACGCCGCGGAATTGAGGCCAGCACTTCCTTGGGCGGAGGCGGCGGCGAGTGATCTGCATAAGCCGCCCGCGCAATGGCTGGCCCCACGCGCTTGCTGTGCAGCTGCACTACTTCCACCACGTACTCGCGGTGGTTCACCCACGCGCGCACGGTATCCCCGGGAACCACGGTCTGCGCAGGCTTTACCGCCACGCCGTTGAGCTTCACGTGCCCGGCGCGCACTGCGTCCGCGGCTGCCGTGCGGGTTTTATACAGCCGGACTGCCCACACCCAGGCGTCGATCCTGACAGAACCGCCTTGACCTACGCTCACCACTCGTCTTTGTGGTCCAGGATTTTCTTGATCTGCACACCGGAGTAGATAAAGACAATCACGGCGATGATCGGAATCACCACGGAAAGGAGGGGGATGTCCAGGATCAGCCCGGCCACCAAGCTCACAACTGCCACAGCACCCGAGGTGCGCGCGGTGTAGACGTGCTTGCGCATTTGCTGCTTGCGCTGCCCGACGATGTCTCCGGATCCACCTGAGTAGTTATTCATGCTCATGTTGTCCCACTCTACTGTCCTGCGCCGCGCACTACTGACCGGAGGGCCTATCCACCCACGTACTTCCGGCCTCGTGAATGTCCACGTTTCCGCCGCTGATTTTCGCCACCACTGATTCCAGCCGCGGCCCATCCCCTGCGGGCACTCCCAGTGTGAACTCAGCCTGGGCCGCGTAGTCCACGTTGACCACCTGGACGTCTTCGGTGCGAATGTCCGCCTCGAACCGTCCCGCATCCGCGTGTGGGACCGAAACCCGGAACAGGTCCACCGGCTCGTGACTCACGCGCGTGACCTGGGCCAGAACTTCCTTGGTCGCGTCTTGGTAGGCACGCACCAGCCCGCCGGTACCCAGCTTCACTCCACCGAAGTAACGCACCACTACGACGGTCACATCCAGCAGGCCACTTCCCCGCAGCACCTCGAGTATGGGTTGGCCAGCAGTTCCTGCCGGTTCGCCATCGTCGGAGGAACGCTCGATGGGTTGGGCCTCGTCCACGTGGACGATGAATGCGGTGCAGTGATGGCGGGCATCGGGATAGCGGGAGGCGATGGCGTCGATAAATGAACGGGCCGCACCTTCATCGGCAGTCCTGGCAACGAACCCGATGAACCGCGAACGTTTGATCTCGATCTCTGCACTCCACTCGCCGGTGGAGGGGCGCAGGTAGGGCTGGGAGTTAGCGGGCATGGATGCATTATCACAGTTAGGGTTGAGTCCATGTTTAGTGTCTGGGCACCTAAGGCCAAAAATGTGGAGTTGGAACTTGAAGGTGCGCGCCATCCGATGGAGCGTCACGGTGAGTGGTTCCGGGTCGCCACGCCCAGGATCGAGGGTGCTCGCTATGGGTTTTGCGTGGATGGGTCCGATGTGTTTCCGGATCCCCGTTCTCGACGCCAACCTGATGGCATTCACGGCTTGTCGCAAGTCTGGATGAAGGACGAGCCCACTCAGACGCTAGGGCGCCCGCTCAAGGGCGAGGTGATTTATGAGCTGCACGTGGGAACGTTTACTCCTGCGGGGACGCTGGATTCCGCCATCGAGCGGCTTGATGGCCTGGTTGATCTGGGTGTCACTGCTGTGGAGCTGTTGCCTGTTCAGCCTTTCGGCGGGCAGCGCAACTGGGGTTATGACGGGGTCAGCTGGCACGCTGTGTCCGAGGTCTATGGTGGCCCGGATGCGCTGGCGCGTTTCGTGGAGGCGGCGCATGCCAAGGGCGTGGCGGTGATTCTGGATGTGGTGTTCAACCACTTCGGCCCGGACGGCAACTACACGGGAGTTTTCGGTCCTTATACGTCTGGCGGTTCCACAGGATGGGGCGAGGTCATCAACATCCAGGGGGCGCTTTCGGACGAGGTGCGTGCCTACATTTTGGATGCTGTGGCGATATGGACCAAGGAGTTCGGGATTGATGGGCTGCGGTTGGACGCGGTGCATGCGCTGGATGACGTGGGCGCGGTGAGCATCGTAGAGCAGATTCGGGACGTGGCCGCGCCCAGCTATGTGATCGCGGAGACTGACCAGAATGATCCGAAGTACACGGAGACTTTTGGTGTGGCGCAGTGGAACGATGACATTCACCACGCGATCCACACGGCGGTGTCTGGGGAGAATCACGCGTACTACTCCGATTTCGGGACGGTGGAGGTGCTGGCCACCACGTTCCAACGTGTGTTCTGGCACGACGGTCGCTTTTCCAGCTTCCGCGAGCGCACCCACGGCCGGGCGCTGCAGAGTCCCGACTACTCAAAGTTCGTGGTTTATACGACCACGCATGACCAGACCGGTAACCGCGCTGCTGGTGACCGTCCGAGCATGAACCTGAGCGTGGAGCAGCAGTTGGCCAAGGCCGCGCTGGTGCTGATCAGCCCGTTTACGGTGATGTTGTTCCAGGGCGAGGAGTGGGGAGCCTCTACCCCGTTCGCTTTCTTCGTGGATCACGAGGACCCGGAGCTCAACCGATTGACCCGCGAGGGACGGATGCGGGAGTTCGCTCGGGCGGGATGGGATCCGGAGGAGGTTCCGGATCCTGCGGCGGAGCAGACCTTCCTGGATTCCAAGCTGAACTGGACTGAGCGGACTGAGGGCGATCACGCTCGCGTGTTGGCTGGTTACAAGGAGCTGCTGCGGCTTCGCAAGGGGCTACGCATGGCGGAGGCAGAACTGGTGGATGTGCGCTGGCACGCCGACGAGCCGCTGAGCGGTGAGCTGTTCACGGTGGCGCCGGTGACGGGATCTGAAGGCCTTGGCGATAGCGGTAATACTGCAGGAACTGACGGTCCTGCGGTTAGTGATCTTGCGGCTACTGATTCTCCGGCAACTGACAACCAGGACATCTCTGGCCAATGGATCGAACTCGTCTACCAGGCGCCGGAAAAGCTGGTCACACTTACTGTCAATCTGAGCGACGAACCAGCGCGTGGACTGGACGCTTGGGGCTATCGTGTAAGAACCTCATAGCAGCCAGGGACTTACCGGAATACAGTGCATGTAACGCTTATGAGGAACACACCATGAAACTGTCACATATTGAATTCACACATCAAGGAAAGCCCTGCGGCAGTCTCCGTATCCGTGCAATCGAGAAGAAGATTGGGCGCAAGCTTCCTAACGACTACAAGAAGTTCATTAAGACGACAGGCGGTGGCACCCTCAGTCTGAAAAACACCACGCTTGCTGGCATCACTCTTCCCGATGGCGAAGTGCTCGAGATCAACGTTGAACAGATTTTCGGCAATGGCCATTCCGAGGATGATGACAATGACCTAGCTGGCTACGCCAGCTTTCTCGCCGAAGAATGGGAAATCCCCACAGAAGTGCTGTTCATTGGCAACTCCGAGGCCGGTATGCATGAGAGCTTTGTGCTCAACTATGACCTTGAGGGCTTCCCTCTTCATTCTGTCCTGTATCTCGACAATGACGAGCCTGGTCAGTTCGCTCTCGTAGCTCCGACATTCTCCGATTTCCTGGAAATGCTGCAACCTTCCCCCGACTACGACGATGAGGTTTCTGAATACGAGGGTCAAAAAGGTTTGTTTCTCGCGCGGAAAGGCCCGTTAGGCGAAGAGCTGATCAAAGCAATCAATGCTAGCTCTTATGCCGATATGGAATCAATAGTCCGGCACGCGGCTGAGTCTATCGCTATTGAAAACAGGATTGAAATGTACGGTGGAGAGAAATCCTTTAGATTCCAAGACTTGATGTTTTTCCTTTCACAACCTTTTGGGGAGCACCATAGCCTTGAAACATGGACCGCCCCCTCTGGGCTGAGAAATGACTCTATAAATAAAGCTGATCTGTTAGGCGAGAGTTTCCTACGGGAAGATGGGCACTCTGCTCTTAACTCGAATGAAAGCGCTACAGAGAGATGGTGGGAGGACCACGTAAATTCCGGCGTTCTCATCAAAACATCGCAGGGGTATAAACTAAAAAGTGAATACATTGATTGGCTAGTAAACACCTATCGCTAGGCCTTAAGGTTCCTGCTTTCCGGTCCTGACCACAGTCCACAGGGATCAAAAACATTCTGCATGGAATCAGGAACCTAGGTAGCAATACAACGTCATCCTCCCCACCCCAAGACGCCTCGCGACTTCTGCTTTCGGCACGCCAGCATTGATCCAAGTGCGTACTTTACAAATACGCTCAAGGCAAGACGGCAATTCCCTCACTCATGTCCGTAAGTGCCTCCACATGCTCATTGTTGACGAGGTCGGTGTGGTCAAACCAAAGAATTTGATATAGCCGACCGGGATAGTCTCACGCGATCTCCGGAATGCTGAAATCTTCTTTGAAATGCTCGTCGCTTCCATATCCGAAAGAACTTGCCCTGCAGGAGAGAATCTGCCACTTGGGGTAAAGCATTCCAGCTATAGTGCCGGCCATCGCCAACTCCTAGCCGAACACCGAAGCAATCTCACGGGTCAGCACCAGTTCTAGGCGAAATGATCAGCCTGAAACTCGGTTTCGCTGGCTGATACCGAAACCATGCTCGATCACGGCACCACCAGACTCAACATCCGAGCTGTGTCGCAAGGTCATTCAGGTCCTGAGCATGGAGCAAATCCTGCGAGTTTCTAGACTCATGCTTGGGCTGTGGACCATATTCGCTAGGCCGCTCGACATAGGCGGTACGCAGGCCGAAAGACCGGGCTGCATCCAGGTCGCTGGCATGCGTGGCTACCATCAACATTTCATGAGGTTCGACCTGCAGCAGCCCGGCAAGGCCTAGATAGGTCTCGCGGGCAGGCTTGTAATGGCGCCATAGGTCGGCACCCGCGACAACATCCCAAGGGAACCCAGCGTTCTTCGCCATGCGTGTCAGCATTGCCACGTTTCCGTTACTCATGGTCGAGATCACGTAACCGGACTTCATACGTGTTAACGCGGGGACCGAATCCGGCCAACCCGGAATCACATGCCACGCTTGAACCGCGGCGTCGAGCTGTTCACCGGATGGATAGTGCCCGTAGCTCCTAACAAGGGTATCCAGAGTCTCGCGGTGCAGGTCGTCCAGCAGAGTCCACGGGCGAGACCCACTTTCCACCTCCGCGAGCGCAGGACTGTAGGCCGCACGCCACTGATTAGCAAGCATCGACGAGTCGAGCTCCGGAAAGATCTCACTTAGAGTGCGGCTGACTCCGGTGTGCCAATCCGTCACCGTACCGAAGGTGTCGAACGCTAGAACTTTAATTTCCTCGAGCATGTGGTCAACACTAATCACTTCTCGCCTACCGCACATCAGCACACAAGTAGCGACCAAGGTCGAATCCCCATCGCAATCAAGCCGATAGGCATATCGCTAATAGCTACTGCATGGAGAGGTGAAATCTTGACCTAGCCTTCAGTCAGTCGCCTGACCGTGCAGCAATCCCACTCGGCGCAAGACCAGGCGAGCGATGAAGTAACAACGATCCCCATCGCCTAACACATCGATTATGGAACGGTTCGTAATTGACAGCGCTCCTTCAGAAGGAATCACGCGCACATGAAGAGCAATGCCGAATGTGGTGACAACAGCGTAGTAGTCCAACACAGTCAACACGCTCGCCTGCAGGCCGACCCCACTTCTATAGGGCAGAATCGGCTTGCCGCCCTCAACTCCGCGCTGTAGCCTCACCAGGCATGAGGCGCTCACGATGGACCATCTGCATTGTTCTGTTTAACCAGTTCGAGCTTCTCGATGTCGCCGGGCCGGTGGAAATATTCTCTCTTGTTCCCGGTACCGACATTCACTTCGTCGCCCCACAGGTAGGCCCAGTGGCCTCAAGTCAGAACGTCGAACTCATCGCAAAATACACCCTCACCGACGCCCCAGCTCCCGATGTCGTGCTCGTACCCGGCGGTGCCGGAACACGTTCGCTCGTTTATGACGACGACTTTCTGTCGTCAATTCGCGAGCTATGCGCGCGGTCCCCGCTCTTGGCAACGGTGTGTACCGGTTCCGCAATCCTCGCCGCTGCGGGACTCCTGGACGGTTACCGGGCCACCTCGAATAAGAAGGCCTTCGATTGGGTGCGTTCCGTAAGGCCTTCCGTTGAATGGATCTCGGTTGCCCGATGGGTACACGACCGCAACCGTTGGACCTCCTCCGGCATTTCGGCAGGAATGGACATGACCTACGCCCTGATTACTGACACCCGTGGTGTCGAGGTCGCCGAAACTGCAGCACGACTTGCCGAACTCGAAGTCCATACCGACCCGTCCTGGGACCCATTCGCCGCCTATTACAACCTCGACACCACCAACTAGCCCCAGATCAGACTGTCGCGAAGAGCATAAGGTGTACACAATGACACGGTCCTATGCGCAACTTCTAGGGCTCTAAAACCTTCGATTCCTCTATAAGACGTTCCTTCCACCCTCGGGGAGGAGGCCACGGGACTCCCCACTTGGCTAGCTGAGCTTTTGTCCACCCGCCGTTAGTAGTACGGGCTTCATCGATCTCATTTTCAGTCGGCATAGTTACGAGAGTAATTTTTCACGCCGTCCACAGCGTGAATACGCGAATCTTTCTGGCCAGGGAGCCCCTTGAATTAACTCAAGCTGCAGCACCGGATTGCACTGCGAGTAGTCGTTCCGCGAGAATTACCCACCCCAAGTTCATTACATTGGATGAGATACCAATCAGAGCGGCCTGGCGCGTCAAGTTGCTGAGGGATTGCAGCCTGAGCTCGACCACAAGTTCCGCTCTACCTAGAGAGGTCACTAGAAGGGGCTCTGGATCTCCATTCACCTGGGGCCGGACCTAGAATCTCACGTCCAGATTTAATGACGAACCATCCAAAGGCCCCGTTCCCCGTCCCGCCAACTGCGGCCCCAAGCATTAACGGAACTTGTTTCCCCAAAACAAGAACACCCTGCTTAGTCCCCCATTTGGTCACAAAGCGCGGACCCATGACCTTGTTTATCTGTTTTAACGCTTCGTTTGGGATTGTCTCCACAATCTTTTTTCCCCAATGAGGAACTGTCCTGCCAATGACCTTGTCCACGATTTTTGACGATGCTGAATTTCCGAGCATGATAGCTGTCACCAGCAGCCTGCGTCGCTCTAGGTCCTCCACATGAACCTCATGAACCTCGGCCAACGAGAGGGCATAGAGCACTGAAGCCTCAAGGTATGCAGCTACGTCGGCCAGGGCTGCTGGAATCTGAACCAGTCCATTGGGGGCAGCCGAAGTGGCTCCCGCAGCAGCCCCGGAAGCAGTTACAACACCCAAGTACGTCCTATCGAGGATTTTGACGATCTCTTGTGGAGTTTTTCCAGGGTTCGCACGTCGAAGCCGCTCCACGTGGGCTTTTGCAGCTGGTTGCTGCAAAGTGATGGACCGATCAAATGCCGCGCTTACCTGAGCCTTCAGATTCAATTTCCCATTTGCATTCACTCCAAAGACATTAAATCATTTCGAAGCTCCCAGTCCTTTACTCCAGTAAAGAACTTAGATTCTGCCTTGGCATACTGGTGCTACTTCCGCGTTTTCCTAGAGTTAGCCTCGTACACTTTCTTGACCTGCGCGTACCAGAACGCCTCCTTCTCCTCAGCGAAACTAACGGTGGTCAATCTTCGAATCCGTAAAGTTGCAGCACATGCTCCGTCACCAACGGAGCGAGATCGTCCGGCAACTCAGCACCCGCCGAGAAGTTCAGCCAACGCAGCTCAGCGATCTCCGCAGCTGGTTGAGAGATCAGCACGGCCGCATTCTCCGCCGGATCTCCGGGGCGATACTCAAACAAATGAGCCTTGACCAGAGCATCTGATTCATTGGCGGCGTCGGAAATAAAGGTCCCCAAAAACGTGAGTTCGGCCGGCTGCACACGAACGCCCAACTCCTCCGCCACCTCACGCACGGCAGCGTCGACTGCACTCTCCCCTGGCTCCGGCTTGCCGCCCGGGTGCATGAACAGCTCGGTGCCGCGCTTGCGGACGGTAAGCATGCGGCCGTCGGCGTCGAAGAAAACCACCGCGCTGACCTCGATTACGCGCTTGTCGGAACTAGGCAAAGATGCCCTCCCACGTCGCCGCCTTCAGATCTCCCATCAGGGACGGAGACTTCGCCACACGCATCTCCGGTGCCAGCATGTACTGCACTTCTTCCTCACCATCCACCACCGTGAGGTAAACGTCCGAATCGCCCTTATTCTGCGCAAGAACTCGGCGCAAACGATCCATATTCTCCGGCGTCGCCTGATCCACACGCATGTGCAAGCGCAGCGGAACTCCCGAACCAGCACCGATGGACAGCTCCGCGGACTTCAGGTCCTCACAGAACAGGCTCATGCGGTCATCCTTGTAACGGATCCTCGCCTTGGCCAGCACGATGTTATCTTCAACGATCTGCGGCGCGACCATCTGATACGTCTTGGAGAACACCAGCAGTTCCACCTGCGCGCCGTGGTGGTCCTCCACTGTGGCGATGACCCACGGCGAACCGTTGCGATCCACACGTCGCTCGACAGAGGAGATAATGCCGCCGATCTTGATCTCCTTGTTGTCCGCCAGCTCGCCGGACAGCACCTGTGTCAACGGCGTATCCACCTGCGCCTCAAGTGCATCCTCAAAGCCATCCAGAGGGTGCCCGGAAACGTAGAGACCCAGCATGTCTCGCTCCAGAGCCAGCTCGTGCTTACGCTCCCACGTCTGGTCCGGAACCTCCACGCGGAACACGTCGCCCGCATCGCCGGCATCGAGGCCCGCGAACAGGTCAAACTGCCCCTTCGCCGCTGCCTTCTTCGTGGAAATCACAGCATCCACCGCATCCTCGTGGATCAGCACCAGACCCTTGCGTGGGTGACCCAGCGAGTCGAACGCGCCCGCCTTGATGAGCGATTCGGTGACTCTCTTGGAGGCGGCCACGGCGTCAATCTTGTCGAGGTAATCGGAGAAGTCCGTAAACAGGCCCTTTTCTTTTCTCGACGCAATGATGGACTCCACCACTTCTTCGCCCACGTTGCGCACGGCACCCAGACCAAAGCGGATGTCCTCGCCGACGGACTGGAAGGTATAGGCAGACTCGTTGACATCCGGGGACAGCACCTTGATGCCGAGGTGACGACAGTCGGCGAGGTAGATCGCGGACTTGTCCTTCTTGTCAGACACACTGGTCAGCAGCGCGGCCATGTATTCCGCGGTGTAGTTAGCCTTCAGGTACGCGGTCCAGTAGCTCACCAGGCCATAACCTGCTGCGTGCGACTTGTTAAATGCGTAGGAGGCGAACGGCAAGATCGTGTCCCAGAGCGTCTTGATGGCTGCGGCGGAGTAACCGTTGGACTTCATTCCCGCTTCGAATGTGGAGAACTCTTTCTCCAACACATCGAGCTTCTTCTTACCCATGGCCTTACGGAATCCATCTGCCTGGCCAGCGGTGTAGTTCGCGACCTTTTGCGAGATCCTCATGATCTGCTCCTGGTACACGATCAGACCATAGGTCTCCTCCAGGATCTCCTGCAGCGGCTCTTCCAGTTCCGGGTGGATGGGGACGATGGGCTTGCGACCGTTCTTGCGGTCCGCATATTCCCAGTGCGCGCCCACACCCATGGGACCCGGTCGGTACAGAGCCAGTGCGGCCACGATGTCATTGAAGCCCGTAGGAGACATGCGTTTCAGCAACTCTTGCATGCCGCCGGAGTCCAGCTGGAACACACCCAGGGTGTCACCGCGGGCAAGCAGCTGATAGGCCGCCTCGTCATCCGTGGTCAGCCCCTCGAGGTCCAGGTCTTCCCCACGGTTGGCCTTGATGTTATCGATGCAATCGCCAATGACCGTGAGGTTTCGCAGGCCCAGGAAGTCCATCTTCAACAGGCCAATAGCCTCACAGGCTGGATATGGCCAGCCTGTAATCAACGCGCCGTCCTGCTTGCGCTTCCACATCGGAATGCAGTCCAGCAGTGGCACGGAGGACATAATCACGGCACACGCGTGCACGCCTGCTTGGCGCACCACGCCTTCCAAGCCGAGGGCATCGTCGTAGATCTTCTTCACATCGGGATCTGTCTCCACCAGCTGACGAACTTCGGCGGCCTCGTTGTAGCGCTCGTGGTTGGGATCCGTGATGCCGGACAGCGGAATGTCCTTAGCCATGATCGCCGGTGGCAGCGCCTTAGTGATGCGGTCCGCCATCTGGAAACCGGCCTGCCCATAGTGGGCGCGCGCGGAGTCCTTGATGGCCTGCTTGGTCTTCACCGTTCCGAAGGTGATCACCTGGGCAATCTTGTCCTCACCCCAGCGGTCCGAGGCATAACGAATCATCTCGCCACGGCGGCGATCATCGAAGTCGATATCGATATCGGGTGCGGACGGACGCTCCGGGTTGAGGAAGCGCTCGAACAGCAGGCCGTGCTCGATCGGATCAATATTGGTGATGGTCAGCGCGTACGCCACCAATGCACCGGCGGCCGAACCACGTCCGGGTCCCACGCGGATGCCCACGGAGCGGGCGTACTTGATCAGCTCCGCCACGATAAGGAAGTAGGACGGGTAGCCCTTCATGTCGATGACGTCGATCTCATACTTCGCCCGATCGATGTACTCGTCCGGAACTTGCTCCCCGGCGAAGCGCTCGTCCAGCCCCTTCATCACCTCGTGGGTCAGCCACGTGGTGGGAGTATGACCCTCAGGGACTTCCGCGACAGGCATGCGGTCATGCGGGTGTTCTTCCCAGACCTCGCTGTAATCCTGCACTCGCTCGGCGATGAGCAAGGTGTTATCGCAGCCGTCCTCAACGATGTGATCCCACTGCGCACGCACATCCTCCGCGGTGCGCACATAGAAGCCCGAACCGGAGAAAGCGAAGCGCTTGCCGCCTTCGTCATAGGTGGGCTCATCCATCGTAGAACCGGACTGCACGCACAGCATCACCTCGTGCGCCGCAGCTTGACTTTCCAGCACATAGTGGCAGTCATTAGTTACAAGCGGCGGGATGCTGAGCTTGCGTCCGACCTCCAGCAGGTCATCGCGCACGCGCTTTTCGATGTCCAGACCGTGGTCCATCAGCTCGAGGAAGTAATTGTCCTTGCCGTAGATGTCCTGCCACATCGCGGCAGCTTCCACGGCCTTATCGAACTGGCCCAAGCGCAGACGAGTTTGCACATCGCCTGAAGGACAGCCCGTGGTGGCGATGATGCCCTCGGCGCGCTCTGCGATGAGCTCCGCGTCCATGCGCGGCCACTTGCCCAGCTGGCCCTCGTAGCTGGCCATCGAGCTCAAGTAGAACAGGTTGCGCAGCCCCGTGGCGTTTTCCGCCAGCATCGTCTGGTGCAGGTACGCACCGGAGGCAGACACGTCATCGCGCTTCTGCTCCGGGTTTCCCCAGCGCACACGGCTCAGGTTGAACCGGGACTCGGGCGCAATATAGGCCTCGATGCCGATGATCGGCTTCACACCGGCAGCGGTCATCGCCCGGTAGAACGCATCCGCGCCGTACATGTTGCCGTGGTCCGTCATGCCCACCGCGGGCATGCCTTGGCGCACCACTTCTTCGGCCAACATGTCGACCTTGGCCATGCCGTCGAGCATCGAATACTCGGTGTGATTATGCAGATGGACGAAAGAAGATCCAGCCATTAACGCATTTCCTACTAACTTCTTGCCGAGCCAGGAATCTTGACTACAAACATTTTTGTTTCCGCCCAAAGGGCAATAATCCCACCGTAGTCTATCGATTGTGAAGCCAGATATTCGTTCCGCCGTTGAACACCTCGATGCCCCGTTCGCGGTGCTAGATCTGGATGCTGCGCTGGCGAATGCCGCAGATATGGCGCGCCGTGCTTCGGGTACCCCCATCCGCCTCGCCAGCAAATCCATCCGCATCCGCGGGCTGATCAGTCGCATTTTGGAAGAGCCCGGCTATCAGGGTGTGTTGGGATACAACCTCAACGAGGCCATCTGGCTGGTGGAATCTTCTACCAGCAACGATGTCCTGGTGGCCTACCCTTCCGCACACCGCGAGGCCCTCCATCGCCTAATCACCGACGATCACCTCCGCCGCTGCATCACCCTCATGGTGGATTCGGTGGAGCACCTCGATTTCATCGACAGCGTGGTACCCGCCAGCGAGCGTGGTCCTCTTCGTATTTGTGTTGATATCGACGCCGCGCTCGAGCTCGGCAAGCTTCATATCGGAGCCCTACGCTCCCCTATCCGCAGCGTCGACGAGGTACAAGAATTCGTCCGGGCGGTTGGCTCCCGCAAGGGCTTTGATCTGGTCGGGTTGATGGCCTACGAAGGGCAGATCGCCGGCACCACGGATACCTCTCCAGCCGTGGCGATGATGAAGAAGTTCTCCACCCGGGAGCTCGCCCACCGCAGGGAGCAGCTGGTCAAGGCCGTCAATACTGATCTCCGCAGGGCAGGCAAGCCCGCCTTGGAGTTCGTCAACGGAGGCGGCACGGGCTCCATCGAAAGCACCTCGGCGGAAAAGGTGATCACGGAGATCGGCGCTGGATCGGGAATCATCGGCCCCGCGTTGTTCGATCACTACAAGAACTTCTCGCCGCAGCCCGCAGAATGGTTCGTCCTTCCCGTGGTGCGCCGTCCCAACTCAGAGACTGTGACGGTAGCGGGAGGCGGCAGAGTGGCGTCGGGTCCGATAGGAAAAGACCGACTACCTGTCGTGGACTGGCCACAAGGACTCAAGACCAGCTCCATGGAAGGCTTCGGCGAAGTACAAACACCGCTGACCGGTGAGGCCGCACGCACCATGCGCATCGGCGATCACGTGTGGATGCGGCCGTCCAAGGCGGGCGAACAAACTGAATACATCGAGACCGTGTTGGTGGTATCCGGCGGTGAGGTGGTCGACGAATGGCCCACCTACCGCGGTGAAGGAAGGAGCTTTGTCTAATGGCTAAGAACACGTGGAGCAACTGGTCCGGGGCGGCAACGTCCAACCCCACGCGAATCGCTCAGCCCACCAGCGAAGGCGAGGTGCAGGAGATCATCCGCACCGCGGCCGAGTCAGCGGGTCGGGTCAAGGCTGTCGGCGCGGGCCACTCTTTTACGAGCGTGGCGCAGACGGACGGCACGCTGGTGAACCTGGATAACTTCAGCGGGCTGGTGGAGTTCAACAAGGACAAGATGACCGTCACCCTGCGGGCTGGAACGCGCTTGCGCGATGTGCCGGACCTTCTGCGCCCTTTGGGTGTGGCGTTCGCCAACCAGGGAGATGTGGATCCGCAGTCCGTGGTCGGTGCGATCAGCACAGGCACGCACGGCACCGGCGCGAACTTCACTGGTTTCGCGGGGATGGTGCGCAGTTTCCGCATCGTCACTCCGGACGGCCAGGTTCGCCACGTTTCTCCGGAATCCGAGAGTGCGGAGGACCGGGAGCTGTTTGACCTCGCCCGGATTTCCTTGGGCGCGTGGGGCATCGTCACCGAGGTGGAAATGTCCGTGGTGCCGACGTTTGTGCTGGAGGCCAGCGAGGTTGCCGAGCCTCTCGATCAGCTGGTGGCTAACTTCCCGGAGCGCTGTCACGCCGTGGATCACCTGGAGTACTACTGGTTCCCGCAGACGTCCGTGGCGCATGTGAAGACCAATATTCGACGCCCAGGCGACACACCGACCCACCCGATTCCCCGGTGGAAGTCCGTGATGGAAGACGAGGTGCTCAACAATGGCATCTTCGGGGCTATGAACCAGCTCAGTGGGCTCGTTCCTGCCAGCACGTATCCGCTGGCTAAGTTCTCCGCGAAGGCGCTGGCGCAGCGCGAATATTCGGACGTGGCGCACGGTGTGTTTGTGTCTAAGCGTCGCGTGCGGTTCAACGAAATGGAATATGCCGTTCCGCTGGCGGATGCCACCGAGGTGCTTGCCGAGGTGCACCGCGCCATCAATAACAGCGGCGAAGAGGTGCTGTTCCCCATCGAGGTGCGATGCACGAGTGCGGACAATGTGCCACTGTCCACCGCCAAGGGACGCGAATCCTGCTATATCGCGGTGCACCGCTACTTCAAGCAGGATCACTGGGCGTACTTCCGCCGGGTCGAGCCGATCCTCAAGGCTGCTGGTGGCCGCCCGCACTGGGGTAAGCTGCACAGCCTGACGCACGAGGATCTACTGGAGCGCCACGAGGATCTGGCGCGCGCCGGCGAGTTCCGTAAGCAGATCGATCCGCAGGGTGTGTTCCGCAACGCGATGGTGGATCGGATTTTCGGCTTGTAGGACGAGGGAGCGCTAGCTTTCGAGCGGCACGGAAGTAACACGTGCTGCTCGAGCGGCGCGATTTCTCCGCGCATTCATCGCGAGGTCGAATACAAAGATCGCCAGCGCCACCCAGATGATGCAAAAGCCCACCCAACGGCCGGTTTCGATGAACTCATGGGTGACAAAGACTGCCCATACAATCTGCAGCATCGGGGTGATGTACTGAATCATGCCCAAGCTGGTCAGCGTCATTTCATGCGCGGCGCGCGCGAAGCAGAGCAGCGGCAAGGCAGTGACCACGCCCGCCAGCATCAGCAGCACCGCGTGGCTGGGTCCGTCTTGAACAAAGGTGTTGCTCCCCTGGGTCTGCAGCCAGATCACGTAGGCCAGTCCTACCGGCGCCAACACCATCGTTTCTGCCATCAGAGAGATCTGCGGAGACAGAGCCACCTGCTTTTTCACCAGGCCGTAGATGCCGAAACTGAAGGCCAGCAACAGGGAGATCCACGGCGGATTGCCCAGCATCAAGGTCATGATCAGCACGGCAACCACCGCCAGGCCCACGGAAACTATCTGCAACCTGCGCAGCGATTCCTTCAGCACCACCACGCCCAGCATCACGCTCACCAGCGGGTTGATGAAGTAACCCAGTGCGGCATCGGCCACGTGATCGTTGTTCACCGCGTAGACGTACACGCCCCAGTTCACGGAGATAACCACGGCCGCCACCGTCACCAGAAGCCATTCCTTGGCAGAAAGTGTCTTGAGCTTCTTCAAGCTGCGCGTTAGAGCCAAGACAATGCCGACGAACACGAAGGTCCACAGGAACCGGTGAGACAGGATCTCCAGCGGCTGCGCGGGCTTGAGCAGCGGGAAGAAGGCGGGGAACATGCCCCACATGCCATAGGCCAGCCAACCCCAGATCACGAGTTCTCCCCTGCCGTTGGTTCGCTGACAGGACGGATCCCGATTCGCCCATATACGGCTCCTGCATCAGCAGGTTCCACGGCCGCGATGGCTGAATCCTCCGCCACGGCTCGCAACTGCTCGGGGGTTCCGCGCACCAGCACGCCTTCCACCTTGATGTCGCTCGGCTTCACTCCGGCACCTTCAGCCATTTGCTCGGCCGCACCACGCAGAACGTCCGCGCGGCGAAGGCCACTGGCAGGTTCCGGGATCACCCACTGCACTGGCCCCACCAACAACGTGCTGACACGCAAGTCCGGATCGCTCACAGAGCGCGCCAGCTTGCTTGGCGCCATCGGAGCGCGCGGAGTCACCAGCGCCCACCGCGGCTGATCGCCCTGCGCCTGCTCCAGCTTCTGCTCCGACTCAGCGAAGTACTCCTGCGAGGTAGCCACATCAAACGGGCCTAGCTGATCGCCGTTAATGTTCTGCTGCTTCGACACTCGATCCGAGCTAGACAACGCCAAGATACTGACCAGCAGCGCAATCAGACACAGCACAGATAGCCACGCCACCCACGCCGGGCGGCGAGTATCCTCCCAATCCAACTGACGCGAGCGCTTCTTATCCGCCGCCACCTGCTGCGACTGCCGTGCGGAGAATTGTGGATCTTTAGACACCGTTGACCTCCCTCAACACCTGCAGAGCCTGATCCAAATCATCCGGGTACTCAGAGGTCACCGTCATGAACTCCCCATTGGGGTGCGGGAATCCCAGCGAAACCGCATGGAGCCACTGCCGGACCAGTCCCATCTTCTTGGCCAAGTTGGGATCACTGCCGTACATCGGATCCCCCACCAGCGGATGGTGCATGGAGGAAAAGTGCACGCGGATCTGGTGCGTGCGGCCCGTCTCCAACTTCACTTCCACCAGCGTTGCCTGGCGATGAGCCTCCAGCGTGCTGTAGTGCGTCACGGCGTGCTTGCCATCATCTCGCACTGCGAACCGCCAGCCGGCGGAAGGATGCCGGCCAATCGGGGCGTCGATGGTGCCATCCGTGGGGTCCGGGTGACCCTGCACCAGGGCGTGATACGTCTTGGTCACCTCACGCTGCTTAAACGCCCTTTTCAACACGGTATAAGCACGTTCGGATGCCGCCACGATCATCACTCCGGACGTTCCCACGTCCAGGCGTTGCACGATTCCCTTGCGCTCGGGAGACCCTGACGTCGAAATTCTAAAACCAGCAGCGGCCAAACCAGCCGTGACGGTAGGACCCTCCCAACCCAACGTCGGGTGTGCCGCCACGCCCACCGGCTTATCCACCACAATCACGTCATCATCCGAGTAGAGGATGTTCATCCCCTCCACGTGCTGCGGCGGCTCCGCAGCCAGGTCACGCGGCGGTTCAGGCAAAGTCACATCCAGCCACGCGCCAGCTAACAAGCGATCCGACTTCCCCACGACCTGGCCGTCCTGCAACACGTCCCCGTCGACAGCCATCTCCGCCACGACACTTCGGGACAGGCCCAACAATTTGGACAGGCCTGCGTCGACCCTCATCCCACCGAGCCCATCAGGCACCGGCATCACACGATTCTCCCTGGTCATCGTGCCACCTCGCCGTCCATGGCAGGTTGTTGTTCCTTATTTTCGATGACAACAACAAACCACAAATACACCACCACACCCACCGTGATGGCCGCATCCGCCACGTTGAAAATGGCGAAGCTGCCGAAAGAGAAAAAGTCCACCACATGGCCATGCAGCGCACCCGGCGAACGGAAAATCCTATCCAAGAGATTGCCACATGCACCTGCGCCGATCAGCACCGCAGGCGCGGCCGCCCACCACGAACGCACGCGAAACAGCGTGACCACGCACACCACTGTGGCGATGATCTGGAAAATCGAGAAAACGATGGTGGCATCCACGCCAAAGGAAAAAGCGGCACCCGGGTTGCGAATCAGAAACAGGCGGAACCACTCGCCGATGATGGGGTACGACGTGCGCGGATCCAAATTTTCAACAACCAACCACTTGGTGAGCTGATCCACGCCCACGATCACCATCAGCAGGACTAGCGATAGGACGGTCACTCGTTGGGATTTCACAAAGAGACAGTCTAGTAGTCCCCCGCCCTGGCGCTGGAATCCGCAAGTGGTTTGGTTGAGGTTTGGGCTGGGTTTGGTTGGCGTTCGGCTGGCGTGGGTTGGTTCGGGTTGGTTCGCTTCGGAAAAGGGCGGCGGGCCAACTGTTAGGCTGAGTAACCGTGGTAGATCGAAAACTTCGCATAGTGAAGGCTGTGATGGCCACGCTGACCATCACGGCCGTGGCTGCGTGTGGCACTGACGCCGACCAAGCCCCCGCCGCCGTGGACGCACCCGTGGAGGGTGTGCGCGTGACGCTGGTGGATGCCGGCGAGGCTCCCAAACAGCCGTTGGTGTGGTTCACCGCGCCGGAGGAACAGCAGGTGGAGTACGCCTACACGCGCGGGCTGGAGCAGCACACGGAGGTCGATCAGGCGAAGAAGCGGCGTCTGGATGCGGAGGCTGCGGCTTCTTCCGACTCTGCAAGCGCCGAGCCTTCCAGCGCAGAGCCAAGCTCCTCCGAGTCTGCCGATGCGTCCGCACTTGAATCCGCCTCCGGCACTGATGCGGCCAACACCGACGCAGCCGAGTCCGGCTCTAACTCCGATTCCGAGTTGAACAAGGAAGACTTCAACGTTCCTTATAGCGAAGTGACTATGAAGTTGCCGCTGACGGCCAACATCCAAACCGATGGCGACGTGCGCACCAGCACCGTCACCGTGGGCACCCCCACTGGCGATAACACGGAGCGCAATGAAGACATCGCCTCCGCCGAGGGCTTCCGCATGACCTCCGAGCAGGACAGCAGCGGTCGCACCCAAACCCGCTCCTTCTCCGCACCGGAAGGGGCCACCGATTCCGCCCGCGCCAGCGTGGAGGAGGCGCTGGTGCAGATGAATAACCTTCCGCTGGTCTTCCCCTCCGAGCCGCTGGGCCAGGGCGCGAAGTGGACTGTCTCCAATCGTGTGGACGATGGTGGCATGTCCCTGCTGCAGGACGTCACCTACACCGTGACGAGCAAGCAGAATAAGACGGTGACGCTGGCAGTTTCGGTGGATCGTCGTCCGGCCACGCAGTTTCTTGCGGGCACTGATTTGAAGATTCTCGACGTCAGCACCGAGTCTTCCGGGCAAATCACCGTAGACCTCACGCATCCGCTGCCGCAGCGTGGATCGGTGAACCTGACCACTACAACTCGCTATGGCAAGGACGATTCCGCCACCGAGGTAGTGCAGAAGTCCACCAGCAAGAGCACTTGGTCCTAGCTGCGGGGGCCGTGCGGCAGGCAACTGCCTGACTCACCGCGGAAGCGCGCCATCACACTAAGCCCGGCCCGCAATCGTTGCGGACCGGGCTTGAGCTGCAACTGCTACACCAGAAGCTACAGCGCCTGGTTACACATCGGCGGGACCTGGTCTGGAACCACGTTGGTCACCAGGTCACACGCCCACTTGCGGTCCAGCTTGTAGTTGCCGTCCTGCTGCACGAACTCCACTCCAGAGATCAGCTGTGGCTCACGGTCCGGCATAATTAAGTTGACCGAAGCGGTGTAAATGCCTGGCAGAGCCGATGGCAAGACAGGTTCCTTGACCTCGAAGGTCGCGCCGGAATCAACGCTGGCCTTGGTCAGCGCGTCGAACAGTTCAGGAGCTTCCTGGCCACCCATCACGGTGTCTAGCTTCTGGTCCGTGGGCACGTTGGGATCCACTGCGCGGGCCAGCACGGTCTGCAGGTCAGCTGCGGTTGGAGCGGTCTGCGCTTGGCTGGAGGTAGTGGTGGTGGACGTAGTGGTATCCGGGGTATCCGACTCGTCGTCGCCGCAAGCGCTCAGGGTCAGGCCGGCGCCGAGCGCGGTGGCCAGTGCAAGAGCCTTCAGGGAAGCCTTACGCATGAGAAATATTGCTCCTTGTTTCATGTGAGCCACATTGGGTTTTGATAGGCACCCATGTTACACATGTTAATCGTGTGACTACTAGCCTGAATCCTATGGATCGCAATTCCACCCCTCAGAAGCCACCCGAGTACACCACATCTGCCCCAGTCATTGCCATCATCGGCACCGGCGGAACCATTTCCTGCACCACCGATAGCAACGGCGATCTCACCCCGTCGCTGTCCATCGCGGACATCGCCGAGCAGGCCGGGGTCACCGATATGCCGACGTGCGAGATTTCTTGTTTCGACGCCATGAGCCTGGATTCCTCCGCTCTGCAATTGGAAGACATCGATGCCCTGATCAGCGAGGTTGTCACGTGCGCCGAAACCACACGCGCCCAAGGTAAACAGTTGGCTGGCGTGGTGGTGGTGCACGGTACGGACACCATGGAGGAAACCGCCATGGCCATGGACGTAGCACTCGGTGCGAGCATTCCAGTAGCTATCACCGGAGCGCAGCGCCCAGCGGACCATCTGCAAGCGGACGGCCCAGGGAATCTGAAGGATGCCGTTGCCCACCTCCTAGAGGGCACACAATCCTCTGCGGAAAACTCGGCCACGCGCCGCCCTCACATTGTCTTCGGCGGGAAGGTTCTCCCCGCTGCGGGCACAACCAAGACGCACACCACGGCGGATGCGGGCTTTTCGTATGAGGCTGCGGAGAGCATGGCGTCGTTCCTCAACACGGAACCCACGCCCACCCGGTTTTCCGGATGGAACGTCCCCATCCTGGACGCGTACGCCGGCGCCGATGGGCAGCTCGTGCGGGCGATGATGGGCGGGGCCCGGCGTGGTGAGATTCCTCCTATCGATGCCATGGTTGTCGCTGGCCTGGGCAGCGGAAACATCCCGCCACTGATGGCAGACGCGCTGTTCGAGGCCATTTCTAACACTGGGATGCCGGTGGTGGTGTGCTCGCGGGTGCCAGAGGGTGGTGTGCACTTTGTCTACGGCGGCTCGGGTGGTGGTGCCAACTTGGCGCGGCACGGGATGATGTCCGGCGGAAATCTGCGACCATCTCAGGCGCGCATCGGGCTCATTGGGTACCTCGCCCGCAAGGCTAGAAACGAGAATTCCGGAGAACGCTAGAGAGCGCTAGTCCTCCGGCTCGTCGTCATCCTCATCGGGCAGCTCCCAATCCAACGAATCCAGGGGGTTGCCCGCGGACAAATGCGGATCATCAATGGCGAAAGTTTTGGTTTTCCCCGGACCCGTGGAGCGCGTCTCAAAACGCACGCTGACCACCCCAGATCCCGTGCCCTGCACCCACCCGTGGCCATACTCGGAATGCACGATGTCCTGGGTGTTATGCCACATCTCGGCGCCCGTGGAGCGGGCGTTCAGCGGCCCCAGCTCGGACTCTTCCGTGTGCGAGGTGATCACCACATCCGGGCCGTGAGCGGGGTTGCTCAGCTCCGGGAACAACAACTCCTGCCGGTCGTCCATCAGCCCGGTCAGGCCCACGCCCACCAGTCGGATCGCTCCGACCTTTTCCGGCCGCGGGAGCACGCGGCGTGCCACCGCCACGATCGTCTCGAAGTCATCGGTGGCGGCGGGCAGCGTGGCAGAGCGCGTGTGGATCTGGAAATCGTTGGTGCGCACCTTCGCGGTGATGGTCCGCGCGGCTCGCCCGTCCTTGAGCAACCGCTTGTGTGCAGCGCGGGCGGCATCTTCCACATAGCCCCACACCTCGGCGGAGGTTCGCACGTCGGTCTCCAGGGTCCGCTCCGCGCTGACCTGCTTAGAACGGGCTCGCGGTGCCACGGGCCGGGGGTCATCGCCCGCGGCCATGCGCTGGATCTCGGCACCCACTGAGGAGAGCAAGGAGCGGGCGTCGGCAGGATCCATCGCCACAAAATCACCGATCGTGCGCACGCCCACCTCAGCGAGCCTGCCCTGCGCCACGCGCCCGATGCCCCACAGTTCCCCCACGGGGCGCGGGCCGAAAATCTCCAACCGCCTACGCACAGGAACCACTTTGATGCCGTGCGGTTTGCCCAGATCACTGGCCATTTTCGCGTCCAGCTTGGTGGCCGCCATGCCCACGGAGGCGGGCAGACCGGTGCGCTCCTCCACCGCCTGTTGCAGTTCCAAGGCCCACTGGTAGGCCTGCTCATCGGTGGCGTCGCGCAGCTGGGTGGGCTCGGCGAAACCCTCGTCCACGCTCAGCTGTTCGATGATTCCCGCCCGTTCCCGCAGCACGTCGAAGATGCGTTGCGATGCGGCCGAATAGACCGAAAATCTCGGCATCACCACCACTGCCTTGCCGTGGCACATGCGCACCGCTTGGGTGGTGGGCATCGCCGAACGAGCACCAAATACCCGCGCCTCGTAGGAGGCTCCGGCGACCACCCCGCGCCCACTCATGCCGCCGACCAGCACGGGGCGTCCGCGCAGCGTGGGCCGGGTCAGCTGCTCCACCGAGGCGAAGAACGCGTCCATGTCGATGTGCGCGACCCACCGTGGTTGAGACTCACCCGTCAGCTCGCTGTCCGTCATTAGCTCTGCGCTCTGTCCCCGGCATTACTTTTTTCGCCGTCCTTCGGACCAGCTGCAGCGGACTCCCCCGGCTTACGCACCGCCACGGCTGCCACCACCGCGGCGATTCCCACCACTTCCACCGCAGTCAGCATCTGCCCCAGCACGATCGCCCCCGCAATCGCCGCCACCAGCGGCAGCAGTGCCAGCAACAGCGCAAAGTACGCCGGACCGGCCATCCTCAGCACCACCTGGTCCAGGCTGTACGGGATCACCGCGCTTAAGGTGCCAAGTCCGATGGCCAGGCCGACGATGAGCATTGGGGCCATCGTCGTATTTATCGACGCCACCCCCGCCTGCTCCGCCGCATACAATCCCAAGCCCACCAATGGAGCGCTGAGCACCGCAGCCCATCCAAAGCCCACGGCCAGGCCAGTGCGTTTGCTGGATTGCTGCACAGGTTGTTCTGCAAGCTGGCCTGAGAGCTGGAAGTCTTCCTCTGCGCTCAGCCCACCGGTGACCGGCTCGGGTGCCACGGCATCGCGGGAGACCTTGTCCCCCAGCACGATGTAGAACGCCCACAGCACGGCAGCGCCCAGCGCAAACAGCACACCAGACGCAGAACTAGACCACTGCGCCCCAGACAGAGTGAGCACGCCGGTGGCCGCCAGGATCAGGGCGAGCCAGTCCCTGCCGGATCTGCTGCCCAGGGCAGCCACGGCGATGGGGCCCAGGAACTCGATGGCCACGGCGGTGCCCATGGGAAGCCGGGCGATGGCCTCGTAAAAGACCATGTTCATGCCCAGCGTCACCAGGCCGAAGAGCGCCGCGAGGCGGCCGGAGGTACTGATGAATTCCGAAAGCTTCGGGCGCAGCAGAACCACCAAGATGACCGCCGCGGCGCTCATCCTCATCCATGCCACGATCGCGGGCGGGAACTGTTCGAACAGGCCCACGGCCAGGGCCGCACCCGCGTACAGGGACGCGCCGGAGGCCACCATGACCCCCGGCGCCGCCCACCGCGAAGCCTTCGAGTTGCTCACTAGCTGAGCTTTACCTCTGCGGTGCAGCCGTCTGCCACATCGACGGGCAGCTCTTCGCCGATGACCACATCGAACTTGGTAGCCAGCACCTCATTGGCGATGGTGTCCGAGTGCTCCAGCGCCCACTGGTGCTTATCCTCTGGCACGGCCAGGCGCACGGCGATGCGGTCCGTAACCTCAAAGCCCGCGTTCTTGCGAGCATCCTGCAGACCGCGGATGCGGTCGGCGGCCCAACCTTCGGCTTCCAGCTCCTCGGTGACGTTGGTGTCCAAGACCACCAGGCCGCCGATCGCCGGGCAGTCCGCGGTGTTGTCCGGATCCTGCGCCACGAGCTTGCGGGTGTACTCGTTGTCTTGCAGTTCGATGCCATCGGCGACCACCACGCCGTCCTCGGAGACGGTGTAATTGCCGGACTTCACAGCCTTGATCACGCGCTGGACGTCCTTGCCCAAGCGCGGTCCAGCCGCGCGAGCGTTGACCACGACCTCGAAGGTTCCCACGGAGGCGACGTCGTCAGTCAGCTCTACGTCCTTGACATTGACCTCATCCGCGATGATCGAGGTGAAGTCCTGCAGAGCCGAGGCGTTCGGCATAGCCACCGTCAGCTTGGGCAGTGGCAGGCGGTTGCGCAGCTTATGCGCCTTGCGCAGGGAGGACGCAGAAGAGCTGATAGAACGCACCGCATCCATCGCCTCCACCAGCTGCGGATCCTCCGGCAGAGCCGAAGCATCTGGCCAGTCGGTCAGGTGCACAGAGCGCTCGCCGGTCAGCCCGCGCCAGATCACTTCGGTGGTCATCGGCAGCAGCGGCGCGGCCACGCGGGACAGCGTCTCCAACACGGTGTACAAGGTGTTGAATGCCTCTGGGTGGACGGTATCGCCCTCCCAGAAGCGGTTGCGGGAGCGGCGCACGTACCAGTTGGTCAGCGCGTCACAGAAGGTGCGGATCTCATCCGTGGCGCTAGCCACGTCCGTGGCGTCCAGCGCCGCAGTGGTGTTTTCCACGGCCTCGCGCAGCTTCGCCAGGATGTAGCGGTCCAGCACATTGGTGGAATCCGTGGAGAACTCCGCCGGCTGGGAGGCGTATAGGCGCAAGAAGGAGTACGCGTTCCACATCGGCAGCATCGCCTGGCGCACACCTTCGCGGATGCCCTGCTCCGTGACGATCAAGTTGCCGCCGCGCAGGATCGGCGAGCTCATGAGGAACCAACGCATGGCATCGGAACCATCGCGGTCAAAGACCTCGTTGACATCCGGGTAGTTGCCCTTGGACTTGGACATCTTCAGCCCGTCATCACCCAGCACGATGCCGTGAGCCACCACCTTGCGGAATGCAGGGCGGTCGAACAGCGCCACGGACAGCACGTGCAGCAGGTAGAACCAACCGCGGGTCTGACCGATGTACTCCACAATGAAGTCCGCTGGAGCGTGAGTCTCAAACCATTCCTTGTTCTCGAATGGGTAGTGGACCTGTGCAAATGGCATGGATCCGGACTCGAACCAGCAGTCCAACACCTCGGGAACACGGCGCATGGTGGACTGGCCCGTGGGATCGTCTGGGTTCGGACGGGTCAGCTCATCGATGTCCGGGCGGTGCAGAGACGCAGGACGGCGGCCGAAGTCGCGCTCCAACTCATCCAGGGAACCGTAGACATCCACGCGTGGATACTCGTCGTTATCCGAGACCCACACTGGGATCGGCGAACCCCAGTAGCGGTTACGGGAGATGTTCCAATCGCGGGCGTTTTCCAGCCACTTGCCAAACTGGCCATCGCGGATGTGCTCCGGCAGCCACTCGATCTCCTCGTGGTTCAGCTCCACCATCCGGTCGCGGAACTTCGTCACGGCCACGAACCAGGACGGCAGAGCCATGTAGATCAGCGGCTCACCGGAGCGCCACGAGTGCGGGTAGGAGTGCTCGATCGTCTGGTGGCGGACCACCTTTCCGGCTTCCTTGAGATCCTTGATGATCTCCTTGTTGGCGTCGAAAACAAGGAGGCCTTCGTACTCAGGAACCAGGGAGGTGAACTTGCCGTCCATGTCCACGGGGATGACTACCTCGATGCCGGCGGCGTCGCAGGTGTTCATATCGTCCTCACCGAAGGCCGGGGCCTGGTGGACGATGCCCGTGCCGTCCTCGGTGGTGACGTAGTCCGCACCGAGGATCTGGAACGCATTGGGATGATCGCGGAAGTAGCCGAAGATCGGCTCGTAGGTCAGGCCGATCAGCTCTGTGCCGGGGTGCTCGCTAACCACAGTATGGTTCTCGCCGAGCTCCTTGGCATACGCGCCCACCAGGTCCTGCGCCAGCAGGAAACGACGGCCAACGAAGCCCTCAGCACCGTCCTCGCCCACCTCGACCTGCACGTAAGTCACGGAGGGGTTGACGGCCAGCGCCAGGTTGGAAGGCAGCGTCCATGGCGTGGTGGTCCAGGCCAGAGCCGTCGCGCCCACCAGATCCGCATTTGCAGACGAACCGTCCTTGACACCAGTGATGGGGAACGTCACGGTCAGCGTGGGATCCTGACGCATCTTGTAAGAATCATCCAGGCGCGTCTCCTGGTTAGACAGCGGCGTGTTCTCCGCCCAGGAGTACGGCAGAACGCGGAAGCCCTGGTACACCAGGCCCTTGTCCCACAGCGCCTTAAACGCCCACATCACAGACTCCATGAAGTCTAGATCCATGGTCTTGTAGCCGTTTTCGAAGTCCACCCAGCGAGCCTGACGAGTGACATACGCCTTCCACTCGTCCGCGTAGCGCAGCACGGAAGTGGCGCAGTAATCGTTGAACTTGGCCACGCCCATCTCTTCGATTTCCTGGCGCCCCTTGATGCCCAGCTGCTTCTCCGCCTCCAGCTCCGCAGGCAGGCCGTGGCAATCCCAGCCGAATACGCGGGCAACCTTCTTGCCGCGCATGGTCTGGTAACGAGGAACGATGTCCTTGACGTAGCCCGTCAGCAAGTGGCCGTAGTGTGGCAGGCCGTTGGCGAAGGGAGGGCCGTCGTAAAAGACGTATTCTTCCGCGCCGTCGCGCTGCTCGATGGACTCCGCGAAGGTGTCATCTTGAGCCCAATAATCCAGGACTTCCTGCTCCATCACGGGGAAAGAGGAGGTGCCCTGGGTCATGTCCTTGCGGGGATACGCGCCGCCAGCTGGGGTGTTCATGGTGGTTGAAGATCCTTTGTGTCCGTGTTGTTCTTTTCGTCTCACCGTGTCTTCTTTTTCTCGACGTCAGCCTCGATAAGGCCTGAAGTATGGCGTCGAAAAGAAGAAAACAGGGACGTGACGGACACGCGGTACCACCCTGGTTGACCGACACCCACGCACCACTTCTGCGCTGCACGCACTGAAAAGGCGCGAATGCCGATCCACTCATCATGCGGCGTATCGTGCCGCGAACCCGCCCGGTTCTACTGAGCGCCCTTCACTCTCTCGAGTGTGCAAGAGCCACTGTTCTTCCGGTGACGCTCCCCGGTGATTGCCGGATCTACGCGAATAGTGCCGAGTCTACACCCGGTTTTTACGATGCCGGATCCAGTCCACGATGAACAGGACGATTCCGGCTGCCGCGATCACTACGCAGACGATGGCCCAGGCCGTTGATCCGTAAATCAAGGCCACGATCAGGGCGATAAAGCCCAGAACGGACAGGGCCAGTGCGTAGATGAACATGAACTAGCGGTTGTTGTTCTCTACCTCTGGGGTACCAGCCGGTGCGGCGGTTCCGCGAGAGGTGAGCTCCTCCAGCTGAGACTCCAAGAAGGTCTTGAGGCGGGTGCGGTACTCGCGCTCATAGGTGCGCAGTTCCTCGATACGAGCCTCGAGGGTGGTCTGCTGCTTCTTGATGGTGTTCATGATCTCAGTGTGCTTGCGCTCTGCATCCTGCTCCAGAGCGTTGGCCTTCTCCTGAGCCTGGCGGATCTGAGCCTCGGACTGAGCGTTGGCATCAGACAGCAGGGTCTTGGAACGCTGATCTGCATCGGCGAGCTGAGCGTCAGACTTCTGCTTGGCCTCGGCGAGCATCTTCTCGGAGCGAGACTTAGCATCGGCCAGCTGTGCGTCAGCGGTCTTCTTCGCATCTTCCAGGGTCTTGGAGGAGGAAGAGTTAGCCTGATCGACGGTGCGCTTCGCCTCGTTGCGGGCATCAGCCAGCATGGAGGAGGACTCTGCCTTGGCATCGCCGGTGAGGCGGTCTGCCATCTCCTGGGCCAGGGAGAGCACGCGAGCGGCCTGCATGTGGGTATCCGCAGTAGCGGTTCCCTGGGACGCATCGCCGGTGGAAGCAGCGGCTGCAGCAGCAGAAGCAGGAACGGCATTGCCGTTCTTGCGGGAATCTGCAGCGTCGGACTCGGCCTTCTTAGCGCGCTCTTCCGCGGCCTTGGCACGGGACTCTGCATCCTTGATGCGGGACTCGTACTTGGACTCGAGCTCGCGGCGAACCTTCGCCTCAACCTCGGAGTTAGAAGCAGCGTTCTGCTGTGGAGCGCGGCTAGCGTACTCAGCCTCAACGTCCTTGCGAACCTTGGCCTCTACCTCGCGGCGAACGTCAGCTTCCACGTCACGGCGAACGTCAGCCTCAATCTTGCGGCGCAGCTCTGCTTCATCAACAGCAGGAGCAGCGGCAGCAGCGGTACCCGCGCCGGAGCCCTCTTCTACCTTGCGCTGGAGATCTGCATTCTCATCCTGCAGCTCAGCAAGGGTGTCCTCAACGAGGTCGAGGAACTGATCCACCTCGTCCTCGTTGTAGCCCCGCTTGCCAATAGGCGGCTTGCTGAAAGCCACGTTGTGAACGTCAGCTGGAGTCAGTGGCATAGGTTCGTCCCTTCCAAATCGGAATTGCCTCGTTGTGCCAGAGGTTTTAATTTTTTTGCAAACTTTTAAGTAGCATAGCAGCGCTCGCCATATAAGGCTTAACTACACGTGTAGATTCTACCGTGTCTATTGGCAGATTGTTACAGAGCGAAACAGTGTTTTCTTCCACAGCACTGAAAAATTCCACGAAAAAGTCCGCGCCACCCTGTGAGAGGTAAGGCACGGACTTTTTGAGACTCTGGGTCAGAAAGCAGGACCGCAACGTCGAGGAGCGTCTAGATCAACTAGATCAAGGCCATGAAGATCCGGGACAGGATCTGCAATCCGAAGAACAGCACCAGGATGGACAGATCCAAAGCGATGCCACCCATCCGCAGTGGCGGGATGAGCTTGCGCAGAGCCTTGACCGGTGGATCCGTCACCACGAACACCGGCTCCGCCAGGATGGAGAACCACCGTTGTGGCCGCCAGTTGCGGGAAAAGGATTGGATCATTTCAATGACGATCCGCAGCACCAAAATAAAGGTGTAAAAGCGAATCAGCCAGACTAATAGAAGAAAGAAGGCAGACACGGTGGCTTAGAGTTCCTCAGCCAGCTGCTCCAGCTGGCTTGGCTCGAGGTGCAGACCCTGCGGAATCAGAACGAAGTTGCGCACACCGTTGAGCTTCTTCAACTCGGCATCCACGCCACGAGCCAGGCCAGCGGCGAAGTCCAGCACGCGACGTGCCTCGCCCTTTTCCATGCCACCCAAGTTGAACACAGTCACGTCGCCGGACTTGATGATGTCCGCGAGGTCACTTCCCTGCGTGTAGGTGCTCAAGGCGATGCGTACCACCTTGGGCTCCTTCGGCTCATCCGCGACAGGATTCGCAGCAGAAGAGCGAGCACCCACGGCAGGCTCATCAAAGCGGCTAGCGCCCGGCGTACGGGATGCGCCCGCGCCGTACTCGCCGTAGGAGGAGCGAGTGCGGGAAGAGTAACGATCCTCGCGAGCACGAGTGGAAGCGCCGCGGTCCACTGCTGATCGTTCAGCGGTATCTCGGCTTACGGACTCACGACGAGCCCCCGCGCCTTCTTCGCTAAACCCATCGCCAAAATAGGGATCCTGGTAGTTTTCGACATCTCCAAAGCCGAAGAACTCCTTGAGCTTTCCGCCTAAACCATCAGACATGGGTGTGGTTCCTTCCCTAAAATTTGTGCCGATATCTGGCTGCACATACATGTGCTGCTTTCGTTGCTACCAGCCACGATACGGCAACTTTTCGTGGTCTAAATTACTGGCCTTGGGCCCATGATGTCCGTTCCGACACGCACCAGCGTTGAGCCCTCGGCAATTGCGATTTCCAAATCTTGACTCATCCCCGCCGAATAGACGGGCGCGCCCAGCACGCGGTCGGAGATTGAATCCAGCAGTTTGCGGCCGGCAGCAAAGACAGCGGCCGCGTCTGCGTCGAGAGGAGGAACGGTCATCAAACCCCTCAGTTCCAGGTGATCGGCGGCGGCCACCGCATCGGCCAGGGCGTCGATATCCTCGGCCACTGCTCCCCCACGTTGTGGGTCGCCGTCTGCACTGAACTGCAGCAAGACGGGCAGCGCGCCCTCCCGGTCACCGCGGGCGATCGCCAGCGTAGCGCCTCTTTCGAAGCCTTCCACCAGCTTCAGGGAATCCACGGTGTGCACGGCAGCAGCCCACCGCGCCACCGAGTTGGCCTTCTTGGACTGCACTTGCCCCACCATGTGAATCTCGGGGGTTCCTTGCAGCACCTCCGCTTTGGCACGCGCTTCCTGTTCGCGGTTCTCCCCCACGGCACCCACGCCGAATCCGGCGAGAGCCTGCACGTCTTCTACAGGGTGAAACTTGGTGATGGGCAGCAGGTCTGCCCCACCGGCGATCGCGATGCGTTGCCGAACGTCCCGGAGCCGGTGCGCCAATTCCTCGGCGCGCGTACCTTGTGCGTCCATTCGGTGTTCTCGCTCCTTCATCTGGGGACTTCGGTGTTTCTTCTTTTTTCCCCGACGCCATACTCGCCGCGCCGAAAACTTCGAGCCGTGACCTTTAGGGCATCCAGATGATGCCGGCTTGGCGACCGGTGACTCCCTCACGACGGTAAGAGAAAAAATTCTTGTCTTCTACCGTGCAGCGCGGGTCGGCGTCGATCATACGAACGCCGAGGCCGAGCAGCTGGCGGGTGAGGCCGGCCCGGATATCCACACCACTTGTCCCTTGGGCTGTGGTGGTTCGTGAGCCTGGCAGCTTGGACTCCACATCTGCTGCCATGGAATCGGGGACCTCGTAGTTCGCGCCGCTGGCGGCGGCACCCATCAAGGCATGGATCTGCGCGGGAATGGCTCCCAGCTCTTCCATGCGGGCGATGGTTCTGCGTACCACTCCGTTACGAGCGCCCATCCGACCAGCGTGCACCGCCGCGATCACTCCGGCGGATTCGTCGGAGAGCAACAGCGGCACGCAATCGGCGGTCAGCACCGCCAGCGCCACGCCGGGGACGGTGGTGATCAACGCATCCGTGGCCTCGATGGGACCGGCGCCCACCATGTCCGCGGTCACTTCCGTGACGTTGGGGGAATGGATCTGTTCCATGTAGACCACGCGCTCGGCGGGCAGGCCAATGATGTCTGCCAGCCGTTCGCGGTTCTGCGCGACCGCCCGGGGATCATCTTTGACGTGATCGCCCAGGTTGAAGGAGGAATACGGATCTGCAGAAAACCCGCCGTGCCGGTTGGTGAAAACCTTGCGGACAGTGGGCTGTTCTGACTGAGTGCTCACGTGATTCCTGATCTATCGGAAGTCTGGAAGATCCAGATCGTCTTCATCGTCCTGCGCGGCAAAGCGCTGGTCGGATGCGTAGCGATCGTTCGAGTAGCGATCCTCACCGCGAGAAGTGAACAGGCCACCGTTGCTCTGGCCGGGGTAGCCATCGCCGCGTGGGACATCCGAGCGAGTGCGCTGCGCGAAGCTGCTGGATGGGCGAGACTTCTGCTGGCCGTAGCCGCCCTGTGCGTGGCGAGACTGCTCAGCAGGCTGCTCCACTGCGTGCTGTGGCAGTGGGGATACGGAAGGCTGAGCTGGCTCTTCGCCACCGAAGATGGTCGCGCTCTGCGTTGGTGCAGCGGATGGGCGCTGCTGGCCGTTGCGCTGATCGCGGGAATCTGCGGATGGGGAATCGTCGAAGCCGGTGGCGATGACGGTCACGCGGACCTCGTCTCCCAGCTGGTCGTCGATGATGGTGCCGAAGATGATGTTGGCATCCTCGTCTGCCAAGTCCTCCACCAGCGTTGCAGCCTGGGAAACCTCCATGAGGCCCAGGTCAGAGCCACCAGCGAAGGAAAGCAGCACGCCCTTGGCGCCCTTCATGGTGGACTCCAGCAGTGGGGAGTTGATGGCGGATTCGGTGGCCTTGATCGCACGGCTCTCGCCGCGCGCGGTACCGATGCCCATCAGTGCGGAGCCGGCGTCCGTCATGACGGAGCGCACGTCGGCGAAGTCCACGTTGATCACACCTGGGGTGGTGATCAGCTTGGTGATTCCTTCCACACCGGAGAGCAGAACCTCATCGGCCTTGCGGAAAGCTTCCATCATGGACAGCTCTTCGTCGCTCATGCGCAGCAGAGAATCGTTTGGAATAACGATCAAGGTGTCGCACACGTCGCGCAGCTCGTCGATGCCGGACAGAGCCTGCTTGCCACGGCGACGACCCTCGAAGGTGAAGGGACGAGTCACTACGCCGACGGTCAGTGCGTTCTGCTTCTTGGCGATGTTGGCCACCACGGGAGCTGCACCGGTGCCGGTGCCGCCGCCCTCGCCAGCGGTCACGAACACCATGTCTGCGCCGGAGAGGATCTCCTCGATCTGGTCCTTGTGATCCTCAGCGGACTTGCGTCCGACATCCGGGTTAGCGCCCGCGCCGAGGCCACGGGTTTCTTCGCGGCCGATGTCCAGCTTGACGTCTGCATCGGTGAGCATGAGCGCCTGCGCGTCCGTGTTGATCGCGATGAATTCAACGCCCTGGAGCTTCTCATCGATCATGCGGTTGACAGCGTTGACGCCGCCGCCGCCGACACCAACCACCTTGATCTCGGCTAGGTGGTTTCCTGGAGTGGTCATATCCTGTGCTCCGCCTTTCTTGACGTCCCTGTGACGTGATCCTCTCGGGGCTCGAGGAGGTCGTCGGTGACTGTGACTGTGTGGTCTTTGTTGGTCTGTAGCGATCCGGTTTTGGAGTCCGATCTTGCTAACCATCATGACTGCCACGCGTGTCATTTACGCGCACATTTTTAGTTGCGTGTCGTAGGTCTAAAGTTCTACTTTAACTCTTAAGAGTCGGGATGGCGGGGTTGGAAACGTTCCATTCCGCGCCGTCACGCAGCAGAACCACGCGCGTGGCCTCCGCCTTTTCCCGCGCCCTATCGGCCGAACCCCAGAACACTGTCCGATCTTCGCGGAAGTGCAGTTCGATGCTCTCCGCATTCTTGACGGACATGTATTCCAATTGCTCGCGAACCTGTGGCTGCAGTGCCACCACGGCCTGGGCCGCCGCTTCGATGGCTGCCGCATCGTCGGCCTTGACGTTGCGGAACTCCACGGCACCTTCGGGTTGCGCGCCGCTGAGGAAGACCTGCCCGTGCTCATTGACAGCCAGCGGCGTGCCCTTGTCCTTGACATAACCCACGGGCTGGTGCTCGGTGACGTCGACCGTGATCGTCGACGGCCACGAACGGGACACCGTAACCTTTTCCACCCACGGGACGGAAGCCACGTTCTTCGCCGCCGCAGCGGAATCCACACGCAGCATGTTCTCGCCCACGGAAATGCCCGTGGCCTCAGCAACCTGTGCGGTATCCGCATTCGTGGCGCCGTGCACCTCGATGTTCTTCACCTTCACTAGCGGGATGAAGTACACGCAGATGCCCGCGATCGCGAGCAGCACTACCAGCGCCGCGATGAGCGCGGGAAGCCTGCGACGAGAGTTCTTCTTCATGGTCTATTCCCCCGCTGCGTCTGCATCCTGCAGCGCCAGCAGAATTTCATCGGCCAGCATCGTCACCGTGCCCGCGCCGATGGTCAGCACCATGTCTCCGCTGTTCGCACGCTCCACCACATCCTGCGGCACCGCGTTGAACACCGGCTGGTAGTCCCACGTGCCATCGATGTGCTCGCCAATGATTCGGGAATCCACGCCTTCTACGGGGTCTTCCCGAGCGCCGAAGATCTCCATCAGGATCACTTCATCCGCCAGCGAGAGCGCTTCGCCGAACTCGCGCGCGAAGGTCATGGTTCGGGAGTACAGGTGTGGCTGGAACACGGCGATGACCTTGCCCAATCCCGTGGCCACCACGCGCTCGCGGGCGGCGGTCAGCACTGCGGTGATCTCCGTGGGGTGGTGTGCGTAATCGTCATAGACCTGCACGCCGGCTGTTTCGCCGTGGTAGTCGAAGCGGCGTCGAACACCATCGAAATCACCGATTCCCTCCGCCAGCTTGGCAACGTCCGCACCCAACAACGCACCACCCAGCAGCGCCGACGTGGCGTTGAGGACCATGTGCGCGCCCGGAATACGAACTTGAAGTTCGATGCGCTGATCCTCCAGAGCCGGAAGCGTGATGCTGGCGTGGGTGCCCTGTGGGGTGATCGTCATATTTTCGACGACAGCGCCCGCCGGAATTTCTGGGTGTGCATCGATGGCCTCACGCGTGCCATAACCCCACACGGTGATGGGGTGTGCCTCACCCGCTTCTCCACGATCTTCTGCCCATTGATCCGAGGCCACGTACGCACCCAACTGCGCTGCGCCGGGATCATCCACGCAGACCACCAGTGCCCCGCCGGGCTGAACACGCTGGGCGAAGTCCACGAAGACTTGTCGATATGCCTCTTCCGTGCCGAAGTAATCCAGGTGGTCTGGCTCCACGTTGGTGATGACAGCCACCTGTGGGGAGTAGGACAGGAAGGATCCGTCGGATTCATCTGCCTCTGCGACGAAAATATCTCCCGTGCCGTGGTGCGCATTGGTACCCGCACGGTTGAGCTGACCGCCGATGGCGAAGGAGGGATCAGTACCGGCGGCCTGCAGAGCAGCGACGGCCATGGAGGTCGTAGACGTTTTGCCGTGCGTTCCCGCCAGCAGCAGCGCGCGCCGATCTTCCATCAGCAGCGCTAGGACGTCCGAGCGGCGCAGAACGGGGATGCCTAGCTCGCGTGCGCCCTGAAGTTCCGGGTTGTCCTGCGGGATCGCCGCGAAGGAAGTGACCACCACCGTGGGCTTGTCCCCCAGCAAATCCAGGTTCTCCGCCGCGTGTCCAATCGCCACCTTCGCTCCGGCACTGGTCAAGGCCAGAATGCTGCGCGAATCCTTCATGTCGGAACCACTAACCTGGTGTCCGCGCGCCAGCAGGATACGGGCGATGCCGGACATGCCTGCTCCGCCGATGCCCACCATGTGGACACGGGAAAGATCAGCTGCGGGAAGTGTCATGGAAGAACACGGCCTTTCGAAGACGAAGAGTTGTGATTGAAGAATTATGAAATTGTGGTGCGCTTGGACTTCCACCGGGAAGCGGTGACACGGGTCGGCTCACTACCCGAATCGCCGACTACTTTGCGCCCATAGCCGCCGCATCCACCAGCTTCTGCGCGATGTTGTGCGCAGCATCCCGGTGACCCGCTTGGGCAGCGGCAGCGGAGGCTTCCGCCAAGCGCTGCGAATCGCGCAAAACAGGAACTACTTCCCGCGCTACTCGCTGCGCAGAAAGTTCCGCGTCCGGCACAATCACCCCGCCACCAGCCGCAACGACCGGGCGCGCATTGAGCTCTTGTTCGCCATTTCCGTGTGGCAGAGGCACATACACGGCAGGCAGCCCCACCGCGGAAGCTTCAGCCACGGTCATCGCTCCGGAGCGGCACAGCACCATGTCCGCGGCCGCGTAGGCCAAGTCCATCCGATCGATGTACGGCACGGCGACATACGCTGGCCCACCGCTGGAGGTGACGTCGAAAGAATTCTTCTTGCCGTAGGCGTGCAGCACGCCCACGCGACTATCGGCCAGGATCTGCTGCGCTTCTGCCATCGCGTTGTTAATGGATTGGGCACCCTGAGAACCTCCGGTGACCAGCAGCAATGGCGCGTCCTGATCCACTCCGAAGAACTCGCGGGCCTCTTCGCGCATTGCTGCGCGGTCCAGCTCCAGCACGGACTCCTTGACAGGGATGCCGATGATTTCCGCATCCAAGCCAGAGCCCTCTACTGCGGCCAGCGCGGTGCCACCGAGCTTCACGCCCAGCTTGTTCGCCACCCCAGCCCGAGCATTTGCCTCATGCACGAAGAACGGAATGCCCAAACCCTTGGCCGCCAAATACGCGGGGGCGGAAACGTAGCCGCCGAAGCCAATCAGCACGTCCGCCTGGACGTCCTTGAGCACCTTCTTGGTCTCCGAGATGGCCTTGCGCAAGCGCAAAGGCAGCGTCAGCGCGTCCTTGTTCGGCTTACGGGGAACCGGTACGGGCGGAATCATCCGCAGGTCAAAGCCACGAGCGGGCACCAGCACGCTCTCTAGTCCGCGCGGGGTTCCCAGCGCGGTGATCCGTGCGTTCGGCACCAACCTGCGTACTGCTTCCGCGACCGCCAATGCGGGCTCGATGTGGCCCGCCGTTCCACCGCCTGCAACAACCACAGACAGCGTTGAACTCGCATCCTTGTTCCGAGTCTCGCTCATAGGGTTTTAGCGCCTCCTTGAGTCCGGGCGATTGCTTCGTCGAGCCTGCGTGGTCCGCGGCATTCCCTCGCGCGCAGCTCGCTCGGAGCGAGTTTCGCGCACGGGGGGAAGCGAACCGTGTCTGCGACCATCGTAGTCGCGCTCGTGGAACTCGGCACCGACCCTGCGGCGAGATTCCTCCAGCCGGTCACGCTCGCGTCGAGCATCCTGACCCACGCGCCCCGCGCCCCCGCGCTGGCGGGTGACGGGTTCACCGAACTGCTGGGTGGTGTTTCGACGATCCTGGCGGCGTTCCGCACCAGCGATCACTGGCAGAGGCTCGGGGAGCATGAGGATCCGGTCGATCAAAGGACGGCCCTCGTGCTGCATCGACGAGACCGTTTCTGGCTCGTGGCGAGCGCAGTTGGCCAGCAGTCCCATGGCGATCAGCGTGATCACCGCGGAGGTACCGCCAGCGGAGATCAACGGCAGCTGAATACCGGTCACGGGCAGCAGGCCCACCACGTAGCCGATGTTGATCATCGCCTGCACCACCACACCCAAAGTCAGCGTGGCAGACAGCATGCGCATGAACGGATCGGTGTGCTTCAGCGCCGTGCCAATTCCAAACCAACCCAGCAGGCCGAACAGCACCACCACCAGGATCGCACCCAGGAAGCCCAGCTCCTCGCCCACCACGGCGAAGATGAAGTCATTAGTGGCCTCCGGGAGGTAGAACCACTTGGCGCGGGATTGGCCCAAGCCCAGGCCGGTGAAACCGCCGTCGGAAAGAGAAAGAATGCCCTGGTGGGACTGGTAGGCAGAACCCTGCGTGGATGAATCAGAGAAGTTCAAAAACAGCGCGTCCATCCACGTGGTGATGCGGGCGGAACGATACGCCTGCAAGGCGATGGCCCCCACACCAACCAAAAAGATAACTCCAAGGGCGCCCAAGAATACGCGCTGGTTCGTGCCAGCGAAGAACACCAGCGCGAGCATGACGATGCCCACCAAGAGCATCATGCCCAGATCCTTCTGCAACATGACCAGGAGCATGAATACTCCGCCGGCCGCAAACAACGGTCCCAGCGCCTGATTCACGGTGTTGTACTTGGCAATGCCGTGCGCCGCCACCGAGGAGCCAAACACCGCGAGAGCTAGCTTGGCCGCCTCCGAGGGCTGGATGCCCACGCCGGCGAAACGAATCCACGAGTTGGAACCCACTTCGTCGCCGCCCACACCCACGCCAGGAATGAGCACCGCAATCAGCAATATGAAAGCAAGCCCCATGAGATATGGCGAGAGCTTACGCATCCGCTGCGGCGAAATGCGCAGCGCAAACCACATCGCAATCAAGCCGACCACCACGATGGCAGCCTGGCGGAAAAACTCCGTGTACACGCTGCCACCACTGGCGCGCGAGTTCACCATCGATGAGCTCAGCACCATGACCAAGCCCAGCCCGGTCAGCAGCATGGTCACGGTGAGAATCACCATGTAGTTGAGTTGCGGCTTCGCGAGCACTTCCTGTACGCGGCCGCCCAGTGTCTTCCAGACCCGCGCTGACTCGTTCCGGTCCGCGTTGTTCGACTGCTGCTTCTGGGCAGCCTGGGGGCGGCGGGCGCGGGAGTTCTTCTCCGGCATCCGGGTGCTCATCACTGGCCACCTTCCATGGCGAACTGTGCGAATAGATCCCCGCGTTGGCTCATGCCTGTGTACATATCCAGCGATGCTGCTGCGGGGGCAAGAATGACGTTATCGCCCTCAGCCGCGAACGAGAGTGCATGACTCACTACGGAGCGCATTGCCTCCTCCGGATCGGTCTCGTCGACGAGGCTGACGGGCAACTCTGGCGCGAGTTCGGCAAGAGCATCAGCAATACGTTGGCGGTCCGTGCCCAGCACAATCGCTGCCTTGAGGCTGGATGCCACATCGCGAATCAATGGCTCGATGGCTGCTCCCTTGAGCTGACCGCCAGCGATCCACACCACGTTGCTCTGGCCCTTCAGGGCAGCCGCGGCGGCATGGGGGTTAGTGGCCTTGGAGTTATCGATCCACTGCGCTCCCGCGGTGGTGGCCACCACCTGTCCCCGGTGGGCTTGGACGCGGAAGGAACTCAGAGCCTCGGCGATGCTGCTGGGATGAACTCCCACGCTGCGCGCCATCGCGGCGGCGGCTGCAGCATCGGCCAATCCGGCGGGCCCCGGAGGGGAAATGCCTTCGGCGCTGGCCAGCACGATCTCCTCGTCGAGTTCAACCACCTTTCCATCCCGGATGCCCACGTTGTGCTCGGCCTTCAGGACGTCTTGGGTTTCGCCCGCGCTAAACAAGCGCGCGGTATCCCACGGGCGCTCAGCTTCAGTGGGCCACAGACGCTCGATAGTTTCCAGCACTTCTGCCTCGGCGGAAGGAATCACTGCAGTGTCGGCGCGGAATACCCGTGCTTTCGCATCCGCGTATCCCGCGTAGCTTCCGTGCCAATCTAGGTGGTCGTCTGCGAGGTTCAGCACGCAGCCCACGTGAGGATGGAACGACGGCGCCCAGTGCAGTTGGAAGCTAGAAACCTCAGCGACTAGGACGTTCGCCCGTGGTTCGCCGCGCAAGTCTGCGGTGAGCGCGATTCCCGGAGGTGTGCCGATGTTGCCCACTGCCACGGCTGCCTGACCATCCGCCACCAGCATGGCGGTGAGCATGGCGGTGGTGGTGGTCTTGCCGTTCGTGCCGGTGATCGCCAACCAGGTGCGGGATGGGCCGAAGGCCTCCGCCTGATCAGCCAACCACGCGGCCTCAATATCCCCGATCACGGGAATACCGGCCTCTTGAGCTTCCACGAGCAGCGGAGAATCCGGACGCCAGCCGGGGGACGTGATGACCAGCCCGGGCACGGGAGAATCCTCAGACTCGCCTCGTAGCAAGGCTCGGGCCTGCTCCACCGCAACGTAGGTTTCCGCGGCGTGCGCCGGGGTCTCCATGGTCAGTAAGGCAGATTCGGTCACGTTGTCGTCGGCAATAACAATCGAGGGCGCCTCCAGGTGCCGCAACATCGTCAGCACTCCCCGACCAGCCACCCCGGCGCCTGCCACCAACACGCCACGAGAATCCAGCATGCGGCTCAGTGTCTCGGCTGGGGAAAGTGTCTGCTGAGTCATGGTCAGTCGCCTCACTAACGTGCTGTGGTGTGGTGTGCGGGGATTCGGTGAAAACTTAGAAACCGGTGGTGGTCAGCCACTCGCCGTAGAACAGCGCAAAACCGCTGATTGCAGCCAATGCCGCGATCAACCAGAAACGCACCACCACGGTGGTCTCCGCCCAACCACCATTTTCGAAGTGGTGGTGGATCGGAGCCATGCGGAACACGCGCTTGCCGGTGGCCTTGAAGGATCCCACCTGGATCACCACGCTGGCGGCCTCAGCCACGAAGATGCAGCCGATGATGATCATCAACAGCTCGGTGTGCGTGGTCACGGACAAGCCCGCCACCAAGCCACCCAGTGCCAGGGATCCGGTATCGCCCATAAAGATCTTCGCGGGAGCGGCGTTCCACCAGAGGAAGCCCAAGCAGGCACCCAAAGCGGCCGAAGCCAAGATCGCCAGATCCAGTGGGTCGCGCACGGAGTAGCAGCCCACGGACGCGCCATAAGAACACGAGTTACGGAACTGCCAGAAGGTGATCAGCACGTAGGCGCCCATCACGATGGCCGTCACGCCGGAGGCCAAGCCATCCAAACCATCGGTGAGATTCACGGCATTCGACCACGCGGAGATCACCAGGTAGATGAACACCATGAACAGCGCGCCGCCCAGGATGGCGCCGCCGATGGCGATGTTGAAGGTGGAGATATCACGGATGAAGGACAGGTTGGTGCTGGCGGGCGTCAAACCACGTGCGTCCGGGAACTGCAGAACCAGCACGCTGAAAATCACTGCGATGGCCAGCTGGCAGATCAGCTTGGCCTTGGCGTTCAGGCCCAAGTTCCGGCCCTTGACCAGCTTGATGTAATCATCGGCAAAGCCCACGGCTCCAAGAGACAGGGTCAGACCCAGCACGATCCACCCGGAAGCACCCGGACCGGCACCCGAAGTGAGCAGTCCAGCTACCGCAGCAGCGAGAAATCCCAACACCAAACCGGCGATGATGGCGATGCCGCCCATCGTCGGCGTGCCCCGCTTCTTCAAGTGCGACTGCGGACCATCCTCGCGGATCTCCTGGCCCAAGCCCTCCGCGGAAAACTTCTTGATGAGAACGGGAGTGAAAAACACGGTGACCAGAAACGCCACCGCGCCTCCAATAAAGATCTGCATCATGGTCTTAGTTGTCTCCCTCGTTCACTTCGCCCCGGCGATTCGCCAAGAGCCCTTGGGCTACGCCCCACAGTCCGTCACTATACGAAGCCTTGACTAGCACCACGTCATTCGGACGCAGTTGAAGATCCAGCAAGTTCACGGCGGCATCGATGTCATCCACCAGCTGGCTATCCACGCCCTCGGCCTTTGCAGAATGGGACAAGGCTCTCTGGTTGACTCCACGCCCCACAATCACGGCGTGATCAACGCGCCGGCTGGCCAAGAACTTACCCAGCTCTGTGTGCTCGTCCGAGCCATCCTCGCCGAGCTCACCCATCTGGCCCAGCACAGCCCAGCTCGCCGCGTCCGGGCGACCGGCCGCGGTATAAGCCAAAGCATCGATGCCCGCCCGCATGGATTCCGGGTTGGCGTTATACGAATCGTTGATCACGGTCACGCCGTCTTCGCGGGTGCGCACGTCCATGCGGTTGGCGCTGGCTGCCACGTGCGAGCACAGTGCATCAGCCACAACCTGTGGGTCCATGCCCAGCTCAATGCCCACCGCCGCAGCGGCCAGTGCATTCGATACCTGATGCGCGCCGAACACACCCAGGCTGATGTGCACTGGATCGCCACCGGGATAGTGCATGTCGAACTCCGCGCGTGCCACCTCGTCTAAAGCGATGTTGGTGGCGTAGTACTCCGCGCGTCCAGCCTTACCCGTGGTTTCGCTGGTGGAGTAACGCACCACTCGGGCTTGGGTGCGCGCGTCCATGGCATTGACCTTGTCGTCGTCGGCATTGAGAACCGCAAGGCCCTCTGCCGGCAAGGATTCCACCAACTCGCCCTTGGCCTGCGCGATGGCTTCACGCGAACCGAACTCGCCCAGGTGCGCGCTGCCCACGTTGAGCACCACGCCGACGGACGGCGGAGTGACCTCGGTGAGGTGGCGGATATGACCCACGCCTCGAGCGGACATCTCGGAGACGAGGAACTTCGTGCTGCGACCAGCGCGCAGCGCGGTGTATGGCAGGCCAATCTCATTGTTGAAGCTGCCCGGAGGCGCCACGGTCTCTCCCGCCGCACGCAACACAGCGCCCAGCAGATCCTTCGTGGAGGTCTTGCCCGCAGACCCGGTCACGCCCACCACGGTCAGGCCTTCCTCGGCCACCAGGCGATCAGTGTTGTGCCGAGCCAGCTTGTCCACCGCGGCCAGCACTGCCGCGCCGTGGCCTTCGTCATCGTGCTCAAACGCAGAGGCATTGGCGGCCTCCTCGGAGGTCTCTACCGGCGCCGCGAGCAACGCGGGCAACTCAATGGGACGCCCCACCAGCAGCAGCGAAGCGCCGTCGTCCAGCGCGCCCTGCGCAAAATCGTGACCGTCCACGCGCGCGCCCGGCAGCGCCATGAAGATCTGCCCCGGCTTGATCACGCGGGAATCGAACTCCACGGGTCCAGCGATGACAGCCTCGGGATCGGCGCCGTTGATGAGACTGCCTCCGGTGACGTCGGCGATCTCCCCCAGCTTTAGTTCAATCATGTCTTCCTAGCTCCTCTCACCGTGGTCTGTCGTCTCACCGTTGTCCGCCATCAGAGCGTTGAGCTCCGACGTCAGGACGGCCACATCATCAAAGTCGTGCATCACGCCCGCAACCAGCTGGCCTTTTTCGTGCCCCTTGCCAGCCACCACAATCGCATCGCCCGGGCGAGCCCAGCGCACGGCCTTGGAGATCGCTTCAGTTCGGTCGGCGACCTCTTCGATGTGCACGGGGTGATCGTTTCTTTCCGACGCCGCCCGCTGCGTTCCCTCCAGGACTTGCGCCCGAATGTCTGCTGGTTGTTCGTCCCGGGGATTATCATCCGTCACGAACACGGCATCTGCCACGCGAGCTGCTTCGTACCCCATTTTTGGGCGCTTATCGTGATCGCGATTTCCACCTGCGCCGAGAACCATGGCGATGCGACCGTCTTCTGCCGGGATGTAGTCCGCCAGAGTCTGCACCACGCTGGCCACCGCGCCTGGCTTATGGGCGTAGTCCACCATCGCCAGGAAGGGCTGACCCACGTTGATGGCCTGCATGCGGCCCGGCACCTGCACCTCTGCGATGCGGGTGGCGAGTTCTGCGGCGCTTCCCGCGTCCTGCTGCTCTCCCAGTGCGTCAACACACGCCAGGGCAAGCAGGCTGTTGGGCACGTTGAAGCTGCCCGCCAGCGCAATGCTGTATTCAAAGTCTTCGTTGTCCGCGCGCTCCGCCAAGGCCGTGCGGCCGGTGCGGGAAACGTGGATCAGCTGGGTGCCGTTGGGCTGTACGCGCACGTCATCGGCATTCCAGTGCCATACCGGCAACTCGCTGGTCGCCGCAGCGGCATCCGCATTCGTGGTCACCACATAGGACAATGCAGCCACGTCGGTCGTGGACTCCGCCTTGCGCAGCACCTGTTGTGCCAGCCGCTGTCCCCACTCGTCATCTGCGCAGATCACTGGCACTGGATCGCCGTATTCCGCACTGAACAAGCTGGCCTTGGTCTGGAAGTAGTCCTCCATCGTGGGATGGAAATCCAGGTGATCCTGGCTCAAGTTCGTGAACGCGGCGGCGTCGAAACCAATACCGCGCACCCGACCCAGCGCCAGCGCGTGGGAGGAAACCTCCATCACCACGTGCGTGACCCCTTCCTGGACCATGCGAGCCAGCAGGGCCTGCATGGTGGGCGCCTCCGGGGTAGTCAGCTTGGTTTCCACCGGGCGACCATTGATGCGGGTGCCTGTGGTGCCGACGATGCCCACCGAATGGCTGTCCATCAACGCACGTTCCACCAAGTAGCTGGTGGTGGTCTTGCCGGAGGTTCCGGTGATGCCCACCACGGTCAGCTTGCTGGAAGGATGCCCATAAATCTCGGCTGCAACTTCGCCCATCCAACGGCGGACGTCGTCGACAACCAACACAGGCAACTCAGGACTAGCCGCAGAGATAATCGCCGCACCCTCGGAATCCGTCAGTACAGCCGGCGCACCGGAATCCACCGCAAAGGATGCGCCATGAGTACGGGTGCCGGGCACGCCGCAAAACAGCGTGTCCGTGCCGGCTTCGTCGGAGCTCAGCGTGCAGGTTGCTACCTCCACCCGTCCAGCAGTTTCTGGATCAGGCAGAAGGGAGCCTCCGGTAAGGCGCGCTAATTCAATGAGGGTGGTCATAACTACTGCTTCTCCAACATCAGCATCGGGCCGGGGTCACCGGACAAAGGAACGTTGTAATGATCCAGCAGCCACGATGCGATGTCGTGGAACAAAGGAGCTGCTGAACCGCCGCCACCACCATCGGTGCCGCGCTCTGGGTCATCGAGCATCACACCAATGGCAAACCGAGGGTTGTCGGCTGGGGCGATACCGGCGAAGGTGATCCAATAATCCGAATTGGAATACGCACCGGTGTCTTTATTGATCTGCTGGGCCGTGCCGGTCTTGCCGGAAATCTGGTAGCCCTCCACAGACGCAGAGGCGCCCGTGCCCTGCTGCACGCCAGTGGGATCAGACTGGGTGACTGCGCGGAACATATCCACCACCGTCTTCGCAGTTTCCGGGGACACCACCTGGGTTTCCTTCGGCGCTGGCGGGTTGACGGTGGAGCCGTCTGCCGTGGTGATGGATTCCACCAAGCGAGGCTCGATACGCTTACCGTCATTGGCCAGCGCTTGGTAGATGCTGGTCATCTGCAACAGGCTCATGGACATGCCCTGGCCGATTGGCAGGTTGGCAAACGTACCGCCGGACCACTGGTTGAGCTCCGGCACGTAGCCGGACGTCTCGTTCGGCAGCCCCACGCCGGTGGCCTGGCCCACGCCGAAATCGCGCAGGTACTGGTTGAACTTTTCCTCACCCACGCGCTGGGCCAGCATCAACGTACCGACGTTGGAGGACTTACCGAACACACCCGTGGTGGTGTACGGAACCGTGCCGTGCTCCCATGCATCCTTGACGGTCACACCCGCCATCTCAATGCTGCCGGGAACTTGCAGAACCTCAGATGGGCGGGTCTTGCCCTCTTCGATTGCCGCTGCTGCGGTCATGATCTTGGCCACGGAACCCGGCTCGAAGGCATTGGTGGTGTTTCGGTCGCCGAAGATCTTGTCCTGATCCAGCTGCTTTTCCACGTCGCCGTTCGGGTCGACGGTATCGGAGCTGGCCATGGCCACAACCTGGCCGGTCTGCACATCCAGAACCACCACGCTGGCGGAGTTCGACTTGGAATTGTCCTTAGCCTGCTGGACCTGCTGCTGGATATACGTCTGAGCATCCAGATCCAAGGAGAGTTGGTAGGCATCTCCATCCACCGGTGGGTGTTCGTCGCGGACGGAGCCCGGGATGGCGTATCCATCGCCGCCGACGTCCACCGTCCGGGATCCGTTGATTCCCTGCAGGCGGGCGTCCTGGGACAGCTCCAAGCCAAACTGGCCTTGGCCATCCTGGCTGATCTTTCCGATCAGGTTGTCTCCCACTGCGCCGTTGGGATATTGACGAATGTCTTGACGCTCCGAGGTGATCTCCGGGAACTCGGCTACCACCTTTTGCGCGATGTCCGGATCCACGTTGCGTACGAGGACCTCGTAGGTGGCATCAGAGGTGAGCTTCTTGCGTAGGTCGGACTCCTTGATGTCCGCGCCTTCTTGGTCGATCATTTTCGGCAGCTTTTCGACGATCTCATCCAGGCGTTCGTCCGGCTCTGGGACGTTTTCTGGGTCGAGTTCGTGGCGCTCCTGCATGAAGTCGCGAAGCTTGCCCGGGTGTACCGACAGCGAACGAGCCTCCATGGTGTAGGCCAGAATATTGCCGTTGCGGTCCGTGATTGTTCCACGGTGTGCAGGCTCGGCCAGCACCGTGGTGCGCTGCATTTGCGCCTGTGCGGCCAATGATGGTCCGGCGATCAACTGCACCCACGTCAGGCGCAGTACCAGTGCGATGACCAGCAGCAAGATCAGGCTCAGAACCATGCGCAGGCGCTTGCTAAACCGGGCGCTGCTGTTATCGAGGATCAACCAGCTGTTTGCTTCCGCAGTACGCGAAGATTGAGGCTTTCGCTGTTGTGCCAAAACCTACTCACTCCTTTCTGCGGACAGCATGTTGCTTCATTGTCCACCGCTGAACGCAATGTGCCGGGCAACCTGCCCGGCGTGTCTCCGTCAGCATGGGGTGAGCCAACGGTTGTCCTTCGATTGCGTGTCTACCTCGTTGAAGTCAACGGTGGGTAACTAGTTGGTAATTTCTGATCAGTTTGGTGGGGCGACTGGTGCCGCTGGCGCGGGAGCCGGCGCAGGCGCAGCCGGCGCTGGGGCCGGTGCCGGTTCCGCAGGCGCTGGAGCCTGGTTGCCCGCGGCTGCGCCGCCTGCAGAATTCTGATTGGAATAAGGAACCTCGCCCGTGCCGTTCTGCGCTGCGGCACCGGTTGGGCTCTCAGGGGCCAGTCCCGGCACGTTCGCCGTCTGGGCTGGATCGGACGTTGCGGTACTTGGCTTCTTAGTGCCGTTGACGTCGATCACCGGGCGGCTCTCAGCAGCGTCAGCTGGACGCTGCTCGTCTACCTTGTCGCCGTTGACGTTCAGCACGCCCGTCTGATCCGGCACCACCATTCCCATTTCCGAAGCGCGAGCCGCAATGTTGGCTGCAGACTGTGCATCAGAGACGTCCCGCTCCAAAGATTCCAGCTCATTGGTCAAGTTGGTGGACTGCTTGCGCGCATCCGCGATCTGGAAAGACTGATCCGTGGTAATTCCGGACAGCCACATCACCGAAACGATCCCCGCAATCAGCGCGAAAGCCATGAAGAAAGACCAGCTGCGCGCCCGTGGATCAGTGTTATCCCGAGGTGCGATCCGGCGACCACGCATCGAAACTTGCTGCTGGGAGCCCAGACGGCCCGTGCGCTTGCGTCGATCCTGCAACGCCTGCGGCTGCGAAATGGTGCGTTCGCCTCGCTGGGCTGGCCGCTCCACGGTCCGCGAAGTACGAGTAGCGCGAGTGCTGCGCGTGGACTGGTACGAGCGAGCACCAGAGTCACGGCGTGGTGAGGCGGTGCTCCTGGTCTTTAGCGTTCCGGTGGTCATACTGTGTCCTTCTGGAAAGTGTGTGGTGGTTGCTCGTGGGTTGGTGGGGATCCGCGTGGTCATGTTTTTGTCCTCGGGGGCACGGGGAATGTGCTGTATCCCCGCATGCTCGCTCGAGCAGCAGCCCGCACGCGCACGGGTGCGGCACGAGAGTTCAGTTCGATTTCCTCTTCGGTGGCCTTCTCTGCACCGCGGGTGACCAGCTCGAACTCCGCTTCTGATCCGGGAAGCTCCATCGGCAGACCGGCGGGGGTCTGCGAGGCGGAGAGCTCAGCCAGCGCCTTCTTGACGATCTTGTCTTCCAGCGACTGGTAGCTCATGAACACGCCCATGCCGCCGAGGTGCAGCCAACTTGCCGCTGCGGGAACCACGTTTTCCAGTGCTTCCAGCTCCGCGTTGACCTCGATGCGCAATGCCTGAAAGGTGCGCTTGGCGGGGTGTCCACCGGTCCTCCGGGACGCTGCCGGGATCACCGCATAGAGCAGCTCCACCAGGCGCCCGGAATCGCTGAACGCTTCCTTTTCCCGCTCGCGGAGCACGGCGCTGGCGATCTTGCCCGCGAAACGCTCGTCGCCGTAGGTCTTCAGGATGCGCGCAAGATCGCCGTGCGAGTAGGTGTTCAAGATGTCCGCGGCGGTCAGCGAGGTTTCCGGGTCCATCCGCATGTCCAGCGGTGCATCCTGGCTATAAGCAAAACCACGATCCGCTTGATCCAGCTGCATTGAGGAAACACCCAGGTCAAACAGGAATCCGGAGATTCCGTGTTCGCGTACGTCCGTGGGGATGCGCCCTTGTTCCGCCAGCTCGTTCAAAGCATCGGTGATGCCATCGAAGCGGGTGCGGTAGCTCACGAAGCGCTCACCGAAGCGAGCCAGCCGCTCGTTGGCTTCGGCCAGCGCGTTCGGGTCGCGATCCAGCCCCACCACCACTACCTGCGGCATCGCCTCAAGGAATGCCTCGGTGTGTCCACCTGCGCCGAGCGTGCCGTCGACAATTACCGGCGTCACCGGCGCATCGGAGGACTGGACACCCCGCTGCACCAGCTCGACCATCCGATCGCGCATGACCGGGGTGTGGCCAGGTTGGCGTGGGTTCATTGTTGTCCTCCTTTCGTGCTGTTGCGGGATCTTGCTGTTCTTTTCTGCCGACGCCGCCCTTCGCGGAATCGGCCTCGTGCCGACGTGAAAAAGCTGGTGACAAAGTTAAAGAGTGTGAACAGGGCCTTACCTGCGTGGGTGTGGGTCTGATATCGGGGAAGTACATCAAACGTCACGTCGTCCACGCAGATAAGGGCCTGCGCACACTCTGTGTGTCGAAAAAGTTCTAGAGGAACTCCGCGAAGGATTCGTCATCGCCTACTGAGAAGTCAGCCTCATGTTCGGCGCTGTAGGCCTCCCAGGCTTCGGCATCCCAAATTTCGAGGAAGTCCACATTGCCGATGACCACGCATTCTTTGCTGAGTTCCGCGTAATCGCGGTGTGCAGCGGGAATGGTGATGCGGCCTTGCGAATCAGGAGTCTGCTCGTCGGCGCTCGCCGCCAGGTTGCGCACGAATGCTCGTGCCCTGGGGTTTGTGCGTGAAGCAGCTGCGGCCTTCTTGGCGCGGACCATGAATTCGCCTCGCGGATACACCGCCAGGCTTCGGTCCTGCCCTTTGACCACCATCAGCCCGTCGGCCAGTTCCTCGCGGAACTTGGCCGGCAGGGTGAGTCTCCCTTTGTCGTCCAACTTCGGTGTGAAGGTGCCGAAGAACATGTCTGCGGCTCCTTCCTGTTACCGATCGACACAACTTTGTCTTTTTCACCAGCTCTGTTCAGTTATTCAGCGCGTCGCTGTGCCCCACTTTACCCCACTGTCCCCCACCAGAACAGCCACACGCCGAACATTAAACAAATACTTAAGGCTTTTTATTTCCGGATATTTCCTCTGACCTGCGCCATCTTTCCCTGTGGGGAGATTTTCCGCAAGCGGGATTCACAGGTTCCTCTACGGTTCGCGCACCCATCATCCGGGTTTGCAGGGCGGCTGCCCCACCACTGAGCGTCAGCCAGGTGGGCCTTTTACCTTGTTGTCCACTTTGCGGAGCTCGTTCTATTATCGCATTTCACGAGCACTATTTTGTCTTCCGGAGGATCTCCGCCACTCCTCTCTCAGCCGCATTTGACTGCCGCTCAACCCTGCCGAGGCCCCTTACTGAGCCAATGTGGGGCAAAGTGGGGGCAAAATGGGGCCTAATGGCAGATTTTCGGCAATCTCCGGCCAGAAGTGAGCCGCGGGATCGGGCAAAAGTGTTAGGGGCGGCGTTAGTGGTCGGCCCAGGCAGTGCAAGCGGAAGTGTTAGGGGCGGCGATGTCAGACCCCGGCCCTGCCAGAGCTGGCGGGCGGCCCTGGAACTCAGCCTCGCACCCGAATGGCTCTCCTTGGCTCAAACTGCGGTATCGAACAAGCGCTGGCCGGCACTCTCGCAGTGCACGCAAGGTCTCGCGACGCTAATTACGCGACCTCTTCAGGTTTTCCTACTATTTCTCAAATATCGCATGCCATTTCCCCAGGTAGATGTGACACATGTGACATCGCCGGACAAGGAATAGTAGGGAAACCTGATCCCCCTCTCTTAAGCATCTTTTCCGGCTTCGCTGCCCCCTCCCCGGCATCACCGCTCCCTCACTTGCCTTCCGCAACTACCTCAGCCTCTGCCGCTTCCCCGGTCTCTGTCAGGCGCGAAGTTGAAAGAGGCACAGTAGACACGAAAAATCGCCCCACCGTTTCCAGTGGAGCGATCAGGATAGTCGTGACAGCCAATCAAGGTGTCTGAAGAAGGTGCCTCACTCCCAAGGAGCCTCGAGGATGCCGCTTATCGCTCGAAGCGCTTGCGGAAGCTATCTTCCATGCGGTCGCCGATACCGCCGTTTTTCGCCGCCTTCGACTTAGCAGCAGAGACCTTCGCTGAACCAGCACCCTTACCCTTAGCTGCATTCGAGCGAGTTCCGGTGCCATGGAACGCCATCATGCCTCCAGCGAACATGATGAAGAAGCCGAGGATACTCAGAGCCACGAACCATAGGGAAAACTGTGCGAGGCTCACTCCGCCAACCAACATGCATAGGCCGACCAGCATGATCGCCACGGATTGAATATTGAAGGAGAAAGTTCCCTGGCTGTCCCTCGAAGCCCGGTGTGCCAAACGCGGATCGTCCGCGATGAGTGCGCGTTCGATCTCTTCGAGCATCCGTTGCTCTTGCTCAGATAGAGCCACGTCCAACCTCCACTGTCGCTGCGATGAAACCCCTGGTGGGTGCTCATCGTTCTTGCTGTTTTGGTGCCTTCACCGGCTAGGTGATCAGTGCCCCTCACAACTTCAAAAGGTGGTTCAAGAAGTGAAAGGTAACTACTGAATATCCGATCCGCGCTTTAGAAGACGCAAACTCAACCCAGCGGATATGAAGGCTCTGTTAGGTACAACGTCCAGCATACGTATTTAGTTCCCATCGCCAGAGAAAATCCGAAATCGCGCTCAGCTTCCTCCGCTCAGCTTCATCAAACAATCACCTGAATCCGAACCACCATGGCAATCGAGCCGTACCGCTCCCACCGAGATCCAACCAAGCCTAAGCAACCACTGCAGCGCCTTCGATCTCTGCCCGAGCCTCATCTACCAGCACACACGCCTGGTCGTAGAGCTTCTGCACCACCAAGGGATTGACGTTTTTCTCAAGCCCCATGTCCGCCCGGCTCGCAAGACGAGCGTGTACTTCAAAACGCTGGCAGCGCTGTTCCATCGCAGGATCCAACATCTTTAACTTGTCCCACGCACTCCCCTGCGGCCGCCGCTTTCGGCCTGCCATCTTGTGCTCGATCAGCGCCCCCGCTGCACGCAAAGCGGCACGGTAAGAAAGCGATAGAGCCTCATCCAAACGTTCCGCCTGCCTTGATGCAGCAAGCTGTCGCTCCGCATCATCCAGGAAGGACACAGCGCTCTTATGTACCGTGTGCGCCCGTAATTTTCGTACCGTACTCATTGCGCCTTCGCCTTCCTTAATCTTTGGCTAACTGGGTCTTGCAGCGCTGGATCTTGCAACGCTCCGAAGCAGCACTTCGCTTATCCAACTAGCCATCAAGGTATTCAGCAGCGAGACAACAACCGCCTCCACCAACTCAATAATAGAACACCTGTTCGAACTAGTGCCAAGTTGAGGAATCGCAACCGCACTTTTGCACCACATGGCAGGATGTACGTCATGTCTTTGGTATCTATCGTCGCTGTCACCCCAGCGCAGTTCCGCCGTCGTATTGACGAGCTGATAGATATCCACCTCTCGGCTATGGACTACCCGGCGTCGTACAAAGACCAACGACGTACACTCTGGCTGTCCAACATCCACCACCCTGATTTCCGCTGCCACCTCGCCCTCGTCCACCCAGACGATGCTCGCCCGGACCCCGGCGACCCACAGCAACCGTGCGCGGGTGTGTGCTTTAGCTTCCGCGGCAGCTCAGATACTTGGTGGAATCAGCAGGTCACACGCGGTCTCCACGAAGCAGGGCACTCGCGGCGCCAGATTGAATCCGTGCTCAAGGATTACGCCGAGCTAGCGGAAATCCACGTGAGTCCTCGTGTGCAACAGCTCGGCATTGGGCGCGGGCTGCTGACTGTGCACATGAAGTCGATCACGCAGCAGCACGTCATGCTCTCCACACCAGAAGTGTCCGGGGAAGCCAACGGGGCGTGGCGTTTGTACCGCAGCTTAGGGTTCCAAGACGTGCTGCGGAACTTCTACTTCCCTGCCGATGCGCGCCCCTTCGCGATCCTCAGCAAGGCGCTGTAAAGCCAAGCGCCCCCACAAAGATCAAAACCCCAAAGAACCACAAACCTAGCGGACCATATCGTGCCCGTACCCCGGCCCCCACGCCGGTGCCATGCCCAAGTTGTGCAGTACTTCCTGCGTGGCGCGCACGTTATTCATGGTCATGAAGTGCAGGTCCGGCGCACCTTCCGCGATCAACCGCTCCGCCATCTCGGAAGTCACTTCGATTCCCACCTCGCGAATGGCAGCCTTGTTGCCCTCTTCATCACCCTTCGCCGCATCCAACAGGCGCCGCTCCAGTGACTTTGGCAGAGACGCGCCCGCCAGCTCCATCTGCTTGCGCACCGCACGCAGGGACGTAATGGGCATCAGGCCTGGGATGATGGGCTTGGAACCGTGCTCCGGATCCGCCGCCGCCAAGCGATCGCGCAGCCGCAGGTAGTGGTCCACGTCAAAGAACATCTGCGTGATGGAGTACTCCGCACCAGCGCGCAGCTTCGCCAGCGTGTATTGCGTGTCCATCTCCAAGTCAGCTGCACGGAAGTGGCCTTCGGGGAAGCTCGCGATGCCGATATCGAAGTTCTCACACTCGGGCATCTCTCGAACCATTTCGATGAGCTCGTTGGTGTACAGCAGCCCGCCTTCGGTCTGCACCCATTCTGCGTTCGGGTCCCCCGGCGGGTCGCCGCGCAGTGCCAGCAGGTTGGTCAGCCCCAGGTCAGCGAAAGTCCTGATCAGGGAGCGGATTTCCTCAGCGGTGTGCTCCACCAGCGTCATGTGCACCAGCGTGGTCAGCGGCTTTGTCGCCAGCTGCTCGGCCACGCGAAGGGTGCGTCCGCGGGTAGATCCGCCGGCACCGTAGGTCACGGAGACGAAGCTCACGCCAAGGTCGTGGAAGGCCTCCGCTGCGCTCCACAGTCGCTGTTCTGCAGCATCGTCCCGCGGAGGCATAAATTCCACGCTGAAAGGTACTCGACCGGGCGTGGTGAATTTGAGGGAGTCAGAGACTGCTACCTGCCTGCGGATGTGTGCCATGCCCAATGATGATAATGCCAGCGCACATTGCTCTGTGCAGCGAGGGCGGAAATGGCGGCACTGTAGGATAAGAACTCATGAGTTCTGCTGAGTTTGATCGGGGTACAGCCACCTGGGGTATGTCTTCTTCCTTGGCTGATGTGCCCGCGGCCGTCAATCAACGCGTCTCGGAGTACTTTGCTGCCAGCACCAGCGAGTTTTCCGCGATCGGCCCCGAATTCGCAGACGCCATCGAGGCATTGCGTGCGTTTACCGTGCAGGGCGGCAAGCGAGTGCGTCCGATGTTCGCGTGGGCTGGCGTGCGTGCTGGTTTGGAGAGCGGTCGCGGGAGCATTGAGGTTCCTTTTCCCGACGCCAACCCCGATCCCTCCGTACTTCTCACCGCGATTTCTGCGATTGAGTTCATCCAGGCGTGCGCGCTGATTCACGATGACATCATTGACCAGTCCGATACCCGGCGTGGCAATCCCACTACGCATCGCAGGTTTGAGTCCCAGCACCGTTCCTCCAATTGGGCGGGAAGCAGCGAGCACTACGGCGTGAGCCAGTCCATTCTCACTGGTGACTTGGCTTTGGCGTGGGCTGATGACATGTTGCTGGCGTCTGGTTTGAGCCCGCAGTCTCTTGCTGCGGTTCGTCCGGCGTGGCGGGCGATGCGCACGGAGGTCATCGCCGGGCAGATTTTGGATGTGGCCATGGAGGCCAATGGCAGCGAGAGTGTGGATGATTCGCTGAAGGTCATCGAGTACAAGACTGCCAGCTATACCGTGTCGCGCCCGCTGCACATTGGGGCAGCAATGGTGGGAGCAGACCCAGAGCTGGTGGACACGTTGCGGAGCATCGGCCAGGACATCGGCGAGGCGTTCCAGCTCCGCGATGATCAGCTGGGTGTGTTTGGTGATCCTTCCGTAACCGGCAAGCCCAGCGGCGATGACCTGCGCACGGGCAAGCGGACTGCGCTGATCAACCTCGCGCTGCAGGCGGGAGATCGTGGTGAGGGCGCGGGGGTTGGCGTCGAAAAACTACGAGATGGACTGGGCACGGCCAGCACCGAAGAAGAAGTCGATGCGCTGCGCGAGATCATCGAGGCAACCGGGGCGGCCGAGACTGTGGAGCAGTGGATTACGCAGCGCAGTCAACGGGCCATCGAGACCATCACGTCTGCGCAGCTCGGTGCGCAGATCACGGATGAGCTGGTGGAGATGACTGTGGCGCTGAGCGATAGGAAGTTCTAGGACAATGCGCAAGACGTATGAGAGCAAGGCGGGCAGCAGGCGCCACCTGCAGCTTCCCCGCCCGCTGGTCCCCATGACGCGTGCGACCACGCGTCGGCGGTTGGCGGCCGATGTTCAGCACGTGGTGGTTGTGGGCGCGGGCTTGTCTGGGTTGTCTGCGGCTGCACGTTTGCGCGCTTCCGGGTTGAAAGTCACGGTTCTGGAGGCCGAGGAAACCGTAGGCGGGCGCTGCAAGACCGAGCGTTTGACCAGCGCACATGGCACGTTCGAGGCCGATACCGGGGCTACGGTTCTGACCATGCCGCAGCTGGTGGAGGCTGCGGTGCAGTCGCTGGGTCAGCGGATGCCGGATTCGTGGAAGCTCACCAAGCTCAGCCCCGCGTATACCGCGCAGTTCGCGTCGGGGCGCAGCATTCGGCTGTTTTCGGACCCGGCGCGCATGAGCCAGGAGATCGCGGAGTTCGCCGCCTCCAAGTTTCCGGAGGATGCCTCCCGTCAGGCAGAGCGTCTGGTCAGCGGTTACGAGGACTATCGTGCCTGGTCGCAGGACATGTTCAGCGCCGCATTCGATAATTTTCTGGCCGCGGACTTCGATTCGGTCCTCGATTTGGTGGCCACTCCGTCTTCGGCATCGGATTTAGGGCGGCTGGTTGGTTTGGGCGCGTTTGGTTCATTGGCGCGCGCCACGCGCGGTTTTGTGTCCGACGCCGAGCTCGCCCGCTTATTTACTTTTCAAGCCCTCTATGCAGGTCAAGCACCCGCGAAGGCACGGGCTGTCTATTCGGTGATCAGCCACATGGACACGGGAATGGGCGTGTTCTACCCGCAGCACTCGATCGGTGAGGCCGCGGAGGCCATGGCCGGGGCGTTGGTGGCCGCAGGTGCGGATGTGCGCACGGGTACTCCCGTGGCCGGATTCAATTTCGCTGCCTCCGGCACCTCCGTGAGCTCGGTACGGCTGGCCTCCGGAGAGGTCGTCGAAGCCGATGCAGTGATCTGCACCACTGACCTCGCGGTGACGGACCGCCTCATGAACCGCCCGCGCACTCCACAGCGGCGGCCGGTTCCCCTGCGTTGGGCACCGTCGGCCGTGGTTATCCACGGCACGGTGCCCACCGCGGTCAGCGATACTTTTGCTTCGCAGAGCCATCACACGTTGAGCTTCGGCGAAGCCTGGGATGAGACGTTTACGCAGATCACCGGCGCTCGTGGGCGCGGTTCACTGATGACCGACCCTTCCCTGTTGATCACCCGCCCGGCGAAGTCCGCCCCGAGCCGCATCATTCAGGGTGCGGAGGATTCCGTCTACGCTGGCGAGACTTTCGAGCCGATCAGCATCCTCGCCCCGGTGCCCAATCTCGCCTCCGCTCCAGTGCAATGGGAAAACATTCAGGACCGGTACGTGGAGGAGATTCTTCGCGAACTGGAGGAACGAGGTTTTTCCGGACTACGTGCGTCCCTATCCATCGCGCGGGTAGATACCCCGCAATCGTGGGCGAACACCTACGGCTACGGCGAAGGTACACCGTTTGCTTTGGCTCATACTTTTGCTCAGACCGGCCCGTTCCGGCCACGCAACGTCGGCGGCTACGGAGTAGATAACGTGATCCTCGCGGGAAGCGGCACCACGCCGGGAGTAGGCGTGCCCACGGTCTTGTTATCTGGCGCTCTTGCCGCCCGCAGAATCACCGGAGGTGGCGTTCGATGAATCCTTTGACCCTAAAGTTGCGCCGCATCACCTGGCAGCAGGCTCTGATCATCGGCCTAGTCGGCTCGATCATTCTCGCGCTAAGTTCCCATGCGGCTGGTGCTGTTCGCGCCCGCGGTGGTGTGCTGCACGTGCTGAATCTGACTTCGCTGACCTTCGGGCACTTCACCGGCATCTTGGTGGTAATCATGTGGATCGGCGTGGTTCTGCTGCTGTTGAGCTGGATCGTGGCCGGCGGTCATATTTTGCGCCACGGCCGGTCCTTGGATGCCCGGATGGTCTCCGCGTGGATCGCGCCATTGTTTTTCGCCGGCCCCATGATGTCTCGGGATCTGTACTCCTACCTCATGCAGGGCACGTTGGCTCGCGATGACATCAACCCCTACCAGCACGGCGCCGCGGCCAACCCCGGCCCGATTTTGTTTGAGGTCAGCGCGGACTGGCGCAATACCACCACACCTTATGGCCCATTGCACTTGTGGATCGGCGAGATCATCACCAGCGTGACCGGCGATAACATCACCGTCGGAACCATCGCCTACAAGGTCTTGTCCTTGGCTTCTGTGGCGGTGATGGGCTGGGCCACGATTCAGCTGGCGCACATCCTCGGAGTGCGCCCCTCTGTCGCGCTGTGGTTGGGTGTGGCTAATCCCCTGGTCATCATCCACCTGGTGGGCGGTATGCACAATGAAAACACCATGATGGCCTTGGTGATGGCAGGCCTGGTGTTTAGCTTCCGTCTCAAGCCGATCCCCGGCCTGTTGGTGGGCACGCTGCTGATTGCCCTGGGCACGTCTTTGAAGGCCACGGCATTTCTGGCCTTCCCGTTCCTCGTGTGGATTTTTGTCGCCCGCTGGGCCGGGCGCGGCCCGGAGGGACTGTTCAAGGAAACGTGGAAACGCTTAGCAACGCTGGTTGTCAGTGGAATCGCCGCGCTTGGTCTGACCGGGCTGGTCATGCAGGCGGTGACCATGCTCTCCGGTCAGACGTGGGGCTGGGTCGAGGAAATGTCCGGCAACACCAAGGTGATCAACCCTCTGGCCTTGCCCTCGATGTTGGCATCCACCTTGGAACCGGCGCTCACGCGCCTAGTCAACGATGATCTCACCTTCAACGTGCTGGTGAACTTCTTCCGCCCTTATAGCACCGCGCTGATGGGCATCGGGCTGATCGTGGCATGGTGGGTCTTCCGCCGCGACGAGCTCCAAGCACTCAAGGGCGCGTGCGTGGCCTACCTGGTCACCTGTGTCTTCAACACCGTGACCCTGCCGTGGTACTACGCCGCGGTGCTCGCTCTGCTGGCCGTGTGGGTCACGGATCGCCGGATCATTTTCCTCGCGGCGTGGTTCTCCGCGTTCCTGTGCATGATGTTCGACGGCGGGGGCAACAACCGCCTCTACAACCTCTGGTGGGTTCTGGCCATTGGTGCCATCATGTGGTGGGCAATGCGCTCTTCACTGGGATACAGCCCCTTGCGCAAGCCACAAGACACGGACGCGTGGGTTCTCGATGAACCGCGTCTCCCCCGGGAAGAGCTGGCTAAATCGCCATCGCTTGCGCCCGGCGCATGACCTCCCTGGCCAGATGACCGTGGAGGGCATCGACTGGTCGGCCGGGAAGGGTGTCGTCGGACTTAAAGAGGAACTCAAGAACCTCCGTCGAGGAATACCCGCCGTCACCGAGCAGCGAAACCACGCCGGGGACGAACCGGTTGAGCCGGCCGCTTTCATCGAAGAACAACTCCGGGATGTAACGGACGTTGTTCACGCGAACCGCCAGGATCTGGCCGTTGCGGAGCAGATCCATCACCTTCGTCACCACCACGCCCATGCGCTCGGCGGCGTCTGGGATGGATATGACGGACTCTCCCGCAGGAATGCCACCAACGGGCTTTTCCAAAATAACGGACTGTGCAGTGGTCTTTGATCGCTCGTTATTCACAGCTGCCACTGTAGTGCACACGTAGCCAAACCCCCACGCCCGTCCGTCCGAACGCCCTGCCTAAGCCGGGCTTGTCTCCCCGCGCCCTAAGATGGAGGGAAGTTATTATGTCTGGATGGGATTTACCTAGGCCTTTCCATTGGGCCCAGAGCCATTCCCATTCAGCAAAGCGATGAAAGGACGGCCGAACCCGCTGTGAGCCAGTTGTACTCCGGAGACCTGCTCGACAACCGCTATCGCATCGGTGCACAGATCGCCCGCGGTGGCATGTCGACGGTCTACTCCGCGGTGGATACCCGCCTGGACCGCGAAGTGGCGGTCAAGGTGATGGATCCCGCCCTGGCTGACCAGCGTTCTTTCCGTGCCCGCTTTGAGCGCGAGGCGCGTGCCGTGGCCAAGCTCAATCACCCAGCGCTGGTGAATGTCTTCGACCAGGGAGTGGACGGAGAGTACGTCTTCCTCGTCATGGAACTGGTGGTCGGCGGATCTCTGCGTGAACTGCTGAAAGAACGCGGCCCCATGCCTCCCCACGCCGCACTCGCAGTCATGGAGCCAGTGTTGACCGCACTGTCCGTGGCGCATGCCACCGGCATGATTCATCGCGATATCAAGCCGGACAATGTGCTGATCAGTGACTCCCACCAGGTCAAGCTCGCGGACTTCGGCTTGGTGCGAGCCATCGCTACCGGGGTGAACTCGGGCGCGCACACCGCTCACGATGGCAAGGTCATCGGCACGGTGGGCTACGTTTCTCCGGAGCAGGTCGAGGGCAAGTCGCTGCATCAAACGTCAGACGTCTACTCCGCCGGCATCCTGTTGTACGAGCTGATCACCGGCACCACGCCGTTCAAGGAGGACTCTCCCGTGGGCACTGCGATGGCCCGCCTCAACCGGGACGTACCGGCCCCGTCCAGCGTGATCAGTGGCGTGCCTGAAGAGATCGACCAGTTGGTTGCGCGGGCAACCTCCCGCAGCTCGGAGACCCGTTTTTCCGACGGCACAGAGTTCCTCAACGCGGTTCATTCCGTCACGAGGGATCTCAACCTTCCTCCTTTCAAGGTGCCCTCCCCTGCAGATTCCGCGGTGCGCCGCGCGCTGGAAGGCGCGGACTACGGCGAGCGTTTGTCCTGGGATGACGAGTCCATGTCCACGCGCGCTGTCGCGCTGGGCACGGATCCGCGCACCTCGGAGCAGCCCGGCCACGCTCAGCCATTCAGCGAAACCGCGCACACTCAGCTTCAGCCTGCAGACGGCGGTTATTCTCCGTATTCCGGCACTCCCGGCGTGGACGCGCACAGCCCCGCTGCTGCCTACCCTGCGGGAGCACACGCGGGCATAGGACAGCCCGTAGCTGCCCATGCCGGAAACCCTCAGGGCTACCCGCCCAGTGCCTATCCCGCTGGTCCGCTACACCACAGCGGACATGCCGCAGAAGTAGCACAGAGCCACGAAAGCAACCGCAAGCCAGCGTTGAGCAACCGGTCCAGCGGCCGCACCGTGGTGTGGATCCTGGTGATCCTCGCGCTGGTTGCTGCCGTAGCCACGGGCGCCTGGTGGCTGACCAGCGGGCGCTATGGAGAGGTGCCCAACGTGGTGGGCATGGATCAGGCCTCCGCACAGGCCACTGTGGAGGTGGCGGGGTTTACCTCGGATTTGGAGGAGCAATACTCCAATGACACAGCCCGGCAGGCCGTGATGGGGACTGATCCCCCTTTCGGTGAACGAGCGCCGCGGGGAAGCCAGGTAGCGGTGCTCGTCTCGTTGGGAAAGCCCACCGTCCCGCAGCCTGGAAGCGCAGACACTGTTGCCACGTATACGCAGAAGTTAGAAGACCGCACGCTGCAGGCACGGCTCGGCAGCGAGGTGTACTCGGATGACGTGCCGAAGGGCAAGATCGCAAGTACCAAGCCTGCCAGCGGCGCAGAAGTGAACACGGGCTCCACCGTGGAAGTGCAGTTGAGCAAGGGGCCGAGGCCTGTTCGTGTACCCGGAGTTAAGGGACAATCGGAACAGCGCGCCACCGAAACCATCGAGGCGGCCGGTCTCGAGGTCGGCGACGTAGTCCAGGAGTTCAGCGAGCAAGTGGAAGCTGGTGATGCCATCGAAACCCGGCCCGGATCCGGAGAAGAGGCCCCGGGAGGCAGCGAAATCACCCTGGTGATCAGCAATGCCATCAAGGTGCCGAATATCATGGGGCTATCCGCAGACAAGGCCAAGGAGAAGCTGCGTGAGGCTGGACTCAATCCTGTCGATGGTGATCCCATCACGGACGAGGATGTCGAGGCCGGTCACGTTGCCTCCCAGTCCCCTGCTGCGGATCAGCTGATCAACCCTGAGGAAGACACGAACGTCACCATCCATGAATCGGACTCGGTGCGCGTACCGTTTGTCATCGGCAGCACTGCGGCTTCGGCAAAGCAGAAGCTCGAGGCGCTGGGCTTGAAGGTGAAGTTCTCTTCGGACAGTTCCGGCCTGGTGATCACCCAGTCCCCTGGCCTCGGTTCTCGCGTACGAGTGGGCGACACAATAACGCTGGGCACGCTCTAGATTTATCCAGAGTGTGCCCAGCAGGGGTTATCGCGTGTGGCGGACTATGCCAGCGTTAGTTGCGCAGCATCTCCGCCACGAGGAACGCCAGCTCCAGCGACTGCTGGGTGTTCAGGCGTGGATCCACGGTAGTGGCGTAGCGGGTAGGCAGGTCCACGTCGGTGATGGACTGGCCGCCGCCCACAACCTCAGTGACGTCCTCGCCGGTCAGCTCCACGTGGATGCCGCCGGGGTGGGAGCCGATCTCGCGGTGGACCTCGAAGAAGCCCTGTACTTCGTCGATGATCCGATCGAAGTCGCGGGTCTTGTAGCCGTTGGAGGAGGTGTAGGTGTTGCCGTGCATCGGGTCGCACTGCCAAATGACCTTGTGTCCGGTGGCTTCCACTGCCTTGACGATCGGAGGCAGGGCGGTGCGGATCTTGTCATAACCCATGCGGGAGATCAGGGTCAGGCGCCCCGGAATGTTGTGTGGATCCAGGGTGCGGACGTAGTCCACGGCCTCTTCCGGCGTGGTCGTCGGACCAATCTTCACGCCCACAGGGTTGGCGATCATGGAGACGAACTGGATATGTGCGTCCTCGAGTCCGCGGGTGCGCTCGCCGACCCACACCTGGTGTGCGGATAGGTTGTACAGCGCGTCATTGCCCTCGGAATCGTGGCCCAGGCGCAGCATTGCGCGCTCGTAGTCCATGACCAGGGACTCGTGGGAGGCGTAGATATCTGCGGTGTGCAGCTGGGAATCGGACACGCCACAGGCGTTCATGAATTCCAGGCCACGGTCGATTTCCTCGGCCAGCGCCTCGTAGCGGGCACCTGCTGGGGAGTTGGCCACGAACTCGCGGTTCCACTCGTGCAGGCGGTAGAGGTCCGCGGTACCGGAGCCGGTCAGCGCGCGCACCAAGTTCATAGCCGCCGAAGCGTTAGCGTATGCGCGCACCATGCGGGAAGGATCGTGCTTGCGGGCCTCTTCGTTGGCTTCCACGCCGTTGACGAGGTCACCTCGGTAACTCAACAGGCCATTGGCCTCACGGTCCGCGGAGCGGGGCTTCGCGTACTGGCCAGCGATACGAGCCATCTTCACCACAGGAGTGGAGGCGCCGTAAGTCAGCACCACGGCCATCTGCAGCAAGGTCTTGATGTTGCCGCGAATGTGCGGTTCAGTGTTGGACTCGAAGGTCTCGGCGCAGTCGCCACCCTGCAGCAGGAATGCCTTGCCCAGTGCCACGTCGCGCAGCTGGTTGCTCAGCCGACGTACCTCCGGTGCCACCACGATCGGCGGGACGGATTCGAGGATCTTACGCACGCGTGCAGCGTGGTCCGGATCCCACGAAGGCTGCTGCTTTGCCTCTCGCGAAAGCACGTCCGAGTACAGCTTTTCCGCTAGCGGTTCCGGAAGCGGAGGGAGATCAGGAAGTTCGTCCAAGGGGAGGTCAATAGTCCAAGCCATGGATCACAGCATACGCGGTCGGTTGTCTGACCTGGAATGGGCGGATGGTTTCGCCCACCTCACCGTGTTTTTGCCCCCGTTTAGGGTACATGGGGGCGCAATTTTTCCTTTTTCGACGCCAACCTAGCGCCGCAGCGCTTCCATCGAAAGCCGGTACTTGATGACGTTGAACCGCGCATCCGCGAGCGCATCGTGCGCGTTGGAGGGTGATTCGGGAAGCCGGGGACGACCGGCCATTTCCCACAGTTGCTTGAGCTCGTGGGTGAAGCGGGGTAGTTCCCGGGGCAGGCCGGTCATGTCTCCCCACAGCTGTGCCAGCACCACGTGGTCGTAGGCTCCCACCCACGCCCATAGTTCTGGGCGGTCTTGCTGTGCCAGGCGCTGGCCGGGAACGTGATCGGGAAGGAAGAACTCGTAGAGCTTGCGGCGCAGCGTGGCGCGATCCATCCATCGTGCGTCAGACTTGGGTGGAAGTTGGTTCAGCACGTTGCGGCGCACCCAGTCCCCTGCCTGGGAGGCGTCGAACTCCTTGGACACGGCGTAAAACTCCCGGCCGTCCTCGGCAACCACTCCGATGGAGATCAGGTCGATGGTTTCCCCATCTTCGATAAATTCCGTGTCATAAAAATAGCGCACGGTGCCCAGCTTAAACGGTGGCTGTGGCGGGCGTGGCAGTGCGTCGGCGTAGCGGAGGCGGGTACAGGCACCACTTGAGCACGGGGATCTTGGAGATTCCGTAGAACAGTCCGCCCACGGCGATGCAGATCAGCAGCCCCCAGATGATGCGGGTGTTCGGGTCATCGATCAGGTGGCGCCACGCAGGATGGCTTTCCCACAGACGTGGGTAGACGTAGAAATCGAAGAAGGTCAGGGTGGCGTGGTGGGACACGTAGACAGGCAGTGTGTGACGTCCTACGAAGCCAATCATCTTTTCCACCACGGGAATACGGGAAAGCCAAACCGCAATGATCACGCCCATGGGCGCTGCCGTAACTGTGCGCACCAGCGCGAGCACTGCCTGCTGGCCTGCTACTGCCTCATCCCATCCATCGAAGTAGAAGGCCTGCATTCCGCGGTAGACCGCTTCCCAGCCTGCGAACAAGAGGAGTGCCCAGGCGATCGTCGGCAGGTGAAAAGCTCGGCGAGACAGTTGGAAAAACGCCCATCGGTAGTGCAAACCGATGAAGAAGATCGGCCCGTACATCAATGCCTGGTGCACGCTTTGATGCACCATCAGCCCACTCATGGCCGCCACGAGCGCGGGGACGAAGGACAAGGTTACGGCCAGCCAGGGAGGTTGGCGTCGAAGAACCACGGCCGCGATGTTGTACACCATCAGCGTGTACAGGAACCACAACCCAGGATCGCCAACGATCACCGCTCGAACCACGTTCTGCCAGGTCAGCTCGTCATAGATGTAGAAACGCGAGGCGGCCTGAAAAGGAGTGAAAATCAGATACGGCACCAAGAGGAACCAGAGACGTCGGTACCAGAGATCTTCCAAGTTGCGCGTGATGACGCGGTGCGCAAACAGGCCCGAGACCAGGAAGAACAACGGCATCCGCAGTGGATCGAGGAAGCTCGATACCGGACCCCACGCGGTGTCTGTGCCGCCCGGCGCGCCCGTGACCACGTGCATCAGGCACACACCGATGATGGACAGCCCCTTGGCACAGTCGGCCCAGTTCACTCGACCGGACGCTGCCGTAGCCGACTGTCGTTGGGACGACTGCCGACGGGTTTGGGACTGTGCTGGGGCGTTCATGACTGCCGTTAAGAATCACAGGGCATAGGCAGAAAACGCAAACCGTCTTGCCCAGCAATGCACAGATGGTTGCCTGAACTGGCGACATTGCCAGTGAACCAGGCGACCCTGCGAAAGCCCTAAGAACGTGGCTCGGAACCCTTCGGATAACCGTCGCCGGTTTCCAGGGACTTTTTCACGTCCGCTGCGTAGAAGTCCTGCACGTACTCCTGCCCGGACAGCCCCGCCAGCGCTTCCATGATGGCATCGGTGAGTGCGCGCGCCTGGGCGTACTCGTCGCCGGCATCCCGGAAATCCGCCGGGTCAATGGGGTCTCCCACATAAACACCACAGCGGAACGGGCGTGGAATCCAGGAGCCAATGGGGTTGACCTTGCGCGTATTGATCATCGCGGTGGGATAGACCTGCACCCCGGTCTTCAGCGCCACGCGAGCCAGCCCGGTCTTGCCGCGGTACAAACGCCCATCGGGGCTGCGCGTGCCCTCCGGGTACATCCCCAGAACATCTCCGCGCTCGAGCACCCGGGTAGCGGTTTCCAAAGCAGCGCTCTGGGAATCCTTATCGGAACGATCCAGCGGCACTTGCCCCACCGAGGAGAAGAACCACTTCTGGATACCGCCCACCAACCCCGGCGTGGTGAAGTACTCCTTCTTCGCCAAGAAAGTCAGCTGTCGCTTGGCCATCAACGGAAGATAAAAGCTGTCCATCACCGCGAGGTGGTTGGAGGCAAGAATCGCCGCCCCCTCGGAAGGGATCTTGTCTATTCCACGGTTAAACGGACGGTTGTATACCCACAGCAGAGGTCCAACAAACACATGCTTGAGCCACCAATAAGTCTTATTCTGCATTTCCAGTTGTCCTTCACGCGGGTAACAAGGTTGATAAGCCGAAAGCGCCGAAAGTAAAGCGCCCAGCGCGCCTACTGCTCCGGCAGCAGTGTGCGCGCCAGCTTTGCCACGCCGATCATACCTGCCTGCGATCCCAGCTCGGCAACAGCAACGCGAGCCACCGGCCGGCTCCCCGCACCGACGATGGTCTTGCCCATGACGTCTTGGGCGTAGTCCAGCAGCAGGTCAGCATCCACCGCTACTCCCCCGGCCACCACAATCAGCTCCGGGTCCAGCACGTCCTGAATCATGGCCAATCCACGGCCCAGCCAGGTGCCCATGTCCTTGATGACGGCCTGGGCCAGCTCGTCGCCCTCCCGAGCCATGCGAACCACCGCACGGCCGCTGATCTCCTCGGGGCACTTGCCAAAGTCTTGCGCCAAACGTGAGTGCGGGAACTGGCCACGCGCGATCAGGTCTTGCGCCGTCAGAGGGAGCGCGGATCCCGAACAGTAGCGCTCCAAACATCCGCGCTTGCCACATGGGCAGCTGCGTCCATTGGGCACCACGGTCAGATGACCGAACTCCGGGGCCACCCCAAAAGCACCGCGGTAAATTTCGCCGTTCATCATGATCGCGCCGCCGATGCCGGTGCCCAGCGCCAACAGCACCCAGTTCTTCGCGTCCCGGGCCGCTCCGAATTCGTGTTCACCCCAGGCAGCCGAGTTCGCATCGTGTTCCAGGATCACCGGCAATTCCAACGCTCGGCTCATGACGCGCTTGACGGGGGTCTCCCGCCACGGCAGGTGTGGCGCGAAACGAACCATCTGCTGGTTCTCATCCACGAATCCCGCCACGGCCAGCCCCACTGCAGCAACACCCTCGTGGCGCGCCCGTAGTTTATCCACCACGGCTACCACGGCCATCTCTAAGGCCTCTGAGGATGGCGGCGTTGGCAACTGCTCCACGTCTAGCACTTGCCCGTTTTCGTCCACCACTGCAGCTCGGAGGTTGGTCCCACCGATATCGATGCCAATGGTCAGAAGCTGTTCACTCACGCCGCTGCCTCTCATCCCTCAACAAAATCTGTTTCACTCTATCCTGCGCAGGTGTGAAACCCATCCTCGCCGTCCCCACGCTGGCTCAGCCGGTCACATCGGCACGTTCCACGCCACGCGCGGCGGCACTCCCCCGTGGCCTTCCATCACTGCCATCCACTGATAGGCGAGCTGTTCCCACGTCCAGGCAGCTTCTACGCGGTGTCTTCCTGCGGTAGCGATGCTGTGGCGGAGGTTGGCGTCGGACAAAAGATCAACGATGCTGGCTGCCACCTGGCGTACATCACGACCATTGACCACGGTTCCGGTCTGTCCATCCACCACGGTCTCCGGCGCGCCGCCGCCGCTGCCGGCGATGGTTGCCACGCCGCATGCTTGTGCCTCCAGGAAGACGATGCCCAGTCCCTCCACGGAGAGCCCTCCGGCCTGCGTGCGCACGGGCAGGGCAAAGACATCGCCGGCGCAGTAGTGTCCGGGCAGTTCCGCGAAGTCCACGGCTCCGGTGACGGTCACGGAATCGGCAACACCCAATGCGGCCGCGCGGCGCGCCAGCTTGTCCCCCATCGCCCCGGGCCCGACCAGGAGTAGATGCGCGTCCGGCTCGCGTTCCACGATGTGTGGCATGGCCTCGACCAGCACGTCCTGGCCTTTTCGCGGAACGATTCGCGAAACCGCCACGATGACCTTTTTATTTTCGACGCCATACCGCGCACGCAACCGCTCCCGCATCTGCGGATCAGGTTGAAATAGTTCCGTATTCACACCACCAGGCATGGGTTCCCAGGCCACGTCGGGGCCGAAAGCGCCAGCCATGCGCCCGCGTGCGTAGTGGGAGACGTATGTGAGGCAGTCGACGCCATGCCCGATGCGCCCTAAGATCTGGCGCGAGCCGGGGAACATTGACCAGCCCACTTCATGGCCGTGGGTGGAGGCCACCACGCGCGTTGCTCCCGCACGCTTGGCGGCTTTAGCCATGAGCGCCAGCGGGGCAGCTGCCGCGAACCAGACGGTATCAATGCGGTGCTGCCTAATAAGCTCCTGCATGCGCTTGGCCGTGGCTGGAGTGGGCAGCATGACGGACCGGGGCCAGCGCACTACGGTGTAGTCCACGCTCGCGTCGAATTCCGCGGCGGCCTGTGCGTCCTGGGTGGATGCAAACACCACAATCTCCGCGTCCTGATTGTTCAGGGCGGATAGATAATCCCGTACATACGTTTGAATCCCGCCCACGGTGGGCGGGAAATCATTTGTCACTACGAGCACGCGAACGGTCATGGTGCTTCAGTGTAGTGGGCTGCTAGTAGCGGGATGCGCCCACCATCGGCATGGAATCCACGGGAACCACCTGAACGGGGATGCCGTAATCAGAGGCGTGGACCAGCTGACCGTCGCCGATGTACATGCCCACGTGAGTAGCACCCGGGTAGTAGGCCACGATATCGCCTGGCTGCAGCTGGTCGCGGGTGACGGACTGGCCGCCGGCGAGCTGTGCCTGGGAGGTACGAGGGATGGTCTTGCCCATCTGCTGGTATGCCCACAGCATCAGGCCGGAGCAGTCGAACTCGTCTGGGCCGGTTGCTCCCCAGCCATACGGTGCGCCCAGCTTGGACAGTGCGGCGGCCACGGCGACGGTGTGGTTGCCGCCGGTTTCCGGTGCTTCTGCCTTGAGCTTGCCCAGGAATTCGTCGACGTCCACGTCGATCGGGCCGTTGCTGTCCACCCAACGCTGACGGTCTTCGGGGCTCAGGCCGTTGACGACCTCCATGACGCGGCCCTTGAGCTGATCCAGCTTGGCATTGCGCTGGTCCAGCTTGCGCTGCTGTGCGCTCAGATCATTCATGCGGAAATCTGCGCGGAACTTGGCGCGGTTGGCATCGGAGTTGGCCTCCACTGCCTGCTGCAGATCTTCGTCCAGCACGGAGAGCACGCGGTTCTTGCTGTCCGAGAGGCTCGCCAAGTAGCTGCCGCGCTCCATCGCTGCCTGTGGGCCGGTGGCGCCGGCTACGGCAGTCAGTGGATCCACGGAGGCGCCGCGGTACATGGCCTGGGAGACGTCGGTGATGCTGTCCTTGGAAACATCGAGCTTGCGCAACGCCTCGTCTGCCTTGTGCTTGGTGTCCTCCACGTCTTGCTGGGACTGGCCGACTTCGCTCTGAGCCTTGTCGATATCGATCTGGTTTTGCTGCACCTGCTCGTTGGTCGCACCGGTGACGCGGGAGATCTCGCGCATATGTGCCAGCAGTCCGTCCACATCCTGTGGGATGGGCTTGCGGAGCAGCTCGTCGATGTAACGATCAAACTCTGCTGGATTGTCCGGCCCTGGTGCAGCCGCTGGGGCTGGGTCGGCGATCGCCATGGGGCTTGCGATGGAGGTGCTGACTGCCAGTGCGAGGAGTGTTGCGCTGACGGAGCGGGAGAAACGACCACTGTGGCGAGATGAGGTGCTGGACACACTAACCTTCTTGTTCAAAAAAGATAAAGACTAAAAACATGGAGAAGTTGTAACGGTTCGTTATCTTGCCACATGTTTTAACGAAGTTACGGGACTGCCTCCTCCCCGTTTAGGGGTAGAAGATCAGTCCCGCGTTCCTAGAGTTTTAGGAGTGAAGTGTTGTGACTGAAGTGAATAATTCTTGAGTCACAACGCGCACTTATTTAGAAGCGCACCGCATTGTTGATCGGCATGTAATCCAGGGTGTCCACGCGCACTGGGGAATCAGAGTTCAGTGCGTGCACGATCTTTCCATCGCCGATGTAGATGCCCACGTGGGATGCACCTGAGTAGAAGGACACGATGTCACCTGGCTGCAGGGCGTTCAGGGCCACTGGGGTGCCGCCGTAAGCCTGCGCGTCGGAGGTACGAGGGATCTGCTTACCTGCCTGGGCGTAGGACCAGGAGGTCAGGCCGGAGCAGTCGAAGGCATCTGGGCCGGCAGCGCCCCACACGTAAGGAGCGCCAACCTTGCTCATGGCGAAGTCGACGATCTTCTGTCCGTCAGACTTGATTGGGGAAGCAGCCGCTGGAGCGGATGGAGCCTCAGCCTGCTGAGCAGCCTGGGTGGCCTGGTCGATGTATGGCTGAACGTATGGCATTGCCTCGTCCGGAACATCAACGGTGTAGTTGGTGTTTGGGACGGATACAGGAGCCGCACCTGCAGTTGCTGGGTTCAGGACTGCAGCGCCCACGCCCATTGCTGCAACGATGGCAGCATTACGCTTGGTGTGGGTGTTGTTCTTCAGGTTGTGCTTTCCCATAAGTTTCGTCTCGTACCTTTCGATCCTAAGTCTGAGGCGGTTGCGCCTCTCGCTGATAGCAATTGCCACTACCGCGGATTGATTGGAGGGGCTAGACGAGTAGCCCTCGCCTCTCAGGTCTCGAAAAGATTACGAAATGATTGCGATCCGTGTCCAACGCAACTCGCCAAAAATCTCAAATTGGTCACGGATTGCATATGGTGCACTTTTGCCCCGAGGGTAAGTCTGAAAATATCAACGAAAGTTATCAAGTCGTTATACTTCTCTGGCCTGCGCGAACGCAAAGGCTTGCATTCATGTAAAAATCCTCACTCGGGCTGCATATCCGCCACTACTTTCTAATGTGACCTTCGTCACATTTATCAATATTCCTGAGGTTGGCGTCGAAAAACACCACATCCCGCACCCACCCACACGGCCTTGTCCCGCCCACAATTAGGATGGCGAACGTGAATAACCACTCCTTGGCCGCCGATCTTCAGCACGCGCTGCGCAGCTGTGTGGTCCTCGATCTGGAAACCACAGGATTGGATCCAGAGCGCGAGCGCATCATCGAGATAGGCGCGCTGCGGATCGAAAATGGCGAGGTGGCGGATTCCTTCCACGCCCTCGTGAATCCTCAGCAGTCGCTCCCCGCTTTTGTCGTAGAACTCACGGGATTGCAAGACAGCCACGTCGCACACGCTGACACGATGGACGCGGTACTGCCCTCCTTGCAGCGCTTCCTGACCGCAGTAGGCCCGCAGCCGGTCCTCGTGGGCCACAACGTCAACTTCGATATCAGCTTCCTTGCTGCAGAAGCTAAGCGAGCTGACTCCACACAGTGGGACTTCTTGGAGCGCACTCCCTCGATCTGCACGGCGGAAAATTCCCGCCAGTTGATCAGCCGTGAGCGCGTTGGACGTTACAAGTTGGGCAATGTGGCCGCGCACCTGGACACTGCGCATCGGCCTTCTCACCGTGCTCTCGATGACGCGCAGGCCACCTTCGAGGTCCTCGTGGGTCTCGCCGATCTTTCCCGACGCCACACTCCCCCGCCTGCCTAACTACTCCCCCTTGAGACACAGCAAGAGGGCCCTCAAGCGCGATGCTTGAGGGCCCTCTCGTTGTGCCTCCTAACTCCTCGCCCCACCAGGGGCGCTGCGGAGCAGGAGGCGTACTAGCGGGAAGCTAGCTGCGAGCTTTTAGTGCTCGCCGTGGTCCTTGCGGGCCTTTTCCGTAAGACGAGTGAACATTTCCTTCTGCTCCTCGTGGTTACGGTGGTCCAGATCCTCTGCCTTTTCAGCGATCTCTGGGGAGTCAGGCGAGAACATGCCGCCGCGACCCGGAGCGCCAGCAAAGCCGAGCTCGTTCATGGTCTTTGGCACTGGTGCACCCTGGTACTCCAGTGGGATGGCGTGACCGTGCTCGTCGATGCCGCCCAGTGGCTGATGGACCTCGATGAAGCCACCGGAAGGCAGCTGCTTGATGGTGCCGGTCTCGATGCCGTGCTCCAGAACCTCGCGGTCATTGCGCTGCAGTCCCACACAGATGCGGTGCGTGACGTAGTAAGCAATTGGCGGAGCCAGCACCAAGCCAATGCGGCCCAGCCAGGTCATGGCGTTCAGGGAGATCTGGAAGTGGTAGGCGAACAAGTCGTTACCACCGGAGATCGTCAGGATCACGTAGAAGGTGATGGCCATGACACCCAGCGCGGTGCGGGTTGGCACGTCGCGTGGACGCTGCAGCAGGTTGTGGTGCGCATCGTCACCGGTCATCTTCTGCTCGATCCATGGGTAAGCGAACAGCAGACCAACCAGGATGCCGAGCAACAGGGCTACCCAGAACACGGCCGGAATGGTGTAGTTACCGAGGTAGAGCTCCCACGCTGGCATGACACGGGCAGCGCCGTCAGTCCAGAGCATGTAGATATCCGGCTGAGAACCAGCGGAGACCTGCGATGGGTTGTACGGACCCAAGTTCCAGATGGCGTTGATCTGGAATGCGCCAGCCATGAAGGCGATAACACCTGCAGTGATCAGGCCGAAGGATGCTGCCTTCAGACCGAAGATCGGCAGAATACGCACGCCGATGACGTTGTTCTCAGTGCGGCCAGGTCCAGGGAACTGGGTGTGCTTCTGGTACCAAACCAGAGCCAGGTGAGCCGCGATCAGAGCCAACAGGATGGCTGGGATCAGCAGCACGTGAGCGATGTAGAGGCGAGGGATGATGATCTCACCTGGGAAGTCGCCAGCGAACATGATCCAGTGCATCCAGGTGCCCACGATAGGCAGGGACACGATGATGGCGGACATGATTCGCAGACCCACGCCGGAGAGCAAGTCGTCTGGCAGGGAGTAGCCCATGAAGCCTTCTGCGACGGACAGCAGCAGCAAAACGCAGCCGATGACCCAGTTAGCTTCACGAGGCTTGCGGAACGCACCGGTAAAGAAGATGCGGAACATGTGCACCATGATGGACACAGCGAACAGCAGTGCAGCCCAGTGGTGGACCTGGCGGATGAACAGGCCGCCGCGAACCTCAAAGGAGATGTCTAGGGCAGTGTGGTACGCCGCGGACATTTCCACGCCGTTGAGTGGTGCGTACGCGCCGTCATAGATCACCTTCGAGAGAGAAGGGTCGAAGAACAGCGTGAGGTACACACCGGACAGCAGCAGGATGACGAACGCGTACAGTGCGATCTCACCCAGCATGAAGGACCAGTGAGTCGGGAATACCTTGTTGATCTGTGGACGAATCAGGCCAGAAGCCGTGTATCGCTCATCGATGTTGTTTGCCGCCTGGCTGAGGCGGGAAGTCTTAGTGGTCATGAACGGCGCTCCCAGAAAGCAGGGCCAACAGGCTCGACGAAGTTGCCCTTGGCGTACATGTAACCCTCTTCGTCAACGGCGATGGGCAGCTGTGGCAGTGCACGTGCTGCTGGGCCGAAGACTGGCTTGCCGTAGTGCAGTGCGTCGAACTGCGACTGGTGGCAAGGGCAGAGGATGCGGTTGGTCTGCTGCTCATACAAGGAAGTAGGGCAGCCAATGTGCGTACAAATCTTGGAGTAGGCGAAGTAATCGCCTGCGTGGAAGTCTTCCTGACCTTCACGCAGCACAGCGCGCTGTGCATCTTCGTGACGCAGACGGATCAGCATCACGGAGTTACGTGAGCCGTGGACGGAGTGCATGTGCTCTTCGTACACGTCACGCTGTGGGTCGTACTTGTCACCATCGTTGACCATCTCCTCCGTCAGCGGGAAGACAGTTTCCATGGCGCCGGCATCGAGGTCGACAGCGCGGATACGGACCAGGCGGGAAATGCCCTGCGTGGTGTACTGGCCGTCGTGCTCTTCAGCAATGTTGCCATTATCGCGGCCCAGGTAGACCTTCTCGCCTTCTTCAACGAGGGTCCAGCCGGTGGTCCACAGGGTGCCATCGCCCTGGATGCCCATGGCCTTTGGCTTCCAAGGGTTCTTGATGATGCCGCCCATTGGCAGGATCACGGCCAGGCCAGCGAGTACTGCGCCAGCGCCTGCCAGGCCAGCGATCACTGGGCGGCGGCCCAGGGTCGAGGTCTGCCAAGAGTCGTTCAGCAGTGCTACCAGGGTGCGACGGTCTGCTTCGTCAGAAGGACCATCGTGGCGAACCTGCACGGAGATTTCCTCCGGCACAAACGTCTTGGTGTACTTCACGGCACCCACGCCCAGCAGGATGATTGCCAGACCAGAAGTGATGCCCAGCAATGGGGTGTACAGGGTGTACAGCCACAGGCCATCTTCGGCCAAGTGCTTGTACTCCCATGGCCAGAAGAGGTAGGTCGCGATAAAAGCGAGACCGAAGACTACGGAGAGGGCAAAGTAGATGCCTACTCCGAGGCTGGCACGCTTTTCCGCGGGATCGTTCTCGAGCGGGAAACGCTCCTTGCGGTATGCAACGGTGACACCATCGAGTTCGGTGCCCAAGCGGGCGAGCTCATCGTTGCTCATCTTCTTGAGCTGCTCGTCCGTGTACTGATTCTTTAGGTTATCGCTCACTGCCGGCTTCCGATCCACATTGCGAAGATGATCATCACCAGAATGCCGACGAACCACATCATCATGCCTTCAGTAACTGGGCCAATGCCGCCCAGTCCGAAGCCACCCTGGGATGGGGTCTCCTTGGAAGACTTGATGAACGCGATGATGTCGCGCTTCTCATCGGCGGAAAGCTGACGGTCAGAGAACTTAGGCATGTTCTGTGGGCCGGTCAGCATGGCCTGGTAGATCTCCTGCTCGTTGGCAGGATCCAGGACCGGTGCGTACTTACCACCGGAGAGTGCTCCACCGCGGCCGGTGAAGTTGTGGCAAGAGGCACAGTTAAGGCGGAACAAATCCGAGCCACGAGCAACGTCGGCTGGGTCGATCTCACCGTTGTTGTTGTTCGCACCGCGCAGGGAGTCCATGGCGATGGATCCGTCTTCGTTGCGGACCAAGCCTGGGCCGCCACCGTTGGAGTTCACGTAGGCAGCCAGAGCCAGGGTCTGCTGCTCGGAGTAACGAGGAGTCTTACGAGCAGCCTGTGCCTCGTTACGGAGCATTGGCATGCGTCCGGAGTGAACCTGGAAGTAGACGGCACCTTCGCCGACGCCAATCAAGGAAGGACCGCGGTCCTTCACACCCTGAAGGTTGGCACCGTGACAGGTGATACAAGCTACTTGGTAGATCTGCTTACCTTCGTCTACCAGTGCAGTGGTGTCCTGCTCGGCAACAGCGGTCTGCGGATCTGGGGTCAGGGCGTTGGCGATGAAGCCTGCGCCCGTTAGAGCAATTGCCATGGCGAGTGCGCCTGCAAATGCCTTACGGATCTTACGGCGGCGGCGGAGGCCGCTCGCCTTACGTGCTGCGGAGGACGTCACGCCTTCGCTCTTTACGCTCGTGGAGTTGGTATCCATCTTGTTCCTTATTAACTCGTCTGTGGAATGCGATGGGCTGTAAGTAGGCCGATGAAGTTACCGGCCGCTACGGCCTACTGAATGAAGTAAATCGTGATCCACAGGCCGATCCACACAACGTCAACGAAGTGCCAGTAGTAAGACACAACGACGGCTGCGGTGGCCTGGGCTGGGGTGAACTTCGACTTAAAAGTACGAAGCAGGACAACTACGAATGCCAGCACACCGGCCAGCACGTGGGCTCCATGGAATCCGGTGGTGATGTAGAACACCGATCCGTATACCGAACTGGAGATCGTGGTTCCGTGCTCCACCAGTTTGAAGTACTCGTAGCCCTGTCCGATGAGGAAGACGGTGCCCAGCAGAGCAGATAGTGCATACCACCTGCGTAGTGCGAAGACATCACCTCGCTCAGCGGCAAACACGCCCCACTGAGCCGTGAAAGAGGAAGAAACCAGAATCACGGTGATTGCTGCCGCGAACGGCACATTCAATTCAGTAGGGTGCGAAGGCCAATCGCCTCCAGAGTTGGCCTTGGACACGAAGTACATCGCGAACAGGCCAGCGAAAAACATCAATTCTTGAGACAGGAACACAATCGTGCCGACGCTGACCATGTTTGGTCGATTCAGCGTCGCAACACGATGTGGTGCTGCCATACCTGGGTTTTCAACTGCGCTCGTCACGCATATCAGTATGGACTCTCCTGAGCCGTTAGTCGATTCCCTCTGCAGTGTTTCTTGAAGCTTTCTGAAAACCCGCAGGTAAATGCTTGGGGTTAGCTGGCAATCTACCCCGTTAGGGGGTTGTTGGGAACTTTTCCGCCCCCGCATCCGACGCGCTCTAAACCAACAGGTCACCCGCATAGTTTGCAAACTCGAAGCCACGCATACACCCCCGGAAGTGGGCACACTCCCCTGCCGCGGGAACCACGCCAGCCCTTGGCGTCGAAACGGCAAAAGAGCAACCGGATCGCCCCGCAACTCACCCACTCACACAGCAGGGATACGATAGACCAATGCAGCGCACGTAAGCGCTTCCCCTGTCCCCTATCTGACCGCCGCTGGCGGTGAGGAAGAAGATCTGATGCACGCACCCCAGGCCAGCAGCACCTCTGCCGTCTCCCGAACCAAGGGCAAGCACCTTGAGGCCAACCAGTTGCCAGAGAGCTACTTCACGTGGCCCGGCGTGCTGGATCGCTTGGGCAACCGGGACGAGCTCAGCGAGTCCCAAGTGGAATGGGCTATGCAGCAGATCATGAATGGTTCCGCCACAGACTCTCAAATCGCTGCGTTTGCGTTCGGCCTGCGAGTCAAGGGCATCACGGCTGCAGAGCTGGCAGCGGCTGCAGAGACCATGCGCAGTTTCGCCACTCCCGTGGACTTCTCCGAGGTACCGCAGCGCGTGGACATCGTGGGCACCGGCGGCGATGGCCACAACACAGTGAACATCTCCACCATGGCCGGCATCCTCGTGGCAGCTTGCGGTGTCCCCGTGGTCAAGCACGGTAACCGCAAGGCATCTAGCAAGTGTGGTGGGGCGGACATGTTGGAGTCTTTGGGTTACGACATCGAGCGTTCCCCAGCAAGTGTTGTCGACGACGCCAAGAATAATAATTTCGCGTTCCTCTTTGCCAAGAGCTACCACCCGGCCATGAAGTTCGCAGGACCGGTGCGCGGAGAGCTGGGTGTCTCGACGATTTTCAACCTGCTCGGTCCTATGACCAACCCCGCTTCCCCGAAGTTTGGGCTCATTGGCTGTGCTTTCCGCGACATGATGCCGATCGTGGGCGGCGCGTTTTCTCACCAGGGTTCGCGCGTGCTGGTGGTGCGTTCCATGGATGGGATGGATGAGATCTCCGTCTCCGCTCCAACCGAAGTGGTGACGGTTGATTCCACCGGCAGGACCGGAGAAGCCGTAATCAACCCTCGGGAGATGGGCTTGGACTTCTACCCTCTCGCAGACATCAAGGGCGGCGATGCGGAGTACAACGCGCAGATCGCCCGCCAGCTTTTCGACAACCAACTTGAGGGCGCAATCAAGGACGCAGTCTTGATCAATGCTGCTGCTGCCCTATCCACCGTGCATGGCTGGGAGGAACAGGGCCTGGATGAGACGATCAAGCACTACGTGAACGTGGCGCGCCAGACGCTGGAATCCGGAGCCGCTAAGGAAAAGCTGCAGCAGCTCATCGGCTAGCGCAGATCTGCGGGCGCGTTTGCACAACGATCCCCCGGAAGTGCCACCTGTTTTGCGTTTTCCCAGGTCGCAGAATGCCTCGTGGCACTTCCGGGGGATCATTGTGCACCAAGCCCAAAAAGAAGAGCCCCACAGTGGAAACTGTGGGGCTCTTCTTAAACCTATCGGCGAGCGCGAACGCTCTAGCTCAAAGCCTTAGTGCTTCTCCGGAGGCAGGCCGTACTGCAGGTTCAGCATGGTGCCAGACCAGATCAGAACAACTGCGCCGAAGGCCACCAACCAGAGGTGGAAGAAGGCCAGACCGTAAGCCATGATCGTGATCGCGATGGTCATCACGAATGGCCAGATAGAGCTAGCGGAGAAAAATCCCAGCACGCCAGCGCCGTCAACGATCTCTGCCTCTTCCCAGTCGGCAGGTCCGATGTCAGACTTGCTCTCCGTGAGGTGCAAGTACACGCCGAGCATCAGCGCCAGAAGGAAGGCCATGAACAGTCCCGTTCCACCAGCCCATTCGAGTCCCTGTAGGGATCCGGAATCCTTCACCAAGGATGTTGCAACCATGTAGACGATGGTCACGACACCCAAGAACGTCGCGATGCCATAAAAGAGTTTTGCGCCTGCGGCCATGATCTATTCCTCTTTCTCTTGATCGTTTAGGCGTTGCGGTCGATGTCGGAACCCGCGTCGCGGGTGCCCTGACGGTCGGTAACGAACGGGCTGGTGGTCACTGCGTATGGCTTCTCGCCAATTGCCTTCAGAGCCTCAGAGTTTGGAGCCTCTGGGTTCTCTTCGCGGTAGCGAACGTAGTCAGTGAACTTCTCTGGGGAAACCACGCGGATCTCGAAGTTCATCATTGCGTGGTAGGTACCACACATTTCTGCACAGCGGCCCACGAATGCGCCTTCTTCGGTGATCTCTTCCACCTGGAAGCGACGCTCGGAGCGGTTAGCTTCTGGGTGTGGGAAAGCATCGCGCTTGAAGAGGAACTCTGGGATCCAGAAGGAGTGGATAACGTCAGAGGATGCGACGTTGAACTCCAGTGGGGTGTTGGAAGGAAGAACCAGAACTGGGATCTCCTCGGTAGTACCGACGGTCTCGATCTTGTCGTAGTTCAGGTAGCTCAAGTTGTCACGGGAGTTGCCGTGGATTGGGCCGGTCTCCTGACCGTCCTGCAGCTCGTCCTTAGAGGCATCGGCCGCCTTCTGAGCTTCTTCGTCCACACCGTTGTACTCCCGGCTGCTTGGGGACAGCTCGCCATCGATGGCGCCGTAGCCGAACTTCCAGTTCCACTGGAATGCGGTGACGTCCACGGTGACCTTTGGATCCTTGTCCAAGGCAGTTGCCTTGTCCTGCACGGGAACGTTGAAGAAGAACAGTCCCATGATGATCAGGATAGGAAGGGTGGTCAGCACAAGTTCCAGAGGAACGTTGTAACCGGTCTGGCGTGGGAACTCTTCCTTGTTTCCACGGCGCTTCCACGCGCGGTCAGAGTCGCGGAAGATCGTGACGAACATCAGCACCCACATGATGATGCCGATGGTCCACGCAGCAACCCAGGTCCATACCCAGAAGTTGCCGATCTCCTGGGACTCAGGAGTGATGCCCTCTGGCCATCCCATGCGCAGGGCATGGAAGAAACCGTTTTCCGGCGGAGCGACAGAGCAGCCAGCCAGAGCAATTCCGCTTGCTCCAAGCAAGCCAGCCAAGCCCAGGCGGCGAGTCATTCCGTGCACTTTTCGCTGTTCCACGCGAGTTTGCCTTCCTCGTAACACGTCATTTGGTCTATCCCTCACGTCATTGGTAACCCACCTGCAGTTCGCAGATTGCCTTCAAGTTCTAGACCGGTTCAAACAGAAACATTAGACCATGTGCAGCGCTTTGCCACCATCCCCACAGGGTGCGTTCCCTATTCGGGTGTGACTCCGGCTTTTTCTCCCCCCACAAAGGGTGCGTGCTCCCCCGCGTGGCAAGTGGCTCGGCAGGATAGCCAGCGCGTAAAGTCAGCAGCCATGTGTGGATTGCTTGGTTTTATATCGGCCGATGGTTCGGCTTCTCAGTATGTATCGGCCGTCGAACAGGCGCTGCCGTGCATGCACCACCGCGGCCCAGATGACAGTGGCACGTGGAGTGATGACAGCGTTGTCTTTGGCTTCAACCGCTTGTCCATCATTGACATCGCCCACTCTCACCAGCCGTTGCAGTGGGGGCCGGAAGGCCAGCCCAACCGCTACTCCTTGGCGTTCAATGGAGAGATCTACAACTACGTTGAGCTCCGCGAGGAGCTCCAGGCCGCCGGCTACACCTTTAATACTGAGGGCGACGGCGAGACCATCGTGGTGGGCTTCCACCACTGGGGCAAGGATGTAGTCAATCACCTGCGCGGAATGTTCGCCTTCGGAATCTGGGATGCCACCGAACAGCAGCTATTCATCGCGCGCGACCAGTTCGGCATCAAGCCCATGTACGTTGCCACTACCGCAGCGGGCACGGTGTTTGCGTCGGAAAAGAAGTGCATTCTTTCCATGGCGGACGCACTCGGCCTGGACACGGAGCTGGATCTGCGGGCGCTGGCGCACTACACCGATCTGCAGTACGTGCCGGAGCCAGAGAGCCTGCACAAGTCCATCCGTCGCCTGGAATCCGGCAGCTACGCCGTGATCAAGCCGGGTCAGTCACCACAGGAAAGTCGCTGGTTCGAGCCGCGCTTCCCCGTGCGTAAGATGGCTGCCGGCGATGAGGACAAGGTGTTCCAGAAGATTGCTGAGGCGCTGGAGGATTCTGTCGCCAAGCACATGCGCGCCGATGTGACGGTGGGCAGCTTCCTGTCCGGTGGTATCGATTCCACCGCGATCGCCACGCTGGCCAAGCGCCACAATCCAGACCTGCTGACCTTTACCACGGGCTTCGAGCGCGAGGGTTATTCCGAGGTTGACGTGGCTGCCGAATCCGCAGCTGCCATCGGTGCGGAGCACATCGTGAAGGTGGTCAGCCCGGAGGAGTACGCCGCGGCTGTGCCCAAGATCATCTGGTACCTGGATGACCCCGTGGCTGATCCTTCCCTGGTTCCTCTCTACTTCGTGGCCGCGGAAGCCCGTAAGCACGTCAAGGTGGTGCTCTCCGGCGAGGGCGCCGATGAGCTCTTCGGCGGCTACACCATCTACAAGGAGCCGCTGAGCCTCGCGCCGTTTGAGAAGATCCCTTCCCCGATCAACCGCGTGCTCGGCAAGCTGGGCGATGCTCTCCCCGAGGGCATGCGCGGCAAGTCTCTCCTGCAGCGCGGCACGATGCGCATGGAGGACCGCTACTACGGCAACGCTCGTTCCTTTAACTACCAGCAGCTAGAGCGCGTGCTGCGCCATATCCGCCCGGAGTGGGATCACCGCGAGGTCACCGCGCCGATCTACGCGAAGTCCCAGGACATGGATCCCGTGGCGCGCATGCAGCACCTGGATCTGTTCACCTGGATGCGTGGAGACATCCTGGTCAAGGCAGACAAGATCACCATGGCCAATTCTCTGGAGCTGCGCGTTCCTTTCTTGGACAAGGTTGTCTTCGAGGCCGCAGAGACGCTGCCGGTGGACATGAAGATCAGCCACGATACGACCAAGTACGCGCTGCGTAAGGCGATGGAGCGCATCGTTCCCGCGCACGTTTTGCACCGCAAGAAGCTGGGCTTCCCCGTGCCGATGCGCCACTGGCTGGCCGGTGACGAGCTCTACGGTTGGGCTCGCGAGAACATTGAGGCTTCTGAGACGGATTACCTCATCAATAAGGCGGAAGTCCTGAAGATGCTGGATGAGCACCGCGTGGCGATGAACACCGGTTCCGGTCCGGATCACTCCCGCCGCCTGTGGACCATCATCGCGTTCATGATCTGGCACGGCATTTTCGTGGAGAAGCGCATCGATCCGCAGATCGACCAGCGCGATTACCCCGTGCAGCTCTAAATCCCCTCCCCCTCGGTGGGGCAGGCTCGCGGTCCTTTTGCCCGACGCCAGACTCCTGACATAAACAACGCGCCCGCCGTTCGTGAAAACGAACGGCGGGCGCGTTGGCGTCGATCAAAAAATCAACAACTCATCCCACCACCCGGGAGGGCACTGGGGCGCCTGAGAGTTGATCAGGAGAAGGAATCGCCGCAGGCGCAGGATCCGCCAGCGTTGGGGTTGTCGATGGTGAAGCCCTGGGACTCGATGGTGTCTGCAAAGTCGATCTTTGCGCCCATCAGGTATGGGGAGGACATCTTGTCTACGCGCAGCTGGACGCCGTCGTAGTCATCCACCAGGTCTCCATCGAGGGTGCGGTCATCGAAAAACAGCTGGTAGCGCAGGCCTGCGCAGCCACCTGGCTGCACTGCGATACGCAGGGCGAGGTCATCGCGACCTTCCTGTGCCAGCAGGGCGCGTGCCTTATCGGCTGCTTCGGTGGTCAGTTCAACACCGGTGACCTTCTCGGGAGCAGTCATGGTTCCTCCTAGTAAAGATTGCTGATATGAGCCAAACTACTCCCCACAACAAGGCGAGACAACAATTTGTTCCCGCTTCGGCAAGTTCGCGAAGTTCTTGCAGGAGTACTTGCGGAGTTCTTGCAGGAGTACTTGCGAAGTCTTGGCGAGTGCGACACGGAGTTCAGTGCGTAGTTAACCGGCACCAACTTTGCCCCACCAAACCTCGTCCCCTAACCTTAAGGGCGTGAAAATGCCGTGGAAAAAGGATGCCGAAGCCGGTGCTGACGTGGCTTCCGCATCAGTAGATCAGTCCCCTGTCGATTCTTCGTCGAAGCGCACGGGTGAGTCCGCCTCTCCTGCTGGTGCTACGCAAAGCGCACCAGGCACGGAAGCGGATGAAAAGGCTGGACAGAGCAAGGCGTTTACCCCGAAGAAGGGTCGCCCCACGCCGAAGCGCAACGAGGTGGAGCGCGAGGTGGGCGTGCGTCGTACAGCCTTCGATGCGCCTTCTACCTCGAAGGAAGCTCGAGAGCGCCGCAAGGAGTTGAAGAACTCCATGTCCAAGGACGAGTACAAGGCCATGAAGCAGCGCGAGCGCGACGAGGCCGCCCGGGATCGCCGCAAGGCCAACGAGCGCATGATGGCCGGCGATGAGAACTACCTGATGGACCGCGATAAGGGCCCGGAGAAGCGCTTTGTGCGCGATTGGGTGGATGCGCACCGCTACATCATGAACTTCTTCCTACCGATGACGTTCATCGTGATCATCATCATGCTGCTGGGCACGCGCAATCCTGCCATCGCCAACTTGTCTTCCATCGTGATGGTGGTGATCTTCGTGATCATGATCGCCGAGGGTCTGTGGTTGGGACGCAAGGTTAATCGCCTGGTTAACGAGCGTTTCCCGAACAATCCGCATTCCAAGTTCTCGCTGGGTATTTACGCGTTTACCCGCGCCACGATGATCCGCCGTATGCGCACGCCTGCGCCGCAGAAGAACGTGGGCGATACTGTTTAGACCATGAGCGATCTCCCGGAGTTTCCCGCCATCGTCTCCCCCGATGCTGCGCGTCGAGAGCGAGCCACTTCCCACCGCGCCGAGTTGCCCGCTGGGTACGCGCTGCCTGCGGGCAGCTTGGGCAGGTTGGAGCAACTGGGTGCCTGGATGTCGGCGTGCTCTGGCAGTCCTTCCGGTGAATCGCCCGGTAATACTTCCAGCGCCAACTCCACCCGCCTGATCATCGTGACCGGCGAGCACGGCATCGCCGCCGTCCACCCGGAGATCTCCACTCTCCCCGCAGAGTTGTCTTCCCAGGTCACCGAGGCCATCGAGTCCGGCGCCTCCCCCGTCGCGTCCACGGCACGGTCGTTGAATGTGGATGTGAAGTTAGTCGACGCCAACTCCTCCGTGCCCAGTGGAGAAATCGACCATGAGGATGCCATGACTGCTGCTCAGCTGGCGGAGTACCTGCAAAAGGGCATGGATCTGGCCGATGCGGAAGCGGATCAGGGCACGCAGTTGCTGGCTGTCGGCGATGCGGCCCGTGGATTGACCACGGTGGCAGCGACAGTCATCGGGTCGCTGTGCGGCATTGAGCCGGTCAAGGTTGTGGGCTGGGGTTCCGGTATTGGCGATATGGCGTGGCGGACGAAGACGGCCATCATCCGGGACGCGATGTACCGCGTGCGGGATGACCGAGCGGACGCGTTGCAGGTGCTGCGGCGCGTTGGAGGTGCTGATCTGGCCGTGCTGACGGGCCTGTTGGCGCAGGCTGCGGTACGTCGCACTCCCGTGCTGATCGATGGCGTAGGCGTGATTGCCGCTGCGCTGTGCGCGCAGATGATCGCCCCGGGATCCTCCGACTGGTGGGTCGTCGCGTCCAAGGGCAACGAGCCCGCGATCACCCCAGCCTTGAGTGCCCTGCGCCTCTCCCCTGTCTTGGACGCCGGCATCTCCGCTGGCCAGGGCACCGGCGCTCTGCTGGCCGTGCCGCTGGTGCGGCACGCGGCCGAGGTCTTCTCCGGCTAGCTGCCGGATAGACGGAAATTAGTCGACGAGCTTGTAGAGCCAGCCGTGGGAATCTTCCACAGCTCCGCGCTGGATTCCCGTCAGGTGCTCACGCAGGCGCATGGTCACCTCACCGGTCTTGCCACCGGCCACCTTGAACTCGCCACCTTCGTGCTTGACGGTGCCCACTGGGGTCACCACAGCAGCGGTTCCGCAGGCGAATACTTCGGTGAGCTCGCCGGATTCTGCCGCAGCTTCCCACTCGTCGGTGGAAATCTTGCGCTCTTCCACGTCAAAGCCTAGATCAGCGGCCACGTTGAGAAGCGAGGCGCGTGTGACACCTGGCAGCAAGGAACCGGAGAGTTCCGGGGTGACGATGCGGGCATCCGCACCTGAGCCGAACACGAACGCCAGGTTCATACCGCCCATCTCTTCGACGTACTTGTGCTCGGTGGCATCTAGCCAGACGACCTGGTCGCAGCCCTTCTTCTCCGCTTGCTGCTGGGCCAGCAGAGAGGCCGCGTAGTTGCCCGCGAACTTCGCCGCGCCCGTGCCTCCTGGTGCGGCACGCACGTAGTCCTTGGACAACCAGACACTGACCGGGTTGATGCCACCGGAGAAGTACGCGCCAGCCGGGGAGGCGATCACGGCGAAGGTATAAGCGTTAGCCGGGTGCACGCCCAGGCTCACCTGGGTGCTGATCATGAAAGGACGCAGGTACAGGGACTCTTCGCCACCGGCTGCGGGAACCCACTGCTTGTCGATCTCCACCAGCTGGCGCAGGGACTCGATAAACAGCTCCTCTGGCAGCTCCGGCATCGCCAGGCGCTGCGCGGAGGACTGCATGCGCGCCGCGTTCTGATCAGGGCGGAATGTCACCACGGAATCGTCCTGCTGACGGTATGCCTTAATTCCCTCGAAGATGGCCTGCCCGTAGTGGAACACCATGGACGCAGGATCCATCTGGAAGTTCTGATAAGGCTGCACGCGGGCGTTGTGCCAGCCCTCGGACTCGTTCCAATCAATAACCACCATGTGATCCGTGAAGTGGTTGCCGAAACCTGGGTTGGTCAGGATTTCCGCAATTCGCTCGGAAGACGTGGGGTTTTCCGTGCGCTCGATGGTGAAGGAGTCAGGCGTTGCAGGCACAGTATTCATGGACAAGACCATACTCCAGTGTCTCTGAGTAGATGTAGCCTAGGGGTTTGAGTACGCAACTTTTCTAGGAACAGGATTTTCATGGCTGACACCTCGTCCACCGATTTCACCCTCGTCTCCCGCGGCACCCTCCCAGAGCTGCACATGGTGGGTAGCTGGTCGGACATCGATGGCAGCATCGATGTGTTTATCGTTCCCGCCTTCCAAGGCGAAAACGGCCTGGAACTCGCGGGAGGCCCGGCATCCGTGCTGACTTCCGAGCAAGAAATTGAGCTATGGAAGTGGCTCACCTCCGTGGGTGCGCAGGGAACTGTCGGCGAGATGACGTTCTTGCCGGGCGAGATCTTGGCGTCGGAACAAGAGGACAATTCACCGGAGATCACCCGGATCTTGGCTGTGGGCCTGGGGAACGCAGAGGACCTGTCTGACGAGGACATCCGGCAGGCGGCGGGTGCGGCGTCGCGGCGCGTGGGCAAGGCAGAGACCGTGGTCTCCAGCTTGGGCATCTTCGATCCGGAGGCGGCACTGCTGGGCCATGCGCTGGGTGCGTACGCCTACTCCGGCCAGAAGGCGGAGACCAAGGAGACCATCGGAAAGGTCGTGGCGCTGGTTTCCGAGCCGGACCAGGACGCACTGGCGCGTGTGACAGCGATTGCCGAGTCTGTGGCGTTTGCCCGCGATCTGGTCAACGCTCCCGCCAATGACCTCTACCCCGCCCGCTATGCGGAGATCATTCGCGCCGAGGCCACTGCTGCGGGGCTCGAGGTGGAGATCCTCGACGAGAAGCAGCTGGAAGAACAGGGCTTCGGCGGCATCGTGGGCGTGGGCAAGGGTTCGCAGTACCCTCCTCGTTTGGTTCGGGTGACGTATTCTCCTTCCGACGCCAACTCCGATCTGTCCAAGGTTGCCCTAGTGGGCAAGGGAATCACGTTCGATACGGGCGGAATTTCCCTGAAGCCAGGTGCCAAGATGTGGGACATGATCATGGACATGGGTGGCTCCGCAGCGGTTATCGCGGCCACGCTGGCGGCGGCGAAGCTGCAGATCAATACCCAGGTCACCGCGACGATCCCCATCGCCGAGAACATGCCCTCTGCCACGGCCACCCGCCCGGGCGATATCTTGCGCCACTACGGTGGCCTGACCACCGAGGTTCTCAACACGGACGCGGAGGGCCGCTTGATCTTGGCCGATGCCATCGCCCGCGCCTGCGAGGATGAGCCGGACTACTTGATCGAGACCGCCACTCTCACCGGCGCACAGATGGTGGCGCTGGGCGATCGCACCCCAGGCATCATGGGCTCGGCAGCGTTCCGCGATCGCGTGACGGTACTCAGCCAGGAAGTCGGCGAAAACGGCTGGCCGATGCCACTGCCCACTGAGCTCGGCGAAGCGCTGAAGAGCGATGTGGCGGATCTGCGTAATATCTCCAACTCGCGCTTCGGCGGCATGTCCGTGGCCGGCCACTACCTATCCAACTTCGTCTCCGAAGGCGTGGAGTGGGTGCACATCGACGTGGCGGGCCCTGCGTACAACACCGGCTCTGCCTACGGCTACACGCCGAAGCGGGCCACGGGCGTTCCTGTGCGCACCATCATCGCGGTGTTGGAAGACCTCGCTAAGTAGTGCGAGCCAAGTAACGCAGGCCAAGTGATGCGGGCCAAGTAGGGGCTGCGAAGCTAGCGCTCGCGCTCTTGCTCCAGCCGGGCGCGGCGCTCCCTCTGCTTGAGGCGCTCGCGCACAATTCGATCTTTTTCTATACGATCTCTCATGCGCTGGGGGTAACCAGTTTCCTCAGCGAAATAAAGCGGAACTCCGGTGCCCTGAAAAACCGCGTCGATCCCCTTGGGTCCGCCGATCCTGCGCCGAGTCCACTCTCCCGTGCCGTCCACGAAGACCACGGACATCTCGTTAACGATGGTCTCTGGCTCCACGAAGCCCTCCACACCAGTGCGAGAAGCTGACCATTTCTGCAGGTAAGCAAGGTCTTTCGCGCGCACAGTATCCCCCGGGGCGCGGGGTGGCCTCAGATTGGACTTCCTGGAACGGCCGAAAAGATTAAACACGAGATTCAGTCTATCCGAGCCGGTTCGCGCTTCTCCACGAGTTCGCCTGGCAGCTCGCTGTGAGCAATTCGGGATTTTGCGAAAAATGGGGTGAGTTTTGCGTCGAAAAGAAACGCTAGCTGTCCTGAATCGAAAAAGCGGCGGGCGTACACTTATGTAGTATTTCAACCAGATACGACCACAGCTGATTTTCGCGTAAGCACGAGGAGCTTCAAGACCATGGCGCATTCCGTCGAAATGCCCGAACTGGGCGAGTCCGTAACAGAAGGCACTGTGACCCAGTGGCTCAAGCAAGTTGGTGACAAGGTCGAGGTCGATGAGCCTTTGCTGGAAGTCTCCACGGACAAGGTGGATACCGAAATCCCATCCCCTGTGGCGGGTATTCTGCTGGAGATCATCGCCGATGAGGATGACACCGTGGACGTGGGTGCCGTGATCGCCAAGATTGGCGATGAGGACGAGGCCGGTTCTGATTCCAGCGACGACTCTGACTCTGACGACGATGAGGATTCCTCTGAGGAAGCTGCCGAGGCGGAGTCCGAAGACGAGTCCGCTGACGAGGACGAGGATTCTTCCGAAGACGACTCTGCTGAGGCTGAGGTTTCCGAGTCCGGCTCCGGCGAGGGCGAAGACGTGGTCATGCCTGAGCTCGGCGAGTCCGTCACCGAGGGCACCATCACCCAGTGGCTGAAGCAGCCAGGCGACAAGGTCGAGGTCGACGAGCCACTGCTCGAGGTCTCCACCGACAAGGTCGATACCGAGATCCCTTCCCCAGTGGCAGGCACTTTGGTCGAGATCCTAGCCAACGAAGACGACACCGTCGACGTGGGCGATGTCATCGCCCGCATCGGCGACGGCTCCGCCAAGGCCTCCAAGTCCGAGGACAAGAAGTCCGAGGACAAGGCTGAGAAGAAGGAAGAGAAGGCTGAGGAGCCAGCTCAGTCTGAAGAGCCAGCCAAGTCTGAAGAACAAGCAGAGTCGAACGACGACTCTGACGAGCAGGAATCTTCCTCTGACTCTGATTCCGCTGACTCCGATTCCGCTGACTCCGATTCCGCTGACTCCGGCTCCGGCGAGGCTGAAGACGTGGTCATGCCAGAGCTCGGCGAATCCGTCACCGAAGGCACCATCACCCAGTGGCTGAAGCAGCCGGGCGACAAGGTCGAGGTCGACGAGCCACTGCTCGAGGTCTCCACCGACAAGGTCGATACCGAGATCCCTTCCCCAGTGGCAGGCACTTTGGTCGAGATCCTAGCCAACGAAGACGACACCGTCGACGTGGGCGATGTCATCGCCCGCATCGGCGACGGCTCCGCCAAGGCCTTCAAGTCCGAGTCCAAGTCCGAGGACAAGGCTGAAAAGAAGACTGAGCAGTCCGACGAGACCGAAGAGTCCGTCCCAGACGAGTCCACCGAGATCAAGGAGTCCTCTTCTGAGGACAAGTCCGGCGAGGCGAAGAAGGAAGACGCTCGCGAGAAGGCTGCGGAAAAGGCCAAGGAAGTAGCGGCCGAGGAAGAAGCCAAGAACAACAGCGCTGCGAAGTCCGCTGCACCCGGCAAGTCCTCCTCCGACAACCAGCCTGGCGCCGATTCCCTGCCTTACGTCACTCCGCTGGTGCGCAAGCTGGCGGACAAGCACGGCGTGGATCTGTCTCAGGTCTCTGGCACGGGCGTGGGCGGCCGTATCCGCAAGCAGGACGTTCTGGCTGCAGCCAACGGCGAATCCGCTGGCGAGGCCCAGTCCGGCAAGTCCGAGGCTCCTGCTTCCCGCAACTCCACCTTCAAGGTGGATGCCAAGAAGGCTGAACTGCGCGGCACCACCCAGCGCGTCAACCGCATCCGCGAGATCACGGCTGCGAAGACTCTGGAGTCCCTGCAGTCCACTGCTCAGCTCACCCAGGTACACGAGGTCGACATGACTCGCGTGGCGGAGCTGCGCAGCAAGTCCAAGGAAGCATTCCAGGACAAGCACGGCGTGAAGCTGACCTACCTGCCGTTCTTCGCCAAGGCGATGGTGGAGGCTCTGGTGGATCATCCAAACGTCAACGCATCCTACGATGCGCAGTCCAAGGAGATGACCTACCACGGCCAGGTCAACTTGGGCATCGCGGTGGACACCGAGGCTGGCCTGCTCTCCCCTGTCATCCACGATGCGCAGGATCTGAGCTTGCCGGAGCTGGCCAAGGCCATCGTCGACATCGCCGATCGCGCCCGCAACAAGAAGCTCAAGCCAACCGACCTGACCGGTGGCACGTTCACCATCACGAACATCGGTTCCGAAGGCGCCTTGACGGATACCCCAATCCTGGTTCCGCCACAGGCCGCAATGGTGGGCACCGGCGCTATCGTGCAGCGTCCGATCGTGCTGACGGAGGATGGCGCCGCTGCCATCGCTATCCGCCACATGGTGCTGCTGCCAATGACCTACGATCACCAGGTCATCGACGGTGCTGACGCTGGTCGCTTCCTCTCCACGGTCCGCGACCGCCTGGAGACCGGCGATTTCGAGGCTGATCTCGAGCTCTAAGCGCGCTCCACAGGCTAGTTCTTTCTAGCCTTTTCGCCTTTGCCCTCCGCGGGCGGCGGTACTATCGATTGCATGGGTTTCCAGCACGGTAGTATCCGCAAATCCGCGGAGGGCATTGACGTTTCTTATCTCGGCGAGGTCGATTATTCCGAGACCTGGACCAAGCAGGCGGAGCTGGCCAAGCAGCGCGCGGACGGTGAGATCGCCGATACCGTGCTGATGCTGCAGCATCCCTCCACCTACACGGCAGGCAAGCGCACCGAGCCGGAAGATCGCCCCACCAACGGCCTTCCGGTGGTGGATGTTGACCGCGGCGGCCGCATCACGTGGCATGGGCCAGGTCAGTTGGTGGCCTACCCGATCATCCAGCTGGCCGATCCTGTGGATGTGGTTGATTATGTTCGACGCATGGAGCAGGCTCTCATCGCTACGTGCGAGGCTGCTGGTGTTCACGGCGTGGGCCGCGTGGAAGGCCGTTCGGGCGTGTGGCTTTCTGCCGGAGTGGTCGGCGGCGAGCTCAAGCCCGCACGCAAGATCGCGGCCATCGGTATCCGCATCACCCGTGGCGTGACGATGCACGGAGTATCGCTGAACTGCAATAACACGTTTGAGTACTACGAGAACATCGTGCCGTGTGGCATCTCCGATGCGGGTGTGACGTCCCTGAGCGCAGAGCTGGGCCGCGAGGTCACGGTGAAGCAAGTGGAAAAGGACTTGGAGCGCAACATTATCGATGCACTCAACGGTGACCTTCCTGTGCCTGGAGCGTAGGGTGGTGCCCATGAGTGTGAGTGCTGATGGACGACGGATGCTTCGCATTGAAGCAAAGAACTCTCAGACCCCAATCGAGGCAAAACCTCGGTGGATTCGTACGACAGCGAAGATGGGGCCCGAGTACCGGGACATGAAGAACCGAGTGTCTGGCGCTGGCCTGCACACGGTGTGCCAGGAAGCAGGATGCCCGAACATCCACGAGTGCTGGGAGGACCGCGAGGCGTCCTTCCTCATCGGTGGCGATACCTGTTCGCGCCGTTGTGACTTCTGCCAGATTAAGTCTGGTCGCCCTTCCCCTCTGGATCGCGACGAGCCACGCCGTGTGGCGGAGTCCATCGCTGAGATGGGGTTGAACTACGCCACGATCACCGGCGTGACGCGCGATGACCTGGATGACGAAGGCGCATGGCTGTATGCAGAGGTGGTGCGCAAGATCCACGAGATCAACCCGCACACCGGTGTGGAGAATCTCACCCCTGACTTCTCCGGCAAGCCGGACTTGCTGAAGATCGTCTTCGATTCCCAGCCCGAGGTGTTCGCGCACAACCTGGAGACGGTTCCCCGCATCTTCAAGCGCATCCGCCCGGCGTTCCGCTACGAGCGCTCCCTCGAGGTCATCAAGGCCGCCCACGATTACGGCCTGGTGACCAAGTCCAACCTGATCCTGGGCATGGGCGAGACCGCCGAGGAAGTCCGCAGCACCATCGCTGACCTGGCTGAAGCCGGCACGGACATCCTGACGATCACCCAGTACCTGCGCCCCACCGCGATGCACCACCCCATTGAACGTTGGGTCAAGCCGGAGGAGTTCTTGGAGCACTCCGAGGCCGCCTACGATGCCGGCATCAACGCCGTCATGTCCGGCCCGTTGGTGCGTTCTTCCTACCGCGCGGGCCGTCTGTACGCGCAGGCCAAGCAGGCTCGCGGCGAGCAGATCCCGGAGAACCTCAGCCACTTGGAAAAGACGCTGGACGGCACCACTTCCCAGGAGGCATCCAGCCTGCTGGATAAGTACGGCGCGTCCAAGGAAACTCCTGTCGCTGCGCGATAGTTAAAATTTTCGGCCGTAGTTGCTGCGGCCAGCACGAAGGCCAGGGAATCGCCGACCCTGGCCTTTTTCACTGTCTCGCCCATGGCCTATTGTTAAGGGCATGGCGAAGGATATCCGCGAGAAGGAAAATAAGAAGGCCGAAAAGGCCGCGAAGCGGGCACGGGGCAAAGAAACCCGGTCCCAGATGTGGCAGGCATTCCAGCTGCAGCGCAAGCGGGATAACAAGCTCATCCCGTACATGCTGCTGGCGTTCCTGATCCCCGTGATCCTTCTGCTGCTGCTCTCCCTCGTTTTCGGCTGGTGGTGGCTGAACCTCATCGTCGGCATCATCCTGGGTGTGGCAGCGGCTCTGTTCATCTTCACCCGTCGTCTCCAGGCTGGTGTGTATGACCAGATCGAGGGAGAAGCCGGTGCTGCGGCATGGGCTCTGTCCAACCTGCGCGATGGCGTCGGAATGAAATGGAAGACGGAAACGGGCGTGGCCACGAACTCCCACATGGACGCCGTGCACCGCGTGGTGGGCACCCCCGGCGTGGTACTCGTGGGCGAGGGCACGCCGCACCGCCTGAAGCCGATGATGGCGCAGGAGCGTCGTCGTTTGGCGCGCATCGTGGGCAAGACCCCGATTTATGACGTGGTGGTGGGTGACGAAGAAGGCCAAGTGCCTGTCAAGAAGCTGCAGAACCACCTGATGCGGCTTCCGCGCAACATCAAGAAGAACGAGGTCGATGGCCTCGAGCACAAGATCTCTTCCATCACGCGTTTGAACAACCCTGCCAACGCGATGCCGAAGGGTCCTCTGCCAAAGGGCGGCCAGGTGGCGGGCATGAACCGCCGTGCGCGCCGCGCTGCTAATCGCGGCAAGCGCGGTTGATCTGGCAACTCCTCGGCACCTTATTACTGCTGAACCTCGGCGGGATTCTCACGCCGGGGCCAGATTTGTTTTTGGTGCTGCGCCTGGCATCCCGTTCGCGGCGTCATGCCATTGCGGCGGTGCTGGGCTCTCACCTGTGCCTGACGGGCTGGGTGCTGCTCACGGCCTTGGGCGCTGCGACCCTGCTGGGCCGCTACCCGTGGCTGCTGGGCTGGATTCAGGTGGCAGGCGGGCTGTGGTTGTTGTTCATGGCCCAGTCCTTGGTGCGCGCGGGGTGGCGCGAGTTTTCTTGGCGCCGACGCCATGCTGGCGTCCATCCAGACATTGACGTCAGCTCACAACTGGGGTCTGTTCGGGCGGCGTTTGCGCAGGGCTTTGCCACTAATCTGTCCAACCCCAAGGTGATTCTTTACTTCAGCGCCATCATGGCGCCGATCCTGCCGGTGGGCGCGCCGTGGTGGACTGTGGCGATGATCGTGGTGGCCGTGGTGATGGAATCTCTAGTGATCTTCTCCACCATCGCTTTGTCCGTGTCCACCTCCACTATGCGACGCAAGCTCCTCGGAGCTGGGCCGTATATCGACCTCGCGGCAGGTGCTTTCTTCAGCATCGCCGGCGTGACGCTTCTGATTGTGGGCGGCTCGGCGCTGCTCTAGCGCTTAAAAGTTAGCGAGTGCGGATGACGGCGGTGCCGGTGGCGCGATCGTGCATACCGCGCCCGTCAGTGTCCTGAATCACCGGTGGCAGCAAGAAGATGGTGAGGAACGCGCGGAATGCGGCGCGGACAATGCCCACTCGCTGGTTCGGCTCGTCCACGCGTGCCACGCCGATGCCCATGATCGCGTGGCCTGGGGACTGCGCGAACAGCAAGACGGTCACGATGCGCAGAACAACAAACAGCCCCAACGTGAGGAACGCGTTATCGCCCAGCGAGTCCGTCATCGTATTGATGAATGCCGCCATGGCGTAGCAGAGCAGCCAGTCGATGAGCAGCGCCGCCATGCGCGGGAACAATCCCGCCAAGGAACCGGGTCCACTTTGGGGCAGTCCCAAGTTCTCACCCGCGTAGGCAGAGAGATTAGTGGGATCCTCGTTTTCGCCCGGTACCAGCGGGCCTTCCAGCCAAGAGCGCTTCTCATTCATGATGATTTAGACACTAATCGCAGGCAGAACTTCTGCCTAATTTTTTTAGGTCTTCCTCCCCGCAAAAGGATGGTGTGGGGTGGGATGAAGGGCGAGCTTGGCGTCGGGAAAAAAGAACAACGATGTGCACCACATCGCGCGCCACATGTGAGCGAGGGCACCCTCCCACTCACAGAACTCACGAAAAACTTATAAGGTTGTACCTAGTGTTTCGCGTACGACGATTCGCAACAGCGAAAGTCTGGCGTGAGATATGGCCAAAAGTCGAGCCGCGCTCTGCCAAGAACGCAAGTGAGACGGCAACAAGTTAACAAAGACGAAACATTGGGTTGACCATAGAGAAACGTAAGTTCCCTAGAATAGATCCAATGAGACGCCGAACCTCCACTTTCGGCTCGACTCGTAGCAAAGTATCCCACCGCAAGGAACGGAATTAAGACAGTGTCATTCAAGACTCCTGAAGAAGTCGTTAAGTACATCAAGGACAACGACGTTGAATTCGTCGACATCCGCTTCACCGATGTGCCAGGCCAAGAGCAGCACTTCACCATCGCCGCTCACGCATTCGACGAGGATGCAATCGAAGACGGCATGGCATTCGACGGCTCTTCCATCCGCGGATTCACCTCCATCGAAGAGTCCGACATGAACCTGCTCCCGGATCTCGCCACCGCGAAAATCGATCCATTCCGCAAGGCCAAGACGCTGAACATGAAGTTCTTCGTCCACGACCCCTTCACTCGCGAGCCATTCTCCCGCGACCCACGCAACGTTGCCCGCAAGGCAGAGCAGTACCTGAACTCCACCGGAATCGCAGACACCTGCTTCTTCGGTGCAGAGGCAGAGTTCTACCTCTTCAACAACGTGCGCTACTCCACCGAGATGAACCAGGCCTTCTACGAGGTTGACTCCGAAGAGGGCTGGTGGAACCGCGGTGCCGAGACCGACCTCGACGGCACCCCAAACCTGGGCTACAAGACCCGTCCAAAGGGCGGCTACTTCCCTACCGCTCCATACGACCACTACCAGGACCTGCGCGACGAAATGTGCCGCAACCTGGGCAACGCTGGCTTCGACCTGGAGCGTGCACACCACGAGGTGGGCACCGGCGGCCAGCAGGAGATCAACTACAAGTTCAACACGCTGCTGCACGCAGCTGATGACCTGCAGTCCTTCAAGTACATCATCAAGAACACCGCATGGCAGAACGGCGTATCCGCCACCTTCATGCCAAAGCCACTGGCAGGCGACAACGGCTCCGGCATGCACGCCCACCAGTCCCTGTGGAAGGACGGCAAGCCACTGTTCCACGACGAGAACGGCTACGCCGGACTCTCCGACATGGCTCGCTACTACATTGGCGGCATCCTGGAGCACGCAGGCGCAGTGTTGGCATTCACCAACCCAACCCTGAACTCCTACCACCGCCTGGTGCCGGGCTTCGAGGCTCCAATCAACCTCGTGTACTCCCAGCGCAACCGCTCCGCAGCCGTGCGTATCCCAATCACCGGCTCCAACCCGAAGGCCAAGCGCCTGGAGTTCCGCGCTCCGGACCCATCCGGCAACCCATACTTCGGCTTCGCTGCCATGATGCTGGCCGGCCTGGACGGCATCAAGAACCGCATCGAGCCACACGCTCCAGTGGACAAGGACCTCTACGAGCTGCCTCCAGAGGAAGCAAAGTCCATCCCTCAGGCACCAACCTCCCTCGAGGCATCCCTGAAGGCACTGGAAGAGGATCACGAGTTCCTCACCGAGGGTGGCGTGTTCACCGACGACCTGATCGACGCGTACATCGGCTACAAGTACGATGCTGAGATCTCCCCGAACCGCCTGCGCCCAACCCCGCAGGAGTTCGAGATGTACTACGACTGCTAGTTTTCGGTAGTGTTTGCTGACCAGCGTGAACACTGTTTCCGCTGGTCATTGGCTTTTCTATGGTTTCCAGATTCCGTGATTTCTACCCGCTACACGACCTCGTGCGGGATTTCTGCGGGATCGTCCGGCCAATTCGGACATTAGGAAACCCCCACCGGGGAGCATGGGGGGCTCGACCGCAGTAGGGGTTTCCGTCGACAAGCCACTCGGGGGCAGTGGCCGAACACAATGCTAATCCGCGTCACGAGTCACCGCAGCGCGAGCACAGAAACGCAAAAAGTGCCCCTCCTAGACCAGCCACACGGCCAGCCCAAGAGGGGCAATATTCTTCGCTTTTCAGCACTTACACAGCACACGGGCGCGCTCTCAGCGCATAATCCGCAGGAAACTTCGGACAGCTACGGCAGGTGCTCCGCCAAACGGTCAGGCACAGTAGGGGGCACACCCTTGCGCCCATCACGATCCCACGCCATCCAGCCCGCCAACGTCTCCATCGCTAAAGTAAAAAGCGACCACAGGCGCGAATGCTCCTGCTTCAGTTCGCCATACTCCTCCTCTAGCCTCGTCAGCCTGGTCTTATGATCTTTCAACGCAGAATCCTGCGACCCGACCTGCTGCTGCAGCTTCTCAATCTCATGCTTAGCTGCCCCCACCTCGCGCTGATATACAACCTCCATCCGGTCGAAAAGTCTATCCCACTCTTCGCCGCGGTTTGTCAGCTCTGCGGAATCACGGTTGGCCTTGGCCCCAACTTTCGCGCCGAACCAGCCGAACACTGCAGTGAGAGCCACACCCACGAATGCGAATAGGGCTGTGAGCCAATCCATGCGCTACCCCCTTGGATGCTTAATCGCGATCTCTTCTCGCTGGCCACGGCCAAAAGCCCACAAAGACAAGGCAAGGATCGTGATGTAGCTGATTGCTGACACCCACGCCCGGGGTGCGTCACCTGTCATGGTGCCGCCGATGAAGCTAAAAGCCCACGCAGTGTGTAGTCCGACCGTGATGCCCACCGCAGCGGGCTGCAAGCGAGGCGCGAAGCATGACGCGAGCGCGAGTACACCGCCCGCGATCCATACCCATGCCCACAGCGTGGGCTGCAGCAGCCCTTCTAGCCAGTGCGCCGGATCTCGATCAGGATTCACGAACGGGCGCAGATATGAGATGCCGCGCGCGATCGTGGCCACTGCCAGAATGAGTAGCCCCATCGCGTCAGATCGGGCGAAGCGCGCCACGCGACTCCGCTCCACGACTTACTCCCCCGCCCGGTGTTGGCCGGTGTGTTCGTCGTCTGTTTCGTGGCGTGGATCATCGGGGTTAGCGGTGGGGATGCCTGCGAGTTCTGCAGCCTGCGCGCCGTGGACGAGACCATCAGACTGTGGGGAAGTGGCAGCGACCGCGCTAGGCGTACCAGGTTGGCCCGCACCAGCGGAAGCGATGGAGGTCAGCACAGACAGGACAGTGGCAGTCAGGGCGATACCGAGAATTTCAGCCCATCCCAACTCCCACACAGGCACAGCCGCGCCCGCACCAATCGCAGCGATGAGTGACTGCGCAAGGGTCTTTACAGCGCGCTCGAGGGTTTCCATCCAAAAGGTCTTAGTTCGCATTACTTGCTCTCCTTAAGTTCGTTGATCTGGGTTTTCATTTCCTGCTGCTCAGTGATGAGCAGCGCCAGCATTTCCGGGATCGTGGCGTTATCGCCCTTCTTCGCCCGGAGGTTCTTCACCAGCTGGCTGACTGACCAGCCGGGGTACTGGCCCGCGTCTCGCCCGCCAGTGATCTGCTGGCGAACATCTTTCAGGTCTGAGACCACAGGGCCGAAGTAGCCCTTGATGAATTCGACAAAGTATTTTGCTGTGAGCATTGCTTCCTCTTCCTTCTGTGCCTGCTTGTTGCCGTTCATGGCATCCCGGACGTAGCCGAGGTATATGTCCCACGGGAATCCAGCGCCGGGGTCTACGTGGTCGGTTTCGCCCCACGCTTGCGCTGTTTCGATGTGTCCGAAGAATCCCTTTTTGCCTGCGCGGAGATCGGCGGCGGTGAGTTTGACCACGGGAATGCCATACTTTTTCGCCCACGCTGCATCGCGTGCCGCTGCGTCGCGGAGCATCTTGTCCTGCTTGAGCCAGTCCACCCGCGTTTCGGTTCCCCACATGACGAAGCTTCGGTGGAGGTGACGTGCGTTAGAGGTGGGGCCTGCAGCCCACACCAGCCAATCGTCGGTGTTTTCGGTGAGATGCTTCGGTGTGGTGTCTGAGAGTTCGTGGTAGGAACCAGACTGAGTATTGATCTGGTAGGTCGCCACATTCTCCGCCGGTGTGCCAGGCGCGTTGACCGTGACGTGGATGCAGATGCCGGTTATCGCAGAGTTAGGCCGGGGTGATCCGAAGGTGAACCTCCGAGTCCAGTCCAGGACTGCGCCTACAGCGGCGCGCACCGCAGGCTTGGCAGGGACCGGAGTGGCTTTGGGCTTCTCGCCCGGCCATACTGCGCCCTTGAGCATCGTCATTGGGTCGAGCCGGTTGGGGCCGGGTGGCACCCATGTGTACCTGTGCCACTCGAGATGCAGGTGAGGAGCCACCCCGCCGTTCGTATTGCTGTCCGGGTTGATCCGCCCGATCCGCTGCCCCTCGCTGACCGATTGACCAAGCTTCACTTCCGGGATCACGTGGCCGTAGATCGTCTCACCGCCACCATTACTCGCGGGGTGGTCGATTCCGATCCACTGTCCGAAACCGCTGGCCGGGCCGACGCGGGCGACCGTGCCAGACTTCACCGCGAAGATCGGGTGACCACCAGACCCGCCATCCTTACCGAAGTCGGTTCCCCAGTGCGTGGTGCCCCAGCGTGCGCCGAAGCCGCTGGTAACCACGAAACCTTTCGCCACTGGCATTGTGACCATGTGAGCCTCCTTTGAGCATAGAAAAACCCCGACCATTTTTCTGATCGGGGTGAGTGGTTCTTGTTTAGTTCAGTAATGCCTGCCTGCGGTCTTGCACACATCGAAGGCATCTCCGCCAGTCATTCCGGGGGCCGTAGTAGCGGGTGTTTTCTTCCGTGAACTCGTGCCCATTATCGCAATGAGTTTTATTTCCTTCGTTGTGGCGTCCCATGCGCTTAATATCTAAGCGGTTTTCCGAGACCGTGTCCCACCGAAGATTCTCCAAACGGTTGTCCTCGCGGTTGCCGTTGTTATGACAGGCTTCTGTGCCTTCCGGGCGCGGCCCTACGAAGGCTTCAAGCACGAGTTGATGGACGTACCGGCGTTGTTTTCGCGGTTTGGATTTGAGGTTCACGTAGACATAGCCATTGGGTTTCACGTGCTGTCCGTGGATTGTTCCCTTTTTGCGCCACGGTCTGCCGTTCTTATCGAGGCGATCAATGTCTTTGCTGCGAACTCGCCCGTGGTTTGAGACTTGATATGTTTCTTCCCATCCGGGGATGTCGCGCCATTGTTCTGCTTGGGTAGGATTCACCCTAGCCACCTCCTACTGGTTTAGGTTGTGTGGTTAGCCCTCGGTTTGTGTTGGTAGCACTTGCCGAGGGCGTTTCTTATTGTCCATCTTAGCGGATAACGTCGGCCAACCAAACAGGATCACCGCGCCAATTGGGTGTTGGTGTGATTGTCATAGTGCCCTCCTTTGGGCATGAAAAAAGACCCCGTGTGTGGGGTCTTAGGTGGGTTAGTTCCTCAGTATTCAAGCGCTCCCCTTTATCCATATGGGGTGACTGTGATAGTCGCTGTGTCCACCGTGTAGTTACGGGATGAACCTCGGGTGTTGATGACGATGTTGTACTCCCCTGCGGGAAGGGTAGCGCTGATTGAAAGGAATCGAGCATTCCCGATCCGATACTCGTCTGGGCTGCCACTCGTGGGGTAAGCCGCGAGGCTTGCGCCGAAGCGTGTCTCGCCCCACACCCCGCCTGACGGGGGACGCACCTCAATGGACGGGGCTGGCGCGGCCCAGCGTGACGTGTCCCCTGCCCCCTCCTTGAATCCTGTCAGGTTCGCAGACACGATTGACGGGCGATTCAGAACCACCGTGTGGATTGTCTTATCCGTGCCAGTGAAACTGCCGACAGGGACGGTTTTTATATCGCCCCCACCTAGCCGCCCCACTAGCTGCGTTGTTATAGCCATGACTAAACCCCCGTTATCTTTGATAGTTCCATCGTGGACGTGTTGAGCCACCAGTCGCCCACAACCGCGCCCGCGATAGTGGCAGGTGGCGCACCAGCACCAGAGAACAACGCAGGACGCGCATTCACCGCCGTAGTCGCAGCCTTACCATCCAACGCAGACTGCAAACCCGTCACCTGCTCAACCTTATGAGTATGCGACACGGGAGCCGCGCCAACACTCGCCGCGTCAAGATTCACCGTGCCCGTCTGGCCATTCACCGACTGAACCGGAGCATCCGGGGAAACAAGCTTCACCCACGATGCAAACGTGGATGGCGCGCCGTTACCGAGCATGTACGTGCCCTTATCAACACCAGAAGAAATGACAACAACGTCACCCTCCTGCGCGTCCACAGCAAGCAGCGCAGCGCGATCAGCCGCCAAACTAGGCTTCGTCAACGCAACAGCAGGGAGCTGCGACGTGGGCACCTGACCACCCACCAAATCAGCCTTGCTAGCCAACTTAGGGACAGTAGGGGCATCCGCAGTGCCGCCAAGATCACCCGCCAACAGCACCTTGCCCTTAGTAGACGCAGTAGCATCCGGGATGCCACTAGAAGCAGTCTCCGCCGCCTCAGCAGCAGAAGCAGCAGCGCGATCCGCCTCAGTCTGAGCACGATCCCCCTGGGTCTGCGCCGCATGCGCATGAGTCTGCGCGCTGCCCGCAAAAGCTTCAGCAGAATCACGCGCGTCAACAGCAACCGACGCAGAATCAGCAGCGCTGGTAGCAGAAGATTCAGCCGCCGTCTCCGAACCTTGAGCGTTAACCTCAGACTCGCCAGCAGCAGACGCGGACGCAGCAGCACCAACCTCAGACTCGCCAGCAGCCGCAGCACTAGCCGCCGCACTCGTCTCAGAATCCTTAGCCTTACCCTCCGCATCCTTAGCGACAGACGCACTCAGCGAAGCCTCACCAGCCTTACTAGTAGCAGTGCCCGCGCTAGCTTGTGCCGCCTGCGCCTGTGTCTGCGCTCCACCGGCATACGCCTGAGCGGAATCGCGAGCATCAGCAGAAGCCGCAGCGGACGATGCCGCGCTAGTCTCTGACTGTTTCGCCGCCGTCTCACTAGCCTTAGCTGCATCCTCGCTAGCCTTAGCAGCCGTAGCAGACGTGCCAGCAGCAGCACTGTCAGATGCAGCATCACTAGCACTACCAGCAGCAGCGTCCTCACTAGCCTTAGCAGCATCCTCGGACACCTTAGCTGCCTGGGCACTAGCATCAGCCTCGCCCGCCTTAGCCACCGCCACAGACTCCGAACCAGCCGCAGCACTAGCACTAGCCCCCGCCGCCGCAGCATCCTCGCTAGATGATTCCGTCCACGCCTTAATCTGCTCAGCAGACCCCAACACCGACGTAATACGACGCGCCTCATCCACCAGACGAGTAACAGCGGAAACGACGGGTTCGTCGTACTGGAAAACATTCTCCAGCAGGGCACGTAAACTCACTGGTTCGTCTTGTCGAGGGACAGCCACTTCAATGGGGTTAGTGTCTACTGAAGTCCCACACCGGAACTGCACTAAGGCCTGGCCTGGGTCGACCTCTACCTCCGCTACTCCCGACACCAGTGGAACGACCTGCTCTCGCGGGACGAGCACCTGGTCCAGGTTCGTGTCCGACCCACGAATCCGCTTGGTACGGAAAATAATCTTGTCGCCATACTCCGGCGCGCGTCCAAGAACGTCCGCAACCTTGATCTGAACGAGTGTCATCAATCCTCCTTAAAAGGGCACTAAAAAAGCCCCCGCAAGGAGGGCAAATAGAACAAGCAGAAAACCGGACTAGCCAGACGGTTCATCCTCGTCAGGCACCGTATTTTGGCCGGAGTTAATAGACCGGTTGTCGTACTTCACCGCAGACAAGAACGTGAACATGTCCCCGCCATCCCACCAGCGCCACCGGCCAGACCAGACCTCCACGCGCACCTTATAACCAGGTTCGTCCACTACCAAGGGGCGACCACCATAAATAGATTCAGTACCAGTGCCCGGCCATGCGTCATACCGAGAACGCAAAAATATCGACCCGTCTGGTCTTTCGACAATAATATCCATCAGCGCACCGTCAGCCCCTGCGAAACCAGTGCCGCGCGCGCGAACCATCGCATCCAAACGCCACGCGCCAGCCTCAAGAAGTCGGATACCGTCACCGTAAATCTCCGCACCTTTAGCAGGGCCATACTGCCGGTTGAACGGCAACCTGCGCGTGCCGCCACTGCCCCACGCCGCGTTGATGTTCAGCGACTGGTAAGCCATGCAGAAACCACGCACACCGTCGAGCAGCTGCACGCGATCATTCAGCAAAATCTGCCCGCCAACCAACGACACATTGGACGACGAAACCGGAGTCCAGTTACTCATCACCGACGCGCCGAAAAAATTGACCACGCCCGCCAGCAGGTTTAGCTGGTTCTTCTTGAACTTCCCAAACAGGTCAACAGCAGGTTGCTGGAGCTGCTTTTTAATAGCAGCCTCGTTGAGATTCTGCAGCTCCTTTATCCCGCTTACGGTCTGCGCGCCTTCTGGGGTGTATCCGTCTGGTGTGGTCATCCGCTAGTCCCCTTCCGCCTATCAAGCGCGGCTTGCACCGCCTCCGCCTCCGCATCACTGATCTGCGACAAGTCCACCGCAGGGACCAGCGCGTCGTCGTCGTCCTCCACTGGGATGATGCGGGTGTTCGCAGCCATGAAGTTTGAAGTTTCAGCCTGCGCATACTTATGCGTCTGCAGCTCCGGATGGTGGCGGAACCCAAACTTGTACAGGTGCTCCGAGATGTACGGGATGGCCGTCAACGGCAACACCAGGGGACGACCGTCAGCACTGATCGGCACTGGAGTCAACGCCCAGGCCACATGCTGCTGTGGATCGTCCATATCGGCTTTTGACTGGTCAAGGATAGGCATTATTTGGTCACTCCTAGGTTACTTAGCATCTCAAAGAACTGGCGGGACTGGATCAGAAGGCGTTCAAGCGGAGCCTGATCAACCCGTGGATCACCGACCGTCACCTTCATGACAGCCGCTGTGTCACGAGACCAGCCCAGATCAATCGCCTGCACCTGCTCCACCATTACCCGGCCGCCCGGGACTCCCTGCAGCTGAACGCCGATACGGTCGCCTAGCCAAAAGTGTCCCAGCCCCTGCTCGCCAGGAAGGTACGGACCACCGTCCCCGATGTTGATCTCGTGTTTTACCCGGGAACGGGTGTCCCAGAATCCCTGACGGAAAGCCATGATTCCAGACAGCGACCAAGCAGATTCCGCGCCCTCCACGCGCTCCTCGTGGTAATACGACCACCCAGAACGTCGAGTACGCAGCGGAGACTTGATCGAACCAAAAGCCAGGAACACGTCCTCGTACAAGGGTTTCAGCGCAGTGTCCGCGAGATCGCCCGCAGTAGGCACCAGGAACGTCGACCCAATGATGTTACCCGCGAGTTTGATCGACAGGCTGATGGCTTCGTTCACTCCAGGGGCAGACTTACCGCCCACGGTGATCTGCGCTGCAGTCGCGGGTTCATGAGTCCATGACCCTGATCCGATCTGCGAGTATTGCCCGTCTCGAAAAACAACCCAGGGCTGGGACGGTTTCGTCCCTAACCACTTCGACACGGAATACTCCGCGGGCTCCAACGGGTTCTGTACTGTGTTGACGATGCCGTCCACCAGGTTGTCCGCGTAGCTGGTGAAAGTGCGTGCCAGGCCTCCGAAAATGGTGCCGCCGAACGCCGTCTGGTCGAACACGCCCGACTTGTCCACGATGTCCACGATCAGCTGCCCGTTACGCAACGGCGTGATCCAGCCCTTCGGTCGGGGGTCACCGTGCAACCACCTGCGCGTGGTGATCATTAGCCCCGCGTTCTCCAGGATGGGACGAGCCAGCTCCATGAACGTTTTCATTCGGGAATCGATGATGCACCATTCCGAGTCGTCCATAATAAGCGAATCTGGCTGCACCGCAATCGACCAGTCCCAGGGAATGATGCCCTCGAACCAAGTGCGCGGATCAAGGGGATCATCAGGCAGCTGCCAGAAGTTCCCGTTCAGGCGCAGGAGGTTCAGGAACAGGGCGAGCTTCAGCATATACCGGGACGGACCAGCCAGAACAAAACTCTTGGGGAACTGGACACCAGCCGGGAGGAAGGGGTTTGGCCAGACCAAGATCTTCTCCAACTCCTGGATGTCGTCCAGGAAGTTGATCTCAACCTTGCGCGACCCATCTTCCTCACGGGACAGCTTCACCGACTGCATCCGACCTGACCACCGCGCCCCGTTTTTGTCCACAGTTACGTGGATGTTCTCGGTGTCGCGCCGGTTCACATCGACCGCCCACTTAGCCAGGTGATGATCTAGGGGGAGTGTGATGCGCCCTGCTCCCACGTCGTTGAGCTTCCACTGGAACGATGCATCAATCTCGCCGGCGACTCGACCACGGGGATTCCAATCGCCGTCATACAGCATCACTTCTGGCTGTGCGAGGCGCTTCGCGGCACGCGCCATCCGCTGATTCAGCGACGCGAAGAAAATCCGGTCAGACATCTCCGCGAAGCTCTGACGCGGATCGATTGTTGGTGCCGTCACGGCCTACCTCCTAGAATTCTTCAAGACCCCACGGCCTCGACCACTGCTGAACCATCCGCACCTGCACGCCCGCGCCCGGCATCTGAGCGACGCTCCCCCACGTCTGCGCGATGAGATTCCCGATCGTCTGCCGGGTGAGAAACTTGACCACACCTTGAATCCAGTCCACGGTCTGACCCCAGATCGGACCTGCCCAGGACAGCGCTGAACGAATGGCCGAATCGATCTCCTGCGCCATCCGATCCACCGACCACGTAAGGAAAGTGTCCTGGCCCACGGCCTGCAGCACCTTGGTGAGCTCCACGGCAACCTTCGCTAGAAACTCCGTCGGTACCGCGAACGGGATCTGGAACGTCCGCCACAGATCAGGCAACCACGGCACTGGATTGACCATCACCGGAAGTTCCGTCGGTGGCGTCCACGGCGGGATTGGGTAAGTGAAGAACTGACCGTTCATCCGCGCCCACCACTGAGGACCCTCCGGCAAGACAAGACGCTGGATATCCTCGACCGCCTGCTCGATGATGCTGTTCGGCTCATCTTGGATCGCCACGACCTGCTCCACCATCGGATCCGTGTCCACCACGACATGCGTGCGGTAGTCCTGGAACGGCAGGGTGAGCTGCCGCGCCTGGTGCTCATACCCGGGGTAGCCACGCCGATCCTCGAACGAGTAGTCCGGCAGGATCATCGACGCGGGGCCAGTGACCACCCAGCGGAGCCACATCGGCATATCCGTGGGATTCGTCACTGTGACGTTACCCGTATAGTTCAGCCCGTCGAAAATCCATTCGTCCGTAGATGATTCCGACTCCCACAGCGGGTTGCCCGCCTTGAGTGTCATCAGCACAGACGCACGGCCTTGGACATGACCACCGAGCTGACCCAGTTGCATTTCCGGCGTGCCGGTCATGCGAGCCTTCAAGGATCGACTACCTGAATCGGTCGTGACCGTGATCGTGCAATCTTCGAAATACGACCACGCGCGACGCCAACGGGAATCTGCCGTCTGCCAATCACGAAACTCAGAATCAAGAATCGTCACCGGCAAGGTGATGTCCCGCGCATCGAACTTCGCCGCTTGGAAATCGCCACCAACTTGATTCGCCGCCGATCGCCACACAGTAGAAACTGGCGTATCCAGTAGACCCACATGATTAGGGTCCAGCCAGACTCCCTCAGTACCCGCACCGTGACCGGAGATGGTGAAGTGCTCACCATGAACTCCGGTGACCTCTACGAGAACCTTGGATTCTTCGGGCATGCGAAAACACCCACCTTCCTATGTGGTTTCTAATTGATCAGGGTTTAGCGATGAGCGCCGAAGCCTGCAAGCTCACGAGCCTGCAGATGCTTCACTGCTTCATATGCTTGCCCCATCGATTGCACAACGATCTGATACGTCGTGCCATCACCCGTGGTCTGGGTAGACACCGGCTGAGTCGTGGTCGTGGAATCCGGCGCAGACACATCACCAGCGCCGGCGGTAGCGTCCGCTGGAACAACCGCCGCAGCGGAAGTATCCGCGGGCTCCGGATCCTTGCCCTGAGCAAGCGGAGCTAGCGTGTCGAGAATCGCCGAACCCGCCGCACCCACTGGACCTGGAGCTGCAGCGTTCAGCGCCGCCTTGCCAGCAGCGATACCGGCAGGGGACAATTGTCCCAGCAAATCCTGGCCGGAGTTGTACCAGCCAGGCAGTTCAGTCGGAGCACCAAACACGCCAAGCGCGTCATCGATCTGCCCCTTCAACATACCCTCACCAGCAGTCTGCATGGTGCCGCGCACGTCAAACTTCGGCTGCGCGTCCCCACCAGTCGTGCCAGTGCTAGTGGTGGTTGAGCTGCTGCTATCGGTTGCAGAAGTTGATCCCGCAGCCGCAGCAGCTGAACCCTCCGTGGACGTGTCTGCAGACTTCGCCGCATCAGCGTTAGCCTTCTCGACTCCGTTGGCAAACGTTTCCGCCGCCACGATCATCCGCTCCGCCGCAGCGTTCACATCGCCGTTGAAGCTGATGTTGCCCTTCAGGACTTGCCACTGGGAGTGCGAGAACACCGGTTCCGGCTTGCCCGACTCGTTGTGAGCCTGGGTGAGACCAGGCTGCAACCAGCCGCCTGAATCGTAGCCATCCCGGGTTGGCCAGATGTTCCCTGGTCCACCATAGGCGTGCTTCGTCCAGGCCACACCTGCAGTCAGGTTAGCAAGCGGATCCAGGTGGTTGCGTGGCAACCCAGCGAACGCGTTGGGGTACGCGTTGTACATGGAGTCGAACGTGGTCGGAATAACCTGCAGCAAACCACCTGACGGGTTGCCCGCCGCAGCGTTCGAGTCCCAATTATTGATAATATTTGGGTCGCCACCAGACTCAATATCGATCTGCTGAAGCGTGATATCGATGTAGTCATCCGGGTTATATCCGTGCCGCTGCAGGGCTTCACGCGCAAGCCCCCGCCACTGTTCAGCTCCGCCACCGTTGTACGGTCCAGCTTCGCCTGAACTGCCACCGCCTGGAATCTTGGACGAGATCCAGTTCCAGGTTTTATCGGTGATCGTCTCGAAGGCGTTCTTCGGAATGCCGCCGACCATGCCCGGGTACTCCGGGATGTTTTCCTTGATCGGGTTGATAATCCCGTCCCAGATCTTTCGGATGGTGTTTCGGAGGAGGCCACCACCACCGTTCGCACCGCCGCTGGACGAACCGCCTTCGAACACCCCGCCGCCGAACGGTAGGGTGGGTGGAGTGTCCATAGCCCAGTGCACGTGGTTGTCGTGCGGACCAGCTCCGGCGTAGAAGCCCCAGGAGCCACCGCCACCACCAACGAACTGACCATTCTTGATCTGTCGGTCGAACCCTGGGTACTCGTGGATAAGCTCCAGCGATCCCGGGTAGGTGTCCGCGATGTCGTTAGCTAGGGCGATCATCTCCGGAGTGTTACCCGTGCCGTTAGAGAAATCGCCCGCCAGTCCCGCCTCATGGTTGCCGCCGCCTGGGCGGTAGCCGGAGAACACTGGGACGAGCATTGGGTATTTCTGCCCAATGATGTCCTCCATGGCTCCGACCACGCCACCTTCAGCGAACCGCATGACTCCGCCGAATGCGTGGCGGTGTTCCTGCGCGATCTTCTGGTTGTCTCGTGATGGGGAGTTGAGGTTTCCGCTGCGGGCTGCAGCGTTCATCTGCTCCACGGCACGAGGACCACCGACTGCGCGCGTCCACTCGGGACGCATAATCGCCTCACCGCCTGACAGGTGGAGGTTTCCGCCTGTTGGGGAGGTGAAATGGTGCACGTCCTTGCCCGGGGTGTAACCTGGCATCACGCCACCGGAGGCGAACGTCAGGTCGACCTTCGGGAGGGGTTCCAAACCGATGAAGTCCGCGATGTTATCCCAGATCTTCTTGATGCCCTCGTTGTAGACGGTGTCGACCACCCAGCGAATAGGAGCGCTGGTTTTGTCCTTGATCGTCTCCCACGTCTTGCCAATAGCGTCGACTGCAGTGCGGAACCAGCCCTGCAGGGTGTCCAGGGCGGAACCCAACCCATCGAACACAGGCTGGATGACGTTGTCCTTCACCCACTGGATACCCGTGCCCATATCCCGCCAACGGTCGCCAATCCAGCCTAAAATCGGGCTGAACACGTTCGTCCAGAGCCAGTTCACACCCGCGCTGATAGCGTCGAAAGTTGGCTTGAGAATGGTGTCCCAGACGAACTTCATCCCGTTTAGCAGGGCACCCCAACCAGCCCTAATGAACCCGAACACTGGCATCAGGACATTCATCCACAGCCAGTTTGCTGCGAACTGCATCGCGTCCCAGGTCGGTTTCAGCACCGATTCCCACATGAACTTCATGCCAGACAGCAACATCTGCCACCCCGCCTGGATCCAACCGAACACCGGCATTAAAACACCGTTCCAAAGGAACATCGCACCGGCCTTCATCGCGTCCCACGCAGGCTTGATTAGGTTGTTCCAGCCCCACATGAATACGGCAGAAAGCATCTGCCATGCCAAGTAGACCGGAGTGACCAAAATGGTCAGGACGACTGTCGCGAGAGCCCTCGCGCCCAACATGAACCCGTCCAGAACAGGCTTAATAAACCCCGTCCAGGCAGTCTGCATGCCGTTGTACAGGAAGTCCCAGCCAGTTTTGATCATGTTCCAGGCGTTGACTGCCTGGTCGCCGATCCAGGAGAACACTGGTCCTAGTGTGTCCTTGAGCCACGTCCACGCCTGGGAGAGCTTGTCCATGAAACCCTGCCAGATCTTCTTGCCCGTCTCCGTCTTCGTGAAAAACAGGGTCAGACCAGTAACGACACCGACCAGCGCTGCAGCCACCCACGTCAGTGGGTTCATCAAAAGCGTGGCGTTAAACAACGCGGTCTGACCAGTCGCGATAGCAGACACCACGCGATAGGCACCTATCGCCGCCGTCCAAGCCTTCTGGGCGAGAGCCACGCCACCGATCACACCAGCCAGTGCTCCCAGGCCACCGACCACGGGACCAAGCCACGTGCCGTTGTCCTTTGCCCACTGGGTTATTGGCTGCACCGAGTCCCATAGAGCCATGAAGCCTTTACCAGCCAGATCCAGAACCGTGCCCTTCAGCATGTTCAGTCGACCGTCGAGGCTGCCCGCGACAGTGTCCGAAAGCTCCTGCGAGGAACCCTGAAACCCCTGCATCTCGCTGCCAGCCGTGGACAATCCCTGCAGGAACTGCGGAATCTGATCCACCGACAGATCCTCCAACGGAGTACCAAACAGGGCGATAGCCGTGTTTGCCCGCTTCGCTGGATCTTCGATACCCAAAATCGCCTGCGCCGTCTGATTCAACGCATCCCGAGCTGGAGCACCACCCTCAGCCAACTTCGACGCCATATCCTCAGCCGACAGACCGACCGACTCGTATGCCGCGACACTCGCCGCAGACATATCCGAGCCACGAATCGTGAACTCCTTCAGAGCATCACCAGTTTTATCCAGCGCCCACTTACCATTCTGTGCCTGGGCAACGAGCATGCCGAAGGCCTCTTGACCAGAGAACCCGAGTGCCCGGAAATTCGTGCCATACTCATTAATGATCTCCGGCATTTCGCCGCGCATCTGCGCAGGCACCCGCTGCATAGAGGTGACCATCAAGTCAGCAGCGTCTTCCACATCTGCGGCCAGACCGTTCTTCACCAGCTGCCCAGCGGTCTGCGTCGCCTCCGCCATGTCCACCTCGAACGTGCGGGTGAAGGCCAGGAAGTTGTCGGACAGCTGGGCTGCAGTCTGTTCGCCCTCATATCCGAGGTAGCCGAACTGGGACTGCAGGGAACCGACTGCAGTAGCCGCCTCATGCGCGTCACCAGCCACTCCACCACGGAGAACCTGACCAATTTCCGAACCCACCATCTGCGCAGTTTCGCCGGTAAACCCCAACTGGTTGTTAACGTTTGAAATTTCGTTGGACACCGACCAGCCAGACGAGATAGACGCACCAGCACCGACCAGCGCACCGAGCTGGAACGCCGCGCCCTTCGCAGCCTGGGCCATCTTCGACAAGCCACCCTCAGACTGCGCGGACTCGCGCCCAACCTTCTTCGTCGCCTCGGCTGCCTGCTCTTCGGAACGCGCTAAATCATCCGTTGTAGCCTTCAAGCGCAGGGACTTCGCCCGCACCTGATCGTTCGCGCTAGCCAGCTCCGCCCGCGCCTTAGCGCTTCGGCCTACAGCATCCGCCACGCGCTGATCAGCAGTGACAGACTGCTTCTTCGCAGCCTCCAGGTCACGTTCAGCCTTGGCAGTCTCCTTAGTACTCGCACCGTAGAGATCGCGCGCGTCCATGAGCCTCTGCTCAGCATCCGCGACCTGCTTCGCCCGCTCCTTAGACTTCGCACGCGCCTCATCAATCTGCAGCTCTGCGGTACGCGCCTTGGCCAGCGCCGTGCCCGCGTTTGTCTTCGCCGTCGCGAGCATGTCCTCCGCACGAGCCAAAGACACAGCCGTAGCACGCCCACCCTCACGAACCGCAGAAATATCCTGTTCCGCACGCGAAACCCTAGCGCCAGCATCAGCCTGCTTATTCTTCGCAGTCTCCAACACCTGCTCCGCACGAGCCAGCTGAGACGCCGAAGCCTGACCAGACTTCCGCAAGGCCTCCAACTTCGCCTCGGCCGAGATCACATCAGCCGCAGCAACGGCCTCCGCCTTACGCGCCTGGCCCAACTTCGAACTGATCTTCTCGATCTGAGAAGCCTGCGACGCCAACCCATCAGCCGCCGCCTTTCCCGCGGCCCGGCCACCAGCAACAAACTCATCAGACATCGCCTTCGAACCCTTGGACGCAGCGCCAGACGCAGACTTGATCACATCAGCGACAAAGCCCTTCATCTGGGCATTAACCGGTACCCAAACCTGTCCGTTACCAGCCATAGATAAACTACCTCCAAACGCCCGAAGGCGAGCGGAAACCTAGAGATTGTCGAGGTAATCCAACACCTCGTTACCGTCCCTGTGCTTCCACCCGCCGAGCTTGTTCTTTTCCTTGGACTTCCACGGGTACTTCGGCATCTTCTCGAAGATGTCCGTTCCCTTTTTCAGCCCCTTATTCGCCTCAACGACCATTGCCCATGTCATTTGCCATATGAGCTGGTCGCGATTCGTCCACTCGTGCCCATCCGTGTGATGCCACCTCGCCGGGTTATCCCCCGGAAGGTTGTCAATCATCACGCGGAGCTTCCGCAGAGTGATCTCGCCACGGTGGAACGCCCCCATCACATCCCACCCATAGGCGAGTTCTAGCCCCGCTTCCGCTTGTTCCCAGCCGCCGCACGACGCTGCGAGCGATTCCGCGCTAAAGGGCGGCCACTGTTATCCGTATCCTGCTGAGACTTCAAGTACTCATTGAACTGCAGCATGAAGAGGTTCGAGGAACCCTGGACCTCGATCGTCTTGCCGTTATCCAGCTCAATCTTGGTCTTCGTTCCAACAAACTCTTCGTACTGGTCATCGCCCATGTAGAAGCTCACGATGTCGATCTCGTGCTCCAGATCAGCGAGTTCGTCCTTGTCATCGTCAGTCAGCATCATGGGGTCGCGGAAAGTGAACGTCTTTCCGCCGAATTCAAAGGGCACGCGATCGCCGGAAACTCCGGTAGCCTCAGCGCGCTGCTTCAGTAGGGCGTTCAAATCGTAGGTCATGGCAGATCCTTTCAAAAGATGTGTGTAGGCAGGTCAGGAATGAAAAACGGGGAGGCCCACGGGCGACCTGCCAAGATTCCCGTGGGCCATTGGGTTACGCAGCGACGGTGATGGACAGCTGCTTGGTTGCCACAGCGGACTTGGAGTCCATGACCTCGACCGTGAAGGTAGAGGTGCCTGCGGTGGTTGGGGTGCCGGTGATGGCACCTGCGGTGGACAACGTGAGTCCTGCAGGCAAGGTGCCTGTGGATACGCGCCAGGTGTACGGGGTGCTGCCACCGGACGCGGCCAAGGTGGCGTTGTACGCGGTGGACTTCGTGGCGCCGGCCAGAGTGCTGGTGGACACGGCGAGGGTGGAGCCGAAGGTGCCCTCATCTCCGGTCGCGCCGGTGCCGTCCCAGTTGTTGGTGAAACGCCAGATCGCGGACTTGCCCGCAACATCGGTGTCGTTCGCGTACTCATCAGCACCCGCTGGGTACGCGGTCACAGTGCACTCCAGCGCAATTGCTTCATCAGACTTGAAGACGATGGAACCGCGCTCAGTCAGCTGAGCCACGGGTAGCACCAGCTTCATGGCCTGATCGCCGTCGACAACGTCAACAACAAACTGCTGACGGTCGAACTTCGGCTTGCCTCCCACGCCGATGGACCAGGAACCATCCTCTTCGTCTAGGGCAACCTCGGAGCCGAAGAAGAACGCCGCGTTGTCCTTACCGAAGTCCCACAGGGTGAACTTCACGCTGGTAACGGACTTGGTGATGTCACGACGGATCGCCGCAACCTCCTGCCAAGGGATGTACTCGTTAGCGTCCTCATCGAAGGACACCTCAACACCGTCGGCGGAAATGTAGCCGATATTGCGGTGCAGGTCGGTGTTGTACTTGGTCTTCATCTTCGGGACAGGCGCGCCAATCTTGGCGGTGCGTACTGCACCGGTAATGCCGACGCGCAGCGCGGCGGCGCGGAAGCCCTCGAGGGTCTTCTGTTCAGTCATTTTTTGACCTCCAAGTCAAAAGTTTTTGGGTATGAAAAATCCCCCACCCTCCCGGTGGAGGAAATGGGGGTCAAAATGTTGGTGACGTTAGCCCGCTATTCTGTACGAGCAATCACCAGATATTCGCCGCCGACGCGACGAACCGTTTGATTGAAATCAGGACGGGTATGGAACGTGGACGCGGGTTTCACCTGGGTGACCCCCACATCCAAATTTGGCAACGCTTTCATGATCTGATCCACGTGCTCTCGAATGGGGCGAGTTTGAGCTCGCGACCTGCCGAGCACATCAATATCCACCCCGAGAGTGCGAAGCTCCGGCCCATCGGACTGCCACGGAAGCAGCTTCGACGCGCCAGGCACCTCATCGACCACGACCATCGGTAAATTCTCGTCCAACTCATCTGGCATCGGGAGAACGTCAGCGACCCACACATCAAGACGCGCGGCCAGCTCCCGAATCACAACACGGAGTACATCCACATCAGCCATCAGTCACCTCCCGCCGCACGCCGAAGTGTGCGCAACCTGCGCATCTCCGCGTTGCCATACTCACCGTCCACATCGTCTGAAACGACGTTGTACGAGACACGGCCCGACGGAACGCCCACCCGTTCCACACGGATGTTCGCGTCCCGCCCTTCCGCAGTCGAAAGCCGTCGTGCCTTCTGCGCGATCTTCACAGCCTGGTCATGCACCGCAGCTTCAACCTGCGGCGTAGCCATCACCTGCTGGAAAAGCGCATCACCATCAATCCGAACGCTCATCCAAGCCACCTCTTCACTGTGAACTCTGTATGCGCCAGCCGTGAAGGAGTAGGCCATTGGCCTACCTCCCCCACCACCTGCAGCACTCCATCAATACCGTCCACGAAAACGCCATCAGACGGTTTGATATTCGTGATCGGTTGGCCCCGGCGCGAGATGATCCGCCATGCGGTCTCCACCGCTTCGCGGGTGCCACTGTCGGTATTCTCCACCAGGGAAATCGGCTGGCACTCCACCAGGAATGCCCCATCAGCTATCTGGGCGCCCTGCTTAATGTCCAAGGTCACACGGCTGGACTTGCCCGGCGCGTACGGATCCTGAACCTTCGCAGGCTTCACCACACGGAGACGTTGATCCCACATTATTGAGGCCACCTCTCCGGCCATCTCGGAGGACAAGGAAACTCCCCCTCCGGGATACCCGAACCTGGCAAGCCAAGGTCGGCGCGCTGGCTCGGGGTCAGCTTCACGCCACCCCACGCCACCGAATCGACATCAGCGAAAGAATACGATTCCGATACCTGGCCAGCAGCCACCGACGAAGAACGACGGCCCGCGTCTTCACCGACAAGCATCGCGGCGGAAACCATCTCCCGGATCACACGCTTGGCGGTTGAATCGACCCACGGCAGAGCGACAATCTCTCCTCGGAAGTCACGACCGACGCGAGCGAACTCAACCTCGATCATTTCTTCCGCATCTTCGAGCAGTTGCTCAGCGCGTGTCACCTCCGCGCCGACGAGCGGGCGGGGATAACGCTTCTCAAAATCAGTGAAACTGACCAGCATCGTCCACGCTCCTTTCCGCTGTTAGCCGACTGCGGCCATGATCTCGTCCTTGTTCATGCCCTTGGTGTCCACGCCGAGAGAAGCTGCGTACTCTTCCCACAGCTTCTTGTTCGCCGCGTTCAGCGGACGGGGCTTGCCCTCAGCTGCGGGGATATCATCAACCTCAGATTCATGCTGAGGCTCTTCGTCCACCTCAGATTCAGGTTCAGGCTCTTCGTCCACGGCCTGCTCAATATCGGCGACGGTCTCTTCCACCTCTGCGACGCTGGCTAGCTCAACAGCCGCGCCGGAACGCAGCAGCCAATTACCTGTTGCATCATCCACGGTGATTTCATCCCCGGAGTTGCGGATCGTGAAGTCTTTACCATCCCGCTGTCGCCAACGGGCTGCAGTCAGAATGAGTTTCATTAGCCCTTCACCCCAGTGATCCATGCGGCAGCCTTCGGGGTATCCACGGCCAGCACGCGCTTGCGGGACAGCTGGTAACGAACCAGTTCGTTCTCTGGTTTGTCGTATGGGCCGTCCATGCGGAGCTTGCGGGTATCGGAGTAGAAACCCAGCTCCTGGGAGGAAGTCACGAGGATGCGGTCCTTGTACCAGAACTTCGGAACGACGATGTTCAGGCCAGCAAAAGACTGACCAGCGAAGCCCTTGTACAGCGGGTTCTCGTGGGCAATGTCTCCATTCCACACGGAACGGACGTTTACGTCCTTGGAGAACGCGCCGAGCAGGCCACGAGGGACAATGAGGGTATCGGCCTCGAAGTCGTAGGTTGCCTCGTCCTGGTTCTCGTAGCCGGGAACCTCCGCGTCTGCGATGGTCTCGATCGCGTCATACACATCGGAGATGATGTCCGCAGATGAACCCGTCCACGCGCCAGCAGCCTGCACGGCAGGAATACCGCCAGCCTCGAGCACCTGCTTGGTACGGCGAGTGGAGGACAGCAGCGCACTGTTCTTGAGCTGGGTGATGGACTTAGCCACCTGTCCGGACTGGTTCTCATCGCGCATCTCGTAAGAGATTTCCAGCGCGCGAGCTTCCTTCTCAGCAATCGCGGTGACCTTCGTTCCAGCCACAGCACGAGTGGTTGGGATCTCCGCGAACTCAGCGACAGTTTCCAGACCAAGCTCGGTGAACGGAGCCGCGTCCTTCTCGTACAGAACGGAACCGTTGTTGTCGCCACCGTCGCGGAACAAGGCGGTCGCCAGATCCCAGTCCTTGAGGTAGTCCACAATCGGCTTGGCGATTGCCTTTGGCATGCCCATCAGATCGGACACGGTGTACTGTGCCCCATCGTTGACGGAGTAAATGGTGTTAACCATGTTGTTCTTTCTCCTTACTTGAGGCGCACGAGTGCGCGGGTATCAGTTGGTGCGGGATCCACAACGATGCCAACAACATCGCCAGCGGAGTGGGCCTTGGCCTTGCCGTCAGCAGCGACGCCAACCTTGGTGCCCTGGGTGAGCTTGGACGTGGTTTCGAGGTAGACCTCAACTGGGCCATAAGCCACGGAAGTGTTCGTCGGCTTCGTCACGAGCACGCCGTCCACAGGTGGGGTTTCTGGCGCCGCGTCGAGGATCGCCACGCCGAGCACGTTGTCCGCGTCAGCACCGGCTGGCTTCACGCCGCCCTTGCCACCGGGAACGACGAACTGACCGGCCTTAACCGGTGCGTCGGCCTTGAAAGTCTTCGGGCCGTGATGGGTATTGATATTCAGTGCAGCCATTGGGGTTCTCCTTTTCAGGCTGTAGAAGGGGGTTTAGTGAAACTGTGCGATCAGAGATTCAAGATTCTGATCGTCATCGTTGGTGGACACGGAATTCAGAGCGTGCCCGGTCTCCGCCCGGTGAACCTGACCCTTACGGATCTGGCTCAGACGCGCCTTGGCGTCCTCCGGGTCGGAGAGCAACTGCGCCACCCAACGCTCGCGGGAAGCGGCGCCGATACGGCCGTCCTGGACTGCCTCTTCAACGAGCTTGCGGGCAGACGCCTTGACCTCACGGGAACGGGCCTCACGCCCATAAGCAGCGTCGGCTTCCAATTCAGCGAGTCGAGCGGAATCAACCATCGCGGTCAGTGGGGTGTGCTTCGCTGCTACGACTTCCTTTGGTGCGGGATCTACAGCTGGGTCAGTGGCGGGCTTTTCGCCGTCTGGCTCTTCATCGAACGCGCGGACGGTGACGGTAAGTGCCACGCTGGTTTCGTTGACCAGGACGGTGAAGTCGGCAGCGGAGCCAACCTCGGCACCGGATGGCGCCTTGACGGTCACGATGCCGCCCTCGTCCACCTCGGCAGTCCAACCCTCGGCCACATCGCCCATAGCGAAGGTAAGGCCAGCAGACTTCGCGAGCTGGACTGCAGCGGAATCGCCCGCAGGCTCAGCAGGTGCCTCACCCTCAGGAACGACCTCGACGCTGCCGTCTGCATCCTCGGTTGGCTTGTCCCCCACGATCGGTTCAATCTTGATCGTCTGCGTCGGGATGATCTTCACGTCAGACGGGTAAGTCACATTGACCTCACCACTGATCGGAACGACCTCATTAAAAAAGCCGGAGAGTGCGTTTTGCACTTCCTCCGGCTTGCGGCCCAGTTCCTGGGCAAGTTGATTCAAGATACTCATCTTGTCTCCGTTCTGCCCATCACTGGGCTGTTTGTTTTTCGCTTCCTGATTGGAAGTAATCGGTGGCGGTGGAGCCGCCGACCGGGACGCATACCGGCACGACGCCAGCACACGAGACTTCTCTGTCTTTGCCACGGGCACTGTGGCCTTCGCGTCCTCAATCGCATCAACCAGGCCAGCATCAAGCGCTTCCTGTGCGGTGAACCATGTCTCCGCATCCATACGTTCCAGCCATTCTTCGGCTGACCCGCCGGTCTTATCGGAGTAGATCGCCGCGAGCTTTGCGTCCTGACGATCAAGGTCACCGATGGTCTTGGCCAGATCGGCGGAATTGCCCATCTGCATGGTCCACGCACGATGAACCATTACTTCTGCGTTCGGGCGAGCCACCACACGGGCGCCACACCCAGCAGCGATAAACGACGCAGCCGACGCAGCCAGAGACTCGATAACGACCGTGAGCGCACCCTCGTAACCACGCAGGGCATTCACGATGGCAATGCCTTCGTACACATCGCCACCACCCGATGAGATGCGAACCTTCACATCTTCACCAGCAGCGTTCTTCAACTGCTCAATCACCCCAGAAGCGGTGACCTCCCAGCCGATCTCCCCGTAAATCAACACTTCATTCATGATCCCCCTCCTTTCATTTCATTGGATCGGGCCGCGAGAAACGCTGTAGCCCGCTCGCGCACGTCTGGATCAACGGGTGGCACGCCCAGGAAATCCGCGAGGCTCATGCCAACAGCGGCCATCGCGTCATCCTGACCCCACCCGTTCTTCAACAGTGCGCGTACCACTTCCACATCAGAAGCCACAGGGTCTCCCATCGGTACAGGGTCTGGTACTTCCGGTTCAGGCAAACCCTCGAAGCCGAGAATCTGCGCCGCTTCATCACGGGAATATCCCGCGCCAACCAGCGCCGCGATAGCCTTAGCCACCTTCTCCAATTCCTCCGCAGACGGCTTACCCAAATCAGGATTCTCCGCCTTAGCCTTAGACTTCGGACGCTTCGCAGGCATACCGCCACGACGGCGCACCTCATCCTCGAGATCCTTGTCCGGCAGAACCACGCCTGCGTTGACCAACAGCGTCAACGTCTCCATCGGCAAATCCTTCACCGAACCGATGGGATCAAACGTCACCCGCGGATACGGACCATGCTCACGATCGAACGCGAGATTCACCATCCGCTCCACCAAATGCTGATTCACCGTCTCAGCAATGTCCTCAGCCAACGTCTGCAGCGACTGAGTAAACGTCTCCGCCTGGATCTCCGCCAAACTGTACGAACCACCCTTGCCCTCAAGATTCAGGAAGTGTGCCAACACAGACCGGGCAATCATCGAATCGTGATAACTAATCGCCTCACGCGGATTCACCAACTGTCCGGAAACACCCTTGAGTTCAAGCTTCGCACCAAATGGAACCGCAGCACCGGAGGTCTTACCCGCGCGCAGGCCGGTAGCCAACTTCCGGCCAGCTGCGATCTCGCCCTGATCATTCGTCGCACCCGTGTACACAGGCACACCCATGCCGTTACGATCCAGAACGTTCTCTTCCAGAAGCATGAACTGATCACGCAAAATCCAGTGCTTATACGCCGCGCGGAGCTCAGACTCGCCACGCCACGAGAAGTCCATCGGATCATTCACGTACGCCAGCAAATGCTGCACCGGAATATTGATCTCGCGCACCTTGTCGCCCGGCGCGGGGTGCTGCCTGATCCCCGCCAGGCCACCGTCACGCTCCACCCTGATCTCCGCGATGGACTCAGGAGGGCGATACGCGAGCTTCCAGAGACGGTCTTGACCGTTCTGCTCGCGGAACACCACCTCGAAATAAGCGTGGCCGAACACAAGCATTTTCAGCACCCACTTCAAATGCCCAGCAAACGACGCATGCCCACCAGTCTGAGCAGTAGGTGAACCTCCATCATCGCCCAGCACTGGCAAGCGCAGATCCTCCGCGACAAGCCGCACCACCTCAGGATCAGCACCGTTCGGGTCAATCCGCCACGTCGTACGACGCACCGGCAGAGACACCGCCTTCAGTACCGACTTCACCTGAGAATCTTCACGAGCCATCCGCGCATAAGTTCGGATCGATTGCGGCCACCGGAGTTTCCAGTTCTGTTCCGACGCGGGCCCGAACTCATCCCACACCGCATGACCAACCTCTGCCACCGCCTGAGGATCTACTGATTCAGCCACAAATACTCACCTCCCTAAAACGCGAATTGATCATTCGGCACATCTTCAACTTCCAACGGCATGACCGGCGCACGCTGCACCTTCTTCGGCAACGGAGCATGTCGAGACACGCCCCACATCGCGGTGGACAACGCCACGACCTGGCAAATAACCCCCGACTGACGCTGCCACGCCACACCGCCGTCCTTATCCTCACGAAGCGTCGCACAGCCCAGCCCATCGCGAATCAACTGCGATTCACGGATCGAATAATCCCGCTCATCAACACCCTGCAAGAAACGAGCCGTCGCGGACTTCACATCCGCCCACGACATCCGCGTCACTTCCAGACCCATCTCTTCTAAAGGCTCGATCAGCATCTCCGCTGGAGACTTCGGATCAATAATGATCGCCATCGGATCCGCAACCTCGCAGACCTCCAACACGACCTCAACAACCTTCTTCACGACCAACGGACCGTGATAACCAACCGCGCCGTGAATCTTCTCCCCCGCCCGGCCAGCAACAGACACCGAACAAAACGCACGATCCGGAGAAGCATCAATCGACACCACACTGTGCGAAAGCGTCACATCATCCGACGTGGACACCTTCGCCAATGCCTCATCCGATACGGCCGGCACGAACTCATCACCACTGGCGTTCATCTCGAACCATTTCGCCCAGCCCAACGCCTCAACACCAAAGTTGATACGGCCTGACTCAGTGTTCATGCGCTTCATGATCTTGCGCATCTTCTTCTCGTTCGAGATCACACCATACGACGGGTTAGAAATCCGCCACGTCATCTCATCCTCCGGATCCAAGGAATCCGGCGCCGCGTACTCCGACAGGTACACCGGCTCGTCCTCGTCCCAATCCTCCAAAGCCTGCTCACGCATGCTCGACAGCACCTGCCCATTCTGGTGCTGAGGGAAATCACGATGCACCGCCGAAGACATGAAGAACACCTGCGGATCCTCCGCAGCCTGAGACAGGAACGACAACGCCGCCATCTCCCCATCGGTCAGGTTGTACGCCTCGTCATAAATCAGCAGATCAACCTTCGTCAGACCACGGCCCGCATCCTGCGAACGAGTAGTGAAAACCACACGCCCGCCATTACTCAAAAAGATCGTGCCCCGCCCCTGCGAACACGTCTGAGACACGACCATCCGCGACAAGAACTTCCGAGAACGAACAATGTTCCACGTGTGCTCCCACAGCTCCTTCGCCGTGTCCCACCTCTGCGCCGTGAACAACACGTTCTGCTTCAACACGAACAGCCGGTAGATCACGATCAACGCGACCAGGAGCGACTTACCGTTCTGCCGAGGACAGATAAGCACCGCATCCGAATGAACCCAGGTGCCATCCTCCCGCGTCGCATTAATCGCATACGTCTCATGCACCTGCCACGGGAATGGCTTCACGCCAGCGCGCTTCGCCAACTCCGCGTTCTTCCGACCGTGCTCATGGACACCCGGAGCCTCACGAAGATTCAGCGGGGTTTGCTTCCCCTTCAGTTTCGGGAAGTCCTCACAAGTCGGCCAGTCCTCCCGCGCCGTCAAGGTCATCGCTGTCATACTCCGACCTCCTCCGGCTGATCTCCGCCATCAGTTAATTGAAAACGATTTCCGTCTGGCGAAGCTCACGAAGAGCCCCACCAATCTCCAAAACGAATTCCCCATCTCTGTCCTGTGGGATCAACCGACCCCACTCCGAGTCATCACGGGAGGTCATCCGGTGCAGACGATCCAATCGATCCTTCACCCGACAGAGCTCCACGACCAGGGCGCGAACGTCACTAGGATCTCGGCCATCTGTCATGCCGTCCCAGAGTTCACGACCGCCCGCTTCGAACGTCTCCAAGCCGAAGATTTCTTCTAAATTTTCCACGTTTTACCTGCCATTTCCGTGAACTTTTCGAGCCCGCGTAAAAAAATCCTGCCTAGCGTGAATCGAGGGGGGGAGTCAGGGACGGTACCCACCTATGATTCCGAGGGGCGGGTAGCGCTTTTGCTGCTTATTGGAACTGCAGGTGGGAGAAGTCGAAGAGCGCGCCGGGCGCTGGTTCTTCTCGCTGCGGTTCGGGCTTTCCGAGTGCTGGGCGGGCGTGGTCTTTGCTGCCGTCTCCGCGTTGACGGTTGCACGTTGAGTGCAGGAGTCGGTCTGCGAGGTTGTGTGGTCCTGCTTTGCTGCGCGGGTTGGTGTGGTCGGCTTCGAGAGGTTTGCCGTCCCAATTCTTTGCAGCTTCGCGGTACATCGGCTTGTCGCACCACCAGCACTTAGATCCTTGTGTGTGGTTAGCGATGAGGATGTCGCGTTGACGTTGGTGGTTCCATCCGAGTCCGCGGCTTGTGGTGTTCGCTTGCGGCTTAGCCATTGGTTCACCACCTTTTGGTATGAGTAAACCCCACTGCCTCGGGGTGAGGTGTGGGGTTTGGTTGTTAGCTGAGGTAGAGGTTTGGGAAGTGTTTTTGAATGTTCGCTTCGATGAGGTTGCGCTGGTAGGCGTTTGGATTGAAGGTGAAGTGCACTTCTACTTTAGTGCCGTTTTCTTCTACCTGGGCGTCTTCTGCGCCGGAGTCGATGTCATCTGCGATTGCGAATCGTTTTAGGTTGAACGCGTCGTAGTTGGTGACTCGTGTTCCTGGTTTTGCTTTGAAAGTGAGCGTGTGGCTCATACCTATCTCCTGGTGTTCGTGGTGCCGGGTTGTTCCGGTGTGTTGAGTCAACCAGGTGGTGTGGGTTGTTCAGGTTTGGCGCCGGCGCTTTGGGTGGTGTTGAGCGGGAGTTTTGCTGTGCTCGTTGGCGTTTGCACTGGTCATGTAACTCGCACCTGATTGAAGGCGGTGTGATCTTCTGCAGGTTCTTGTCGTAGTTTCTTGGCATTCCGCGCATGACTAAACCCCCGTCGCACTGTGGTGTGCGCGGGGGTTAGTTCTTTGTCCTGTGCAGTATATCAGAAGGCGTGACAGTGCGCGTTGGTTACAAATCAATCGGTCCCATTTTGATCCTTCTCAACTCCGTTGGTCATCGTTTTTTGCGCTTCCAAGGCCTTGTAGTGGGGATAGACATCCCGCAACAAAGGCCAAGTGACGATGTTCTGTTTATTGATGTCACCCGATATTAGCATCGCTTGCACCAAGTTGAGTGCATCCTCGGTTTGATCCAAGAGTGCTGCCTTCGCTAGTCGAAAATTCAGTGGTTTTGAGTGCACGTCCCAGTCTTCAACCTCAGTGCGCACCGTGTCGAAGTCTCCGTCAAGCTTGTACGCAAGCCAAACATTTACCTGGATGATCAGCCACTCAGCATCATCAATCCTCTTCTCCTTCAGTCTGTCATCCAACTGGAGAGTTATTCCTAGGAATTTGAGTGTTCGGTATCTACGATCTTGGAGCAAGAAGAAGGTCACCGTAGCTAGATGGCCGAACGCATCCCGTCGTGCCTCTACCGACCTGCCGATAACCTTGACGGCAATTGCCCATTCAAGGGAATAAATGAAAGCATATAAGTGATCAGCAGCTGACCTCACGTAAGACGCATCTACTTCAAATCGATCACCTAACTTGATGGAAGTCAACTGCGTATTTTTCAAATAAAGTCTCGAAGCAAATCCCCCATTATGAACGAGGCAATGACGACGTTGCACCACCTCAACCAATGCCTCACTCTTAATTAAATTCTTTAGGTCAATTTTAACTTTGGATTCAAAAAACGAAATCCAGTCATCCAGTGACCCATACAAAACTCTATCAACCTTCTTCTGGACCACATAGTCCTTGATCTCCGCCAATGTCTCCAGATGCTGAACCTCCGCTAGGTCAATCTTCTCGTCTTTGCTAATTAAGGATTCGGGATGTATCTCCGCTACGGCTTCAGCGAACCTTCTAATTGCTAGCTCTACCTGCGACACAAGCATAACTAACAACGCTGAAAACGTATGCCGTCTATCCGCCTCTGGTTGACTTACGTTTCGCAGCAGAGACGTCAAGTAAGAAGACCTTTGCTCTTCAGGCATGCGATCAAAAACGTCTTCCAATGCCATTCGGCGAGCCTCAGAACGATCTTTATCTTCCTCGTCCCGAGCCGCAATAATCCACCTTTCAAATATGTCCTGAAGTTCATCTTCCTGAATTCCTCCATTAACACGACTATTGAAATCAGTTTCAGTTGAGCGGACTAAATCTTCGAATGACTGCTCCATTCCCTCTGCTTGATCAACCAACCTCAACACTTCAAATTGACTATCCGAAAAGTCATAGAAACTCCTCCTTAATTTATTAAGAAATTTCTTCTTAGGGTCTGCAGGCTCATTCTCGTCTGCTTGAGCATCAGAAGAATCATTCATGAAAACGCTCCTTGAGGGAGATACGGGCAAGGCAGTCTAAATGTAGCTTAGAACCTCACTGAGCAAATATCCGTTTTTCCCGTCGGCTTGTTCGATGGCGGTGATTTTGCCGCGTTGTGCCCATTGCCTGAGGGTGGCGGGTTGGATGTGGTGGCCCATGCGCTGGAGGCGGTGGCAGATGCTGCGGGCGGTTTGGCGGTGTTCGATTTGGGGGTTGGGGTCTTGCGGGTGGATCTTGACCCTGAGTTCTGCCTCAATGTCTATGAGGTTGTCTGTGAGGTCTTCGTACCAGCTGAGCTGCGGGAGGTGTGCGCGGTGGCGGTAGAGCCAGGCTGTCCAGTGTCCTTCGGCGTGGATGTTGTGTGGGATAACGAGGGTGAGGTCTTCGGACACGTTGCAGGTGATCTCTTTGAGTCTGGCTTGCACGTCGTTGAGGTAGTCGAGGTCGTGGTCGTTGGTGGGCGATTTGGGACCGCCATGACTCTGGTGTGAGTCGGTTTGACTGTAGCGGGGTGCGCGGAGTGGCTGGTCGTGGATCGCGTCGCGTAGGTGGTTGATGTGTCCGGCCATGCGCCGGAGGGTGTGGGCGAGGGTTTCTGGGGTCATAGTGTCCTTCCGGCTGGGTATGAAAAATGCCCCACGTCGGGGCACTGGGGAAACTGTTTTGAACTGATGAGGTTGTTGTCCCACCTAGTTGCCAGGCGGTTGTTCACTGTTGCCATTTTCAGCTCGCGTTGGCTCATGGGCGGGGTGTCCTCCTAGGTCGGCGGCGGGTATTGGAAAAGCCCCACTGTGTTCAGCGGGGCTTGGTGTCTATGAGTGGGAGTCCGTACTTGGATCTGATGGTGTTTGCGAGATCCGCGTCCGGCGGTAATGCGATTCCGGCGGGTAGTGGTTCTTGTCGTTCGATTTCGCGGTTGATGTACCAGCGGGCCTTCTTGAGATCTTCGAGGATGTTGCCCTTGTTCTGGCCGTCTGTTCGTCCGGCGCGGGCGAGATACTTCACCGCGTTGCCAGCGTTGAAGGTCAGATTCTCGGTGATATCGATGACTTGCGCGCCGTTGCTGAACCCCTGGTAGTGCGAGGGGCTGATCGGGTCTGTTCTTCGTTTATCGTTCATTGTGTAGGCCTTTCAGGCAAGATAATGGAATGAGTTATTTCAATTCGATTCAACTGATCGACAATGGCACTGTCCCCAGATTCGGACCCCAGCATCAAGGTGCCCAATGGAGGGTTAAATGCTCGGACTGCGGAAATGCAGTCATGCTCGCCATCGCTTTGGGATTACCGCCAGAAGGTTCCGATTTGAATAACGGACGAGCAGCTTGGCTAGTTTGTACAGTTTGCGGTGCAGGTGCTTTCGCTACGGGTTACGAGAATCACGCGCATACCGTGACACCATCGCCTAAGCCGCTTGAGGTACCAAAATATTTGCCGAACCAAATCGAAGAGGCTTGGCGTGAATCACTAAATTGCTTCACTGTCGAAGCCTATTCAAGCGTGGCTCTGATGTGTAGAAAGATTATCTTCTACATGGCAGTGGAAGAGGGGTTGCCAGCCGAAGATTCTCGCGGTCGGGGTCCAAACTTCACGGAATGCGTTGATCACCTGGTAGACGAAGGCGTTATAACAAGACGACAGAAGGAGGACTGGGGTGATTCTATTCGGAAGATCGGAAATACTGCGACGCATACGTTGGATTTTATCGACCTAGACTCAGCTAAAAAATCACTAGATTTTACATTGATGCTGCTTAAACTTAGGTACACGTATCCAGCTCAAGCAGCAGGTGGACAAGAGTCGGCGGAGTCGGCGGAGTCATCGGATTCAATCTCCGCATTCCCAACAAATTCAGGAATCGATCCGAGTTCCTGAACCACTTGTCGCCGTATTCTTGCTGCAAACAAAGTTTGCTGCCCTGGGATGCTCTCTAGTAACTCGATCTCTCGGACTTGCTCATCAATGAACTTCCGTAACTGCAGTTGAAGTTCCTTAAATCTTTTCTTGTAATCGTCGTCCATGCTTAATCCTTCATGTAGTAGGTGCAGTCGTATCCGTCTGCGGTTCTGAGCTAGACCCCTTGTGAATGATCGATTCTGATAGATCCTTGTCTGGTTGATAGATCGGGTAGATTTCCGCGTTCGGCGACGAGCTGATCCCAGATGGGTGTGGGCTCGTCTAGGTCATGGGTGTCGCCGTTGAGGACGATTTCCTGGCAGTAAATGTTGACTGTCAGGAGTTGGAGGTCGGGGGCGAGTCGTTCGATGTGAACATCCTCATCGACGGTCAGAGGTAGCCCGTCGACGGTGAGTTGGCGGCGGCTGATTTCTGCTTGGTGGAGTCGTGGTATTGGCATTGTTTAGCCCCTCCAGGTCATGGTGAAGTTGGTGGTGAGGTACTTGCGGATGGTGGCGCGGATTCGGGTCATGGGTGTTCGCCTTTCTTGGGTGTGAGGTTGTCGGCGCGGTATTCGTCTGGGTCCACGCGGTCGGCGTCCCAGTGGGTGTCGGCGTCTTCGTGGTGCTCCAGTGCGTGGAGGTCGAGTTGGATGTTGTATGGGAGTTGGTCTTCGGCGCGTTGGATTGCTTCGGTCTCTGTGTCCGCGCGGATGTATTGCGTGTGGGTGACTGTCATGGTGACGGCGTATTCATGCCTGCCCGGTTCGGTGTAGTGCATAGGGTGCGATTTCCTTTCGCTTGTTGATGAGTCTGTGGGCGCCTGCAAGGGCTTTTTCGCGGGTTGGGTAGTCTCCGACGATCTGGCACCGCACCTGCTCAGTGATGCCGGCGTGGTGTGGTTTCAGGTCGGTGTCAGTCAGTAACCAGCGATGCTTGACGTGCCAGAGCTTCACGCGGTTTTTCCGTCGAGGAGCTTGGCGAAGTTCTCGAGGGTCATGGTGACGAGCTGGTCAGCTGGCTGCGCTTTGCCGTGGCGTTTGTGCACTACAGCGGAGATGTGAGCGCCGTCGTTAAAGCGCTCTACTTCGGCTTCGTTGAGCCACGTGCCAATGCTCATGCGGGTGGTGGATTTGCATTCGAGGACGACGCGGTCGTTCCAGGCAGTGCGGACGTTAGCAATGTCGCCTTTGTCTAGGGATCCGGTTTTCACGCGGCGGTCGATACGGTCATCTACGGTGTCGCGGAGGTAGTCGGCGACGAGGCGTTCGAAGCTGGTGCCTGCTTTCTTCGCGGATTGTCGGTTACGGGTCATGGGAGTGGGAATTCCTGTTCTGGGTCGTAGGATCCGGCGTGGCCGTGCATGCATTCGTGGCAGCGTTTGTTTCCTCGGCAGATTTCGAGGATGAGGAGTTGCTTGCCTTCGGTGTATGGCGGTTTACCGGGTCGGCTGTCGGTGCATTCCCAGGTGGTGGCGCTGTGGCATTGGGTGCATTGGTGGCCTGCGATATGTGTGCCTGGGGTGAGGTTCTTGGCTTTGATGGTCGGCGTGAAGAGCGCATCAGTCATGTGGCTTCGTCTCCTGTGGTGTGTTTGTTGACGAGGTTTTGGAGCGCGTTGAGGGCTTCGGTTGGGGTGGAGCTTGCGGAGTTTTTGTCGGCTTCTCGTTCGGCTCGTTTTTGGGCGAGTTGGGCGAAGAAGGCTTTTTTGATCTCCGCTTTGGTTTCAGACCCGTTCAGATTCGCGTCGGTTGCGGCCTCTCGCGCGCGAACTGGGGTTGTCCCTGCCGGGAGTTCTCCTCGGCTGATTCGGGCGTTGAGGCGGGCTTGTCGCGTCTCGTTGAGGATCGCCCGCTTAGCTGGGTCGGCTTCCCACAGATCGCGGATGGTGTACGCGGCTTTGCCGAGTGCGGCTGATTCAAGTTGCCGGCCGCTGTCGTAGCTGGTTTTCACCCAGTGCCTCACGGCTTCGATCCACAGGGTGCGGGGGAATCGTTCGAGTTTCAGATCCGCGGCCCAGAAGTTGATGATCTGTGGGGTGGGGTTTGGTACTCGGGCTGGGGCGAGGTTTTTGGCGATGGCGAGGAGTTCGGCCATTAGTTCGCGGTCTCCCATGGGGCGAGCTCCTTTCGGGGTGGTGGTTCGATTTCCGCGTCGACAATCGGCGGTTCGTCGAACAGCCAGTCGGAGGGGAGGTAGCCGCGCCCGGGTTGTGTTTGCGGTCGTGGTGCTTGGTCGTGTTCTTCGATGGATTCCCACCTGTGCTCGTTGAGCCATGTGGTGGGGTGCGGGATGAGGCGGACTTCATCCACTCCGGGATTCGCTGCGTAGATCCGGGTGAGTTCCAGGAGCCGTTCGGCGCTGATGGTCTTGACGGCTTTGCGCCAAGATTCGAGTGATTTCTTCTTCGACGCATTCTTGTGCCGTGGGTAGGCGGCCCACCATGTTTCGAATGCTTCGGGGTACGCGGTTGGTTTTGGGGTCGGCACGTCCGAACTCGGTTCGGACATGTCTTTTAATCTCTGTTCCCCTATTCCCCTATTCCCCTTTTCCCCTGTTCCAGCGCCGAACTTTCGCGAAATTCCGGCGGATCCCTCCGAGTCCTCGATGTATCCCTCCGAGTCCTCGGCGGAAGTGGCCATGACCTGCCCATTTAGCGGATCAATCGGTGTTCCGTCCTCTGGGTCGGGGTACTTTGACCCTTTGGCTCGCTTGTCGATCTTTTGGTGCTTCTCCCACGATGGAATGAGGTAGTAGGGACGTTTCGAAACTTGGTAGAACTTCACTCCGAATACTCGGCGGATCCCATCGAGTCCTCGGCGGAATTCCCCGACAGTCATTTCTTCGTCCCTCGGGAAGGCAAAACCCATGAGCTCACGTGGCTCTGCAGTGCCCCTGCCATAGTCATCTGCCCAGTTCCACATCGCGATGAAAAGCAACCGCCAACGCGGGTCTAGATCTTCGATTCCGGGGCTTGACCAGAACTCGGGCTTGATCGTTCTAATCCTCGCCACGCGAGACTCCTTTCTGGATAGAGATAAGCAGCCCGGAGATGGCTCGGGCTGCGTGTGGTGTGAGGATCAGCGGCTGGCCCCGCGTGCAGCGAGGGCAGGCCATCCACCCGGCCACACCTTGCGGTGTGAAGTCCTCACGGTGAAGGTGAAAGTCACGGACAGGCATTAGAACGGGGGATCTTCTGGACCTCCGCCGAAGCCTTGTTGAGTGCCCTGCGGGGTGCTGTTCCACGGATCTTGCTGCTGTGGTGGTTGTTGGTTCCACCCGCCCTGCTGTGGTGCAACGTTCTGCTGAGGGGATTGCTGCGGGGTGTCCGGGGTGACGTAGAGCTCCGTAGCAAGGAATTCGACCTTGGAGCGCTTCTGCCCGTCCTTCTCCCATTGGCGGGTGTGGAGCTTGCCGCGCACGGCAACCTTCGCGCCCTTCTGCAAGCGCCCGGCGATCTCTGCCCACGGGATGGGGTTCTGTTTGTACTGGGAGTTCTCATTCCACACAGTTACGTCGAGGTAGAGGTTGCGGGTGGTCTCCCAGTCGCCCTGCTCATTTTTCCGGCTGTCGGACTGTGCGATGGTGAAGCCGGTAACCGCGGCACCGTTTGGCGTGTACGTCAGTTCGGCGTCGCGGACGAGCCCGCCGGCGATGGTCAGAATGTCAATCACTTGTTGTTCTCCAGTTCTTCGATGCGTGCCTGGGCGAAGTGGGACACTTCTTCAGCCTCAAATTCGTCGAGGTTGCGGTCTGTCCAGTCGGTGATCTCGCGGATCTTCTCAACGGTCTGGGCTGCGAGGATGCCGCCCTTGGCCTTCTCCGCCGGCGACTGCTCGGGCTCCGGTTCTGGCTTGGCCTTCTTCGACTCCAGTGCTGCGCGCACAGCATCCGCGCCACGGCCCCGCGCCGGCTTATCAAGACGCTCCGACGTGGCACGTACAGGCTGCATCGCTTCGGCCTCTTCTGGCGTATAGTTCACGCCGCCCATGACCTCGTTGCAGGCTTCGCGGACGCATTCGGAGACGGCGCGGTTCTTCATCATCAGCTCTGGGTTCTTCTTCCAGTGCCCCTTATCCCACAGGCCGTGAGACTGTGCCTTGGCCTTGTCCCAAGTGACTACGTGTTCGAAGTCTGGATCATCACTGCGGATGATTGTGCAGGTGGCGGTGCATGTGGCCTTGTCAAAGGATTCGCGGAGGATGTGTCCTGCCTGGCGGACGCGGGTGCGCATGTACTTGGCTGAGAATGTTGGTGTGTTTCCCACGAAGTACAGTTCGGTCATCGTCACCCACGGTGTTTCGCCCATTGATTGGGCGATTTCCTTGGCCATGAGGACGTTGGCGGGGTTGCCCTTGAACTTGTCCGGAAGCATATTGCTGTTCGATAGCACCTCGGCGTGGCGCATTTGCGCGTTGAGGTGGGCTTCTGCGGCTTCGGGGCTGTGTGGTTGGTACTGCTGAATATCAGACATAGGTTTTCTCCTTAGAATGGGATTTCTTGGGTGTGTAGGGAGGTGCGGAGTGTTTCGATGCAGTGAAGTGTGCTGTCCTTATCCGCGCCTTCCAGGTCGTAGCTGAGGCTCTCGAGTACTGCGATGGCGCGCGCAACTGCGCTGCGGTACTCCTTGACTGAGTTGCGCACGGCTTGGAGTTCGCGGGCGGTTTCTTTTTCCCGGTCGAGTGCTGCGTCTAGTTGGTGGCTTGCGTCGAGGAGGATCGCGCCGGTGCTTTCGAGCAGACCGGCATAGTGCGTTTCGGCTTTCATGGCGCGGTATTCCTGTCCATCTACTTGCATGATGTGATCTGTCATGGGTTCTCCTTAGATCTCGACGTGCGCTGGGATGGTTGGGTTCGTGGAGGGGCCACCGCCGGTCTTTCCGCATTCTTTGCAGACCATCGTGGGGATCACGTTGTGATGGAAGTGGGCATCGTCGTAGCCGTCTCCCTGCTCTTCGTGACCGCAGTGAGCACATGCGTACAGTCCAGTGAAGTCACGGCGGGACTGGTGCAGCTTCGCTTTCAAGTGCATGGGTTCTCCTTAGAGTTGGTGGATGATGTGTTGAACAAACATCCGGGCTTGTTTTTGGTTGAGTGCGACGGTGAGCGGGGCCTGGTTCTTGCGGCTCAGCGTGAGGTGAATCGTCTTGCGGTTCGTCAGGCCGGTCGTGGTGACTTGCACGTTCCCATGCTCAGTGCGCAGCACCATATCCCCCGCACTCATCGCGTAACCCCGGTTCGGAATGGTCATGCTGACTCCTTTGAAGGTCGGTCAATCTTTTCTTTGAAGTACAGATCCACGTCACGCCCATGTGTGTGCAGGTAGTGTGCTATCCCTTCCCTATCGGCCAGGATTTTTTCGATCTGCGTTTGGGTGTATTTCCGGGGATTGGTTAGAGCGTCTTGAAGTGTGATGTCGATGTCTTCAAGAGTCTTTTCTAAGCCTTGGCATTTCTTCGCTTGATCGCTGCTTTCTGTGCGTGGAGCGCTGGCGAACTGCGGGGTCTTCCTATGTGTGTATTTCCCGGTTTTGCTCCGCTGGATTTTGCGTCCTGATTTCTCCTCAAGTTCTCGCCTCGCATTTAGGAATGCCCTTCGATCACTGGGGGTAGATGCGCAGTAAACTTCCGTACCGTTTTGGAAAGACACTTTGATGTGACCTCCCCCTGTAGGTTCAGCCGTGCCCCCAAGTTCACAGACAATCTTTTCCAGTCTCTGTCCATATTCGCTTCTAAACAGTGCCATTTACGCTCCTAGATCTGCGCGTTTGTTGGCTTGGATATAGGGGTGCCCGCCTTGTTTGGAGCGGCGGTCGGCGATTTTGGTTGCGCCGACCATTGCTTTGTGAGCGGTGCCCATTTCTTGGAGGACGCGGGATTTCTGCAGGTAGAGGGCGGCTTCGGCTTCGTCCATGGTGTGCACCGCGTCGAGGTATTCGAGGGCGAGTGCCTGGTCGATCTGGACTTCCACGCCGCGGTCAATCTCGGGGTGGATTCCCCGCACCGTCTCATAGGTGGAGAGCGTGTCATCGAGTGGTGGTGGGGTGCCGTCAATCAGCGACTCGTGCCACTCCTCCGCGGCCTCGACCATCATGCGGAACATGCTTTCGTCCCACTTGACCTCGTGGAACTCCGGACCGCTGCCGTAAGCCAACACCCCGATAGTCGCCTGATGGATACCGCTGATGCCCATCTGCCAGATCACCTGCGAGAAGTAATCAGCGGGAACTGAATTCTCCTCACCCGGCCTGCCCCAATCATCAAGATCGCGGGCGGTCTTGCACTCGATAATCCAGCGCGGTTCGCTACGCTTGCGGATCACCCGGCGATCCAAGGTGGCAAGGTTCGGGAACGGTAGTGCATCGTCTGTGTACGCGAGCTCCATAGTCCGCGTGCCATCGTCCAAGGTGCGTTTCGCGTTCAGCTTCCAATCAGGGTGATGCCACTGCCACATCTCCGCGATGGAGTTTTCAGATCGGTGTCCCCATGCGGCGCGTTCCTCATCCATCGGCTCCGGCTGCGCGTTGCCTGCCATTTCGTGCCACAGTGCGAACTGCGACTTGTACCGGCTGATACCTAGAATGCTCGGGATCTTTGATGCTGAGACGACGGAAAGCCATTCCGGCGTTCCCGGCGCCGGCGGGTTCGTAAGTATCCGTGGGGTCATGCCGCTGCTTCTTTCTTCGCATAGGTGACGTAGAGTGTCTTGCGCTCGGAGTCGAGGTTTACGGTGAAGATATGTGGCAGGCCTTCACGCTTCACATATGCTTTGAGGCTGTGGCGGAGTTTGTTGCCCTGCTGGCGGAAGACGGTCTTGGATTCCATTGCCGCGGGGCTCAGTGCTTCTGCGGGGTCGAGCTGGAACGATTCGCCGGGGTGCTTAGTGCAGTGCTCAGCGATCTCCTTGTCTTCGGGGCGTAGGGGTGCGCCGTTGGCGACGGGCACGCGGTCAACTTTCGTGAACTTCATAAGGTCCTCCTCTGTGGGGTGGGGTATGCGGGCTGTGAAGTGGATTTGAGGGATGCGATCTTCTTGGTGCAGGTACCTGCGGAGGCGACTGATGGTCTGCTGGGGCACGTCGAAATGGTGGACGAACCACTGATCTGCTACGTGGGGCATGGCGATCATCGCGGCGTACACTTCTTCCCGGCGCGTGTCGTACTGCCGTCCGCTCATCGGCGGCTGGACCTGCGGTTTTAGATACTCCCGTTTGGGCTTCTGCGGTGGCGGGTCGTACTCAAATCCGGGTGGCGTGGGCACCATGTATCCGGCAGCGCGGAGGTGCTTCTTACAGAATCGGAAGCCGTACTCCGCACCCGGCACCGACGGCTGAATACAATCTCCGTACAAGCACGTGCGCGTGTCTAGACGATGCACCATGCCAACCCCAATCCCATGACGATGCAGAATGCGGCGAGGGTGAGGAGGAATGCCATTTCGTGGCCATGTTGAGGGGCTTGCTCATGCTCCGTGAAGAACCTCACATGCCCCTTTTCATCCACCCAGCCGATGGTGTTCTTCTCCGCGAACGGCACCACACGATACGGCGCCTCGCCTGCCATGTCCTGCTCCATTTCGCGCATGATCTTGGCGTGCACACTTGGATGCATAGGCGCGTGCCGGCGGGCGAAGATCGGAACGTCTGAATGCCTGCTCATGCTGCGTCCCTCCCGAGGGCTTGGTCGACTTTCTTCCGCGAGAATCGGGTTGTGGAGCCGATGTAGATCGGGCCGAGTTCTTCCGGCCAGGAGCGTTTTGCTGATCTCTTGTAGGCGGTGCTCACTGCTATGCCGAGAAACCCGGCGAGTTCGGGGACTGTGTAACATTCGCTAGGATGGTTCATGAGTGCACCTCTTTCTCTGTGCTCAAAGCCTCGCGGTCTGCTGGTACCAGCCGCGGGGCATTTTTGATTTGGACAATCGGGGAGGCCGGGCAGCGTTGACCAGCCGGAGAGATCGGCTTCGACCTTTTCAATGCGGTTGACAAGTCCGCGGTCTCGGGCGCTTTGCGAGGGCTCAAGTCCTCGCGTTGACCCGCCTCCCCTTGTGGCTTCGGAAGGAATCGAACCTTCCCCTTGTGTCATCCGGCCAGCGTCCGTTGGATCGCGCTGGTCAGCATCGGCACAAGCTACGTACCTTTTGAAGCCTTGGGTATTTGTATGCGCGCTGGGCGTTACCTCGTCCCGGTTTGCACCCGGAGCGGTGTGGCCACATGTCACCCGCGTCATCGCAATCTGCTCACCATGCTCGACGGTCACCATGCGCCGTATCTCACCAGCGCTGTGCTCTATTCAGTTCTCATATATCGCGTCGAAATTGCTTCCGACTAGTGCCTGGCACGGGAATCGAACCCATGTAAAACCATTCAGGCGTTTGGTCACTGTGACTCTTGTTTTGGCTAAGCTCGTCCCACCTTCCCCGTGAGACGAACTTTCAGCTGGGACTAGGCGGCGAACCTCCCGCTCAGGAAGCGATCAACGAAATACTGCTGCCCCTTCCCCGTCACCTTTGGCGTCTTGTTCACGGACACATGTCCGTCGGAATGGGTCACTGCGGTTTCCTTCACCCGGAACAGACCGAGCTCCATCGACCGCTGGGTGGGCATATTCCAATCAGTCCCCTTCCGGGAAATGAGATAGCCGTTCGCGCGGAGCCAGATGAACAGTCGGTTCGCGCCGATGTTCACGCCGTTGCCCTTGAGGATCTTCGCGAGGTCCCCAACGAGAATGTCCGTGTTGGAGGTCGAGACGGCGTTGGCGAACAGCACCTTCGGGGCATCCTCTGCCGCCTGCGATTCCAGCTCGGCTCGCCGCGCCCGCTCCAACTTCAGATCAGTGGCCAAACGGATGATGAAGTCAGGATCAGTGAGCGCCGCTTCGGTGGCTTCCGGCGTGAGATAACCGCCGCGCTTGCGAATGGACGGGAGGACTTCGTGAGTGACCCAGCGCTTGAACTCGCGGGCCTCCGGGCGCTTGGATCCGAGGATCGCGGAATAGAGTCCCGATTCCGTGATGGTGGTGAGTTGCTGGTATCCGCCAGGGGTACTCACTGAGTGCGTACCCTTTTCGTCCTCATCGAGTCGGCGGGCGAGGTTTGCCGCGTCTCGATAGCCAAGGATCTTGGAAACGTCAGTGGCTACCCATTCCGGCTCGGCTTCTTCACCAACGATCACGCGGACGCTCAGTCCGTTGAAGTTAAAGGGTTCAATTTTCATCTGCTATCCTGTCGTTAGGTTTTTTGTTTTGGTGTGGCCCCGTTGGCGCGGGGCCATTTTTTATGCCGCGTTGTCGTAGATCGGGTCGAAGTATCCGATGATGTAGTCTTCGTCGCCCTGTAGTGCGCTTACTTTGAGCGCTAGGCGGGCGCTGACTAGTGCTCCTGCTCGGACGCGCTGTAGGTCCTCTTCTTTGATTCCGATGGCTGCTGCCAGCTGGGAGTCGGTGGTGAGGTTCCGTGACCGCATGATGTGGTCAAGGGCGCCTTCGCGGAAGCGGTAACGCGGTGCTTGTGTGGCAATCACGTTGGCCTCCTTTGGTTGTTCTGTGCCCCGCTCTTGCGGTGCTGATACGAGTATGCACCGTGCGGTACCGAATGACAACACTTAAATTACAATTACCCCTTTATATCACCCCCGCTACATCAATTTACCTGCACATATTGCGACTGATACCAAAACGCATTATTGTCCATTGCATGGAACATAACGAATGGATCGACCGGCTCATAGCGCAAGATTCCTACCGAACTGCAGCAGGACGAATCGGAACGAATGGATCTACCATCACCCGCCAACTACAACGCGGTGCCCTCTCTCCCGAGATGGTTATCGCGCTCTGCCGTGCTTACGATCACCCCGCGGTGGAAGGCCTCGTGGAGACCGGCTATCTCTACCCGCACGAGGTGAAAACCCCCGGTGTGAACCTTGTCCTCCCTAAGGCCACGAACCGGCAGCTGCTTGAGGAGATCAATCGACGCTCCGACCCAGAAGCCCGCCACCTATTCACCGCCACAGATGACAGCGATGTAGTAGATCTGGACGAGGACGCTGCAGTGTTCGAATTTCCCGGCAAACCGGCCACGGATGTCTCCTCGGATAGTTACGATCCTTTGAAGCACGCTGGCTACAGCGGGCCCGATGAGGATGCATTGCGTGGATACGGCAAGGAGGACGATGACCACATTCCCTGATCTGGCGATCATGGCCGACATGCTCGGCGTCACCCTCCGCAAGCATGACGGCGGGCCACCGGGTTACTACGACCATGAAGCGCGCACTATAAGCACGAGGCGTGGCATGAGCCCCGCCCTCTACCGCTCCACCCTTGCGCATGAGCTGGCTCACGCCACCTACAGCGACACCCCTACTGGCAACGGCTACTACGACGAGAAGCAAGAACAGCGAGCTCACCGCTTCGCCGCAAAACTCCTCATTAACCAAGACACCTTCGCTGCCGACTTAGCATGGTGCCAAGGCAATCTCGCCGAATTAGCTGACGAACTCGAAATCACCCAACACCTACTCGGGATATACCTCGAACGACACCCACCAAAGGACGTAGCAGCATGATCGAACTCCACCCCTATGGCGACGAATTCCACCAAGAAGTTGACCGCGAAGGCCGCTACTTCTCAAACCTCCGAGATCTCGCCGAAGACAACTTCTCCGAACCAGGGGAAGAATTCACTGTTGAAGTGAGCTTAATTCCCGCCACCAACTACTACGGAGAATCTCGAGCCGTTCTCGTTCGCGAAGGAATTAGCACTCTCGGAGTACTGCCCCAAGATGCCCTTGAGGACTGGTGGCCGACTCTTTGTGCGCTTCACGACGCCAACGAGGAAGCGGTGGTCAACGCCCGCATTTGGACGAGTCGAGATTGGGACGAAAACTTCTACGCTTCAGTACGGCTCGCTATGCCCTCCAAGGAGGAAGCCCAGGAAGCGATCGATGAAGATATCACCGAAATCACTTCGGAGAATCTCAACGCCTGGAAGCGATTTGAAAACTTCGAGATCGAATACTGGGATCCAAACTGGGTGCAAGCACATGGGTGGACCCAAGATCAGGTGAAGGAACAGCAAGAGATTACCCAACGCCATCTCGATGAGTATCAGAGGAAATCAGATCCCACTTCGTCAGAGCAATCCCCTGCTAAATCGAAGCGGAAGACAAAGGCAGTAAAGCAGAAGAAGGCCTCTACGCCACCTGCTGAACGGCCAGTAGTGAATTGGGATGAGCTTCTTACGCCAGACGGGTCTGAGCGGGCAACCCCTTGGCAGCGTGGCTACGTGCGATCAAAGGTGAACAAGTTCTACCCCGGTAGTGAACGGATGCCGCGAATCGACTTTGCAACCGTCGGACAGTGTGAATCCATTCTCCGCCATTTCGATGTGGATCCGGCGCCGCTTCACGAGGCTGGACGTGGATCTATGGCGCTGTGGTGGGTATTCATGGTGGTCATAGGCTTCTTCTTTGTGGTCATGGCATTCGTCCCTCCTGGAGGAACCGTCCTATTCCTGCTATGGATTGGAGTAATTGGCCACCACTTCATCACGCGGGCGCGCCTCTCTCCTCCATTTAGCAAGCCCCACTAAGACGAAAAAGCCCCTCACACCGGGCATGGAGTGAGGGGCAAATGTGTTCCTAGACGCAAGAACAAAGGTGATTCTATATGAGTGTGCAGAAACGCACCACGAAGGCCGGCAAGACCCGGTGGGTGGCGAGGTACCGGGATCACGGGCGGCGTGAGCACTCCCGCAGCTTCGACACGCAGAAGGCTGCCAAGGCGTGGCTCACGGAGCAGCAGCGTGCCCTGCAGCGCGGCGAGTGGGTAGACCCGGCGGTCATCACAGTCAGGCAACTCGTCGCGGAGCATCACGAGCGGGCAGTGAACCAGTCCACGAAATCAGGACGCGCAACGCTACTGAAAAACCTCGGCGACCTAGAGCACCGCAGCATCCACAGCGTGAAGCCATCCGAGGTGGAAACGTGGATGGTGGGATTGTCTACATCCCGTCCGTGGGCAGACGGCAAAGCGTTGGCGCCATCGACGGTGCAGATGCTTGGGGCAACCCTGCATGGAGTGTTCACTAAGGCGGTCAATGATGACGTGTTGGCGCGCCATCCAATGCGTGGGCTCACGTTGCGGCGGACGAACGTGACGGTGGAGCGGTTGGATATTCCAACCGCGGACGAGGTGCAGTCCCTGATTGATTACGCAGGGGCCACGGCGGTGGGGCGCGCTGCCGATCCAACGATGGCCGCGATGATTCAGTTCGCTGCGGAGACGGGGTTACGCGCTGGTGAGTTGTGTGGTTTGCGGGTGCGGAGCGTGGATTTTCTGCGACGCGAGATTCATGTGGTGGAGCAGATCGCGCAGCGGACGGGTGGATTCGCGCCGTTGAAAACGGAATCATCTAAGCGTGTTGTTCCGCTTCTTCCGGTAACGGTAGATATTCTTTCCGGCCAGCTGGCGCGTGTGCCGCGAGGGCGGGATGAGACGGTGTTTGCCAGGTCTACGGGCAAGCCGTTGACGAGTGGTGATGTGGGGGCGCGGTTTAGGAAGGTGGCTCGGGGTGCTGGAGTGGAGTGTACGTTCCATGCTTTGCGGCATTTTTATGCGTCCAATTTGATTGCCCAGGGCGCGCCGGTGAATTTGGTGCAGAAGGCGATGGGTCATGCGTCGGCGAGTATGACGCTGAATGTGTATGGGCATTTGTATCCGGGGTCGAATGAGTTGCTGCGTGGGATGTTGCTGCCGGTGCGGGATTCTTGCGGGATTGCGGGCGGTTCCGAGGGGTTAGCGTAGGGCGTTATTGCAGGCGGCAGTCTGTTTTTGTATGGTTCGAGATGTACTACGACTGCTAAACCGCAGCGTGGTCGGTGGCTAGTTGGACAGCTAGTTTGCAGATGAATGGCCAGAGGAAACTTTGTTTCCTCTGGCCATTTTGCGTGCGCGCGGACGGTTTGGGGTGCAGGTTCGCGGGGTCTCGCACGCAGACAACCCACTTTCACCAGTGTGCAATAAACTTCGCCGCTCCGGCGTTACGTTGGGTGTGTATGCGGCAAACTCAGCCGCAGCGCAGTAAACGTGAACACATCCACACCTTCCTCAGAAAGGTCAGCGTGACAGAAACCATGACGGACACTGCAAACAATCGCCAACCGACTGCCGACCCGGCAGAAGCGAACGCTTTCTTCCCCTCCCCTTACTCGCTGTCTCAGTACACCGCGGACAAGACGAACTTCGACGGGCTCGCAACAGATCAGAAGTACCAGGGCGGCCGATGGAAGGTGCTCGTCATCGCCACCGATGAGCGCTACATGCAGATGAAGAACGGAAAGTTCTTCTCCACCGGCAACCACCCCGTGGAGACCCTGCTGCCCATCCATCACATGCAACAGGCGGGCTACGGCATCGATGTGGCGACCGTTTCCGGCAATCCGGGCAAGTTCGAATGGTGGGCCTACCCGGACAAGGACGAGGCTGTCGCTGAAGCGTGGAAGCAGACCGAGGAAGCCTTCCGGAGCCCTCAGAAGCTTTCTGCGGTGCTGGCAGATGGCCTCGATGACTACGCGGCCATCTTCATCCCCGGCGGCCATGGTGCCATGAACTCCATCCCCTTCAGCACAGAGCTCGGTGAGGCACTGCAGTACTTCGTAGATAACGACCGCCTGGTCATCACTCTGTGCCACGGCCCAGCCGCTCTCTTGGCTGCCGGCACCAACTCCGAGAAGAACGTGTTCGCGGGCTATGAGATCGTCGCGTTCCCCGATTCCTTGGACTTCGGCGCCAACATCGATATCGGCTACCTGCCGGGCGAGATGCCATGGAAGTTGGGTGAGACGTTGCAGGAGGCAGGCGTGGTCATTAAGAACGACGACATGACCGGCGCCACCACGCGCGATCGCAACCTGCTCACGGGTGATAGCCCTTTGGCCGCGCACCAGCTGGGTAAGGAATCCGCGCTGGCTTTGCTGGAAAAGTTCGGCGAATAGCGCTTAGCTGCGGCGATTAGCTGGTCGCCGCGAGGCGGCCCTGGAGCGCGCCGTACACCAGATCATGTAGTGGAGTGTCGACGCCAACCCTCTGGCCCATCCGCCGAATCGCACCCACTTGAGCGTCAAGCTCATTGGGCTTCCCCGCGGTGATGTCCCGCTGCATGGAGCTGGTGGCCTCGGGGATCTGCTGATCCACAAAGCCGAGCGTCTTCTCCACGATGTTCTCCGGCAGCGCCACGTTGTTAGCGCGAGCGACGGCCTCCACCTCACGCATGAGCTGTTTTAAGGATCCACGCAGTTCAGTGCGCAGGTATCCCAGCGGCTGGTTGGCCAGCGCGCCGAGCTCTCCGGTAGTGGTGACAAACAGAGCCTTGCTCCAGACGTCCACGAAGATGTCGTCCAAGCACTTGCCACCAATATCTGCAGCGTGCAGGTGCTCGGTCAGCTCGCGGACGACGGCAGCGGCCCGGTCACCAGCCGAGGCCGAACTGCCCGCGAACGTTCCCACGTTCAAGCTCAGCGGCCCCGGGTGCAGCTTGATCTTCGCGGGGCCAAGGTGCGTCAGGTAGCCGCGAATAACCCCAGGCAGAACATTGTTTTCCCCGAAACGCTCCGCCGCGAGATACGGCACCTCCACGGAGTTGTGCGTGGTGACTACCGGAACTCCCTCAACGTCCGGGAAGGTCTCGTTTCCCGGAAGTGCCTTGGTCGCCACAATCACCACGTCCAGGCCGCCCAGCGCTTCGCGCAGTTCAGAGAAGGACTCGGCGGAGGTGGCGGGAACGGTGGTGGTGTTGTCGTCGGGATCAATCAACGTCAACCCCGTGGAGCGCAGCACTTCCAAGGTCTCGCCGCGGGCCACGAACCCCACGTCCTGCCCCGCTTGTGCCATCAGGCCACCGAAGTAGCCGCCTACTGCACCTGCACCAAGAAATCCGATCTTCATGGTTGCCAGCCTAGTTAGCGATCTCCGGGGTTTCCGCGATGGCCTCGAGGATGAACTCCTTGACTTTGTCCGCGTCGTTGGGCAGATCCACCACGTGACGGTCGGCATTCATGATCTCGCGGAAACGCTCGGGAACCTCGGGCTCGGTGCCCAGGGCTTCCTTGATGGTGTCCGCGAACTTCACGGGCAGCGCGGTCTCCAGGCAAACGATCGGCGAGTCCACCTTGCCCGCCCACTCGCGAGCGGCCTTCACACCATCAGCGGTGTGCGGATCCATGAGCACACCCAAGTCCTTGTAGCACTCCGCGATGGTCGCCACGCGATCCGCATGCGAGCTGGTGGCGGAGAGGAACCCAAACTTCTCGGCGGCATCCGCAAACGCCGCATCCTCGTTCAGGCTGAACCCTCCCTGCTTGACCTGGGTTCCGAACAAGTCGGCGATGCGTGCGCCGTCGCGGCCCAGCAGGTCGAAGACGAAGCGCTCGAAGTTGGAGGCGCGGGAGATGTCCATGGAGGGGCTGGAGGTCTCGTGCGTTTCCGCGGAGCTGCGCACGCGGTAGTGGCCGGTGCGGAAGAACTCGTCCAGCACGTCATTCTCGTTGGTGGCCACGATCAGCTTGTCGATCGGCAGTCCCATGGAACGCGCGATGTGGCCAGCGCAGATATCGCCGAAGTTGCCCGTGGGCACGGAGAAACTGACCTTCTGCTCGTTGGACTCCGTCACTCGAATCCAGCAGGACACGTAGTACACGATCTGCGCCATCAGGCGCGCCCAGTTAATGGAGTTCACCGCGCCAATGCGGTTATCGCTCTTGAAGTCCGCATCAGCGCTGACTCCCTTGACCACGTCCTGGCAATCGTCGAACACGCCGTCCAGCGCGATGTTGAAGATATTCGGGTCATCGAGGCCGAACATCTGCGCCTGCTGGAACGGGGTCATGCGCCCGGCTGGGGTGAGCATGAACACGCGGATGCCATCGCGCCCGCGCATCGCGTACTCGGCGGAAGAACCGGTATCGCCGCTGGTCGCACCCAGAATGTTCAACGTCTCGCCCCGGCGCGCCAGTTCGTATTCGAACAGCTCGCCCAGCAGCTGCATCGCCATATCCTTGAAGGCCGCGGTGGGTCCCTCGGACAAGTGGCCGATGTACAGGTCACCGGTCAGGCGCGTCACGGGAACGATGTCCTCGCTCGCGAACTTTTCGGTGGTGTACGCGCGGGCGGCGATGCCTTCAATGTCTTCGGCGGGGATGTCGTCGATAAAGAGCTTGAGCACCTCGGCAGCCAGCTTGGCGTACCCCTCCGGCTGGTCCAACAGACCACGCCACTGGGTCAAAGTGACATCGTCCAGCTGTGGGTATTCGGCGGGCAAGTACAGGCCGCCATCCGGCGCTAGTCCACCGAGCAGGATGTCGGTGAATGTCGCTGGGGTACGGGAGGCATCGCGCGTTGAAATGTAGTCCACGATTGTTCATCGTAGCCGGTCGCGCGCGTGAACGGGCCATCCGCCCGCCGTTTTCGGCAGGGTTTCGCCACGCTGTGGCCTGGGCGCACCTGGGTGTTCCTCGGTGTTGGCGTGCCCGCTACAGCCGGAGGCTCGCGCGCACCGCGGCCATCGCTTGGTCCTCGTAGGCACCGCCAAATAGTCGCACGTGCAGGAACAGCAGCTGTAGCTCGTGCAGTGGTTCGCGATCGCGCCATCCCGCGTCCAAACCGGCCTGTTCGGCATACGCACCGAGGATCGTCTCCAGGTGGGGCGTACCGAAAATCTGGAGTGCCGCCAGGTCAGTCTCCGGGTGTCCGGTGTGCGCGGCCGGGTCGATCAGCGCCACATCGCCCTCGGCGGTCCACATGACGTTGCCGCTCCACAGATCGCCATGCAGCGGCGCGGGCGTGGCTGTTTCGTCAAAATCTCCGTTGCGCAGTCGCTGCAGCAGTTCCTCAATGTCTTTTTTGTTCGACGCCGAGAACGCCCCTTCCGCAAGCTCCTCCAACACAGCCGCGTAGAACTGCCCCCAACTGTGCGTGGGGTGGAGAGGAAGCGTGAGGAGATCATCATTGGGCCCCTGATAGCCATCGCCTTCCCATCCGTCGGGGCCCATGCCGAAGGCTTCTGCTCCTGTGGCGTGCATGCGCGCCAGTCCCCTTCCGAACTTCTCCGCAGCTTCGCGGGTGGGCTGGCCAGAGGTGATGCGTTCCAGGTGCAGCTCGTCACCTTCGCGGGCGAGCACCTCCACCACGCGCAACGAGGTATCACTAGCGCGTTCGGCGAGCCATCGCAGTCCCGCTGCTTCCCACTCTCCAGATCGGCCGGGGTTGTGTTTGATGTAAACGGACATGGCTCCCAGTGTGCCTGAAGGCAACGCTCCGCCCCTCGATGGCCGGGCTACGGTGCTGGTTCGGTTAGGATCATCTGCGTGCTGAAAAGTGTGAAAGTGATATGGGCAAGCTGGGCCGTGGTCAACGGCCTGATGCTGGCTCTCGTTTCGCTGCGCAAAACCACCACTGAAGACGTGCGTTACTACTTTCACGGCATCAATCCTCACGCAAATCATTCTCCGGGGCCTAGCTCCATTTACACTCCCAGCGGCTCCGTCCCGCTGGGCGAGTATCCAGACGCCGGCGTGTGGCCACTGCGCTTGTTGGACCTGGTCACCCGGGACAACGAATCCGCGTTCCTATTCCTCTTTTCTCTGGTCTGCGTGCTCATTTCCGGCGCGTACTTATGGTTTATTCTGCGTTGGGGCTCGGCTCACCATGAGCGCAACACCGACAGCGAGTTCCACGCCGCGTGGTTCTGGGTCCTGTTCAGCGGCGCGGCGGGACCCATCCTGCTGACCCGTTTGGACTTGTATTCCGGTGTGGCCGTGGGACTGACCATGGCTCTGCTGATCACTTACCCTCGCCTCTCCAGTTTGATTCTGGCCTACGCCACGCTGGCGAAGCTGTGGCCGGGCGTGCTGGCTTCCGCTTTGGTGGGCCACGCGAAGTCTCGCTCCACGTGGGTGCGGCTGATCTCCTATATCATCTCGCTGGTGGCCTTGGCGCTGGTCACGGTGGTGGTGTGGGGTCCGGACCGTCTGCTGTCCCCCATCACTTACCAGGACGTTCGCGGGTTGCAGATCGAGTCCGTGTTCGCCACCCCATTGATGGTGGCCCGTTTGTTCGACGACAACCGCTGGGACGTGTCTTATGCTTCGTCGAAGAGCTTTGAGATTGCCGGACCGGGCGCGGATATCGCGATGACCTGCGCCAGCGTAGTGCTGGTGGGCATGCTGGTTTTCGCGCTGGGCTTTGCCCTGTGGCGTTTCCTGCGCGGTGGGTGGACTCGGCAGTCTGCGGTGTTGTTCGCTTTGTTGCTGGTGTGTTTGCTGATCGTGAGCAATAAAGTGTTCAGTCCGCAGTACATCGCGTGGGTGGGACCGCTGGTGGCGGTGGCCTCGATCCTGTGCACAGCCACGTCGATGCGCACGTTGCGCATCAGCACGCTGATCGTGGCTGCGCTGACCACCGTGATCTACCCGTTGACCTACGAATCCATCCTGCATAATTCCAGCGGATGGCCCATCTTGGTGCTCACGGTGCGCAATCTGGCGATGGTGCTGATGACCTTCTCCGTGGCGGTGGCTCTGTTTACGACGCTGCGGAAAACTTCTGCCGCCGCAACGCTGAAATCGGCCGTGCCGAGCGCGCGGACGTCCGTGGGCGCGTAGCCACAATTCCGATCACGCCACAGATCCACACGGCGACAGCGGCGATTGTTGCGAGGCGGAAATCAGCCCACGCATAGTCTTCATCAGGCGCAGCCCAGCTGAGCACCAGTCCCGTAGTTTGGGCGATGATGATGCCTGCGGTCCATCCGCCCATGTTGGCCAAGCCGGTGCCGGTGGCCAAGATCGAGCGATCCACCTGTTCGCGGACGGAATCGAATGCGAGGTTGGATACCGGCGCCATCGTGCCCATGACGATGGCAAACGCCAGCCCGAATGCAGCGCCACGTGGATCTACAGGGAGGAACAGTAGGATCCAACAAGCAATGGTGACGCTGCTTCCGGAAACAGTGGCGATCCAACGCTTGCGCCCCATGCGCGAGGAGAGCATGCCCACGAAAGGACCGGCCAACACCGTTGCCACCGTGGCCAAGGTCAGAGCTAAACCGGCGTATCCACTGCTCTGCCCCATACCGATGGTCAAGATGGGCACGCCCCAGAGCATCGTGAAGGCCACCAGTGTGCCCAGACCAGTCCAGTGCACAAAGAAGCCGTGCCAACACGTGGGATTGGTGAGGACTTCCCGCAGAGTGTGAGTCAGAGAAAGCTTCGGCTGCTGCTCCGGCTCACGAATTTCTTCACTGAGCTCCTCGCCGAACTCCTCACCGAGATCCTCGTCACTCCGCGCAGTCTCCTTCGCAGCGGGCGAATCCTGTATCAGCACGGTCGCCATCAGCGCCAGTAGCAGCCCCATGGCACCCAAGGAGAAGAACGCCGTGGTCCAGCTGGTTGCGTGCAACAGGGCCAGGAACGGGACCGCCGAGAGGAATTGCCCGAACTGCCCCAGTGCTCCGGATAGCTGGCTCAGCATCGGCGCCAGGCGCATCGGGATCCATGCGGGGATCAGCCGCATCAGCGAGGAGAACGCCGTGGCATCGCCCATGCCCACGAGCACCCGTGCGAACAGCGCAACCGGGTAACTGGATCCGAATGCGAGGATGACTTGCCCCACTCCCATCACCAGCGCACCGGCGATCAGCAACTTGCGTGGGCCGAACTTGTCCACCATCAGCCCCACGGGGATCTGGGACAGAGAGTAGGCACCCAGCTGGAGGGAAGCGAAGACTGCCAGGCGTGTGGCGTCGATATGATACTGCTCGATCGCCTCCACGCTGGCCACGCCGAAAGACGTCCTGCCCGTGACCGCCATCGTGTACAGCAGAACCGCGGTCAGCCAGATGATCAGTCCGCGCGTGCTTAACGCCTCCTGCGCTGCCCTTTGTGCGGCCTTCTTGGCCGGGTGCGTAGAGACGTTGGTGGTGTGGCTGGCCGTCTTCTTTTCGACGCCAGCCTTGTTTTCTCCTGGAGTGTTCTCTGGCTGCGTGCTCACCTTAAGGCACCTTACTCCTCAGCGAGACAGTGTCCGGAGTGGGGTGAAAACAGGCGCCTGACTAGGCCTTACTCTGATTAACCACGCAGTGCGTTACGGATCATCGCGGCGGTGGTTGCACAGGTGCGGGCGCGCTCTTGGCCTTGGTAGGCGCGGCACACGTCGCTTCCGTGAGCCAGCAGCCCGATTAGCGCGGCGGAAAGTTCTTCGGCAAACAGCTCTTCCTGCTCCTCCGTGCGGACCACGGTGATGCGGGGAATACTTGCGCCGGTGGTGCTGGGCACGGGGCAAGCTCCGACTGCCGCGAGACGTACCGCGCAGTGGGCAAACAGGCTGACCACGTCATCCGCTTCGGTGATCTCCGTGACTCTACGGCGGAACTGCAGCATGGAGGGCATGGTCACGTGGTGCTCGCGCCAGCGGGCTGTAGCGTGCGAGCGGTCCAACGCACTACCCATCTTGTCCGTGGTCTCCCGCAGGGTGTCTCGCATCTCTGCCACACCGTTGGTCCGTGCCTCAAGCTGCTCTACAGCACCGAGGAGCACGCGCAGTCCTTCCCAGTGTTGTTCCAAGTAGGATGCGCGCCCGGCGAAGGGCATGGAGCCGTTGGTGATGCGTTCCCACAGGGGTGAGCGGTGCAGGACTTCGCGGACAGTGCCAGCGGTTTCGATGACCAGCGGTGCCACGTCGATGTGGCGCGGGGACTCTTCCACTGCGCTCATGTGTGCGGCACCTCCATTCATCGTTGTTGTGCGGGATCGGCCGTGCACAATCATTGTGCAGATTCTTGAGCGTGATCCACGGAACCGAATGCAGGTTAGTATAGCCTTATTTCCGCACAGAAGGCTAGTCTCCACGATAGTCGTGGACCACGTCTTCACCCCAGAAGATCTTATCCACCACCTTGCGCGCACGCCTGGTCTTCTTCAAATAGTCATCCAGGAATTCCTGCGATTCCGTGGGATCCCAGTTCGATGCTGCAGCCACCTGCGCCAACGGCTTGCCGAAGGTCGGCAGCTGATCCTTGCGCTTGCCCTTTACCAGCACGATGCCGTTACGAGCCTTCGTCGCGGTGATCCACGCTTCGCGCAATACTTCCGCGTCCGCCTCGCTAATCAGCTCTGCTGCGGCCATCTCCTGCAGCGCGGCCAAAGTGGAAGTGTTGCGCAACCCTTCACTGACCTGCCCGTTTTGCATGGTCAGTAGCTGAACGGTCCACTCCACGTCCGTCAGCGCGCCACGCCCCAACTTGGTGTGGGTATTGCGGTCCGCGCCCCGTGGAAGCCGCTCAGCATCCACGCGCGCCTTGATGCGGCGCACTTCTCGCACCTGCTCGTCAGTAGCGCCACCTTCTGGGTAGCGGAACTTATCGATCATGCGTAGGAAGCTGATGCCCAAGTCCTTATCGCCGGCAATCCACGTGGCACGCAGCAGCGCCTGCATCTCCCAGGTCTCGCCCCACTGCTGGTAGTAGCGCTCGTAGGATTCCATCGTCCGGACAATCGCACCGTTGCGCCCCTCAGGCCGCAAGTCCAAGTCCACTTCCAACGGCGGATCCTGGGAGGGCCGTCCCAGGCGCGTGCGGATGGAGTCGCAGATCATGGCCGCCCACTTCATGGCCTTGTTCGTTGTGGAGTCCGCATCCTCTTTTCCGACGTCAAACTCCTCATCGGACAAGTTTTCCGCCTCTTCGCGCACGGGTTCGGCCACGAACATCACGTCCGCGTCCGAGCCGTATCCCAGCTCGGCTCCGCCGAGCCTGCCCATGCCAATCACGCTGATCCGGGCGGGCGCGTTCTGATCATGCTTGTCCTCCCAGGCACGGATTTCCGCTTGCAAAGCGGCCTCCAGCACGGCATCCCAAACCAGGGACAGGGACAAGCACACATCCTGAATATCCATGAAGCCCAGCAAATCCGCGGCAGCCACGCGTGCCAGCTCGGCGCGCCGCAGCGAGCGAGCCACCGCGATAGCCTTGTCTGGGTCGCAGTGGCGAGCCGCGGCGGCCACCAGCGAGTGCGTTACTACGGCCGCGTCGCGCTTGATCAGCTTAGGCCCCGTGGCACCGTCAGATAGCAATTTGACGGTATCGATGCTGTTCAGCAACAGTTCCGCCAAGTATGGCGACGTGCCCAGCAAGAACATCAGTCGCTGGCCCACCACGTTTTCGTCGCGTAGGAGCCGCAGGAACCACTGCTTCTCCGAGGCTGCATCGGAGAGGCGACGGTAGGCCAGCAGCCCGGCGTCGGGATCAACGGTCGGGGCGAGCCACTCCAACAGCGTCGGCAAAATGATGGCCTGCAACTTCTGCTTACGGGAAGACCCTGCGGCCAGGGCGGACAGGTGCTCGTAGGCGCGGTTGGGGTTCTCGTATCCCAGGGCGGCCAGCTGGCGCTTGGCCGCGTCTGGCGTCAGGCGGATGGTGTCCTCGCTCATGGCCGCCACGCTGGTCAGCAATGGGCGGTAGAACAGCTTGGAGTGCAGCTGGTGGATCTGCACGCCCGCCCGGCGAACATCCTCTTCCAGCTGCTCAGCGTAGGTATTCATGCCCTGCGGAAGATGCCCGGAGGTGCGCGCCAGCCAGGTCAGAGCCTCCAGCTCATCCTTGGGCGGCAAGGTGTGCGTGCGCTTGAGGCGCTGCAGCTGCAGCCGATGCTCCAGCAGGCGCATGTACTCATAGGAGGCGATGAGCTTTTGGCCGTCATCGCGACCCACATAGCCTTCCTTCATCAAGGCCTTCAGCGCGGCGACGGTCGGGCGCACGCGCAGGGATTCGTCCGTGCGTCCGTGCACCATCTGCAGCAGCTGCACGGCGAACTCCACGTCGCGCAGGCCACCAGGGCCCAGCTTGAGCTCGCGGGCACGGATGCTATCCGGGACGTTTTCAATGACTCGGCGGCGCATTGCCTGGACGTCGGAGACAAAATCTTCCCGCTCGGAGGCGCTCCACACCAGCGGCGCCAGCGTCTCCACGTACTTCTCGCCCAGCGCTACGTCGCCCGTCATGGCCCGGGCCTTGAGCAGCGCCTGGAACTCCCAGGTGCTGGCCCACCGGTCGTAGTACTTCTTGTGGGAACTCAAGGTGCGCACCAGCGCGCCCTGCTTACCTTCGGGGCGCAAGGCCGCGTCCACCTCGAAGAACACGCGCGTGCCGATGTTGATGAACTCGCCGGCCCAGCGCGTGGCGCGGGAATCGGCGGGCTCGGCCACGAAGATCACGTCCACGTCAGAGATGTAGTTCAGCTCGCGGGCGCCACACTTGCCCATCGCCAGCACGGCCAAGCGCGCCGGTGGCTTGCGGTCCTCATCGTCCGGACCTCCGTACACAGTGGTACACGCCACGGCCAGCGCTGCGGTCAGCGCAGCATCAGCAGCATCAGCCAAACGCTGCCCCAGGGTCACAAACGGCAGCCGGTCTGGCTCGTCATCCCGGTTGACGATGAACGTGCCATTGCAATCGATGGCGGCAATGCGCGCCAGCAGCGTGCGGTAGGCATCGCGCATCGCCACGTCCGCCTCATGCCCGATGATGCGAGCGCGATACGTGCGGGACTTCTCCCCCGCAGGTTCCACGGCCTTCTCGCCGTTATCGTCCTTGAACTCGGCGAATTCATCCATGGCCAAGACTTCGTCGACCCGCACAGCGCCCACGCTGTCCAGCATCGTGTCCGTCATCTCGCCCGCAGTTGGCAGAGGGAGAGACAGGCTCACCCACTCCTCGGGGTGAGCCACAATGTGGTCTCCCAGCAGGCTGGATGCGCCGAATAGGGAAATCACTCGCCGACGCAACTCGGCATCATCCTTGAGCGCGGCCATGAGTGTGTCCGCGGTGGCGTCGGAAAAAGGCACATCTTTACCCACGGACGGCAAGGAAGAAACGGCGGCCAACTGGTCATTATCCTCGCGCTCGCGCAGGGCTTCCACCAGCCGCACGAGGTTATTCAAGGCCAGGTCAGGATTGCCAGCGGCGCCCAGAGTGCGCAGCAGCCCCACGTGCTCCTCGGTATTCCACCCGAGGTCGTTGAGATCGTCTTGCGCACGCGGTCTGGTCAGGCCCAGAGTCTTCGCGGAGGGAATTCTGGCGCGGGACGACCGTGGACGATCCATGCTGGAGCCTTTCACAAACTAAACGCTGTACTGACGCGGGGGGGATACCCGAAGACGAAGGGGCTAGAACTCAAGGTTGTTCTTGAGCTCCCACGGAGTGATCTGCAACTGGTAGTTGTTCCACTCGCGCCACTTGTTGCGCAGGAAGTATTCGTAGACGTGCTCGCCCAGGGCATCGGCCACCAGCTCGGAGTTTTCCATTTCGCGCAGTGCGTAGCTCAGGTCCTGCGGCAGGTCCTTGAATCCGGCAGCGCGGCGCTCGCGGGCGGTCATCAGCGCAATATCGCCCTCGGCGGCCGCTGCCAATTCGTAGCCTTCCTTAATGCCCTTCAGCCCAGCGGCCAGCAGCACGGCGTAGGAGAGGTACGGGTTGCAGGCGGAATCTGGGGTGCGGATTTCCACGCGACGGGAGGCGGACTTGTTCTGCGTGTACATCGGCACGCGGACCATCGCGGAGCGGTTCGCAGCACCCCACGCGGCCGAACGAGGAGCCTCGTCACCAGTGGAAATGCGCTTGTAGGAGTTGACCCACTGATTGGTGACCGCGGAGATCTCTGAGGCGTGATGCAGGATGCCCGCGATGAATGACTTGCCGGTCAGGGACAGACGGGTTTCGTCATCCGGATCGTGGAAGGCGTTTTCATCGCCTTCAAACAGCGACATGTGCGTGTGCATCGCCGAACCCGCGTATTCCTGGAACGGCTTGGGCATGAACGTAGCGCGCACGCCGTTGCGCAGGGCCACCTGCTTGATGATGTAGCGGAAGCTCATTACGTTATCAGCCATGGACAGGGCGTCCGCGAAGCGCAGGTCGATTTCCTGCTGGCCGGGGGCGTTTTCGTGGTGGGAGAACTCCACGGAGATGCCCATGCGCTCCAGGGTATTGATGGCATCCACGCGGAAGTGTGGGGCCTCGTCTGTGACAGCTTGGTCGAAGTACCCGCCCGTATCCGTGGGCACCGGTGGCTGCCCGTCGGTTTCGATGGATTGCACCAGGAAGAACTCGATTTCCGGGTGAACGTAGCAGGTGAAGCCCATTTCTGCGGCGGTGTTCAGTTGTCGACGCAAAACTTGCCGCGGATCCGCCCATGACGGCTGGCCATCCGGCATGGTGATATCGCAGAACATGCGGGCAGATAGGATACCATCGCGGTCTGACTGGAACGGCAGGATTTGGAACGTGCTGGGATCTGGCCTGGCGATGGTGTCTGATTCTGCGACGCGGGAGAAGCCTTCGATGGCCGAGCCATCGAAGCCGATTCCCTCTTCAAAGGCGCCTTCCAACTCTGCGGGAGCCACGGCCACAGACTTGAGGAAGCCTTGGACATCCGTAAACCACAGGCGGACGAAACCGATGTTTCGCTCTTCGATGGTCCGCAACACAAATTCCTGCTGGCGATTCATGGTTTTCCATTGTAGAGAGTCCCGCGACAACGCGGGCGGACTTGCCATCTGCCGGGCTGATGAATGGGGTTGGCTGGCCTCAATTCCGTGACGTGTCCGCGGTTCTGGCACTATGAATGCATGGTTGAGAACACGGCTGACCGTTCTGATAATTTGCCCGTCGGGTACATGGTGCCCACCAAGCAGGTTCGTTTGACGGACCTGCAGGCTCGCAAGGTTTCGGGCTCTCCTTTTGCCATGCTGACCGCCTACGATTACTCCACCGCCAAGGCGTTTGCCGCCGCGGGCGTCGAGGTGCTGCTGGTCGGCGATTCCGCTGCCAACGTGGTATTTGGCTACCCCACCACCTCTCATATTTCTATGGATGAGATGTGCTACCTCGCCGCTGCAGTGGTGCGCGGTGCGGATAAAGCTTTCGTGATGGTGGATCTGCCGTTCGGCAGCTACGAGGCCTCTGATGAGCAGGCCGTGCGCAGTTCCACGGAGATTTTGCACCGCTCGGGCGCGCACTGCGTGAAGCTCGAGGGCGGTGTGCGTATCGCGCCACGGATCAAGGCCATCAAGGACGCGGGCATTCCGGTGTGCGCGCACATTGGCTTTACCCCGCAGTCGGTCAACAACTTGGGCGGTTTCAAGGTGCAGGGGCGCGGGGCTGGCTCCGAGCAGTTGATCGCGGATATGCAGGCCGTGGTGGAGGCCGGCGCGGACATCGTGTTAATGGAGATGGTTCCGTCCGACGTCGCCAAGCGCGTCACCGCAGAATGTCCCGTGCCCACCATTGGCATCGGCGCGGGTGCGGATTGTGATGGCCAGGTTCTGGTGTGGCATGACATGGTCGCATTCCCAGAGGATGGGCACCGCCCCAAGTTCGCCAAGCAGTGGGGCAACGTGGGCGAGGTACTCACCCGCGCCGCTGCGGCGTATAAGAAGGAAGTCCAAGAAGGCACATTCCCGGCCGAGGAACACACCTTCAACAGCTAGCGATGGCCAACCCAGCGCGAGTCCAAGACAGCTAGTCCCCCCAAAAAAATCTGCTATCCCAGCGCGTCCGCCAGCACGAACACCAGCCCGGCGGCACCGAGCAGCAGCAAGGATCCCGTCAAGGCCACCACGGATCCAACATTCGGGTCAGCTCTCCCCCGGACAATTCCTCGGCATCCACCCTGGTAGCGCCGCCTTTGCGTCGCCACGATAAATATGGCCAGCGCACACAACGCCCCAGCTACCAGTATCACGGCCGAGCCATACAAGTGCGCCCATCGGAGCATCACCGCGCCCACCACTAGCATCGCCACCACGGTGCGGGTCCAGGCCAGCGTGGTGCGCTCGGGCTGCAGGCCCGGGTCGCTGTGCAGGGAGATTTCCCTGGACGGATCGGCCGGAGAGGGAGAACGAGAATCAGCCATTAGTAGGCCAGCACCACCACGAGCACGGTGACGGTGGCCATCACTGCCACGCCGGAGAGAAACGGCACGATGCCCGGCACTGGCAACGCGCGGGATTCCCGCATCGCGCGTTCCACCCGCACCCAACGCACCGCCGCACCCAGGGCAATGAACATGCCCACCAGCAGTACTAATATTGCCGCGCCGCTCCACAGCCAGCTGGGGACGTTGGGCAAACGGAAGGCCTCAAGAGCGATCCCGCCCGCTAAAAACGCCAACGAGGTACGTATCCAGGCGAGGAACGTGCGCTCGTTGGCGAGGGTGAAGCGAGGGTCAGGTTCAGAGCCCGTGGGCAGCAGCGTGCGCGCTAGCCACGAGCGGGAAGGCTTGGCCGGTTTAGTCCTCGCCGAGCTCATTGCGATCGTAGGCATCTGCCTCTTCGTTGCGCTTACGCGCGGTTTCGAGGGCGTGAGCAGCCTCTTCACGGGTGTCGTACGGGCCCATGCGGGATTCCCAGCCGCCAACCTGGCCCTGAGTAACTTCGCCGGTTTCGGTGTCAAAGTACCATCTATCGGTCATAGAACTTTCCTACCACAGTTGTGCGCGCTCTCGCGTGGCTAGTCCCCCGCCCCTCCCACACTTAGTTAATCCCAAGTCCCGCACCTAGTCCGCGGGCCAGGCGAACTCCACGGTCCGGGTCTCCGGATCTGCGGTAATCAGGGTGACCGCCGTCTGGGAGGCCTCCTCCGGATTCCCTTGGCAGTCCGCAATCACGGGCGGCTCGCTGACGAAAATATCAGCGCCCTTGTCACTGCTATGCATCACTGCGGCGGAGAAGTTCTGCCCCACCCACGGCTGCAGAACCACCGCTTCGGTCAGGCCCATGCATGCTCGGTCCACCTGGTTGGCCAGCTGCGTGCTGCGCTTCATCGCCTCGATGACCTCATCCGCGCGCTCGGCCACCCACGCTGGCACCTCGCGTTCCTCGGCGATGGCCAGGCAGATTTCCGTGGCGAATCGGTCGCTCAGCCTGCGTAGCGGCGCGGTGACGTGGGCGTAGTGGCCGCCAATTCCGGCGTGGATGGACGTTTCGTTTTCGTTTTCGACGCCAGCAATCCCAAACGCCACATAGCTAGCTCCACGCAGCAATCTCTGGGCGTCGCGCATCAAGGCCATTCCCTGTGGAGTGGAGGCATCGATGCTGGCCAGGAGCTGGCCAACGCTCTTGTTGCCACGTTCAAAGCCGAGCGCTTTGGCAGCGGAGTCAAACTTGGCGATGTCCTTGGGGCTGGCTGGCGGCAGAGTGCGGAGGATGCCTTTGCCTGATTTGACCATCATCTGGCCTGCACACATGCCCGCCAGCAGGGACAGTTCCGCGTTGTAGTCATTCATCAGTTGGCGCGGTTCGATGACCAACTGGTATTCAGCCTGCTCATCGTCGCTCTTTTCCACGGAGATCGAAGGCAAGCGCAGGTTCACCGCGTCCCGTCGCAGGTCCGAGCGCTGCCGAGCTTCGCCCAGCTCCGGCAACAGCGCGATCGAGGGATGCAGCGTGCCTGCCAGGCGGTCAGCTTCCACGCCTTCGTAGTTCAGCTTCGCGCGGCTGCGGACGGTTGCGCGGTAGACGGTGAAATCATGGATTTCTCCATCGGCGTCCACGTTGATGTCCCACACCACGGCGGGCCGGTCCTGATCCGGAAGTAGCGATGCACTGCCTTCTGAGAGCTCCGCGGGGTGCAGGCGTACGGGATCATCGGGAAGATACATCGTTTGCCCACGGCGGATGGATTCCTGCTCTAGGGCGGAATCTGGTTCCACGAAAGCCCGGACATCCGCGATGGCATAACGTACGCGCCAGCCCGGCGCGACGGAACCTGCGTTGCCTGCAGCACCAGCACCGCTGTCCGCAGCACCACTGTCCACAACACCGTCTGCCTGCCAAGATTCGATGTGCACCGCTTGATCCAAGTCCATGGAGCTGGGCGGATCAATGGTGACAAACTCCACCTCGCGCAGGTCACGTCTGCCCTCTGGGTACCTATCCGTGGCCAGGATGGCCTCTGAATGAAGCTGTTCGGGGAAGGTCTCTGGCAGGTCGAATTCCCGAGCGATTGCGCGGAAGTCCAGTTCGGCGGCGAAGAGTTTCATTGCTCCAGAGTGGCACAACTAGGCCGCATGCGCGCTGCGCCAAGCGCAGAATTGTAAGCGTAAGAAGTTTTGAACGCCGAGAAGACCTATGAGCCGGATTTTGTCCTACGCTCATTCCACCCGAAGGTGTCCTCAAGCGCGAGGCGGCCATCCATCTGGGCGCACCATTGCTGGGCGCCTCAAGCGGTCTACCTGTTCATTAGCAAGCGAGCAGCTCTAGAACTTAAGTGCACGGAACTAGCCGTGCACCTACTTGACCTTGCTCCCGGTGGGGTTTACCTAGCCACGCCAGTCACCTGGCGTGCTGGTGCGCTCTTACCGCACCTTTTCACCCTTACCCGCAAAGCGGGCGGTTTGTTTTCTGTGGCACTGTCCCGCAGGTCGCCCTGGGTTGCCGTTAGCAACCACCGTGCTCTGTGGAGTCCGGACTTTCCTCGACGTGCGGCCTCATCCCAGCATGGGATTGGTTCCAGCTCGCCGCGACCACCCAGTCTTCTCGGCAGGTGCTTACTCTACCTGCGCGCTGGCTCATCACCGAAAACCCCCGGCGATGCTCGCCCGGTTCTAGCCCTCGAGGTAGTGCGTGTCATTGACTCGCCGCACCACTGTTTTTCCCTCGCCGTAGAACTCCACGATGGACAGTCCCGCAAGGTCCAGGTGCAGGGTGCGGAACATCGTCGCGTCCACGCCCAGCGCGTAGCGGAGGATGGCCTTGATCGGGGTGACGTGGCTAACCAGCACCACGTTCTGCCCGGCGTAATCGCGGGCCAACCTGTCCATGACCCCCTGGATCCGCTGGTAGACATCTTCCATGCATTCCCCGTCTGGGGTGCAGGAGTTGGCGTCGAAAAAGAAACTCTTGTGCTGCTCGGGGTATTCGGCGCGCACCTCGGTGAACGTCTTGCCTTCCCAGGCGCCGAAGTCCATCTCGATGAGGCCGTCATCGGTGGTCACGTCTGCCCCCAGTGCATCTGCGACGGCGCGGGCGGTTTGTTGTGCTCGGCCCAGCGGCGAGCTGAGCACGGCGGCGATGTTTCCGCGCGCGCCCACGTACTCGGCCGCCCGGCGCGCTTGCCACTCACCTTTGGCTGTCAGCGCTGGGTCGGAGAGGCCGGAGAATTGCTTGGACACGCTCATTTCGGTTTCGCCGTGGCGCAGCAGGAGGAAGCGTGCGGGACGGGTGCCGCCGTGCCAGTCGGAGGAGGTTTCCTTTGTGTTTTCTTCCTTCTCGACGCCAACCCCCTCCCCCACAACCTCGTCCCCCGAAGCCTGCGCAGGTGTCTCGTCCTGCTCCTCGGGCTCGGCGAAGTAGATGCCGGATTCTTTGTCATCCATGGCGCGATTGGCCAGCTCATCCGCGCGCTTATTCTGCGCGCGCGGCACCCAGGTGTAGTTCACGGAGGCGAATTCGCGCTCTAGTTCCTTGGCCTGCTGAGCCAGGGGCTTCATGTCTGGGTGCTTGATTTTCCATCGGCCGCTCATCTGCTCGACGATCAGCTTGGAATCCAGGAACACGTCCACGGTGGTCTCGGATGCGGCGCGTCCGGCACGCTCAGCGACGGTTTTGGCCAGCGTCAGGCCGTTGACCACGCCGTGGTACTCGGCGACGTTATTGGTGGCCTTGGCGATGTACTCCCACTGGCAGGCCAGCTCGGTCTTATCTCCTGCGATGGCCGAGGCGGGGTCGACAATGCTGGAGCCCGCGCCCGCGAGTCCGGGGTTGCCTCGTGAACCGCCGTCAGCTTCCAACCGAAGTCGCATTGTGCCTCTCGCCTTTCCTTGTGTGCTTTATTCCGTGGGTGTCCTGCGTTAGTGGAGTGCTCGGTGGGTGCTCAGTAGGCACTCAGCGCGCACTCAACGGCCACTGCACATAACTACTCGTCTTCGCGGTACACCAGCAGTAACACGTTACATTCCGGGCACTGCGGAAGTTCGTCTGCGGGCGTGCGTTGAATGGACTTCAGCGAGGCCGGGTCCAGCTCCATGAAGCAGCCTTGGCACATGCGGCCCTTGAGCCACGCCGCGCCAATCCCTTGCTCTTCCACGCCGCGGTCGTAGGCTGCCAGCACTTCGTCATTCAGCTTCTCTCGGGCGGATTGAACCCGAGCAGCGGCGGCGTCCATGTCCGCACGCAGGGCATTCTCCGCGCGCTGCACGTTCTCTTCCGCTTCGCGGATTGCGGCCTGGTAGGCATCGGGCTGCTCGGACTCGTTGCCATCAAAGAACTCCGAGGTGCGGATTGCCCGCTCCAAGCGATCTTCGAAGTCCTCCAGCTTGGCCAAGGTGGTGGACAGATCGTGCTTGAGGTCCCTGCGCTGCTCGCGGTCGGTCGCGGTGCTCAAAGTGGCACGGTCATCGCGCTCGCGTTCCTTGAGCTTGGCCACTTCCTGGCGCAAGCGGAACACATCCGTGCGGTGCTCGTTACCCGCCGCGCGGTTGCGCACCTGCTCATTACGCGCCTTGATCTGTTCGGCTTTGAGCTGTTCCAGCTTCTCGCGCTCGTCGAGGGTATCCAGACGGGCCTGTAGGACGGACAGTTCTTGGTTGCTGGCCAGCAGGGTTTCCAGCTGGCGTCGGTCGTCTGTAGAGCAATGCATGGTTTACTCTTCTCCCTGTCCGTGGATGGTCCACGGGTCGGTTCTGATGTCCAGTACGTGCGTATCAACGGAAGTTCCCTCGGCTTCCAGTCCGCGCGCCACCACCTCGGCGGCTTGGCTGCACCAGGGGAATTCGCTGGCCCAGTGGGCGGTGTCAATGACGGCGCAGCCCCCGGCGCGCAGGTGCTCGTCCACGGGGTGATGGCGCAGGTCGGAGGTCACAAAGCAGTCGACGTCCATTTTCGCCACGGTGCCGAGGAAGCTATCTCCTGCACCGCTGGCCACAGCCACCTTACGGATCATCGCCTCGGGATCACCCGCGGCGCGCACTCCCCAGGTGGTGGTGGGCAGCGCCGTGCGCACGCGCTCGGTGAACTCGCGCAGCGTCATCGGCTGGTCCAACTCACCCACGCGCCCGATGCCCAAGTCCTTCTCACCCAGTTCGCGAGTGCCAGAGTGTGTTTCCACCACATCCAGCGCAGGCTCCTCATAAGGGTGCGCCTTCACCAGCGCCGCCCGCACAGCTTCCCGAGCGCGCCGCGGAGCCACGAATTCCACGCGCAGTTCCTCCACGCGCTCCAACTCCCCACGCGCACCGATGTGCGGATCCGCGCCCTCGCCGGGGCGGAACTGGCCGGTCACCGCGAACTCGAAACCAGCCTCGGTGTAATCCCCCACGGTCCCTGCACCTGCCGCGAACACCGCATCCTTCACAGCCTCCGCGTTGTCCGCAGGCACCGTGAATCCCCACTTATCCAGCTCGTCCACGATCGGCCGTAGCGGCGCCCCAGGAGTCACGCCCAGCAGCTCCGCCAACTTGTCATTGACACCCGGCCGCGCGGAATCCGCATTCGTGTGCGCCGCAAACAGAGCCACACCAGCGCGAATCAGCTTGTGCACAATCCGCCCTTTCGGCGTATTCGCCGCCACGGAATTCACCCCGCGCATCAGCAGCGGATGGTGCACGATCAGCATGTCCGCGCCCCGCGCAATCGCATCGTCTGCCACTGCGTCCGTGCAATCCAGCGCGAACACCACCGATTCCACAGATTCGGCGGGGTCGCCGCAGATCAAACCCACGGCGTCCCACGATTCCGCCAAATACGGCGGGTAGGCACGCTCCATCACGCGGATGACGTCCCCCACGGTCGCGGTGCTGTTATTGGCTGGCACGGATCACTCCTGACCTTGAATTATTCAGTTCCCACAATCCCCGTCCACCCTAGCCATTCGCGAGACAACGCGGGGAGCGCACGTGGGGACGAGGTTGGCGCTCAGAAGTAAAGGAGGACACGGGAGCGCCACCGGGCACTCGGGTAGGCTGCGCAAGGGACACAGACCACGAAGGAAGGGGCAAAGTATGGCTGAGCAGCAGATTCGAAAGATCACGGTGGTGTGCACGGGCAATATTTGCCGCTCGCCGATGGGTGACGTGATGCTCAATGCGGCGCTTCAGGATGCCGGGATTGGCGACGTGGCCGTCAATTCCTGCGGGCTGGCGGGCTATCACATTGGCCAGCACGCCGACGAGCGCGCCATCGCCGAGATGAAGCGGCAAGGCTACGACGGCTCGCAGCACATCGCCGCACAGTTCGGCCCAGAACACGAGGACGCGAATGTGTTCCTGGCGATGGATCGCGGCCATGTGCGTGGGTTGCGGAATCTTGGCGTGGATGCGGAACGTATTTTCTTGTTCCGTGCGTTCGACGCCAAGTCCTTCAATCCCGATGATCATCCCGAAGGCCTGCATTCGACGGAGGCACCTGAGGTGGCGGATCCGTATTACGAGGATGAGGCTGCGTTTACCGAGGCCGCGGAGCAGATCGAGGCTGCCGTGCCGGGGGTTATTCGCGAGCTGCTGGGTAGGTAGCTAGAAGCGCTCGCCGCGCTTTTGGGAGCGTCGCTCCTCGAAGCGGGAGCGGGTTCCGCCGTAACGATCGGCGAGCTTCCGCTCGGCGCTGTTCTCCTCCACGACCTGCTCCACGCTGGATTTACTCTTCTTGGAATTGTTCAGCTCGGTTGTGCCAGGGGCTTGATTGTTCTGTTGACGCTTAGCGGAGACTTGCTCTTGTGCCCTGCCAGCAGCTTCCCGCTCCGCTTCACCCGCTTCTGCGCCAGTGGAATCTGCACCACCAGGGTTTACGCCAGCACCGCTCACTCCCTTGGCCGCCTCGGCTTCGGCAATCTCCTGCTTTTCCCGACGCCGCTCGCGGATCTCCGAGTAGCCAAACCAGATCAACGCCGCGGGGGCCGCGATGCCGAAGGTGATCCACTGAATGCCATACGAGAGGTGCGGGCCGTTATCCAACTGCGGCAGCGGAATGGCGTTAATGGTGGCGTCTGAGGAATCCTGCTCATTCATCGCATCCACGGACACCTCGTCCAGCTGAATGTACTCCTCCACCAGCGGAGTCTCCTGCCCACTGGACAACGCATCAGCAGCCTTCAGTTCCGGCTCCACTTCCTCCCCGATGGTCTCAGTGTGAATACCCATGACCTGCGTGAACCCCTGCGACTGAGTGGGTGGCGTATTCGCCTCGGCCTCGCTCATCCGGACATACCCAGTCACCGTGACATCCCCTGCGGGAGGATTTGGTATCTCCGGAACATCGGCACCCTCCACCGGTGGGACCCATCCGCGGTTGACGAGTATCGTCTGGCCGGCGTCGGTTTGAAAAGGGGTGAGGATCTGAAACGCCGGCGAACTCGATACGGGCCGGTTGCGCAGCAACACCTCGGCGTCGGTGATGAAGCGACCTTGCAGCTGGACGTGAGTCCATTCCTTCTCCAGCCCGGCGGAGGAGCCGTCGCGCGGGAGTACCTCGGCGGCGGGCACGGGATCGTACTGCATCGCGGCTTCGAGGCGATGGTTGAAGGCGCTCTTCTGCTCGCCCTTGTTCAGCTGCCAAGGGCCGAGGAATGTGAACGCGAAGTAGGTGAAAGTCAGCACCAGCACGGCTGTGAGTACCCAGCCGGGGGTCAGGAAGGCTTTCCACCCTTGTCGCCGTTTCGGTTCATTCATCACACCCCCAACTTATCAGCCGCCTAGGACAGCTCCGATTCGTTGAGTAGGTGGTTAGTGGGGCGCGATGGTGGGCTGTTGTTGCTTCCTCTTGTTGTTGAAGTACCAATTTATTCCGACGACAACCGCGAGGTTCACCGCCATCACTCCAATAAACCACCAGCTCCATGCATGTGAACTAATGAGATGGCGGTCTTCGGCCACAAACACCCCCTCGCCCAGCAATCCGGTAGACACAGCAAAAAGTCCCGCTTGCGATCTCTCGCGAGCGGGACTTCCCAAACTTCTCAATATTGTGCGCCCTGACGGGCTCGAACCGCCGACCTGCTGGGTGTAAACCAGCTGCTCTCCCAGCTGAGCTAAAGGCGCGCACATGCCGTATTCGGCAGCGCTGATTACAGTAGCACGCTCATTAACTTTTGAGAAAACCCCAGCTCAGATAGCATTTCATTCAGGCAATCAACTGCAACAAGGGCACTAGCTCAGCCGAGCCAGTCCCCGGCAACCCAGCCCCCCCACGAGCCAAACCAACCCCAGCTCAGCGCACAAAACCAACTAGCGCTTCGTGCCAGACGTCACCAAGCACGCGCCCTGCCAGTCACCCAAGCGCTCAGAGCTGGTCTGCACCAGCCCTGCCAGCTGAGCGGACTCAGCAATCACTCCCGGCTCGATGGTCCCTGGAGTGCCGGCTGCTGGCGTCAACAACCAAATACGTCCGTCCTCACCGAGGCTGCGGGTGGCATCAACCAACCCATCAACAACGTCGCCATCTTCTTCACGGAACCACAGCAGAACTACGTCCACCAGCTCGTCCGTGCCCTCTTCCAGCAGCGGGCTGCCGATGAGGTCCTCTAGCGCTTCACTGATGCTGGAATCGGCATCCTCGTCCCATCCGATTTCCTGGATGACATCGTCTGCAGTGACGCACAGTAGATCCGCCCAATCGGGAGTTTCTTGGTCTCGATCCTTCTCGGGAGCGGTACCCGAAGCGTTGCCCACTGGTGTTTCTTGCCTTTCATTTGCGGTGATGGTCGCCGTTTTGTGTGTAGTCACGTCCTAGATGTTTACGCGTTAATGCTGCGGTGGCAAATCGACGCCAGACTTCACACGGCCTTGCTCTGTGTGCAACCTAACATAATTCCTTGTTCCGCAATGGTGTTTCGCTTTGTCGACGTGCCGGTTTGTTCTCCGGATGAGAGGGTTTCTCTTGGGAACTGATCCTCGCTTTGCCCCACCAAGTGTCTTGGCCCTGGCGTAATGTGGGTGCCACAACTATTGGTTGCAAACATGTCCTACTCGTTAGCTCGAACAGCAACTAGGGCATCGAGCGCTGACCAGCATATTGCAGCACCTCGCTCGTCAAAGGGCGATACCGCTAACCACCTACCTTTCATCCGTATAAGGAGGGCCATCACATGGCACAGGACACCCCTCAATTCAGCGATAGCAACTTCCCGAAGATCCGCGATGGCGTGGCTTCATACCTCCGGGATTCTGATCCGGAGGAGACTCAGGAGTGGATGGACTCGTTGGACGGTCTTTTGGAGGCCGCGGGTCCGGATCGTGGTCGCTACTTGATGTTGCGCTTGCTGGAGCGTGCCACTGCCAAGCGTGTGCCGCTTCCTCCTTTGTTGTCCACGGACTACGTGAACACCATCCCTACCTCGATGGAACCGGAGTTCCCGGGCGATGAGGATATTGAGTGGCGCTATCGCCGGTGGATCCGCTGGAACGCCGCCGTCATGGTTCACCGGGCTCAGCGCCCTGGCATTGGTGTGGGTGGCCATATTTCTACGTATGCCTCCGCCGCCCCCTTGTACGAGGTGGGTCTGAACCACTTCTTCCGCGGCAAGGACCACGCTGGCGGCGGAGACCAGATTTTCTTCCAGGGCCATGCCTCCCCTGGTATGTACGCCCGCGCTTATCTGGAGGGGCGCCTGACGGAGGAGCAGTTGGATGCGTTCCGCCAGGAGGCCTCCAAGCCAGGCATTGGCCTGCCTTCTTACCCACACCCGCATGGCATGCCGGAGTTCTGGGAGTTCCCCACGGTGTCCATGGGCTTGGGCCCGATGGATGCGATCTATCAGGCGCGTTTCAATCGCTACCTGCATGACCGGGGCCTGAAGGACACGTCCCAGCAGCATGTGTGGGCGTTCCTCGGCGATGGCGAGATGGATGAGCCTGAGTCCCGTGGCCTGATCCAGATGGCCGCGCTGCATAACTTGGACAACCTCACGTTCGTCATCAACTGCAACCTGCAGCGCTTGGATGGCCCCGTGCGCGGCAACACGAAGATCATCCAGGAGCTGGAGAGCTTCTTCCGCGGCGCCGGATGGAATGTCATCAAGGTGGTGTGGGGTCGTGAGTGGGATGAGCTGCTGGAGAAGGACACCGAAGGTGCCCTGGTGGACGTCATGAACCACACCTCGGATGGCGATTACCAGACCTTCAAGGCCAATGACGGCGCCTACGTTCGCGAGTTCTTCTTCAACCGTGATCCCCGCACCGCCAAGCTGGTGGAGGACATGACCGATGAGGAGATCTGGCACTTGCGCCGCGGTGGCCACGATTACCGCAAGATCTACGCTGCATACGCCCGGGCCATGGAAACCAAGGATCAGCCCACGGTGATCCTCGCGCACACCATCAAGGGCTACGGCCTCGGTCACAACTTCGAGGGCCGGAACGCCACGCACCAGATGAAGAAGCTGACGCTGGAGGATCTCAAGTCCTTCCGTGATAAGCAGTCCATCCCCATCTCGGATGAAGAGCTGGAGAAGGATCCGTACCTGCCGCCGTACTACAACCCGGGTGAGGACTCGGAGGAAATCCAGTACATGCTGGAGCGCCGCAAGGAGCTGGGCGGTTTCTTGCCGGAGCGCCGCAGTACGTACTCGCCTTTGACGGTCCCTGGCGTCGAAAATATAAAGAGCGCACTGAAGGGTTCCGGCAAGCAGAAGGTCGCCACCACGATGGCGCTGGTGCGAGTGTTTAAGGACTTGATGCGCGACGAGGAGATCAAGAAGCGCTTGGTGCCGATCATTCCTGATGAGGCGCGCACATTCGGCCTGGATTCCTGGTTCCCGACGCTGAAGATCTACAACACGCACGGCCAGCACTACACGCCGGTGGATCATGATCAGATGCTGACGTACATCGAGGCCAAGGACGGCCAGATCCTGCATGAGGGTATTAGCGAGGCGGGATCGATGGCGTCGTTCATTGCGGCGGGTACCAGCTACGCCACGCACGGCGAGGCGATGATTCCGCTGTACATCTTCTACTCCATGTTCGGCTTCCAGCGCGTGGGCGATTCCGTGTGGGCTGCGGGCGACCAGATGGCGCGCGGTTTCCTGATCGGCGCGACGGCCGGTCGCACCACGCTGACGGGCGAGGGCCTGCAGCACATGGATGGGCATTCGCCGGTGCTGGCCTCCACCAACCCAGCGGTGGTGACCTACGATCCCGCGTTTGCCTACGAGGTGGCGCACATCGTCCGCGAGGGCATCGACCGGATGTACGGCGAGGGCCGCGGCGACAACGTCATCTTCTACCTGACCGTCTACAACGAGCCTGTACACCAGCCACCGCAGCCGGAAAACCTGGACGTGGAGGGCCTGCTCAAGGGCATTTACCTCTACTCCCCTGCGGATAAGTTGGTGGGCAGCGGTGTGGAGTCCGCTGGCGATGTGGGAGATGCCGACGCCGCCGAGCACACCGCAGCAATCCTGGCCTCAGGCGTGGGCATGGAGACTGCCATCGAGGCGAAGCAAATCCTGGCCAAGGACTACAGTGTGAACGCCGCGATCTACTCCGTGACCAGCTGGAATGAGCTGGCTCGCGACGGGCAGGCCGCGGAGCTAGAGCAGCTGCGGGATCCTTCGGCTGAGCCACGGACGCCATATGTTGCCTCCGTGTTAGCTGACGTGGAGGGCCCGAAGGTGGCGGTCAGCGACTTCGCCACAGCCGTTCCGGAGCAGCTGCGCAAGTGGGTGCCGGGCGAGTACGTGGTGCTGGGCGCGGATGGCTTCGGCTTCTCGGACACCCGCGAGGCGGCGCGTCGTTACTTCAACATCGACGCCGAGTCTGTGGTGGTCGCCGTGCTCCTCGGCCTCGCCCAGGAGGGCAAGATTGACCGGGACGTGGCGGCGCTGGCCGCGGAGCGTTTTGAGATTACCGATCCGACGGCAGTGCTGGACCCTCACGAGTAGTTCGGCCTAGTTTCTGAAGTGGGCCGCCCCGGCTTTTGGCTGTGGGCGGCCTCATCTTTCCCGCTAGCTCAACCCGCTAGCCAAGCAGACACGCTCGCAGTACAATAGGTGACATGTCAACTAACGCGGTTTCCGCAACTCTCATTCCCGCCTCAGACCGTCAACGATGGAAGGATTCCGCCGTTGATTCTCGGCAGTCTTTCCCTGCCACGGGCAACTTTGACCTGATCGATAACTCGTGGGGATTGTTGATGATCCACAATGACGACATCGTCTCGCCCGGCGAGGGCTTCGATATGCACCAGCACGACAACACGGAAATCGTCACATGGGTGCTCGATGGGGCTCTCCGTCACCGCGATTCCGGCGGCAAAGACATCATCCTCCATAGTGGCCATGCGCAGGCCATTAGTGCAGGTCGCGGCTTTAGTCATAGCGAAGTCAACGCAGCGGGATATACATCTCTTTCGCGGTTGCACGTAATTCAAATGTGGCTACCACCCGATGAGGAAAACACCGATCCTCGCCATGGCGAAGCTGACTTCTCAGCAAGCATCGAGCACAGTAAGGCCACGGGAGAATTCTTCAATGTGGCCGCGGGCAGCGAGCACGATGAAGCATCCGCTCCGTTGCACATCGGTTCAGCTGGAGCGCGTTTGGATATCAGCTATTTGAGCACGCAGGCCACCTCGCAGTTGAACCTTTCCCGCTACTCCCACATTTTCTTGGCCTCCGGCTCAGTAACGGCAACCATAAGCAACTCAGGCGATGGTGATCGCTCGAGCGACAGCGGCAACAGCGGCGACCGTGACGGTGGCGGGAACAGTAACGGTGACAGCAACGAGAACAGCGAAGTCAATTCCGTCGAGACCAGTGACGATAGAACGTGGGAACTGCACGAAGGCGATGTTCTCCGCGCAGAAGTCCTTGGCTCTGATCAATCAACAGTCACCTTCACCTCCACAGAAGATGCCGTAATCATGGTGTGGCGAATGAATTACTCAGCAAAAGAACGTCGCACGCAGCGCTAGAGAGCGTTTCCATAAGTGAAATCTGCGCCGCCACACCGCGATCCGCGCCGAAGATTCACAATCTTTCCCCAACTCACGATCGCTAATCACATCCGTCACACCCACCTGGGGAAATAGGAAGTGCCCTGAGCAGTTTGGGAAAAATTGTGAATTCTGGCCGGCAACACGTGCCAGTTAGCACGCGGTTGAAAACCGGCACAGAGGACGTACAGCCAGTCCTATCGCACCCGCGCGATCAGCGCAGCCAACTCCTCGTTGACAATCTCCGGCGCCTCCACCGGCAGCATGTGCCCGGTCTCGGGAATGTCCCGCAGCCTCGCTTTCGGCCACTCTTCCACGATCGCGCGCGTCTGCGAAGCGGGCGTGACGTTGTCCTTCTGCCCCACCATCACCACTCCGGGGATGTCCGCCAGTGTGGGAGCCGCCTCGGTTTCATCGTGGTTGATGAGGTCATCCATATAACCCAGCACCGTCGTCACTGTGCATCGGTCAATTTCCTCAGCGTGATACTCCACCACATCGAACCGCGCGGACTCCCCTTCTTCCAGCGCCCCGTGGTAAACGAAGCTGGCGATGAACGGCTCCAGCACCCAGTCCACGCTCCCCTTCACCCGGGCGGCCACGCGCGGGTAGCGCTCACCGTATTTGCGCATCAGCCGCACGGGCAGGGACCGCAGGATTTGCGTGACGCCCGCCGAAGCAAAACTACCGATTGCCCCGTTGACCAGCGCAATCCCACGCACCCGAGACACAAGGTCAGAGTCTGCTTGGCGCATCATGCTCAGCACGGACTGCACTCCCAGCGAGTGCCCCACCAGGAGCAAGGGGCCGCTGGGCGCGAGATGCCCGATGATTTCCAGCATGTCCCTGGCGGTGGTGTCTACCGTGTACGTTTCGGCGGGCCCGGTGCTTTCGCCGTGGCCGCGCAGATCTGGAAGTAGCATCCGCAGGTTAGGAATCTCGCGCAGATGCTCAGCCTGAAACACCCAGGAGCGGGAGGACAGGGTAAAGCCGTGGGCGAAAACCACGGTGAGCTGTTCGGCGCCCTCGTCTTGGCGGGCGGAGAGGATTTCCTTGGTGACGAGTTTGGCGTCGGGAGCAAAATGAACATGGCTGGCAACCACGTGGTTCAGCTCGGGGACTTCGGGGACACGGCGGGCGAGGCGATGTGCGGCGCGGCGGACGACGAAGCGGGTGGTGCCGAAAAGGGGGCTGAGAAGGCTCACGTCGCTCCTAAAATACCCAGTGGACAGTTCTATTTAGATGTATTTCTGACAGCCTAGTCCTCGCCTCCAGCGCGAAAGCAATAAACCGCCCCATCTCCGCATAAACCTCACACCCCCTCCCCACCTGCGCATTCCCACCACCCCTCAGGCAAGAAACCTGAGTAGTTCCTGAACCTTCCGGGAGCGCTTTACTTATCGTAGGCTCGGTTCAATAGACTAGATCCGATTGCTTTGCGTTCGCGAGGCCGCGTGTGCGCCCATCTCACCACGCTCACACTTGGCCCACATCAGGAAGGGTTCCCCACATGGCAGAAAACACGGCAGGCATCTCTGAGCAGCAGAAGCAGAAGTTGGCAGCGGCACTGGGGGGTTCTGCGGCCGGGTCTGATGCGGGCTCTGGTGTTGGTTCGACGCCAAACTCCAGCTCTACCAAGACTTCCTCCAAGGGTGCCGGGGATGGTGTGTCTGATGATTCTATGGAGAATCGCGTGATGGAGATCGTGGAGGATGCCACTGGGGTGGAGCGGGAGGAGATCACCCGGAAGTCTTCTCTCGATGATGACTTGGGTGTGGATTCTTTGACGTTGGTGGATATCGCGGTGCGCCTGGAGGAGGAGTTCGATATCCAGGTGGAGGATGAGGCCATTAATGGCATCGGGAATGTGGGTCAGTTGGTTAAGCTAGTGGAAAAGCGGGTTAAGTAGCTGTTTTTGGGGGCCTGTTGCTGACTGTCTCCCTATTCTCTGCGCTGTCGGCTCGCGTGGCTGTGATGGCTGGAAGGTTGGGGCTTACGACCTCAAGGATCATCCGCACGAGGCGCTGCACACCGGCGTGATGGATGTGACCAAGCCGGAGGATTGGGAGGCTGGCATCGCGGATTTTGAGGCGAATGTGGGCCAGATTGATGTGCTGGTGAATAACGCCGGCATTCTTTACGGCGGGGCGTTCATGAAGGAGGGGTCCTTCGAGAAGGATTCCGCGACGGTGGATGTGAATCTTAAGGGCGTGCTCTATGGCTGCCGCGCGGCGTTCCCCTACCTCAAGCCGGGCGCGAAGATCGTGAACATGTGTTCTGCTTCCGCTATTTATGGCACGCCGGATATGGCGACCTATTCCGCGACGAAGTTCGGCGTGCGCGGCATCACCGAGGCGTTGAACTTGGAGTGGGAGGAATCCGGCATCACGGTGGAATCCATTTGGCCGCTGTATGTGCAGACGGGCATGTTGGATAACGTGCGCACGGATGGCACGGACCGTTTGGGTATTCGTTTGACTGCCGATGACGTAGCCGCCGAGGTGGCTGACGTGGTGGAGCGCCCACGCGGCAAGGTTGCTCAGGTGCACACTCCGGTGGGATTGCAGACCAAGATCATGTTCGCGCTGTCCCACTTCTCCCCTGTGGCACTGACGCGCTTTATTAATGCGAAGCTGACCACTAAGCGCAAGGTGAAGTTCTAGCGCAGCTCTAACGTGTGGGGGCACCGGGTCAGCTCCCCTCGCCCACGCCGCGGTAGTTCAACCCCCAAAACTGCGCATTTCATGGTCTACTTAGATTTATGAAGAAAATCATAAGTAGATCCTTAGTGTCTCTTAGTATCGTTTCTGCCATCACCATGGCTGGCGCTTCTCCCGCTTTCGCTGAGACCGATACGTATGGACCACTGACCGGCCAGCCATCAGAGATCACGCGCAGCCCTGTTGAGACCTCTCGGACCCTCAATAACTTCTGGCATTTCCTAGGCTCCGGTTGGTCCGATTCTCCGGAAGCTCAGGAGCGCATTACCCTGAGCGACGCGTTCACCGCATTTAACGCGGGTGAGTGGGAGTGGGCCGAGGTCTCCAAGCTGATCAAGGAAGAGTTCATCGAGCTGCTGCTCACTCCTGCGCCGAGCTAGCTTGCGCCACTCCTACTGAATGCCCTTGCTCTCGCAGTTCACGCCGCGACTGCAAGGGCTTGTGCATGCCGCCACCACGGTTCCCCTGTGTGCCCCTCGGTTCACCATTACACTCGCGTCTATTATGCGCATTTCTGACGTTCTCAAGTCCACCGAGGAATGGCCTGTCGATTCAGTCGCGGCCGCCGCCATCACCACGCCCGATGCTCAGTCGGGCTCCTCCCCCAACGTCACGACCATCGGCGACACCTCCCAGGTGTTCCCGCTGGCCAGCGTCAGCAAGCTGATCACCGGCTACGCCGTGTTGTTGGCCGCGGAGGAGGGCGCTTTTGCCCTCGATGATCGCGTTCCTTCTTCTCTTCTTCCTTCGTTCGACGACAGCCCTACCTATCGCGAGCTCCTCTCCCATGCCTCGGGCATTGGTTTTAGAGACAGGGAGCCCGAGAAGCCTCCGCGTACCAAGCGCATTTATTCTTCGGCGGGCTACGAGGTTCTCGCGGAGGCCTTAGAAAAGAACACGGACATCGCCTTTGCCGATTATGTTCAAGAGGGCCTGTGCCAGCCTTTGGGCATCGAGATCACGGTGGAGGGTTCCGCCGGTCACGGATTCAGCGCTTCCGTGGATGCGTTGACGGTGCTGGCGCAGGAGTTCCTACAGCCACAGTTGCTCAGCGAGCAGACGCTTGAAGAGGCGTTAACGCCTCAGTACCCGGACCTGGCCGGCATCGTTCCGGGTTATGGCCGTCACAATCCTTGTACATGGGGGTTGGGCTTTTCGCTGCACGGGGGCAAGGATCCCCATTGGATAGGTAGTGGGATGCCAGACGACACCGCTGGCCATTTCGGCCAGTCAGGCACCTTTTTGTGGATTCATCGCCCCACAGGACGGGCTGCGATTGTGCTGACTGATAGAGATTTTGGCGACTGGGCTAAGGGGCGATGGGGGGAATTCAATAATTCCCTCTGGAGTTCCATGGAGGAATAACTATGGCATCTATTGCAGCGGGAGATGCATTTTGGTGGGGCCAGCGGGGCTCGAACCCGCGACCAGCGGATTATGAGTCCGCGGCTCTAACCGACTGAGCTATAGCCCCCGGCGAAGGATCAGACTGAACTAGTGCTGATCCATTAACCTGCCAGCAGTATATCCATCCGCTTTAACAAACCTAAAACTCGCTTCCCCATACTCAGGATAGAGCCCTCCCACCTGCCGATTTGTACCTATCGTGGCGTGGCATATAAAGTATGGTCTCGTTGCAAAGAGAACCTCCCCGTGAGACTCTTTCCCAGCGCTTTCCCCCATAGCTCAGTTGGCAGAGCATTCGACTGTTAATCGAAGGGTCACTGGTTCGAGCCCAGTTGGGGGAGCAACACAAAAACCGCCACCCGGCATCGGGTGGCGGTTTTGCATTTTCGCTAGGTCCGCTACAGCCCTCACTCCTGTTAAGCCTTCCCCCAACCGCAGAAAATCCCCCGAGAACCTCCTCACGGTTACTATGAGGACTCTCGGGGGATTCTAGGGGGATTTACCCTGCTGTTATTTATCCATCGGAGGCATAAGCACGGAATCCACCATGTACACCACGGCGTTTTCCAACTGGATGCCACCACAGAGCACGCCTGCTTCATTGACGCGCACGTCTTCCCCCTCCTTGGTAACCGTGAGCTCAGCACCGTTCACAGTGGTGTGGGTGCCCACTGCCTTAGAAGGTGCAGCCTGGCCATCAACCACGTGGTAGGTCAAGATGCTCTTCAGCAGCTCCGGATCCTGCTTTAACTTCTCCACGGTCGCCGCGTCCAGCTTCCCGAAAGCCTCCTCGGTAGGAGCGAAAACCGTCCACTCGCCATCTCGGAGCGTATCGGTCAAGTCAACCTCAGGGTTGAGGCCACCGGTCAGAGCTGCAGTCAGGGTCTTCAACTCCGGAATGTTGGCGACAGCTTCCGCAATGTTCTGCTTCTTCAGTTCATCCAACGATGCCGGGCCATCCGGATGCGCCTCCGCGTACGCCTGGCAACCCGGTCCGAAAGGAGCCTCGTCGTTTGCAGCTTCCTCAGAAGTCGCAGTTTCAGAGGTAGCACTCTCGGACATGGACGTCATGGTTTCCGAGGCAGAGGACATCGTTTCTTCTGCGTCATCTGAGGAACATGCGACCAAACTCAGTGACAGGATTGTTGCTCCAGCAAGGCTTGCTGCTTTCAAACCAACACGGTTACGTTCACGCTTCATGAGAATTACTCCCTATCCATCTTTGAAGTTCCTACAGCAGCCCGTTGCCGCCGTCATTACATGTTTCGTTGCCAAAGGGACAAAGGTTGGGTCGAGGTGGAAAAATTTTTTCAGCAATCCATAAATCCCCTCGATCTGGTCTTTTACCGGTTCTCAGGGCACCCTTTGCTAACGTATGGCAAGGGCATTAACCCGCCACGCAGCATCATCTAGGACATCAATGGACCGCACCGCGCAACCCCTCAGGCCGCCAGAAGAGCTCATTGCGGAGACTTCACTCGGCAAAAGAGACGCATTCTCTGAGCTTTATGACACGTTCTCCTCACTCGTCTTTGGCATCATCCTCAAAGTCACCATGAACCGAGAGATTGCCCAAGAGACTGCACAGGACGTCTGGCTGGAAATCTGGCAAAAAGCTTCCCACTTTGATCACAATCGTGGATCGGTAAAGTCATGGATCGCCCGAATCGCCCACGGCAGGGCCGTTGATGCCGTGAGGAACCATGCGGCGTCCCGGCGCCGGCAGGAAACATTCGGAAATAAAGAAGCCGCAACGGTTGCCCCACCCGTCACGGAAGGTGTAGAACGTCAAGAGGAAAACACCGAGGTATCCCTATGCCTTGATGCTTTGACAGAACTACAACGCGAAAGCGTATTCCTCGCCTATTATTCTGGACTTACTCAAAAGGAGATCGCCCAGCGCACGGGTGCTGGGCTCTCCGCGGTGAAAACGCGCATTCGTGATGGAATGCTGGCCCTCAGGAGGTGCATGTCAGCGTGAGCAACAGCCAACCAAACCCATCTGCGGACAATGACGCTGACCTCAACACGTGGGCCGCACTCACCGCGCTGCATGCCGTAGATCCAGAAGATCTTGCCATCGTTCATCGTCTACGCAACACCCACCCAGACTTCGATGTCTTGGTTGCCCAGCATGAGAAAACGGCCGGTGATCTGGCGCAGAATGTGGCCGAACCTGCACCAGCGGAACTGAAAACCGCTATTTTCTCCCAGTTGGATGACCACGAACAATCCCAACCAGTATCAGTGACACCGCTCCGAGTCCGAAGCAAAGCCAAGCCTGTGGCAGGCGCGGCGCACAACCGGCCTTCGGCATCGGTTGTCACAGCATTATTCGGAGTGGCTGCCGCCTCGGTCCTCCTGATTGCGGGTGCATTCGCATGGCAAACAAATCTCTGGCCTTCCAAGGACAAGGCTCAAACCGAATCCACCATCACCGAAGTCGATGTGGCAGGCGGCGAAATCTCTCTCGAACGAGCAACCGACACGGATAGCGGCATTGTGCGGTTAGAGAATATACCCGCCCCAGAACCAGGTAGCGCATACCAAATGTGGCTGGTAGGGGAAAACAGTTCCACATCTGCAGGAGTGATGGAACGCAGTGACATCAAACCGCATATGGAAGCCACAGTGGACGGATTACAGCAAGCGGACAGGCTCATGATCTCCGTGGAACCCTCAGGCGGTTCCGCAACCCCATCGGATAACCAGGTGGCCAGCTTCACGCTGGCACAGGAGTAAACGCACCCCGATAAGAAGTTCGGCGGGGTCAAGTTACACACGGTAACGTCACCTCGTATGGAATCCTCACACAGCGATGAAGCGCAGCCATCCTCCGCACAGCCCGCGTTAGCTCGTCGCCTCGGCACCTTTGATGCTGTCGTCATCGGTCTGGGATCCATGATCGGCGCTGGTGTGTTCGTGGCCTTTGCACCCGCAGCAGCTGCGGCGGGCAGCTTGCTGTTCGTGGCATTGGCGCTGGCTGCTTGCGTCGCATATTGCAACGCAACATCAACCGCACGCCTCGCCGCCGTCCACCCAGCCAGCGGCGGCACCTACGTCTACGGAACACGGCAACTCGGCCGGCTGTGGGGCTACCTCGCGGGGTGGTCATTCATCACGGGCAAAACCGCCTCCTGCGCGGCCATGGCGCTGGCGGTTGCCCACTACCTCATCCCCCTCTTCCTCCCGTTCAGCCATGGAAACTACGCAGGGCTCGTTGCTGCACTGGTGGTTGTGGCCATTACTGCGCTGAACCTGTGGGGAATTCAGAAGTCCGCGCTGGCCACTCGGTTGATCGTGGCGTTTGTGCTGGTCTCGCTCATCGTTGTGCTGGCCGTGGCGTGGTTCACGAAGGGGCAGCACAGTGCCGGATGGACAATGTACGTTCCCCTGAACGAGGCCGCTGCGGCGAATGTGAGCCCTGCAGGAGCCCGTGGCGTATCCGGCAACACCGTCCCCCAGGATCTCGGCATATACGGCGTGCTGCAAGCTGCCGGATTGCTGTTTTTCGCCTTCGCGGGATACGCACGCATCGCCACCCTCGGTGAGGAAGTGAAGAATCCGGCGCGGACTATCCCACGGGCAATCCCCATCGCTCTGGGCATCACGTTGCTGGTCTACGGCGCGGTTGCGTTCATGCTGAACCGGATGCTGGGAATGAGCGGACTGGCGAACTCCGATCAGCCTCTGCGCGAGCTTGCCTTTGCCACCGATGTGCACTGGCTCATGACGCTCGTGAGCATCACGGCGGTGGTAGCAGCCACGGGTAGTCTTCTGACGATGATCCTGGGTGTCTCTCGCACCGGCCTGGCGATGGCTCGGGATGGACACCTGCCCCACCAGCTGGCGGCAGTTGATCCCAAGCGACACGTCCCCCGCGCGATGGAGCTGACCGTGGCCGTGGTGGTTATCGCGGCCGTGCTATTCACGGACTTGGTGACGGTGATTGGCTTCTCCAGCTTCGGCGTTCTGCTGTACTACTCCATCACCAATATCAGCGCGATGACGCTCACCAAGCAGCAAAAGCGGCCATTCCTGCTGATACCCATCGTGGGTCTGGTCGGCTGTCTCGCGTTAGCCGTGAGCGTGCCGTGGCAGTCCTTGGTGGCGGGCGTTGTGGTGACGCCGGTGGGGCTGGCAGTCTACGGCGTTAGAAAAATTGTTCGGACCTAGTGAGTGCATTCTCACTTCGAGCGGGAAAATTGCCGCCAAAGACGTGAATACCCGCCTCGAATAAAAATTCGAGGCGGGTATTCACAGAGCACAGATTGTGAATGTTGCTCGGCTCACGGAATTCGCTTGCCGGAGCAGCTTGCATCAAATCTACTCTCGCTTTTCACTGCTATTAGCGAGAGAGGCTAGCCACCAGTGGACGTGCATCTAGCGGAACGTGTACTGCGTTCTGCCCAGCTGGGTACAACACGCATCCGGTCAATGTTTGGAAGTCACCTGCGAAACCCCAAGTGCCTTCGCACTCTGTTGGGGTGTCACCAGTAACTCGGACAGTAGAGTTAGGTCCGGCAATAGCGATAGCTAGGCCGGGCTTGACTCCCCATGCCTCAGAATGAGCGTTGTCGCCAACGGCGATAGCTGCTGGTCCGGAGAAGTTCTTAGCGTCGGCAACGGCGGTACCGCCGTTGGCGGTAACAGCAAGCGCAATAGCGTTAGTCGCCTGCGCGCTGGCCTCACCGTTGGCAGCGATCTGCTGTGGTAACGCTCCAGCAATATCTACGCCATTCACGCTGGGTTGTGGGATGGGTGAAAGTGCAGGAGCAGCACTGGCGGTCCCCATTCCAAGCAGGGAAGCGGCAGAAAGAGCGAAGAGCCCTGCGGCGATTCGGGAAGAACGAAGAACTTTAGACATTGAGGTCAATCCTTTCAGAGTGAAAAGCTGCTGGGCCCTCCACTTGGGTGTAATGAGCGCCGGCAAGGTCATCTTCCGGCTTCACGGTTAGTTCGGAGCAAGCCACTGGAAGGTTGGGGCGTAGATCGCTGGCACCCCCGTTGAGGGGAGGATCCCCTACCAAGACCTTCAACCCCAACCTGCTTGCCGAACGCTCCCCCAAACCCCCTACTTCACCAGCCGAGCAATAGCCGCAGATGCCTCCGCCAGCTTCACCTCAGCCTCTTCTCCCCCTGCCTGCGCCGCATTCAACACGCAGTGCTGCATGTGATCATCCAGCAACGCCAAGCTCACACCCTTGAGCGCAGACTGCAAGGCCGAAACCTGCGTGAGGATATCGATGCAATACTGCTCCTCCTCCACCATCCGGTGCAGCCCCCGCACCTGCCCCTCAATCCGCTTCAGGCGCGCGAGGTAGCGCTGCTTATCCGAGAGGTAACCGTGGTGGGAGCAGGTGCATTCTTCGGCGTGCTCGTCACTCATCACTTAAATCCCTTCAATCGCAGACTATTGCTCACCACAAACACGCTGGACAGTGCCATCGCAGCACCCGCCAACATGGGGTTGAGCAGTCCGAACGCCGCCAGGGGAATCGCCGCCACGTTATACGCAAACGCCCAGAACAGGTTGCCCTTGATGGTACCCAGAGTCTTGCGGGACAGCCGGATTGCATCCACCACGGCCGTCACATCGCTGCGCATCAACGTGATATCCGCGGCCTGAATTGCCGCATCCGTGCCGGTTCCCATCGCCATGCCCAGGTCGGATTGCGCCAGCGCTGCGGCGTCGTTGACACCGTCGCCCACCATCGCCACCACGCGGCCTTCCTGTTGCAGCCGCTTGACCGTGGTGACCTTATCTTCCGGCATCACTCCGGCGATTATTTTTTCGACGCCAACCTCCGCGCCCACAACCTTTGCCACCTGCTCGGAATCTCCGGTCAGCAGCACGGGTTCCAGGCCCATGTCCTTCAGCTGCGCGATCGCCTGCACGCTGGATGGCTTCAACGAGTCCGAGACCACCAGCACTCCAGCCAAGTCACCCTCAATGATCACCGGCACGCGCGTGCCCGTGGCGACTCCATCCAGCAGCTCCTCAACCCGCTCGGACTCCACAAAGCCGCGGCCCACCTGCACCAGCTGACCATCGACACGGGCTTGCACTCCCCGACCAGCGATGTTCTCGAAATCGCTAACCTTCGCGCCAGAGAAGTTCCGCGCCTCCTTGTGCTCAGAACCCTGCGCGGCGGCCACTACTGCCTGGCCGATAGGGTGCTCGGAGTTGTGCTCCACTGCCGCGGCCACGCGCAACAGCTCGGCCTGCTTATCCGCTGCGGCTTCGCCAGCTACGCGAATAGCAGAGACGCTCATCTTGCCCTCGGTCACCGTGCCGGTCTTATCCAGCACCACGGTGTCCACACCACGAGCAGATTCCAGCACCTCGGGGCCGTGAATCAAGATGCCCAGCTGAGCTCCACGGCCGGTGCCCACGAGGAGCGCTGTTGGCGTCGCCAAACCAAGGGCGCACGGGCACGCGATGATCAGCACCGCAACCGCACTGCTGAACGCCAAGGACACATCGCCCGTGGCCACCAACCAAGCCACCACGGTCAAGATCGCCAGACCAATGACCACCGGCACAAACACCCCGGAGATGCGATCCGCCAGGCGCTGCACTTCAGCCTTGCCGGACTGCGCGTCCTCCACCAACCGAGCCATCTGCGCCAGCTGCGTGTCCTGCCCCACCCGGGTGGCGCGCACCACCAGGCGGCCGGAGGAGTTCACCGTCGCACCGGTCACCTCATCGCCGGGGCTGACCTCCACGGGCACGGACTCGCCAGTGAGCATCGATTCGTCCACCGCCGAGTTGCCCTCAACAACCTCGCCGTCCGTAGCGATCTTCTCGCCCGGTCGGACGACGAAAACCTGCCCCTCTTGCAGCTGATCCACATCAATCCGCTGCTCGGTACTGTCCTCGGTGAGCACGGTGACCTGCTTCGCGCCCATGCTGGTCAGCGCCCGCAGGGCCTCGCCCGCGCGCTTCTTCGAACGCTTCTCAAAGTAGCGCCCGGCCAGCACAAACAAGATCACGCCCGCAGCGACCTCCAGGTAGATCTGGCCCAGCGGATGAGAGTGCTCCGGGAAGAGCGACCAGCTGTGCGTCATGCCCGGCTCACCGGCGCTGCCGAAGAACAGCGCCACCAACGACCACGCGAACGCCGCCATAGTGCCCACCGTGATGAGCGTGTCCATAGTGGTGCTGCCGTGCTTGAGGTTGGTCCACGTGGCCTTGTGGAACGGCCAACCGGCCCACAGGATCACCGGTGCCGCAAGGGTCAGCGAAAGCCACTGCCAGTTGGTGAACTGCAGCGGCGGAATCATCGCCAGCAGGATCACCGGGATCGCGAGGATAGCGGCGCCGATGAGGCGCTGGCGCAACGATGTCAGCTCCTGCTGCTGGGCCAGCTCCTGGCGGGAGGGCTGGTTGTGCTGTTGAGTGGTGGTGTTACCGGGCTGCTGGCTGGACGGCTGCGGGCTGGCGGTCTGGCTGGACGGCTGACCCGCAGGCGATTGTGAGCTGCTGGTGTGGGAGGAGGTTGGCGTCGAGCTGGAAGAAGAGGACGCGGCGACCGCCGACTCGGTGCTACCTGACTTACCCGCGGCGCCTGCGCTGTCCACCGAGTCAGCGCTACCCGCATTGCTTCCGCTAGTCCCGTGGCGCTGCAGCGGATCGTTCCAAAACGCCTGGTAGCCCAGCTTCTCCACCACGTCGATGAAGGGCTGCGGTTCCAGCGAGCCGTGGCTATCGTCGCTCTGCTCGGCGTCGATGTGCGCCTTTTCCGTCGCATAGTTCACGGACGCGGTGACGCCGTCCATTTTGTTGAGCTTGCGCTCGATGCGGTTGGCACATGAGGCGCACGTCATGCCCGTGATGTCCAGATCTAAGGTTGCCATGACCTCAACTATACCCCTAGGGGGTATAAATATCTAGGGGTGGCCAGCCTAGGTGACTCCCGCAGGCCTTGCGGGATTCTCGCGAGACCCGGGTAACCCACGCAGTGCTCTCGCGAGACTCTGCCGGGCGGCCAAAAATGACTGACCATGTTTTCCTACTATTCCTTGAAAACGCTCCACCTGTTTTCCCAGGACAATGTGACGCATGTGAACGGCACCGGCAAGAAATAGTAGGAAAGCCTGAAACTCACTCCATTCACTCCGCCACCCAGCCACTCCGCCAGCCAGCCACTCACCGGCCAGCAGACTGAAGGCCACCATAGTTCTGTACCAAAACTCTAAACGGCCCTCACGTTTCCCCAGGACAATGTGACGCATGTGGCGCGCCCCATCAAGAATTGGTACAGGAGTATGAAGCTCGGCCCCACGCTAACCTCAAAAACCACACGAGCCCCAAAGAGCGCGCCAGAAGTATGAAGCTCACGAACCGCTCGTCCCCCCCCCAGCTTACGAACCGTCCCCCAACACCAGCGAACCCAGCAGAACCCCTACTCCCCGCGCCGGATCCACTCCTCCAAGTGCGGCGCCTCAGCACCGATGGACGTCGCATCGCCGTGACCGGTGTACACCTCAGTCTCGCCCGGCAGCGTCAGCAGGCTGGTGCGGATCGAGTCGATGATCGTGTCGAAGTCGCTGAAACTCCGCCCTGTCGCACCCGGCCCGCCCGCGAACAACGTATCGCCGGAGAACAGCACCTTCGCCTCCGGCAAGTAGAACGCGCACGAGCCCGGCGAATGCCCCGGCGTGTTCATAATCTGCAGGTCAGTGCCCGCAATATGGAAATCTTCGCCGTCCTTGAGGTGGAACGGCTCCACGTTGGGGTGCGTTTCGTTCCACAACATCATGTCGCCGGGGTGCACGAAGATGTGCGTGTCCAATTCCTTCGCCAGCTCCGGCGCCACCGTGATGTGGTCATTGTGCGCATGCGAGCACAGCACGCCCAGCACGTTGCGGTTGCCCACCGCGTCGATGATCGGCGCGGTGTCGTGGGCAGCGTCGATGATCACGCATTCGTCGTCATTGCCCACCACCCAGATGTTGTTGTCCACGTCCCATTCGCCACCGTCCAGCGCGAACACGCCACTGGTGACCACGCGGTCGATCCGCAGGCCCGTCTCGGACATTGTCTTCATGTTTTCCATGTTGTTCCTCTTCTTTTCTTTCCGACGCCACACTCGCCCCCGCACCCGCGGAAGGCCGGTTTACTTGCTGAATTCCACCACGCTGCGCAGGACTTCTCCCTTTTCCATCTCCTCCATGGCCTGTTGCACCTCGCCCAGCTGCACGCGGTCATCCACGAACTTGTCCAGTGGGAAGCGACCTTGTTGGAACAGGTCCACGTACATGGGGAAGTCACGCTCGGGCAGGCAGTCGCCGTACCAGGAGGATTTCAGGGATCCGCCACGGCCGAATACGTCCAAGAAGGGCAGCTCGAGAGTCATGTCTGGGGTAGGCACACCCACCAGCACAACGCGACCCGCGAGGTCGCGGATGTAGAAAGCCTGGCGGTAGGTCTTGGGCTGGCCCACGGCCTCGATGGCAACGTCCACGCCGAACCCACCGGTGAGTTCCTGGACCTTCGCCGTCAACTCGTCATCGCTTAAACCCTTGGAGTTGATGGTATGGGTGGCACCGAACTCATTCTTGGCGCGCTCGAGCTTGGCCTCGGAAAAATCAATAGCGATGACGGTGGTGGCACCAGCCAAACGGGCACCAGCGATGGCAGCCATGCCCACGCCACCCACGCCGATGACGGCGACGGACTCGCCGCGCTGCACCTCGCCGGTGTTCACGGCCGCACCCAGTCCGGCCATCACGCCGCAGCCCAGCAGGCCTGCCATGGCAGGATCAGCATCCGGATCCACCTTGGTGCACTGACCCTCGTGGACCAGCGTCTTTTCCACGAACGCGCCGATGCCCAGCGCGGCCTCCAGCTCGGTGCCGTCCTCCAGGGTCATGACCTTGGAGGCGTTGTGGGTATCGAAGCAGTACTTCGGCTGGCCCTTCTTGCAGGCACGGCACTCGCCGCACACCGCGCGCCAGTTCAGCACCACGTAATCGCCGACCTCCACGTGGGTGACGTCCTCGCCCACGGTCTCCACGATTCCGGCGGCCTCGTGGCCCAGAAGGAATGGGTAGTTATCGGAGATGCCGCCGTCACGGTAGGCCATATCGGTGTGGCATACGCCGCAGGCCTGGATCTTGACCACTACGTCATTGGCGCCGGGATCAGGGATGACGATATCGGTGAGCTCCACTGGCTCGCCCTTGGTCCGCGCGATGATGCCTTGCACTGTCTGAGTCATGAGAGTCTTAAGCCTCCTGCTTGTCTGTGTACTCACGGGTACACACGGTGTATCACGTCTCCCCCATGCTTACACGCTTTTCCGGAGCCGCTCAGAAGCCCGTCACGTATGCTGGCAAACATTGTTCGGCCAACAGTTCACTTAAAGGAGCAGCAATGATTCAGTTAGTCGTCGGAGCAGCCGCCGGGTACCTGCTGGGCACCAAGGCTGGACGCCGTCGCTACGAGCAGATCCGTCGCGGCTACGAGACCGCAGTGAACTCAGAAATCACCCGCAAGGCAGTTCACGCGGGCCGCAAGGCGGTGGCCAACCGCTTGGACCCGGATCCGCGGATGCACGAGATCCGAGACCTCAACCGCGCCACCCGCCAGGGCCTGGACGAGGGCGTGACCATCGTGGAGTCCGATTACGACCACCCCAATGACCGCATCACGCCGAAAGGCAATGCGAAGGACAGCGCGAAGAACAAGCGCCCCCGAAAGCGCTAGGTCAGCAAGCGCTAGGTCCGCTCGTGTCTCGCGCGCCCGGCTAGCGTGCGACAAGCTAAACGCTAGTCCGTGAACTCTCCATACGCCGCCGCGCGCTCCTGCAGCGATCGGCGGTATTTTTCTAGCGCCATCAGGTCCGCAAACACCCCACGGAACTCCGCTTCCTGTAGGTCACCGCGCATGCGCTGCATTCGGGACTTCATGTCCGCGATCTCGTTGCCTACCCATCGCTCCTGCATGTAAGCCATGATCGCGTCCGCGTAATACGGCAGGCGCTTGGTCTCGCACTGCACGTCATCCACCGCCAGCTCGCTGACCACGGCACGGCCCATCGCATCAGGCACGTGCGAGGCCACCAGGTCAATCCACTCCGCGCCGCCCGAGCTCTGCGCCGCGCCACCTGCCTCCGCGATACCGCGCGCGATCGCCGCATACGTGGGGTGGCCGAAGCTCTCCGGCGGCATCAGGTCAAAGATCGTGCCCGCCAGCTGTGGTTCTTGCAGCGCCAGCTTGAGCACCTCACGCGGGGCCCGCAGCAGGTCATTGTTCGGATCCGGCCGGTCCATTCCCTCCACGGCCCGCAGCCGGGGTGCGGCGTGTTGCGGGTTGCCCTGGATGTGGTCCGACGCCACGCCCGGGCCACCGTACTCAGCTTCCTGCTGCGGTTCACTGTCCTGCTGGGCGGCGCGCTCCCGGCGCGCAGCGCCCTGCTTCAGCTCCAAGTGCGGCTTGGCGCTCTGCCCCTCCCGGGCTGCGCGCCGCACTTGATCCAGCAGCTCGTCCGGGTCTGGCCAGCTGATCCATCCCGAGGCTTGGCGCGCGTACTCATCGCGCATCGCTTCGTCTCGAATACCAGCAAGAACAGGGACGATGCGCCGCATCGCGTGTACTCGCCCGTCAATACTTGCCGTGTCGTATTCGGCCGCCAGTGTCCGGATCACGAATTCAAACATCGGGATCCGCGAGGCCACCAGTTCCCGCACCGCCGCGTCGCCGCGCTCCATCCGGACATCACACGGATCCTGGCCGCCCGGCGCGACCGTGACGTAGCTATGGCCAGCAAACTGCTGATCACCTTCGAAGGCGCGCATGGCGGCCTTTTGTCCTGCTTCGTCGCCGTCGAACGTGTAAATAATCTCCCCGCGGAAGAATTTATCGTCCAGCATGAACCGTCGGAGCATCTGCAGGTGCTCGCCACCGAAGGCAGTTCCACACGCAGCCACTGCGGTGGTCACACCTGCGGCGTGCATGGCCATAACGTCCGTATAGCCCTCCACCACCACAGCTTGGTGAGAGGCGGCAATGTGCTTCTTTGCATGGTCAATACCGAAGAGCACCTTGGACTTTTTGTACAGCAGGGTCTCGGGGGTGTTGATATATTTGCCTAGCTTGTCGTCGTCGAACAGTTTGCGCGCACCGAACCCGATCACGTCGCCGGCCACGTTCTTGATGGGCCACAGCAAACGGCGGTGGAAACGGTCGATGGGACCCTTTTGCCCCATGCGAGACAAACCCGCGGCCTCCAGCTCCTTGAAGTTGAAGCCTTGACGCTGCAGGGCCTTGGTCAGGGTGTCCCAGCCCGCGGGGGCGAATCCGCAGCCAAACTGCTGCGCCTGCTCCGAGGTGAATCCGCGATCCGTGAGGAACGCGCGGGCCACGTCTGCGCCTTGAATATCGCTGGTGAACTGCTGCTGGTAGAACTCGCAGGCGGCCTTGTTGGCGGCCACCAGGCGCTGGCGCGTGCCCGGCTCCTCGCGCTTGGCTGGCCCGCCGCCCTCGTAATTGATGCGGTAACCAATGCGCTCGGCGCACTGCTCTACGGCCTCAGGGAAGGTCACATGCTCCATCTTCATCAAGAAGCTGAACACGTCCCCGCCCTCACCGGTAGAGAAGCAGTGGAAGTAGCCCTTGTTTGGGCGGACGTGGAAGGACGGGGTCTTCTCATCCTTGAATGGGCTCAAACCCTTGAGAGAATCCACTCCACCGGGCTTGAGCTGGACATACTCGCCCACCACCTCTTCGATGGGAGTCCTCTCCCGAATCGCAGCGATGTCCCCCTCGGGGATCCGACCCTTAGCCATAGGAACATGCTAGCGCAGGGTGCAAAATCGGCATCTGTGCCAGAGCCGTCGCCAGAGCCGTCGCCAGAGCTGTGGCTGAGCTGTCGCTGCCTTCCGCGCCAGCAGCCCGCAGCCAGCCGCACCGTCAAACCCGCACGCTGACTGAGGATTTTCCAATAATGCATTAGTTTGCAGGTCTTTGTTTTATAGTGAAAGCTATGATTCACTATGACGTTTTGATCATCGGGTCCGGCTTCGGCGGATCTGTCTCTGCACTGCGACTGACGGAAAAAGGCTACAAGGTAGGAGTTCTGGAAGCTGGACGACGCTTCGAAGACAAGGACTTCGCCAAGAACTCTTGGCATCTCAAGGACTTCCTGTGGGCGCCACAGATTGGCTGCTTCGGCATCCAGCGCATCCACCTGCTCAATAACGTCATGATCCTCGCCGGAGCTGGCGTGGGCGGCGGTTCCCTGAACTACGCCAACACGTTGTACAAGCCCAGCGATTTCTACTTCAAGGACCGCCAGTGGTCCGATATCACCGACTGGGAAGAAGAGCTCACCCCGTACTACGAGCAAGCTCAGAAGATGCTCGGTGTGGTGGAGAACCCCACCATGACCAACGCGGACAAGGTCTCCAAGCGCGTGGCCGAGGATATGGGCGTGGGCGACACGTTCCGCATGGCGCCTGTGGGAGTCTTCTTCGGCGAAAAGGTGGGCCTAGAGGGCAAGCCTCGCGAGACCGTGTCTGACCCATACTTCGGTGGCGTGGGCCCAGACCGCACCGCCTGCCACGAGTGTGGCGAGTGCATGACGGGCTGCCGTCACAACGCGAAGAACACCCTGCTGAAGAACTACCTCTACCTCGCTGAGCAGGCTGGTACCGAGGTGCATGACCTCAGCACCGTGATCTCCATCAAGAAGAATGGCGAGACCTGGGAAGTCGAGACCACTCCTACCGATAACGCCGCAACCAACTTGTTCAAGCGTCTGCGTGGCAAGAAGAATGCTGACAACAAGACCTTCACTGCGGACTACGTCATCATGGCCGCTGGCACCTGGGGTACCCAGACCCTGCTGCACCGTCAGAAGGACAAGGGCAACCTGCCAAACCTGCCGGACTCCCTGGGCAAGTTGACCCGCACCAATTCTGAGGCACTCCTGGGTGCTCAGCGGGGCACCTTTGATCCGAACGTGGATTACTCCGAGGGCGTGGCCATCACCTCTTCCTATTACCCAGCGCCAGATACGCACATCGAGCCCGTTCGTTACGGCAAGGGTTCGAATGCCATGGCTCTGCTGCAAACCCTGATGACGGACGGCGATAAGCTGCAGCCACGTGCCCTGGAATTCCTCAAGCAGGTCTTTATTCAATGGCGGAACATCCCTCGCCTGGTGAAGCTGAACAACTGGTCTCAGCGCACCGTGATCAACTTGGTAATGCAGACCCGCGATAACTCGCTGACCACCTTTGTGAAGAAGGTCGGCCCGTTCTTGCTGCTGCGCTCCCGCCAGGGCATGGGCGATCCGAACCCGAACTGGATCCCTGAAGGCAACGAGGCAACCCGTCGTCTGGCCAACCTGATGCACAAGGGCCTGGCCGGTGGCGTGTGGTCTGAGGTCTTCAACATCCCACTGACCGCTCACTTCCTGGGTGGCGCCCCAATCGGCTCCAATCCAGAAAAGGGTGTGGTGGATGGATACAACCGCGTGTGGGGCTACCCCACCATGTTCGTCACCGATGGCGCATCCATCGCGGCGAACCCGGGCGTGAACCCGTCCCTATCCATCACCGCCGGTGCAGAACGCGCCGCTGCGATGTGGCCAAACAAGGGCGAAGAGGATCCTCGTCCCGCTCAGTCCGAGGGGTACACGCGCATCACCCCAGTGGAGCCAAAGAACCCAGTGGTTCCGGCCTCCGCACCGGCAGCGCTGCGCCTGCCCCTGACCCCGATCAATCGAAGCACCGATAACTCGGACTCGATTGAGCAATCTGTCGACCAAAAGGGATAGTCCAGAGCATCACTCGGCTCCGGATTCTCGAATGACGGGGCTCATGGTTGAATGAGTCCCATGAATTCGAAGAACCTCAAGCGCCTCACCCCTCTTGCCATCGCGGCACTCGCCGCCACCGGTTGGATCGGTTCGCAGGCGGTTGACGGTTCTTCGGATAACTCCAACCGCTCGTCCCAGCAGCAGGACCAGGGCGGAAATGACGAGGTTGGCGTCGGAAAAGAAAGCTGCACCTACGATTCCTTGCCGGTCGAAGCGCAGGACCAGATCGAGGACATCCTCGTGGGCGCCGAACCCGATGACGGCGCCGCGGATGGCAAGCACTTCGGCAACTACGAAGGCCTGCTGCCCAAGGAAAAATCCAGCTACTACCGCGAATACACGGTGAAAACGCCCGGCCTGAACCACCGCGGTGAGCGCCGTCTGGTGTTGGGCGGCGGCTCGAAAACGGATCCGGATGTGTGGTACTACACCAGCGATCACTTCGAAAGTTTTTGTTCTATCCCCGACGCCGAGGGCTAGACCTCCCGCACTCCCCGCCTCGTCGGGGGCTCGTGGCCCCCTAGGCCCACGCTGCGCTGACCCCAAAGGCCGTGCGGTCCAACCGCTCCAGGCGAGACTCCGTGAGCGATGCGACCTGGTCAATCACCACGCGCAACTTCGCCACATCGTCGTCTGCCTGCACAAACCACTGGCGGTAGAGCGGATCCAGCGCGCCCTCCCCTCCCTGCCACAGGTACTCCGTGACGCGGAAGATGCGGTCGCGCTGCCGCTCCTGATCGGCCATGTGCTGGCGCTCGTCCATGACGTAGAGCACGGCCACGGACTTCAGCAGCGTGACTTCCGCCTGCACCTGCGGCGGGATCACCAGATCCGCGGCGTAGCGCGCTAGGGGCTGATCACCGAACTCCGCGCGAGTGCTGGACACGCACGCGGTGACGAAGCGAGAAACCAGCTCAGAGGTCATAGCTTTCAGCGCGGTGAGGTCCGCCAACGAGCCGCCGAAGTCAGCCGCTCGGACCACCAAATCCATGCAGCGGAGGCGATCCGCGGCATCCAGCAGATCCTCCGGGGTGCCGCCGAATACGCGCGCGCCCTTTTCCGCCAGCTGGGCCAGCTCCACCAAGTCCCACAGCACGTCCAGCGTGATGCGGCCGGACAGGATGCCATCTTCTACGTCGTGGACGGAATAGGCCACGTCATCGGCCCAATCCATGACCTGCGCTTCCAGGCACTTCTTGCCCGCAGGCGCTCCCTGGCGGGCCCAGTTGAGCACCTCCAGATCATCGGCGTACGCCGAGTACTTCACCCGGCGAGCCCCGGATTCGTCCACCGGCCCCCACGGGTACTTGCACGCAGCATCGATGCTGGAGCGGGTCAGATTCAGCCCATAGGAACGGCCCTGGGCATCTAGAGTTTTGGGTTCTAGGCGAGTGAGAATACGCAACGTCTGCGCGTTGCCCTCAAAGCCGCCGCACTTCTGCGCGGCCTCATCCAGCGCGCGCTCGCCGTTGTGTCCATACGGCGGGTGGCCGATGTCATGGCTCAAGCCCGCCAGTTCCGTGAGGTCCGGATCCGCGCCCAAGGTCTTGCCAATTCCGCGGGCAATCTGCGCGACCTCCAGCGAGTGCGTCAGGCGCGTGCGCGGAGTATCGCCGCTGCCCGGGCCCACCACCTGGGTCTTGTCCGCCAGCCTGCGCAACGCAGCGCTGTGCAGCACGCGGGCGCGATCGCGGTCGAAGTCATCCCGCCCGTCGCGTACCGTCCCCGCCAGCCCGAGTGTCTTGTCCCCCACCGGCAGCATGCGCTCCAGCTCATGCGCGCTATATGCATATCTCTGAACCATAGACTTACAGAGTATCCGTGATGAAGCTGCGGAAGTTATCCCGCTCGCGCTCCACACCTTCGTAGAACAGCAGCCCGCCTGTCTCGTGCAGAATGCTGGAGACCTGCGCTGCGCGGCTAGACACAGACGGCCCTTGGCGCGTCGGCGAGCCTTCCGCCGTGATGCCCTGATCCTCCACCATGCGCGTGGCTCGCAACGAGTGCCCTGGGTCGGTCACCACCACTGAAGACTGCCAGACGTTGTCCTGAGCCAACTGCCCAAAGGCCTCAGCCGAGGTCAGCGTATCCACGCCCGCGTTGATCTCCACCACGGCATCAGATGGAACACCCCGCTCATCCACCAGGTACATCTTGCCTGCCTGCGCTTCCGTGTATCGGTCGCCGTCCTGGCTGCCACCCACCGTCACGATGGTCGGCGCCACGCCTTCCTCGTACAGATCCGCCGCCTGATCCAGGCGCGCCTGCAGCCACTTCGAGGGCTCGCCGTCATATTGGGCAGCTCCCAACACAAAAATCGTGTCCGATGCAGGGTGCGCATCCTGGCGCGCATACGCCCACACATGAGCCGCCGTGGCCGTCGCGATTACGGCCGCCACGAGCACTGTTCCAAGGACCACATACACAAAGCTGCGATACAGGAAACTGGCTGTAGCGGCCACCCCGCGGCCGAAAGTATGGATTGCTTGCATGGGTAACGAGCCTAGCCGGACGAGGGGTAAATTTCCGTTAAGGTGGGCTGCATGAATCCCGTGAATTCTTCCTCCCGCGTCGCCGCCTCCCTCGCCATCGCAGGTCTGCTGGCGGTTCCCGGTGCGGCAGGATTGTTCCTTTTTCCCGACGCCATGCCCGTCGCCTCTGCACAGTCCTCCTCCACTGCCACTTCTAGCAGTACGGCGGATGCGGACGTGACGCTGGATAGCCAGCTGGTGGATGAGTCCGGAGTAATTGATTCTTCCGCCCGCTCGGAGATTCTGGATCTGCTGCACAAGGGCATTTCGGAGAACAACATCAAGCTCTACCTGGTGTTTGTGGAATCGATGCCGACAGAAGCCCAGGCGTATGCCGAGCAGCTTCGCCAGCAGGACAACACGGGCAACACGATGGTCCTGGTGGTGGATACGGTCAAGCGCCAGATTGGCTTTAACGCTGGCGGCAGCGTGCCCACCAATCTGCGAGACAAGATCCACGAGAAGGCTCGTGAGAAGTTTGCGTCGACCGACTACACAGGGGGCGCGAAGGCTGCCGCCGACGAAGCCGCAGGAACCACGGACCCAGCGTCCGTCGCGTGGCTCGGCGCGGCGGGCGTGGTGGGCATCGGCGGCGCGGCCGGTGGCGTGGTGTGGTCCCGCCGCAACCGCAAGAATCGGGAAGAAAAGCAGTTGGACGCGGCGCGGACGATCGCGCCGGATGACACCGCGGATCTCGCCTCCCAGCCCACGCACGTGCTGCGCGCGCTGGCGGATGAGGAGCTGCACAGCACGGATGAATCCATCCGCAAGGGCTCCGAGGAGCTAGATCTGGCGGTGGCGGAATTCGGCGAGGAGCGCACGCGCAGCTTGTCCCGCGCGCTGTCTAACTCCCGCAAGACGCTGAACAACGCTTATGGCCTGCACCAGCGCATACGCAGCGAGCTGTACGCGGATGAGAACGAGCAGCGCTCGATCCTGGTGGAAATTGTATCCACGTGTGGGCAAGCCGATGACGAGCTGGATGCGCGCTCCGAGGAGTTCGCCGAACTGCGGCGCGAACTGATTGACGCACCGAAGTTGGTGGACGAGCTACGGCAGGAGAACATCGCGCTGCGCACGCGCATTCCGGATGCGCGACAGAAGTTGGCGCAACTGGAGCAGCGCTACTCCCGCGAGCAGCTGGTCTCTATCGTGGACAACCCGGACGTGGCCGAGCACGAGATTGACGAGGCGGAGAAAGCTCTGGATGAAGCACGTACGATGCTGAACCTGCCCGCCGGGCGGCAATCCGGGCTGGTGGATGCGCTGAATGCCGCACGCATGGCGTGCCAGCAGGCGGACAAGCAGCTTTCGGCCGTGGAGCGGGCTGAAGAGCACATGACCGCTGCGAACCGGAACTTGGACGCGCTGAAAACTGAAGTAGCCGAAGAGCTAGCTGAGGCCGCTGATCTGCGGAAATCCGGCGCGGACTTTGACCGCTCCGGCTTGGACGCCGCGGTGGCGCGCGCGGAAAGCGCCTTGCAGCGGGCCCAGGAGATGGGCGATACGGATCCGCTGGGATGTTACTCCGAGCTGCTCGAAGCGGACGGCCAGCTGGACCTGGAGATGGATGAAGCGCGCGGCGCCGATAACAACTATCAGCGCACCATCCAGATGGTGGACCGGACGATCCACGACGTGCAGCAGCGCTTGCAGGCCGTAGAGGACACGATTTCCAACCGCGGAAAGATCATTAGCGTGGATACGCGATCCTCGGCACGGGCCGCCCGGGAGGCGCTGGACTTTGCCATGCAGCGGCGGACTGAGCAGCCGAAGGAGGCGTTCCTGGCGGCCCAGCGAGCAAGCCAGATGGCCACGACGGCATCAGCGCAGGCCCAGCGGGATATTGAGGAGTTCAACCGGAGGAATAGTTACCGCGGCGGGGGTGGCGGCGACATGATCACCGGCATGGTGCTGGGTAGCTTGCTCAGTGGAAATGGTGGCTTCGGCGGAGGCTGGGGCGGCGGTTTCGGCGATGGTGGCTTTGGCGGGGGCTTCGGTGGCGGAGGTGACTTCGGCGGAGGCGGCTCCAGCAGCTTCTAGCTCGGCTCTGTTTGGCACACCAGCGCGGATGCCAAACAGGAGCTAGATAAGTCCGATCCAGTACATCACCGCGAACGGAATGAACAGCAGCATCAGCAGCGTCCATGCCCAGACGGAGGAAACCATCCGGACTTCCATGCAGCGTCGCGCCACCCAAGACACGAAGATCTGCACGTCAAGAGGGAGCTTCTCCCCCGGTCCTTCAAATTCCACATGCAGGTTCCGCAGCCCTCGATTGTTCGAGGTGAACTGACCCGCCTTCTGTCCGTCGATGTCGAGGACAAAGTTCTTGCTGGATTCCGCCGCAATTTCAATGACGTGCCGGTCCGCCTTCACCGTGTATCGGTCAGACTTCTTGAATGACTCGTCGTTACCGACCGCCGTCCACTCACCAGTCCCAGTTTGCGCGGTAAGTCCCTCAACTTTGCCGCCAGCGTCACCATCACCATCACCACCAACACCACTGCCGGAAACCTCAGCCGTCTCCAGCTTCCACACATCTCCACCGAAGCGGATGTGCGTCACGCCGCGCTCGTCAGCAAACTCAGCCACTCGGTCCATGTCATCGGCCGGACCAGCATAAATAGGGAACGTGTGCCCATCACTTGGCACGCCCCAGCGAATATCCTTGTTCATCTGCCGTTTAGCAACCAGCCAGGCGCTGCGCCAAGTAACCCTGCAGGTCCTCGATCTGCACGCGCTCCTGCTCCATCGTGTCGCGCTCGCGCACCGTCACCGCATTGTCCTCGAGCGTGTCGAAGTCCACGGTCACACAGAACGGCGTACCGATCTCATCTTGACGACGGTAACGGCGGCCAATAGCACCGGAGGTGTCGTATTCCACGTTCCAGAATCCACGCAGCTGCGCGGCAACCTTCTCCGCGGTCGGTGTCAGCGTCTCCTTCTTAGACAGTGGCAGCACCGCGACCTTCACTGGAGCTAATCGGCGGTCTAGGCGAAGCACGGTCCGAGAATCCGTTCCGCCCTTGGAGTTAGGTACTTCTTCCTCGTCGTAGGCGTCGACAAGGAACGCCATCATCGCACGGGTCAGACCGAAGGAAGGCTCGATGACCCAAGGAACGTAACGCTCGCCGGTGGCCTGCTCGAAGAAGCTGAGATCCTCGCCAGACTCCTCGATGTGGCACTTCAGGTCGTAGTCCGTGCGGTTGGCCACGCCCATCAGCTCGCCCCATGGGTTGCCCTGGAAGCCGAAGTTGTACTCCATGTCGATGGTGCCGGCGGAGTAGTGCGCGCGCTCGTCCTCTGGCACGTCGAACTGACGCATGTTCTCTGGGTCAATGCCCAGTTCAACGAACCAATTCCAGCAGGCATCTACCCATTCCTGGAACTTCTCGTCCGCCATGTCCTCGGGCACGAAGTACTCGATTTCCATCTGCTCGAACTCTCGGGTGCGGAAGATGAAGTTGCCCGGGGTGATCTCGTTGCGGAAGGACTTACCCACCTGGCCGATGCCGAACGGTGGCTTCTGGCGGGAGGTGGTCAGAACGTTCTTGAAGTTGACGAAGATGCCCTGCGCGGTTTCCGGACGCAGGTAGTGCAGGCCTTGCTCATTGTCGACTGGGCCGAGGAAGGTCTTCATCAGGCCGGAGAACATCTGCGGCTCAGTCCACTTGCCGGGCTGGCCGGTCTCAGGATCATTGATGTCCGCCAGGCCGTTCTCTGGTGGGTGGCCGTGCTTTTCCTCATAGGCTTCCAGCAGGTGGTCAGCGCGGTAGCGCTTGTGAGTGTGCAGGGATTCCACCAGCGGGTCGGTGAAGGTAGCCACATGGCCGGAGGCCTTCCACACCTGGCGAGGCAGGATGATGGAAGAGTCCAGGCCCACTACGTCGCCACGGCCTTGGACGAAGGTGCGCCACCACTGCTTCTTGATGTTTTCCTTGAGCTCCACGCCTAGCGGGCCGTAGTCCCATGCGGAGCGTGTTCCGCCGTAGATTTCTCCACATGGGTAGACCAGACCTCTACGCTTAGCGAGGTTTACAACAGCTTCGACAGTGCCAGCCATGTTTCGCGGTGCTCCTTGGAAATCTATGTAGGAAACGGTGTGGGAAGACTCTGGGTTGAGGTTTCCCAACGGAAGATAGTGCGTGCTTACTGGTTCACATCCTAGCGGTTTGGCAGGACAATGCAGCTACCGGGGTTTGCGGCGTTTGCGCGCCCACTTCCGCTCCCTGTTTCCGTGTCTTGTTGTGTTCTTCTTCCCGACGCCATACTCCTCCCACCCTCCGCGTTGGGGTAACCAAGAAGCTCAATGACAAGACTCCGGATAGTAACCGGGACTCCACTCCGGACTCGCGGGAGCAGCACACCCCGCGTTGACTGAGCCTCGTTTTGCACAATGATCCCCCGAAAGTGCCACGCACCTTTTCGCGACCTGGGGAAATGCAAAACCCGTGGCACTTCCGGGGGATCGTTGTGCAAACCGCTGGACCAGACGCCAGAAATGGACGGCTCGGGCCGAAGTAACGGAGCGGAAAACCTGGCACACGGGCGATACTCGGACAACACAGTAACCGCACACAAGCACACGGGCGATACTCGGGAACCCCTGTGAACAAGCAGAAGATATAAAAGAACCCGCAGCTAGGGGGGGTTGCTGCGGGTTCCGGCCACGCTGTTCTCCGAAGAGAATGGGGCCTGTTCCCATAAGTTGGCGCAGCGTAGGGGGGGGGTTAACACTGCGCCAGGGAACTACGTACATTAAACGTCCCACGTTGGTGGGTGTCAAGTCCTGGAGGGTTCTTTCCTCGCGCTTACTCGGCGGGCAAGGGCTGGATTATTGACACCTAATTGAAAACGATGATCCTGACGCTTAAGCTGGGGCTCTACCTGCAGAATCTCCGTATCCCACTAGCCGAGATGTCGCGAGCGACACACGAGAATACGCCAGCAATCCGTAGAAATAAGATTCACTCAACGCAGGCACAACGTACACACCGCAAACTCGCGATGCATTGCGCGCCAAGGAGCTTTCCATGACCCGTTCGACCGCTGAAACTCAGAACACTTCCGAGGGTTCACGGCCCAAGATCGGGCAGCGCAACACCCGACAGCGCGCTGCCGTCCAAGACGTGTTGGAGGGAATCACTACCTTCGCCTCCGCCCAGGACATCCACATGAAGCTCAGCAACGAAGAGAAAAAAGTGGGTTTAACCACCGTCTATCGCACGCTGCAGCAACTTTCTGAGCTAGGCGCCATAGACACTCTCCAGGACGATTCCGGCGAAACCCTCTACCGCAGCTGTGCCATGGATACCCATCATCACCACCTGGTGTGCACTAACTGCCGCACCACCGTGGAAATCGACGGCGGGCCCGTGGAAGATTGGGCGGAAAACACCGCCACAAAGTACGGCTTCCAGAAGTCCGGCCACACCGCCGAGATCTTCGGCCTTTGCAAGAACTGCCAAAAGACCAGTTAGCCCGCGCTGACTCCAAACAGGGTTCCCAGCAGGAACGTCACGCCAGCCGCGCCAAAGCCGATCAACAGCTGGCGCAGCGCACGCTTGCCCGGAGCCACGCCGGAAAGCAGCCCCACAATAGCGCCCGTCATCAGCAGCGCAATCCCCACCGTCACGCTGGCGATAATCGCCGCGGAGGTGCCGGAAGCACCGAACACATACGGCACCACAGGGATCACCGCGCCCACGGCGAAGCAGAAGAAACTAGAGATCGCCGCGGACATACCCGAGCCGCCTGGCTCCTCAATATCCTCGACCGCCGAGCGCTCCAGATCAGACTTATTCCAATCATTGGCGCCCGCCTGGATGTGCTCAAACACGTCCTGAGCCTTGGCGCGGGCATCGTCCGCGCTCATGCCGCGGGCACGATAAACCAACTCCAGCTCGTTTTCTTCCATGTCCAACTTGGGAACGGATTCTTGAGTGTGGGGATCGGGGCGGTTGGCGTCGAGCAATTCCTGCTGCGAACTGACCGAAACATACTCACCCGCCGCCATCGACAACGCACCCGCCAGCAAACCAGTCAGACCCGTAATTAGCACCACGTGCGACGACGCGCCCGTGCCGACCATGCCCAACACCAGAGCCAAATTGGATACCAGACCATCGTTGGCCCCGAAGATCGCGGCTCGGAAATCCCCGGACATCTTCGCGCGCCCACGAGCCGCCAGCCCGCGCACCACCTCGGCGTGAATCGCTTCGTCCGCGATCATCTGCTCCGAGGCATCCGCATCCTTGATGTAGTTGTTGCGGGACTCCGCGGACTGCAGCAGCGCCAACACAAACACGCTGCCGAAGCGCTTGGCCATCCACGCCATCAGGCGTGTGCTCGGGCTCGCCTGCCGCGGCAGACCTACGTGCTCACCCAGGCGGGCGCGCCAGTACTCCTCGTGACGAGTCTCCGCCTCCGCGATGCCCATGAGAATCTCGCGCTCCTCGCCGGTTTTCTTCCGCGCCAACTCGCGGTAGACCGCACCCTCGGCACGCTCGTCGGCGAGGTGCTTGCGCCAGCGCGTGATCTGCTGGCGCGTCGGCTCAATCCCAGTTTCTTCGACCACTGTTCTCCTCTACTTTGTCCCGCCGAAACGGCGATCGCGCTTGGCGTATTCCAACACAGCCGCACGCAGGTGATTCGGCGTGTAGTCCGGAAACAGCACGTCCTGGTAGACCATCTCTGCATACACGGACTGCCACGGCAGGAAGTTGCTCGTCCGCTGCTCACCCGAAGGCCGCAGGAACAAGTCCACATCCGGCATGTCCGGCTCATCCAAGTACTGCGCAAACAGTTTCTCGTTGACGTGACGAGGTTTGATCCGACCCTTCGCCACCGCGTCCGCCACCCCGCGCGCCGCGTCCACGATCTCCGCGCGCCCCCCGTAGTTCACGCACATCGCTAAGGTCATCTTGGTGTTGTCTTGGGTCAGCTCCTCGGCCTTTTCCAGTTCGGAAATGACCGACCGCCACAGCCTGGGCCTTCTGCCCGCCCATCGCACGCGCACGCCGAGGCTGTTGAGGTAGTCGCGTTGTCGCCGTAGGACGTCCCTGTTGAACCCCATCAGGAACCGGACCTCTTCGGAAGATCGACGCCAGTTCTCCGTGGAAAAAGCGTATGCCGAAAGGTAATCCACTCCGAGTTCCAAGCACTCCTCCACCAGAGAGATCAGAACGCCCTCGCCCCTCTCGTGACCTTCAGTGCGCACCATCCCCCGCTCTTCGGCCCAACGGCCGTTGCCGTCCATCACGATGGCGATGTGACGAGGAGTTAACTCCGTGGGGATATCTGCGCGATCAATATGGTCAAAGTTCACCAGTCCCATATTGCCAAAGAGTGCGCCTTAAATAAATAAGCGCACGGTGATCTTCTTGGGTGGTCCCTCGATGAATTCCGGGGGATCTCGGGATTTTCTACAGCGCGCCGTACGCCGTGCATGGCGCTTCCAACTGCTGGCGGACATGCCCCAGCAATAGCTCGTGGGCTGCGCGGGCGATTGTGGAATCCTGCAAGATATCCGCCGCAGCATCCGTGCGCCCCTTCGAAAGCAGCCACAGCGCATGCACCGCTTCTGCCGGCGGATGTGTGGCACCCGGGGGACGACACAACCCGCAGACAGCGCCACCCGCTAGGGCGTGAAACGCCCGGTGTGGCCCCCGGGCTCCGCACTGCGCACAATCCACCAAAGACGGCGCCCATCCAGCTTGCTGAAGACTCTGCAGGACAAACTGATCCACGGCAGATACCGGTGGCAGATGCGAATCGGGCGTGGCGAGGGTGTTGAGTGTGGCATCGAGGAGAAAAAAGACCTCAGAATCGCCAAACAATAAGGCCATCTCCAACAGGGCGGACGCGGCGAAAAAGAGGTCCGGATCAGCCACAATGGCGGGCGCGTAAGTGGCCACGGTGGTCGCATCCGTCACATTCGCCAACCCGGAGGGGCCGGACTTGCGCGAGGGGTAGATCTGCACGTTCACCCGGGAAAAGCGATCCAACCTCGCGCCGAAACGAGACTTCGTCTTGCGGATACCCTTGGCCACCCCGCGCACCACGCCGTGCTTTGCGGTCAGCATCACCAGAATCAGATCCGCCTCACCCAGCTTGTGGGTGCGCAACACAAAAGCCTCGTCGCGGTAGTTCGGGCGACTACCGTAACGAGGCATGTGGACTTCCTAATTGAGCGAGAGCCCTTAGAAGGACTGGTTGTTGTAACCACCGAAAGGATCGTTGGTGGCAGGGGCCTGAGTGTTGGACTGTGCGAGGCGGTTGTTCATGCTCATCGCAGCCTCCGAGGTGCGGATCTGCGCTACAGAGACTTCCAGAGACACGCGGAACAATGCCAGCATCGTCAGACCCAGCAGCAAGACGATCGGGACACCGAAGATGAGGCCGAATACAGCTTCTGCGCCACCGTCTGCCAACAGTGCCAGGCAGGCGATGATTCCGAAAAGCGTGTACAGGCTGATGACCACCATCGAAATGATGTAAACGGTCTTAGCCACAGATGGGGTGGCGTACTTGGTGAAGCTCAGATCGAACAGAGCGCTGAAGAAGCTGTCCTTCTTGGCACCGGCGATGGGAGCCTGCTGCTGCGGGTAGGCGCCAAACGCGGCCTGGTTCTGGCCGTAAGCACCGTACTGCTGATCCTGACCGTACTGCTGGGTCTGGCCGTAGCCGCCGGACTGCTGATCCTGACCGAACTGCTGATTCTGGTTGAACTGCTGGTCTTGACCGAATTGCTGAGTCTGGTCGTAGCCGCCGAACTGCTGATCCTGACCAAACTGCTGAGTCTGGTCATTGGCACCGAACTGAGTGGTGTGATCCTGGTTGTCCTGGGAAGAACCAAACGAAGAGCCGGCGGCGTGGGAGCCGTAACCGGTGGAGCCGGTGGAATCGTTACTTCCGTTGAACTCAGAGTTGGATGCTGAGTTGGATTCTGGGTTGGAATCAGAGTTGTTGGGATCTTGTGGAGTAGTCATAAGTGTGGGGATACCTTTCCGTCAGTGCCTTACAGTGCCTTCGAGATTCAGATCTAAAACCTACCAGCCTAGAAGCCCATCCGGCCCAGTTGCTTCGGATCAGACTGCCAGTTTTTCGCGACCTTCAAACGCACGTCCAAAAAGACGTTCTGCCCCACCAAATCAATGATCTGCTTGCGCGCATCATGCACCGTCTTGGACAGCCTACGTCCGTCCTTGCCACGCAGTATCGCCTTCTGGCCTTCGCGCTCCACGTAAATCACCGCGTGCACATCCAGCACGCCCTCGCGCGTGGGGTTGGGCAGTACTTCGTCGATCTGCACGGCCACGGAGTGCGGGAGCTCATCGTGCAGCCCGGACAAGGCCGCTTCGCGAATGAGTTCCGCCATGCGGGTATCGCGGTCATCATCGGTGACGTGATCATCCGGGTAGTAGCGCGGGCCCTCCGGAAGATGCTGAACCAACACATCCATGAGCACCTCCAGCTGCACATCCTTGGTAGCGGACACGGGAACCACGTCGGCGCCCAGCAGATCGTGCAAAGCCAGCAGCTGAGCACCCACCTCATCCTTGGATGCCTTATCCAGCTTGGTCACCACACCCACCAGCGGAGTCTTCGGCGCGGCAGCACGCACAGCCTCCACGATCCAACGGTCGCCCGGACCAATCTTCTCGTCCGCCGCCACGCACATACAGATCAGATCCACATCGGAGTAAGTCTCCTTGACCATCTCATTGAGGCGCTCGCCCAGCAGCGTGCGCGGACGGTGCAGCCCCGGCGTGTCCACCAGAATGATCTGCGCATCCTCGCGGTGCACAATGCCACGGATTGGGTGGCGCGTGGTCTCCGGCTGGTCAGCGGTAATGGCGATCTTCTCGCCCACCAAGGCATTCGTCAGCGTGGACTTACCCGTGTTCGGGCGCCCCACAAAGCTCACGAAGCCCGAGCGGAACCCCTCGGGGGCGGAGAAATCAGCGCGCGCGACAGGGGCATCTACACCCGCAGAGGCATCTGCCATCGCATCCTCGGGTAAAGCGGACTCATCGGGGAAGTCGGGGAAATCTGGAAAGCCAGTAGCCATGGGGTGTCATTTCTCTTGGTGTGAATGGGGTGTGGCGTCGGAGACAGAATCAACACGCTGCACCACCGCGCTACGAATCTTCATGCGACCACGCCTATCGCGGCCACCCTCGAACAAAAAGTGCAGTCCAGCAGTGGTGATCTCGGCGCCGGGAAGCGGAACACGGCCCAGCTCAAACGCGCCCAGACCAGCCACGGTCTCCACTTCCTCGTGTTGCTCATCGGAGAACTCAATATCCGGAGTGTCCTCGAGGATCTCCACGGGATCCTCGTCCAGATCCTCCAGGCTCGTGTCCTCGTCCTCATCGCGGCTTTCCAGCTCGGTGATCATCTCGGGGTCATTGAACAACTCCTCGACTTCCTCCAAGCTCAGACGCGCGACCACGCGGAAACGGCCGTCGCCCAGATCCTCGACAGGAGAAACCTCGGTGGCATCGTACTCATCCGCGATCTCACCCACGATCTCCTCCAGGATGTCCTCGATGGTGATCAAACCAGCGATGCCGCCGTACTCATCCACCAGCAAAGACAGGTGGATCTGCTCAGACTGCATGTCCTGCAGCAAATCATCCAGCAAGCGGGAATCTGGCACGAACTTCGCCGGGCGCATCACCTCCTGAACCTGGATCGCCCGCTGAACATCCGTCACGGAACCGCCAGTACGGGAGGTCTCCACGATGATGTCCTTCAGATAGACCACGCCGATCACGTCATCCACGTCCTCACCGATCACCGGCACGCGGGAATGACCAGAGCGGATGCACAGGTTCAGCGCCTGGTGAAGGTTCTTATCGCCCTCAATCCACAGCATCTCCGTGCGCGGCACCATCACGGTGCGCGCCGTGGTGCTGGCCAGGTCAAACACGGACTGGATCATGCGCCGCTCGTCGGATTCCACGATGCCGCGCTCCGAGGCGATGTCCACCATCTCGCGCAGCTCGATCTCCGTGGCGAAAGGACCGTCGCGGAAACCCTTGCCAGGAATCAGCACGTTGCCAGCCTTCACCAGCAAGTGAGAAACCGGGCTGAGCAGCGTTCCCACTGCCAACAGCACAGGAGCGGCCAACAAGCTGACCGTATACGGATTCTTGCGGCCCAGCGTGCGGGAGAGCACGCCGATAACCACGAAGGAATAGATGGTCACCACAGCGATAGTGGCCACGATCGCCCACGTCTCGCTGTCCATCACGCGCAGCAACACAGCCGCCGCCAGCACCGCGCCCGTGACCTCAGAGATGGTGCGCAGCAGCACCAGCAAGTTCACATGCCGCGCCTTGTCCGTCACCAAACGCAGCAGACGCTCCGCACCCGGCTTGTCCTCCTTGACCAGGTTTTCCACCCGCGCCCGAGAGATAGTCACCACTGCGGCTTCCACCGAGGACAGCACACCGCCCAAGGCCAGGGTCAGGAACCCGATGAGGATCCCCACCACCGTTAATGTGTCCATGCGGCTCGCTTTCCGTCGTGCTGAATCATGCTGTTAACCCTTGCCCATGCTGGAGGAATCATCGCGATCCGCCGCGGAAGGGAACGCGCCGGCGCCGGAAGGCTTCGGCCCGAACTTCACGCCGCGCTCCACTTGCGAGTCGTACCAATTGGCCAAGATCTCATTCTGCAGCGAGAACATCTTCTGCTCCTCGGCCGGGGTGACGTGGTCAAAGCCCAGCAGGTGCAGCACACCGTGCACGGTCAGCAGATCCAGCTCGTGAGCCAGCGAATGGCCCGCTCGGGTCGCCTGGCCTTCCGCGAAATCGGGGCAGAGCATGATGTCTCCGAGCATCGCCGGCGAGGTCGGTGGACCATCCTTGCGGCCCCACCCTGGGGTCAGCTCGTCCATCGGAAAGCTCATCACGTCCGTGGGACCAGGCAGATCCATCCATCGAACGTGCAGGTCAGCGATAGTATCCTCGTCCACGATGTGGATGGATAGCTCCGCGGCGGAGTGCACGTCCATCGTCCATAGCGCGTAGCGCGCCACGTCAATCAATTCTTCCTCGTTGACCTCACCGCGCCCGGATTCGTTAAAAACCTCGATGCTCACTGCTTGCCCTTCTTGCTGGTCGCCCTGGTTGCGGCCTGTTCCCGTAGCCGTTCTTTTTCATCTTCTCGACGCAATTCTTCTTCCGCCTCAAAGTGGTCATACGCTGCCACGATGCGGCTGACCAGGTGGTGCCGGACCACGTCGTCCTGATCCAGGCGAGCGATGTGCACCCCGTCAACATCGTTCAGGATCTTCTGCGCCACGGACAGTCCGGACTCTTGGTGCCCGGGGAGGTCGACCTGCGTGAGGTCGCCCGTGACCACCATCTTCGAGCCGAAGCCCAAGCGGGTGAGGAACATCTTCATCTGCGCCGGAGTGGTGTTCTGCGCCTCGTCCAGAATCACGAAGCTGCCGTTGAGGGTGCGCCCGCGCATGTAGGCCAGCGGAGCCACCTCGATCACGCCAGTTTCCATCAGCTTGGGGATGGACTCAGGATCCACCATCTCCCGCAGGGCATCGTGCAAGGGGCGCAGGTAGGGATCAATCTTGTCCCCCAGCGTGCCGGGGAGGAATCCCAGCTTCTCGCCCGCTTCCACCGCGGGGCGAGTGAGGATGATCCGCTGCACGTCCTTGTTCATCAGCGCCTGCACGGCCTTGGCCATCGCCAGGTACGTCTTGCCCGTACCAGCAGGCCCGATGCCTACCACCACGGTGCTTTCATCGATCGCGTCCACGTACTCGCGCTGTCCCAACGTCTTTGGGCGCACGGACTTGCCGCGGTAGCTGACGATGGGTGCGGTGGACGTGGTTGCTTCTGCGAACGACGCCGAGGTGGATTCATCCACCAGCTGGATCACTCGCCTGGTGGTATCGGGCGTGATCTGAGATCCCCTAGCGGCCAGGGTGATCAGCTCCTGGACGATGCGCCGGGCACGAGAGACTTCCGAGGCCTCGCCACGAATGGTGATGTGATTGCCACGGGTCAGCAGATCCGCGTCCACTGCATCTTCCACGACGCGCAGGTTTTCATCGGCGGCTCCGGCCACCTGCACCACTGCGTCTGGATCTACCTCCACCGTGGAGCTGGCGACCCGAGGGCGAGCAGCGCTGCGCATACGCGCATCAATTGGTGGTGTCATGTCAGCCGATTGTAGCCTTACCCGTCTCGTTTCCCCAGCGTGCAGTCAGTACGCCTAGCGCGCCCAAAGCTACGCTGGCTGCCGTGGCGGTGCGCAACACCTCCGGACCCAGCCGAATGGGCTGTGCGCCCAGCGCGGCAAACTGCTCCAGTTCGTCCTCACTGACACCGCCCTCAGGACCGACCACCAGCACCACGTCTTCCACCCCGGAAAAGTCCACGGCTTGGATCCCCTGGGTGGCGGACTCGTGGAGAATCAAGATTTTTGGTGCGGAGGAGGCGGGGTTGGCGTCGAAAAAAGAACCCAGATCCTGTGGGTGGCGCAACAGCTCCGTGACCTCGGGAAGCAGTAAGCGCCGGGACTGCTTAGCTGCGGAACGGGCAGCATTTTCCCACTTCATCCGCGCTTTTTCTTCCTTGCCGTCCCATTTGGCGATGCTGCGCGAGGCAGCCCACGGAATGATCCGGTCCGCACCCGCCTGGGACATCAGATCCACCGCGAGCTCAGCGCGGTCGGACTTCGGGATGGCCTGCACCACGGTCACGCGAGGCACCTGGCGGGTAACCTCCAGCTGCTCGTCAACCACCACTTGGCCTGCGGACCAGTGCCCACGAATGGCGCTGCCCACGCCATCGGTGACCACCAGGGGTTCGCCGTCACGCATGCGCTTGACCTCGGTGTGGCGTGCCTCGGCACCCGTCAAGGCAAACGCGGAACCCGCACCGCAATCCTGCGGCAGCGGGTGGATGAAGACCGGATCCATCATCTAGCGCCCGAACTTGGAACGCAGGCGGGAGAACAATCCGCTGCTGCGGCCCTCGGACAAGGTGGCCACGCCCGCGGTCTGCTTGGAGTGCGCGCGCAGCTTTTCCAGCAACTCCTGGCTCTGCTTATCCACGGAGGTAGGAATCATGACGTCCACGTGGGCGATCAAGCTGCCGGAGCCCTCGCGGCGCAACCGCGGCATGCCCAGCCCGGACTGACGGACCGTGGAATTAGGCTGCGTACCAGGGACAACGTTCACGGTGGTCACGGAGCCATCGAGCATCGTCACGTCCACCGAGGCGCCCAGAGTGGCGTCCACTGCGGGCACCTGGAGGGTGACGTGCAGGTCATCGCCATCGCGGAGGAAGTAGGGGTGCTCTTCCACGTGGATATCCACGTAAATGTCGCCGTTCGGGCCGCCGCCGGGGCCTACCTCGCCCTTGCCTGCCAAGCGGATGCGCATGCCATCGGCGATGCCGGCTGGCACCGCAATATCGAGATCGCGACGGGAACGCACGCGGCCATCGCCGGAGCAGTTCTCGCACGGATCCTTGATGATCTCGCCGGTGCCCTGGCAACGTGAACACGTGCGCGCCACCTGCACGCGGCCCAAGATGGAGTTCTGCAGCTCCGCGACCTGGCCCTGACCCTGACAGGTCGGGCAGGTTTCGGGCTCGGACTTGCTGGCAGAGCCGGTGGCATCGCAGACATCACACTGCACGGCGGTATCCACGGTGACATCGCGCTGCACGCCCGTGAAGGCGTCCTCCAGGGAGATCTCCATCTGCAGCAGCGCATCGGCGCCGGGGCGCACGCGGGACACGCGCGGGCCGCGGTCGCCACCTTGGCCGCCAAAGAAGGCGTCAAAGATATCGCCCAGACCGCCGCCGCTGAAGCCACCGAAGCCGCCGCCTGGCTGTCCGCCGAAGCCGCCCTGCTCTTCCGGATCGCCTCCGGCATCAACGATGGAGCGCTTCTGCGGGTCGGTCAGCACTTCCTGTGCCAGCGCCGCTTCGCGGAACTTCTCCGCGGCCTCCTCAGTAGAATTTACGTCTGGGTGATACTTGCGCGCGAGCTTGCGGTACGCCTTCTTAATCTCCGCATCAGTTGCATCGCGATCCACACCGAGGATGCCGTAGTAATCTCGTGCCACGTTTCGGTCTCGCCCCTTCACATCAGGTAGTTGGCATAGTGAGTCCTCGATAACCGTATTTTCTGGAAAGGTTCTTCCAGATAATTTCTATCGAGGTAAGTTAATCAACTTTCACAGTCTACTCGCCCTACTCGCCCGCCAAAATGCGAGACACATAGTGCGCCACAGCAGCCACGCTGGAAATAGTCCCGGGATAGTCCAAGTGCGTTGGCCCCACCACGCCCAGGCTTCCCAGCACGGCAGATTGGCTGCCGTACCCAGCGGAAATGACCGAGGCATGGCGAAGCTCTTCATCCTCGTTCTCCTCGCCGATGCGCACTTGCCAGTTCATGTCTCGCGCTCCGTTGAGCATCTTGAGGAACACCACTTGCTCTTCCAGCGCGTCGATCAGCGGGGCGAACTCTCCAGCACCGATGAGGTTGGAGGTGCCAGCCAGGATGAGCTTTTCGTTGGGCCGTTCCAACAGCGTTTCCACCAGCACGGTGGTCACGGCCACGATTGCCACGCGCAATCGCTCGGCCATAGAAGGCCCCTTCGCCTCACCTGCCTGCGCGGAAATCTGGGCGCAGGCCTCATCCAACGTTCTGCCCACCATCGCGCGGTTGACGAACTCGCGCAGCCGGGACACGTCTTCCTCAGACAGCGCTTCCGGAAGGTCCACATTGCGTTGGTCCACGCGCCCGGTATCGGTGATCAGCACCAACAGCAGCCGCTGCGTTCCCAGGGAGACCACTTCGCAGTGTTTGACCCGCCCCACGCGCAAATCCGGCATCTGCACCACTGCCACCTGGCGAGTCAACTGCGCGAGCAACTGCACGCTGCGGCGCAGCACGTCCTCCAAGTCCACGCCGTTTTCCAAAAAGTCCAGGATGGCATGCCGTTCCGCGCGACTAAGCGGCTTGACCCGATGGATGGCATCCACGAACTGGCGGTAGCCCTTGGCTGTGGGGATACGCCCGGAGCTGGTGTGCTGCTGAGTAATGAAGCCCTCGGCCTCCAGCACGGCCATATCGTTGCGGATCGTGGCGGAAGAAACCCCCAGCTTGTGCCGATCCACCAGCATTTTCGAGCCCACGGGCTCCTGCGTGGAAATGAAATCGGAGACGATGGCCCGCAGGACCTCGTTGCGGCGTTGTTCAGTTCCTGCTGACATAAGCCCTCCTCTTTCCTCTGTGTACCGCAGAGTAGCGCCGCTGCGCTTTACTCCTGCGCTTTTCTCCTGCGCCCTACTCCTGCGCCACGATGATATCTGTCACGATACCGTCTGCTAAGTAACGTCCCTGCTCAGTCAACTTGATCCAGGAACCTTCCCCGCTGTTGAACGGGCGATCCTCCCCCGCCTCGCGGGTCAGCAATCCCAGCAAGACGTACTTATCGATCACCGCAGCTACCGCGCGCGCGGAATCGTCCACCACGATCCCCTCGGCCAAACGCAACCCCAGCATGATGCGCTCCGTGCGCAGATCCTGGTCCGTCAGCAGCTCGGTGGAGGTGATGGATGCGGGCTGGTCGATGTGTGCGTCGGACTCAATCAGACCAGCGAAGTACGTACCCGGACGCTTGGCATTGACCGTGCGCGTCAACCCACCTGGGTTGTGCCCGAAGGCCTGCGGCTTCAACGACACGCAACCGTGCGCACCCGGGCCTGCGCCCCACCACTGGCCGCCGCGCCAATAGATGAGGTTGTGCTGGCACTCGCCGCCGGGCTTGGACCAGTTGGAGACCTCGTACCAGGAGAACCCGTGCTCCTGCAGGGCGCGGTCGATCATCGTGTAGCGATCCGCCAGGACGTCCTCATCGGGCGCGGGCAGCTCTCCCCGGCGAACCTTGCGCGCCATCGCAGTGCCGTCCTCCACGATCAGCGAATACGCGCTGACGTGATCCACGCCCGCGCCCAGCACGGCGTCCAGGGAAGCGTGCAGGTCATCGTCGGTTTCGGTGGGTGTGCCGTAGATCAGATCCAGGTTAACGTGCTCGAAACCCGCAGCCATCGCCTCCTGGGCGGCGGCCACAGGGCGGCCCGGCGTGTGCTGACGCTCCAGCACCTTGAGCACGTGCCCAGCCGCGGACTGCATGCCGAGCGAGATGCGGGTGAAGCCTTCCTCACGCAGCTTCTCGAAGTACTCCGGGCTAGTGGATTCCGGGTTGGACTCGGTGGTGACTTCCGCTCCTGGGGCCAGCCCCACCGTGCGCTTGACTGCCCGCAGAGCGCGGTTGAGGCCCTCGTGTCCCAGCATCGAGGGCGTACCTCCGCCGAAGAACACCGTCTGCACTCCCGCGAAGTCCCCGGGCACGTCCCACATCGCCGCGGCCCGGTCCAGCTCCGCTTCCAAAGCGTTCAGGTAGCCAGGGATGCTGTTACCGTGTTGGTCCCCCAGCTCCTGCGGGGTGTAGGTGTTGAAATCGCAGTATCCGCAGCGTGTGGCGCAAAACGGGACGTGGATGTAGAGCCCGTGCGTGGGGTGTGTGGTGGAAAGAGAGTCAGGTGAAACAGCGTCTGTCATGATGTGACTAGACTACTGCGTCCCGCGCTTGGCGCCGCTGGAGGATGCGCGCAACCACCGCATCTACCCGCGCCCGCTCCTGCAGAAACTCCGGTGGAGCCTCGCCTCGCATGGAGTGCGCCAGCGCCGGCTGCCGGTCGATGATCGCCCCGAAACGCCCCGCGATCTCCACGGTGTGCTGGCGCGCCTTCGAGTACGTCTGCGGCAGCAGCACGGACTGCGCCTCCAGCGCCAGGCTGGTCTGCTCCACCACCCATTCGGCCAGCTCAGTCAGCTCGGCGATGTGCCGTTCCACGTTGCTGCGCATCCACAGCCGCCACGCCGCGGTGGAAGCCATCGCGCCCGGTTCCTCCGGTGCGGTCTCCGTGGTGGTTGCGTTGCTATTTTTTTCCGACGCCAACTCCGCCACGTCCGCGCCCGTCTTATGCAGGAAGCTCAGCGTGCGGCCGGGGTGGGGATAGGTGGAGGTGATCCCGGACATCTGCCCGGAGCGGACACCAGAGACGAACGCTTGGCGCAGTCCGTTGAGCTCGGAAAGTTCAGGGCGAACCTCGGAGCGACCTTGCTCCACGATCTCGTCCAGTTCCATCAGACAGTCTTGGACCAACTCTGGGTCCCAATCCCCGATGGCTTGGGAGACGTTATCGATGTACCCGGCTATCTCATCGCCGATGTCATAGATGTTCTGGGTGAGTTCACGAACGCGCAAGGCAGCATCGTAGTGCACGCGTGACACTCCTCTCCCAGTCGCGGCGCTTTTCAGGGCCGGGCCCTAGAAAATTGCTCGCGGGCCGCGTCAGCCGGCCTGCGATATTCACGCCTGCAACCATAAAACAAGGCCACGCCTCCGGGGCGGAGGCGTGGCCGGTGTGGGGCGGACTTATTTGTCCCTATTTGCCGGAGTAGATCCAGGCGATGTCATCCGCGAAGTGCTCTGCCACCACAAAGCGCTTGAGTTTCATGGATGGCGTGACCTCGCCCTTTTCCTCGGAGAAGTCACGGGACAAGATGCGGAACTTCTTGATGCCTTCCGCGTTGGACACGGACTGGTTGGCCTCGTTGACTGCATCCTGGATGGAGGAGCGCAGAATCGGGTTCTTTGCTGCTTCCCTGACTGACGTGTTGGCAGGCAGGCCGTTTTCCTTCTTGAAGCGCTCAAAGGCTTCTTCGTCCAGAGAGATCAGTGCGCCGACGAACTTCTGATCGTCACCCACCACCATGGCCTGGGAGATCAGCGGTGCGGATCGAAGGATGTCCTCCATCGGTCCTGGAGAGACGTTCTTGCCACCGGCGGTGACCAGGATTTCCTTCTTGCGGCCGGTGATCTTCAGGTGGCCGGTAGGCAGCAGCTTGCCTAGGTCTCCGGTCTTGTAGAAGCCGTCTTCGGTGAAGTCCTTCTCCGTGGCTTCTTCGTTCTTCCAGTAGTAAGGGAAGACCACGCTGCCCTTGAGCTCGATCTCACCGTCTTCGGCGATGCGCACGGTGTTGCCGCCAACGGGCTTGCCCACGGTCCCGATGATGTTGTCTGGATCAAAGTTCACGGCGATGGCCGCGGTGGACTCGGTCAGGCCGTAGCCCTCGAAGATGCGCACGCCTGCGCCGCGGAAGAAGTGCATGAGTTCCGGGTTGAGCGCGGAGCCGCCGGAAATGCAGTATTCCAAGCGTCCACCCAGCAGCTTGCGCAACGTGGAGTACACCAGGCGGTCGAACACCAGGTGCTTGGCGCGCAGCGCCAGGCTTGGGCCTTCGGAGCTGTCTTGCGCCTTGGAGTATTCGATTGCCACCTTTTCGGAGGCCAGGAAGATCTTGTTCTTGATTCCGCCAGCCTCGGCTGCCTTTGCCTTGGCGCCGGCGTGCACCTTTTCAAAGATGCGTGGAACGCCCAGGATCATGTGCGGCTGGGAACGTTGGAAGGCATCCAGCAGGGTGGAGACCTCAGACCACAGGGTCTGCTGCCCGCCACCGATGAACACGGTATAAGACACCGCCCGCGCTAGCACGTGCGCAAGTGGCAAGAACATTAGCGTTTCATAACCGGGTCCACAGGCTTCGCCAATAGGGTTCGTGATCAGGCCGCGGACTTCCGAAAGCCAGTTGTAGTGGCTCAGCGCCACGCCCTTGGGGCGGCCGGTGGTGCCGGAGGTGTAGACGATGGAGTTGATGGACTCCGAGGTCATGTCATTGATGCGCTTGTCCAGCTCATCTTGTTCGATGCCCGCGTCCTTGCCCTCTTGGATCAAGTCCTTGATGGCGCCGTTGTTGATGGAGAAGACCCGACGCAAGTGCGCAGTGCCCTCCTGCGGCTCGCCTTCCTTGACGAAAGTCTCCAGGCGCTGGGTGTGCTCGCTGTCTTCCGCAATAGCCACCACGGCACCGGAATCTTGCACGATCCATTCGCACTGAGAGGTAGAGGAAGAAGGGTAAATGGGCACGGAAATGGCGCCACATGCCTGGATGGCGAAGTCCACCAGAACCCATTCGTAACGGGTGCCGGACATGATGCACACTCGATCGCCTGGCTGTACGCCATTGGCCACCAGACCCTTGGCCACCGCATAGGCTTCCTCGAGGAATTCGGACACCGTGACGGTGGTCCATTCAAAGTTCACTGGGCGGTGGAAGCTCACCGCATCTGGCTGCTCCGCAGCGAAATCTCGCGCGGCGGAGATCACTGTCTCGCGTTCGCCCACCGTGTACAGAGCCTCGGAAGTGAAGTCCGTCATTGTTCTCCTCAAATTGACACTCAAGAGTCTTGGTCAGGTTCCCTGGCACTCTTTCGGCTGCGTCCGGCGGCACTTCAAATCAGCGGTGCGAACCGTAACGGTCTGCGTCAGAGTTACTCACGCTTCTAATAATATATATGAGTGAAGCTGATCACGTTTCCACGCTAAATCGCGGGGTGGGTTATTGGCGAACTCCGCTGGCACAGGCATCCCCCAACCGGCACAATGAAACACGTGATTTCCCAGCCCCCACACACCACCGCACCCGTTCTGTCCACCAGTGATCGCGAAAAGCTCGATCAGCTTGCGCAGTTGTGCGGGGTCTCCACGGGGTACACCGGCCAAGACGGCCAGCGGGTGGAGGTCTCCCCCGCCACGGTGATTTTCGCATTGCGCGAACTCGGGGTGGAGCTTCCGGATCAGCTCCATGGCGAGTCCATTGAGCTCGCTACAACCCGCCTACGCCAGCAACGCTTAGAAGCGGTGATGGACCCCACAGTCACCGCAATCGCCGATACCCCGCGCGATATCCCAGTGCATTGCCACGATGGTGACGCAGTACGCGTATGGGTAGAAACCGAAGCAGAGGGACATCGCATCGATTGCGTGCAGACAGACACGTGGGTGCAGCCCATCACCATCGGCGCCACCTCATATGGCACCGCCACCTTCACTCTCCCGGCCCTGCCTGCGGGATGGCACACTCTCCATGCGGAAACAGAGGGCGGACAGCAATCTCGTCACGTCAGCTCTACTTTTTTGGTCTCCCCTCCCAGGCTCAGCTCCGCGGAGAAGTTCGCAAAAGAACCGGCGGTCGGCGTGATGGCCCAGCTCTACTCCCTGCGGGACCGGGAATCCTGGGGCATCGGCGATTACCGCACCCTCCACGCCTTCGGCGATGCCTTGCAGCGACTCGGTGGTGCGGACTTTGTATTGGTCAATCCGATGCACGCGTTGGAGCCCACCCCACCGGTAGAAGATTCTCCCTATTTGCCCACCACGCGACGGTTCACCAACCCCATCTACATCCGCGTGGAAGACACCCCGGAATACCGCGCTCACCCGGAACTGCGGGAAACCATCGCAGGTATGAAGGAATCGCTGTCTGAAGCCAACGGTTCCGCAGAAGAGCTGGAGAGAAACCCCGTTCTGGCGTCGAAAATAAGGGCGTTGTACCTGCTGTGGGCCGCAGGGCTCGGCGAACAACGCGAGGAACATTTGCGCGCCTACCGCGAACGGGAAGGCGAGGGCCTAGAAGGCTTTGTCACCTGGTGCGCGCAGGAGGCTCGCTCCTACGGCGCTGAGCACCACATGGAGCTGAGCGCGGACTTCTATGCATGGGTGCAGATGTTGTGCCAGGAGCAGGAAATTGCTGCTCAGCAGGCTCTGCAGGAGAGCATGCGCATCGGGCTGATGGCCGACCTCGCCGTGGGCGTGCACCCTGACGGCGCGGACGCGCACACGCTGGACAACGTGCTGGCGCCCGGCGCGAGCGTGGGCGCTCCTCCAGACGGATACAACCAGCTGGGCCAGGACTGGTCGCAGCCACCGTGGCACCCGTGGAAGCTGGCTGAGCAGGGCTACAAGCCATGGCGGGACATGCTGCGCACCATCTTGCGCAGCGCCGGCGGCATCCGCGTGGATCATGTGCTGGGTCTGTTCCGTCTGTGGTGGATTCCGCGGATGAGCTCGCCCACACAGGGCACGTATGTGCAGTATGACCACGAGGCGCTGATCGGGACCCTGGTCCTCGAGGCCGAGCGCGCGGGAGCCGTGGTGATTGGCGAGGACCTAGGCACGTTCGAGCCGTGGGTGCAGGACTACCTGGCCAGTCGCGGAGTGATGGGCACTTCCGTGACGTGGTTCGAGGGCGACGAAAACGGTGCGAAGACACCAGAGCGCTACCGCCAGCTAGCGCTGACCTCCGTGACCACGCACGATCTGCCGCCCACTGCCAGCTACCTGCGCGGCGGCCACATTGAGCTGCGCGAACAGCTGGGCGTGCTCACGAGGGATACGGCGGAAGAGTACGCGGACGACGCGCAGTGGCAGCAGCAGGTGCTGTCCACCATGGGCAGCGTGGGAGCTTTCCGGGGGCTTGCCTGCGAGGACTACTTTGGACCCGGCGGCGGCATCCACAACGAGGCGCAGCAGCCCCGCACCGGCCGGGACCAGCGCCCGGGAGGCGCCGACGGTTTAGAGGGCGAGCAGTCCAGCGGCATCCTCGAAGGCATGCACCGCTTTCTGTCCCTGACCCCCTCGGCGCTCAAGTGCGTGGCGCTGGTGGACATGGTCGGTGACCTGCGCGCCCAGAACCAGCCGGGCACAACCCACGAGCTCTACCCCAACTGGTGCATCCCCCTGTGCGACCACGATGGCACCCCGCTGTTCGTGGATGATCTGATCGAGCATCCGCTGGCTCGCCGCGTGTTGGCGGCAGCCAAGGGCGAGCTGTAGCGGGCAGCCCGAGTAACTAGAAGATTTGCGTGGCGATCCACGCCACCACGAGCAGCACGATCAGCAGAATCAGTGCCTGGCGGACCTTGGAATGGTGCTTCATGTTCTAGCGGTCCTTTCGGGGAGTGGATTCTTGCGGCGCGGTTTCTTCTGACGCAGCGCGCTCCGGATCGGCGGCTGACGTTGGCTGATCGGGCACGGTATCAATGCCCAGCATCGCACGTTCCTCGTGGTTCGGCGGAATCACCTTCCACATCAGTGCATTGAGCCCCCACCCCACGATCGCCGCGATGAGCAGCACCACCGCGACCATCAGCGGAGTCTGCAACCACACTGGTAAGTTGATCAGCCATTCAAACATCACCGTTGAATCTTAGCCTCACTGTCCCCCGGCGCCAGTCAGCCCTCGCCGCGCCAGCAGCGGTTCCACGCTGCGTTGCATTCCGCGGAACATCCAGAAGGCGTCGTCATAATCGATGGTCGCGCCACGCGAGAGGATCATGCGGCGGAACCGGTCTCCGGCGAATCGTACGTCGTCTGGGTCAATCGCCGTTTCTTGTTCTTCCTTATTTTCGACGCCACCGCGAGCCGCTCCGGTATCCACAAAAGCCTGGAAGCCGTCCGCATCCAGCACTTCTGCCCACAGGTAGCTCCAGTAGTCCGCGGAGTAGCCACCAGCAAAGATGTGGTTGAAGTATGCGGAGCGGTAGCGCGGAGCCAGCGCGGACTCCATATCCACTCCTGCCTCCTCCAAGGCCTTACGCTCAAATTCCTCCACGTCCGTGATCTTCGCTGCTTGTTCGGCATCCAGCTTGTGCCACGCCAGATCCAGCCAGCACGCGGCCAGGAATTCCGTGGTGCTAAAGCCCTGTCCCCACTGCGCCTGCTTGGTCACGGCAGCTGCCAGGTGCTCCGGCAGTTGCTCTCCGGTGTCCACGTGCTTGGCGTAATTGCGCAATACATCTGGTTCCAGCGCCCAGTTCTCGTTGATCTGCGAGGGGAATTCCACAAAGTCGCGCGGCACGGAAGTGCCGGACAGGCTGGGGTAACGCACGTCGGACAGCAGCCCGTGCAAGGCGTGCCCGAACTCGTGGAAGACGGTAGCCACCTCGTCCATGCTCAACAGTGCCTGCTCACCTGCTGCAGGCTTGGCCACGTTCAGAACGTTGACCACCACGGGCAGTTGCCCGATCAGGTTGGACTGGTCCACAAAGCTGCTCATCCACGCGCCACCGCGCTTGGTGGGGCGGGCGTACATATCCGTCAGCAGCAGACCGATCTCCGCGCCGGGATTCAGCGAATCCTCCCCCTCGCGGACTTCCCACACCCGCACGTCCTCGTGGTAGCCAGCGAGATCATCGCGCGGAGTCACGGTGATGCCGTACAAGCGTTGCGCGGCGAAGAACGCGCCGTCTTCCAGCACGCGGTCCAGCGCGAAGTACTTCTTCAGCTCGGCCTCGTCCACATCCAGCTCCTCGGCGCGCTGCTGAGCGGACCAGTACGGCCAGTCCGCGGCAGTCATCGGCTGGTCCTGTTCCCCCGAAGCGTTCTCTGTAGCGCTCAGCGTCACGTTCCGCTGATCCTGCGCACGCTTGAACTCGCCCCACGCATTGGCCACCGCTGCGGGTGTCAGCTGCCCCAGCAGCTCCTCCACCGCGTCCACGGAACCTGCGGTCTCCACCTCAGTGACGTATTCCGCGTGGTTGGCATACCCCAGCAACTCCGCGCGCCGGGCGCGCAGGCGGACAATCTCCAGCAGAGTTTCCTGGTTCTGCTCGCCGCCCCGGCCCAGCGAAGCTTCGTGCACCAGTTGGCGCGCTTCAGGGTTGGCCAACTCCTCCAGCACCGGCTGTACGCTGGGCAGACCCAGGCGAATCAACCAGCCCTGCTGCCCGGAATTGGCCGCGTCTTCGGCGAAGCGGCGCTGTGACTCCTCGTCCAGGTCTTCCAGCAGGGCTTCGTCCGTGAGCAGCACCGCAGAAGCCTCAGTGGAGGCTTGCAGGTGGCTTCCGAATTGGGTGGTCAGGGTGGCGAGTTTGGCGTCGATACCACGAAGGTCCTCGCGCTCCTGCGCGCTCAAATTCGCACCACCACGCACGAAACGGCGACGCCAATACGTCTGCAGCGCCTCCTCCTCGCTGCCCTCAGGAGCAGCAGGGATCGCCTGCACGCGCTCCCACAGCTGCTCGTTGAGCAGCATGTCGCTGACATGCGCGGCCAGCTCCGGCGAGACGGTCGCCTCTACCTCGCGCACCTCCGGGGTGGCCATCGTGCCTGCGTAATTGAACACAATCGCCAGCACCCGATGCAGCATCTGCCCCGCTGATTCCAGAGCCTCGAAGGTGTTCTCCCACGTCGGCTCGTCTGGATTCTGGGCAATCGCCGCGATCTCCGCAGCGTGATCGGCCAGCGCCGTGCGGAACGCGGGAACCAGACTGTCCACCTGAATCTGGGCAAAATCCGGCAGTTCGTAGGGCAGTTCTGATGGGGTAACGAAATCTTCCATAGTCACCACTGTAACCACCTGTCCCGCTAGGATCGCAGACCATGAGCCTTGCCCCGGAACCGAATCCTGAGTTGGACATCACGACCCACCTAGGCACCTATCGCGGGTGGAGTGGACCCAAGGCCTCGCACTGGTCGGCCATCGAATACGCCGAGCCGCCGCGCACCGTGAAGGAAAAATTCAGCCCCACGCGGCCGGCCGAGCCGTTCACCGACGTGCGCGAATGCTTGCCGCACTCTGATATTGGCCGCCACACCTTATCTGTCACGGCTCCCTCCGGCCCGATCGATCCGCAGGCTGGTTTGCCCGTCATCGTGTTTGTGCACGGCGGTCGCTTCCAGTCCGGCCACGCCAACGGCCCGTGGTACCGCGGCGATGCCTTTGCGGAATCCGGATGCATCGTGGTCAGCGTGAACTACCGCTACCGTTTCGAGGGATTCTTGCCGTTGGAGGGCGAACCTCTCCCCTCAGATTTCGACGCCAGCTCCGAGCCGCCCTACTTCCGCGCCGTCGAAGACCTGATCACGGCCTCGCGCTGGATCCGGGACAATATCTCCGCGTTCGGCGGAGACCCGCACAATGTCACGGCCATGGGTCAATCCGCGGGTGGTTCCCTGATCACCTACACCTTGGGCAGCCCGCGCGCCCGCGACCTGGTGCATCGCTGCGTAATTCTCTCCCAAGGCCTGCCTCGCGTTCCCTGGACGGCGCGCACCCGTATGGCCCGGCGAGCGCTGCGCGGACCGCTGACTTTTGAGCACGTCAGCACCCTGTCCGATGAGCAAGTGGCGCACGGATTTTCCCGCTACGCCCGCCGCTACTTCGATGACTGCGCCATCGGCCTATTTCCCCACTCCCCGGAAAACATGCCGCCGATCCCCATGCTGATCGGCACGCTGCGTGACGAATTCGTCCGGATGCCCGTAGCGGAACGCTTGGACACGGTCTACCGCGAAGGCAACCCCTTGACCCGAGCGTTGGCAGACAGGGCCATCCGGCTTTTCTCGAGGAGCTTGGGAGTGCCGAGTGTGGCGTCGAAACAGGAAAAGAAGGCCTGGCGCGACTACTGCGACAGCATCGAACCACCGCGGCCACTGGGCCGGGCGATTGGCGATGCGGCGATTCGGAAGTTCGACGTGGCAACGATGGAAGCCCACGCCCCACAGGCTCCCACCTGGGTCTACGAGTTCCACGGCGGTGCGGGCAACGTGCACGCCCGAGGCACGGATGCCCAACACTGCGCAGATATTCCGTTGGCGTTCAACTGCCTGGACGTCGCGCCCGTGTCCGTCGCCCGCTTCTGCGGACCCAACGCGCAGCAACGTCTGCAGCCGTTGGCGGATCGCTTCCATCAGCTGATCGTGGACTTCGCCCACGGCGGCGAACCGGACTGGCCCACCTTCCATCCGGAAACCGGGCGGCTGACCAAGCAATTCGATATGTCCACCTGTGCCGAAGACCTCGTGGAGGATGCGCATGGCCCTGTTCGTCGCTTCTTCCCGGAAACGTACAGTAGAAAGCATGTCTAACTCGCAACCCACAACCCCGTCCCTGCACGTTCCCGATGTCGCTACGTTGCGCGCCCGCGGCACCATGAAGTGGACGCGCTATCCGGAGGACGTGCTGCCGTTGTGGGTGGCTGAGTCCGACTTCGATACCTGCCCGCCCGTCCTCGAGGCGGTGACCGATGCGGTGCAGCGCCAGTACTTCGGCTACAAGGGCGACGGCCGCCCCGTGGAGGAGGCTATCGCCGCATTCAGCGCGGATCGCTTTGGTTGGCAGATCCAGCCCGAGTGGGTGCGCGTGGTTCCGGACGTGGTCAAGGGCGTGGCCGTTGCCGTGGACGAGCTCACGCCCGCCGGTTCCTCCGTGGTCATCCCGCTGCCGTCCTACTACCCCTTCTTCGATGTCCCCCGCTCCACCAACCGCCCCACCGTGCATATCCCGATGGTCGTTTCGGAGCGCGATGGCAAGCCAGAGTGGACCTTTGATTTCGACGCCATGGAGAAGGCATTTGCCGCCGAGGATGCCGAGCAGCCAGTGGGCGCGCTGATACTGTGCAGCCCGTATAACCCTCTGGGCAGGGCTTTCCGTGCAGAGGAACTGAACCGCATCGTGGAGCTGGCGGATAAATATGGGGTGCGTATTATCTCTGACGAGATTCACGCGCCGATCGTCTACCCCGGTGCCACGCACATCCCTACCGCATCTTTGAGTGAGAAGGCCGCGGAGCTGACCGTGACCGTGACCGCCACGTCCAAGGGCTGGAATACCGCGGGCCTGCACTGCGCACAGATGATCTTCACCAATCCCGCAGACCGCGAAAAGATGGTGAACGTGCACAACCTGCGCACGGGTGAGGCCTCCACGCTGGGGCTGATTGCTGCGGCGACGGCCTACAACGAGGGCCGCGAGTGGCTGGACGAGGAAGTGGCCTACTTGAACGGCAACCTGGACCTACTGGAAGATCGCATCCCAGAGGTTCTCCCGGGTGCTACGTTCATCCGCCCGCAGGCCAGCTACCTGCTGTGGATTGATGTTTCCGCAGTGCCCGGTTTGGCGATCCAGCCAGCCAAGACCCTGCTGGAGACGGCGCGGGTGGCGGTGTCCGAGGGATCGGTGTTTGATCTGGGGCGCGACGGGCACATTCGCCTGAACTTTGCCACCTCCCGAGAGATCCTGAATGAGGCCTTGGACCGCATAGGTGCAGCCGTGCGCAACCTTCAGTAGCAACTCTTGTCCGGGTGGCAGTTATGCTTGCCCGTATGTTCAAGGCCTTTTCCAGAATTCTTCGTTTTACCCGTGAGCTGTGGCCCTTCTATGTGCTGGTGATGATCAGCTCCGTGGTCACGGCTCTGCTGGCGCTGGCCACGCCATTCTTGGTGGGGCGAGCCACTGATGTGATCGTGGAAACGTTGCGCAACGATTCCCCTGCCGAAGCAGCCATGAAGAGCATCATTCTGATCGCTCTGGCTCTGCTGGCAGTGGAGCTGACCAGCACGGTTGTGCGCAACGTGGGTGGCTGGTTCGGCGATGTGCTGTCTACTCGCATGCGCCAGATCCTCTCCGATCGCTACTACGCCAAGCTGCTGTCCCTGCCGCAGAGCTACTACGACAACCAGGTCACGGGCACCATCATTTCCCGCCTGGACCGCTCCATTTTGGGTCTGACGGACTTCGTCAATTCCTTTGCCAACAACTTCTTCTCCATGCTGCTGACAGTGGTGATGATTCTGGGCATCACCGCCGCCTACTACTGGCCGCTGGCTCTTCTGCTGGCCATCATCTTCCCGATGTACCTCTACTTCACCACCCTGACCTCCAAGAAGTGGATGGTGTGGGAGAAGGAAAAGAACTCCAACATCGATCTCGCCCAGGGCCGCTTCGCCGAGGTAGTGGGCCAGGTGAAGGTGGTGAAGTCCTTCGTCACCGAGCTACGCGAGCTCAGCCTGTTCCAGAAGCACTTCAGCAACGTAGTGAACCTGACCCGCGGGCAGTCGCGGTACTGGCACATGATGGACATCATCCGTCTGGGCATCATGAACCTGATCTTCTGCGCCATCTACTTCACCTTGTTCTGGCGCACCCTGACCGGGCACTTCAGCCTGGGTGACATGGTTCTGCTGCTGCAGTTCGTGGTGATGGCCCGCCAGCCAGCACAGATGATGAGCTGGTTGGTGGACACCGCCCAGCGCGCAGCTGCCGGTTCCATCGATTACTTCAAGGCCATGGACGAGCTGGAAGAAAAGTCCGCCAACCCGGTGCTGGTGGATGCCTCCCGTCCGGGTGGTGCGATGAGCATCTCCGAGGCAGACGTCAACGCGTCCGTGCGTCCTCGTATGCAGGCACCGGCAACCGGGCCGGTCATTGAGTTCGACGACGTCACCTTCGAATACATCGAGGGCGAGCCCGTGATCCACAACGTGTCCTTCTCTGCCTCCAAGGGACAAAAGATCGCTTTGGTCGGCGAGTCCGGCGGCGGTAAGTCCACGCTGGTCAACCTCCTGCTGGGGCTCTACTCCCCCACCAGCGGCGCGCTGCGCGTGTGCGGCCAAGAGCTCTCCGATACGACCGCCTCGGAGCTGCGCAGCTCCGTGGGCGTGGTATTCCAGGAGCCCGCGCTGTTCTCCGGCACCGTCCGGGAAAACATTGCCTACGCCCGTCCGGATGCCACCCAGGAGGAAATCGAGGCAGTGGCCAAGAAGGCCTATGCGCACGATTTCATCTCCAACTTCGCACAGGGCTATGACACCCTCATCGGCGAACGCGGCCTGCGCCTATCCGGTGGACAGAAACAACGCATCGCGGTAGCTCGAGCGATGCTCAAGGACGCCCCTGTACTGGTGCTGGACGAGGCAACCTCCGCCCTCGATACCAAGGCTGAGCGCGTAGTCCAGGCCGGTCTGGAAAAGCTCATGGTGGGGCGTACCACGTTGGTCATCGCCCACCGACTGTCCACGATCGCGAATGTGGACATCATCGTCACCCTGGATCAGGGACGCGTGGAAGAAGTAGGCACGCCCGCGGAACTGGCAGTCTCTGGCGGTATCTACTCCGAGCTTCTGCGTTTGACTGCCTCCAGCTCCGCCGCGGATCGCGAGCGGCTCAAGCGGTTCGGCTTCCACGATGGGGCTGAGGATGATGAGGATGAAGACGAGCTTGGCGTCGAACTCAAGGAAGACGAGCAAGGCACAACCTCGCACGCCACCTCCACCACCGAATAGGTGACTTGGCACCGTAAAGGTGCCTGCAGGCTGGCACAACCAGGCTCAACGGCGAAGATCCCGCAGGTAGGACTACAATTAGAACCTATGACTGAATCATTCCCATTGACCATCACTGAATTCGAGGATCGACAGGGAAAGACGATCGCCGTCGGCTCTGACGAAGCCAAGGCTGCAGAAAAGCTGACTCGTGAGAACGACCGCGGCCACGTCTTCCACAGCTGGTCCGCGCAAGCCAAGATCAACCCACTGCCCGTGGCCAAGGCCCAGGGCTCGTGGTTTTACGACTACTCCGGCAAGGGTTACTTCGACGCCGGCTCCCAGCTCGTCTCCGCCAACCTGGGGCACAACCACCCCAAGCTGGTCGAAGCCATCAACAACCAGCTGGGCCGCGTCACCAACCTCAACCCTGCTTTCGCCAGCGACGTGCGCGGCGAGTTGGCCGAGGAAATCGTCCGCAAGGCACAGGGCGATTTCTCCCACGTGTTCTTCACCAACGGCGGCGCGGATGCCGTGGAGCACGCCATCCGCATGGCCCGCAAGCACACCGGCAAGGCCAAGATCCTGACCGCCTACCGCAGCTACCACGGCGCCACCGGCTCCGCGATTATGGCCACCGGCGAAGCTCGCCGCCACGGCAACCCCACCACCGACGGCGATATCAAGCACTTCTGGGGACCATTCCTCTACCGCTCCGCCTTCCACGCCACCACCGAGGCCGAAGAGTGCGAGCGCGCGCTGCAGCACCTCGAGGACACGATTGACTTCGAGTCCGACGTGGCCGCAGTGATGGTGGAATCCATGGTTGGCTCCTCCGGAGTCATCGCCCCACCCGAGGGTTACCTCAAGGGCATCCGCGAGATCTGCGACCGCAAGGGCATCCTGTGGATCGCCGACGAAGTCATGGTTGGCTTCGGCCGCGCGGGCCGGATGTTCGCATACGAAAACGGCGGCGATGACATCCAGCCTGACCTGATCACGTTCGCCAAGGGCGTCAACGCTGGTATCGCTCCGCTGGGTGGCGTGGTCATGACTGAGGCCATCAAGTCCACCTTCGACGAGAAGCCTTACCCAGGTGGATTGACCTACTCCGGTCACCCACTGGCGTGCGCTCCTGGCGTGGCCGCGCTGAAGGTCTACGACCTAGAGAACATCTACTCCACCGTGCGTGAGCTGTCCTCCAGCATCTTGGAGCCCCGCCTGCGCCAGATCGCGGAAAAGCATCCATCCGTGGGCAACGTGCGCGGTATGGGCTTCTTCTGGGCACTCGAGTTCGTCAGCAACCAGGAGACCAAGACTCCCCTGGGCGCAGAGGCTATGGGCGCGCTCGGCGCGGCGGCGAAGGAAGCAGGCGTGTGGCCAATGGTCTCCGGCCACCGCGTGCACATCGCTCCCCCGCTGACTTCTTCTGCTGATGAGCTGCAGTTCTTCCTCGATGTGCTGGATAGCGCCATCGACAAGGCAGACGCTGCGCTGTAGTTGATGCTTGCGGTTTGGCCGCCGCGTTGAGGTACAGAAAAAGGAGGGTCGAGGTTTTCACCTCGACCCTCCTTTTGTGCGCTCAGTGCGCGAATTCTACAAGGAGTAGAAGTTTTTACTTCTCGCCTGCGTCGCCCAGAACCTTGTTCACGCCATCGGCGATCTTGTTCTTGGCTTCGTTGGCCTTCTCCTTGGCTCCAGCCATGGTCTGGTCAGCGCGACCTTCGTTCTCCAGCTGCTCGTTGCCCGTTGCGGAACCAGCAGCTTCCTTAGCCTTGCCGCCCAGACCTTCAGCCTTGTTCTTCAGTTCATCAGTAGACATAAAGCTTCTCCTTTTGCCTTTGTGACCCCTGCGCGGGGGCTTACTCTTTCGATCGTAGCGAAAAAGCGAACCGAAGTTTTGTAGCCTGCAAACTCCCAGGAAAGTGACAGGCTACTGACAACGTCCTACTTGGAGTAGTCGTAGAAACCCTTGCCGGACTTACGTCCGGTGTGGCCTGCGGTCACCATGCGGCGCAGCAGTGGAGGACATGCGTAGGAAGGATCGCCGTACTCCTTGTACATCACATCAGCGATGAAGGCGCAGGTATCCAGGCCAACCATGTCCGCCAGAGTCAGTGGACCCATTGGGTGGGAAGCACCCAGCTTCATGCCGGTATCAATGTCCTCTGGGGTAGCCACGCCCTGCTCCACCATGCGCACAGCGGAGAGCATGTAAGGCACCAACAGGAAGTTCACGATGAAGCCGGAACGATCCTTGGCACGCACGGCCGTCTTACCCAGGGTCTCGGTCGCGTAGCCTTCTGCACGCGCGATGACCTCTTCATCAGTGGTCAGCGCTGGGATGACTTCAACCAGTGGCAGGACAGGGACGGGGTTGAAGAAGTGCAGGCCGATCACGCGGCCTGGGTTCTTCGTTGCCGACGCAATCGTCTGGATAGGCAGCGAAGACGTGTTGGAGCACAATGCTGCCTTCGGATCTTCCACGATCTCATCCAGCTGAGAGAAGACGTCCTTCTTGACCTCTTCGTTCTCGATGATCGCTTCGATAACGATCTCGCGGTCAGCGAAATCCTTCAGCTCGGTAGTGAAGGTCAGGCGACCAAGCGCTGCATCGCGATCCTCTTCGCTGAGCTTGCCGCGCTCAACAGCCTTGCTGAGGGACTTCTCGATGCGACCCTTGCCTGCGTCGGCAAATTCCTGCTTGGCGTCCCAGACCAGAACGTCACTGCCAGCCTTGGCTGCAACCTCTGCGATTCCGGAACCCATCAGACCTGCACCGATAACACCTACGCGCTGAACCATTGTCACTCCTTATTTGTTGGGGATGTGATTTATCCATATCTAGCCTAGTTGCGAGTTAAGGACGATGGGGAGACTCCCCTCACTTATGTGAGTTTTCCTTAAGACTCGCGGTCACCCTGAACGGCTAGGACTTTTCCTGCGGATCATCCTTCACTTCGCCCACCACACCGAGGTCGCCCTCGATGCGCACGTTGCCGGGGATGATCAGGTTGCCCTCTTCGTCATACTCAAAGCGAGGCAGTTCGTTGCCCTCTTCGTCGTAACCAGGAGCGGGCTTGGATTCGTACATCTCCAACTTCTCCGCAGAGTCCGCCTTGCCCCACTCACGGGTACTTGGCTCGGGACGGTACTGCATGTCGTCGGACATACCACGGATCAACGAGTACATCATCACGAAGAAGACTAAGAAGAACGGGAACCCGATGATGATCACGGTCTCCTGCAGCGCCGTGATGCCGGCGTCTGGGGACATGACCAGGATCGCGCCTGCCACCGCGCCGATGGCGATGGCCCAGCCCACCCGGTAGTACGTGGGGGTCTTGTCCTCCTCGCCAGCGGCGAACATGTCATTGATCAGCGCGGCAGAGTCAATGGAGGTGACGAAGAAGATGGCCACCACGATCAGCGCGAAGATAGAGGTAAACGTGCTCAGCGGGAAGTAATCCAGGAAGCCGAACAAGGCAAACGCCGTATCACCTTCGTGGACAACCGGGTTGGTCAGCGAACCTGGATCCTCGCGCTCGATGTGCACGCCAGCAAAGCCAAAGATGGCAAACCAAATGATGGTGAACAACGTGGGTGCTACCAGCACGCCGCCGATGAACTCACGGACCGTACGGCCGCGCGAGATGCGGGCGGCGAACATACCCATGAATGGCGACCAGCAGATGGTCCACGCGAAGTAGAAGACGGTCCACATGCCCTGCCAGCCCGGGTTGACCTCCATGGAATCTGACCAGAACATCAGTTTTGGCAGCCACTCCGCGTAGATGGACACGGAATCCAGGGTGCCGCGCAGCAGGAACAGGGTCGGTCCCACGGCCAGCACGAACAGCATCAATCCCGCCGCCATGACCACGTTGATATTCGAGAGCAACTTAATGCCCTTTTCCAGACCAGCAGCCACGGACAGGCAAGACGCGCCCACGATCACCACGATGATCGCGATCTGCATCCACGCCACAGTCGGCGCTCCGAAGACCTTCGCCATGCCGGAGTTGATCTGCAGCACGCCCAGGCCCACGGACACGGCGATACCGAACACGGTGCCCACGATGGACAGCGCATCGATGACCTTGCCTGGCCACTTATAAATCGCTCCGCCCAGAATCGGCGAGAAGATCGAGGACAGGCGCGGTGGCAGGTTGCGCTTGTAAATGAAGTAACCCATGCCCAGGCCGGGCAGCGCGAAAATCACCCACATGTGCAGGCCGAAGTGGAACATGGTGAAGCCAATGGCCTCCCGGATGGCGGGGATGGAGCCCGGTTCCGCGTCCTGCATCGGCACATTGGTCATGTGGTTGAGCGGCTCGGCCACGCCCCAGAACATGAGCACGGAGCCCAGCCCGCCGGCGAAGAGCATGGCGAACCAGGACGGCGTGGAGTGCTCTGGGCGTTCGCCATCCTGGCCCAAGCGCATGCGGCCGTATCCACTGACGAACAGGAAGACCAGGAACAAGAATGCGGTGGAGACACCACCGACGAACAGCCAGTTCAGGTTCGTGAGCAGCCAGTCCGAGATGTTGCCCAAGCCGCTGGCGGCCTGGTCCGGGAAGATGATGGTGGCGGTCACGAACAGGACGATGAATCCTGCGGCCAACCCGAAGATGGTCGGGTCTACCTTGCCGTTCTTTTTCTCTTCTTTATTTTCGACGCCAGCCTTCGCCGCATCTGCAGCGTGTGGCGTGGAGTTACTTGGCGTGGTGCCGGGCGAGTTCGAGCCCATGGCAAACCAACATCCTTTCTAGAAGTTCCTGCAGGTCACAGTGCTGAATGAACCTGCGGTGTCTTGTAGTGGTGGAAAGTTCATTTCCCTGTACTCAGGCCACGTTACCTACGCCCCGAGACATCTTTGCCTGTTTGCGCACATCTCTTTTGAGGAATTCTTAACCCGCATATAGGCACAACCACAAGTGAACCTCTAATGACCTGTCAGAGCGGTCACAGCTTCTTTCAAGATTCGCGCCTTAACGTAGTCATCACTGGTCAACAGAAAGGAAGCAATTCACGAACGGTCATTTTTCTCCTCTTGAAACGTCAGCACTGAAGCCCCCGGGATCCGCATGGACCTGGGGGTTAAGTGTTTCTGCAGGTCAGTGGATCGTCAGAGCTTGGTGGCGATTGCGTGAATTGTGGCGGTTTTGTGGTTGTGCGAAATCTTGTGCACTTTTTGTGCACTCGCCCGGCTGATTGCACCGCCTGGCCGACTGTTTGCACAATGATCCCCCGGAAGTGCCACGGCTTCTGCAAAACCCCAGGTCAGAATTTTCGGCTGGCACTTCCGGGGGATCGTTGTGCAAAACACTCCCAGAACCCTTCCAGAAAAGCCACTGCACACCGCCCGGCCAGTACCATTACCGTTCGTGAGCACAGACGCACAGTATCTTGAGCAACTCATCCGCGATGTCCGCAGCGCGATCCAGCACCGCGACGCCACCCAGTGGCGCCTGGACACCATCAGCGCCGGCGGCACCGCCCCGACGATCGGCAGCGATGACGATGCCCGCGTCTTTGCCTTCCCACCCACCGCGGAAACCGCCGCCTACCTGGCACAATTCCGCAATGTGAACTTCGGTCAGCTCCGCCAGGACCTCGCGGGAATCCAGCTGCCCGTCCTCAACCAGTTCGAAGCGCAAGCCAACGAGGCGCGCAAGACCAGCGCCTACCGCGGCCTGCGCCGCATCTTTTCCTCCCGCCCCATCGAGGGCGAGCAGGTCGTCGCGTGGATGGAATCCGTCAACGTTCCGGCCATCCATTCCATCCTCTCCGGCATCGACGCCGCCCTGGGCTCCACGGATCGCAACGAGTTCATCAACCTCCATCCGGAATCTCTCCGTGGTCAGATCGAGGCCGACCTGGTGCGTCTCACCGGGTGGCCCGTGAGTTGGGTCGACGCCAACCTCGTCAATCGCCACGTCCAAGCCTTAGGGTCCATACAAGCGGCCCGTGCCACTGAGCACGCTTTGGAAGCCACCGTGCAGAGGGCAGCCCGGGAGCTCAATACCGCCCAGGCACAGGCGGAACTCAACCGGACTGATGTATCTGTGCTGGATCAGATCACCGATGGTCGCGTGAGGCTGAATCAACTGGCGCATATGACGATCCCGCAGATTGCGGCGAGCCAGGCGTCGGAACTCATGAAGATCGATGGAGTGGGCGAGAAGACCGCGAACCAGGCAATCGCGGCGGCGCGGAGCTACTCCGCGGACGTGATTAATTCGCAAGTGCCGGTGATCAACTATCAGGACAAGGTGCCGTGCACGGAGTACGTCACGGCGCTGGCGAACCTGCTGACATACCGCGATGACCTGCGGGATCTACCGGTGGACCCGCTGAATCTCACGCCGGTTCCGGACGGGACGATGGTGGCGGTCGCGGGTGTCAATGACCTCATCGAGGGTGGGACGTTTGAGCGTCCGCACCGTCCTATCGGCAGTGATGAGGCGTGGAATTTCTACGCGGTGCGGGCGGCGGAATTCCACGCGTACGGAGACTCGGGCTCCGGTTCTGAGGTGCCCACGGAGATCGCGGAGCGGATCGCGGATATTACGCTGCGGGGCACGCTGCATGCGTCGCTGCGTGGGTACCAGTCCTTCGGCTCCAAGTTCATCCTGGCGCAGCAGAAGGTGCTGATCGGCGACGAGATGGGCCTAGGCAAGACGATGCAGGCGCTCGCTGTGTTCGCGCACCTGGCGGACGAGGGCAAGAAGCACGCTCTAGTGGTGTGCCCGCCGTCCCTGCGCATCAACTGGCAGCGCGAAATTGCGAAATTCACGGATCTGCCCACGCACATGCTGCACGGAGCGGACAAGGACGTGGAATTTGAGGCGTGGCAGCATTCTGGCGGTGTGGCGATCGCGGGCTATCCGGAGACTCGTAAGGGAAAGATGCTGGCAGAAAGTCTCCGTACCAGCATCGATGTCCTGGTGGTGGACGAGGCTCACCGTGCGAAGAATCCGGATTCCCAGCAGTCCCAAGGTGTGCACTCGCTGACCCAGCAGGCCGAACTGGCGGTGTACCTCACGGGCACGCCGCTGGAAAACCGCGTGTCCGAATTCGAGGTGCTGCTAGGTTATTTGGACGCGGAAATGCCCAAGAAGTTGGAGGAGGTTCGCGGGACGGCCAGCGGGTTCCAGAACGCCATCGCAGGGGTTTACCTGCGACGCAACCAGGTGGACGTGCTGAACGAGCTGCCTCCGCTGACGGAAGTCGAAGAGTGGGTGGAACCCAAGCCCGGCGACGTGGAGCGCTACGAGGACGCGGTGCGACGGGGACACTTCATGGACATGCGGCAGGCGTTCTCTGGCAAGGAATCCGCCAAGATGGAGCGCGTCACCGAGCTGCTGGACGACGGCGCGGAGGCTGGCAAAACCATCATCTTCACCTATTTCCGCAGTGTGCTGGAGAGCCTGACATCCACCTTGGGCGATCGTGCCTATGGCCCGATCGCAGGCGGGGTCAGCCACGAGGACCGGCAAAAAGCCGTGGACGAATTCACCGCGGCCGAGGCCGGAGCCGTGCTGGTATGCCAGATCACCGCGGCCAGCGAGGGTTTGAATATTCAGGCCGCCAACCGCATCGTGCTATTCGAGCCGCAGCTCAACCCCGCCACAGAGGCCCAGGCTATTGCTCGTGCGCACCGCATGGGCCAGGTCAACACGGTGGAGGTCCACCGCCTGCTCACCCCACACTCGGTGGAGGAGCGACTAATGGAGATGCTGGACAGCAAGCGCGCGTTGTTCGATCGTTTCGCCCGAGATTCCGTCACGGCGGATTCCACCCCGGAGGCCGTAGATGTCTCCGAGGCCAAGCTGATCGATCAGGTCATCGCCGCTGAGCGCGAGCGCATCGGTGAGGCACCCCGCCTCTAGGCCGAAATCGCCACACTGTGCCGCTGGCCTTCGTCGCCCCCCAAACAGCGCCTCCGGCCAGCACCACCAGATGTTATTCCTTCAGGAAGTCCGCCACCGGTACGCGGCTAATCACCAGGTCCACGATGCATGCGCTGCCACGGTGATCCGCCAGGAACTGTGCCAGCTCTCCCCCATCGGCTAGCTGCTCCGGCACGCTCACGCGCAGGCCGGGCACACCAAACGCTCGCCCAATCTCCGCGAAATTGACCTCGTCCAGCAGCATCGGCTGCTCCTCCAGGCCCTTCGGCACATACTGGTGTACTTCCGCGCCGTAGGCTGCGTCGTTCATCACGAACAGCGCACCGCCTGCACCCTGAGAGGCAGCGTTGAGGAACGGCCCCAGATCGGCCATCGCCATCTGCGTGCCTCCATCGCCGCTGATCAGGGCGGTGAAGCGATCCGGACGCGCCGTGGCCACGCCCGTGGCCGAAGACAGTCCCAATCCGATGGTCATGATCGCCCCACCCACCAACACGGTAGCCTGCGGATCGGGGCAGCTCAGGTACTTGCCCACCCATCCCAGGAAGTGGCCACCGTCTGTGACCACGCTTCTTTCCTGCGGCAACAATGTATCTAGCCGACGCAAAACGTGCCGCGGATCCAGCTTCCCATCCTCACCGCGCTCGGCAAAGCAACCCGAGTCCAGAGACTCGTCCTCGGCATCCGGGATCTGGCCAATGGTCTCGCGCCAGGTCTTTTTATCCCACGTCACCCCTGCCGAATCCGCGTCTCCCAGTTCCTGCAGCATCGCCGGCAGCAGCTGTTCCAAAGGAACGCGGTGCAGCCGATCGACCTCGATAAACGGTGCCCGGAGCGCGCTGGCGTTTGGAGTAGGGTCCCAATCCACGCGCAAAATCTTGGCTTCAGGACTGAAGATCGTACCCTTGCGCATCTGCAGCAAGTTCATGCTGGCGCCCAGCACCAGTACCACATCAGCCGCGCGGAAGGTCTCCAGCCGTCCGCGCTGGGCGAAGCCGCCACAGATTCCCAAGCTCCACTCGGAGTCCACGGCTCCGCGGGCCATCGCGGTGGTCGCGAACAGCGCGCCCAGGCGATCGCCAAGCAGCTGGGTCTCCACAGCAGTTGCGGATTCCACTACTCCACGCCCCACCAGCAACAACGGCCGTTCCGCATTCTGCAACTGCTCAATAATGGACTCCGCAGCGCGCCGCGCATCATCCGCCCCGGCGGTGTCCGTTAGCGAGGTGGTCACAGGTAATTCGTGAGCCACGCCGTCCTCGATCGCCTCGCGCTCTAGCTGAGCGTCCACTAGGTTGTATGGCACGGCCACCACCACCGGCTGCCGCGCATCGCGGGCAAACTCGAATGCCGTATAAATGGCAGCTTCCGCCGAGGTCGGGCTGGCGATGATGGTCCGGACTTTCAGCGCGTTGAGGATCCCTAGGGAATCCACGTCCATAGCTCGGGGGCGCAGGGTGTCGTCGACAAACGGCTCCACACCAGCTACATAAACCAACGGAATGCGCGCGGCCAACGCCTCGGAGAGCGGCGTGAGCGCGTTGGTGAAACCCGGCCCGTACGTGGTTGTGGCCACGGCAATATCGCCGGTGGCGCGATAGTGCGCATCCGCAGCGGCGATAGCTCCCGCCTCATGGCGCATGCCCGTATACGGGGACTCCAGGCGCTGCAGTTCGCTGGCCAAGTAGATGTTTCCGTTGCCCACCACGCCGTAGGTTCGCGCGCCACGACGCAGAATCTCCAGAGCGATCGCGTGGGAAACCGTGCGCGGAGTCTGCCGCAAAGAATTCCTCATTACTGTTCCAATAGTTCAGTTGGCAGGTTCAATTCCGGCAAGCTCGGCAGCTCTTCCGGGTTCGGTGGCTGGATGGTGGGAGCCTCAAAGGTGGGCAAAGTTGGGACTTCCGGCAACGATGGCAACGGGTTGCTGCTGGTTTCCGGGGTGCTCTCGGTGGTCGGCGCCTGCGAGCTTTCCGTGGTGGTCGTTGTGGTTTCGGTGGTGCTGCGCGTGGTGGACGAGCGGTCCGAGGACGAGTAATCATCTCCGCCGAGCAGGATGTATCCAGCGATGAACAGTGCTAACAACAAGATGCCGATGCCCAGAACCCAGGCGGCGATGCGTCCGCTGTTGCCCGAGCGTCGCTGCTCGGCGGGCTGGTAGTCACGAGCGCGGGGATCCGGCTGAGGGGCGTAACCGGGGCCATCGTTACGGTAGGGACCACCAGCTGGCGGGTAGTTGTTTCCGGCCGGCGCGTAGCCACCTGGGTTGTGCGCGCCCGCTGGATATCCATTGCGGCCCTGCGGTGGGTAGCCTCCCTGCGGTGGATAGCCGCCCGGCGCGCCACGGTAGCCCGGATCTGGTCGCTGGAATTCCTCAGCGCGGTGATACTCCGGTGGCTTGGGTCCGTTCGGATCGGCAGGCTGCTCGCGCGCATCATCGCGGTGGCCGTCACGCGGAGAATCGGCGGGCGGCTGGACACGATCGAACATCTGGGTGGGCTGATCGTCGGGGTTGTCGAACTCCGAGTGGCGAGTCTCCCATTCGTCGGGGTTTCCGCCCGTGTGCTTATCCGTCATGTCTAGTGAATGTACGCGTTTGCGCTGCGAACATCCACGTTCTGCGTGCCCGGTCCACCGAACGTGAACGCTGCGGCAGTGTAGGTTGGTGAGATCGACGCCGAGGCGACCGTCGGCTCACCGTAATCCGACCAGCCCCACTTGGTGCCGGTGACACCGCGGAGCGTCGACGTTCCCCAGTTCTGCTGGGTGCCATCGGCAGCTACCGGCGAAGCCTGGCGCATCCAGTTCAGAATCAGGGAATTAGGGCGTGACAGGCGCACCTTGTTTAGGTATCGAGCGGTATCCATGGCGGAGGTGTAGGACAGTCCCCAGTGGGAGCCCCGCCACGTGTTACCCAGGCCAAATTCCCTGGCCACGGAGTTGATAGCCTGCGGGTACTTGCGGTCGATAATCTTTGCTGCATTATCGTCAGAGAAACGGATCATGCGTTTTGCCAAGTACGTATCGCGGTCCGAGCCGTCACCCTTGCGCAGGGCATAATCTGCCAAGTACAGCTTGACGATAGACAACCCTGGACGAGCCTCGTTTGCGTTCGGGGTTTGGATCACGCGGCCTGGCATGATCACCGCCATCGAGGTGCGAGCAGGCACGTTGGTCAGCATCACGTCGCCCTGCGGGGCGGCCTGGCCGTTATCGATGGAACCCAAAGGATCCGGGATAGCTGGGTTATCGGTGATCCCGGGAACGGCAGGCAGTTGTGGAACGGGCACGTTGCCCAGCACATCAGATGAGTTCGGCACAGCAGGCGCTGGTGGCAAAGCCTGAGCGGGATCGAAACCAGGAAGCGCGGGCAAAGCAGGCAACTGTGGAAGAGCGTTTTGTGCTCCTGCTGCCGGGTCAGCAACTCCGACCGTGACCGCCATTGCGATCGCTACGCTGGTCACCCAGCGCGTCACGCGCCGAATGGAAAAGGCTGAGCTGCTCTTGTGCACGTCAGTGTTCCTTGGTTCATGAAAATTTATTTCGATTATTCCCAAGGAATCTTAAACCAACGGACAGGTTCTAGGAACTTTATCGGGCGCTCTCGAACAAAGTTTGTTCCACTATGTGCTGGCTGACGGGGCTCAGCCCCCAGGCTTCCACTCCCACGTCCACCTGCCCTGGCGCAGTTACTGGTGTGGAGGAATGCAGGTGACCATGCACCAAGTACGGAACAGTCAGGCGCAGCTCGTCGAAACGGGAGGCCATGCCTTCATGTTCAAAGCCAGGCCGAGGAAAGTGGCTCAACCACACGTTTTGTTCCTGCCAGCGCATGATCTGCTGATCTTGCACCGAATCAAATACTTCAAGAAATCGCGCTTGGCGTTCATAGGCCTTCTCGTGCAACGAGTGGCACGAGTCATGGTTGCCACTGATCAAGTGCACGTGCAGAGGTTCGCTCGCCTGGCGCAAAGGAGTGAGCAGATCATCCAGCAGCTCAAGCGCACGTTCTTCCTGCGGCCTCCAGCCACTCGAAATATCCCCGAGAACCCACAGAGTGTCGCCCGGTCGCACACTATCGCGGAGGTTGTTCAAGATCACGCGGTCGTGCTCTTCTACGTCATCAAAACCTCGCAGTTCAGCGACGAAAGGGTGCCCCAAGTGCAGGTCGCTGGTGAACCAGGTGGTTGGCATGTCCCTCTCCTTCGCTCTTTGTCCGCAATCGAACCGCTGCCGCTGGCGCCTCGAACGCGCTATGTCGAGCAGCTACTTCTAAAGCTCTTCGCCCCAGCCTAGTGAAAACTTCCACTCCCCCTTTTCTTCTCCCCTTGTCCTCCGCTCCATTCCCCCAAATTTCATTCTTTAGGATCCCTATCCCATAAGGTGATTTACATGACGTCTCACGCAAATAGCTCTCCCGGATCCTCTGCTCCACAGCCACCTTCGGCCTCCGCGCGAGAAGAGCGCTCCGCCCGCATCGCCGTCTTCGCGTTCCCCGCCTTCATTCTCCTAGGCGCCATCCTCGCCCTATTCATGCCGAGCCCCTTCCTCCCCTTGGCGGAACACATCTCCGTGATGATCGCCATCATCATGTTGTGCATGGGCCTCACGCTGACCCTCCCAGACTTCACGCTGGTGATCCGCCGTCCACTCCCCATCCTGGTGGGTGTCATCGCCCAGTTCGTGATCATGCCTCTCGGCGCCGTGTTGGTGGCCAAGTTGCTGGGTCTCAACCCGATGCTGGCTATCGGCCTGTTGATGCTCGGATCCGTCCCCGGTGGCACTACCTCCAACGTCGTGGCTTATCTCGCCCGTGGCGACGTCGCCCTCTCCGTGACTATGACCAGCGTCTCCACCTTGCTTTCTCCCCTGGTCACACCCATCATTATGTTGCTGCTCGCCGGCGAGGAGACGCCCGTCAACGGAACCTCCATGGCCTGGTCACTCGTCCAAACCGTGCTGTTGCCGGTGATCGGCGGCCTAGTCATCCGTGTCATCTTCGACCGCTTCGTCTCCCTTATCCTGCCGATCCTCCCGTGGCTGTCCATCTTGGCCATCGGCGGAGTGGTGTTCCCTGCCGTCGCCAAATCTTCCGAAACGTTGCTGTCCATCGGCCTGATCATCATCGTGGCGGTGATCATCCACAACCTCTTGGGCTACGCGTTCGGCTACGGCGCCGCTAAGGTCTTCGGCTTCAGCGTGCCGGTCGCGCGCACTACATCCATCGAGGTCGCCACCCAGTCCGCCGGCCTGGCTTCCGGTATGTCCGGCAAGTACTGGTCCGCTGAGGCAGCCATCCCCGGTGCGGTGGCTGCGGTGTGGCACAACATTTCAGGTGCGTTGTTCGCATTCCTGATGCGCAGGATCGACGCCAAGAAGGGCGTTGCCGCCACCTCCCCACAGTCGCACGAGGATCCCTCCACGGTTGTGACCTAGGTGGTCCTCGTTATCCACAGTCAAAGTGAGTGTGGATAACCGAACCGGCATGCCCGCTGATCCAGCGGGACTGTCCGACCCGTTTGTTATCGTGACCAAGCGCGCACAAGTACGGGCGTGACGTCGAACAAACAAACTTGTAGGGAGGGGACGGCGATGGCGACACTAGAGACAATCACGCTCAAAGTAGAAAAGCTTCTGCGCATGGCCGCAGACCGCGAGGGCACAGCCGAGGGGGATGTGTTCCGAGACAAGGCCTTCGAGCTGATGGCGCAATACGGGGTGGAAAAATCCCAGCTCAACGCCGGGGAGAAAGCAACGGCTGAGCGGCGAGATATCGACCTCGTGGGCACGTATACGGACATGCAGTTCATGCTGCTCAATGCCTTGGGAACGGTGCTGCACTCTCAAGTGGTGATGTTTAAGGTGCCGCGCAGCTCCAAGGTGTCCAAAGCAGTAATTTTTGGGCGCCCACACCACGTCGAACGGGCGATCATGCTCTATGGATTCTTGAGCAACGCGATGATTGCGGGAGCCACCACGATGACGGACATGTGGCCGAATCCAAATGTCTCAGTGCCCACGCGCAAGCGCAGCTGGATGACGGGATTCATCTCGGAAATTTCTGCACGGTTGCGTATCATCGAAGCCGATCACACTGAGGACTACGGCCAGGCCGCCAGCACTGATGGCTCACACGCCGACAGTTCTTCTGGACGCAGCGGTGGCATGAGTGGCGCATTGGTACTGCAGAAGGATCGAGAACTGGCCGAAGATCTCGCGCGCGAGCACTTCCCTTTTCTGCGCAGGAGCAGATCCGGGCACAGGACGTTCGATGCACAGAGTTTTCACCACGGTGCCAAAGAAGGCCAAGCCATGGACTTGGGGCAAACCCGTGTGGGGCGCACTGTGGGCGTGCTTCCCCGAGGCAACGCGGGCTAGCTGTTCTGGCCGCCTGCGTGATGAGGGTTTTCCCTACACTAGGTCAGCATGCGCATGTTTGGATTTTCTGAATACGGTGGCCCCGAGGTTATGCAGTTCTTTGATGTCCCTCGGCCTCGGCCGGGTAACAAGGACATCCTCATCGAAATGCGCGCAGCCAGCGTCAACCCTGCAGACATCAAAGTGCGCAACGGTGATCGGCGCGGCAAAGTAGACGTGGAATTTCCGATGGCGATCGGCCGCGAAGCCGCGGGGATTGTCCGCGAAGCCCCAATGGACTCCCCTTTCCATGCCGGTCAGCTCGTCTTCGGCAGCACATCGGCAGGCACCGGAGCGATGCAGCAGTTTGTCCTGTTGAACATGGAACAATCCGCAGTGGTGCCCCGCGGACTCGCAGCAGGACATGCAGCCTGCATTCCGGTCGCCTTCGGCACCGCGTGGGATGCTCTGCACGAACTCGACCTCGCTGAGGAAGATACCGTGCTGGTCAACGGCGCAGGCGGTGGGGTGGGCTCGGCCTCCGTGCAGCTGGCGCGCGTATTGGGATTTCGCGTAGTGGGCATTGCCAGCAGCGCAAAGAAGGGCTTCGTTGAAGAACTTGGGGCCACCTTCGTTCCTTACGATGCTAACGATTGGACCGAACAGCTAGACAGCGCCGCTGAACAGTTCCACGCGGTGGTCGACGCTGCTGGTGGGGAGACACTCCGGCGTGCTGCAACGCTGGTGCCACAGGGCCAAATTCGCAGTGCGGCCGACCAGAAGCTGGCAGAACAGCTCGGTGGTTCGGGGATAACTCGGCGTCGAAACACGGCAGTGTTCGAAGAACTCGCGGACCTCATGGCCGAAGGAAAGATCAACGCCCACCTGCGCCGAACCTACTCCATGGACGATGCTGCGCAAGCCGTGGCAGACGTGGAAACCGGCCATGCCCAGGGCAAAACTGTGGTCACGCTACCCGGCCAGCCGGTCTAGGTAACGACCTGGATCGAGCCCTGGCAAGGCGCCATGGCACCCGTGAAGTGGTTAGTACTGTGTGCCCGGAACGGAAGTTTGCGGAGCAATTGAATCTGTCGTGTCCGGACTCACCACGCTGAACACGACTAGCGCCACGATCACCGCAGCCCAGATCGATAGCCAGCGCCGTTTCGGCAGCACCGGAACCTGATCAGGCTCCGAAAATAGTTGAGCGTCCTGCGGACTCATCCGTCCCAAATCCCTGCGGTAGGCAACGTTAGCCTGGGTCCAGTTGCGCACGAGCTTCTGATCCTCGTGGTTGCGCCACAACCAATAACTACCGGGCACACCGAACATCACGGCCATGGACAGCCCATAAAGCAAGTTCTGTAGGTATGGCATGCTACTGGACGGAATCACCGCTCCGAACAGCATCAATCCGCCGATTCCAGCGCCGATCCACGCCGCAATCTTCTTCGGCTTCGTGGGCCGGTACTTCTCTAGTCTGTGCTGAGCGTCCTGGTTTGCCAACTGCGTGTGCAGCCCTTGTTGATCCCTGACCTGCAACTGAGGCGGTGCGGACAGTCCCTGCAACCACGCATTCAACGCCTGGTTATTAGTGGGCGACGTTTCGCCATAGGGCGATCCATACGGAGAATTCATGCGCGCTGCACCTTGCTTCCTGTGCTTTCTTTGGCCTTTAACCCGCAATACCACTCAGCCCGCGTGAAAAATCTTAAGACATCACAAGCAGATTAATCGGAATCCGTGGACAGCGCAGCCACAAACGCTTCTTGAGGCACAGAAACACTGCCGATATTCTTCATGCGCTTCTTGCCCTCCTTCTGCTTTTCCAGCAGCTTGCGCTTACGGCTGATATCGCCGCCGTAGCACTTGGCCAGTACGTCCTTGCGCAGTGCGCGAATGTTCTCGCGGGCAATGATCTTGGAACCAATGGCCGCCTGCACAGGCACCTCGAACTGCTGACGCGGGATCAGTTCCTTAAGCTTGACAGTCATCTTGTTGCCGTACCACTGCGCGTTGTCGCGGTGCACGATCGCCGAGAACGCATCCACTGGCTCGCCCTGCAGCAGGATATCCACCTTGACCAGGTCAGAAAGCTGATCGCCGCTCTCCTCGTAGTTCAAAGACGCGTACCCCTTGGTGCGAGACTTCAACTGATCGAAGAAGTCGAAGATGATCTCACCCAGCGGCATCGTGTAGCGCAGCTCCACGCGATCCTCGGACAAGTAATCCATGCCGCCCATTTGTCCACGCTTGGACTGACACAGCTCCATGGTTGGACCCAAGAACTCGGAAGGCACAATCACGGTCATCTTGACCATCGGCTCGTAAACCTCGCGGATCTTGCCGCCCGGCCAGTCGGAAGGGTTGCGCACGATCAGTTCGGATCCGTCTTCCGAAACCACGCGGTAGACCACGCTCGGTGCAGTAGAGATCAGATCCAAGTCGAACTCGCGCTCCAGGCGCGTGCGGGTGATCTCCATGTGCAACAGGCCCAAGAAGCCACAGCGGAAGCCGAAGCCCAGGGCCACGGAGGTCTCGGGCTCGAAGGTCAAAGACGCATCGTTGAGCTGTAACTTCTCAATCGCCTCGCGCAGGTCGGGGTACTGATCTGCAGAAATCGGGAACAGTCCCGAATAGACCATCGGGTTCGGCTCGGCATAGCCCTTCAGCGGAACGTCAGCGCCGTTGGCAGCCCACGTGATCGTGTCACCCACCTTGGACTGACGCACGTCCTTCACGCCCGTGATGATGTAGCCCACTTCGCCCACGCCTAGACCCTTGGACTTCAGCGGCTGTGGGGACACCACTCCGATCTCCAAGGTTTCGTGGTTGGCGCCCGTGCTCATCATTTGGATCTTCTGCCGTGGCTCTAGGGCACCATCCATCATGCGCACATAGGTCACCACACCGCGGTAGGTGTCATAGACAGAGTCGAAGATCAGCGCACGCGCAGGGGCGTCCGCATCGCCCACTGGAGCTGGCACCAGCTCGCACACGCGGTCCAGCAGTTCCGGGACACCCTCGCCCGTCTTACCGGATACCCGCAGTACATCTTCCGGCTCACAGCCAATGATGTGCGCGATCTCGGAGGCGTACTTCTCCGGATCGGCAGAAGGCAAGTCGATCTTGTTCAGAACCGGGATGATCTCCAGCTCATTTTCCATGGCCAGATACAGGTTGGCCAGGGTCTGTGCTTCGATGCCCTGAGCGGCGTCGACAAGAAGAATCGCACCCTCACACGCCTCCAAGGCGCGGGAGACCTCATAGGTGAAGTCCACGTGACCGGGCGTATCAATCAGGTGCATGACCAGCTGCTCGCCCTCGTGCATGCCAGTGCGTGGCGTCCACGGCAAGCGCACGTTCTGCGCCTTGATGGTGATGCCGCGCTCGCGCTCGATATCCATGTTGTCCAAGTACTGGTCGCGCATATCGCGATCCTCAATGACACCGGAGAGCTGCAAAATACGGTCCGCCAATGTGGACTTGCCGTGATCGATGTGGGCAATGATGCAGAAGTTGCGAATTCGGCTCGGATCAGTGAACGTCTCCGCGGCGTAATTCTGCTTCTTGCCTGCCATACGTGGAACCCCTTAAAAAATATCGGTAACTGCCCCTGAACCTTACTAGAGACCAGCCCAAACCCAGACATTCCCGTCAAGGGCACCTCTAGCGAGTGTCACTCGCGTTATGATCAAGCCCATGACTGCGCGCCCCGCCTCCCACACTTCCCAGAAGGGCCAATCAGACAAGCCTTCTGGGAGCGCTGTGCGCCGTTTTCTGCGCAAGAATTTCACCACAAAGAACAACCTGGAAGACGGCCTCGAACTGCTCAACGAGTACTTGGGCCTGACGTCGGGCGCCCAGATCTATTCGGCCACCAAGGACGAGACCGTCAAGGTCCCCACCCAACAACTTGCGCGCGCGGTGATGTACGCCCCGGACATGGATGGCCAGGCGGACCCCGGCGAGGTCATTTGGACCTACATCCGCACTCAAAAGGGCGGCGACCTGCAGCTGCGGTCCATCTTGATTGTCGGCCGTCACAAGCACACGCTGTTTGGTTTGCTCATCAGCTCTGATCCCGCGCACATGCACAAGCACAACTGGATGCGCATCGGTGCGGGTCCGTGGGATCGAGAAAGCCGCGAGTCTTCCGTGTGTTTGGACAAGGTGTTGGAGATCCCCGAATCCGAGATCCAGCGTCGCGGTGTGTCCATGCCGGAGCGTCGTTTTGATCGCATCGCCGCCCGTTTGCGTTCCGAGTTCGGCTGGACCTAGCCCGCTGTTTGTTCCCGGCCCTCTTTTTCCCGACGCAAGCAATTAGCTATTCGGGCAATTGTGCTGGTAAGTTAGTAACTCGTTCATATGTGGGCTCATCTTTTGGGGGCTCGTGTCGCACACCGCAGGACCTTGGGCGGTTTGTCAGAGAACACACGGGCACACACTCCTGGTGAGCCACTAGTGACGCACACACTGATTTATAGAAAGAGGTATGCCACTCATGGCAAACATCAAGCAGCAAAAGAAGCGCGTTCTCACTAACGAGATCGCTCGCCAGCGCAACCAGGCCATCCGTGCCCGTCTGCGCACTGAAGCCAACAAGTTCAACTCCCTCGTTGACGCCGGCGACAAGGAAGGCGCTGAAGCTCAGCTTCGCACCGCTTCCCGCCTGTTCGACAAAGCAGTGACCAAGGGCACCATTCACCGCAACAACGCGGCGAACAAGAAGTCCAGTATGGCTCAGCGTCTGAACAAGCTGTCTTAATAGCAGCTCGTTCGGCTTGCTTGAAACAAGTCTCCATGTGGAATTTTTTCACGTGGAGACTTTTTCTTATGCGCACCCATCTGGCTTTATGCCTTTATAGTGCTTAGGGGTACGCTGGTGAGTCACTAACCGCCATTGTGATCTGACATGTTTCAAGGATTTCAAGGAGAAGTCTCACGATGAACGACCGTTTCCGGTCAGCTCTTTTGGGTACAGCCCTCGGCGATGCGTGGGGCTACCCCTACGAGAACGAGGACGATCCACAGTGCACTCCCCTCCCAGAAAAGTTGGTTGTCAGCGATGACACACTGATGACTCTGGCTTTGTCCTCCGCGATGCGCAGGATCGATCAGGACGATCTGGATCGAGACAAAGGCATGGCTGTCATCGGCGAGAAGTTCTTGGATTACTACCAAGATCCGGATTACGAGCGCTCCTCCGGCACCGCCACCACGGAATCTCTGGACCGACTAGAAGATTTGGGCACCAACCACTGGGAAGCCTGCTCTTCACATTCCAACGGTGCCGCGGCCATCATGCGTGCCTCCGCCAGTGCCCTGTTGGCGCCTTCCGATCAAGGTGTGGGTTGGTCCGTGTTGCAGGCGATCATCACCCACGATTCTGATCTCGCCCGCGCCGCTGCTGCCACCATGGCGACGGTCATGCTGGCACCACGAGGAAGCAACCTGTTCGACATCGCCGAGGGCTTGGCGGGCGATTCCCACTTCGACCACGATGTGCTGCTCAGCGATCAGGAAAAGTCGGAGATTCTGAAGTCCATCAACTCCGCGGCTATTCGGAAGTTGCAGGGTCCAGCGGTTCCGCTCACGGAAATCTACGCGCGCCTGCGCGAGGTGCGTAAATTCCTCACGCCTCACCTGAAGGACGGTAACTTCGAGGAGCTCTATGCCCACCGCAATAAGTTCGCGAAGATCTTCGGCAAGAGCTACGACGCGGCCTCCTGTACCGCGTCCGCGCTTCTGCTAGCGCAGCTGTACCTAGACCACAAGGATCAGTACGCGCCGCACGATTTCCTGCACGTGGCCGTCAGCTGGCCGGGCAACCGCAACACCCGCGCGGCCGTCACCGGCGCCATGATCGGTGCGCATTTGAAATCCGCTGACCTGTGGGAGCAGGACTGCAGCTACGTGTTCGAGGATCGCTACAACGAGGCAATTCACACCGGCCGCTGGAAGGGCTTCAAGAAGACTCGTCCTGCGGCAGACGCTCGCTAATTCGAGCGGGCCAGCTCCGCGATCGTGCGGACGGCTAACTCGATGGCGAAGTCATTGTTCGCGGCCTGGCCTTTCACGCCTGCGTCCAGGTCAGCGGTGACTTGCACGGCGCGGGCTACTGCCCCAGGGGACCAGCGGCGGGCCAGCTTGATGGTCTTATCCAGTTTCCAAGGGGGCATGCCGAATTCGGCGGCTTGGCGTCGGGAATCAATACGACGATTCTCTGCCACCTTGGCGATGTCTGCGACCATTCCGGACAGGGCGCTGGCCAGCAACACCGGGGACACCCCCAGCTGAAGGGCGCGGCGAACCGCGGCCATGGCATCCGCCACCCGACCGTTAACCGCCAGGTCTGCGACCTCGAAACCACTGACTTCGGCCTTGCCCGAGTAGTACTTCTTCACGGCCTTCACGGTCACTTCACCATGAGTATCGGCGACTAGCTGGCTGACCGCGCTGGATAGCTCGCGGAGGTTGGTGCCCACGGCTTCGACCAGCAGGTTGGATACCTCGGGCGTGACGCGCACTCTCCGATCCTGGAACTCTTGGTCCACAAAGGATGCCAGTTCGCGTCCCCGCAGCTCTTCGGCAGAGGTCACCACCGCACCCAACTTCGGCCAGGACTGCACCAGCTTCTTGTTCCGGCCTTTGCCGGTGTGCAGCAGGATCAGCACCACGCCCGGCGCGGGATCCTTGATGGAGGCTTCCAACGCATCCACGATTTCCTTGGCCACGTCCTCGATTCCCCAGACCACAATGATGCGATCCTCCGCGAAAAGCGAGGGGCTGAGCAGCTCGATGATCTCCGGCGCGGACAGTTCCGATGCCTTGCGGATTTCCACTGGCAGATCGTCATTTCCCGCGTGCTTGCGGGTGGCCTCGACGATGACCTGACGGCGACGTTCTGCGAGGAATTCATCGGCGCCCACGATGAGGTTGACGGGGGCCGGCGCGGCGGTGGAACTCATGCGTTCGATCATTCCATACCGCCGGTGTAGTCCGTCAGTTCTGTTCCGTCGCGGCACGGGTAGAGCACCGGCACGCCGTCGTGGGTGACGCTCGGCCGGTTATGAGGGCGGCCGCAGCTGCGGTTGACGATGACATCCACGCGCGGATCCAGTCCTTCGAGGCGTAGTGCGTACTCGTCATCGCTGACCTCATGGACTCGTTTCCCAGCGAGGCTCACCGTGCTGGGCACCGTGGCCATGTCGCGCTCTTCAGGAGGCGGCTCCTCGAAGTTCAGCGTCAGGGCGAGTGCGGTAGCAACGGCTAACCACGCCCATCTGAGCTGCCGCCAACGGTGCAGGAAGAACGCGCTGGAGATCACCAGGGCGAGAACCGCTGCCCAGATGACGCCCCAAACGGCTCCACCCGGTGTTTCCACTCGCGGCACCTGGGCTAAGCTTTCCGCGACCGTGACGATCCACCACGCAGGTGGCAAGAGCCCTCCGCTCAGCAACCACGCTAGTTGTTGTGGCACGTGGAAAGAGCTGAGCACGCCACCGATGGGAGCAAGCCCTAGGCCCACCACCGTGATGGGAGGCACGCACCAGGCCACCAGTAGATTCGCTGCAATCGCGGTCACTGAAACCGTACCGGTCATCAGCACAATCACCGGAGCTGTAACAGCATCCGCCGCAATGGACACGCACACCAACCGCACTAGCAGCGCTTCTGCCACGGTGGGCTCTCGAGCCCACCAGTCGTGACTACGGTGGGTCCACCATCTCAAGAAGCTAGTGCTCATCCGCGGTGCCAACAGCACGATGCCCACGGTCGCGACCACAGACAACGCAAAGCCGAAACTTACGGCCAGCCCGGGTGACAGCAGCAAGAGCACAATCACCGCAAAGCACAGCGAAGCCACCACATCCGACCACCGCACCGTCGCCACAGCCACCACTCCCACGGAACCCATCACAGTGGCTCGCAGCACGCTGGGCTCTGGCCCCACCACCAGTACAAATGCGCCAAGTGCCACCGCGCAACCCAGCGCCGTCCACCGTCGCGGCACCGACAATGCAGTCAGCATCACCAACACTGTCCCGATCACCACGGCAACGTTGGCCCCACTGACCGCCGTCAGGTGACTCAGTCCCGTGGAGACAAACCAGTCCCCCGCCTCGGGCGATTGCCTGCTGGTATCCCCCACCACCATGCCAGGTATTAGCCCAGCCTCGTCGCTTGGTAACGGCGAGACCGCCCATCGCAGTCCGCCCCTCAGCCACGCCGTCCATGCCCACACGCCGTCTGGTTCGGGATCGTGTGCCCATTCGACACCACGCTCACCCCGTAGCGTCACGGGAGCCAATCCCGGGCGGTCGTCTAGCTGCATCGTTGCGGACATGCTGATTCGGTGTCCCGGCTGAAGGTTCAGAGCATCGATCTCACCTGCTTCAGCTCCGCTGACTGACGCGGCCTCGGCCGAGTCTTGGTGTGCTGAACCGTGCGCCCTCTCCACGTTGAGGAACAGCGGAATAGTCCCGAGCTGCGGTACATCAACGGGGATCAGAACGCTTCCCTCGGCCAGTTGCTTCGGAGTGCCCGCCACCGTGAACTCGCCGACGATTCGCGGGCTGTCACCTGCGAAGACCTGTGTGAGCGCCGGGGTGGCGTCGAGAATAAGAACCCGAGCCCATGCACTCCCGGCACCAATCACGCCACTTGCCAGAGCCACGACCGCGGTGCGCCACCAGGTCAGAAGATGGTCGGTGAAAGCGCTCGTCGGGCCGAAGGCACCCCGCCAACGGAACGCCACGAGCACAACCACCAGAGTGGAACAGACGGCGGTCGGCCACGGCCCACGAGTGATAATGGTCGCGGCGACGGCCAGCCACATAACCAGTGCTGCAGGAACCAGCCGGAAGTCGTGCCCGCGGCGCTCACGGATGGCCTCCGGAGAATGCGCATCCCGATCAGCACGCTGCCGGTGGGTAGCGATGAGTGCATGCGCACTATCAGACGGTGACATGATCTTTCATCGCTTCGAACTTGGCGGGCCCGATGCCACGGACCTCCATGAGCTGCTCGATGGAGGTGAACGCGCCGTTGGATTCCCGCCAGGTAATGATCGCCGTCGCGGTGGCTGGCCCTACCCCGTCCAGGGTCTCCAGTGCAGTGGAATCTGCGGTGTTGATGTTGATCTTCGCGTTCGCTGCGTCCCCCGTGGCGCCACTGCCCGCTCCCCCGCCACCGCCAGTTGGCGCACCAGTCCCCGCACCAGGGGCACCGGCGCCAGAACTTCCTCCAGCACTTCCTCCAGCTGCCAGCCCTCCGGGATACGTCACCGCGCTGCCTTGCGCATCCACGAGGATCTGCATGCCGTCCACCACCTTCTCTGCCAGGTTGATGTGATGCAACTGCGCACCCGCAAGGCCTCCACCGGCCTGTTCAATCGCTTGTCCCACGCGGGTGTTCGCGGGAACCTCCAACAAGCCTGGCCGTGGGACTTTTCCCTGCACACTCACCACCAACGGCACCTCGGGGTCGTCGGTCTGCGAATTCGCACTCGCAGCATCAGTCGCGCTGACGGAGGCGGAAGATTCAGCAGGCACGTCCGTTGCCGCCATCTGTCCGGGCAAAGCACTTGCTTCGCCCGGCGCGCCACCAAGAGAGTTCTGCGGGGACGATCCCACCGGAGATTCGGACTGCATGCTGCACCCAAAGAGCACCGCTCCTGCCATTGCCAGCACCGCCACCATCGCGATGACTGCTTTGGCAGAAACTCGCCCCATCCCCACGGTGGTATCAAAGTCCACCGGCTCTACCTCGTGATCCGGCATGGGCTGAACCAGCGCATCGATCCGTTGCCGGATCTGTGCGCTTCCTGATTGCTTCGTCCACTGTGCCCCCATGGGGACGAGTCGACCACGAACATGCGCCGAACTATCGCCCGAACCCCACCGTTACTCCGCTGAAAGTGCAGGAGCCTGTGGAAAATGCAACGTTGTGGAAAGTTCAGCTCACCACAGCACGGTCGATACCGCGATCGCTCCCGGTCCAGAGTGAATCGCAAGCACTTCACTAGCTTCCATGAGTTCAAAATCCACCTCTGGAATCTTCGGTGCCGGAGCCTCGGATTCCTTGGCCGCATCTTCCGCAGCAGCTGCCGTGCACGCAATATTTTCTCGCATGGACGTCACCAGCTTCTCAGCTACCTCGACCGCGGAAACCTGCTGTACGGCCACCTTGACCGTGCGCGGGTCTGTACCTGCCTCTGCCGCACGCTGGACCTCGTCGGTGACCACCGCAGTGACCATCTCCACCATCTTCTCCATGGCCTTGTGCTGGGTGCGAGTCTTGGCCGCCAGAGCAATCTTGCCTTCGGTCAGGCGCAGAATCGGCTTGATCGCCAGGGCCGTGGACAGCAGTGTCTGGCCGGGAGACAAGCGTCCGCCCTTGCGCATCGTATCCAACCGGTGCAGGTACAACAGCAGGTTGGACTCCGCGATGACAGCCTGAGCGGCCTTGGCCACCTCGTCCAAGCTGCCGCCTTCGCGCGCCACCTCGGCGGCCTTGAGTGCAGCAAAGCCGTTGGTCATGGCCACGCTGTTAGTGTCCAACACGCGCACTAGACCATCGAAAATACCCGCAGCCGTGGTGGCGTTGCTCCACGTGGCAGACAGTTCCTTGGAGATGTGCACGGCCACCACACCGTCATCTCCTCCACGCTCCAGCAATCGCGCATAGCAGGCGGTTAGTTCGAGCGCGCCCAGCCCTGCGGTGGTGCGCTCTGCGCCCTTGCCGCTGGTGTGCAGGTCAACGATGGTTACGCCTGCTTTGTCCGCCATCTCCTGGGTCAGGCAGGAGGAAGAATCGGTCACTACGTGAACGGTCATGCTGGTGCGTCCTCTCCACCTTCGTCGGGGCTCGCGGACTGCGCGTTCGGGGCGGTGCCTGGGGTGGCTGCCATGTTCCATCCCTCGAGGTGCCAGCGCGGATTTCGCCCCCAGTTCTCGCTGTCCATGACAGTCATGGGCACGCGGGAACCGTCGATCGCAGCAGGCGATTGTTCCGTAGCCTCCACCGGGAATTTGGGGCGGGCCACCAACTGTGACCAGCGCACATTGCCCAGACCGGAGAACATGGAGAAGTGCGCGATCGGCAAATCCAGCAGTTGCGCAGTCAACGCGCCGATGGTCCCGCCGTGGGCCACCATCACCACGGTGCCTCGGTCAAAAACATCGGTTTCCATCAGCTCGTTGACCGCTTCGTGCGCCCGGCTGGCCACCTGCACGCGCGTTTCTGCTCCGGGTGGCGCCCACTGTGGGTCGTGTCGCCAATACGCGCGCTGGCCTGGGTAGTCGCGGTCGATTTCCTCGTGGCTCGCCCCCGTCCATTCCCCCAGGTCCGTTTCGCGCAGGCGTGCATCTGTTTCGACGCCAACTCCCCAAAACGCACTCAGCAATTCCGCCGTATGCTGAGCTCGCTTGAGGTCGCTGGAGTACACCGCAGCTACGTTCCAATCGGCAATTTTTCGTGCCGTTGCGGTGGCCTGAGCGATGCCTACGTCAGACAGCTCGGTATCCAGCTGTCCTTGCATCCGTCCGGTGGCGTTATAGGTGGTTTCGCCGTGCCGCACCAGAACTATTCTTCGCTCTGCCATGGTTTTTCCGCTTTCCCTGTGCCTAAAGTGGCCGGGCTTAGAGCTCGTCGCTATCGGGAGTAGGACCTGCCAATGGCAAGTCATCGATGCTCATTGCCTCCAGGACGTCCACGTCTACGTCGTCATCCCAGTTGGTGCTGCGCTGCGCCTGCTCCACGCCCTCAACGGGGATCTGCGGAGCGTCACGCCACAGGCGATCGAGCGCGTAGAACTCGCGCTCCTGGTTGCGCTGCACATGCACCACGATGGAGCCGTAGTCCAGCAGCACCCAGTGTCCATCGCCGCGTCCTTCACGACGCAACGGCTTGATGCCTTGGACGGTCAGTGCTTCTTCAACTTCATCGACGATGGAGTTGACCATGCGCTCGTTATCGCCGGTAGCGATGACAAAGCAGTCGGTAATGGCCATGCGGTCAGAAACATCAATAACCAAGATGTCTTCTGCCAGCCGGTCCGAGGCAGCACGCGCTGCTACGGAGGCTAGGTCAATGGCTTCAGGGGTGGCAGTCAAAAATAAACCTTTCACAGTGTCTTGAGCGGCCGTCGAGAAACCTCATGGGAATCTCAAAACAGGCTCAAGAATCGAAATAGAAAAATGGCGGACGTGCGCTTCGCGCAAACACACTTATCGTATCGCGTTGTGGCCGCCAGCCCCTAGTCAGCAAGTGTCCTAGTCTGCGGATTCCCTCGAGTCCGCGAGATCCATCACTGACGTCTGATTCTCAGCATTGTCTTTTGGGGCATACATGCGGTGCTTAGCGATGTACTGCACCACTCCATCAGGCACCAAGTACCAGACAGGCCGACCTTGTGCCGCGCGGTCTCGGCAATCAGTGGAGCTGATGGACATTGCCGGAATCTCCACGAGGCTCAAGCGCCCAGCGTCGACTTCAGACTGAAGTGGGGCAAGGGTGGCGTCGGCGTCTTCACCATCACCAATACCCGGCAAGGTGTAACCCGGGCGCGTCACGCCAACGAAGTGAGCGAGATCAAACATGGACTCCCAGTCGCGCCAGGTGACGATCTTGCTGAGGGCATCCGCACCCGTAATGAAAAACAGCTCAGCATCGGGGTATTCGCGCTGCATATCGGCCAGAGTGTCGATGGTGAAGGTGTCTCCCCCTCGATCAATATCCACGCGGGAGACTTGAAAGCGCGGGTTGGACGCGGTGGCGATCACGGTCATGAGGTAGCGATCCTCCGCTGGGGAGACGTGCTTGTCCTTCTTCTGCCACGGTTGCCCGGTGGGGACAAAGACCACCTCGTCCAGGTGAAAAAGATCCGCCACTTCGCTTCCCGCCACTAGGTGTCCGTGGTGGATTGGGTCGAATGTGCCGCCCATGATGCCGATCCGGCGCGTGGGTCGCTGAAAAGTCATGCGCACCAGCATACGTTCTCGTGAAGGGGTTTTCCGGGCTGTGGCTCTCAAAAAACTCGCAGGCAGCCAGGAGAAGATGACATGTCCCTCATAGGATTCTCAGATTCGTTTCCTGTGCGACCTGAATGCGGATGGGACATCCATCACAGCAGCGGATCTTAGTCTCAATTTTGTTCGCATAACCACTTGCCCCCTCGACTAGAAAGGGACACCCCGCTATGTCTCCCATTCAGAACACCAACAACCAGACGACCTTTGAAGGTCGTCCCCTTGATCGCCCGGAAGAGGACATCGAAGACCAGGGCCTGCACTTCGATCTGACCACCATTCAGAACCGCGTTTCTCGCCGCGGCTTGCTGGGCATGTTCGGCATTGGCGCCGGCGCAACCGTCCTGGCCGCCTGCTCGCCGGGCTCTAGCACTCCCGCCGCAAGCAGCTCCGCTACCTCTTCCGCTGCAGCCACAACCGCCGCCGCAGTGGACAACATCACCGAGATGAACACCGAAACTGGTGGCCCCTACCCTGGCGACGGCAGCAACGGCCCCGACGTGCTCGAGGAAGTCGGCGTGGAGCGCCAAGACATTCGCAGCAGCATCGGTGGTGGTGCCACGGCAGATGGCATTCCTATGACGCTGACCATGAACATCATCGACATGGCCAACAACAACGCTCCAATGACCGGCGCCGCCGTCTACCTCTGGCACTGCGATGCACAAGGTCGCTACTCCATGTACAGCGAAGGCGTGGAGGATGAAACTTACTGCCGTGGCGTACAGGTGGTGGGCGAAGACGGCAAGGTAACGTTCACCAGCATCATCCCTGGCTGTTACGACGGCCGCTGGCCACACCTGCACTTCGAAGTGTTCCCGGACAAGGAGTCCATTTCCGACGCCTCTAATGCGGTGTTGACCAGCCAGATTGCCATCCCGGAAGAGGCGGCAAACACCGTCTACGCCGTGAGCAACTATGACGGCTCCGCGGAAAACCTCGCCAAGGTCAGCCTGGATACGGATGGAATCTTCAGCGATGGCGCGGATGCGCAGCTGCCGGAGACCACCGGCGATATCAATTCCGGCTACACCATGAACATCAACGTGGGCGTGGACACCACCACGGAGCAAGAATCTCCGAGCATGGGCGGCGGCCAGGGTGGCCCCGGCGGCACTCCCCCGTCCGGCGATATGGGAGGCCCGGGCGGCACTCCTCCTAACGCTAGCTCCAGCAGTGCCAGCTCTTAGGATTCACTAAAGCTTCACCCAAGATGAGGGGTCAGGCGCGGAAATCATGCTTTCGCGCTAGGCCTCTCTTCCCATAGGCTTAAAGATGTATGCTATACACACCTTTTATGTCTAGGCAGAGGTATTGATGTCCACGCGTCGCCCGCCCACTCCCACCACGCCCGAAGCAAGTGCCGAAGCCAAGTCCAAAACAAAGCCAAAATCCAAGCGAGGCGGTATCAACCCGTGGGTCCCCAATCAGCACGGCGCGTGGGCCATGCTCATCCTGCCGCTGCTGATCGGCTTCATCCTCGGACTACGCATGTCCCCCGCCCCTTTCCAGAGTCCGCGCACTCTTGTTCTCCTGCTGAGCATCGCCGCCACCTGGATCCTCGGTTGCTTCATGTTTTTCGCCTTTGACCTCTGGTTTAAGGCCCGCAATCCGCAGCGCAAGCGCCGTTATCGCACGCCCATGCTCACATACGGCAGCCTCGTGGCAGGCTTCGGCCTCCTCACACTCGCCTTACGCTGGCAGATGGTGCTGTGGGTGTTCTTCTTTCTTCCGTTGGTCACGTGGGCATTCGTCGAAGTTGTCCGACGCCAACCTCGTTCCCTCTCCAGCGGCATCTCCACCACACTCGCGAGCTCTCTGATGATCCCCGTGATGGTCTCGGCCGCCACTGTGCCCTTGCCGGAGTTCTTGTCTTTCCAGCCTCTCGAACTCCTCGCCGCCACCGTGGCGGTTGCCTTGTATTTCGTCGGCACCATTCCGTATGTCAAGACGCTGATCAGGGAAAAGGGCAATCCCGCCTACCTGAAGCTATCGTTCTTCTACCACTTCGCCGCGCTTCTCATCGTCGCTGCCTTCAGCCTCTGGCTCATGGCCGGTGGACGCTTCCTCGTCAGTGGTGGGCTGCTGATAGGGCTGTTCGGCTGGTGTCTCTACCGCACTCGGAAAATTCCCGCCCTGGCAGCACAAAACCCACGCGCGTGGACTCCCAAGCGCGTGGGTGTGTGGTAAATGCCGCCGACTCTCGTCCTCGGCATCGCCTGCGTGCTGTGCCTCTAGCGGCTCACGCAGCCCTCATCGGGCTGCCTCTAACGAGCCGCCTCTTACTGCTCTTATGGGCGCACGTGACCGTCACCATTGATGACCCACTTCGTGGAGGTCAGCTCTGGCAGTGCCATTGGGCCACGGGCGTGCAGCTTCTGGGTGGAGATGCCGATCTCCGCACCGAATCCGAACATCTCTCCATCGGTCCATGCAGTGGAGGTGTTGATGGACAGTGCCGCTGCGTCCACGTAGGTCTCGAAATGGTTGATCGCGGAGTAGTCGCGAGCGGAGATAGCTTCGGTGTGTCCGGAGCTGTACTTCGTGATGTGCTCCACGGCACCCTGCACGCCATCGACGATGGCGGCAGCGATATCGAAGCTCAAGTACTCATCGGTCCAGTCCTTGTCCTCTGCTTCCACCACGTCATCGACCAGGGAGTCCAGCTCGGACTTCTCACCGTGGATCGTCACGCCTGCTTCCTGCAGGGCGGTCAGGACGCGCTTCTTGTCTTCGTCAGACAGCGCCTTGTCCAGCAGAACCACCTCGGTAGCGTTGCAGACGGAGCAACGGCGAGTCTTGCCGTTGATCACCAGCTGGATGGCTTCGTCAACGTCCGCGGAGGCATCGACATAGAAGTGGCAGTTGCCCGTACCGGTCTCGATGGCGGGCACGGTAGCACCGGTGACCACGGCGTTGATCAGGCCGGCACCACCGCGAGGGATAACCATATCCACCAAGCCACGAGCGGTGATTAGGTCCTGCACGGAGTCATGAGTCTCGCAAGGGAGCAGCTGGACGATGTCGCGGGATACGCCGTGCTTTTCAGCGACGTCCTGCAGGATCTCCACGACCTGCTCGTTGGTGTGGCGAGCGGACTTCGAACCACGCAGCAGTGGGACATTGCCGGACTTGATAGCGAGGCCAAAGGCATCCACGGTCACGTTGGGACGAGCCTCGTAGACCATGCCCATCACACCCAGTGGCACGCGAACCTGCTTCATGCGCAGGCCGTTGGGGCGGGTGAAACCACGGACGATCTCTCCCACCGGATCAGGCAAGGCCACAACCTGGCGCAGACCGTCGGCGATACCGGCGATGCGCTCCTTATCCAGGGACAGACGATCCAGGAGGGAATCATCAAAACCGCGCTCACGGCCGGCTTCGAGATCCTTCTCGTTGGCAGCCAAGATGGACTCGGTATTGGCCTCGAGTGCATCGGCTGCATCGAGCAGGAGGTCATTCTTCTGCTCGGTGGTCAAGAGAGTGGTTTGGCTAACGTCCTTGGCCTTGCGTGCCTTGGCGAGAACTTCATCGCGTTCTGCTTGGCGCTCGGGGGTCAGGTCAGTTGCGTTCTGATTGTTCTCGTTAGTCATGTCCTTCCACTTTACCGAGGTTGAACGCAACCTGCAGATATGCATGTAGCGAGTGCAAAAATCTCATTGCACTCGCTACATGGGATGAGCTATTCGGGTCTCGCTACCTGGACGCCGGTGAGTTACTTGGGTCTCGCTACCTCGGCGCCCACCGACGAAGCGCTCAAGCAAGAACTACCGAGGAAGCTCGGCCCGGTTGGAGTACGTGGACAGGTAGTCCGCGTGCACCACTGGGCGCTGCGCGATATCAGGCAAGTCATTGGTGGACTTTCCGATGATGCCGTCCAGCATCGTGGAATCGTAGCTGACCTCGCCACGGCCCACCAGGCGCCCTTCGTCGGACACGATGTCCACTACGTCGCCCTGGGAGAAATCGCCTTCCACGCGGGTAATACCCACGGACAACAGCGACTTGCGTCCCTCGATGACCGCATCCACAGCACCCTTATCCAAGTGCAAGCGACCATGGGACTCGGCCGCGTAGAGGACCCAGAACTTCCATGCGGACAAACGATCTTCGCGTGGCCAGAAGCAGGTTCCCACCTGGGCTTCATTCAGTGCGGCGCCGATGTTATCCATAGAGGTCAGCAGCACGGGCACGCCCGCGCGGGAAGCCAGCCGGGCTGCGGAAACCTTGGCTGCCATGCCGCCGGTACCCAAGCGGCCACCGTCGCCGGCCACCACTCCGCGCAAATCCTTGCCGGACTTCACCTCGGGCACAAACTGCGCGCCAGGCTCAGCGGGGTTACGGTCAAACAGGCCGTCCACGTCAGAGAGCAAGAACAGAGCATCAGCGAAGGCGAGGTGGCTGACCAGTGCAGCGAGGCGATCGTTATCGCCGAAGCGCATATCGGAGGTGGCCACTGTGTCGTTCTCATTCACAATCGGAACGGCCTTCAACTGGCGCAGACGGTCCACAGTGCGCTGGGCATTACGTGCGCGATCGCGAACCCCGGCGTCGGACGCAGTCAACAACACCTGGCCGATCGTTCGACCGTAACGGGCAAAACTACGCGCCCACTCCTGAGCCAACAGCACCTGTCCCACGGAGGCAGCAGCCTGCTTGGTCGCCAAGTCGGTGGGCTTCTGGCTGAGCTCCAAAGGACCCATGCCGCAGGCCACAGCACCGGAGGACACCACGATCACGTCGGTGCCTCGTGCCATGCGCGCCTCGAGGGCATCGGCAATGGTATCGATGCGATCTGGGTCCACGCGGCCGTCGTCGTCGGTCAAAGAAGAAGAACCAATCTTCACCACGATGCGGCGCGCGGACGCGATGTCCTCACGGTAGCGAGAGGCATGGCCAAACGCTGGGTGATCCTCATCGATGTCCGGATCCGGGAACTCGATGGTGGTCGCTGGAACCACCGGACCTGGGCGGTGCACCGGCCTGGTGCCGTAGCCCCCAACAGGTTGAAAGGGCTCGGCGATCTCGCTTGGGCCGGAATACACAAAACCCGATGCCGCGCTGGAGGCCCCTGGCACCTCGCTCGGCTGTGCGAAATTCTCTTCGTTATCCGCAGTTGACATGCGTCCCAGTATGCCAGCTACTTAATGTTTCGGTGAAAAACTACGCTGCATTAAGCGCATTAAGTGCGCTTAACCTTCCCAGCGCTCGGTATCCGCCTGCTCGCCGTCGCCGAAATCCAACTCGTCGATCAAGCCTCGGCGCGCCTGAGAGGCACGCTTGCGCTCGTCGGAGGTCGCACGCTGGTTCTTCTCCAAACGCTGGTCCGTACCGCGGCCGGTAGGAGTCATGTCCACGCCCGCAGCGGTCTGTGGATCCCATTCGAACGTGATTGCTCCGATGGTCACCTCAGAGCCCTCCACTGCTCCGGCCTTCCACAGCTCCTGCTCCACGCCAGCCTTGGCCAGACGGTCCGCGAGGAAGCCCACGGCCTCGTCGTTTTCAAAGTCTGTCTGCTTGATCCAGCGCTCCAGCTTCTCGCCAGACACGATAAAAGCATCTGGGTACTCGGGGTCCACGGAGACCTCGAAGTCCGCAAAGTGTCCACCGCGAGAGTTCTTGCGCAAAGACTGCGGGGTGATCACCTGCGCCGGCTTGGACTCAATCGGGTGATCCTTACGGTGCTGGGCGATGATCTCTGCCAGGGCGTACTTCAGCTCATTGAGTCCCTTGTGCGCCACGGTAGAGATGCGGAAGATCGGCCAGCCGAACTGCTTGAGCTCTTCTTCCTGCAGGTCAGCCATGTCTTCCGCGTCCGGAACATCCATCTTGTTGAGGATGATCACGCGCGGGCGGTCTCGCAGATCGCCCAAACCGGAATCCGTGGACAGTTCAGACTGGTAATTGGCCAGTTCCTTCTCCAAAGCCTGAATGTCATCGATCGGGTTGCGCTCGGCCTCCAAGCTCGCGGCATCCACCACGTGAGCCAGCACGGCAGTGCGCTCAATGTGGCGCAGGAAGTCAAGGCCAAGACCCTTGCCTTCGCTGGCACCAGGGATCAGACCCGGCACGTCCGCCATAGTGAACACTTCATTGCCCACATTGACCACGCCCAGGTTGGGAGCCAGCGTGGTGAAGGGGTAGTCAGCAATCTTCGGCTTAGCCGCCGAGAGTACGGAGATCAGCGAGGACTTGCCCGCAGACGGGAAGCCCACCAACCCCACGTCGGCCATGGACTTCAGCTCCAGGGTGACGTCCTTGTGCTCCCCCGGCTCACCGAGCAGTGCGAAACCCGGAGCCTTGCGTGCCTTAGAGACCAGCGACGCATTGCCCAGGCCACCGTGGCCACCTTGGGCGACGATCATCCGTGTGCCCACGCCCGTAAGGTCCGCCAGCACGTCCCCGCGTTCGTTGATAACCACGGTGCCCTCGGGCACGGGCAGTACGCGGTCTTCACCGCGGGCACCGTGACGGTGATCGCCAGCGCCGTTGGCTCCACGCCCGGACTTAATGTGCGGGTGGAAGTGGAAGTCCAGCAGGGTGTGCACCTGGGAAGAGACCTCGAGCACGATGTCTCCGCCGTGTCCGCCATTACCGCCGTCCGGTCCGCCGAGGGGTACGAACTTCTCGCGGTGGACGGAGGCACAGCCGTGGCCTCCGTCGCCGGCTTGCAGGTGCAAGACCACACGGTCAACGAATTGCGGCATGGGCGGATTCCTTTCCTCATGCTGAGGGTGTTGTCTAAAGACAAAGCTACAACGAAACTGCGAGTGCTCAACGAGTTCATCTCGCACTCATAAAAAATCCGCCAGCAGGATGTCTTCCATCCCACTGGCGGTAAAACGAAGTTCGGGGCTTTAGGCCTCGACAACCTCGTCTTCAACGATGCTCACGGTGCGGCGGTTGCGCTTGGTGCCGAACTGCACGGCGCCTGCCTTGAGAGCGAACAAGGTGTCGTCGCCACCACGGCCGACGTTCTCACCTGGGTGGAAAGAAGTTCCACGCTGACGGATCAGGATCTCGCCAGCCTTGACCTGCTGACCGCCAAAGCGCTTCACACCGAGACGCTTGGACTCGGAATCGCGACCATTGCTGGAGCTAGATGCACCCTTCTTGTGTGCCATGAGTGTCTCCCTCCTTAAGGAAGAGTAAGTGTCTCGGTAGTTTACTTGATACCGGCGACCTTCAGAACCGTGAGGTCCTGGCGGTGGCCGTAACGGCGCTTGTAGCCGGTCTTGTTGCGGTAGTGCATGCCGCGGATCTTAGGGCCACGGATGTGCTCCACGATCTCAGCATTAACAGTGATCTTGGCAAGCTTGTCACCGGTGGTGACATCTGCTCCGTCGACGACGAGAACCGGGGTGAGAGCCACGGACTTACCCGGCTCACCCTCGATCTTCTCGACCTTGACGAGGTCACCTTCGGCAACCTTGTACTGCTTGCCGCCGGTCTTGACGATCGCGTACATGGTAGGGCTACCCCTTTTTTCTCTCTTCGACTCAGGAACTCGCGCGCGGCTTTGCCGAAGCTAGGCTGCGTGTTCGCCCTGACTGGACAATAGTTTTCACTGCGTTCTTTTCGCTGGAGCGCTTCGGGAACTCGCGGCGATGCAAAGGGCATCTGCTAGGTGTTTCACGAACCGTCTGGGAATCCCGCGGGCAGGATTCTGGTTCGCAGCAAACGCGCACGTCGCCAGCGATTTGAACAGCGACTGCTCAAGACTACCCGCTGACCGCCGTATAACCAAAATCTCCCTGGATTGGCTCACGGCGGCGATTTTCCGCGCCATGCCAGCGCGGAACCTCCGTGCGTGGCCGGCCTAGTTGGACCGACGTACCACGCGCCGTCCGCGTCCCCTCTTTTTGTTCGACGCCACCTTCGCCTCCTTCGGCTTCTGGGCAGTGTCCTTGGGCGCAGAGTCCTTCCGGGCAGTATCCCTGCGTGCATCGTCCTTAGGTGCATCCGCCTGCTGCTGGAAGTCCTCCGGACGCGGAGGGATATCCGACCGGGAATTGCCTCGAGTATTGCGCTTGCGACGTGGCGAGGAATCGAACTCCGCCTTTGCCTCCGCAAAACTCTGTCGTGCCTCAGCGGGCTTCCGCTGCTGCTTCCGCTGGTCGCGATCTTGCCGGCCACGATCCTGCTGAGTCTGATCCTGCTGAGCCTGATCGTGCTGAGCTTGCCCCTGCTGACCCTGGTCCTGCTGAACCGCAGGCGCAGCAGAGCGAACTACCCGGCGTACTCGACGCTTCGTGCGCTTGGACTCCGAACGCTGCGCCGCTACACGGTCAGCAGAGCTGGTGGCGCGGTGGGAAGCGGAACGGGAAGAACCGGAACCCTGCTTCGCATCCTGGGCAGACTTACCGCGGCCGGACTCGTTCTTCTTGCCAACCGCAGACTGATCCGAGGAGATCTGGTGGTCGGCGGGAGCATGGCGTCGGACAACACGACGAACCCGACGGCGCTGCGTGGCCGTGGCACCACTGCCGGAACCACCGCGGCCATTGGCCTTGTTCTCCTCGCGCGGCTGCTTGTGCTCGCGAGACTCCTCCGCGCGCTTGTTCGACTGCTCGGCATCGCGCTTGCCGTGGTTGCGCTCGGACTTGCGCTCAGGCTTGCTCTCGGACTTCTGCTCGGCCTTGTTTGGAGCCCTGCGATCGTCCTTGCGAGTTTCCTTCCGCTCTTCCTTATGCTCCTCACGGCGCTGCTTTTCCCGCTTGGCCTGCTGGCGCTCCTTACGGTGACCATGATCCCGACGCGGATGAGTGTCCTCTTCTTCCTCGTGCTCCACGGGATCTGCGTGCACAATCACGCCACGCCCACCACAGTGCTCGCACACGGTGGAAAACGTCTCCAACAAACCGATACCCAAGCGCTTGCGGGTCATCTGCACCAGACCCAGAGAGGTCACCTCTGAGACCTTGTGACGGGTGCGATCGCGTCCCAAGAACTCGGTCAATCGGCGCAGCACCAGATCCTGGTTTTCTTCCAGCACCATGTCGATGAAGTCCACCACGATCATGCCGCCCAGGTCACGCAGGCGCATCTGCCGCACGATCTCCTCGGCTGCCTCGAGGTTGTTCTGCGTGACCGTCTCTTCCAGGTTGCCGCCAGAGCCGATGAAAGATCCGGTGTTGACATCCACCACCGTCATCGCCTCGGTGTGGTCGATGACCAGGTGACCGCCCGATGGCAGCCACACCTTGCGGCTCAGCGCCTTGGACAGCTGCTCATCCAGCTCCATGCCGGCGAAGATGTCCTGGTCTGCATGCTGCTCTGGGTGCCACTTGACCACTCGGTCCTTGAGATCCGGCGCCATGCGGCTGACGTAATCACGCACGGTGGCCCAGGACTTGTCGCCATCCACGATGAGCTGGGAGAAGTCCGGATTCAGGATGTCCCGGATCACCTTGATCAGCATGTTCGGCTCTTCGTAGAGCGTGACCGGCTGGGAGCCCTTGGAGGAACGCGCCTTGTTCTCTTGCTCCAGCACGTTTTCCCACGCGCTGTGCAGGCGGTTGACGTCCTCGCCGATGTTGTCCTCGGAGGCATTTTCCGCAGCCGTGCGGATGATCGCGCCACCCTCGCCCGGGATCACTCGCGAAAGGATCCCCTTCAGGCGCTTGCGCTCTGCCTCTGGCAGCTTGCGGGAAATCCCCGCGGTGGTGCCGCCTGGGAAGTACACGAGGTAACGCCCGGCAAAGCTCACGCGGGCAGTCAGGCGTGCGCCCTTGTGGCCCACGGGATCCTTGATGACCTGCACCATGATCTGATCACCCGGTCGCAGCGCGGAATCGATGCGACGGTTCTTGCTGTGCAAGTGGGGGGAATGCCAGTTCATCTCGCCGGAGTACAGCACCGCATTGCGACCGGTTCCCAAGTCGATGAATGCAGCTTCCATGCTGGCCAGCACATTTTGCACGGTGCCCAGGTAGACGTTGCCCACCATCGAGTGCTGGGTTTCGCTGGTCACAAAGTGCTCCACCAGCATGCCGTCTTCCACCACGCCCACCTGCGTGGTCAGACCCTCGTGGTCGGTGCGCTGAGAATCCCGCACCACCATGACGCGGTCCACGGATTCCCGGCGCGCCAAGAACTCGCTGCGGCTCACCACATGGCGGGATTCCTTGCGGTTCTCCTGCTTCCACCGGCGACGGGACTCCAGGCGCGTGCTGCCCTTGAAGCGCACTGGCTCATCGACGATGTCTGCCTCGTCGCGTTCTGCGGGGTGCAGGTCGGAAGGGTCGTGGTCGGCATTATCGTCGGCGCTGTCTACCTGCTGATCGTCGGCGCGATCGTCGGTGCGATCTTCCGCCTGGTCGCCTCGTCGGTTGTTCTTTGCCCGACGCTGGTTCCGATTATTTCCACGCCCCTTCTTCTCTGGGGCGGTTTCGTCCGCATCGGAATTCTGCGCGTCAGACTTCTCCGGCTGGGTGTCTTCCGGCTGGGTGTCTTCCGACTGCGCGCTGTCCGACTCGGTTTGTGCTGAGTCTGGCTTCTCCGGCTGAGAACCATCTGCTGCAGTTCCCGCATCCACGCCGACTCGTCGCACCACACGACGAACCCGGCGCACCCGACGCTTGGGCTTCTGCTCGGACTCCGTGGACTCATTGGACTGCACCGATTCGGAGGAATCCGCATCGCCATCGTTGTTAAACAGCGGCGCGATGATCTGATCCACCGTGGCATCCGAAGGATCGTTCTCAGCCTCAGGCTCAGCCTCAGACTTAGCTTCATCAGCACTCTCAGTGTGCGCCTCAGCCACCTGTGTCGCGACCTCCGCCGCTGGCTCTGCCACCGCAACGAACTCGCCGGTAGCTCCCCCATCAGCCAACTGCTCGGCAGATACGGACTCCGGCGCCTGCTCACCCTGTACCGCAGGTTCTTCGACAACCTTGACGTCCGGCTTGGCGGACGTCTTCGTCTCCGCCTTCCTTGCCGTCTTCTTGGTGGACTTCTTAGCGGTCTTCTTCGCCGCCTTCTTGGCAGTCTTCTTCGCGGCGGTCTTGGGTTCATCCTTTTTATCCGACGCCAAGCTATCCAGCACGGTCTCTACCTGCTGCTTGGTGACGGTCGAGGCAGCGCGCTTGTCACTGATGCCCTGCGAAGTCAGGACGCTAAGCATTTCATTGCTGGATACTCCCAGCATTTTTGCCAACGCGTGGACTCGGGTCTTCTCCCCCAATTCCGTGCGATTAATTTGTGCAGCTTGAGCTGCTAGTTTTTGGGCTTGGTTAGCCACATTTCTCCTTCATGCAGGCGGAAATCGCCTCTGAGGAATGCGTCGCAACCGAAAGCATGCCTCGGGCGACCGCTGCGCAATAAAAAGTACAGTGAGGTCTGGTTAGACATCGGCCGCATCGTCGTTGTGGGTCAATATCCATGTTCCATTCTTGCACACTCGCGGGACAGGCTGCGCATGAAGCCTGTCCGGTGGACCACTAAAGTGAGCTGCATGGAAATCACGGCGCAGCAGTTTATTGACCTCGGCAAGAACAGAAGCATCGGCGTAGGAACGCGGGCTGCTTTTGCTGCGCTCCTCGCCGTGGCCATTGCCGTGACGGTTGCCCAGCCGGGACGAACTGTGGGATTTCTGATTCTGTTGGTCTGTCTTGCCGGGTGCGCAGTGGTGTGGTGGAAGGCGATGCGCCGTCCCGGGGAGCGCTTCAATAACTACGATCCGCTCAAGACGGATGTGGAAGCCCAGCGCACGGCTACCAATTGGAGAGAAGAGATGCGGCTGTTGGGAGTGGTTGTCTCCGGATTCTTCCTCGTCAACATCGGTCGCATCTGGCCAGGTTGGGGCACCGGCCTCATCGTGGGGCTCATTGGATTCGCACTGTTCTACACGCTTCTTGGACGCCAGTTGTCTCGGCCGCAGTATTACACGCTGCCGGAGGATCTCCTGGAGGCTCGCGACGGGTCTGCAGGTGGGGAGCATGGCGTCGAAGAAAAGGGCGCTGCACAAGAAGATGCCGTGCTAGCCCGCGGCCCCGAGGCACTGATCGCCGGAGCCTATGCACTGCTGCTGGTTCCGGGCGGATTTCAAATGCACAACGCGGTAATGGTGAAGATCCTCTCTGAAAAGCTGCGCGCTTCTGAGGCGGATATCAACAACGCTCTGACGCAGGCCAAGAAGTCCGGTGACGTGGTGACCATCCGCGAACTGCGCAGCCGGGATGAAGCACTGGAGTGGGTCACCCTATCCCCCAAGTCCAGCCATCAGTACCAGGAACGGATCAAAAACGGCCAATAGCAGGACACACTCCACTAGCAAAGGCACAAGCAAAAGTCCCCGGTAACACCGATTAAATGGTGCTACCGGGGATTGCTCGTTGGGCGGGCGCAAGGCCCCACCGACAGCGTGAAGGCTTACAGGTTGGGGAACCAGATGCCGATCTCGCGCTCTGCGGACTCTGGGGAGTCAGAGCCGTGAACCACGTTCTCGCCCACGGTCAGAGCGAAGTCGCCGCGGATGGTGCCTGGAGTGGCCTTGGACACTGGGTCCGTGCCGCCGGCCAGCTGACGCCAAGCGTCGATGGCGCGCTCGCCTTCAACGATGCCTGCAACCAGTGGTGCGGAGGTGATGAAGTCCACCAGCTCGCCGAAGAATGGCTTGTCGGAGTGCTCTTCGTAGTGCTTCTCAGCGGTCTCGCGGTCAGCGGTGCGGAGATCCAGCTCCACCAACTTCAGGCCCTTGCGCTCGATGCGGGCGATGATTTCGCCAACGTGGCCGTTCTTGACGCCGTCTGGCTTGATCAGGATGAGTGTACGTTCAGTCATGGTTGCCGATTCTACAGCCCACGCGCTCCCCTCGCGCGTTCGCAGTCCCCCTTTTGCGCGGGCCTAAATGTCTAGGTGCTGGCTCGGCAACAAGCCCCGCTTCATGCGCTCCTGCAGGTTATTTCGCAGGTGGTAGATGTACCACCACACGGCGGCGAACATCAGCGCCACCACGCCCATGGAAATGTGGACGAAAAATCCCGCCACGGCCACTACCTGCAGACCGATATTCAGTACGTCGGCAAACTTGGCCTTCTGCACGAACGCGGCGGCCACCATCAGCAGTCCCAAGCCAGACACATAGATCAGGTTGAGCGTGGTGGCAGCCTCGCCATTGTCCACGCGGGTCACCACGGTCAGCACCAGCAGGATCACGATGGCTTCCATGATGTGAGTACCAGCCATCACACCGCGCACGCCCTTCAGAGGATCGTTCTTCGGCGCATGCCCGGGGCCTAGTGGCCCCATCTTGTCTTGCTGCTTGCTCGCCATGTGTCTGGCACTCCTGTCGGCTGATTCACGCGATACGTGAGGTGTACTCCGATTGGTTACTGTACTGCGCTGCAGTTCCGCCGCGAAAAATTGTCGGCTATACGGAACTAGGCAGGATCCTTGCCGAACAAGGTTCGCGCCTCACCTGCGGTGACCACGGATCCGGTGATGATTACGCCGGAACCAGAGAGCATGCCATCGTCATCTTCCTCCGCCAGTTGGGTGGCCAGCTCCACCGCTCCGGGCAGGTTGTAGGCCACATGGACGCGCTCTTCCCCAAAGGCATCGCGAGCGTATTCCGCCAACACATCCGCATCCAATGCGCGAGGCGAATTCGTTTGGGTCACCACTACTTCGTCCAACACGGGCTCCAGGTTGGTGAGGATGCCACGCGCATCCTTATCGCCCAGCACTCCGACCACGCCGATCAGGCGTCGGAAAGAAAAATCGCGATCCATCGCCGCGGCCAGCGCCTTGGCACCGTGGGGGTTGTGGGAGGCATCGATGAATACGTTCGGCGCAGAGCGCACGCGCTCCAAACGGCCCGGCGATTCCACGGTAGCGAAGCCCTCGCGGACGCGGTCGATGTCCAGCTGGCGGTCACCACCGGCGCCGAAAAAGGCTTCCACGGCGGCCAGCGCCATCGCTGCGTTATCTGCCTGATGAGCTCCCGAAAGGGGCAGGAAAATGTCATCGTAAACACCACCCAAACCTTGGATGGTCAAACGCTGTCCCCCCACGGCCACGCTGGATTCCAACACGGCGAATTCCGCACCGTCACGCGCCACCGCGGAATCCTTCTCAACGGCTTCCTCCAGCAGCACGCTCATCGCGGCCGGATCCTGCTTGCCGATCACCGTGACGTTATCCGGCGGAGTGAGCAAATCTTCGGCGTCCCAGCGGGACTTGATGATGCCTGCCTTCTCCCCCGCGATCAGCTCGATGGTCTCGCCCAGGTAATCCGTATGGTCCAGCCCGATGGGCGTGATCACGGCCACGTCTGCATTGACCACGTTAGTGGCATCCCAACGACCGCCCATCCCGGTTTCCACCACGGCCACGTCCACGGGCGCGTCCGCGAAGGCAGCGTAGGCGATGGCCACGAGCACCTCGAACTTGCTCATCTTCGGGCCACTGTCGGCCTCGCTGCGCGCATCGACCATCTCCACGTACGGCTTGATCTCGTTCCAGATCGCCACGTAATCGGCGGGGTGAATGGGCTTGCCATCCACCGCGATACGCTCGGTGACCAGCTGCAAGTGCGGGCTCGTGGTCCGCCCGGTGCGACGGTGGAATGCGCGCAGAAGGGATTCCACCATGCGCACCACGGACGTCTTGCCGTTTGTGCCAGCCACGTGCACAGAAGGGAATGCGCGCTCGGGGTTACCCAGCAGATCCATGAGCAGCTCGATGCGCTCCATCGACGGATCGATCTTCGTCTCTGGCCAGCGCAAATCCAGCTCTGCTTCGGTCTCCGCTAGCGCCCGCATTTCCTCGGCGGTCACGGGGCGGACAATCGCCTCCTCGGAGTCAGCTGCAGAGGTGTGCTCGGCGTTGGCGTCGATCGGCAAGGCCAGTCCGGACTCATCGAGCGTGACTTCGCCGAACTCGGGAAGTTGCTCCAGGGCCGCCTCGATCGTCGCGTCATCGGTGGGCGCGTCCTGAGTTGTGGCTTCGAGATCTGCGTTCTCCGCGCCACGGTTGTCCTTGCTCACTGATGTCTCCGTTTCTCTGTTCTAGCTGGCGAGGTGCGTGCTAAGTAACTGAATGCGACTGCTGGCTCTAGGCCTGCGGCAGTTCGGCCAAGCGGGTAGAGATGCGCTCGTGCTCCTCGTGTGCCACGCGCTGACGCTCCTTAATGCCTTCCACGACCTTCTCCGGCGCCTTGGCCAGGAAGTTCTCGTTGCTCAGCTTCTTGGCTGCGTTGTCCAGCTCCTTCTGCGCCTCGGCTAGGTCCTTCTCCAGTCGCTTGCGCTCGGCAGCCACGTCCACGGTGCCAGAGGTATCCAGTTCCGCGGTGATGGTGGCTTGAGACAAGCGCACCTCCAGCGAGGCGGTAGCAGTGAAATCTGCTTCCGGCTGTCCCAAGCGCACCAGCGAACGCACGGCTGGCTCCAGCTCCACCAGATCAGCTGCAGCGAAGTCCACGCTGGCAGGGACCTTCTGCGTGGGCTTGACTCCCTGATCACTACGGAAACGGCGGATTTCCGTGACCAGCTTCTCCACGTCTTCCATACGACGCACAGCGTCCTGGTCCTGCTCTGCGCCACCGTTGGTCAGCGACTGGTCTGGCCACGGGCTGATCGCCAAGGATTCTTCGTAGCCCTCCACGCCTTCAGTGAGCGTCGTCCACAGTGTCTCTGTGACAAACGGCATCGCTGGGTGCAGCAAGCGCAACACGGAATCAAGCACCCGGCCCAGCACCAGCTGGGTATTGATGCCGCGAGCAATCTCCTCCTGGCTGGCAGCATCCCAGTCACGTGGGATCTGCACCTTGGCGATTTCCAGGTACCAATCGCAGAACTCGCCCCAGGCAAAGCGGTAGAGGGACTCATTAGCCCAGGAAAACTCGTAGCGATCCAGCGCCATGTCCACGTGCTCGCGCACGGCTTCTAGGCGATCCAGGATCCAGCGGTCCGCGTCAGTCAGCTCGTCACGGGCAGGCAGTTCACCCACCTGAGCGCCGTTCATCAGCGCAAACTTGGTGGCGTTATACAGCTTGGTGGCAAAGTTCCGGGAAGACTGCGCGGAATCATCGCCCACGGGCAGATCGCTGCCCGGGTTGGCGCCACGAGCCAGGGTAAAGCGCAGCGCATCGGCGCCGTAGTCCCGCACCCAATCCATAGGGTCGATGCCGTTGCCCAAAGACTTGGACATCTTGCGGCCCTGCTCATCACGCACCAGTCCGTGCAGGAACACGTCGCGGAACGGCACCTGCGGACGTCCACCGCGCTCTGCAGACGGCACGCCATTAGGGCCGCCCGCCAGCGGGGAACCGTCCAGGGTGTCCGCGAAGGTGGAGAACATCATCATGCGCGCCACCCAGAAGAACAGGATGTCGTAGCCGGTGACCAACACGGATGTCGGATAGAACTTGGCTAGCTCATCAGTAGCATCCGGCCAGCCCATCGTGGAGAACGGCCACAGCGCAGAGCTAAACCAGGTATCCAGAACGTCTTCGTCCTGCCGCCAGCCTTCGCCGGTCGGGGCATCGTCGTCGGGACCACAACACACCACTTCGCCGTCTGGCCCGTACCAAATCGGGATTCGGTGACCCCACCACAGCTGGCGGGAAATGGACCAATCGTGCATGTCATCCACCCAGTCAAACCAACGTGGTTCCTGGGAGGCGGGGTGAATCACGGTATCGCCCTCGCGCACAGCATCGCCGGCCATCTTGGCCAGCTGGTCTACCTTGACGTACCACTGCAGCGACAGGCGCGGCTCGATGGCCTCACCGGAGCGCTCGGAGTGGCCCACGGAGTGAACGTACGGGAACTTTCGGCCTACGATCCGTCCCTGCTCCTCCAAAGCTAGGCGGATCTGCTCGCGCGCCTCGTAGCGTTCCATTCCATCGAACTGTGTCCCCGTGTTGGCGATGTGCCCGGTTTTGTCCATGATCTCCGGCATGGGCAGATCGTGGCGCTTGCCCAGCTCGAAGTCGTTCGGATCGTGCGCCGGGGTGATCTTCACCGCACCGGTTCCGAATTCGGGGTCCACATAATCATCGGCCACCACGATCATGCGGCGGTGATCCAGGAATGGGTGCGGCAGCGTGGTGCCCACCAGATCTGCGTAGCGCTCGTCGTCTGGGTGCACGGCCACGGCCACATCGCCCAGCATGGTTTCCACGCGAGTGGTGGCCACAATCACGTGCGGCTCATCATCGTTGAGGGAACCGTAGCGGATAGAAACGAGCTCGCCCTCGTCATCCGAGTGCACAACCTCGATATCGGAAATCGCGGTCTGCAAGGTCGGAGACCAATTCACCAGGCGGTTCGCGCGGTAGATCAGCCCTTGATCAAACAGAGCCTTGAAGATCTTCTGCACGGCTCGGGACAACCCCTCATCCAAGGTGAAGCGCTCACGGGACCAGTCCACAGAGTCACCGATGGCCCGCATCTGGTTCTGGATGACCCCACCGTAGCGCTCCTTCCACTCCCACACGCGCTCAATGAACTCTTCGCGGGAGTAATCAAAACGGCCCTTGCCTTCGGTCTCCTTCAGGCTGGCTTCTACCTTGGTCTGGGTAGCGATGCCTGCGTGGTCAGCACCAGGCAGCCACAGCACCTCAAAGCCCTGCATGCGCTTGCGGCGCGCCATATGGTCCATCAGGGTGTGGTCTAGGGCATGGCCCATGTGCAGCTGGCCGGTGACGTTCGGCGGTGGCAACACGATGCTAAAAGGTGGCTTCGAGCTGGACGCATCCGCCGTGAAGTATCCCTTGTCTACCCACCCTTGGTAGAGGTCCTTTTCTACCTCTGCCGGGTTCCATGCAGCAGGCAGTTGGGAGGAACGGTCGGCGCCGATGGAACGTCCAGCAGCGCCGGAGGACTGGGGGTTCAGGCTAGATGTGCTCACGAATCACCAGTGTAATAGACCTCCGGACAGCCCCTTCATTCAAGGCGTAACCACGCCCAAGCCCAAGCGCAATGCGCCCACTGCTTCGTCGAGTGCGGCCCGTGCTCCTCTCCATACCCCGGTGGAATTCACGAAGGGGTGCACCAATCCTGGGTGTCGACGCAATCTCACCAGCACCCCCGCGTCTCGCATCCTCCTTGCATACTCCTCCCCCTCATCACGCAAAGGATCGAATCCCGCCACAGCTACATAGGCAGCCGGTAACCCGGAAAGGTCCTGCGCCGCGAGCGGGGAGACATACGGGCTATCCCTATCGTCCTCATTGGGTGTGTAGTGCTCGCGGTACCAACGCATGTGCTTGGCCGTGAGGAAGTAATCTTTCGCAAACTCTCTGTGGCTTGCGGTATCCAGGGTGCGCAGATCGGTCGCAGGGACAAACAACATTTGTAGCCGAGGTAGCGCTTTGCCTTCGTCCCGCAGCCGCAGACACAGTGCGGCAGCGAGGTTGCCTCCTGCGGAGTCCCCTCCCACTGCCACGCGGTGACGGTCCACCCCCGGGATCTTTCCGGACAAGGCGGCGCTGGCCACGGCCGTGACGTCGACCAATCCGGCGGGAAACGGTGCCTCCGGTGCCAGGCGATAATCCACGCTGATCACGGCCACCTCGGCTTTTGCGCAGATCCAGCGGCAGGTGGAATCGTGTGAATTCAGCGAGCCGAGCACCCATCCTCCGCCGTGCATGTAGATCAAGGTGGGCATTTCCTCTGACTCCGGTGCGGTGCCGCCTCGCCTAGCCGGGTGGTAATGACGAACTCGTACGCCGTCGACCAGAGACTCCGTGACAGAGCCGACCTGCATATACGTCAGCGCGCCGTGGTGCGCCTCGTGGTCAATGATGGTGCGCCCAGCCGACGGCTCGAGTTCCGCGAAGTCTTCGCCAGATACCACTTTTAGCGCCAGCAAGGAGGCGCGGACATCAGCGTCCAGCGTGTCGCCATCGGTGTTGGTGGGTTGCCCGAACAGACGCAACACGGCGGGTGGAAGCGATGTTAGCGCACCAGCAGCACGGGCGGTGATGCGTGTGGCCAGCGGGAACGTCGGTGGTGAGACGGTGGTAGGCGCGTGAGGAGAAGTCATGTTTTATAGCCAAACATAACTCCCTTATTCCGTGGGCAGAAACGGCAATCCTCGCCGGGAGAAAGTTAGACCAGTCCTTGGTCCTTGACGGTCTGGAACTCCTCCTGCAGCTCCGCCACGGTCTTATCAATGCGCTCCTGCTGGAACTCGTTGATGCTTAGCCCTTGGACGATCTCCCACTGGCCATCAACCAACCGACACGGGAAGGAGCACACGATGCCCTCCGGCACCCCATAGGAACCATCGGAAGGCAGCGCCACAGAAACCCAGTCATCGTCGATGCCATTGAACCAATCGCGCATGTGATCCACCGCGCTGCTTGCTGCGGAGGCTGCGGAAGAACGCCCGCGCACCTCAATGATCTCCGCGCCGCGCTTGGCCACGCGAGGGATGAACTCCTCCGTCAGCCACGCCTGATCCAACTGGTCCGCCACCGGCTTTCCATTCAGCGTTAGCTCTGTGACATCAGGGAACTGCGATGTCGAGTGGTTGCCCCACACAATCATCCGATCCAGCTCGGCCACGCCCACACCCAACTTCTCCGCAACTTGTCCCAACGCGCGGTTGTGGTCCAGGCGAGTCATGGCCGTGATCTGTCGCGGGTCGATTCCCTCGGCATGTGCCGCCACGATCGCCGCGTTCGTGTTCGCTGGGTTGCCCACCACCAGGACGCGCACATCGGGAGAGGCAACCTCGCCGATCGCCTTGCCCTGCGGGCCAAAGATTCCACCGTTGGCCGCCAGCAGATCAGAGCGCTCCTCGCCCTTTTGCCGAGGCTTCGCACCCACCAAGAACACGGCGTGAGCGTCACGGAAGCCCTCGTGCAGATCCTCCGTCACGGTGATCTGCCCCAGCAGCGGGAACGCGCTATCGAGCAGTTCCATAGCCACGCCCTGGGCGGCCTTCACGCCCTCGCCCACCTCGATGAGTCGCAGGTTCACGCGGCGCTCGCCAAACACCTCGCCAGTGGCCAGACGCCACAGCAGGGAGTAGCCAATCTGCCCGGCAGCGCCCGTGATAGCCACGTTGACTTCTGCATTGTGCGGCTCGCCGTTGCCCTGGGTCTGGCCTGCGAGGTTGGCGGAGGTGGGTTCTTGAATAGTCATCGTGAACTCCTGCGATGGTGATGGTTTAAGGTTCAACTTCCACGGTAGTCGAACCTGCGCCTAGGGGTTTCGCTCTCAAGCTTCCCGCTGATTCCCCTCCATTCGTCTCCCCTCCACTCACCTCCCCCTCCGGGTGCCAGCAGGCAGGCCGTGACTAACATGAGGACGTGTCTTCCCCATCAGATCCTGCGGCTTCATCTCGGCGAGACAGTGGCTCCGTACCGCTGCCTTCGTCGTGGTCGCGCTATGGGTTAACCGCCACGCAGTACCAGGAACTCATGCAACAGGCGCTGTCTGTGTTAGTGCGCACTGGTCCCGCGGTTCCAGAGGCCACCATCGCAGAGCTGGCGGAATCCGCCGGTCACGAGCCCTCTCACCAGCTCTTTCAGGACACTGAGTTGCTCTACGACGAGTGCCTGCGCTTTGCCTTATCCCAACTGTGGCCCGCGGCTGACGTGGTCTCCGCCGATTCCGTCTCCTCCGCCGTGCCCGCCGATGCGATCCGCACCCTGTTCCGCGAGTTATTCCGATGCGGACGAAACAATCCGCAGGCGCTGCGTTTCATTGTGTCGGAGAACCTCTTCGATTCCGCGCAGCTGTCCCGCCGTCACGTCCCCTTGGACGATTCCCCAATGATGCTGCAGCTGGATCGAATTCTCATGCGCGGCCACGATGTCGGAGCTTTCCGCGCGGGCATCTCCGCCGAGGATGTATACGTCCTCATGCTGTCCCTGTGCAGTTTCCCCGTCTCCATGGGGTCAACGTTTCACAAGCTCTACGGCATGAACGCCACCGATGCCAGCAACACTGCTGGTCTGGAAGCTCTGGCGACTGATGCCGTCCTCGCGTTCCTCACCACCCCCATGCCCACCTCCCAGGGCAGTAGCTACACGCATTCGTCGCTCTCGTTGGCTGTCGGCCCGTCGGTCGCAGCGACGTTGTACTCCCGCGAGCAGTCCCCCGCCCCGTTGTCTCGTGGTGTTGTTTCTTCTTCGTCCGACGCAAACACCGACTACTCAGCTACCGATCTGTATCGGCACGAGTAGCCGGTGTGCTTATCCGCTAGGCGGATTTCTTGTCCCGCTTAGCTACTTCTTCGTGGGTCAGCAGCGTGGGCTCAGCCTTGCCCGCAGCACAGTCTGCGGTGATGATGACCTCTCCGGTGTCCTCATCTTCCGGAATGGAGAACATCACTGGCAGCAGAATGGATTCCATGATGGAACGCAATCCGCGGGCTCCAGTTTCGCGAGCCAGCGCCTGCCGAGCGATCTCCTTGAGCGCATCTTCTTCAAAGGTCAGGCGCACGCCATCCATATCGAAGAGGCGCTCGTACTGACGCACCAGTGAGTTCTTCGGCTCGGTGAGCACGCGCACCAATGCTTCTTCGTCCAAGTGCCCCACGTGAGTGAGCACCGGAAGGCGACCGATGAGCTCTGGTATCAGGCCGAACTTCACCAGATCTTCCGGCTCCACGAACTCGAACGGATTATCGTCCGCCTCAGACTTAGAAGAGATCTCTGCACCGAAGCCCAGACCCTTCTTGCCACGACGTTCCGCGATCACGCCTTCCAGACCGGCAAAAGCGCCCGCCACGATGAACAGAACGTTCTTCGTATCAAACTGAATGAACTCCTGGTTGGGGTGCTTGCGCCCACCCTGCGGTGGAACAGACGCCACAGTGCCTTCCAGAATCTTCAGCAGCGCCTGCTGCACGCCCTCGCCGGACACGTCACGCGTAATCGAGGGGTTCTCAGACTTGCGGGAGATCTTATCCACCTCATCCACGTAGATAATTCCGCGCTGGGCCTTATCCACATCGAAATCCGCCGCCTGCAGCAGCTTCAGCAGAATATTCTCCACGTCTTCACCCACGTATCCCGCTTCGGTGAGAGAGGTGGCGTCGGCGATAGCAAAAGGAACATCCAACATACGAGCCAGCGACTGGGCAAGATACGTCTTACCCGAACCCGTCGGGCCCAACATCAAAATGTTGGACTTGGACAGTTCCACCTCGTCATCAGAACGGCGGGCGGTCGCGTTGGACTGCTCCACCTGGATGCGCTTGTAGTGGTTGTACACAGCCACGGCTAGAGTGCGCTTGGCCTCGTCCTGCCCGATGACGTACTTGTCCAAGAACTTGGCGATAGCAGAAGGAGTGGGCAGCTGCTCGGAATTCTCCGAGGACGGAGCCGCGAGCATCTCCTCTTCGATGATTTCATTGCACAGCTCGATGCACTCATCGCAGATGTAGACGCCCGGGCCGGCGATGAGCTTGCGCACTTGCTTTTGGCTCTTCCCACAGAAGGAGCACTTCAGCAGTTCAGCACTTTCTGGCATACGACTTTGCTACTGCTTTCTATCGACGCGCGTAGAAGCGAGTTCCGCGCGCATTGACTGGTTGAAACGACTGCCCCCAAGAATACTCCGGGGTGAGACAAAAAGGTGTTCCCCAGTGCCGTGTCGGACACTGGGGAAACGTACCCGCCGAACAATCGGCAGGCATATGGTGACTGCCGCAGATTACTCCTGAGCGGACAGCTTGCGGTACTCGAATACCTGGTCGATGATGCCGTATTCCTTGGCTTCTTTGGCGGTGAGGATCTTATCGCGGTCCGTATCGATGCGAACCTGCTCCTCGGTGCGGCCGGTGTGGCGAGCTAGCGTCTTTTCCATCAAGGTACGCATGCGCTCGATTTCCTTGGCCTGGATCTCCAAGTCAGAAACCTGGCCCTGTACGCCGCCGGAAGCGGGCTGGTGGATCAGGACGCGGGCATTTGGCAGTGCCGCACGCTTGCCGGGAGTGCCGGCGGCCAACAGCACAGCGGCTGCGGATGCAGCCTGGCCGAGGCAGACAGTCTGCACGTCTGGGCGGACGTACTGCATCGTGTCATAAATGGCCATCAAGCTGGTGAAAGAGCCACCTGGGGAGTTGATGTACATCGTAATATCGCGATCAGGGTCCAGTCCCTCCAGGACCAGAAGCTGCGCCATGATGTCATTCGCAGAAGCATCGTCCACCTGGGTTCCTAGGAAGATGATGCGCTCTTCGAACAGCTTGTTATAAGGGTTGGATTCCTTCGCTCCGTACGTGGAGTGCTCCACGAAGGAAGGAAGGATGTAACGCATATCAGGCATCTTCATTCTTACTTCTCCTTCGCAGAAGTGATGACGTGATCAACAAAGCCGTAGTCCTTGGCCTGCTTGGCCGTGAACCAACGGTCGCGGTCAGAATCCTTGGCGATCTGCTCCACGGACTGGCCAGTGAACTCAGCGATGAGCTCTGCCATTTCCTTCTTCGTGTGAGCAAACTGCTCGGCCTGGATGGCGATGTCCGCTGCAGTGCCGCCCACACCAGCGGATGGCTGGTGCATCATAATGCGGGAGTGTGGCAGAGCGTAGCGCTTGCCCTTGGTACCTGCGGAGAGCAGGAATTGGCCCATGGATGCGGCCAAGCCCATGCCATAGGTAGCGATATCGCACGGTGCGTACTGCATGGTGTCAAAGATGGCCATGCCCGCAGTGACAGATCCGCCCGGAGAGTTGATGTACAAGGAAATGTCCTTGGTGGGATCCTCTGCAGAAAGCAGCAGGATCTGGGCGCACAGCTTGTTGGCGATCTCGTCATCAACCTGGCTACCGAGGAAGATAATGCGCTCCTTCAGCAGACGCTCAAATACCGAATCAGTCATGTTCGGCATTTCCCCGCCGCCGTTAGCCAGCGGAATGGAATGAGTACTCATGGTGCTCCTCATGGAATGGACGTTGATGTATGGGTCTCAAGCCTAGTCATCGCTAGGCCAAGGTTGTGCCTCGGATCGGGGTTGTTCGCTGACAGCGCACGGACTTCCCGCGCCGCTGCCTTTCGGACCTTGAGGCTCCCGATCCCAGGCAACGAAAAACCTCGAATCGTTGTGCCGTAAAGGCGCCGCAGATTCGAGGTGCTTCGAGAATTTAGAGAGTCAGAGACTACTCAGAGTCCTTCTTGGTGGATTTCTTCGTGGTCTTCTTCTCTTCCTTCTTCTCGGTCTTCTTGGCAGCCTTCTTAGCTGGGGTCTTCTTTGCTGCCTTCTTCGCAGGAGCCTTCTTGGCTGATGGCTTGGCATCCTTGTCAGCCTTCTTGCCTTCGTACTTCTTGGACTCGGACTTATCGTCCTTCTTGTCCTCAGCCTTGTCAGCAGATTCCTCAGACTCAGCACCCTCGGCAGCTGCCTCGTCGATGCCGAAGAACTGCTTCGGATCAACGTCGTTGCCGTCCGTATCCTTCACGGAAGTCTTGGCAATGTTGATAGCCAAGGACTTGCCGCGGCGAACGTCGGCAAACAGGCTCGCCAGCTGGCCGGCCTGCTGCAGCTGCATGATGAACTGATTGGGATCCATGCCGTACTGCGCAGCGGTGAAGTTGATGTGATCCATCAACTCGTCCTGAGAAACCTCAGGCTGCTCCTTGTCTGCCAGGGCATCCAAGAACAGCTGGGTGCGCACGGAATCCTCGGCAGCTTCGCGGGAGTCCTCTTCAAACTTTTCGCGGGTGATGTCCTGGGCTGCGAGCATGGCCTCGAAGGTCTTCTCGTCGCCACCGAACTGGCCGATGATCTGCTGGATCTGTCCCTCAACCTGGTCGTTGACAACAGCCTCAGGCAGAGCAACCTCAGTCTGCTCCAGAGCAGCGGCCAGAACCTTGTCGCGGATCTCTCCGGCCTGGGTGTTCTTCATCTGCTCTTCAACCTGAGTCTTCAGGGAGTCGCGCAGCTCGTCCAGGGTGTCGAACTCACTTGCCAGCTGAGCGAAGTCATCGTCCAGCTCAGGCAGCTCGCGCTCCTTGACGGAGCTCACCTTGACGGTGACCTCTGCCTCTTCGTCGGCGTGCTCGCCGGCGACCAACTTGGAGGTGAAGGTGTTCTCTTCGTCGGCCTTCATGCCAACCAGTGCGTCGTCCAAGCCCTCAACGAGGGAGTCGGTTCCGACTTCGTGGGACAGACCCTCGGTAGTGGCCTCTTCCACTGACTCGCCGTCGATGGTGGCGGACAGGTCGATGGAGACGAAGTCGCCCTTCTTGACCTTGCGGTCAACGTTCTTCAGGGTGCCGAAGCGTGCCTGCAGGTTCTCCAGCTCGGCGGCGATCGCGTCGTCGTCGGCCTTCAGCGGCGCAACCTCAACGGAGATCGTGGAGAAATCAGGAACCTCGATCTCTGGGCGTACGTCCACCTCAGCGGTGAAGGTGACCTGCTCGCCGTCCTTCAGCTCTGCGATGTCGATGTCTGGCTGGCCCAGCACCTTGAGGTCGTGCTCTTCCACGGCTTGGCTGTAACGAGAAGGAATCATCTCGTTGAGCACCTGGTCCAGCACCACGCCGCGGCCCAGGCGAGCCTCGAGGATCTTGGCTGGGACCTTGCCCTTACGGAAGCCCGGCATATTAACCTGCTGAGCCAGGGCCTTGTACGCCTGATCGAACTCTGGCTTGAGCTCCTCAAAAGGAACCTCGACGGTGAGCTTGGTGCGGGTGGCGCTCAGCTTCTCTACAGAGCTCTTCACGAATGCACACTCCTGTTTTTCTTTGGTTTACAGGCTGGCCGATCTGGGCATGCCTGTGTGGTCGGCTCTCAATTTTATCTGGTCGGCAACATCCACGTCGTTGGGGGTCGCTTTTGCACGTTCTGTTGGCCAAGTAGCAAGCCGTTCCCCCGCTCTCGTGCGCACCTTCGTTGGCCATATTTTTCGACGCCAACCTCGTCCCAGCCATACTTCCGTACCAAAACTCACCGGGCTCCCATTATTTCCGCTGGACAATGTGGCGCATGTGTCTAGCTGGCGGCAGTTTTGGTACAGAAGCTTGATCTACCCCAAGCGCCCGCCCCCAAGCGCCCGCGCCCCCAGTGGCCGAGACTCGCCCAGGTCACGCACTCAGCTCGCCCCGGAAACGAGCTTGGCGTCGGAACGATAAGGACGGGAAGAAAAAGAGAATAAGAAAACCGGCCTGCCAGAACATTCTGACAAGCCGGTTGAGGTTAATGGTCGGGATGACAGGATTTGAACCTGCGACCCTCCGCTCCCAAAGCGGATGCGCTACCAACCTGCGCCACATCCCGACGAGAGGGAACGACGGGAATCGAACCCGCGTCTTCAGCTTGGAAGGCTGAGGTATTAGCCACTATACGACGTTCCCGTGTCCATCACTAATCGGTGTCACCCCAAGGGGTGACCATGTGAAATGCGGACCGAAGTCCGTGTGATTTCCACGAGAAGTTACTCTACATCATCACCTCCCAAGGGCAATAATCACAGGCCCTTGAAACCTGAAAGCCGAGGTACATTGCGCAAATTGGAACGCGCCAAGTCCACCATCTTGCCCACTCCGCCTTCCAAAACCGTCTCCACGGCGGCTCGAGAAAAGCCCGCAACTTGCTCCAGAGATATCTCCGGCGGGATGCTCAACGCGTTCGGATCGGTAACCACGTCCACCAGAACCGGTCCCGGATGGGCGAAGGCTTCGCGCAAGGTCGACTCGATGTCCTCGGGGCGCTCCACGCGGTAGCCCTTCATACCGGCAGCATTGGCGATGTCCGCGTAGTTAACGTGCTCGTGGTCCGTGCCGAAGTCCGGCAGGCCGGCCACCATCATCTCCAGCTTGACCATGCCCAGCGAGGAATTATTGAACACCACGGCCTTCATCGGCAGGTCGTGCAGCTTCGCTGTCAGCAGCTCACCCAGCAACATGCCAATGCCACCGTCGCCGCACATGGCGATGACCTGCCGGTCCCGATCCGCGAACTGCGCGCCAATGGCCTGCGGGAACGCGTTGGCCATCGTGCCGTGGCGGAAACTCGCGAGCAGCTTCCGCTTGCCGTTGGGATTGATGTAACGCGCGTGCCAGACGTTGCACATGCCGGTATCGGCGGTGAACACTGCATCCTCGTCCGCGACCGTATCGATGATGTCCGCGAGGTATTCGGGGTGGATCGGCGTGCGTTGGTGGTGCTTTTTCGTATAAGCCTCGACGACATGGCTCAGGTTCTTTTCCTGCTCCACCAGCATGTCATCCAGGAAGTCCCGGTTGGGCTTGTCCTCCACCAGCGTCATCAGCGCTTCACACGTTGCTGCCACATCGCCGTGAACCGGAACGTCCACGGACGTGCGGCGCCCGATGTTCTCTCCCTTAATGTCCACTTGCGCCGTGCGGGTCTTCTCCGGCAGGAACTCGGAGTAAGGAAAATCGGTGCCCATCAGGATGAGCAGGTCTGCGTCATGGAACGCCTTGGAGCAGGCGCCGTAGCCCAATAGGCCGGACATGCCCACGTCAAAGGGGTTGTCGTAGTGCAGGTATTCCTTGCCTCCATAGGCGTGCCCCACGGGCGCCTTGATCTTTTCCGCCAGCGCCAGGACTTGCTCACGGGCATTGGCACAGCCAGCTCCGCCGAAGATGGTGATTTTATCCGCTTGGTTGATGGCATCTGCCAACTGTTGGACTTGCTCCTGAGCAGGCACCACAGTGGGACGAGCAGCGGAAATGGTGGACTGTAGCTGTGGAGCATCAACCGCTTGCTCCGAAGACACATCACCGGGGATGACCAGAACGGACACTCCCTTGCCAGCCATCGTGGATTGGATGCCGTGCTGCAGAATCTTGGCGCCCTGCTCCGCAGAATTGGCCATCTCGCAGTAGCCGGAACACTCGGCGAACAGCTGCTCTGGGTGGGTCTCCTGGAAGAAGTGCGAGCCGATGAACTGGCTCGGGATATGGCTGGCGATGGCCAGGACCTTTGCACCGTTTCGGTGCGAATCATAAAGTCCCTGCAGCAGGTGGAGGTTTCCCGGTCCGCAGCTGCCCGCACACACGGCGAGCTTGTCCGTCATCAACGATTCCGCGCCCGCAGCGAATGCCGCCGCTTCTTCATTGCGCACGTGGACCCATTCGATGGCGCTGCGCTTGACCGCATCCACAATCGGGTTGAGGCTATCGCCCACCACTCCGTAGATCCGCTGTACCCCGTTGTTTTCTAGAGTTTCGACCAACTGTTCTGCGTACGTACGTGACACGGTTTCGTGACCTTTCCGAAAAATGTTTTGTGGGAAGTTCGTCACATGCCTTCAGCTGCACCGAGTGGCACGGTCGAGATGGTGCCGCGGAACCCGGGTGCTGCCTTGGTGGGTGTGAACGTTATCCATGTTACGCGGAGCAAAAATAGAGGTGGACTGTCCAAAAAATGTAGCAATCTTTGCAATTTCCTAGCGTGCGCTTAGTTTTCCTCTAAAGTTCATACACATGGAACCGGTAATCATTGATCGAGTCAGCAGTGTGGAATTGTGGACCGCAATCCAATGCGCAGAGTTCTCTGGAACGGCTCGCGGGACATTCACCAGCTATGCAGGCAGGGGACGCGCTCCCAAGCCCGTCACTAAGTTCCACGGACTGACGTTGTGGAACTCCGATGACATTAAGCAGTGGCAAGAAAAGCGCACCGCCCAGCGGGGTTAAAACCTCCCAGCACGATTAATCACAGAGCACGGCTGATTGAGACATCACCACGTGGCTTAGCGTCTCAACTCATCAGCAAAATGCAGTGAGCCTAAAGCCGTTAGCCAATGAACAAAGGCGCTGAGTAGGAAAACCTACTCAGCGCCTTTGGCTTGTGCTTTTACTATTGCCCTTAGTTTTCCGGCAATGCCGGAGCGTCTCCGGTGCGCTCGTATTCAGACAGAATGTCGATACGACGCTGGTGACGCTCTTCGCCGCTCCACGGCTGCTCCACGAAGGCATCCACGATCGCCAGTGCTTCTTCCTCGGAGTGCATGCGGCCACCGAGTCCGATGAGCTGGGCCTTGTTGTGCTCGCGAGCCAGCTTGGCGGTTTCCACGGACCACGCCAGTGCGCAGCGTGCGCCCTTGACCTTGTTCGCGGCGATCTGCTCGCCGTTTCCGGAACCGCCCAGCACGATTCCCAGGGATCCTTCGTCCTCTACAACGCGGCGTGCTGCCTCGATGCAAAATGCTGGGTAGTCATCGTTGGCGTCGTACTCGTGTGCACCGCAATCGATGACCTCCAGACCCTTGTTGGTCAGGTGATCTTTGATCACGTTCTTCATTTCAAAGCCGGCATGGTCGGCACCAAGATAAATACGCATGTCTGCAGATCTTAGCGAATAGCTTCCGAGCCGTTTCGCTTAAGCGAATTCTGGCTTGGGGTCTTCGGTGCGGGAGCGCTTCAGTTCGAAGAAGTGCGGGTAGCCGCCCAAGGTCACGGATGCGTCGAAAAGTTCGCCTGCCGTCTCGCCTTCTGGGATGCGAGTGAGCACGGGACCGAAGAATGCGCGCTCTCCCAGCTGTACTACTGGGGTTCCCACGTCGTCGCCCACCAGGCTGATGGCGTGATCGTGGCTGTCTTGCAGCTGCTTCATGACTGAGCCCTCAGCGTCCGCATCCTTGTGCGCTACGTCGAACAGTTCCGCCTTGGCGCCGATTTCCGCCAGGGTTTCCTTGATGAGCTCGTCGTAGCCGTGCGGATCCTGCTTGTGGCTGTTGCCTTCGGAGTGAATCTTGGTTCCCAGCACGGTGTAGTACGGATCCACCAGCTCTGGGCTTTCGGTGTGCAGAGCCGCAGCCACGAGTGCTGGTCCACGAGCTGCGGTCATGGCGCGCTCGTAGCCTTCGGACAGGCCTTCGCGTCCGTCGTTGAGGATGAACAGGCTCATGGGTGCGAAGTTGAGCTCAATTTCGCGGACTTTTTCTACTTCCTTGAGCCAGCGGCTGGTGACCCAGGCAAAGGGGCAGGTGACATCGAAGTACATGGTGACGGGTTGCTTAGTAGTCATGTCACCCACTGTAGACAAATCAGTCTCCCCGGCGCTGTCTGGCGGTTGAAATTGCTCTTCACCTGTCCCCTCAAGGTCTTGTCCGAGCCGGTTTAGTCTGGGCCGTGAGTAGGGTGTGAAACATGACTTCAACAAACCTGAATCGCCATGAGGCCGCACAGCGCGCGCAGTTGATCAGCGACGTGCACTACACCATCGATTTGGATCTCAGCGGCGGTGGCGAACCGTCCACCACCACGTTTGCTACCAACACCACCATCGGCTTTACCTCCCAGGCAGGCTCCACTTTCGTTGACCTGCGTGCCCCGGAGGTTCACAGCGTGATCCTGGATGGTCAGGACATCACCGATGCTGCCGTTCCCCGTGTTGATTCTGTGTTCGACGCCACCAGCGGCATTCAGCTCCAGGGCCTCTCTGAAGGCCAGCATGAGTTGATCATCCGCGCCGATGGCGCGTACTCCACCACGGGCGAGGGCTTGCACCGCTTTACCGACCCTGCGGACGGTGAGGTGTACATGTACACCCAGTTTGAGACAGCCGATGCCAAGCGGGTGTTTGCTTGCTTTGACCAGCCAGATATCAAGGCAACGTATGACGTCTCCGTGACCACCCCGGACGGTTGGAGTGTGGTGACCAATAACGTGGTCGCGCAGGAGCATGGCGTCGAAGAAAACAAGACCGTGCACACATCCACGGTGGACTACCTGCTGTCCACCTACTTGATCGCATTCTGCGTGGGGCCATGGCACGTGGTGCGCGACGAATGGACGGGCACGGTGACTTCCCACCCAGAGACCTCCGCGGAAGCGGCAGCAGCTGCTCGCGAGCGTGGCCAATTGACCACCGAGGGCGAAATGACCGTGCCGCTGGCGCTGTACTGCCGCAAGTCCTTGGCGGAATACCTGGATGCGGATGAGCTCTTTGAAGTTACCAAGCAGGGCTTTGACTACTACGCGGAGCACTTCGGGGTGGGCTACCCGTTCTACAAGTACGACCAGATCTTCTGTCCCGAGTACAACATGGGCGCGATGGAAAACGCGGGCTGCGTGACTATTCGCGACGAGTACATCTTCCGCTCGGCGGCCAGCCACTACCAGTACGAACGCCGTGCGGACACGATCCTGCACGAGCTGGCGCACATGTGGTTCGGCGATCTAGTGACCATGCAGTGGTGGGATGATCTGTGGCTCAACGAATCCTTCGCCACGTGGTCTGCGGCCATGAGCCAAGCAGGAGCCACCAAGTACACCACCGCGTGGGTGACCTTTGCCAACAAGGAAAAGGCGTGGGCCTACGGGCAGGATCAGCTCTCCTCCACGCACCCCGTGTTCAGCGATGCCTCGGACATCGTCACGGTGGATGCCAACTTTGACGGCATTACCTACGCCAAGGGTGCCAGCGTGCTCAAGCAATTGGCCGCCTACGTGGGGCTGGAAGCCTTCTTCTCCGGAATCCGTGCGCACTTCGCTGCGCACGCTTGGGACAATGCAACGTTTGATGACCTGTTGCAGGCCTTGGAGAAATCCTCTGGCCGCGACTTGTCCGCATGGGCAGATCAGTGGCTCAAGACCACCGGCATTAATACTTTGGCGCCGAAGTTCGAGATTGCTGAGGACGGCACGTATTCCAGCTTCTCCGTGAGCCAGTCCGGTGCGCAGCCCGGCGCGGGCGAAACCCGCACGCACCGCGCGGCGGTGGGCGTCTACTCGCTGAACCAGGACAGCGGAAAGTTGGAGCGCACGGCGCGCGCCGAGCTGGACATTGCGGGCGAGCTGACGGACGTCACCGAGCTGATCGGTGCGCAGTCCGGCGATTTGGTGCTGGTCAATGACGATGATCTAACCTACGCGTTCATCGAGATGGATCAGGAATCGCTGCGCACGGCGACGGAGAACATCGACAAGATCGCCGATCCGATGCCTCGCTCTCTGATCTGGTCCGCGGCCTGGCAGATGACGCGCAACGCGCAGATGAAGGCGCGGGACTTCGTGGCACTCGTGGCTCGAGGAGCCGCATCCGAGACGGAAATGGCTGTCCTGGAACAGCTGCTGTTGCAGAGCCGGGCGGCGGTCAGCAATTACGCAGACGAGCAGTGGGCACGCACGGAAGGTTGGCGCGAACTGCGTGGCGCGTTGCTCAATGGGGTGACGTCCTCGACTGGCCAGGCACAGCTGGCCTTCGCTCGTGCTTTCGCGGGGTCCAAGCACTCTGAGCACTCCGCGGATGTCCTGCGCGTTCTGTTGGGTGAAGCTGATGCAGTCAGCACGGCTGGCCCGCTGCAAGGCAAGGCTGCACAGGAAATGGCACCTGGTCTGGAGATTGACCAAGACCTGCGATGGACCTTCATCATCGCGCTGTCCGGTGCACAGGATGCCACCGGCGAATCCGCCGAGGACGTGGAGAAGCGCATCGCTGCGGAGCTGGAACGGGATTCTTCCTCAACCGGCAGCATGTTGGCTGTGCAAGCTCGGGCCGCACTCCCTGATGCGGAGATCAAGGCACGAGTCTGGGAGGACATCACCGTGCGCGGACCAGAGCTGTCCAACCTCAAGCTGCGCCACAGCATGGCCGGTTTCGCGCATGTCGGACAAGGCCACCTATTGGACGAGTTCGGCCCGAAGTACGTCACCGTTGCTCCAGAGCTGTGGGAGGCGCTGTCCCCAGAGATGGCCTTGCGCACTCTCGAGGGCACGTACCCATCGTGGGATCACCGGGACAGCACGGATCAGGCCATCGCGGAGCTGATTGAAGCACCAGCTACTCCCGCAGGCTTGCGCCGTACGCTGCGCGAGGGACGCGATCGCGTTGCTCGGGCTAAGGCGGCACGCGAGTTCGACCGCTCTTAAGAACCGACCTCACGTGCCTCTACACTGGAGGTATCGGATCCACTTTCTCTTGAGGAGGAACCTCCAGTGAGCAACTTCTACGAGGCCGTTGGCGGGGAGCAGACGTTCCGCGCCATCGTCCACGAGTTCTACAAGCAAGTTCCAGACGATGACATCCTCGGCCCGATGTACCCGGCCGAGGATCTCGACGGCGCCGAAGATCGCCTGCGTTGGTTCTTGGCTCAATACTGGGGCGGCCCGCAGGAATTCAATGAAAAGCGCGGGCATCCTCGCCTGCGAATGCGCCATGCGCAGTTCACCATCGATGAGGCTGGTCGTGACCGCTGGCTGCAGCTGATGTCCAACGCTCTTGAAAAGATCAGCCCGGAACAACTGCCCAACGAGTACCGCGCGGCGATCTGGGAGCACATGGAGCGGGTTGCCAACATGCTCATCAATGCTCCTTCCGGTGGGCACGGCGAAATGCACCCCGGTATGCACCCGGGCATGGGCACCAGCAGTGGCCAAGGTATGACCCCCGAGACGATCCCTCACGGCACTTCGCCTGAGTCCTCCACCAGCTCCACGCCAAATGAGCACTCGGGTTCCTAGAACGTGGAGCTAGCTCCCCATGCCATCGCGTTGTTGATCAGCGGCAGCGCGATCGCCGGATTCATCGACGCCATCGTCGGCGGTGGCGGACTGATCATGATCCCACTGCTGCTCATCGCAGCTCCCGGTCTGCACGAAGCCACGGCGCTGGGTACAAACAAGCTCACCTCGATTGGCGGCACCACTTCCGCAGCCATCAGCATGCTCCGGCGCGTCAAGGTGGACCGAAGGCTGCTGACCATCGCCGCGCCACTGGCATGTCTGTGCAGCGCAGGAGGCGCTCTGCTGGCCACCCTGATCAGCAGCGATGTGATGCGTCCTGTGGTGATCGTGCTGCTGGTGTGCGTGGGCGTGTACGTGACGTTGCGCCCCGGTTTCGGCACGGAGATCGAGCGTGCCACCACCGTCACGAAGGCCAAATGGCTGGGCGCCATCGCGGTGATCGGCACCATCGGCCTGTACGACGGTTTCTTTGGCCCAGGCACCGGTACCTTCTTGATTATCGTGCTGACGGCGCTGCTGTCCCGCAGCTTTATCCAGTCCTCCGCGATGACGAAGGTCATCAACTCCTCCACCAACCTGGGCGCTTTCGTGGTCTTCGCAGTGTCCGGTCACGTCTGGTGGGCGCTGGGCTTCGCCCTGATCATCGGCAATATTGTGGGTGCACAGTTCGGCGCGCGCATGGTCATGACCCGAGGTGCTGGTTTTGTACGTCTCATGTTGCTGGTGGTGGTCATCGCCATGAGCATCAAGCTCACCTACGACCTCGTCGCTGCCTAACTTGCGAACTTGGTTGGAGCCTAACTTGGTTGGGGCACCCGAGCCAGACCGCCCGGCCGCGGCGAGTAGATCGTGCCAAAGAGTGCGTCAATTCTGATCCACGACCCAGTCACAGACACCCGCACCAGGTCGTATTCTTCCATTCGCGGGTCCCCTGGTTTGGCCGCAATGCCGAGTCCACCCAGTGCGGCGATGTGTCGGCCCGTCAGTGCTACTTGTTCTTTATCCGACGCCAACGTCACCACATCCTGCTCCAGCAAAGATCGCGCTACTCCCCCGGGCGCTGCTGCGTCGGCATTCTCTTTGCCCATTGCAGCGTGCGCCGAACGGATGTCTCCTGCTGGAACGAAGTCCACCACGGTAAATCCCTCGTGCGGGGGCAATGAACCGGTCCACATGAAGTCCATTCCGCCGGTCAGCTGGATGGATTCCTCCGCGGCGGCCTCACCTGCTATCTCGCGAAGCTTCGCAGGCAGGTCGCGGGCAGCCACGACCGTCTCTGAGCTGACGATTCCCGGGACTCGCTGTACCAGCACGCTGTGCAGCGGTGTGGTGACGAAAATGTCCACGGCCCCTTCGGTCACCGAGGGGCGAATGCGAGCCAGCGCGTTATCATCCATGGACAGCGCGCGTTCCACGCTGAGTGCGGCTCGCTGGTACGGGCCAGCAATTTTCTGTGCGGTCTGGGAATCGTTCGCGGTGGGGACAGTCAGCTGAGCAGTCATTCCCCCAGTGTAGGCAATGAGCCTATAACTGAATCAGCTGTATGCCTCTTGCTCTTCCTCCACTGGGATGAGGAAGAGGCCGAGGTTGGCGATGTCCTGCTCCGACCATTCGCGAGACTTGCCGGTCATCATGTCCACTCCCACCATGACGGTGTCCACGGTGCACACGATGCGACTGTTGGAATCACGGCATTCCTGGCGCATGATGCAAGATTTGGTTCCCACTTGGGTGACAAAGGAGCGGACCGCTACTTCGTTCTCTCCGGGAGAGAGCGGGCGTGGGTAGTCGATGGTGGTGTGGCGGACGAAGAAGGGCGGTACGGCGATGTCCATCTCTGTGAGCACGTCTCGCAGGAAGACCATGCGGGCATCTTGAGCGAACTCGAGGTATTTGGCGTTGTTGACGTGCTGGTACTGGTCGAAGTCAGTCCATCGCAATTCGCGATGGCAGGTGTGCCACCGCGTTCCGAGTTCTTCGTGCTTCACAAAAGGCATTGCTTATGAAACGTCCTTCCATACAGGAGTCGCGTTGTTGAGGTGTTTCCAGTCATGTTATCTACAACAAGACTGTTTTAGTTAACAACATTTTCAGACGTAATGCGCCTCCGGCATGCAAAAATCCCCATTTTTTGAACCAATGTTCAAGAAATGGGGATCGCTGCGCAGGGTTTTAGCGGGTCAGCCTACGGTGCGTCACGCGGTGTGGGCGTGCCGCATCTGGGCCGAGACGCTCCACCTTGTTCTTCTCGTAGTCTTCGAAGTTGCCCTCGAACCAGTACCACTGGCCTTCTTCTACGTTGCCCTCCCACGCGAGAATGTGGGTACAGGTGCGGTCCAGGAACCAGCGGTCGTGGGAAATCACCACAGCACAGCCGGGGAACTTCTCCAGCGCGTTCTCGAGGGAGCCCAGGGTTTCCACGTCCAGGTCATTTGTCGGCTCATCCAGCAGGATCAGGTTTCCGCCCTGCTTGAGGGTCAGCGCCAGGTTCAGTCGGTTGCGCTCACCACCAGAGAGCACCTTGGATGGCTTCTGCTGGTCTGGGCCCTTGAAGCCGAAGGCGGACAGGTAGGCGCGGGATGGCATCTCGTTTTGTCCGACGACAATGTAGTCCAATCCGTCAGAGACGACTTCCCACACGGTCTTTTCCGGATCGATGTTCGCACGGTTCTGATCCACGTAGCTCAGCTCAACGGTGGAGCCCACCTTGACCTCGCCTGCGTCTGGCTCTTCCAAGCCAACGATGGTCTTGAACAGGGTGGTCTTACCCACACCATTGGGTCCAATCACGCCGACGATGCCGTTGCGCGGCAGGGTGAAGGACAGGTCCTTGATCAGGACGCGGTCGCCGAAGCCCTTGGTCAGGTTCCTCACGTCCACCACCTGGTTGCCCAGGCGTGGAGGGGTAGGAATCTGAATTTCTTCGAAGTCCAGCTTCTTGAACTGCTCTGCCTCCGCAGCCATTTCTTCGTAGCGCTGCAGACGAGCCTTGTTCTTAGCCTGGCGAGCCTTCGCACCGGAACGAACCCACGCGAGCTCTTCCTTCAGGCGACGCTGGAGCTTCTGATCCTTCTTGCCAGCCACTTCGAGGCGCTTCTGCTTGGTTTCCAGGTAAGTGGAGTAATTGCCCTCGTAGGGGTAGAGCTTGCCGCGGTCGACCTCACAGATCCAGCCTGCGACGTGATCGAGGAAGTAACGGTCGTGTGTCACGGCCAGCACGGCGCCTGGGTAGTTCGCTAGGTGCTGCTCCAGCCACAACACGGACTCGGCATCCAGGTGGTTCGTAGGCTCATCGAGCAGCAGCAGGTCTGGCTCGCTGAGCAGGAGCTTAGCCAGTGCAACACGGCGACGCTCACCACCGGAGAGCTTGGTGACGTCCGCATCAGCAGGAGGACAACGCAACGCATCCATGGCCTGCTCAATCTTGGAATCGAGCTCCCATGCATCTGCAGCGTCAATCTTTTCCTGCAGAGTGGTCATCTCTTCCATGAGCTCGTCGGTGTAATTGGTCGCCATCTCCTCGGCGATTTCCTCATACCGCTGACGAATCTGGAAGATTTCGCCCATGCCCTCTTCCACGTTCTGACGAACGTTCTTTTCTTCGTTCAGAGGTGGCTCCTGCAACAGGATTCCCACGGTTGCTCCGGGGTCCAGGAAGGACTCGCCATTGGAAGGCTGATCGATGCCCGCCATGATCTTGAGGATCGAAGACTTACCAGCGCCGTTCGGACCCACCACGCCGATCTTGGCTCCCGGGTAGAACGACATGGTGACGTTATCGAGGATGACCTTATCGCCGTGCGCCTTGCGCACGTTCTTCATCGTGTAAATGAACTCGCCCACGGTGAACTCTTCTTACCTTTCGACGTATGTGTGTGCCGTCCGTACCCGCTGAACGCTGGACTAGCGCAACGCTGCACTCGCAGCATCCAGCGGGAACTCACCGGAGCTCTTTCCAGCTCCAGTGACGACGTGCATGAATTTCCCCCTTCAGTGTACGTCCTCTACTCAGGCAGTCCTGAATTAAGCAACACCTACCGAACTAGTGCCCCGCGACAGCACCGGCGAAGGCGGAATCATCGACAGGCAATTCCCTGCCGCCTGGCTGCGCGGAGGCAGCCGAGTTTCCATATCCCTGCGTATTGGCCGTGCCCGATTGGCCATTTGCACTCCCCACAAAATATGAGTCCTTCGTCTGAGACTGCTCTTCCTGCTCCGCTTGAGCCTGTGCTTCCGCCTTCTTCTGCTCTTCTTCTTGCAATCGACGGTGCTGATCCGCACAGACACGAGCCTCCCGCTGATTCAAGTCCGGTCCCACGTGTGAGGCACGCAGGCGCAGCATGCTGCGTACCGTTCCCGCCTCTGGGCCTTCCTGCACGGTCCACGTGGACTGCAGCAAGCGACCGTAGACAATCACTGGCATTCCCTTGCGCAAGGTAGCCAGCACATTGGTACCCAGGCGATCCCAGCACTGAATCTGGAAAAACGACGTATCGCCGTCTTTCCACTGGCCATCGCGGTCCTTGAAGCTGTGGTTCGTGGCGATGCGAAACTCCACCACCCGCGAATTTTCCCCAAAGGTCTTTTCCTTGAAGTCGCTGGCGATGCGCCCAGCAATAAACATTTGTGATTGGTCCGTACTCATGACGTGGCCTCCCCGCCCTATCGATACCCCGCGCCAGGCTTGTCCCGATGCGGATGTGCCACTCACTGTGTCACGAGCCCAGGACAATACGAGGTCGCGTCAGATCACGCCTGTGGAGACGACCAGTGTGGATCGCCCGTTATTCACAGGCGAAGAAATGGGGATTGACTGGGCGGTGGGGAGTATGGCGTCGGGAAGGAAACAACACCTACACCTACTCCCGGTGACGCTGCTGACGCTTGTGCTTATCCGAGTGTAGTGCGCCCTGGACCTCGTTCTTTTGGTAATCGGAGGTGTAGTAATCCCGCGTGGAAGCATCCGCATTGCCGGAGGCCAAGCCCGCCAACATCTGGTTGTAGGCCTCCAAGTCCTGCTCGCCGGAACGCTCTTCCTTGCGGTCATGGCGCTCGCCTTCCCGACGATCCGAACGCGCCCACTGAATACCGTGCGCAACGGACACAATGACCAGCGGCACCTCACCGATGGCCCACGCTAGGCCGCCACCCACCAGCTGCTGATGCAACAGATCCACGTGGAACGGCAGATCCAGCGAATTATAAAACTCCTCGTTGAGGGGCTCGCTCATCTGCATCATCGCGATACCAAACCACGCGTGGAACGCAGTCACCGCAAACAACGTCAACATCTTCACAAACGGCGACAACTGACGCGGAGCCGCATCCACGCCCACGATCACCCAGTAGAACAAGTAACCCGAGATGATGAAGTGCAACATCATGAACAGGTGTCCGCCGTGTTGCGGTGCCATCCAATCGAATAACGGCGAGAGATACAGGTAGTAGAAACCAAGCGTGAACTGCACACCCGCCACAATGGGATTGGTCAGGAAGCGGGACACCGGGTTGTTAATGAACACCACCAGCCACTCGCGAGGCCCGGGCACCCCGTTGCGTCCGGCGGGAGGAAGGGCGCGCAGCAGTAGGGTCATCGGCCCGCCCAGCACCCAGAAAATGGGCACGGTCATGGACAGCATCATGTGCTGCAGCATGTGCGGGGCAAACATCGCCATGGAATACATGCCCAACCCGGAGCTGGTGCACACGAAGAGCAAGATGTTGCCGGCGGTCCACCACAGCAGGCGGGAGATCGGCCACTCGACGCCACGCTTGCGCACCACAAAGTACGCCCACATGTAAATGGCCTGCAGCAAGATGGCGCCCACGCCAAAGACCAGGTCCAAGCGCCAGTTAGTCAAAAATACGCCCAGGCTGGGCGGCTCGGTCAGGGTGTATCCCAGAAGCACGTCCTGGCGAGTGAGATCCAGTTGCTCCGGCAGCGGAGGCGGGATCCTAGACAGGGAAATAGCCACGCCCACGGCCGCAGCCATGAACAGCACTTCGCCGATGGCCAGACGGATAAACGGCTTGCGCTGGGCTTTGTCGCCCTTGCCATCCGGACCGGACAGCGCCTCCAACTGCGGAATGATCTTGGAGCGGTGCATCCAACCGAAGCCCGCCAGGATCACCAACAGTACGAACTTCGCGGTGATGGCCAGACCATAATCGGTGGTCAGCCAGGAGGAGAACTTCACGCGCAGGGAGGCGTTGATGAGACCAGAGATGGCCACACCGATGATCGCGCACAGCGCCAAGAAACTATAGCGCTGGGTGATGACCGCCAGGTGCGGTCCGCGACGCTTGGCATGAGCGATCAAGGCCAGCAGACCACCCACCCACAGTGCGGACAAAATGATGTGCCACAGCAGGGAGTTCGCGCCGAAATCGTGATTACCTCCGCTGGCCGAGTGGCCTTCCAAGGCGATTGGCACCAGGGACAGGATGGAAAAAGCCAAAAAGACTGGTTGCCAGATCCACCGCCTCGTCAGCAGAGAAACGAATCCGGCCAGGAATCCAAAAATGGCCACCCACTGCCACGCCTTGGCCGCAGAGACCTGCTCCAGCGCCACGCCCCAATAGTCCGGCTGGATCGCCTCATTCAACGGTGAGCCGGACACATCGGACAAGCTCAGAGGAATCATGAACACGGCACAAATTGCCCACAGGAACATCGACCACGTTCCCGTGCGGGCCGCGCGGAATCCATCCAAGTCTAGGTAGCCGTCCTTGCGCGGCGGGGTGCCCAGGGCAGACATCAGGAATCCACCGACACCGAGACAGGCAACGAAAGTGCCCATCGCGCGTACCAACGGCAGGCCCAGCGTGGTGGCCTCACCGGGATTAGGAATGCCCAGAGCAACCAAAGAATCCGAAGTAAACGAGTACCCGATGAGTCCACCCACGAGTCCCGCCACCACCGTGGCCAGGATGTAGACCAAAGCCGGGGAACTCATTTTTTCCGGCGATGCCGAGGTGGAAGTTATAGGCGAATCCGCTGGCTGTGGCTCGGGGTTGTCCGTGCGTGCCGCATTGGAGGTCTGATCAGACATAGTCTTACTGTACCGCTCGCCCCAATGAACTCCACCTTCGTGTGCCGTGGCATACTTTATGCGGATCCCCCAGATTAACGCCTGCTGTGATACGGCACTGTGCTGCCCGCCAGCGAGCGTCCGCGTGATGGAGGGTTCCACGCCTCCGTAGCTCAGTGGATAGAGCAGTGGGTTTCTACCCCACGTGTCGCGGGTTCGATTCCTGCCGGGGGTACTAAATTAGGCGTGGAAGTTAGCGGAACTAGCTGCGGGCTGCCATCACAGTTGCGACGTTATCGTGCACCCACAGAGCCATAGTCTCAGCTGCTGGCACCGCAGAACGGCCCAGGTCCGTCAGGGTGTAAACCACGCGGGGTGGGGTCTCTGGGTAAGAAGTGCGGGTCATCATTCCACTGTCCGTGAGCATGGTCAGGCGCTGGGACAACACTTTCTGGGAGATCCCCTCAACACTGTTTAGAATCTCGCTGTAGCGCTTGGGCTCCTGATCCAGGGTGAGCAAGATGAGGATCACCCATTTGTCCGCGACTGCTTTCAGCAGTTTCCTACTAGCTTCATTGCTTTTCAGGAGAGCAAGAGGATCATTTTCGCGTCCTCGTACGGCCACGGCTGGTTCGTTCATAAGAAAACCTTAACATTTAATGAGCATGCAGATGCAGATTATAAGATTCTTCATTATCAGGCAGCATTGCAAGGCGTGAACCTGCTACTGCTTCAAACTTCTTAAGAAGTATGACACTTCAACTACCCTTTGCGCTCAACGGGGAGAGAACCTGTCTCGGGTACAGGTAACGTGGGATAGACGAAAGTGGCGTCGGACGAAGAGAAACAACAACAACTCACCGCACCGAACGCCTCACAAACAATGCTCGCGCAACCAAGGAGAAACGGCATGTCACACGAAGGCTCCCCGGCCATTCCTGCACCTACCAGCGGAAGTTACGCGGTGGTGACGGGTGCCTCGTCCGGAATCGGGCGGGCCATCGCGCTGGAGCTCGGCAAGCGTGGACACAACCTCATTCTGGTCGCCCGCAGCACGGGACCCATGGAAGAGATTGCCGCAGAGCTTCCTAACGTGGACGTTCAGGTTCGCTCCGTGGATCTTTCCCAGGCTGAGGCGCGCCTGCCGTTCCTAGACGAACTGCGCAATACGGACGTGCACATCATCATCAACTCCGCAGGAATTGCAACCTTCGGCAATTTCATCGACTTGGACTACAGCTACGAGCGCGCCCAATTCGAGCTAAACGCCACTGCCCTTTTCGAGCTCACCGCTGCCGTCATTCCTAGAATGGTTGCACGAGGCGAGGGAGGCATCGTCAACGTGGGCTCCGCGGCCGGAAACATGGCGATTCCCGGCAACGCCACCTACGTGGGCACCAAAGCCATGGTCAACACCTTCACGGAGGCGCTGCACTACGAACTCAAGCCCGCGGGCGTGAACTGCACCCTGCTGGCCCCAGGTCCCGTGCGCGAAGCCCGCAAGGAAGGCGAAGACCTCACCGAAGTTGACGATGCCGTTCCGGATTTCCTGTGGACCACGTACGAAGACTGCGCACTGGACACCCTCGACGCACTAGCCAAGGGCAAGCTGCGCGTTGTACCCGGGCCGCTATCGAAGGTGATGAACCTGGTCTCCACCTACGTCCCCCGCCGCGTCACCGCCCCAATCATGGGCAAGTTCTACTCCAAGATGGCAGCCGAGGAGGCTGAGAAGAAGTGAGCGAAGATTTGAACACTGAGAACACCGGGCGAACCAGCACCGCAACCACCCCGAACCAGATCTCAAAGCAGGATCGGATTGTCTGGGCCGACTGCGAGATGACCGGCCTAGAACCAGACCGGCACGTGCTGGTGGAAATCGCGGTCATCGTCACCGACTCACAGCTCAACCCGCTGGACGAGGGTATCGATCTGGTCATCCATGCCTCCGAGGACGAGCTCGCGGAAATGGATGACTACGTCACCAAGATGCACGGCTCCTCCGGCCTGACCGAGCAGATCCGCAAATCCTCCATCACCGTCGCAGAGGCCGAAGCGCAGGTTCTGGACTACATCAAGCAGTTCGTGTCCATGTCCGGCATGGCGCCGCTGGCGGGAAATTCCATCGCCACCGACCGCACCTTCATCACTAAGTACATGCCTGATCTGGACAATTACCTGCACTACCGCATGATTGATGTCTCCAGCATCAAGGAACTCGCCCGTCGCTGGCACCCACGGATCTACAACGGGCAGCCGGACAAAGGAATGTCCCACCGCGCGCTGGCCGATATCCGCGAATCCATCCGCGAGCTGGCCTTCTACCGCGAGGCTATGTTTGTGAGCCAGTCTCCTGATTCCGAGCAGGTCAAACAGGCCGCTCAGCGGGTCACCGAGCAGTTCCCCATCGACTAGCCCGGTTGCCCGCGACCGGCCCCGGCCCTGATCACGACCACGACCACGGTGGAATAACCCCCGCGTAACTAGGTTTTTTGGATTGCGCGCAGCCGTGGTCTAACATGAACTTCGCTGCTCGTACGGCGGTTTGAAACCGTGCTGCAAAGCAACGAGCGCAAATGGTGACTGTAGTTCAGTTGGTAGAGCACCAGGTTGTGATCCTGGGTGTCGCGGGTTCGAGTCCCGTCAGTCACCCCAAAGCTTCAATTCGGCGTCTCGCGCATTAGTGCACGGGGCGCCGTTTTGCATTGTGCGCACCCTAGTACGCTGGTCAGTGCATATCCTCACTCTGCGCGCGGCTGCACGCCGGTGTGGAGCCTTGCCCAAGCACAAGCTAATCGCGAGCTAAAGAAAGGACAGTCGGTGAATCAGCACCTCCCCGCATCCCCGGAACTCCAGGACGCGTTTCGCACCGTCTTCCGAGGTCACCCAGCGGGAGTCACCCTGATCACCGGAACCGTCGATGGCCAGCCGGTAGGCATCACCGCCACCTCGGTATCCTCCCTCTCCCTCGACCCGCTCGCCGTCAGTTTCTCCTTCATGAAGCCCACCGGGTCCGCAGAGCGGTTGTTGCGCGCCGATTCATTGTTGATCCATTTTCTTTCCGACGCCCACGCCGACGTGGCCGCAGCCTTTGCCTCCTCCACCGCGGAGCGCTTTTCCGCGCAGCAGGGTTGGATGACCGCCCCCACGGGCGAGCCTTACCTACCCGGAGCGCGGGCAGTGATCCGTGTGAAGGTCGCGGATACCGCGCACTCTGGTCCGGCCACGCTCGTGGCCGCAGAGGTGCTGGAGGTGCACAATCTGCAGGAAACTTCGGCTCTTCTATACCAAGGGCATCGCTTCTACAGCATTGAAAATGCGCAGCCTTTGGCGTCGGAAGAAGAACACAAACATCCCTGACCAGCCGCAACAAAAAGAACAGACCCTCGACCATTTTCGGTCGGGGGTCTGAATTATTTAACCGGAGCGGGCGCTGACCTAGCCCTGATCAGCGTTGCCGGCGCTCCAGGTCTCCCACGGGATGTTCCAATCGCCTAGGCCGTCGTGTCCATCCAGCTGCTCGCCTGTGGTGTTCTTGACCTCTACGATGTCGCCGCGCTTGAAGTTTTCGTAGACCCACTTCGCATCCGCCGGCGAGACGTTGATGCATCCGTGCGACTGGTTAGTGTTGCCGAACGCCCACGATGCCCACGGTGCCGAGTGGATGTAAATGCCCGAGTAGCTCATCTGCGTGGCGTAATCCACGTCCGTGATGTAGCCGCCCTCAGCCTCTGAGTAACCGAAGGTGTTGGAGTCCATCGTCAGGCGGTCGTACTGATCGCCGATCTGGTAGACGCCATTGGGCGTGGACCAGCGGCCACCATCGCGCCCAAGGGACACGGGCATGGTCTTGATGACCTCGCCGTTTTGGTAGATGGTCATGGTCTTATCGGAATCGTCGACGACAGCTCGCAGCGCATCGCCGATGGTGAAGCTCGCCGAACGGTCTGCCTCGCCATAGACACCGCCGCCGAGATCGTGGCCGTAGAAATCGCCCTCAACATCAACCTTGGTTCCTGGTGCCCAGTACTCCTCGGGGCGCCAGCGCAGCGTCTGGTTGGAGATCCAGTAGAACGCACCTTCGACGTGCGGGGTGGTCTTGATGCTGATGAGGTCCTCGACAGCCTTCCGATCCGTGATCGCGGTATCGAACTGGAAACTCACGGACTGCCCCACGCCGACCGTGGAGCCATCCAAGGGCGAGAGCGCCGCGTTGGTCTGACCAGCAGGAGATTCGGTGGTGAACTCTGCAGTGAACGTCTCATCCTTGTTCTTAGCTTCCAAGGTGTAGGTCCGTCCGTAGCCCAGCTTTTCGCTGGCGGTCCACTTCTTGCCGTCCTTGGACTTCTTGCCTTCCACTTCCCCACCGGCTTCGTTGGTGAGGGTCACTTCGGTGAGCTTGGAATCCGAGTTCACGTCCACCATATCCGCGACAGGAGTGGAATCATCCCCGTCTTCAACGTTGGCAGTGATTGTGTCCTTGGGGGCTTCCTCGCTCTGGGCGACTTGATCCGCTGCCCCTTGGGATTCTTCACCTTCGCCCGTATTGATGGTGCAGGCTGCAACGGTGAGGGTAAGACCCACTGCCGCGACCGCTGCAGTCACGCGACGCAGAGTGGAAGCAACCGAAGTTGTGGTGTGAAAACGCATTGCTCTCCGAACAACATATAGCTTGTGAAAATAGACGCAGACCTGCGCCATCATGGCCCTCAAGCGGGGCATATTCTTTGAGACCCTACTCCCCCGTCCCCGCAATGACTATATGGAAACGCCAAACGAAACCCAACTGTTATCTTATGAGAATCAGCGAGTCTTCTTCGGTTTCGGCAGGGTTGTGGTGGTCGTTTTTCGGAAGCCCGACGCAGACTCACCTGCAGCCTCCACAAAGCTTGCCGGATGCTTCTCTAAAGCCCTGCGAGCAGGCGATTTGGCACCTGCAGAGAGTGCGTATATAGTTTTTCTTCGTTGCAGAGAACACAGCGCGGTTCCGCTGCACGAATCAGTAACTGGGCTAATAGCTCAACTGGCAGAGCAGCTGACTCTTAATCAGCGGGTTCGGGGTTCGAGTCCCTGTTAGCCCACCAGTTATCTTGATCACCCTCGATCGCATCCCCGCAGGATCGCAATCGGGGGTTTTTCCATGCCTTTTGCAGCATAACTTTCACCTCAAACCACCTCTCATGGAATGAACTCCTCCGCGCAGGCATTGTAGGGAGTATGAGTTCACCTTCCATTCCACTTTCTCTGATCGACTTTGCCAACGTATACAGTGGCGAGCGACCCGCCGATTCCTACCGGCGCAGCGTCCAGTGGGCTCAGCTTGCGGAGAAGCTGGGCTACAAGCGCATCTGGTACGCCGAGCACCACAACATGAAGTCCATCGCCAGCGCCGCCCCAGCGGTGCTGATCGCCCATGTTGCAGCTAATACTGAGTCCATCAACTTGGGCGCAGGCGGCGTGATGCTGCCCAACCACTCGCCTCTGGTTATCGCTGAGCAGTTCGGCACCCTCGGAGAGCTCCACCCTGGACGCATTGACTTGGGTCTAGGCCGCGCCCCCGGCACGGATCAGATGACGCTGCGGGCACTGCGCCGCGAGCCCTCGGCCGCAGAGAATTTCCCCAACGATGTCGCCGAGTTGGCAGGCTACTTGGGTTCGGAATCGCGAATCCCTGGCGTCGAGGCAACACCCGGCAAGAACACCAATGTTCCGCTCTACATCTTGGGCTCTTCCCTATTCGGCGCGCAATTGGCTGCACACTTGGGACTGCCGTACTCTTTCGCTTCGCACTTCGCACCGGCCGCACTGCAGCAAGCGGTACGCGTCTACCGCGAAAATTACCAGCCCTCGGAACGCCACCCGGAGCCCTACGTCATCGCCGCGGTGAACGTCACCACTGCCGATTCAGAAGAGGAGGCCGCCCGCCAAGTTGAACACGTGAAGCGCTCCCGCGTGCGCGCCATGGCTGGTCGCGGACGCACGCTGTCCGAGGAAGAGTTGGACATGCTGGTGGACTCCCCGGCAGGCGAGCAAATCCTCGGCATGCTGCAGTACTGGGCACAGGGCACGCCAGACCAAGTGCGCGCCTACCTGGACGATTTCGCCAAGCACGCGGATGCAGACGAGCTGATGGTTTCGCTGAACTCCACGTCCACTGAAGAATCGCTACGCTCAATGGAACTGCTGGCGAAGGCTTGGGAGCTGTAGCCACACGGAACTGAGAGTTGGGAGAAGACACGAGCGATGTCGATCCGCTGTTCTCCCACCTCTACGACTTTTTCGACCTCACCGGAGCACTGCCCCAAGGAGCCGACCTTTGAGTACTACGACATCTACCCCCTGACGGACAACGATGCCGATGCCACCGAGGCCGTCCACGCCGCCTTCGACGAGCACTTCGGCGAGGATTCCCTGGTCATCAATCCCCTTCCCGCCTCTGAGGATTTCTCCTACATCCCCGACAAGCTCGGCGTTCCCTACGTCTACTGGGGTCTAGGCGGCTTCGCGGACATGGATAGCAGCCCTACCAACCACAATCTCGGTTTCGCACCGGATCTTTAGCCCACGTTGGATCGTGGCGCCGAGGCCGCGGTGGTTGCCGCGGGCGCGTGGTTGGCGACCTCCGAGTAGGTCACCGTGGTGGGCCCGTGCCGGCCTGGTTGTTAGGTGGCCGTGTTTTCTTTCCGACGCCACAGCTCAATAATCTGCGGCGCATACGCCCCCACCACGAGCATGGCGATCATCCGCATGACCTGCACCACTGTCACCACCGGGTCGGAGCCTGCCTCGTGGGCAAATGCCAGTACCGCGTAGATTCCGCCCGGAACGGTTGCTAGGTATGCATCCAGCACTCGCAGGTCCGATACCCCGCTGATGATTAGCGCGACTCCCAAAGAGCTAATGATCATTAGCAGAACCACGCCGATGATGATCGGCAGCGCCCCAGCGAAGTGACGCAACGCACTCTTGGTCAGCGTGCCTCCGGCTTGGATGCCAATCAGCGCGTATGCCGCGTTCACCAGCAGACCATCGGGCTGCAGAAATGCCTCCGGCGCACCCAACAGATTCGCGATGACGGCAAAGGCCACCCCGAGCAGCAAGTAAGGCGAGGACACACTGAACCAACGCTGCGTGAGCTTGGTGAACAGCCACACTACCGCGATAGTCAAAGCCACGCCCACGATAGATTCCCAGTTGGTCGCCCACCACGGGCCGGACTGCTCTGCGCCACCGGAGCCCCCGGAGCTTCCCACTCCCCCGAGAACATGCACCATCACTGGCAGCGTCAGCACAACAATGGACAGGCGCAGGTACTGGGTCAAGGTGGTGAAGCGCATGTCTGCGTCGTCCATATCGCGAGCCAACATGACCATGGCGCTGGCACCACCGGCCATCACCGAAAGAATCGAGGTGGCCGGGGTAACCCGGCGAAACCGCACCAACAACCAAGCACCCAGGGCGCAGACTGCGAAGGTGGTGGCCAGGGACAGCACCACCGCGCCCGTGTAACTCAACGCGGAGGACATTCCCACGGTGGCCAGCGGCGCGGCACATAACAGGGAAATGATGACTTGGGCGGGGATCATCGCCTTCTTAACGGGCTGAATCTTGCGGTCGCCAAAGATGGCGAAGATGCCGAAGACCAGCAAGAAGCTGAAGATCCACGCGGCCGGAATACCGGCCTTCGTGCCGAAGATGCCACCCAGCCCAGCCACCACGATCAGGACAACAATTGCACCCCAACGTGCAACGACCCCGGATGCCTCAGCGGCAGTCCGGGGTCGGAAGAAACGAAGCTTACTCACTTAACGAGTAGCAGCCAGCAAACGCTGGATCTCCTTGATCTGCTTCTTTTCCTTGCGCTTGGAAGAGACTGTCAGAGCGACCAAAGTCACCACGCCCAGAGCCACGCCGCCGGCGATCATCTGGAACTTAGGCTCCTTGGCAGCGCCGAAAGCCTGGGACTTGGCATCGTTAGCCAGGTTCTTAGGAGCTGCACGCACGGACAACTCATCCAAGGTATGGGCAAGCTGGTTGCGGGTGCGCTCAATATCGCGCTGGATGGCATCGATGCTACGGGCCACGGAAATTCTCCCTTGTACATGTACGGCAGGCTTCACAAACTAATTAACTCGATCCATTGTAAAGGATCTCAGGGAAGCTGACAGCAGTTCGGGGGCGACTATCCCATGGTGCGAGGCTCGGTACACTGGCGAACATGGCTGAAAACACGGACACTCAGAACACCGACAACCCAAACGTGCGTCTTGAGGAGGGTCAGGATGCACCGGAATTTTCCCTGCTCAACGCGGACGGCGAGACCGTTTCCTTGAGTGATTACAAGGGCAAGAAGGTCATTGTATACTTCTACCCCAAGGCTGATACACCGGGCTGCACCACCGAGGCCTGCGATTTCCGCGATTCGCTGACGGAGCTCAACGGCCAGGACGTGGAGGTCTTAGGAATCTCTCCCGACAAGCCGGATGCGTTGAAGAAGTTCACCGATAAGTACGAGCTGACCTTCCCTCTGCTCTCCGATGCTGACAAGTCCGTCATTAAGGCCTTCGGTGCCTACGGAGAAAAGAAGAACTACGGCAAGGTCGTGGAGGGAGTTATCCGCTCCACTTTCGTTGTGGATGAGCAGGGCAACATCGCGCTGGCGAAGTACAACGTGAAAGCAACCGGCCACGTGGCGCGCATCATCAAGGAGCTGGAAAAGTAGTTTTCCGGTTTCTTAAATCCTCGCCACCGGGTTCGAAAGGCTCCCCGGTTAGGGATTGAGTAGTTTTCCGGGATGGTTTGCACAATGATCCCCGGAAGTGGGATTGCCGTGGCGAGCGGGATTCTGGCGGGATCGGAGAATTCTGCGGGCATGGAAAAACCCCATCTAAGCAATTAGATGGGGTGTGGTGCGCCTGGGGAGACTTGAACTCCCACGTCATAAGACACTGGAACCTAAATCCAGCGCGTCTGCCAATTCCGCCACAGGCGCATCGTGTCGCATTCACTTTCACGTTCGCACGCTAAGGCAACACCGAGCTTAATCCTAGCAAGACAGCGGTTGGATTCTTCAACCCGCAGGTAGGTAGAGTGTTTCACTGTGAGCACCCAGCAGCATCGGGACGATTTCCCCGCCAACCAGCACGCTAAGAAGGCTCAGCCCTTCCCGCTGCGGGTTCGAATCATCCAAATTTGCTTTCTCGTCGTGGCCGTTTTAGCCACCATTGGCCTCGCATTCTGGCAGTGGGAACGCTTCACGTCCGCCTCCGGAGACTTCCAGAACTTGGGCTATGCCCTGCAGTGGCCAATTTTCGGCAGCTTCATGGTGTTCGCCTATTACAAGTACATGCAGTACGAGCGCGAGCGCCTCGAGGGCGAGGACATGGCCGCCGTTCCAAAAAAGGTCCGCGAGTCCATGCGCGAGATCCCAGATGATTTCATCGAGTTGCCGGGCAACAGTTCCGGTACGGATCTTCAGTCCGACGCCCTAGCCGACGATCGGCGGCGCGCCTCACGCACAACTCCGCGGGATCAATAGCCAAAAGCACTTCACAACCCCTAGTCTTCGTTTTCTAGAAAGAAGCACAGCAATCATGACCAATGTCGCCATCCACCCCGAGCGTCAAAAGCGCGTGGCCAAGAGCCTGAAGTTCTACTCCATCGCCGCAATCATCACCGGTATTTGGCTGTTGGTGCTGGTCGTGGAGATGTCCTTGAAGTACCTCATCCTCGATGAGGCACCGGCATGGTTCCAGTACATCGGTCAAGCCCACGGTTTTTTCTTCATCATTTACTGCATCGCCTGCTTGGACCTCGGAACGAAGGCCCGCTGGGAGCCAGCCAAGTGGCTCACCACCATCCTCGCTGGTGTGGTGCCGTTCTTGAGCTTCTACGTGGAGCGCAAGCGTCGCCTAGAAGTTAAGGAAGCCTTCCAGCTTCCTTAACCCCTGCCAATTTCCCTAACCCCAGCGCCAGCTCCCTCAACCCGCGCCGGCAGTTTTAATCCGCGCCGGCAGTTTCCACTGCCACTTCGTCGATGTCCTGATCGGTCGGTGCGGTGGGCCGGTAGGTGGAATCATCGGCCTGATCCTCTGGACGTTCCCAAGCGCGCTGCAGGCAAGAGAGCACGCCCACGGCCGCCGCGCGTACGCCCACTGGAAGGGTCTTCAGATCCGGCAAGAACATCGGATTGTGGTTGGTCGGGATGTCGATATCCAACCGACCAGCCTTGTCCGCACGGTCCCACTGCCACCGTGGCGTAATGCCCACCGTCCACAGCATGTACGGAGCGCCAAACGCCCTGGGGAGCACGGGGAAATCCTCGGATGCCGTCCATGGCTCCATGTCCACGGATTCCGCAGCGAATGCCTGGTCGAAGTTCTGACGAATGGTGGTGAAAACTTCCTCGGAGTTGTTGGTCGCTCCCAACATGCCCACGAACTTGAAGCTCGGCTCACGCTCGGCACCCATGGACATCGCCTCGGCGCGCACCACGCGTTTAATGGAATCCACGCACTTCTTACGCAGCGCTTCATCATAAAAACGGCAGCTCAGCGAGATCTTCGCGGAATCCGGAATCACGTTATTCGCCTTGCCCGCTTCCACCGAGGCAACGGTGATCACGGCGAACTGGTTGGGCGGAACCTCGCGAGAAACCACGGTCTGCAGCTTCATCACCGTGGATGCAGCTAGCACCACGGGATCCACAGAGCGGTGTGGCATGGAGGCGTGAGCGCCGCGACCGTACAGCGTGATTTCGATGGTGGTGGAGCTGGTCATCACCGGTCCCGGCGCGGTAAACACGCGCCCTGCAGGCCCAGCGATGATGTGCTGCGCAAGACACACATCCGGGCGCGGGATCTTGGTGCCCAGTCCATCGGAAATCATTCCGTTGGCACCGATCGAAGCCTCCTCGGCGGGCTGGAACAATGCCACCACGGTGCCCGACCAGCGATCCCGGGTTCCATCCAGCACTCGCATGGCACCCAGCAGGGACATGGTGTGGTGATCGTGTCCACAGGCGTGCATCGTGGGAACACGCTGCCCTTGTGCATCCAGCTGGGAGTGCTTGGACTTGTAGTCCACGTCTGTTTTCTCTGCCACTGGCAGGCCGTCGAAATCCGCACGGAACAGCACGGTGGGGCCTTCCCCGTTTTCCAGCACTGCGGTGATGCCGTAGCCACCAATTCCGGTGGTCACGTCCCAATCTTTGAAGTAGCCGAGCTCGCGGATGATGCGTTCTGCGGTCTTTTCCTCCGCCGTGGAGAGTTCCGGCTCGCGGTGGAATTCCTTGTAGGTTTCTTCCAGCCACTCCAAGTCCAGCTGGCCTCCGTCGGCCACCGTTTCCTTGTCGAACCGTCCGCCGTACAGCGGGCCCATGTAATCCTCGACGATTTCCGCGGGGCTAGCGGCCAAATGTCCTCGAGGGCTCAGGGTGCGACCTGATGTGGATCCCGTTTCGGCGGTCACGGACTGATGTTCCTTTCAGCAGAGTGAGAGTGCTTATGTACTTACTGGAGCAAAGGCCACCTAAGGCGTTTTACTCAGGCTGTCTCTAGTCTACTGAGCCTTTCCAAAAGCGGTACTAACTTCGCCAAAGCCTTTCCGCGGTGGGAAAGTTCGTCCTTCCTTTCGGCGGATAGCTGCGCCACGGACTTGCCTGGTTCCTCGTCAGGCAGGAACAGCGGATCGTAGCCGAAGCCACCCACACCCTGCTCTTCCCGGGCGATGCGCCCCTCCCAGCGGCCTTCTGCCACGTTGACCGTATCCATGCCAGCAGCTGCAGCAATCTCCTGGGGTAGTTCCATCACGCACACAGACACGTAGTGCGCGCCGCGTCGTTCGTCGGGAGTATCGGACAATTGTCCCAGCAGCAAACGGTTATTCGCGGCGTCGTCGCCATGCACACCGGACCACCGTGCGGACAGCACACCGGGCATGCCACGCAGCTCGTCGACAGCGATGCCGGAATCATCGGCGATGGTGACCAGCCCGCTGTGGCGCACTCCGTCGGCAGTTTTGATGCGCGCGTTGTCCACGAAATCCGCGCCGGTCTCCGGAGTCTCCGGGTATTCGGCCACGTCGCGCAGGCTCACCAGCTCGATGCCGGTCACCCCCGCGTTATTGAGGACCCGGTTGAGTTCCTTGAGTTTCTTTTCGTTTCTCGACGCCACCAGCACCCGCATTAGTTCAATTCTCCTGCGAGTGCTTCCTTTTGTTTTGCGATGAGCTCTTGCAGGCCGCCTTCGGCGAGGTCTAGGAGTTGGTTCAGCTCGTCTCGGGTGAATTCGTTGTGCTCGCCGGTGCCTTGGATCTCCACGAAGCGGCCTTCCTCGGTCATGACCACGTTCATGTCGACGTCCGCACGGGAATCCTCCTCATAGGGAAGGTCCAGGCATGGCACGCCGTTGATGAGGCCCACGGAAATAGCGGCGACTGGGCTGCGAAGTGGCTGGCCCGGAACCACGCCCTGCTCCTGAAGGTATGCCAGCGCATCGGCCAGTGCTACGTAGGCGCCAGTGATGGCAGCGGTACGGGTGCCGCCGTCTGCTTGGAGCACATCGCAGTCGATGGCGATGGTGTTTTCGCCCAGTTCGCGCAGGTCAACAGCTGCGCGCAAGGAGCGGCCAACCAGACGAGAGATCTCGTGCGTGCGTCCCTTGACCTTGCCGCGCATGGACTCGCGCGGCATGCGCTCATGGGTGGAGGAAGGAAGCATGGCGTACTCGGCGGTCAGCCAGCCTTCGCCGGAATCGCGCTTGAAGCGTGGAACACCAAATTCCACGGAAGCTGTGCACATCACGCGGGTGTTGCCGAACTCCACCAGCACGCTGCCGGCGGGATTGGAGGTGAATCCTCGGGTGATGCGCACGGGGCGCAGTTCGTTGATGGCGCGGCCGTCCGCGCGGGTAAAGGTTGTGTCGTTAGCCATGTCTGCCACCTTACAAGGCGGTCAGGACAACTCTCCGAGCGGCAAATTTGGACGACCGCTCAATTAACTTCCTAGAAGTTGAGCACCATTCCGGCGTGCGCCACGATGATCTCCCCATCGAACTCTCGCTGGGCACCCCGCAGCGCTGCGTCTTTGTCACCCCAAGGCGGTACGTGGGTCAGCACCAACGTGGTCACCCCAGCTTCTGCGGCCGCACGCCCCGCTTCCTGCCCAGACATGTGCATGCCCGTGGGCTTGCCCTCGGAGGTCTCGCCCCATCCAGCCTCGCACAGCAGCAGGTCCGCTCCCTGGGCAAACTGCGCCAAAGTATCCGTGGCAGCGGTGTCGCCGGAGTACACAAAGCTCTTGCCCTGGGCATCGTGAATACGCGTGAGGTAGGCCTCCGTTGTGTGCACAGCGGGGGCGGCGAAAACCTGGAAATCACCGACGGTGTGGAATGGCCAGGAGTTGGCGTCGAAAACACCAAAACCCACCTCATGAACACGGACGTCGAAGGTGTCAGAAATGTCGTCTGGAGAATCTGGGTAATCCGCGCCGGCCATGGACAGGTGCTGTTGAGCGATCGCCGGCCCCAGCAACGTGTGCGTGCGCGTGGCCGCGGCCGTGGGGTGGAAACGCCGCCAGACCAGCAACGATGGGAAATCTAGGCAGTGGTCGGCGTGCATGTGGGAGAACACCACGTGGCACTCGGACGGCTCGATGCCTTCGGTGGCCTGCATGGCCGTCAGCACACCCGGGCCGATGTCTAGCAACACGCTCTCTTGGCCGGAACCGCGCACGAAGTACCCAGACGCGGGGGAATCCGGGCCCGCTACGCTGCCAGAACAGCCCAAGACAATCAGTTCCATAGAAGCACATTGTCACATGGATTGGGCATTTTGCCCTAAGGAAAACTCCATAAGTTAGGAAACGTCACACGGGGTGCGCCGTTGCCTGCTTCCTCACTTGTGCACATTTGCCCCGGTGAAGGCGCCTAACGCGCATAAATCTCCGAAAAACCTAGCGGAACAATTCCGGGATGTGAGACACGGACGTAATCGCCGGGCCCAAAAACCGCGTGGCCAAGGAGGCAAAGCGCGCCGGATCGCCCGTGGATTCGAAGCTCAGGCTCACTTCACGATCGGGATCTGTATCCGCGAGCTGGCCGGTTTCGCTCAAGGTGCGGTACACGGATTTCGCGGTCTCCTCCGCGCTGGATACCAGCGTGACCTCATCGCCCATCACCAGCTGCACCACGCCCGTGAGCAGCGGATAGTGGGTACAACCCAGCACCACTGTGTCCACCCCGGCTTCCTTCAACGGCTCCAGGTAGTTCTCCGTGATGCCCAGGATCTGCCGTCCGGTGGTGATTCCCCGCTCCACAAAGGGCACGAATAGCGGGCAAGCCTCGGAGTACACGTCCACCTCCGCCATGCCTTCGTCCGCGATGTAGCGCTCGAAGGTGCGCGCATATTCGCCCGAGGCGACGGTAGCTGCCGTTCCAATCACGCCGACCTTGCGGTTGTGTGTGGTCGACGTGGCTCGCTTCACCGCGGGCAGGATCACGGGGATGACGGGCACGTCGTAGTCCTCGATCGCAATGTCTGCAAACGCCGCGGACGCCGAGTTGCACGCGATCACGATCATCTTGCAACCACGCGCCACCAAGTCATCCGCCACCGCCCGCGCGTACGTGCGCACCTCGTCTAGGGACTTATCCCCGTAGGGCGAGTGCGCCGTATCGCCGATGTAGATCAGCGATTCGTGCGGCAGCTGGTCCACGATCGTGCGCGCCACTGTCAGCCCGCCCACGCCGGAATCGAATACGCCGATGGGTGCGTTGTTGAACGTCTCCGGTCCGATGTCAGCAAGGTCAACGTTGTTCGTCACCTGGTCATCGCCCATGGTTGATTCCTCTCTGTGGCGCAAGCAGTTGGTCATTGTTCTTTTTGTTCGACGCCACCCCGCTCGCCGCGGCGATTACTCCGCCGATAGCTCCAAACAAGTGTCCTTGCCAGCTAACGCCTTCTTGGCCGGGGAGCATGCCCCACACCGATCCTGCATAGCTGAAACCGATGATGATGCCCAGCATGATTTGTGTGGCGTTGCGGGTGAAGAACCCGCGGACGATGAGATAAGCCATCCACCCATAGATGAGTCCCGAGGCGCCCACGTGGACGGTGTACGGATTGCCGAAGTACCAGACGGCACCGCCTGCCACCAGCGCGATGATGATGGAACTAATCCACACTTCTCGCTGCCCGGACAAAGCCAGGACGAACAGCAGTATTGCCACGGCGGAAGAATTCATCACCAAGTGCGTGAAATCTACGTGAATGAAGGGGGCGAACAAGATGCCCCACAGTCCGTCGGTATCGCCGGGACGAATTCCGTAGTAGATCAGCCGGTGATGCATGAACGCGTTGACGATGTGCACGACCCACAGCACCACCAAGAAGGTAAACGTGGTCAGCCCGGCAGAGACGAAGCGGTTGGGCTTCTGCCTTCTCTTCGCTGGAGGATTGCCTGCAAAGTTGGGGGCGCCAAACTGAGAGCCTCCGTAGTGAGGCCCGCCGTAGCTAAGACCTGTCATAGCCGGCGGCCTCCTTCCACGAGGGCGTTTCATAGGCAGTGGTGGCGTTCAACACGGCGTGGACAATAGCGCGCTCCACGCAGTTGGCTCCTGTCGCAGAGAGCATGCTCATGCCAATCGGATCCACGCTCGTGGCCTTGTCCGAGGGGCCCTCCTGCTGCTGGGCTGTGGACAAGGCAAACAGCGTATCGCCGTCCATCGGCATATGCGCTGGTCGGATGGCTCGGCTCAGGCCATCGTGTGAAGACATCGCCAGCCGCTTGGCTTGCGCTTTGCTGATCGGCGCATCCGTGGCCACCACGCCAATGGTGGTGTTGAGCTCCGAGAAGCCCACCATCTCCGGCAAGATCTTGGTTCCCAGCACGTTCATCGCTGCCATCTTCTCCACGTTGTCCGTAGGCACCGTGACATCCTTCAGGTTTCCGAACTCCTCGCCGAGTTCCGCCTCCGCTCCCCACAGCATCCCTGTTGCTGGGTTGAACACGGTCCCTTGAGGATTGACCACCACGGCCGCGCTGACGGTGTATCCAGCTAAAGGCGTGCCTTCCGGAAATACTGCGCTGGCCTGGCCGAAGCCGCCTTTGAGCGCTCCAGCAGCAGCACCCAAACCCGCGCCCACGTTGCCCTGTTCGTAAGTTGCGTTCGTGTCCTCATTCCCGGCGCGATAATTCTCTAAGGCGCGCCGGGCAGCCTCCACTCCCGTGGCTTGGGTGGGACGGGACTCCCACTGCCCCAACAGAAGGTCAAAAATGACCGCTCCCGGAACAATCGGGATCTTCAGCTCCGGGGCGAGATCTCCGAGAACGGGAAAACCAATGCCCTGGGACTCCAGCTCGGACATGACGCCCGCGATGGCGTCGAGACCAAATGCGGACCCACCGCACAGTGCCACCGCATGGATCGCACCCACGGTGTTTTCCGGAGACAACAAATCCGTCTCCCTGGTACCGGGGCCTCCCCCGCGAACATCGACGCTGGCCACGGCACCTTCCGGGGCCACAACCACCGTCACACCGGAATCGCCCTGGCCCTCGTCACAGATCGCATGGCCCAGACCCAACCCCGGTACATCCACCAAGCCATTGCGCGCGCCCGGCGTACAACCGAATAGCTCCACGCTCATTAGCGCGACCCGTCAGGACGATCCTCGGGGTTACCTGGACCATCACCGAAGGACTCATCGATATCCAGGTCCCCCATCATCGCGAACATCAAAGAATCCAAATGCCCGCCGAGCCAATCCATGTACTGCTGGGCGGCCACGCAGCGTTCGTCGTCCTCGCCGTGACGCGCGATCAGCGTCTGCAGCTGCTGGTAGTGATAGGTGCGGATATCGCTGACAGCGTTAGTCCACAACCGCGCCTCGGACTCGGAGAGCGTCAAGTTCACCGAACCGTCCGGTCCCAGGGCATCGGCCACCACGCGCAAGCTCAACAGCTTGTTGCGGATGATGTCTGTCTCGTTGAGCTGACGCATCAGGGAAGCATCGCCCTCCACTTCCTCCGCGCCGTCTTTGAAGAAGGACGGCAGCAAGCGGGCGAGCGCGGGGTTGTCCGGGGCATCGGCGTGCCCCGAGGTCATGCCAGTCAGCTCGGCCAGCTCATCTTTTGGTGCGCTGCGCACTCGTTCCATCAGCGCATCGGCGATGGTGGATGCACTCTCCCCCAGCATTTCCCGCTCCAACGGCTCCAGCCTGGTCACATACCGCGTGCCACGCATCATGCCTTTTTTCTTCGACCATGCATCCATGGGTGCTAGCTTCCTCCTCGAAGCGGGTGGGGCGTAATGAAACCTAGAGAGTGAAATCTAGAGAAACAACCGTGGAAAAGTTAACCGTCCGAGCGCTGCATCGTGGCCCACAGACCGGCAGTTTGCAGTTTCTTCACGTCTGCTTCTACCTTGTCTCGCTCCCCAGAGCTGACCACGGCTTTGCCTTCGTTGTGCACCTGCATCATCAACTCCGTGGCCTTCTTGCGCGAATAGCCCAAGGTGGTTTGGAAAACGTAGGTCACGTAGCTCATCAGGTTCACGGGATCATCCCAGCAGATGCACAACCAGGGCAGGTTGGCTTCCGTGAGTGTGTCCGGAACCTTTTCCTCTACTGGTGTTGCTGTTGGTGCTGCTGGAGACGTCATGACCTACACCATACCGACCTCTCCCCTGCTGTGTCCCTGCCCAACCGACGCATGCTGTCCGGACGGGGTACTAGAGTGATACGGGTGACTTCCACTGAGAACCGTGAATCCGCGAACGCCCGCAGTACTCGTCAGCGCTCTTCTGCCTTGCTGACGGATAAATACGAGCTCACCATGCTGGAAGCAGCACTTGCTGATGGCTCCGCGCACCGCCAGTGCGCCTTCGAGGTCTTCACCCGGCGCCTGCCTAACGAGCGCCGTTATGGCGTGGTCGCGGGCACCGCCCGCGTGCTGGCAGCTGTGCAGGACTTCGTGTTCACGGAAGAGCAGCTGGAGGACTTGGACTTCCTTAACGAACAAACGCTGGAGTACCTGCGCAATTACCGGTTCACCGGGCAGATTGATGGGTACCGCGAAGGCGAACTGTACTTCCCCAACTCCCCGATTCTCTCCGTGCGCGGCACGTTTGCCGAATGCGTGATCCTGGAGACGGTGATCCTGTCCATCCTGAACTCCGATTCTGCCGTGGCTTCGGCCGCCGCCCGTATGGTCACCGCCGCCGCGGGGCGTTCCATCATCGAGATGGGGTCGCGGCGCACGCACGAGTATGCCGCCGTCACCGCCGCGCGTGCTGCGTACCTTGCGGGATTCGACGCCACCTCGAATCTGGAAGCCGCTCGTCGCTACGGCATCCCTGCCTCCGGTACCGCTGCGCACGCATGGACTCTCCTGCACGTGGATGACAACGGAATGCCTGATGAAAAGGCCGCTTTCCAAGCACAGATCGATGCCCTCGGCGTAGGTACCGTGCTGCTGGTAGACACCTTCGACATCGCCCAGGGCGTGAAGAATGCCGTGGAGGTCGCTGGTCCGGAGCTCGGCGGCGTGCGCATCGATTCCGGCGACCTGGGTGTTCTCACCCGCGAGGTTCGGACGCAACTCGATGAGCTAGGTGCCACGAAGACCAAGATCGTGGTCTCCAGCGACCTCGACGAATTCACCATCGCGGCACTGCGCTCCGAGCCCGTCGATACCTTCGGCGTGGGCACCTCCGTGGTCACTGGCTCCGATGCCCCTACCGCCGGCTTGGTCTACAAGCTGGTCGAGGTAGAAGGCCACCCCGTGGCCAAGCGCGCCCGCGGAAAGGCTTCGCAGGGCGGGGCCAAGGCCGCGGTCCGCCTTTGCCGAGCAACGGGCACAGCAGTGGAAGAACTGACGTACCCATTTGGTGGCGAGGAGCCGGCGTCGAACGGCTTCACCACCCGCGCGCTAACCGTGCCTTTGGTTCACGACGGCGAGCTGGTGGACAACCTGCCCACCCTGCAAGAATCCCGCGACTACCTGGCCGCACAGCTGGTCACCCTGCCGTGGGAAGGCCTGGCGCTGACTCGTGACGAACCTGCACTGACCGTGCGCCACATTTCCCAGTGACGGACAAGCAGAACTCCACACAGAAGCTGCTCGCGACCGCTGTAGATTCGCTGGGCGGCACCCCGCGCGCGGGCCAGCAGAAGATGGCCGATGCGGTGCATTCCGCCATGTCAGAGCACAAGCACCTGGCGGTTCAGGCCGGCACGGGCACGGGTAAGTCGCTGGCCTACCTGATCCCGGCTATTCAGCGTGCCATGGGTGATGACCTGCCAGTGATTATCTCCACCGCCACCATCGCCCTGCAGCGCCAACTGGTGGAGCGCGACCTCCCGCGGCTGAGCAAGGCACTTAAAGAAGAGCTTCCCCGGCCACTGGAATCTGCAATTCTCAAGGGCCGCAACAACTACTTGTGTCTGAACAAGGTCCACGGCGGCGCGAAGGAGGCCAACAGCGATACGGGTGTGCATCCCGATGCCGAAGCCTTGCTCTCCTCCGAGGAGATTTCCCACACCGGTGCGCAGGTCAAACGCCTGCACGAATGGGCCAATGAGACTGAAGATGGAGACCGCGACAACCTGGAACGCGGTGTCAGCGATCAGGCGTGGCGCCAGGTCTCCGTGGCTTCTCGCGAGTGCCTGGGTGCCTCGCGGTGCCCGTTCGGCGAACAGTGCTTCGCGGAGCTCGCGCGTGCCAAGGCCGCGCAGGCGGATGTGGTGGTGACTAATCACGCACTGCTGGCCATCGATGCGATGGCCGATGCGCCCGTGCTGCCGGAGCACGACGTGGTGGTGGTCGATGAGGCCCACGAGCTGGTCTCGCGGATCACCTCCGCTGCCACCGCCGAGCTGTCCCCCACCGCCATCGCCATCCTGGCCAAACGCGTGGAAAAGCTCGCGCCGAAGGCGGGCGAGAGTGGCAAGGACGCTGGCTCCGAGCTCGAGGACGCCGGGGATGCGTGGACCAAAGCTTTGGATTCCGCCATCGCCGCCTCTGAGCCCGTGGGCCGTCCGGGTTCCATCATCGGCAGGTGGACCGAGGTGCCCGTTGGTTTGGACGTCACGCTGGCATCCCTCCGCGATGCCGCGTGGAAAGCTAACCGCACCATCAGCGGGATCCCCGCGGGCGAGTTCAGCAACGATCCCGCCCAAGCCGCCGAACGCCAGGCTCTGATCGCCGCCACCGAGGAGTTGCACGATACCGCCCAGCGCGTGCTGTCTGCCTCTGCCCCTGATGCCGCCGATAAGCCCGCTGACCTGCTGGGTGAAGATGTGGTGTGGCTGTCTTCAGACCTCAAGCGAAAGCAGATCTTCGTGGCGCCGTTGAGCGTTGCCGATCTGCTTCGCCAGCGATTGTTCTCCCAGTCCACAGTCATTTTGACGTCCGCAACCCTCGCCCTCGGAGGCAAGTTCACCGGGATGATGGCGCAGTGGGGTCTTTCTTCCGACGCCACCACCCTGGACGTCGGCACTCCCTTCGATGCCCGCACGCACGGCATCCTGTACGTGGCCACGCACTTGGATAAGCCAGGGCGCGAAGGGCTTTCTGCCGATGCCATCGACGAGACCGCGCAGCTCATCAACGCTGCCGGTGGGCGCACGCTCGGGCTATTTTCTTCCCGGCGCGCCGCGGAGGAGATGGCGGATCAGCTCCGCGGAGTGGTCCCGCACAAGATTCTGTTGCAGGGCGAGGATTCCATGTCCTCGCTGGTCGAGCAGTTCCGTGAGGACGAGTCCACGTGTCTGTTCGGCACATTGGGCCTATGGCAGGGCGTGGACGTGCCTGGGCCGAGCTTGTCCCTGGTGATCATCGATCGCATTCCGTTTCCACGCCCTGATGATCCCTTGATGAAGGCGCGGCAGGAAGCCGCGGCGAAGGCTGGCCGCAATGGCTTCATGGAGGTCGCCGCGACCCATGCCGCACTACTACTGGCCCAAGGCGCGGGACGGTTGCTGCGTTCGGTGGATGATCGCGGGATGGTCGCCGTGTTGGATCAACGTTTAGCGACGGCACGCTATGGCAGCTTTTTGCGTAATTCGATGCCGGACTTCTGGGAGACCAACTCGCAGAAGACGGCGCTGGGCGCGCTGCGCCGTCTTAAGCCATGATCCTGGTGCGTTCGATGCCATCGTTAATGCGACGGTTGTAGCCGTCGAGTCCGCGTCGCAATACCAGGCCCAAGAACAAGGTTGGGATCACAAACAGCAACAGGGTGCCCAGCTGAATCCAAATATCGCCCTGGTAGATTCCCGCCATCGCGGAGCGCATCGCGTTGATCGCGTGAGTGGCGGGCAGCCAGCCGCTAATGTGCTGGAACCAGTCTGGCAGCAGTGGCAGCGGATAGGCGCCGCCAGAGCCTGAGACCTGGATAATTAGTATGAGCACCGCTATGGCCTTGCCCGCATTACCGAAAGACAGCACCAGTGTGTAGACGATGAGCATGAACACCAGGCTCGTCACCATGCACGTGAGCAGGAGCAGAAATGGATGCTTTGGTTCTGCGTGGGTGAAGACAAGTAGACCCGCCACAGCCAAGGTGGCCTGCACCAAGCCGATCAGCGCGAAAATACAGTACCGGCCGAAGTAGCTCTGTGCCGGGGAGAATGCTGGTTCGTCGGCATCGGAGGCTTCCTCTTCGGAATCTTCCTCGCCTGCTACTTCGTCAGGATCGTCGCCGGCTCCTACCTCTTCAGCATCCTCGTCGTTGTACTCAGCTTCGTCTTCGTATTCAGCGTCTTCGTCGGCGAGTTCGGCGTCGGACTCAGAATCCGTACCCATCATCTGCCGCTTGGTATACGTGACTGCTGGACGCACCAACACGGCGGTGAGCAGCGCGCCAATCCACAGCGCCAAAGTTGTGTACAGAGGTAGCATGCCGGCGCCGAAGCTCACCACGGGGTAGACCTCTTCACGCGCTACCGAAACAGGAGAAACCAACTGGCTAGCCAGGGCCTCCGGGTCTGCCCCCGTGATTTGGGCCAGACGAGAGAGATCTCCGGTCTTGCCCGCATTGGCGAGCTCACCTTCCAGATCAGAGAAGCGCTGGCTCTGCTCATCGAGCTTGTCCGCCATTGTGCGAGCCGAATACTGTGCACTGGCGAGACTCTGGTCCAACGATCCCGGCGAATCGCCCAGCTGGCCTTTGACCGTGTCCAAGTTCTGCCGAACAGCAGCGATGTCATCGCCCAGCTGGTTGAGGGTGCCGCCCAATTGCTGGAGCTGAGGGCGGAGATTCGTGTTGTACGAATTGCGGGCATTCTCCACGGCGTTGCGCGCCCTCTCGATCGCATCACGCACGCCTTGGCTGGATTCTTGCGCCGATGCGCCCCCTGCACGGATATCGCTACTGGTCTGAGTCAAGCGATCGTGCAGGTCCTGGCTGCGTCCGATGGCAGCATCCAGACCAGCCAGCGCTCGCTCGATATCGGGCTGTGCCTGAGCTGGGGTGGGCTGCACAACCGTCTGGTCAAGGGTATCTCGCAACTTCTGCAGACCGTCAGTCTGTGTCTGCACTCGCTGCGCGATGGAATCAAAGGTGTCCGCAGCGGAGTTCCCGGTACTGTCCACGTTCTCGAACAGCGCATCTAGGCGCTGCCCCACGAGGTCATAGCTATTCGACGTCGCATTCAGCGAGGCCTCGACCGAATCCGAGGCGCCGCCAACTGTCGCTTCCAATCCGGAGGCATCCTCAGTGGCACCGCCGATGCTCGTATTGGAATCATCGAACTGCGCACCCGCCGCAGACGCGATATCGCCCGCGCTCTGAATCAGTGGCCGGGACGTGTCCAAAAGATCCGCGAAGGAGCGCACGGTCTGGGCTCCGGAATGTAGCCGCACGCTCACGTTTCCCACGCGGGATTGAATGCGTTCGAGGGCGGCTTGAGTATCGGCCTCATTGAGGTAATCGTCCAGCGAAGAAACCACACCGAGACCAACCGCGCTCACCGTCTTAGTGAAGTTCGCATTGATCTGGTTGATTACACCGTCAGCGCCCTGAGAAGTGATGACCGTGGACAGGGCATTCTTCTTCTGGTTGGTATACAGGTCCAGCTTTGTGGACTCGGTACCCGTGACATAGAAGTTCAGCAGTGAAGTACTGAAGTCTGGCGGCAGGACGATCGAGGCGTAGTATTCACCAGATTTAGTTCCCTCAATGGCCTCGTCCTTGCTCGTGATGACCCAATCGATCTGATGGTTCCGGCTCAGCTGTGCCAGAACCTGGTCACCTACGTTGACATCCAGCGCAGCCAGATCGCTCTTGTATCCCTCGTCGGTGCTTGCAACCGCGATCTTCAGCTCGTCCGTGCGCGAGAACGGATCCCAGCTGGCCAGAACATTGAACACGGAAAATAGCATCGGGATAATGACTAGGCCAAACACCACTAGAGCGGTCATGGTGTTGTGTCTAATGGACCAAATATCCTGTGTGAAGATTCTTCGCGCGCTCATCATGATGGGCTACCTTGGCCGTCGTTCGTGGAATCCTGACGGGATTCGCCGTGGCTACTCGCGGTGAGGGTGGATTTTGGTTCGTTGGACTCTCTTGGCATTGAGCTGGCAGACATCGTTGAAGAGAGTTCGTCTCGTAGCTCCTTCGACGGCAATTCAGACAGGGTGTAAGCGTGCCGGTAGCTTTGCTTGACGTACTCCAATCCGGCCACAAAGGCAATGATCAGGAAGAACCATACGCACAGCAATCCAAATAGGATGTCGCTGTGATCTCGGAGGAACTGTGCCAACAGCGCGATCACCACGCTGCCAACGAGTCCCACGATTGCCACTAAACGCAGCAAGAACGAGTAGTTTGTGCGTAACGTCTTCCATCGATGGTCGAGCGTATCGCGGAAAGCATCCTGATCGCGCACGGCGATGAGCACATCGCGCAGGCGATATCCATGCCCCGCAACTTCCACTCGGTCGCTAACGATTAGCTCGCCCCTGTCCAGCTGTTCGTTGACCAAGCGCATCACATTGGCGAGTCCGCGCTTCAGCAGGACTCCCACCACGTAGGCCATCAGCGCCATGAATCCCAAGACTCCCACGGACTTCCAGTAGAAGGTGCCATAAAAGCCGCCAATGGTTTCACGCAGCGCATCCACACCGTACGTAATCGGCAATAGCGGGTGGATCAGTTGGAAGAAGTCTGGCGTCATTTCAATCGGATACAATCCCGAGGCCCCCGTGATCTGTAGGAAAGCAAGCACCACTACGATTCCTCGGCCTAAGTGCCCCAAGGTAGCGACCAAGCTATAGACGATCGTGACGTAGCTAATACCGATGAACACCGCCGTGCCGATAAAGACCAACGGGTTTACGGTTTGCACGCCAATGATGAGGTTACCGATCGATACGATCACAGCCTGACAAAAAGCAAATATGCCGAGCAAAGCCAATCGCCCGCTCAAGGCCTGCCTGACAGACAGCCTCCTGAGGCCTTCCCTATCCACCTCCACGCGGAAGATGATCGTCAACATGAAGGCGCCGATCCACAGCGACAGGTTGGTAAACAGAGCCGCCATACCGGAGCCATAGGAGCTCACGGGGTAGACAGCGTGGCTGTTGATCTCAGCAGGTGAGGCGACGAAGCGGGAAATTCCCACGGAATCTAAAGATGTCACGGTATCCAGTAAGCTGCCATCTTCGGCGAACTTCAAAGCCGCCACATCCATCTTCGCGGTGTTCAGACCATCGGCCGTCTCCTCGAGTTCGCTCCCAAAAGTGCCCAGCACATTGCTGGTTTTGCCCAACTGTTCACGCACTCCATCCAGGAGCGTGATCGAGCTTCCGATCTGGTTTCGGGTAGCACCAATCGCGCCGGAAAACCCGCCGGCAGTGTTGTTCAATCGGGTGATGGCCGCTTGGACTTTAGGCAGCGTCTCTCCCGTGGCTTTGTGTAACGCTTCGGCGGAATCATTCGCCTGCCCAGTTGCTTGTTCCAGCGCATCGCTGGCATCATTCAGAGCCGTCAGCGATTCGGAAGTATTGGTACCCAGTGCATCAAGGTCATCCAAGATGGCCCGGTTTTCGGCGTTACGCTCCTCCAAACCGTTGAGAGCGTCCTGCAATGGCTGCGTAGCACCCGGGGCCAGCGCCGTGGCACGCAGCATTCCCTGCAGCTGTTCCACTGTCCGCTCGCCTTGTCTCAGAGCATCTGAGGCATCACGGCGTGCGGTTCCCACGGTGGAGTTTGCTCGTTCCAGCTCTCCGGCGACTGAGGCCACCGCCGAGTTCGCAGATGCCGTTCCATCAGCCAATGCACCCGTGCCATCCACGAAGGCGCCGGAAGTCTCCGTGGCGAACGTAGAGATCTCACCTTGCACGTCCGTCATGATCGATTGAACTTCTGATAAAGACTGCTGCGCCGTATCCAGGGAGGTATCAACCGAACGTAAGGTATCTTGAGCCGCGACGATAGTCGGGTCCGCATCAGCTATCTTCTGCTGCACCCCAGCGAGCTCATTGCTGGCATTATCCAGCGTCCGTGAGGTCTCATCAAAGGCATCGATCGCATTGCCTTGCGCGCTATCCAACTGATCTTCCAGGCGACCGCCCTGCTTCTTGAGCTCCTTGGTCACCGCGTCAGCGACCTTTTCCTTGACCACCGAATTGATGACGGCATCCAAGCTGTTTGCGCCCGTGTCCGTGATCTTGGGAGAGATCGCGGAGTTCTTTTCGTTGACCTGATACTTCAGTTCAGGTTCCGAGTACTTGCCCTCGAAAATGCCGAGAATATCAGCGGTGAACGAGGGAGGAATGGTGATGGAGGCGTAAACATCGCCTTTACGCAAGGCCTCGTCGGCCTCCTGGGCATCCATGAACGTCCATCCCAGCTGGTCATTCTCCTTGAGGTTGTCCTCAAGTTGGCCACCCACATCCAGCGGACCAGTCAGAGAAGAGGTATCCCCCGTGTCCTCATTAACAACCGCCACCTGAATGTTTTCTACATTCTCGTAAGGATCCCAGAAGGCCGCAACGTTAAACCAAGAGTACAAAGCCGGGGTAACCATCACGCCGATGAGGATCACCCATACCTGAGGCACCCTCAATAGGCGGGCGATATCCCTTAGCAGTACGGTCCACGTTGTCCTCACGGTTCATCATGCTAGCACCTTGAGCTACGCCCTCTAGCAACGATGCTAGTTCTAAATGTAGAAATATTTTTGTAATGCTCGCGCTTGTTGGAGCTTGGCGTCGACTCGAAAAAACAAACTTTCACCCCTCGCCACGTGACCGCGAGGCCCATTTATCGCATTGCGACTATTTGCCTTCAGAAACAAACTATGATTGGGGCTTCACGGATCCCAACCAAGGAGAACCATATGCCAATCGCCAGCTCTCAAACGGATATCGAGTCCCCACAACTCGGACTTTTCGACCTCCTCTACGGTGATATCGATTCCGAACTAGAGGACAAGGTAGCAATCATCGATGTGGCCGACGGCACCGAAACCACCTACGCCGAGCTGCGGACTCACACCGAATCCGCCGCCGGAGGCCTGTACCACCTGGGCGTTCAACCCGGCGATGTGGTGGCGCTACACTGCCCCAATTCCGTGGGCTTCATCGTCGCCGCGCACGCTGTGTGGCGACTCGGCGCTGTACTGAGCCCCGTGTCCCTGCTGGCCACCGAAGATTCCATCGCCGCCCAACTCGAGGACAGTGGCGCGTCCATGTTGCTCACCGTCGCTGCCCTCGGTGAGACGTCCGCCAACGCCGCCAAAAAGGTCGGTGTGGAGCAGGTTATTTTTCTCGACGCCAACAACGGGCTGCAACAGTGGTTCGCCGAGCGCCGCACCGCTCCTAAAGTCAAGATCAACAGCGCGTCTCACCTGGCCGCACTCCCCTATTCGTCTGGCACTACTGCTTTGCCCAAGGGAGTCCAGCTAACTCATGAGAACTTGGCGATGAATGTCATGCAGGCCAAATCCATGGGCTTGGTGAAGAAGGACGATGTGGTCTTCGGCGTGCTGCCGTTCTTCCACATCTATGGACTCACGGCGCTGGTCAACCTCGCCCTGGCTACAAGAGCCACGCTGGTCACGCTGCCGCGCTTCGAGATTGACAGCTTCTTGCGCGCTCACCAGCGCTTCAACGTCACGTTCTCCTTCATTGCCCCGCCCATCGCGGTGCTGCTGGCCAAGCACCCGGCCGTGGACAACTACGACCTCTCCTCGCTACGCGCGCTGTTTTCCGGCGCTGCCAGCCTGAACGCGGACCTCGCAGCTGCGGTGGAAGAGCGCTTGGGCGTGCACATGCAGCAGGGCTACGGCATGACGGAAACCTCTCCGATGACGCACATCAACATCAAGCCAGAGTATGACCGCGGCGCCATCGGCGAGGCAGTGCCCAATACCTCGCACAAACTGATGGATCCGGAGACGCTGGAGGAAATCGATCTGCCAGCTGGCGAGGAGCTCTCCGAAGTCGGCGAACTGTGGATCCAAGGGCCACAGGTCATGCGCGGCTACCTCAACCGCCCCGAAGAAACCGCAGCCACCCTCACGGATGACGGATGGCTGCGCACCGGCGATCTGGCCGTGCAAAACGCGCAAGGCCACGTGTTCATCGTGGACCGCCTCAAGGAACTGATCAAGTACAAGGGCTACCAGGTTCCGCCAGCCGAGCTAGAAGCCGCCCTGCTCACCCACCACAACGTCGCAGATTCCGCCGCCATCGGCGTACAGCGCGAGGGCGAGGAGATCCCTAAGGGCTTCGTGGTTCTTCAGCCCGGAGTGGAGGCCACCGAAGAGGAAAAGAACGCGATCATGGCACACGTGGCCGATCGTGTTGCCCCATACAAGAAGATCCGGGAATTGGAATTCTTGGACCAGATCCCTAAGTCTGCGACCGGCAAGATATTGCGTCGAGAATTAAAGAAACGCGAAACCGAACGCTAGTCCTCCAGCGGAACGCGACGGTAAGTACCGTCGCGCAGGTCCGCGTCCTCGATCTCATGGCGCGAGATTCCCAACAGGAACAGCACCTGGTCGAGGAACGGATGGTTCACTGCAGCGTCCGCCACCTCACGCAGAGCAGGCTTGGCGTTGAAGGCAATACCCAGGCCCGCCGTGGAGAGCATGTCAATATCGTTGGCGCCATCGCCCACGGCCACGGTCTGGGACAACTGGATGCCGTTGGACCACGCGAACTCCTTCAATGACTCCGCCTTGGCACGACGGTCAATAACCGGGCCGATGACCCGTCCCGTGAGCTTGCCCTCCTTGATCTCCAAGGTGTTGGCTCGTGCGAAGTCCAGCTCCAGCTCCCGCGCCAGCGGCTCGATCACTTGGATGAACCCGCCAGACACCACGCCCGTCTTGTAACCCAACCGCTTCAACGTGCGGATTGTGGTGCGTGCACCTGGGGTGAGCTTGATATCGCGCGCCACGCTGTCCACCACGGAGGCATCCAGTCCGGCCAGAGCCTTCACGCGCTCGTGGAGGGATTCCGAGAAGTCCAGCTCGCCGCGCATCGCGCGCTCGGTGACCTCGGCAACCTCCGCTTCCTTCCCTGCGTACGCGGCCAGCATTTCGATGACCTCGTGCTGAATCAGAGTGGAGTCCACGTCGAAACAAATCAAACGCTTCGCACGCCGCGCCAATCCGCCGCGCTCGATGGCGATGTCCACGCCAATCTCGCCGGTGAGCTCCGCCAGAGCCTTACGAAGAGGCACACCGCCCCCGGGAGACGCATTGGCCACGGTCAGTTCCAGCTCCAACCCGGTGACTGGGTAATCGGCGATGCCATGAATCGAATCAATGTTGGCGCCGTAATCCGCGAGCGTCTGTCCGATCTGCGAGATATGCGCGGCGGTCACCGGCTGCCCAATCACCACCATGACGTGGGTAGATCGTGGGCGGGTCGATTCCAGGTCTCGATCCGCTTGCACCTGCACGCCCATGCCATAGGAACTCAACGTGGCCTGCATTCCGTCGCGCAGCGAGTCCAGATCCTCTTTACCTACGCCTGCCAGTGCAGCCAAGGACAGGTTGCCGCGAAAGACGGACTGCTCAATATCCAGCAGCTGTACCTGGAAGTCAGACAGAATGCTAAAAAACGCTGCGGTCACGCCGGGGCGGTCCGGGCCAGTGACGGTCAGCAGAGCCGGGACGAGTCCCTCTTCGAGGGTGTCAGCCACGGTGCCTTCGAATTGCGAGTCAGCGTGTGGGTTGGATACGGGGCTTGTGTCAGAAGTCATTGTCCCTAGGTTCTTTGTCTGTGCTTATATCTGGGGCGTTGTGTCCGCCGGAAGTAATTATCAATCACTGACTAGGTTACGGCATAGCAAAAGCCACACCCTGCGTAGTTAGGGTGTGGCTTTTGTCTTGCTAGCTCACAAGCAGTGCACTGCAGTTGTGGACTTTCGTGCGCCGCGGAAGCAGGTACTGCTTAGAAGTGGCGTCCCACGTGAGCTTCGTCGCGCATGCGCTTGACCATGTGTGGGTAGTGCAGCTCGAACGCTGGGCGCTCGGAGCGGATACGTGGCATGGAAGTGAAGTTGTGGCGTGGAGGAGGGCAAGACGTTGCCCACTCCAGGGAGTTGCCGTAGCCCCATGGATCGTCCACGGTGACAACCTCGCCGTAACGGTAGGACTTGAACACGTTCCAGAGGAATGGCAGCACGGAGATTGCCAGGATCAAGGTACCGATGGTGGATACCTGGTTGTAGATGGTGAAGCCATCTGTTGGCAGGTAGTCCGCGTAGCGACGTGGCATGCCCTTGTTACCAACCCAGTGCTGGATCAGGAACGTGGTGTGGAAGCCGATCATGGTCAGCCAGAAGTGCAGCTTGCCCAACTTCTCGTCTAGCATGCGACCCGTCATCTTCGGGAACCAGAAGTAGATTCCGGCGAAGGATGCGAAGGTCACGGTACCGAACAGGGTGTAGTGGAAGTGAGCCACCACGAAGTAGGTGTCGGAGACTTGGAAGTCGAGCGCTGGGGAAGCCAGCATGACACCGGTCAGACCACCGAAGAGGAAGGTAGCGAAGAAGCCGATGGAGAAGATCATCGGAGTCTCGAAGGTCAAGCGACCCTTCCACATGGTGCCCAGCCAGTTGAAGAACTTCATGCCTGTTGGCACGGCGATCAGGTAGGTCATGAACGCGAAGAATGGAAGCATCACGGCGCCGGTCACGAACATGTGGTGAGCCCACACGGCCAAGGACAGTGCGGCGATGGACAGCGTTGCGAAGACCAGACCCACGTAGCCGAACATTGGCTTGCGGGAGAACACTGGGAAGATCTCGGAGACAATGCCGAAGAATGGCAGAGCCAAGATGTAAACCTCAGGGTGTCCGAAGAACCAGAACAGGTGCTGCCACAGGATGGCGCCGCCGTTGGCGCTGTCGAAGATGTGGCCACCGAGCTTGCGGTCGTAGTACACGCCCAGGGCAGCTGCGGTCAGCAGTGGGAAGATGAGCAGAACCAGCAGGGAGGTCACCAGGATGTTCCAGGTGAAAATCGGCATGCGGAACATGGTCATACCCGGTGCACGCAGGCACAGGATGGTGGTGATCATGTTGACTGCGGAGGCGATGGTGCCCACGCCACCGACACCTACACCGAGGATCCAGAGTTCAGAGCCCACACCTGGGGAGTTAATGGCGTTAGCCAGTGGCTGGTACATGGTCCAACCGAAGTCAGCCGCACCACCTGGGGTGAGGAAGCCGGTCAGCATGATGACGCCACCGGCGGTGGTCAGCCAGAAGCCGAACGCATTCAGACGTGGGAAGGCCACGTCTGGGGCGCCGATCTGCAGTGGCATCACGTAGTTTGCGAAGCCGAACACCATCGGGGATCCGTACAGCAGCAGCATGATGGTGCCGTGCATGGTGAACAGCTGGTTGTACTGCTCGTTAGACAGGAACTGAAGTCCTGGCGTGAACAGCTCAAGGCGCATGAGCAGGGCCATCAGGCCACCGATCATGAAGAAGCTGAAGGACATCATCATGTACATGATGCCCAGCTGCTTGTGGTCGGTCGTGGTCAGCATCAGCCATGCTTTGCTGCCCCGTCGACCTTGCTCGTTGAGCGGCGCCGGGCGGCTCGGAGCGACCTCGTGGGTCTCCCGTGGCGCTACTGCGGTCATTGGTTCCTCCTGACTACGCAATGATGTACACGTCTTGCACATCATCAATTTTTTTTCTGCTGCTCAGAGGGCATTGATCGTCACACATGACCGTCTGAGGGCAGGAACATCTTCATCGTAATGGCTGGCAGCAGATTTCAATAGTCTGGCAGCGGCCTGTGAGAATGTTTTGTTCTTTTTGGGGGTGCTTAAAAATCCCAATCGTCGTCGGTCGTATTTTCCGCCTTGCCGATCACGTATGAGGAGCCGGAGCCGGAGAAGAAGTCGTGGTTTTCGTCGCCGCCAGGGTTCAGCGCGGACAGGATAGCCGGAGAAACGCGCGTCTCCTCGGCTGGGAACAGTCCTTCGTAACCTAGGTTGTTCAGAGCCTTGTTCGCGTTGTAGCGCAGGAAGCGCTTGACGTCCTCGGTCCATCCCAGATCGTCGTAGAGGTCCTCGGTGTACTGCGCTTCATTGTCGTAGAGATCAAACATCAGCTCGAAGGTGTGATCCTTGAGCTCCTGCTGACGCTCGGGAGTCTCCTGCTCGAGCGCACGCTGGTACTTGTAGCCGATGTAGTAGCCGTGCACGGACTCATCTCGGATGATTAGACGGATGATGTCTGCCGTGTTGGTCAGCTTTGCGTGGGAGGACCAGTACATCGGCAGGTAGAAGCCGGAGTAGAACAGGAAGCTTTCCAGCAGCACGGAGGCAATCTTGCGCTTGAGCGGATCGTTGCCCTCGTAGAAGCCGAGGATGATGTCTGCCTTCTTCTGCAGCTTGTCGTTTTCCTCGGACCAGCGGAATGCGTCGTTGATCTCCGGGGTGCTGGCCAGCGTCATGAAGATGGAGGAATAGGACTTCGCGTGCACGCTCTCCATGAAGGAGATGTTGGTGAACACGGCTTCCTCGTGCATGGTCTGCGAGTCTTCAATGAGCTTGACCGCGCCCACGGTGCCTTGGATGGTGTCCAGCATGGTCAGGCCGGTGAATACGCGCATCGTGGTCTGTCGTTCGATGTCGTTGAGCGTGTGCCAGCTCTGCACGTCGTTGGATAGCGGCACCTTTTCTGGCAGCCAGAAGTTGGCGGTCAACCGATCCCAGACCTCGAGGTCCTTGTCATCGGTGATGGCGTTCCAGTTGATGGCGGATACTGGGCTGCCAACCTCGTGGTGCGCAGGCGACTTCGGAGCATGATCGCTCATTGAAAAACCCCTTATTTTCTACCGCGCTAAATCTTGACGGTTTGCGCAGTTGAAGTACTTATTTTGTGTAATTTACCTTCATGGCATTGCAGCCTGTTCAGGCACTGGGAGCCATGTTACCTGTTGGTCTAGGGCGTCACCTATGCTGTCCGTCACCTCTTTGCTGCCCGACGCCAAACCCCTCCCTCACCAGCTTTTTCTACCCACTCCGGTTGGTTATATCTCCATTAATTGTTCGCGCCTATCCTTGCCTTACCTTTCATTAGGCAAGGCTAGTAATCCTAGCGCAGCTGGAATTTTGCTCTTAAACTTCATGGCATGGCTATCAACGAGAAGTTTTCCGAGCAACTGAACCACCAAGTAAACGCTGAGCACCAGGCAGCGTTGATTTACACCCAGCTGGCTTACGAGCTGGATCAGCTGAGCCTTGTCGGCATGCGCGACTGGATGTTCGCCCAGGCTGCTGAAGAGCGTGAGCACGCACAGAAGTTCGCGGATCACCTGCTGGATCGCGGCGAGCGCGTCCTGCTCAAGGAGATCGACGTTCCTGAGCTGAAGGTAGGATCCGCACTGGAGGCTTTCGAGCACTCACTGTCTCACGAGCGCAAGGTCTCTGAGATGATCCGCGAGCTGGTCCGCACTGCTGATCAGGTCGGCGATATCGATTCTCGCTCCGTGCTGAACTGGTTCCTCTCCGAGCAGATCGAAGAAGAGGCTTCTGTCGAGGAGATCATCGAGCGCATCAAGCTGGTCGGCAACGATGGCGCTGGTCTGCTGCGCATCGATGGTGAGCTGGGACAGCGCGACCCAGAGTAAAAAAAAACTGCTTCAGAGCTGCAATGCTCTGAAGCTCTTCACCACAAGTAGTGCACCGCACACTAACCACCCCATTAAAAAGGCCGGGTCCGGAAGAAAACTTCCGGGCCCGGCCTTTTAGCTGCCGTTACAGCATGCAGCTCACGCAACCCTCAACTTCAGTACCCATCAGCGCGGTCTGGCGCAGACGGATGTAGTAGATGGTCTTGATGCCCTTGCGCCATGCGTAGATCTGCGCACGGTTGATATCGCGGGTAGTGGCGGTGTCCTTGAAGAACAGGGTCAGGGACAGTCCCTGGTCCACGTACTTAGTTGCCACCGCGTATGTGTCGATGATCTTTTCGTAGCCGATCTCGTAGGCATCCTCGTAGTACTCGAGGTTGTCGTTCGTCATGTACGGCGCTGGGTAGTACACGCGGCCGATCTTGCCTTCCTTGCGGATTTCAATGCGGGAGGCGATCGGGTGAATCGAGGAGGTCGAGTTGTTGATGTAGGAGATCGATCCTGTGGGAGGAACGGCCTGCAGGTTCCGGTTGTAGAGGCCGTGCTCCTGCACGGATGCGCGCAGCTCGTCCCATTCCTTCTGGGTAGGGATCTGCACGGAGGAGTTGTCAAACAGTTCCTTGACCCGCTGCGTGGTGGGCTGGAATTCCTCCACGTTGTAGCGGTCGAAGAACTCGCCAGTGGCGTACTCGGAGTTTTCGAAGCCGTTGAACTTCTCGCCGCGTTCCTTAGCGATGGCGTTGGAGGACTTGATGGCCTCGAACATCACGGCGGCGAAGTACACGTTGGTGAAGTCCAGCGCCTCTTCGGAGCCGTAGTGAATGTGCTCGCGTCCCAGGTAGCCGTGCAGGTTCATCTGGCCCAGGCCGATGGCGTGAGAGTTGTCATTGCCCTGGCGAATGGACGGCACGGAATCGATGCTCGTCTGGTCTGCCACGGCGGTCAATCCACGGATGGCGGTATCGATGGTGCGGGAGAAGTCCTCGGAATCCATCGCGCGGGCGATATTCATGGAGCCCAGGTTGCAGGAGATGTCGTCGCCCACGGTGTCGTAGGTGAGGTCGTCATTGAATACGGACGGGGTAGAGACCTGCAGGATCTCGGAGCACAGGTTGGAGTGCGTGATGCGCCCCTCGATGGGGTTCGCGCGGTTCACGGTGTCCTCGAACATGATGTACGGGTAACCGGACTCGAACTGGATCTCGGCGAGCGTCTGGAAGAACTGACGCGCGTTGATCTTCTTCTTGGAGATGCGTGGGTCTTCCACCATCTCGTCGTAGTGCTCGGTCACGGAAACGTCCGCGAAAGGCTTGCCGTAGATGCGCTCCACGTCGTACGGGGAGAACAGGTACATGTCGTCGTTACGGCGGGCCAGTTCAAAGGTGATGTCCGGAATAACCACGCCCAGAGAAAGCGTCTTGATGCGGATCTTCTCATCCGCATTCTCGCGCTTGGTATCCAGGAAACGCAGGATGTCCGGGTGGTGGGCGTGCAGGTAGACAGCACCTGCACCCTGGCGCGCACCCAGCTGATTGGCGTAGCTGAAGGCATCTTCCAGCAGCTTCATCACGGGGATCACGCCGGAGGACTGATTTTCGATGTGCTTGATCGGCGCGCCGTGCTCACGCACGTTGCTCAGCAGCAGCGCCACACCACCGCCGCGCTTGGACAGCTGCAGCGCGGAGTTGATGGAACGGCCGATGGATTCCATGTTGTCTTCGATACGCAGCAGGAAGCAGGACACGGGCTCACCGCGCTGGGCCTTGCCGATGTTGAGGAAGGTCGGGGTGGCGGGCTGGAAGCGTCCGTCCATGACCTCGTCCACCAGGGCCTCAGCCAGCGTGCGGTCGCCGTCGGCTAGTCCCAGTGCCACCATGGACACACGATCTTCAAAGCGCTCCAGGTAACGGCGGCCATCGAAGGTCTTCAGGGTGTACGAGGTGTAGTACTTGTACGCACCGAGGAAGCTCTGGAAGCGGAACTTCTTGGCGTAGGCACGCTTGAACAGGGACTTAATAAAGGCGAAATCGTACTTCTCCAGCACTGCTGGGTCGTAGTACTTGTTTTCCAGCAGGTAGTCGATCTTTTCTTCCAGGTCGTGGAAGTAGACCGTGTTCTGGTTGACGTGCTGAAGGAAGAACTGGTTGGCCGCCTCGCGGTCCTTATCAAACTGGATGTTGCCCTGATCGTCGTACAGGTTCAGCATCGCGTTGAGGGCGTGGAAGTCTAGTTGATCTGCCTGGCTAACGGGCTCTGCCACGTTCTTGCCAAGTTCGGTCGTGCTGGTCATCGGCCTTGCTCTTTCCTGATTGTTTTCTTGCCTGGTCACCACGTGGGTGGCTGGCGGGTGCTGTCTTTTTGTGTCCGTGTTAGCGAGCGCGGTGTGCGCGTGGCCCCGATGGCATACCTATGTCATGCTACGGATTCCCATCGCCCGTTGTGCCTTAACGTGCGCTCAAATTCTTCGAGCCCCTCTTGAACTCGACGAACGTCGTGGTCGGTGCCCATGAGCTCAAATCTGTAGAGGTATGGCACCCCACATTTGGCCGCCACGATGTCTCCAGCCTTGCAGAAATCTGGTCCGAAGTTGAGGTTGCCCGAGGCGACAACTCCCCGCAATAGTGAGCGGTTCTGCTCGTTGTTGAGGAATTTGATCACTTGTTTAGGTACGGGCCGGCTGTAATCACCGGTCATTCCCGCTCCTCCGCCGTAGGTGGGGACGATCAGCACGTGGGGCTGGTCTACCACCAGTTCGCCTTCGGACTTTCGCAGTGGGATCCGGCGGGATTCCACGTCTAGTTTTTGGACGAATCGGTGGGTGTTGAGCGAGGTGGAGGAGAAATATGTCACCAACATGGTTGTTTTACGTCCTTTCCTTTTCGACGCCAAACTCGTCAATATCTGCACTCTCCCCATCGTCTGCAGCGATGGGCTGATCTGGTGTCCACGTGAGAAAGCGCGGTACGAGGGCTACGGCGATGAGCGTGCCGATGATCACCAGCACTCCCCCGGCTGCGGTGACCGTGCCCGCGCTAAAGCGCGTGCCCGCCGCGCCGTGGACGATGTCTGCCAAGCGTGGGCCACCTACCACCACAACGATGAACACTCCTTGCAAGCGGCCGCGCATGGAATCCGTGACTCCCTCTTGCAGCATGGTGGAGCGCAGGACGGCGCTGAACATGTCTGCGGTGCCACCCACGGCGAAGGCGAGGAACGCGATCCACGCCCATAGGCCGATTGTGCCGTCGGCCTGGGACACCGCCAGTCCCATCACCACGATGGCGGCGCCCCACACCAGGATCGCCAACGTCACGCCCAACCCGCGTCGCGCGATGGCGGTGACGCGCCCGGAGAACACACCGCCCAGCACAGCACCGATGGGCAGTGCTGCGAACAGCAGGGCATACATGAGTCCGCCGTCCGTGCCCTCGCCGAAGTCCACGTGGGACATCTGCGGAATCAGTGCGCGCGGGGAGCCGAAGATCATCGCGATCAGATCCACGACAAAAGTCATGAGAATAATCGGCTGGGTCAGCAGGAATGCGAAACCTTCGGCTACGGAGCGGAAGCCGGGGCGCTGAGTGGTGGCGTCGGAAGAAGAGGAATCAGGGCGCAACGAAGGCAGACGGTGCACGGCCCACAGGGTGGCGAACAGAGCGAGGAAATCCAGGAAGTAGAGCCAGGAAAAGCCCAGTACGGGGATCAACGCGCCGCCGACGAGGGGTCCCACGATCGCGCCGAGCTGCATAACCGTCATGTTGAGGCTGACGGCCGCGGCGATGTTCTCCTTGCCCACCAGCTTGGGGATGATCGCGGTGCGGGTGGGCTGGTTGATCGCGAAGAAGGCCTGCTGCACAGCGAACAGGCTCAGGATGAGCCACACGTTGTTTAGACCCATTGCGGCCTGTGCCCAGAACCCAGCGGCGGAGACGATCATGCCGATGGTGGTGATATGCAGAAGGATGCGCCTATCCATCGCATCCGCGAGTGCGCCGCCATAGAGGCCAAAAATGACGAGCGGCACGAGGCCGAACAAGCCGGACAAACCGACATAACCGGAGCTGCCAGTGACGGCGTAAATCTGGGCGGGAACGGCGAGGATGTTGAGCTGTGCGCCGATGACAGTGACGATGTTAGCTAGCCAGAGATGGCGGAAATCATCGTGCTTCAGCGGGGCGGTATCCGCCATCAGCGAGCGCAAAGCCATGAGACATTCCTTTAAGCGACCATAAGAAAAGCCAGCCGGATTGAGCAGAGATACCGACTGGAAAGAGCGCTGTAAATTAGCGCGAAAGGTGCGGCAACGTGGTGTGCCGCCGCCCGCACTTTTGTAGCGCGGTGCGAGCTAGTTACGCAGCTGCAGAAGAAAGCTCGCGGATGCGGTCTGGGCGGTAGCCGGACCAGTTGTCCTCGCCGGCAACCACAACAGGTGCCTGCAGGTGGCCCATGGCCATGACGTAATCGCGCGCGTCATCATCCAGGCTGATGTCCACCATGGTGTACTCCAAGCCGGCCTTATCGAGAGCGCGCTTGGTAGCGGTGCACTGGACGCAAGCTGGCTTGGTGTAAAGGGTGATCATTCTGCTGCTCCTTGGGAAGATCCGGCGTTTCGCCGGATGAAGTGTGGCGGTTCAGACACGGGCGCTAGGGCTGTTAGCGGTGAGCTCCTATGTCCGCGTGACTTGTCTGAGATTACACATCACACCGTTGTGATACAACCCGAATAAACACAATATTTTGGGCAGTTACACGCATGTAAGCACTACATATAGTGGTTTTAGGGAGCGAACCCGCAGGTGGTCGAAAACGCTGCCACTAGATATTGGCCGCTAAAAAACATTCTTGTAATTTCAACCGCGTCGCCCACGCGTTGCCCACCGTATGAGACAGCGCAGTTCAGGGCCCCTCCCCCAAAAAATCTAGAAGGCAAACTGCTCCAGGATTACAGCAACAAAGCCGGCGCACCACGCCACCAGAATCACCGTCGCAGGCATCACAACCCCGGCAGCAGACGCGCCGTCACGCTCTTTTCGGCCCTGGCTGATGATGTGCGCCACCGTCATGACGAACAGCGGCAGCATCACGGACCACACCACCATGCAGTACGGACACAGAGCCACGATCTCGTAAATCGCCGCATAAGCCAGGTAGTGCACGAACAGCACGCCGAGCCCCAGTCCCACAGCCGTGGAGTACCAGATCCACCGCGGCAGCGTCACGCCACTAGCAATCAGCACGCCCAGAGTCATCACCACGGGAAATCCGATCATCCCCAGGAAAGGATTAGGAAAGCCAAACGCCGAGGCTTGATCCGACTGCATCACGTCCGTACAAGAAATCACCTCGTTCAGCGTGCAGGCGGGACTGAAGCTGGCATCCAGCATCAGCTGGATCTTGTCGTACATAATCAGCGTGGAGAACCCCAGACCGATCGTCGCCAGTACCAACATGGCGATTCCAAAAGCTCTACTGGCGGGCATAGTCTTCATGGCGGGCACTCCCTAGAGGCAATATTCGAGGCAATTTAAAACGCGCGGTCTCAATTCATCCTATCGCGAGAAACTTCCCCCACATACGCCAAACCCCTCGCCACACAGAATGTGACGAGGGGCTCAGTGAGCGTAGGAACCTACGCAGGCACGAGGGGCTTAGCCCTGACGAGCCTTGAAACGTGGATCCTTCTTGTTGATCACGAAGACCTTACCGTGGCGACGCACAACCTGGGCACCCGGCTTGTTCTTTAGCGACCGAAGCGACTTACGAACCTTCATCGGGCGCTCCTTTCTTCATCGGCGACTTTTTAGCTGGTCAACGGAGCTGTTACACCGCCAGTTTCCAGCGGCCCGGTGGCACCTTCCACGCACCGAGCACAAACACAAGGGGTAAGTTTACCCACATTCCGCCCCTGAACCAAATGCCTGCTGACTCCATCGCTGCAACCGCGCATCGCGCTACCATCAAACCATGACTTCCCTGCACAACCGCATTGTCAATGAACTCGGCGCGCAGCCGTCCATAGACCCCGCCGACGAGGCCGAACGCCGCATCTCCTTCATCGCGGATTACCTCAAATCCACCGGCGCCCGCGCCCTGGTGCTGGGCATTTCGGGAGGGCAAGATTCCACCCTGGCTGGTCGCCTCTGCCAGCTTGCGGTGGAACGTCTAAATTCCTCTGAGACCGACGCCACCTCCGTCTCCCCCGCCGTAGCCAACACCGCCATTGACACTCGCTACCGCTTCATCGCGGTACGCCTCCCCTATGGTGTGCAGGCTGACGAAGACGATGCCCAGATTGCGCTGAAGTTCATCGAGCCTTCGCAGTCCGTGGTGGTCAACATTAAGGAAGCCACGGACGCGGCAGCGGCAGCGGTGGCCCAGTCAATAGATATTGAGGAAGTCTCAGACTTCAATAAGGGAAACATCAAGGCCCGGCAGCGCATGGTGGCGCAGTACGCCATTGCCGGGGAAGTCGGTGGGCTTGTCGTCGGCACGGATCACGCAGCTGAGGCAGTGACCGGTTTCTATACGAAACACGGCGACGGTGCGGCGGACCTCGTTCCCTTGGCCGGCCTGACGAAGAGCCAGGGTGCGGCCATTCTGGAGTACCTGGGCGCGCCGGAATCCACGTGGAAGAAGGTGCCCACCGCGGATCTGGAGGAGGACCGTCCGGCGCTTGCGGATGAAGAGGCGCTCGGCGTGACCTACCGCGATATCGACGGCTACCTGCAGAGCACACACAACGGAGATGACGTGCCGAAGGAATCCGCGCAGCGCATCGAAGACCTCTGGTTCCGCAGTAGGCACAAGCGCGCGCTGCCCGCCACCCCTGATGACCAGTGGTGGTTGGAGACCAAGCACTCGCTGGGCAACTAGGTCACGCTGTGAGCCGTAACCAAAGCAGCCGGATGACCCTGCAGAACCAAGCTGCCTAGAAAAGGGTCAACGGTGGCAGCTGCCATCATTCGAGGCACTGGCACAAGTTACGGCGCCATCATAGGTTGAGACACTTACCAATCAGCTCCCAATACTGAGAACTAATGTCGCATCCAGAGGTTTCGCAAAATCTATTTCCAAGTTTTAAACGAAAGGAAACTTTGCCTCGGGCATTCATGCACCGCAAACGTGAGACCAATTCTTAACTAACGTTTCCTCGAATTCACCTTATGACACTGAAAAACCCCGCCTCCAAGGGCGGGGTCTTTCTATCCCATGAATGCTGGGATATCTCGAGGCTTAGACAAACAAGCCAGCGGCAGCCGAGACGAAGCCGGTGAGGCCTCCGGAAACCAGGCCAACCAGGGTGCTCAGGAAGGTTGCAAAAATGTCGATCAGGACACATCCTCTCTCTAAGTGGTGCCTTGAGGACAATAAGTGTTGTTTTCGGCGCCGTTACTTAAACAATCATCAGGCTCCCCACTTAGTTACACCGGGGGAGAAACTACCCCTGCTCCAAACAGGTTGTCTTCCGTCAGTGAGCCTCACCTGACCTTTCCGACGTCGCCCCGCACATCTATAGATACCCCCGCCAATCCTGGTTCAGCACGGGGAAATATGCACTGGAGTGAAACTTTACTATAACTATATCGAAAGCATCAGGCAGGTTGAGCGATCCCCTGCGCGCTCGAACTTCCCCCTAAGGAAGGATCTCCGCGGCAAAGTTGCGAACCTCAGTTCAGCAACCTCCACCATTGCAAAATTGAAATTTACTAGCCTTTGAACCACTGCACTGCCAAACGAAATCACTCTCATGAGGCGCAAAAGGGCACAAAAAACCCGGCCGCCGTAGCGGCCGGGTTTAGACGTTTAGAACTTAAAACGTCAGGTCAGGCTCGTCTTAGTTGAACAGACCAGCAACAGCCTCGACGAAGCCGGTGATGCCGCCGGAGACCAGGGAGACGAGGGTGGATGCAAAAGTAGCGAAGATGTCGATCATGACATAATCCTTTCAGTAGTGGCACCGCGTGGACATTGTTTTGGTGTCGGCGCCTTCACGTAGACAATCGTCCGCCTCTGGGATTAGTTACACGCGCCGAAAAATCAACCCCGTCTACATATAACGTTTCGTGATTTCTATACGCGCTCACCAGCAATTTTACAGTAGTAGGCAACCACCGAAAATTACCCCCGTTGGCACCCGAGCGATCCTCGTTGATCCCCTCGATGCCTGCACCCTCACAATCAACGATGTCGTCACTGATCTGCTGTCGGTTCAAGACCATGAGGTCATGACCCGCAGACGCCGGTTGGCTGAGCACTTCCACCTTGAAGTACCTATCGCCTTGCTGAACCTGGCCCCCTCCGAACGCCGGGATGGCACATTCCACTGGCGAGACCGGACAATGAAACCGTTTTTGCCCTGCGATATCGATTCGTAGAGCGCAGGTAGCCATACCTAGTGCCACATCTTCGCCTCTGACCAACCGAGCCTCGTTTCCCAACTGCTCAAATTCTCGGCGCACACCACACCAATACCCTCAGAGGTAGCAACACCCATTATGGTTCCTCCGCGGTCACTATATCGATGCCATTGCTTGGCGATAGCAAAGTTTGAGTACCTAGCTGCGCCAACACCGGTTTCAATCCCCCGGAAATTTACGCTTCCCCCGTAAACGCATCTATCCATTTGCGGCCTGATAACAGGCTCAGGCAAAAGACATTGAAGGGTCGAGAGCTACCCGCCACCGCTTCCCCAGCCCCGCATCAAAACAAGAGAAAACCCGGTCAAAAGACCGGGTTGAAATTCTTTCCGTGGAGCTAAGGGGACTCGAACCCCTGACCCCCACACTGCCAGTGTGGTGCGCTACCAGCTGCGCCATAGCCCCGTACACTTCGGCTGATTATCAAGTCCAAAGACCCGAATCTCAACTGCGAATTGAACGTCCTTAAAGCTACCCGAACAGCTTGCAGCCAAACAAATCGCCAGTTCGCAAGGGGTTGTGGCGAGCATGGCGTCGGGCAAAAAGAAACCCAGCCGCCTCACTGCGACTGGGCACCTCAACGTCAGGAATTCACAGAGGCTACTTCACCACGTCCGGAACCCAGGACTGCACCTTGTTGTCCGATCCCTTCTTCAGCTCTACCCGCTTGCCGTCTGCGTAAACCAACGGAGAAGATACGGAGCCTTCGCGCTCGGTCAGGTCATCGGCGTTGGCCTTGACCACGGGAAGCACAGCATCCTGAACCTCGCCCTTGGAGATGGAATCAATCACGGACTGGTCGAGATCGTACGCCTGCAGAGCCTGACCAAACTCCTCGTAATCCCACTTGCGGGCAACCTCAGTCTGGTTGGTCAAAAACGCGGTGTGTGCGTTCCAGAACGCCTTCGCGTTACCCGTCTCAGCAACTGCTAAGGCCACAGCCGCACCGCGGGTAGAAGAACCGGTGGCCTCGCCGTCCAAGAAGTTCAGGAAGTTGAACTTGATCTTGACCTTGCCCTCGTTCAGAGCCTGCAGGGAATCCTCGTGATCCGCTTCCGCCAGCCCAGCACAGTGAGGACAGCTGAAGTCCTCGAAGATCTCCACCACGGGAGCGTCCGCCTTCAGGTCCTGGGAAGCCAACACCACGGAGTTACCCTCGCGCTCCACAGTGAAGTTCACATCTTCCTGCGGCATCTCAGCTGCCAGCTGATTCCCACCGGTGTTGTTACGCACCACCAGGAAAACTACTACTGCGGCAATCGCGAGAATCGCGACGATAATCCACAAAAAGCCACTTCCAGCTTTAGAGTTTGGGGCTTTGATCTTCTGGCTCACAGACGTGAATCCTTTCAGGAGTTGTCAGCAACGTGCACCGCTCGCGCACGATTTTGCGCGCGACGCGCATGATAATGAATCAACCCTAACCCTTGAAGGGGCCTCGTCTCCAATGACTTCCCCGGTCAGAGCCCAATTGCCAGCAAACTGTTAGGCCAGCACTTGGTCAATCACAGCCTGGGCTTCCTCCAACACACGCTGCAGATGTTCTTCACCCTTGAAGGACTCCGCGTAGATTTTATACTTATCCTCCGTGCCGGACGGACGGGCTGCAAACCACGCATTGTCTGTGGTCACCTTCAATCCGCCAATGGCAGCACCATTTCCCGGAGCTTCCGTGAGAATGGCGGTAATGGGCTCGCCTGCCAGCTCTGAAGCCTGAACGTCTGCAGCGGAAAGTTTCTTCAGCGTCTCGCGCTGTTCACGGTTCGCGGGCGCATCGATGCGGGAGTACACCGGTGCACCATAGGTCTCCTCCAGCTCCGCGTATCGCTGGGACGGGGTCTTCCCCGTCACAGCGAGGATCTCCGCGGCCAGCAAGTCTGCGATGATACCGTCCTTATCCGTGGACCACACTGTGCCGTCCTTACGCAGGAAGGATGCCCCGGCTGACTCTTCGCCACCGAAACCCACACTGCCGTTGACCAACCCGGGAACGAACCACTTGAAGCCCACGGGGACCTCGTTGAGCGGGCGCCCCAAACCATCCACTACGCGGTCGATCATCGTGGAGCTGACCAGTGTCTTTCCTACGGCCGCCTCCACCGGCCACTGTTCGCGATGCGAGAACAAGTAGTCCACGGCCACGGCCAAGTAGTGATTGGGGTTCATCAAGCCGGCATCCGGGGTGACGATGCCGTGGCGGTCGGAGTCTGCGTCGTTACCCGTGGCGATGTCATAGGAGCTGGACTCTTGCCCTGCCACCGTGTTGACCAAGCTCGCCATGGCCGAAGGTGAGGAGCAGTCCATGCGGATCTTTCCATCCGTATCCAAAGTCATGAAGCCGAAAGCAGGATCTACCTGATCATTGACCACTGTCAGTTCCAGATTATGAACCTCGGCGATGCGGGCCCAATACGCCACGGACGCACCGCCCATCGGATCGGCCCCGATGCGGACGCCTGCCTCCCGAATCGCGTCGAGGTCTATGACCTCGGGCAGCGCGTTGACATAGGTATTGAGGAAATCGAACTTCTCGATGCCCTCCGCGCTTTCTACAGAGCTCGCACCAGCAGAATCCACCCGCTGCACGCCCTCCAGCCCCGCATCCAGGTAGGCATTCGCCTTGTCTGCGATCCACGAGGTCGCGTCCGTATCCGCAGGTCCACCCGTGGGCGGGTTGTACTTAAAGCCGCCATCGCGCGGCGGGTTGTGCGACGGCGTGATCACGATGCCATCCGCGCGCCCCTGATCCGTTCCCTCCGGTCCACCCGGCAGCTGCTTGTTGTGCTCCAGAATCGCAAAGGAGATCGCCGGGGTGGGAACAAAGCCATCCTCGGCATCCACATACGTGTGCACACCGTTGGCGGCCAACACCTCCAGGGCAGTGGTATGAGCTGGTTCGGACAGCGCGTGCGGATCCCTGCCGATGAACAGAGGGCCACTAATGCCCTGCTCGCGGCGGTAATCGACGATTGCTTGCGTCGTCGCCAAAATATGCGCCTCATTAAATGCCCCGTCGAAAGAACTGCCACGGTGACCCGAGGTGCCAAAAGAGACCCGCTGGCCCGCATCCGTGAGATCCGGCTGGATGTCCTTGTAGGCCGCTAGGAGGGCAGGGATGTCTGTGAGGTCTTCTGGGAGGGCAGGCTGCCCGGCGCGTGGGTGCATGACGTGCTCCTTTGTTGTGGGTTATGTCTCCAGACTGCCCTAGTTTGGGGCGGGTGTCGCGGGCACTCTCCCCCGAATGCGTGCGTTGATGTGGTGTTGTTTTCTCCACGCCAACCTCCTCCCCTTTTCCACCCCCTTGATCGAGAAACCACGGGGAAGTTGTCCAAATAAGTTCTCGGGGTGAGTTTTTCCTAGTACGTTTTTCCCATGACTGACGTTTCATTTGCTGAAAGCCTCAATGAGAAGCTCAGCGCTATCGACTCGATTGTGTGGGGTCCGTTCCTGCTCATTCCGCTGTTGCTGGGCACCGGGCTGTTCCTCACTATTCGCTTGGCCGGTATCCAATTCCGCTATCTTGCGGTTGCTCTTCGCCACGGTCTGATTGACCGTAATGACGACGGCGGCGAGGGTGACATCTCCCAGTACCAGGCCCTGACCACCGCTCTTGCTGCCACCGTGGGTGTGGGCAACATCGTGGGCGTGGCCACGGCGATTGGTGTGGGCGGACCGGGTGCCCTGTTCTGGATGTGGATCACGGGTCTGGCCGGCATGGCATCCAAGTACAGCGAGGCGTTCCTGGGTGTGCGCTTCCGCACCCGTGATTCCCGCGGCAACATCAACGGTGGCCCGCAGTACTACCTGGCCAACGGGCTGTCCAGCGGTTTCGGCAAATTCCTCGCGTGGTTCTTCACCATCGCGGCCATCATCGCTTCCTTCGGCATCGGCAACCTCACGCAGGCCAACGCTGTGTCTGCTGGCCTGCATGACACGTTCAACATCGAGCCGTGGATCAGTGGCGTGGTGATGTTTGTGTTCGTGGGTGCAGTTCTGCTGGGTGGAGTGCAGGCCATCGGTCGCGTGACCAGTGCTTTCGTGCCGCTGATGATCATCATCTACTTGATTGGTGGATTCATCGTCCTGGGTATGCACGTCTCCGAGATCCCTTCCGCACTGGGTTTGATCTTCAGTGATGCTTTTAGCGGTACCGCTGCAGTGGGTGGCTTCTTGGGCTCCGGCATCATCATGGCGCTGCAGATGGGCGTGGCTCGCGGCATCTTCTCTAACGAGTCCGGCATGGGTTCGGCGGCTATTGCGGCTGCGGCGGCAAAGACCACGCACCCGGTCCGTCAGGGACTGGTGTCCATGACTCAGACCTTCATCGACACGATCATCGTGGTCAGCATGACTGGTCTGGTGATCGTGACCACGGGCGCGTGGGAGGAAGGCAAGGATGCTGCGGGCACGATGACCGCCACGGCGTTTAGCACTGGCATCGGCAGCCAATGGGGCGGAACAATCGTCTCCGTGTCCGTGGTGTTCTTCGCCTTCTCCACTATCTTGGGTTGGTCCTACTACGGTGAGCGCAACGCGGAGCGTGCGTTTGGCGCGTGGGCTTCGCTTCCTTACCGCATGATCTTCACCTGCGTGGTGTTCGTGGGCGCCACTACCGAGCTGGAGCTGGCGTGGACTTTCGCGGACTTGGCTAACGGCCTGATGGCATTGCCAAACCTGATTGGCCTGATCCTGCTCTCTGGCCTGGTGGTTCGCGAGACCAAGGCTTACCTGGCGTTTGACCCGAAGCTGCGGGCGCGCCCGGATGACGTTCACCAGTTCTTGGTGGAAACCAAGAACCCGTGGCGTACGTAGGCTTTGCTCCTGAGCTGAGCAAGTGGCAGCACCAAAACAAAAATGAAGGGCATCGCACAGTGTGTGCGGTGCCCTTTATTTAGGGTTGCTGAGGATTACTCAGCAGCAGGAATCTCGTCGTTGTTCTCAGCTGGAACCTCAGCTGGAACGTCGGTGACGTCTGGCTCAACGGTGGAAGAACCCAGCTCGAAGGTCTCCTTGATGGTGGCGAAGATGGACTCTACGAACTTGCCCCAGTCCTCGCTGATTGCGGACTCGACGATTCCCTTGACAGCTTCGGTCAGTGCTTCAAACATTGCTTATACCTTCACGTTTGGCGTTGTGTGGTGGGAGCTTGTCTCCTCAATAGTGATAATAAGATGCCTATTGGCACCTCGCGACTCGGGCGCACCATCTCACACCGACAACCCTGGAGCTACATAAGTCACAGTCGCACCACATCATTCGCCTTACTTTGCTCTACTCTGAACTGCATGGGCGATGCAGTTTCCTCTGACACTTACACTCCAAAACAGCGCACGCGTTACCGCCAGCGCCTGATGGGAGACCTCGAGGTTTTCGATCGCCTCTTGCAGACCGCGGATTTCATCGACGAAGGCACCATCGGCTTGGAGCTGGAGCTCAACCTCGTCGATGAGCAGATGCAGCCGAGCCGCAGCGGCGAGGTTGTTCTTGCCGAGCTGTCCGACGAGTACCAATCGGAAATCGGCTCGTTCAACGTCGAGCTCAACCTCCCTCCTCACACCATCAACGGCGCTGGTCTCAGCCAGTTGCAAGAGGAATTAACCGCGCGGTTGGGTGCGGTCAAGGAGGCTGCAAGCAAGGCCGACGCAAGCGTCGCGATGATCGGCACTCTCCCCTCTTTGACCACGGAATTTCTCACCGACCCTGCGTGGATGACTCGCGAGAACCGCTACCGAGCACTGAGCAACTCCGTGATCGAGGCACGCGGCGAGCTGGTGCGGATAGACATTTCGCGAGACGAGCACTACGTCCACGAGTTCGAGGACATCGCTCCAGAATCCGCCTGCACGTCGATGCAATTGCACCTGCAGGTGGCGCCGAACCGGTTTGCGGATGCATGGAATGCGTCCCAGGCCATCGCCGGCATTCAGGTGGCAGCTAGTGCCAACTCTCCCCTGTTCGCTGGTCACCAGCTGTGGCACGAGTCCCGCGTTCCGCTGTTCTATCAGGCCATCGATACCCGCACGAATGAGTTAGTCAACCAAGGCGTGCGCCCTCGCGTATGGTTCGGCGAACGCTGGATCACCAGCGTGTTCGACTTGTTTGAGGAAAACGTCCGCTACTTCTCCCCACTGTTGCCGGAGGATCGCTCGGATGCGGGCACGCCGATTCTGGACGGCGAAAACCCCGCGTTGCACTACCTGAACTTGCAGAACGGCACCATCTGGCGTTGGAATCGTCCGATCTACGATCCAGGCACGGATCAGCCACACATTCGGATCGAAAACCGCCTGCTCCCCGCCGGGCCTACCCCGGCGGACATCGTCGCGGATGCTGCTTTCTACTACGGACTGGTGAAGTATTTGGGCAACCAGGCTCGGCCTGTGTGGTCCCGCCTGCCATTTACTGATGCTCACGATAACTTCAACGCGGGAGCCCGTGATGGTCTGAACGCGGATATGGTGTGGCCCACCCTGGGACGCATTCCGGTGACCAAGCTGATTTCTGATTACCTGCTGGATCAGGCTCGTCAGGGATTGGAGGCGCTGAATGTGGATGCGGAGCTGATCGACAAGTACCTGGGCATCATCGAAGGGCGCATGCGCAATCATCAGAACGGCGCGTCTTGGCAGGTCGCGGCACTGCGCCAAGCAGGCGGAGAGATGACAGCCCCTGATTCAGAGGAGCGAAGGGTTGCCATCGCTAAGGTTTTGCAACGCTACCTCGAACTGCAGGAGACGGGCGAACCCGTGCACACCTGGCCCACGATGATGCAGTAATCCCGGCTTCGCCCACTCATCCGGCGCAAGCATTGCTTCGAGTCAAAAGTTCCCCTCACCTGCTCAAACAGGTGAGGGGAACTTTTCTTTCTGTGGAGCCGCCGGGTATTCACCCTTTTGGGGTTAGATAGCTGGTCACAGGGGTGTTTTTCGAGATCCGCTTTTGTGTTTGCCCAATAATTGCCCACATCCGCACCCGCTTAGGCAAACCTAACTAGCTGTTTCGGTTGCTTCTACAGCCCTCCAGAGCCGTTCCCGGCGCGCTCTCAACCGCTCCAGCCGCTCTCCAACTACCGCGTGTGCTCCCCGCGCTCGCCACTAGCTCTATTTAGGTGACATGTCAACTAGTTTCACTCACTTATCTCCAACTATCGCACTCGCCAAAATGCAGCACCTCTGGAGCGCTCGCCTGCCATGCCCAGCGGGTATCCCTCACCCCCTTATTGAATATCGCGTTCAATAGTGTCACACGCTTAAATATGTAGTTTATATACGACCGATATACTCGCCAAAATGCAGCACCCGTGGAGCGCTTCAGTTCCCCTACCCCACACTAGGCCTACCCCCCTTGTTCAGCCTCACGCTCGTTCACCTGCCTCTCTAGCTCAGTCACTAGGTCTTTCGGCAAGCGCTTCACGTGATCCTTGTGACCAGTTCGGAGGCGCAACCTTAGCTTTCCCGGTTCTAGCTCTAATGCATGGACGAACCTAGCTAGGTACTTCACGGAATATTTCATTGAAACAATTTGGCCGGGGGTTAGCTCACACGGGAACGGATAGTACCCATCGGGATCTCGCGGATGGTTAGCAATCTCGCCATCTAGACTCTGACCACTTTCTTTTTGAGGCAAATCGAGCGAATAGATCTCAGTAACCAATCGTCCCGCGTTTTTAATGTCGATGGACAGCACATCGATCATTTTCCCACGCCGTTCCGCATTCTTCACTTTTAATTCAATCTTCAAGTGCGCACCATTATGTCGCCACGTATAGATGTTCCATGCGATAGTTGCGAAAGATATCGCAAGTGAAACAAGCGAGACAATGAATGCAGCAACGGCCATAAGATCCCTTAGTTTTAATAAGCAACAGGTAGCAGTAAGTTGAGTATGCCAGTCTCATCCGCTGTTCACACACGTATCTGCATAGCACACAGCCACACACACCATTAGATATGCCCTAGGTCAATAGTTACACCCTAGAGATAATTTCCCTTTTCGACAGGACAGCTAAGTCACTGTCATACATAATCGGATTAGCCAAACGGCAATCCCCCTCCGTTTGGTTAGGTGGAGCGTCGAGCCGATCCCCCTTTTTTACGGCTCCGTCCACCGCCCCCTTCGTCTGATCCCCACAATGAAAAACGGCTCTCTCGGAGCCCGTTTAAGCCGTTGAAAAACGCTCTCTAGGCAATCACTCTAGGGGTGCTTACAAAATCGCTCTATCGAGCTTAGAGTGAAAATAGGGTTTTCAAAACCGCAGGTCAGAGGCTTACGAAAAACGCTTAAATCAGGGAGGGCAGTTCGAAATCTTCGACTTTCGCTACTGTTGCTTAAACTGCCCGTTGGTAACCCTTCGGCAGGTCGTTGTTCAGTAGTATTGAGCCCTAGAATTTTCCAGATTGATCGAAGGATTTTGATGTCGAGACTCAACGACCTCCTCGCACAAGCAAAAGTCTCTAACCCAGCTTTGGGAGCAGAGCTTGAAGCAGAGTTCAAGCGTCTTGAGAATCGACGAACTTTCGGTCTTGTGTTTGAGCGACACGAGCCTGAAGTGGTGGAACTCTACAGCCGTACGCCGCGCAGGGGCGACAAGGTTCACGTCCTACCGGAGCGCGGATCGCTTGCAAAACAAGACAACCGACTCTGGAGGGTCACTGCAATCCAGCGTGGGGAAACGACTATTGCAGAACTACTTGAAACACTGCCTGGCAATCAAGAGTGGGATGCTGAACTAATTGGGCGCGAACCGGAGAATCAGTCCGTAGCGATCAACGATGTTGTAGTTGTGGCTGAACACACCGATCCGGTTTACCCGGGCTTGGTCGAAACTGGACGGGTGGAGAACGGCAATCCAAATGATCCAGCACACACAGTCATAAACGCCGAGAATTTTCATGCCCTCGAGGCGCTCACATACACACACTCCGGAAAGATCGATTGCATCTATATCGACCCTCCGTACAACACGGGTGCAAAAGACTGGAAGTACAACAACGACTACGTGGACGGTGAGGACGCGTACCGCCACAGTAAGTGGCTGTCGCTCATGGAACGGCGACTGCTGGTTGCCAAGCGACTGCTCAACCCCGACGACTCCGTGCTCATTGTCACCATCGACGAGAAGGAATACCTTCGCCTCGGAATGCTGCTGGAACAGACGTTCCCGGAAGCCAGGATTCAGATGGTGAGCAGCGTTACCAATCCGACTGGCTCCATGCGTTCAACGGAGCTAACTCGCACTGATGAATATATTTTTCTTGTACAGATAGGCTCTTGCAAACCACAGCCAGTCAGTTTCTCCGAGTATGTGGACAAAAAGGACGAACCAAAGAAGGTCTTGTGGCAGGGGCTCCGCCGTCGAGGCGGCGCTACCTGGAGCAGAGAGTCCCGACCAAATCTCTTCTATCCGATATTCGTCACGAAGGACGGGAGCGAGTTCGTCTCGACCGGAGACTCCCTCCCCTTAGACAACCAAAGGAATTCCGTCGAAGCTCCGCCTGGGGCAATTGCAATTTGGCCCCTTTCTCCTGATGGGTCCGAGGGACGTTGGCAAGTCAACCAGGAGCGTTTTGAGGCGCAACTAAAATCGGGTACGGCAAAGATTCAACCGGCCTTCGGGAGTCGGCTACCCACCCCTTACTACCTGACATCGGGGAATTTGGAGCGCCTCGAAAAGGGGGAAATTTATCCAGTATATGATGAACACAAGACAGTAACTCACTTCGAGTACAAGACAGAACAAAGAGTTCCGAGCACCCAATGGTCCATCGCTTCTCACGACGCTCGAACTTTCGGCACCGGGATAATCAGCCAGATTCTGCCTGGTCGTCGGTTCCCCTTCCCCAAGTCGCTGTACGCAGTCGAGGACGCGCTACGGTTCTTCGTGAAGGACAAACCAGACGCGACGATCTTGGACTTCTTCTCCGGCTCGGGCACCACGGCTCATGCCGTCATGCGGCTGAACAAGCAGGATGGTGGTCGCAGGCGGTCGATCTCTGTGACGAACAACGAGGTCAGTGCGGACGAACAGAAGAGACTCCGAGCACAGGGCCTACGTCCAGGCGACCAAGAATGGGAACAGTGGGGTATCTGCGATTACGTGACGAAACCACGAATCGAAGCAGCGATTACCGGCAAGACCCCAGAGGGCACGCCAATCAAAGGTGACTACAAATTCACCGATGAATTCCCCATGTCCGATGGAATCAATGCGAACGCTCGCTTCTTCACCCTGACCTACGAGAATCCAGTGGCAATTGATTTCGGTCGAGGATTCGAGCGTATAGCACCACTCCTCTGGTTCAGAGCAGGTCAGGTCGGGCCGATCATCGATTCAATCGGTGACACTGGGTTCGAGGTGACCGACCACTACGCAGTGCTTCAGAACATTGATGCAACGTCCGAATTCCTGGCTGAGCTCGAAGGTAAAGACTCTCTGACTCACGTCTTCGTCATTACGAACAATGTCAGCGCCTACCAGCGGATCGCACAAACGCTGGGTGACGGCATCGAGACGGTGCAGCTCTACGAGAGTTACCTGACGAACTTCCAGATCAACGCGGGTCGCAAGGGGTAATCAGCATGAAGTACACACTGAAGAACTACCAAGAGCTTGCAGTATCGGAGTTGGTGGACACGCTCGATTCCGCGTCGTTCATCTACCGACAGACTCGTTCGAAGGCGAAGCCGACTCGCACTTCTGTTTCCCTTGCCGCTGTTACTGGTGCAGGTAAGACGGTGATGGCCGCTGCCATGGTTGAGAGGGTCTTCCAGGGAACCCCAACCACAGCAGCAGATCCAACTGCGACCTTCCTTTGGGTCTCTGATTCTCCTGACCTCAATAGCCAGTCCCGTTTCCGTATCGAAGCAGCGCTCGGCCCCTCACGAGTCATCAAAACTCGTGATGTGGGAATGGATTTCCGCGAAGAGAAACTCCAGCCTGGAACCCTGTACTTCATCAACATCCAGAAGTTGACGAAAACGTCCACGATCGCTCGGCGCCACTACCGTGAAACGGACGAGATGAACTCGCTCCTGCCGGTTCCTGACGCTGGTGATTACGACTTCTGGCAGACGATCGAGAACACGCTCCAAGACGAAAACACCACGCTGTACCTCATCATCGATGAAGCTCACCGTGGAATGAAGTCCCCTAAGCGTTCCAGCAAGTCCAAGACCTCTGAGCGCACGACAATCATTCAACGCATCATCAACGGATCCGGAGGCACACCTCCAGTTCCTTTGGTCGTTGGTATCTCGGCAACCCCGGGCCGTTTCCGCGAATTCATAGGAGCTAATCCACAGTTCAACAGTGCACCTGAGGTCACTGTCGATGCTGAGATGGTTCAAGATTCTGGACTTCTGAAGGACACAATCGTCTTGTCGATCCCTGATGAGTCAGGAGACTACGATCATGCTCTCCTTGTTCGAGGAACAGAACGGCTCAAGGAAGTCACGTCAGCGTGGAACGGCTATACCCAGCGCGAAGGCTCTGGTGACGAAGTGGTTCCACTGATGGTGGTTCAGGTGCCAGACAAGGCCAGCGATACGCTCATTGATTCCTACGTTGAGACCATTCGCAACGCCTACCCAGAACTGAGTATCGGCAACTTTGCTCACGTGTTCGGTGAGGACAAACCCATCAAGGCCGGTGGCACCGAGATCCACCACGTACAAGCTGAACGAGTACAGGAGACGAAACGAATCCGAGTGCTCTTTGCCAAGGAAGCAATCTCCACTGGTTGGGACTGCCCTCGTGCTGAGGTGCTCGTATCCTTCCGCCCTGCCAAGGATCACACTCACATCACTCAGCTGATCGGACGCATGGTGCGTACCCCGCTTGCACGCCGCATCGAGGGCGACGATCTTCTCTCCTCGGTGACGTGCATCTTGCCGAAGTTCGATCGCAAGGTTGCCAGCCAGGTTGCCAAGACCGTTGCTCGTGGTGGTACCGATTGGGCCGGAGATGATGGCGGTACGGACGATCTCCGCCGTGTGCTTATCGATCCGGAGACGGTCTATCCGATCGAGGGAGACGATGCCGATCGGATGTGGAGCCGCTTCAAACAGCTTCCTACCGAGACTGTGCCAGCGGGTAAGCCTAATCCGATCAAGCAGCTGACAGAGCTGGCGGTTGCTCTGTCTACTGACAATCTCCTTCCTGGTGCGGTGAAGTCCACGGACGAGGCAATGTTCCGCAAGATGCAAGCATGCTTCCTAGAGTTCTCAGAACTCGAGGATGCCGTCGAGGACATCAAGAACATTGAAATCGAGGAGTTCTCTACAAAGTACGGAACTGCGAAAACCGTCTCCAGCGAGAAGTACTCGATCCAGACAGATGAACACGCTGTGCGTGTTGGACTGCGTAATGCCGAGCGAGTGTTTGGCCCGAACCTAGCCAAGGGTTTTGTTTCCTACCTCGTCGATAAGCAGGTCGACGAGTACACCGATGAAGACGAACTCTTGGAGCTCTACCGCGAGAACCAGATCAAGTCCGGTGCCCTTGCCCTGGTACCCAAGGTGATCGATAGCATCAACGCTAAGGCCGCTGAGATGGCAGATGAACTCATCGCAAAGTATCGGGTGGAAGCACTCGGCCTTCGTGAGTCACGAGCTGCGATCTACAAGTCGATCTTCGAACAGGCCGATGAACCGAAACGACTCAACATCGTTCCTCCAGCCAACCTCAACGTTGCTACCAAGTCAGCCGAAGAGGACTCGAAGGGACAGATCATCAACGAACAACCGATTCCTCGTTGGGCACAGCATCTTCTTGTCTCAAAGAAGGACGATCTTTTCCCAGCGGACTTAAACGAGTGGGAGCAAAAGGTCATCGAGACCGAGATGGCTCGACCTGGAGCGCTTGGTTGGTTCCGTAACGCGGGAGGCGCGGCAAACTCGCTCAACATTGCGTACAGGAAGGATGCTGATAGCTGGTCACGTTTGCGACCCGACTTCATCTTCTTCCACGAAGCAGACGGTGAAGTGCGAGCTTCGATCGTTGACCCTCACTCTGCTCACCTTGGAGACTCTCTTCCGAAGCTGAAGGCGTACGTCCGGTTCATCAATTCCTACCCTGGTGAATTCCACAGGGTGGAATCTGTCATCAAGGTCAAAGACGAGTTCCGAGTGATCGACATCAACGATTCTCGTGTCCAGGAGGCAATCCTCAATGCAGAGACGGCAGAACCGTTGTTCAAGACCGACCTGAGCCACGCCTACTGCTGATCGGTTGGATCAGCGGTAGACGGGCATTCTCGACAACTTGCAACTAGTCCAGGAGGCAGAGCTTCTCCTGGATCCAGTCCGAAGGACTTACTCCAAGGTGTTCAGCAACCGCCAGAGTCAGGCTCGTATCCAACCAGCCGGTGAGATCCTCCACCGTCCAGGACAGGCGTTCGAAGAACAGTCTGTACTCCATGGTCGAGGCTGAAGAAGCAACAGCCGGAGGGACAGCCTTTGCGATCTCCTCCGGCTCAGCGGGAGCTCTCTTTGTCCAGCGCGTTGTCATCTGTTCCACCTCGCGTTCGCACCTGCCTTGCCCGCTGCCGAACGACGCTCAGTACGAACAACCCTCTCTTCGTCTGTCTCCGGCAACCCGAGCGACTTCAACAGCGTGTTGAGCACCGTTGTCTGGGAACGGATCTCGGCAATGAACGGGTGAATAACCAACTGCCCCATGCTGCCTTTTGCAGTCATGGGAGCCTGGCTTGCTTCGCGTTCCAGCTTGTCGATCTGATCGGCAACCTTGGAAGCGCGCTCCAGGAGCGCGAGCTTTCCAGGTTCATCGGTGAAGTTGAACGTCTCTGTGATCGTGTTCCACAGTTTCATTCCTCCCGCCTCTAAACCTTTTGGCGGCTTGTGAGTAGAAGTCATTCCAAAACTCCTTTTCGAAAAATCAATAAAACAATTCGCACACGGGATCGCTCCCGCAATCACCCCCGGTGCTCCCAGGGAGGGCGAGGGTAAACCCCCTGCCCTACGGGGACTGAATTAACCCAACCAATAGCCGGGAATTGCTCCCGACTTTCCAAGCAATAAACACTCAGCAGTTAATCCTTTTCTGCGGAATTAAAAACTCAGTCGAAAGTCAGTAAGTTAATTCAGTACGCTCCCTAAAGCTCCTCTCCCAACCCGGCCTGCACCCGGGAGACTCCAGGGGCACACCCCGGGCAGGGAGTACCCGGGGCAGGGAGAGGGAGGGGATCCCCCCGGGGAGAGAGGAGGGAGCCTACCCAGGGAGGGCTCCCAGGGGACTACTCCCCTAAGCCACTAGCCCGGCTCGCACCCGTGCCCAGTCCTCGTCTGCCATACCCTGTCGCTGCTCCTCCCAGGAGCGCACGCTGTCCATAGCCTCAGCCGGGAGACGGAACGAGAGAGTAGCTCCCGCGTGCACTGCCTTCAGCAGGACAGGATCCACGCTCCGGAGAGCATCGTCAGCACCCCGGGTATCTGCCAGTTGGATACTGGCGAAGGTTGCCACGGTATCTGGCTCCAGGAGCAAGAACTCCTTAGCCCATTGGCTGGAATTGAAGAACTGTCCCGGGATCACTCGGCTGACGTCCATCAGCCAGCGTCGAGCATCGTGCAGGACTGCCACTGCTTCACGGGCAGCAACGAAGGCTGAGAACTGTTCCGGCTCGAAGGTGGTCACCTGGTTTGCGGTGAACTCGGTAGGGAGCTTTTCTACCGCCTCCTCGTACGTGTCGGCGGCCTCGTTGAAGATCACCTCCCACTGCTCCAGGTAGTCCTCGAGGTTGTCAGAAACCGTCTCGATCAGCTTGGTTGCCAGTGTGTTCCGAGCAGTGTTGATCGCCGCGAAGGTTGCTCCTCCTTCGGTGGCGTTGAACCGAGCGTTCGCTTCGATAGCTTGCGCCACGGTCTTCGGATTGTTGAGCTCTCTCCAGCCAGGAGCTTCGAAGTGGACTTGTTCGAGAGCTTCACAGCACTCCAGCACCTTCTGTACTGGCTTAGGGTGATTCAGACTCCAGGTAGAGATTCCGGAGATGGTGGTGTGTGGGTCGATCATTGTTGATCTCACTTTCTGGCCTCGGTGCGAGGCCGGTTATCGGTTAACAATCTTGTTCATGGCAGCGAGAAGAGGATCTCGTGATCCTCGAGGGCGGGTTACTCCCAAACCCTGCGAGGGATCGACAGCTCGAGCGCTCTTGGTTGCTCCGTTGGTTCCGTCTGGAGCATCGTCCTGCTCAGCACTGAGGAACTCGCTGAGTAGTTGAGCTCCACTGGTTCGAGAGTGAAGAGCGGATTGAACGGCTCCGATCACCTCTGGCCCATTGAGTTTGTGTGTGAACAAACGAAAACCTCCTTGGCATAGAAAAGACCCCTCACCGTCTTGATGAAGGTGTGGAGCATTGTGTGGAAAATCGCGGCATCGAGCCTGTCACCGACGCCCGAAGCAGCGGCGAGGAGAAACGCCCCCTCGCCCTAGGCTTGGGGGGCTTTCTTCGCAGCGGTGCGGAGGGGGAGGTGCAGGCTCGGAACTAAGCCAAGCCCGGAGCGTTTAGCGGAGGTCGATTGGCCGGGCCGAAGGCTACCCCTCTAGCCCTAACTGTCTATGGAGCTCCTCCTCTTCGTGAGGGCGCTCCATAGCGCGTCGGTAATTCTCTATGTTCTTTCGTTCCTGCTCAGCCTTCCAGGCTTCAAGGCGTTCATGACTATTCCTGATTCTGTCTGAAACTCCACTGGTGGCTTGATAGCCACCTCTTTCCATACACAGACGATGAACAAACTCATCGTCTACAACGGAAGCAACAGAAAGACCTTCTTCACTCTTGGTAATCAACCCTGTAGCAATCAACTGCTTAACGCAGTCAGAGACGGTGGCCTTGCTGGCACCGGATCTCTTTACAAGATCGGTGTGCGTAGACACACCGTTGTCGATCAGACTGAAAAGATGAGAGTGACGGCCGGTAAGTCCGTCACACCTCCACAATTCACTCAGAGGGTGAATAGTGGACTTAAAGTTAAAAGAACTATCTACATCTATATCCCTAGGGGGATATAGATACTTAAATAGTGAATAACACCCTAAAACCGAACTCGTTAGATTGATTCGGTGAGGATTGTCTGGAAAGGATCTGGTTATCCTTCCCTGTTCCTCAAGGCGTTCAAGGCTAACGCGAACGGAATCCGGCTTGATGCCAGTATGAGTTGCCAAGGTCTCTACCTTGTATTCAACAACCAGTTCTGAACATGCTTCAACTCGCTCTAACAGCTGCAAGAACACTCGCCTATCGTTCGCGGCACCTTTACCGCTCCACTGGCCTAGAACTGCGTTGTACTTCAGCATGTCCAGCACGACGCGCCTTGTGCGAGATGGCGTACAGACAGTGAACGTCGATTCGCTACTTACGTCCCGTTCCTCGAATGCCTTAACAGCACTAGGAATCGCATACTTTAGGTTATCCCAGCCTGGATCATTCTCTTCGAGGGCTCTAATTCCGTCTTCCACGCCCAGGGCGTGAAACACTCTCCAAGCACAAGCCTTAAAAGCGTCGTTGTGCTCTCCAGCGCCAGAATTTGCCCACTGGCTTAACCAATGGTCAGCGCTGCCTCCGAGATCAACCGGGGGGCGGGTGATCTCTACATCATCACCGTCATCAGCAACAACTGCCCAGAGATCAGGAGGACACTGAGCAGGTACAACCACCTCGCCTATCGTGTAAGTGTGTCGGGATCCATCCTCAAGCCTCACAATGCTTCCTGGCACCAAGTATTGCGGTGGAACTTCCACCCCTTTAACCAACTCAAACGTTGATGTTCTGGTTCGAGTGTTCCAATCCTGGTACTCATTAAGCGAGTAGACAAGACGAACTCCACCGGACGGCGTGGAGACAGTCACAGTCTCTTGCTCTGCGATCCCAGGAAACGCACGGGATAGCTCTTCCACGCTTCCGCCGTTCTTGGTATCGACATCAACCACAAGCACTCCGCCAGTGCCATTGACGGCAAGCTTGTTTCCCTTGTCCTCGATGCTTACCCGTCGTTTACCTGGGGCGAATTTCTTGGTTCCCGACTGAGCTGCATACATGAGCACACGCCGGTAAATGTCTTGTTCAAACAACCTAGTTTTCTACCTTCTTACTTGGATTTGATGCGCTATCCATCAGCGCTTGATTGTCTTGTTGAAGAGCACACGCATACTCTTCACGTTTGATCCGTTGGATTCCTTCTGGAAGCTCTTCAATGTATGGATCTATTCTTCCTGCTTGATTGGCTTCCATTCGTTTGATTGCGCGTACTTGCTGAGGAGATTGAGTGAAATCACCGTTCATCTTCTCTAGGTCAAAGTGGAAGTTCAGATGAGGATGCATCCCCATTGTTCGCTGCTTTGGATTGACGTATTCGACCCTGAATTCAGAATCCTTCAGGTACTGGTTCTTCCCCTTCGTGTCCAGAGAATTCCACCAGTCAGCAAAACTCTCTTTGGTATCTTCCCATTCCCATCCGGGGGACGTCGGCTCTTTCTTCCTCAGATCCTCTAGACGCTTGGAAAGATCGTTTACTCGAGACTGAAGCGCAGCGAATGGAACGGATCCCACGGTGTACGGTTCTTGGCCGTAAAGTCCGACGAGATCGTTGATTTGAAATTCGAGCTCCTCGATCTCTTCCGCCACCTGATTGCCTGGATTCCAAACCTTCTTCCGCTTCACAGATCCTTCAAGTTCATCCAAAACCATTTCTTCAACTAGGGCGTTGATCCAATCGAATTCCACTGTTGCGACAGAAGCACTGCATTCTCCAACCTGGTACTGCTTGGTACGGCAGCGGTAACGATCTTTTCTGCCCTTGCCGCCAACAATCTTGTATGCGGGCGCTCCACAGCACCCGCAGAAAATTACTCCCGTCAGTAGTGAGCTTGAAGCTCTGTTCTGACGCTTACCGTGCGAGCGGCTTGCAAAGAGGTCTTGGAGCTTTTTGAACTCATCACGAGTCAGGATCGGCTCCGCTCTCTGGATGGGTATCCCGCTCTCGTCGCGAAGGACTCTGCGCTCTCCGTACTGTTTCTTACCGCTCTTCAGAACCGGCTTGCCGTTCTTGTCCACGATGATGTCAGCAACCTCTACTTGGCCCAGCAGAGTGGGACTCGAAAGGGCTCTGCGAATGTGACTTCCAGACCATTTTCCACCGAGTGGCTCTTTTCCTTTGGATTCTCGATCCAGATCCAGGGGAGACAGCACTCCCTCGTTGTTGAGCTCGTGCGCAATCGCGTTTGCCGACTGTCCACTGTGGAGTTGCTCGATAATCCATCGAATCAAACTCACTTGATCCTCGTCCTGGACGAGGATCTTGGAACCATCTTCAGCAATGGCCGAGGTGTAGCCAAGGGGTGTACGGGAGCCTCGGTACTTTCCCTGCCGCATACGGTGTTGCTGATCGGCAGTGATGCGCTCACTAATCGCAGAAAGTTCCATCTCAGCGAAGCTGGAGACCAAGCTTGCAATCACTTTGCCCATGCTCGTGGTGAGATCAAAGTGTTGCTCGGTCGCACTCTTCATCACGACATCAAACTTCTCTGTCCAACGGATAAGGTCAGCCATCTGAGTGACCGAACGAGTGATGCGGTCGAGTCGCCAGAATACGATCACATCAATCTCGTGCATACGCCCCGGGTTATTGGCTCCATCTCCCAGCCACTTCTTTAGCTCCGGGCGTTGGAATGGGCTCGTCTTTCCAGCCGACACATTAAGATCCTCAGCAACGCCGATGACCTCCCAACCTTCACTCTTGCACAGCTCTTCACACTCCTTCCGCTGACGCTCAGCACTAGTGGACTCTTCTACCTGCCTAGACAGGCGCGTAACGATCAATGCCTTCATGGTGTAACTATCTTACTTTTGCATTGGCACGGGTATGCGGCACAGCTACACACCAACGCCACAGCCACCGCTTGGTCAGCAAAGCCACACACCACACAGAGATAGCCATACACATATAGGCCACGGGTAACGGGTACGCAGCATAGCCAGGCAGCGAAGGGTCTTAGCCACGGGTAGCTGCAACCGCTCAGGCAACTGGTAGCCACGGGTAGCACCTATGCAGCAAAGAGTAATTAGCAACCTGAAACCATATGACAGATCTATGTCAGATGTATGCCAGATGTATTCCACATCTGGCATATGTATAGCAGCAGTTCAGCGACTATTTTTACGCGACATATTCCAGATGACCAGATCTTTGACAGATCTTAAATATATGCGAGACATACGAGGTCTAGGCTCACTTTCTCTCCATATACACTAAACTTTCAAATCATCTGGTCATCTGGAATATAGGATATAAAAACACCCTATGACCTGTATAAATAGATATTCCAGATGTCCGAAAACATCTGGAATGGATCTGACATACATCTGGAATCTAGCCGGTGTGCTGAAGACGCATTCTCAAGACCGAATCGTCTTCATCATCGTCAAATTCGCTATCGAGCAAGACCCAGCCGCTAAAGCCACGGCCTTCCTCAGCCCGGCGGGTGGCATCCTTCGCGTGTCCTGCATCCTTGAACCATTGCGAGATCACCCGGCCAAGCTGAACATCCGAGATGTCTTTGTGCACAGCGCCGGTTTCTTTGCGGTAGGCAAAGCGCATCGACTTCATGCTGACAAAATCTCCATGGTCGCCCGTCCGCTCAAGGCGTTGGAAAAACTCTTGGCTAGGGTCTGCACTCGCCACGAACGCCTTGGTCGCTTCAGCGACTTGAGGCGGGTAGTTATCCACGTTCAGGGGTTTACCAGCGGATGTAGCCAGCACATAGCCCCTCAGTAGCCATTCCAGCACCCACACGCGCTCTTCTAGGCGCTCACGCCACCGCGAGGTTTCCGGCGGCTGCACATCGTCGATGACATGCCGGTCTTGCATGAAAGGAATCACGGCCAAGCGACGCGCCACACCAGAATCATGCTCAAATGAAAACGCCTTATTCGTCATAAACGTGATCGTGTTCGCGTCCGTTTCCACCACATTATTACTGAACAACTTTCGCCCGCTCCTCTCCTCAGTCGCCCGCTTAATAGCGGATGCCGGGATGCCCATCTTGGAATCAGCCTCATTGACAAAGGCAATCCGAGTAGTCAGTGAGTGGGCGTACTTGGGGTCAGGCTTACCCGCTGAACCTTTCACAAACTGTTCCGGCTGGATCTCCGAGGAATACTCATGACCTAGTGCCTTGCGTACACAGCTCGCCACGCTGCCTTTACCCGCGCCGCCCGAACCAAACCATACAAAGAACTTATGACTGAGGTTCGAACCGAAGACCGAATAACCCAGTGCGGTCTGCACGAACTCTCTTGTCTCCGAATCAGGATGCACGGCCTCGAACAGCTTCTCACTGTTGAGCTTCCGGCTCTCAGGCTTAACCTCAGCGCCTTGCAGGTGCTCAATGGACTTCAGCCCGTCTGTCAGCTCTTGAAAACTCAGCGGTAGCGACTTAGTGACGGCATCCGCAAACGCCTTCGGGCGCACCCACTCAATAAGCGAGCCGGTGGGGTTTGCACGGATCAACGCAAAATCCACCACATGTGTAGAACCCACACCAAGCAAGTCAGGGTTTGCATCGATCTCATCTTGCTTCATAACCCGGCCAAGGGCGGCAACCTCATTCGCCACGTTCTCAAATAGCGCGGTAAGGCCTGAGCTCTCATACAGAGACACCAACTTTGAGGTGATCGCTCGCAGATGTTTCGATTCATCCGAATCTGGGTTAAACCGCGCCTTTACCTTGGTCACTTCCGGCTGCACAACGTCATTAAGAATTTCTCGCAACTCATTCGACTTCAGCGGCTTGCCGGTCACCAAGTTATCGAGCCGGTCAGACTCAGTGCCTTGGATAGTGCACAGCTCAGGACATAACGCCGCAACCAACTTAGGAACAGCGATAGGCGCGGACGAACGCAACGCCTTTTCGACCAGCGCAGACCGCTTGGCAAACGCGGCCTCTACCGCTTTGGCACCGTTCATGCTTGTGATGTCGATTTTCAGACCCTTGTCGATGAACTGACCCCCAGCGGTCGCCGCGTAGACCGTCGCCTTGCCCGCCTCAATCTGTCCGCGCAGCGTGTTCACCTCATCGGTGACAAGGTTGCTGAACTCGTTTTCCACGCTGTTATGGTCGCCGCGCCGGGCAGCCACAACAAGCACAAACGCCTCTCTGAGCTGCTCAAGGGCTGATTTCAGGCCTACCTGTCCCTCAAGTACGCTCCAACGAATCAAGTGGCGGGTCTCGCGCAGGGCGGTATCGTGTCCTGTCTCTTCAAACTCAGCGATGGCCTTAGTCACACACTCTTCCACCGCCGTGGGCATGGGTTCAGCAAAGCCGGGCGCAACGCGAGCAAGCCACTGCATAGCCTCTGAGCTACCGAAATCCTGAGCGGGCGCGTACTTGCGGGCTTCCGCTAGTGGGCACTTGGTGAGCTCATCGAGCCACGCGCCGGGCAACGCCGGGAACTCCGAGACGTGCGGAAGATCTTTGAGATCAATCCGGCTTCCGCTGGGGCTAAACCACTCATAGGCTTGCCCATCGACTTCAGACGGCCACGCCGTGCCATAGCGATGAGTCGCTTGGATCACCTCAATGTTCTGTCCGGCTTGCCCGTTGAACTTAATGTTGCGAGGCACCGCGAAATAGTAGTGACGTGAGGCCGCATCCGCTCCGTGGCGGCTTAGCGTGTAGGTCTCAGGAAGCTTGCCTAAACGCGCTTCTAAGGCCGCTAGCGTCTCTGCTCCCGTCTTACCCTCATGCGCGTCCACATCGAGGCCTACAAGCGTCTCAGGGAGCCGCACAGCGAGGTTGCTGGTCTCTGAGCGACCCTGCCAGACATCGAGGGTCTGGTTCTTGGTTAACGCCGGGATATTGCCCGTCGTATTCTTCGCGGGCGGGTACTTCTCGTTTTCCGGTAGCGGTAGAGGCTCGAAACCCTTTTCGAGGTAGATGTGGATGGCTTGGTTTAAACCAATAGTTGATACATTTGATAATGAAGATATGCTTACATTGTTCATTTCCGAGACCTTTCAGTTGGTGGTCGAGTTTGACCATTATCGTGTAATTGCCCCGCTCGGTTCAGCGGGGCTTTCGCTTTCATGTGGCTATCACTGCTAGATGCCGGTTGCACCGTATATAGCGAGCCGGGCGACCTCTTCAGCGGTGTCCCGTAAGAACTGACCGGCACCCATTTAAGGGTGTTTTTGGTGTGTTTTGGGAGTCCGCGCTACAAGGCGCTCCCCATTGGGTACATGGTGGCTTCGATCTCACTCAGCTTCACTTTTATCGCTGAGCCGGGTCTAGCGCTCATACGGCGCGCGGGATAATCACCCGCTGCAATCCCGCGTCTTAGCGTCTTCTCCGAGACTCCGAAATACTCAGCGGCTATAGATAGGCTTACCCACGGCTCACGCCCTGCTACGCCGCTAACAGGCGCGGTTGTGGTGCTAATAGCACTGTTCTTGCGCTTAGGCGCATGGCCTTTAGCGGGTGCAGATACGGCAAAATCCCGTACAGACATAACTCTCCTCTAGGGAAAGCCGGTCTGACGGGCTAAAGGTTCCGCATGGATATGCGCAGATAAGAATGTATGTGCAAGATAAGCACGGTCTGTCTAGGTCTGTCAAGACATGTCTGGAATGTCTTTCAATTTCTGTCCGGGGGCGAACTGTCGAACATCATCTTGAGTGAGCACTACAACCCCGCGTTTAGCCTGTTCAGGGATGTCTGAGACAGGTAATCGGCCTTGCAGGTGACGGCACGAACAGTAGTGGTCATCGAACGGGTCTGTTGTGGCCTGCCAGTTGCGGTTATGGCGGCTTGCAAAGACAGTCATCAGTTCACCATCCACGCGCATCCGCGAGGTGTAGCCAAGCAAGCACCCGCGCTTGCAGCGGTAGGTTCTGATCGCTGTTTTCTTCACATCATCAAGATCAATTTCTACGTTGGTCACGCGCGCTTCTCTCTCCTCTTATCAGCGAGGCTCGCAACACCCGCTTCAGGCTCCAGTAGGTTGCCCACTCGTCCCATAATCGTGTTGAGGTTTTCCGGCCTTGCCTTCATGTAGGTCTCAGTGATCGTCTTCAGGTCAGTCTGCCCCAACAGCTGCCCTATTTCAGCGGGGGTTGCCCCATTCTCTGCAAGGTGCGTTATTAACCAGTTACGTCCGTAGTGTGGGGTAATTTTGCTGGTCACACCCGATTTATCGCGGGCGCGCTCTAATATCGAGCGTAGCGAGGTATCCATGATCGCCTTACCCGTGCGGGTGCGGAACAGATAGCCGTCCCCCTCTTCAGGTGCGTAGCTCTTGAGGTGCTCTTCAACCGCTCCGTTGAACCGCTCAAACACGGGCACTGTTCGCTTACCTGCCTTGGTCTTAGGCTCTTGCCAGACCATATAAGTTCGTCCCTGTTCGTCCTGTACGCGCTGGAGATTGCCCTTAACGTCAACAAGCCAGCGCGGCTCAGCTACCGTGCCTACGTTGCGTAGGTTCTCTCTGGTCACAGCGAGCACCTCGCCAATGCGCATCCCGAGGAACAGACAGAAAATTAGTGCGAGCCGGTGCTCTTTGGGCGCGGCGTTGACTACCGCTAGCAGATCTTCAGTAGTGGGTAGCTCTTTGGTTTTTGGTTGTGGCTTATGGCGAGCATCCTTAACAGCCACGGGGTTCGCATCTAGCAACCCGCGCTCTACAGCATCCGCCATTGCAGCACGCAGGTACACATGCGCTTTCCGGTTGGTTTCAGGTGTCTCAGGGAACGCGGTAGCCATCGCATCCCACCATGCGTACACCGCGTGGGTGTCCAACTCATTCAACGGCATCTCCGCGAACCGGCTCAACACGCTACCGGCTTCCGCTTTTGGCTCTGTAATCCGGTTCTGAATCACGCGCCGGTATTGCTGCAACGTCGATAACCTCAAGCGTTGCTTTTGGCGTTCATGCCAGTCAGAGACGAACTGTCCAACGGATGTAGTCTCTCTCTCTTGCTGAGCTTTTCGAGCGCTAGGTGAGATCCACTCTCCCCTATCAATCATCCGACGTTCGCTAGCAAGCCACCCGTCCGCGTCCAACTTGGTTGCGAACGTCGATGGGGCGGTTACCCGCTCGCCGCTGGGGGGCGGTATAGCGCGCTTGGAAGCGTCCGAACTTCTTCCTCGCCGTATCTCGCTTACTTGGAAGCTGCCTCACGCTACCGAATGTGGGTGCCAATGGGTTCTCCGTTGTCTTAGGTTTTGTTCTCTGTGGGCAACCTTAGCGGGGTTTGCCCAATAATTGCCCAATGTTTGCCCACAAAGCGTCATTCTCTATCCACAGGTGTCCACCCTTGTCCCTAGCGTTTTATAGTGTTTACCTGCTAAGACATGAAAAAACCCTGCTCCGAATGGGAACAGGGTTTTAGTATCTGTGGAGCCGCCGGGAATTGAACCCGGGTCCTTCGCGACCTCGCCAGGGCTTCTCCGTGCGCAGTTCGCAGTTATCTCTACTCGGCCCTCCGGATCTTGCGAACCAGTCCGGATGATGAGCCCAGTTGCTCTAAGGAGTCCCGCACGGCCCGAGCAACCCGGCCGTGCAGCAAGTCTCTTTAGTCGATGCCGGTTGCTAGGTCAGAGACAAACCTAGGCCGACAGACACGCGGTCGCTACTTAGGCAGCGAGGGCGTAGTCGCGCTGAGTGTTCTCGGCGCTTATAGGGTTGCGTCGACGCTTACGGTGGTCGATCGCCTTCACCGGCACGCTTCCCCTGGCTCAATGCACGAAGTCGAAACCAAATCGACCCCTTGTGCAATCCCTGCTGTGGGAACGTGTTCATCCAGCAGGAAGGTTCAGGTTACTCTTTTTCTTTTCTCGACGCCACTTCCCCCTCACCAGCTAATTCTTCCTGCACGCCTGTGGTCGGTGCTTGGGTTTCCATGTGCTGAATCCGAGCGTGCATCACACCTGCCAGGCGCTCACGCTCCACCCTAAGCTTGGCTTCTCGGGACTTCTTTCCGCGCTTCACAGAGGAGATGCCGAAGACGATGCCAAGGACAATTGGAATCCAGACTTTGGGATATTCGAGTGCCAACTCCACGATCCACGGCAAGTCCCAGTGTGGAAGTTGCCAGTCTGGCCAGGGAATACTCGGCAAGTTGATGTGTGGCCAGGGGATATCGATGTGAGGCCAGTTGATGTGCGGCCAGGGGATGTTGATATCCCAATCGGGGATGAACTGCGCGAGCCAGCGGATGATGGGCTCGATGATCTTTCCCAGTAGGGGCAGGACAACCAGGGCAAAGATGGCCCATCCGGATTTCCCCAACCCGGTGAGCAGTGGATAGAACCAGCGCTTGAACGGACTTTCTTCCATCGCTTGGAGGCGTTGGGCGCCTTTCGAGCCGGGTGGGGCTTCCATCTCTAGGGTCACGCCGCCCGCTTCAATGGTGGCCAGGCGCAGGAAGGAGTTCGTCACTCCGGGTTCGAGCTTCAGATACGGTTTCGCCACGGCGAGCTCGCGGTGGAATCCACGTGCTCCCACTTGACCAGTTTTGAAGCGCTTGTTCCCGTCTTCGTCTTCCTCCTGGGAGAGGTCGAGCTTGACCTCCTTCAGCGAATCTTGGCGTGCGATGACCTGGTCATTGACTTTCACCAGGTAGGGCTGATCCTCCATCGCCTCGCTCACCGTGAGCAGTATTTTCCCGATGATCGTGGGCTTCTCTGCGTTCTTCGCCTTGAGCTTCTCTAGGTCGCTCGCCATATCCGACGTGGTCGCGTCTGACGATGCCGCTTCCGGATCCGGCTCAGCATCCGCCTCGTCATCGGAATCTTCGGCAAGCTTTCCCGCAATGTTCTTAGGAAAATCTGGATCCACTTCGCGCAGCTCGGCAAACGTGCCAACGTACACCTCGACCAAACCCACCGTGGGGTGCTGGACATGCCAGCGCTCCATGAACCAGACCTCCCGCATTTCTGAATGAAAACTGCATGAAACCGTCACCGCGCAGACCGCGCGTCAGAATTTCACGCTAGCAGCAGTAGTGCAGCGGGGAAATGGCCCCAAAGTATGAGTTTTATAAAGCGTGTTTAGGCATTAATGCCCTTGATGCGACGTCCCAGCTCGCGGGTCACTTCGCGTTCTTCCGTGCGACGCTTGATGTCCTGACGCTTGTCGTAATCCTGCTTGCCTCGGGCAAGCGCCAGTTCCACCTTCAGCTTGCCGTTGACGAAGTACAGCTGCAGCGGAACCAACGTGGAGTTGCCGTCGCGCACCTTACCCATGAGGGAATCGATTTCCCCGCGGTGCAGCAATAGCTTGCGGACTCGTCGCGGCGAGTGGTTAGTCCAGTGGCCCATGGTGTACTCCGGAATGTGCAAACCACGCAGCCAGACTTCACCTTCATCGATGGTGGCGTAGGCGTCGACCAAACTCGCCTTGCCCTCCCGCAAGGCCTTGACCTCGGTTCCCACTAGAACCACACCGCACTCGAAGGTGTCGATGATGGAGTACTCGTGGCGCGCCTTGCGATTAGTGGCAACGACTAATGGGCCGGGTCCCTTACCGGAGCCGGCCTTGCCCTTTTTCTTGGACTTTGCCTTCGATTTACCGGAATCAACCGGTGCTGCCTTTTTCGCCATGATTCAAGGAATCCTAGCATCTACCTGCGGAGGGATCGAAAATGCTCGCCACTGTGCGAACTGCGCACAGCAGTAATTGTTTGTCACCCCCGTGCATAAATTTTCCGAAGAGAGTTCCCTGAATATTTAACGCCATTCTGGAATTGTCAGTCTCATGACCACACCACAGAGTCCCCAGCCGAACCAACCCCAACCCAATCAAGGGCAACCGCAGCCCGAGAACGCCTACGGCCAGCAGCCAGACAACAAGAAGAGCGCGACGGACTGGCTAAAGACCATTGGCACTCTCGTCGTACTCGCTGTGGTGATCGGCGGCATCCTCTTCTACATGAATCGCGACAACTCCAGCACCGACGAACCGCTCGCTGACGGCACCTGCATCAAGGACATCGGCTTTGTCTCCATGGATACACCGGACGAGATCACCAGGGAATGCGATTCCCCGGAGGCCGATGCAGTCATCCTGGCCAATGTCGATCCAGAATCCGACAAGAAGTGCATCGACGTTCCCGGCGCCACCAATACTTTTGAGACCTCGCTGACCGAGGATGGCGATACCCACGAATTCACCTACTGCATCGGCGATGTAGGAGCCAATCCCGAGGAAGCCGCCAACACTCTGGAAAAGGGCGATTGCCTAACCATTCCCGAAGATGACGAGCAAGCCGCTCGAAAGGCCGAATGCGGCAGCCCAGACTCGCAACTGATCGTCGGTCGCGTGGACAACAAGAAGCCCGAAGGCGGAATCATGGGAATCGGCCAGCCCCACTACCAGCCCGATGGCAGCGTCACCTTCTCCAGTGATTTCTGCAAAGAAAACGGCTTCCCAGATGCCACGGAGGAATACACAATGAACATCCCCACCGGTACGGAGAACTCCGATTCCCCCGAGTCCTACCGCACCTTCTGCCTAGTTAATTCCTAAGCGCTGAATTCGAAAAGCGATAAGGAACTAGTTCTTCACGTACCAACGCAAGGTCACTTGCGCAGTCACCGCGGCAACCAGCACGCCCACGATCACCATGAACGGTGCCGCCAGCCAGATATCGGCCGTGGTGATGCGGGCGATGAGGTTGGCGTCGTACAAAGAACGCAGCGCGTTATCTGCCACCAGGAACTTGCCCGCGAACATGCCACCCAAGGCCAGCAGCGCACCGATGACGGCGGCGACCACTGCCTCCAAAACGAACGGTGCCTGGGTGTACCAGCGCGAAGCGCCCACCATGCGCATGATGGAGATCTCGTTGCGGCGGCTAAACGCGGTGATCTGGACCATGTTCACAATCAGGAACACGGCAGCCACGGCCTGGATCGCTGCCACCAGGAACGCGGCGTTACGGATCGCGTCTAGGTTGTTCGTCGCAGCGCGCAGGTCATCGCCCTGATCCACCACGTTCAGCACACCCGGCGCATCACGGATGGCATCGATGGCCTCGGCCTCGGTGGGATCTTCCAAGCGCACGTGCAACGCGGCCGGGAAGGCATCCTTGCTGGTCTGCTCCACCAAGCGCGGATCGGAATCTTGGAAAAGATCCACGAAGCGGTCATAGGACTGCTGCTTGTTGCGGTAGTTCACGGACTTAACCGTGTCATCGGACTGCAGCTTATTCAGCAGCTCTGCACACTTTGGCGAGGAGCAATCCTGGTCTTGTGCAGAGATGGAATCATCCAGCTGCACCATGACCTCGATGCGGTCGATGTAGATGTCCTTGGTGCGCTCGGTCATCTGCGTGAGCAGCAGGCCGGTGGTTAGCAGCGCCAGGGAAATTGCGGTGGTGATGATCATCGCGATGGTCATCGTGGCGTTTCGACGCAAACCTGTGAAGGCTTCACGGATAACAAAATTTGATCGCATAATTAACGCCCCACTCCGTACAGGCCGCGCGCATCGTCGCGGATGACTCGGCCCTTAGACAGCTCGATGACACGCTTACGCATGGAGTCCACGGCCACATTATCGTGCGTGGACATCACCACGGTGGTGCCGTTTTGGTTGATGCGGTTGAGCAGGAGCATGATCTCCGAGCTCGTGTCCGGATCCAGGTTGCCGGTGGGCTCATCGGCCAGCAGCACCAGCGGGCGGTTCACGGAGGCGCGGGCGATGGCCACGCGCTGCTGCTCACCGCCGGACAGCTCGTGCGGGAAGCGGCGTTCCTTGCCTTCCAAACCCACGGTCTTGAGCGCTTCTGGCACCAGACGCTCGATCTCTGAGCGCTTCTTGCCAATCACCTCGAGGGCAAAGGCGACGTTATCGAATACGTTCTTCTTGGGCAGCAAGCGGAAATCTTGAAAGACGTACCCGATGCGCTGGCGCAGTTTGGGCACGTCGCGTCCGCGCAGCTTGTTGACATGAAAGTCTGCCACGTGAAGATCTCCGGAATCTAGTGATTCTTCGCGGAGCATCAGTTGCAGAAACGTGGACTTACCGGAACCGGAAGGGCCGATGAGGAAGACGAACTCTCCCTTATCAATGCCTACAGAGACACCATCCAGCGCCGGGCGGGTGGACGTCCGATAGCTCTTGGATACTTTGTCGAATGTGATCACAACCCGTCAGTGTAACCCCAATAGTGTGACTATTGTAACCAATGTGACTCATGTTGCACTTGGTGCATTTCGCGATCTGTGCACATAAACGCATTCCAGTGTGGTTCAATGAGCCACATCACATGACGCCTCGAGGAACTACAGGACACGAACAGACATGAGTAGCTCGGCATCTACAGACCCAGACACCGCCACCGGCATGGCGTCGAAAAAGGACGCAGCCAACAACAAGGCCAAAAGCAAGACCCCCAAAAAGGCCGGCCAGAATAACCAGGAAAACACATCCGGTTTCCTGGGCTTCGTTGAAAAATTGGGCAACAAGCTGCCGGATCCCTTCTGGCTGTTCGTGATCATTGGCGGACTCGTAGCCGTGACCTCGTGGATCGGCACCCTGTTCAACATGCAGGCCACCGACCCAGCCACGGGCGACCCGATCCTGGTGAAGTCCCTGCTTTCCACCGAGGGCATCAGCATGATGGTCGGCGATGCAGTGGAGAACTTCGTAACGTTCCCCGCATTGGGCTTGATCATCGTGGTCATGCTGGGTGTGGCCGTGGCCGAACAAACCGGCCTCATCAGCGCGGTGATCCGCGCCATGGTGGCCAAGGTCGGCCCGCGTACTCTCACGTTCGCCGTCGCCCTCGCAGGTGTAACAGGTTCTGTTGCCTCCGACGCCGTGTACGTGATTCTCATTCCGCTTGGTGCCATGTCTTTCCGCGCGATGGGGCGCTCGCCCATCGTGGGAGCCATGGTGGCTTTTGCCGCATCCTCGGCAGGCTTCAACTCTTCGCTGGTGCTCAACATCACTGACGTGCTCCTGGCAGGAATCTCCTCCACGGCGGCGGGCATCGTGGAGCCGGACTACGAGGTCTCCCCGCTGGCCAACTACTTCTTCGTCTTCTTCTCCGCGATCGTGCTAGCCCTGATCATCACCGCGGTCACCGAGCTATACATGAACAAGAAGGCTCACGAGCTGGTCAACCACGATGAGATCAACTACGAAGAGCTCAGCTTTGACCGTGCGGCCGGCGCGAACAACTCCGAAGACGATGACCTGTTCGACACGGCAGAGAACAGTTCCGACGGCGCGGAATCTGACAAGCAACAATCCAAGGAACAGAGCGACGAAGAGCTCGAAGAGAGCCTGAAGCTCAGCCCCCGCGAGGTTAAGGCGCTGGTATGGACGGGCATTGCATCCATCGTCATGCTCGCAGCCTACTTCGCGCTACTGTTCTTCAGTGGCTCCCCTCTGCAGGGACCAGGTGGCGAGGTCATGGAATCGCCACTGATCAAGGACGTAGCCGTACCGATCACCCTGGCATTCTTCTTCCTTGGACTGGTCTACGGCGTAATTGCCGGAACCATCAATTCCCCAGGCGATATCCCGGAGTTCATGGCTCAAGGACTAAAGACCTTGCTGCCAATGATGGTCTTGTTCTTCGCGGTTTCCCAGTTCCTCGCATGGTTCCAGTGGTCCAACCTGGGCAACTGGACTGCGATCCGCGGCGCCGAGCTGCTGCAGCGCTGGGACCTCCCACCACTGGTGATGTTCGGCGCCTTCGTGCTGCTGGTGGCCGTGGTGAACCTATTCATTACCTCCGGTTCGGCACAGTGGGCGCTGATGGCACCCGTGGTGGTGCCGATGTTCATGTACGTCAACGTGTCCCCAGAAGTAACCCAGATGCTGTTCCGCATCGGCGATTCGCCGTCCAACATCATCACTCCGATGAGCCCGTACTTTGCTCTGGCGTTGACGTTCTTGCAGCGCTACTACAGCAAGTCCGGCATCGGCACACTGATGTCACTGGCCATTCCTTACTCCGTGGCCATGCTCGTGGGTTGGTTCCTGTTCTTCTGCCTGTGGTGGTTCACCGGCCTACCGTTGGGTCCAGGAACGCCGATGGATTACACGCTGCCACAGTAGACAGGCATCGAATCTGTTGGCCGCCTGGCGGAAAACGCACATTGTAGCGGCTGCACCTGAAAATATTCTGCAGAAAAAAGCAAAACTTACTGCCCGGATCTCAGGTGATATGTAGGCTGGCCACATATGCCACGCTGCCCCTTTGGCAGACACAGCCCACCACCCACCAGGAGCGCTAGATGAGCAATGCACCCCGCACCGCACGCTGTGCGCGGGGTGCATTGCTGTCTCCAGGTGCTCACCACTTCGTTCGCCTCGACGGTGACCGCCCGCCCGTCGGCTAACGCAGCTCACTAACCACTCTTCGGGTTCACTCACCCGTACTTCACCAACAAAACAATCCGCATTGAGCACTCCCCTGCGACCCAGTGGAGCTCTCTCAAGCACCCAAAAAGAATGCGAGGACAGACCTTGTCTGCTTCAGAGAACAATTCACACACGGTTGCCACCGACCGTTCCGTGCCTACCGAAACGCTGGATCCGCACACTGACCGCCTCTCTAAGGATGTCGAAGCATCAGTAGGCGCGGCGATTCGTCGCGCTGAGAAGTGGCTCGAGGTGGAGGAAACGTCCAAGTCCACCAAGCAGCTGGCAGACATGGTTCATGATCCGAACGGCGTGGAGTTCACCTTCGCATTCGTCGACCGCGTGGCTCGCCCAGAAGACAACAAGGTCGCAGCACACGAGTTCGCCAAGATCGCCAGCCCACTGAACAAGAAGTCAGAGACCCCAGGCTTCATGGGTCTTCTGGATACTTTCCTCGTCTCGGCCGGTTCCATCGCCGCTCCCCTGCTGCCCAACGTTGTCATGCCCATCGCCCGCACCTACCTCCGACAAACAGTGGGTCACTTGGTGCTCGATGCCGAATCTCAGGCGCTCGACGACATGCTGGACAAGGCCAAGGAAGATGGCTTCACCCTTAACCTGAACCTGCTGGGCGAGGCCGTGCTGGGCGAGTCCGAGGCGCAGAGTCGCCTCGATGACATTCTGGATCTACTGAAGAACCCCAAGGTGGACTACGTCTCCGTCAAAGCGTCCGCCGTGGTCTCTCAGCTCAACCACTGGGATATCGATGGCTCCACCGAGCGCCTGAAGGATCGCCTGCGCCCGCTGTACCGCCAAGCGCTGAACCGCAGCCCGCACCCCTTCATCAACATGGACATGGAGGAGTACAAGGATCTCGAGCTCACGCTGAAGCTGTTCACCGAACTGCTGGGCGAGGAAGAATTCCTCGAGCTGGAGGCCGGCATCGTGTTGCAGGCTTACCTGCCAGACACCTTGGGTGCCCTGCAGCACTTGGCCGAGTTCGCCGAGGAGCGGGTTGCTCGCGGTGGCGCGCCCATCAAGGTCCGCCTGGTCAAGGGCGCCAACCTGTCCATGGAGCGCGTGGATGCTGAGCTCCACGACTGGCCACAGGCTCCCTACCTCACCAAGGCCGAGGTGGATGCCAACTACGTCCGCCTCATGGACTGGGTCATGCGCCCCGAGCATGCAGAGAGCCTGCGGATCGGTGTGGCCAGCCACAACCTCTACGACGTGGGCTTGGCTCACGAACTGTCTGTCGCTCGCGGTGTCGAATCGCAACTAGACATCGAAATGCTCCAGGGCATGGCTCCCGCACAGGCTGCAGCCGTGCGCGAAGTCACCGGCCGAGTCATCCTGTACACCCCCGTGGTGAAGAAGGAAAACTTCGACGTGGCCGTGAGCTACTTGGTCCGCCGACTCGAGGAGAACGGCGCCAAGCAGAACTTCCTCTACGCCCTGTTCAGCGACGATAGTTCTGATTCGGATACCCCAGGCATGTCCCCCATGGAGTCCCAGGAAATGCGTTTCCGCAATTCCGTGCGCGACCGTTGGGATACCTTTGCAGGTCGGCGTCGGCAACAAAACCGCCTCGAGGAAGAAGAACAGAAACTCGGCTGCCGCAGCGAGGCCACCGAAGGCAACTTCGTCAACGAACCGGACACCGACCCAACGTTGCCGGCCAACCGCGCTTGGGCGCGCCAGATCGTGGACCCCTCCTCCGATCCCGGCGAGCCAACGTCTCGTTTGGTCACCGATCCTTCGGAGATCGACGCCATCGTCGAGCGGACCAAGCAAGCCGGCGAAACCTGGTCTCAGAAGTCCGGGCACGAGCGCGCTGAGCTGCTGGACAAGGTGGGAGACGCCCTGGCCAACAACCGTTCCCGCCTGATCTCCGCGGCCGTGTTCGAGGCTGGCAAGACCATCGCCGAGACTGACCCCGAGGTCAGCGAGGCCATCGACTTCGCGCGCTACTACGCCGAAAGCGCCCGCGAGTTGGATCGTCAGCGCAGCAGCGTGTTCACGCCATACAAGACCGTGGTTGTGACCCCACCGTGGAACTTCCCCATCGCTATTCCCGTCGGCGGTTGCCTGGCTGCACTGGCAGCAGGCGGCTGTGTGATCCTCAAGCCAGCACCTGAGGTGCTGCGCATCGCTGAAGTCTTCGTGGATGTCATGCGCGAAGCGGGAGTCACCGAAGATCAGTTGCAGCTGGTCAACGCGGACGAGGCAGATGCAGGCCAGCGCCTGATCAGCCACCCTGATGTTGAATCCGTAATCCTCACCGGCGCTTCCGAGACCGCGAAGCTGTTCCGCGGATGGAAGCCAAAGATGGTCATCAACGCCGAGACTTCCGGTAAGAACGCCATCATCGTGACCCCGGCGGCGGATCCTGACTTGGCCGTGGCGGACATCTACAAGTCCGCGTACGGTCACGCGGGCCAGAAGTGCTCCGCGGCATCGCTGATCATCACTGTGGGCTCCATCGGAGAGTCCAAGCGTTTCGTCGGCCAGCTGGTGGACGCTGTGAAGTCCATCAAGGTGGGACCGGGTTACGACATCTCCACCTGGATGAACGGCGTGATCGCCGAGCCAGGCGAGAAGCTTATGCGCGGACTCACCAAGCTGGAAAAGGGTGAAAAGTGGCTGGTCAAGCCAGAAAAGCTCAACGATGAAGGCACCCTGTGGTCCCCTGGCCTGCGCGATAACGTCAAGCCCGGCAGCTGGTTCCACACCCACGAGTGCTTCGGCCCCGTGGCTGGCATCATGCACGCCGAGACCCTGGAGCAGGCCATCGAGTGGCAGAACTCCACGGGCTTCGGCCTGACCGGTGGCATCCACACCATCGACGTGGACGAGACCGCCCTGTGGCGCGAGAAGGTCGAGGTGGGCAACGCATACGTGGAGCGCGGCATCACCGGCGCCATCGTTCGTCGCCAGTCCTTCGGTGGTTGGAAGAACTCCAGCATCGGCAATGGTGCCAAGGCCGGCGGACCAAACTACGTCTCTCAGCAGGGCCGTTGGACCGAGGGCGATCTCACCCAGTTGGTCTCCGCATCACTGCCTACCCACATCACGCAGATGCTCCGCGAGATCTTGGGCTTGGGCTCCCCTGCGCTGTCCAAGGCAGATCACGCATGGCTGCGCCAGGCGGCAGAATCCGATGCCTATGCCATGCAAACCGAGTTCGGCGTGGAGCACGATAAGACGGCGCTGATCGTGGAGTCCAACGTGTTCCGCTACAAGCCGCTGCTGGAGCCACTGCGCGTGCGTGTGCACGCCGATGCCAACCCTCGCGACATCCTGCGCTTGCGCTTGGGTGCCGCAGCAACCGGCACGGAGCTGGACATTTCCGCTGATCACGACGTAGCTACCGAGCTCGGCGAGCTGGGACAGAGCATGCGCATCATCAGCGATTCGGACTTCGCTGAAGAGGTCTCCACGGCGCAGTCCGCCCGCGTGCGCGTGGTGGGCTCGGCACCGGACGAGCTCTACGAAGCTGCCGCTGATTCCGGCAGCGTGATCCTGGATCAGGACGTCCTGGCCGAAGGTCGCCGCGAGTTGCTGCCGATGCTCCTCGAGCAGGCAGTCTCCACCACCGAGCACCGCTTCGGCTACATCCACGGCCTCACGCCTTAAAAGTTCGCACGCTTTAGGCTGCGAAAAGGCCCTCGGGACAACACATACTGTGTGTCCCGAGGGCCTTTGGGCGCTCTAGCTGGATCGCCAGCTATCTAGCCAAATGGCTTAATACAGTCAGTCAGCACCGGCAGTGAAAGCAGGCGCTTAGCCTTCCTTGGAGACCTCGACGTTGAAGCCCCAATCGATGCCGAACTTATCCTTGAGTCCGCCAAACATGTCTCCCCACATCTGCATCTCCAGTGGCATGTGGACCTGAGCGCCGTCAGCCAGCTTCTCAAACTGCTGCTTGAGGGTCTCTACCTCATCACCGAAGACCACTACGTTCATGCGCTGTGCTGCGGAATCTTCATCCCCGAGCTGCGGGTTGTCGCCGCCCATGATCTCCCAGCCGGCGTCCGTCTTAAGGTGGCTATGCATGACCAGCTTCTCGCCGTTGGCCGCGGTGGGAGCGCTGGGATCCTGGTTATCCAAGATCTCCAGCGTGCCGCCGAAAACTTCCTTGTAGAAGTTCATCGCTTCGCGGGCCTGCCCGCGGAATCCGAGATAGGGAACTGCATTGATAGACATTGAGGGGCTCCTTGGTGCCAAGAGTTCAGAGAGTTCGCGAGCTTTGTACCCGCCTACGTTTAAACGACTCTACTGAATTTCCGTTCCACCAATTTTTGTTAGGCGCTTTCGTCGGCAAATGGGTAGTCCGTGTAACCCACTTCCTCGCCGCCGTAGAAGGTCTCCGCGTTCGGTTCATTAAGCTCCAGGCCGTCCTTCCATCGGCGCACCAAATCCGGGTTGGCGATTAGCTGACGACCCACGGATACGGCATCGGCGCGGCCGCTGTCCATCAGCTTCTCCGCCCCATCCAAGTCCGTAATTGTGCCAAAGCCAGTGTTCAATAGAGTCTTGGTAGTTCCGTTGGAGCGGATAGCTTCCACCATCTTCCCGATTAGCTCACCGCTCGTCGAATCCTTGTGCAGAACAGAGACATATGCAAGGTTCAGCTTAGCCAGGTTATTCAGCAGAGCTAGGTAAGTCTCTCGCGTGACCTCAGGATCCGTCTCCAGCACGCCCTGCACGTTGTGCTCAGGAGAAAATCGCACGCCCACTCGGTCCGCGCCAATCTCCTCGGCAACAGCGCGAATCACCATTTCCGGCAGCTTAATTCGGTTGTTAACGCTGCCACCAAACTCGTCCGTGCGGTGGTTGGAACCAGGCGAGAGGAACTCGTGCAACAAGTAACCGTTGGCTCCGTGGATTTCCACACCATCAATGCCAGCATCCACCGCGCGGCGCGCAGCGGCCCGGAACTCTTCGACGATACGAGGGATCTCTTCCGTCTCCAACGCACGTGGAACTGGCGCTTCGGCCTTCCCTTCGAAAGTGTGCACAGCCGACCCACTAGCCAGCGCGCTGGGAGCCTCTGGCTGCTTGCCTCCCAGCAAGTCAGGATGGGACATCCGACCACCATGCATAATCTGCATGAAAATCAGACCGTTGTTGTGGTGCACCTGTTCGGCAACCCGCTGCCAGCCATCCTGCTGCTCTTGAGTTTCGATTCCTGCTTGGCCAGGGAATGCGCGAGAACTCACCGCAGGAAACGTACCCTCGGTGACGACCAAACCTGCAGAAGCTCTCTGTGAGTAGTACTCCACGTGCAAATCGTTGGGAATCCCGGACCGCCCGGCGCGCTGACGCGTCAGCGCAGCCATGGTCACGCGGTTATGCAGCTGATAACGGCCAAGTTCCAACGGCTGAAATAGCGCGGCTGACGATTGAGACATAGTTCCTCCTGCAGTGAAATAAGTTTTCTTGAGGTCCGGTACAGGACCACGTGCAAGGTTCAAGGCACCAGGCACTCAGATTATTCCGCGCAGCAACAAAAGCTACCACGACCAGCTAGGATCCCTGCTGCTCCGCCATCCGCCAGCGGATACCAGCCTCGAGGAAACCGTCCAGATCGCCATCGAGCACCTTAGATGGGTCGTTGACCTCAAAGTTCGTCCGCAAATCCTTGACCATCTGGTACGGGTGCAGCACGTAAGAACGCATTTGATTACCCCAAGAGTTGGAGCCGTCGCCCTTAAGCGCGTCCATCTCCGCACGCTCCTCCAGACGCTTACGCTCCAGCAGCTTGGCCTGCAGAACGCGCATAGCAGAGGCCTTGTTTTGAATCTGCGACTTCTCGTTCTGGCACGTCACCACGATGCCGGTGGGAGTGTGCGTCAGGCGCACCGCGGAATCGGTGGTGTTCACGGACTGTCCACCCGGGCCAGAAGATCGGTACACATCCACGCGGATATCGTTTTCATCGATGTCAATGTGGTCCGTCTGCTCCACCACGGGGAGGACTTCAACTTCTGCGAATGAAGTTTGGCGTCGACCTTGGTTGTCGAACGGACTGATACGGACCAGACGGTGTGTGCCCTGCTCCACCGACAACGTCCCGTACATGTACTCGTCATGCACCACCAAGGTTGCGGACTTGATGCCGGCTTCCTCGGCATAGGAAACGTCATACAGATCCACCTTGTGACCTGCCTTTTCCGCCCACCGCGTGTACATGCGCAGCAACATCTCGGCAAAGTCTGCCGCGTCCACACCACCCGCAGCGGAGCGAATGTTGACCACTGCCTCGCGCTGGTCGTACTCGCCGGAGAGCATGGTGGTGACCTCGAGCGACTCGATTTCCTTGCGCAGCTCGCCACGCTCCTCATCAGCCAGGGCGATGGCCTCCTTGGCCTCCTCCGGCGAATCCGCGGACTCTTCCTCCGCCATGTCATACATCACCGGTAGATCTTCCAAGCGCTGGCGCAGCCCACGGACACGCTTGAGCTGGGCCTGCACGCGAGAGAGCTCGCTGGTCACGGTCTGCGCATGATCCGGATCGTCCCACAGCGAGGGGTCTGCAGCCTGGTCCTCCAGCTCGCGCGCTCTATCCACGAGGTCTTCGAGGTTCAGCACCTTCTCGATGGTGGTGAGGGTGCCGTCCAGTTCCTTCAGATCTGCAGTAACTTCCGGTTGCATAATGCGCAAGTCTACCTGCCAGCATGCACAATAGAATGCATGGCTCAACAATCCTCAACCTCTTCTCAGACTTCACCGAACTCCCCGATCCCCGAGGAGATGCTGGACGCGATCATCAAGACGTTCATCGTGGCCCACGTGGATGACTCGGACGAGCATCTCGCGCAGGCGCTGGTATACAACGCGGGGCGACTGGCGTGGAGAATGCGCGAATCCGGCCTCACTACGGAGCAAAAGACCAGCGTGTCTGATGTGGTTACTGCGGCTGATCATGCTGCGGAGAAGTTCATCAGTCAGGCCCTCACCGTGATTCGGCCTCGCGACGGCCTTCTCGGCGAAGAAGGAACCCACAAGCCCTCTACGTCTGGACGGACCTGGGTGGTGGATCCGGTAGACGGCACGTACAACTTCTCTACTGGTTCGGACTACTGGTGCAGCGCGCTGGCTCTGGTGGAGGGCGAGCCGGAGAATCCGACCCGCGTGATCTTCGGCGCGGTGCACCGTCCGGCCATGGGCCAGACGTGGTTTGGCGGTCCAGACATTGCAACCACGGAGGATGGCAAGCCCGTGACGATCTCTGCGGTAACGCCGGAGGAAACCTGCTTGGCCACCTACCTGCACCCCACGGACCTGAAGCGCGAGGATGTCACCGCGGCGTGGACGGGCGTGACTCAGCAATTCGCCACGGTCCGCATGCTGGGCAGCGCCTCGGTGGACATGGCTGGGGTAGCTTCGGGTCGGCACGGCTGCTGGATGCAGCGCAGCGTCGCCTCTTGGGATTGGCTGCCGGGCCGAGCGCTGATCGAGGGGGCCGGTGGCGCGTCTGTGCGAGTGGAGTCCGGCGGCACGCAGTGGTCCATTGCGGGTGCGAAGGACTGTGTGGAAGCGGTTCGTGCGAGTCTCACATAGGTAACATTTTTCACTGCTATCACAGCGAAATGGGAAAATGCGCCGTTTTCCACTTCCCTAGCCCGCGTTCACGGGTTACACTTCGATGCATGACGGATTCCCAGTCCTCCCCCAGCACCTCGCCCTATGCCGACGATCTCACGCTGGCTCTCGCCCTCGCCGATGCCGCTGACACCATCACCATGGCGAGGTTCGAAGCGACCGACCTCCAAGTGGAATCCAAGCCTGATCTCACGCCCGTCAGCGATGCCGATACCGCGGTGGAAAAAGAAATCCGGTCTATGCTCTCCACCCATCGCTCGGAGGACAGCGTTCTAGGGGAAGAATTTGGTGGCGACGTCACTCTGACCGGCCGCCAGTGGGTCATCGACCCTATCGATGGCACCAAGAACTTTGTTCGTGGCGTTCCCGTGTGGGCTACGTTGATCAGTCTGCTAGTAGACGGCAAGCCGGTTTTGGGCATGGTCAGCGCACCAGCCCTGTCCCGCCGCTGGTGGGCAGCTGATGGCACCGGCGCATGGCGCAGCTTCGCTACTCCCGCGGTTCCGGTAGGCGGCCAGGTGCCGTCTGCCGCACCTCGTCAGCTGTCAGTGTCCAAGGTGGGCAAGATCGAAGATGCTTCAGTGGCAATTAGCTCACTGTCCGGATGGGCAGACCGCGGCTTGCGCGACCAGTTGCTCTCCCTAACTGACCGCGCGTGGCGCCTGCGCGGATACGGAGATTTCTGGTCTTACATGCTGGTAGCCGAAGGTGCAGTCGATATCGCTGCAGAGCCGGAAGTAAACCTGTGGGATTTGGCCGCACTGGCACCCATCGTCGAGGAAGCCGGCGGGCGCTTCACGGACATCACCGGCATTGACGGACCACACGGCGGCTCAGCAATAGCAACAAACGGCCTCCTACATGAGGAGACCGTTTCTAAGCTGGCTGCTCAGTAGTCAATTGTTTGGACGCTAGTTTTCCAGCTTCTGTGCAGTCTTGGCGATGGATTCCACCACACCCTTGAGCTGCGCGTTTGCGCCTTCAGGAACCACGACCTTGCCATCGGAATCCAGGGCGGTAGCCAGATCGATTCCCACCTGGCTGCGCACGTCATGCATCTCAAAGTTGGAGACGATCTGTCGCCAGTGCTCCACCGCGCGAGCGCCCATCGTGAAACCGTATCCCACGAAGCCTACGACCTTGCCGACCCACTCGGAACCCAGCAGGTCCACAGCATTCTTGAACGTGCCGGGGACGCTGTGGTTGTACTCGGGGGTGACGAACAGGAACGCATCGGAGGAATCAATCACCTGAGACCAACGGGCCACGCGCTCGTCATCGTACTGCTTGTCCTGCGCCATCGGCACAACCTCCGAGGTGACCGGCGGGAGGTCAAAATCCTCGAGGTACTGGACATCCAGCTGCACATCAGTGAGCTCACTGGTGGCGAATTCTGCCTGTTCAGCGACCCATTCGCCGATCTGATGTCCAGCGCTGTTCCTGCGTACAGAACCGACGATAGCGGTGATCTTCATGCCTGTCCTTTCGTCACTCGCCGCGTCCCACAGCGAGATATAGTTGATAAGTCAATTAAAAACCTTACCTGAAACGGTGGCTACTAGCCCTCCACGGAAATGTACTGAGTCTCGAGGTACTCCCCCAGCCCCTCGAATCCGCCTTCACGGCCAATACCAGAGCTTTTGACACCACCAAAGGGCGCGGCGGCGTCGGAAAGAAGACCACGATTGACCGCAACCATGCCGCACTCCATGGATTCCGCGAAGGACAAGGTCTCGGCGAGGTTCTCACCGCAGACGTAACCGGCCAAGCCAAATGGGGTGTCATTGGCCACGCGCAGTGCCTTGTCGGTGGTGCTGAAGGTCTGGATAGCGAAGACGGGACCGAAGATCTCCGTGTTGGCAATCTCCGAATCCGGAGAGACGTTCGTCAGCACTGTCGGTGGGAACCAGAAACCGTTCTGATCCAGCTCCGGGTGCGTTTCCGGGAACTTCTCCAGCGCTTCCACACCACCCAACTCAACCGTGGCGCCTTCTTGGACAGCGTTGGCGACCAGATCGCGAACCTTGTCGCGCTCCTTCTCGCTAACCATCGCGCCGACCTGTACGTCCTCTTGCGTGCCTGGGCCGATCTTCATCTCCTCGACCTTCTTGACCACGGCCGCGGTGAAATCCTTGGCCAGCGAGTCATGGACGATGAAGCGGTTGGCCGCGATGCACACCTGACCAGCGCCACGCATCTTCGCCGTCACGGCCGCGTCCACTGCCTTGTCTAGATCCGCGCTTTCTAGTGCTACGAACGGTGCGTTTCCTCCCAGTTCCAGGGACACGCGCATCGTCATTTTCATTGCTTTCGACGCCAACTCCTGGCCCACCTCAGTGGAGCCAGTGAATGTGAACTTACGTAGGCGATCGTCATCCAGGATGGCGGAGACATTGCTGGCAGATGAGGTGGGCAGGATCTGCACCACGCCTTCTGGAACTCCAGCCTCGCGCATGAGATTGCCCAGGTACAGGGCAGTTAGCGGAGTCATCTGCGCAGGCTTGACGATGGACACGCAGCCAGCGGCCAGCGCTGGAGCCACCTTGCGGGCGATCATCGCCAGCGGGAAGTTCCACGGGGTGATGGCGAGCACTGGGCCCACCGGCACGTGGTGCGTCACGACGCGGCTATCGCCCTTGGGAGCGGTGCGGTATTCACCGCTGATCGCCATGGCCTGCTGGGAGAACCAGCGGAAGAACTCTGCGCCGTAGGCCACCTCGCCGGTGGAATCAGGCAATGCGCGTCCGAGCTCCTTGGATTGCAGCAGCGCCAAGTCTTCGGTGTTGTCCGTGATGAGCTGGAAGATCTTGTAGAGAATCTCGCTGCGCTGCATGGGGGTGGACTTAGCCCATTCCTTTTGCGCATCTGCGGCGATGTCCATCGCGCGACGGGCATCGTCTTCCGTGGCGCTCTGGATGTCCACGAACTCTGCGCCGGTGGCGGCATCCACCACGCTGAGCGTGTCCTTATTGCTTGCCGTGACGAATTCTCCGCCGAGGAAGAGACCGGTCGGTACCGTGATCTCGCGATCCGCTGCGGAAATGGTGGTGGTGAGTTGTTGATTAGTCATATGCCCCACTCTGCCACCGACTTCCCAACGTGTGCAGAATTATTTCACTAGCCTAGAGCGGAGAACATCCCTAGCCGCTTGACAACAATGCACAGGCGATCCGGGGACGAGGTCACAAAAACAGCCGACCCGTCCGTGGTGCGCCAGGAGGATAGACCGTGAACGTTCCAGTGAACTCCAGCTCAGTAACCAATACTCGAGACTGGGCTACTTTGGAAAAGCATGCCGCACAGCTCCGCGCCACCACGCTTCGTGAGCTCTTCGCTGATCAGCCGGGGCGCGCGTCGGATATGACCTACGATGTCGGCCCGCTGCGCGTCGATCTGTCCAAGAACCTCATCGACGATAACGCTCTGCGGACGCTGACTGATGTCGCCCGCGACATGGGCATCGAGGAATACCGCCAGGCACTGTTCAACGGCGAGCACGTCAATGTCACCGAGGATCGCGCTGCCTTGCACACGGCTTTACGCATCCCCGCCGAGCATGAGTTCAGCGTCGATGGGCAGGACATCGCCGCGGACGTGCACGACGTGCTGGGGCGCATGCGCGATTTCGCCCGCTCCCTGCGCTCCGGCGCATGGCGCGGCATCAGCAACCACACCATCAAGAACGTGGTCAACATCGGCATCGGCGGCTCAGACCTTGGTCCATGCATGGCCGCCCGCGCACTGCGTCCGTACCTCACGGCAGGGATTATCCCGCACTTCATTTCCAACATTGACCCCAACGATGTCGCGGGCACCCTCGATGGACTCGACGCTGAATCGACGCTGTTTGTGGTGGCCTCCAAGTCCTTCACCACGTCTGAAACCCTGGCGAACGCTCACGCCGCTAAGCGTTGGTTGCTCAAGGAGCTGTCTCAGGAAGGCATCGCCACCGAGTCCGAGGAAGACATCCAGGCGATCACCGAGAAGCACTTCGTGGCTGTCTCCACCAACGAGGAGAAGGTGCGCGAGTTCGGCATCGATCCCCGCAACATGTTTGGCTTCTGGGACTGGGTTGGCGGACGTTACTCCGTGGACTCCGCCATCGGCCTATCCCTCATGGCGGCCATCGGCCCACAGGACTTCATGGAATTCTTGGAAGGCTTCCACGCGGTGGATGACCACTTCCGCACCGAGCCACTGGAAATGAACGTTCCCGTCATCATGGGTCTGCTGGGTGTTTGGTACACCAACTTCTTTGGCGCGCAATCGCACGCAGTGTTGCCATACAACCAAGATTTGCACCGCTTCCCTGCCTACTTGCAGCAGCTGACCATGGAATCCAATGGCAAGAGTGTTCGTCTCGACGGTAGCGAAGTGGATCTGAACACCGGTGAAATCTACTGGGGCGAGGCCGGCACCAATGGCCAGCACGCTTTCTTCCAGCTCCTGCACCAAGGAACGCACTTGATCCCCACGGATTTCATCGGCTTCATCAATAGCCACGATGATAAGAAGGCTGCTGATGGAGAGACCAGCATGCACGACATGCTGATGAGCAACTTCTTCGCGCAGACCCGCGTACTGGCCTTCGGCAAAACTGCCGAAGAGCTGCGCGAAGAGGGCGTGGATGAAAAGCTGATTCCGCATAAGGTCATGCCCGGCAACCGCCCATCCACCACGATCCTCGCGGAGAAGCTCCGTCCGCGTATCCTCGGCGCACTGATCGCTCTGTACGAGCACATCACGTTTGTCCAAGGCGTGGTGTGGGGCATCAACAGCTTCGACCAGTGGGGCGTAGAGCTGGGCAAGAAGCAGGCCAATGAACTGCTCGCCTCCGTGGAAGGTAAGGAAAGCAGCGATGCCGGAGATTCCTCCACGGACGCATTGATCACCTACTACCGCAGCCTGCGGGACAAGTAAGCAGCTGCGCTGAAAGCGCCGGACGAGAGAAGGTTGGCGTCGGGGGAATCGATGTTCTGATCGTTGTGCGTGGAGGTATCGCTCTTGGGGCGTCCCACCTAGGTGACCTTGATGTAGTTGACCAAACGGCCACGGTCAGTCTTGCCATCACCGAAGTTCAAGTTGGCGATGAGCTTGCCGTCGCCCTCACGGATGGGGTTAGACAGGGTGGTCTCAAAGGTACGGGTGGAGGTCGCGCGGTCAAAGCCGAGGTCGCGGGTGTACGCGCCATTGAACCAACCTGGGGTGATCAGGCGATCCACGCCCTTAGGTCCCTCAGCGGTCTTGACCTCAATACGGAAAGTGGTCAGAGGGAATTCCTGGTAGTAGGTGGTGTTGCCCACATTGGTCGCGGAGATGGACACGAGACCTGCATAGCCGGGAACCTTACCTGCTGCCACGCGGATCTCAGGCTTGAGATCGAGGACGTCCTTGCCCTGGGTTTCATCGGCCTGAGCTGGAGTTTCCGCGGTAGGAGCGGCGATAGCTGGAGCAGCGGTGAAGACGGTTGCGCCCAGCAGAGTTGCTGCCAAGCCGCTGCGGAACGAGATCTAGCGAAGAGTCATGATGATCTTTCCTTCTGATGCGAGTTACTTGTTGGAATCAGCTGGGTTGTCGTACAAGCGAACCTGAACTTCGTTCTTCACTGGGTTCAGTGCAGACCAGAAGGTCGGGGTGGACCAGGTTCCGTTGGACTTGCAGTACTGCTGGGTACCGGTCATGTGGATGGTGCGGAAGCCGTACTTTGCCTCACCGGTGTGGCCTGCTGGGACGTCGTACGGGCGCCACCTGTGAGCCCGGCGGTGAGAACCATTGCGGTTGCTGCCGATGCGTGAACCCGGGTTGCGCCCTTGCGCAGATTCGACGTGTGGGTCATGGATTTTCTCCTCAAAAAGGGCTGGACAGATAAACTAGGTCACCTGTCGCGTGATTTCTCCTGAAAAATTCACCGAGCCTTGTCTACTGGTCGATGTATACATTAAAGAGCGCTGAGCACATGCGGAAGCAAAAATTATTGCATAGTGCAGCAAGTTTGTGCATTGGTGATTTTTAGAAGAATTTCCCCGCAGCAGCGAACCTAAGAACGCTCAGTTTAAAAATATGGGACAGCTCAACAATCGCCACCCCATCAGGAGAAACCTCCCCTAAAGCCCTACATTGCGCCGATTTTTCTTCCCTCCTTTGCTTCTAATAACTTCCTTAAAGCAATTAAGAGGAATCACCGGAGCAAAACTATTCAACAAAAAAATTAACCGCAGGTAAACCAAAAATGAACTTTGAAAATTGCGTAAGGTTCCCCTAAGAACTCAGAATTCCACCCCCATCCTGAGGGGAAAACGCCCAATATTCCGCACGAAAGCAAAATAACGTTCATTCCACCGCAAACTTTCACTCCGGTCCGCACCTCAACGCGCCCACTCCGCGCCCGCAAACCTGTGAATGGCTCACAGAAAATCTCCAGCGCGTTCAACGCTGGAGGTACGCGACTATTCAGCCGTCAGCTACTGTCCCGGAGCAACCACCACGCGCATCGGCTGCTGACCATCCCGGGTCGCCCCCACGGCATGCCCATCGCCACCTTCCCGGAATGCACTAGGCACTTCCTCCAGACCGATGGGCTCACCCACGATTCCGTCCCACGTCAGCTCGCTAGCGCACTGCTCAAGAAACTCCACCGCCTGCGCGAGGTGCCGTGGCTCAAAGTTGTGTACGCCTGTCACCGTGCGCCAACCGCGCACCAGCCATTCCGGATCTAGAGCCACGGGATCGCTCGGTGCAACGCTTCCCACCAGCACTGCAGTGCCGCCGATACGTAACGAGTCCACGGCGGTGCGCACGCCACTGGGGTGACCGGAAAACTCCATAGCCACGTCCACCGGACACACCGGCTCCTCCCCCGAATGCACGGCTTTGTGCGCGCCCCATTCCGCCGCCAACTGCAGACGCTCCCCATTCACATCGCGCGCCTCCACGTGCGTTGCTCCGAGTTGTTTGGCCACACCCACTGCATAAATCCCCAACATGCCTACACCGTTGACCAGCACTCTCTTGCCCACGAGCCCCGCCGCGCTATCCGGCGAACAGCCCGCTGCGTCGAATGCAGCCATGACCGTGGCGCCAGCGCACGCTGCCGTGGAGGCCACCGCGTCAGGCACAGTCTCGCTGATCGTGACCACTGCTTGCCTGGCCCGGATCACCATATGTGTGGAGTAGGTTCCGGACAGCGGCCAAATGTCATCAAACAGTTCGTGCCCGGTTTTCTTGAGCACCCGGCACTTGGAGCTCAGCCCGCGCTGGCATCGATCGCACTGTCCGCAGGCAGAGACCACGGACCACACCACGCGGTCGCCCTCATGCAATGGCTTCCTGTCGACGTCCACGCCGCCGTTGGTCTGGACAATCACTCCCACGCCTTCGTGTCCCAGCACGCTGGGCTCGGGCGAGGATCTGCGGCCTGCAACGGTGTGCCGATCCGACTGGCAAATGGTCGCAGCCGTGATGCGCACCAGCGATTCGCCCTCGTTGAGCTGCGGTATCGGCATTTCTGTGCGCACAAAACGATCCTTGCCGTGCCACACCATCGCCTGGGCTGTCGTTGCCATATTCGGTTCCTCTTGTGTTGTTCTTGCCGTCTTTTTCCCGATGCCTACTCGCCGGCAACCTGCGGTAGATCCACCACGTCAGCGGCGTACTCCAACACGGCATCGGCGCTTATGTCCTGGAAGTCCTCGTTGGTGAGGTGCCCACTCAATACCCCTACGGAGAAGACAGTGGCTGCCTGTGCGGACTGGACATCCACGAGTGTGTCTCCCACGGAGATCACGCGCGCTGGGTCGGTGACGCCTGTGCGCTCCATGACTCGCTGAATCATGTCTGGTGCCGGGCGACCATCAGGTACTTCATCGCCACACACGGTGACGTCCACAGTGTTGCTTTCCCCGTCTCCCACGGTCCAGCCCATCGCCTGGAGAATGATGTCCGTGATGTGCCGGGAAAATCCGGTGGTCAGCCCCACCTTGATGCCTTGCGCCCGCAGTTGCTGGAATGCCTGTTCCATTCGAGGCATGGGAGTGGGAGGCTGCTCTGTGTAGGTTGCCGCGAGCTCTTCGTGGAACCACGCGAAGGCGGAATCGACCAGTGCGTCATCGGCTTCCACTCCACCGATTTTCAGCAAGTTGCGGATAGCCCAGTGCTTTTCCGTGCCCATCCACTTTTGGAATTCTTCGTCGGTGAAGCGGGCGCCTTCGCGCTCCACGGCTTCGCGAAGTACCCGGTAGACCTCGTTGCGCTCATCGATGGAGGTGCCTGCCATGTCAAAGATGGCCAGACCTGCAGAGGCAGTGGTTTCGGTAGTCATGATTGGTTTTTCTCCTTGTTGGTTGAAGGAATAGTGGGAAGAGGCACGCTTGCTAGCGGATGGACTTACGCACCCACAAAGACAGCGCCTCTATGGCGAGGACCACCACGAGCATGAGAATGAGGATGTAGGTCACTACATCGAATTGATTGACGCGCGCGGCATTGAGCAACTGGAAGCCGATGCCTCCGGCGCCCACCACACCCAGCAGAGTTGCGGAGCGGAAGTTGGTATCCAGCAGGTACATGATGTGAGCGACGAAAGCCGGCGCTGCCTGGCGAACCGTGGCGGAGAAAAACACCTGCGGCTCGGATGCGCCAGCAGCCCGCACTGCTTCTTGGACGCGCACATCAGTCTCTTCCAGGGAATCCGCGATGAGCTTGGACAACAAGCCCACGGCGCCGAGCGCCAGAGCCAACGTGCCTGCCACCCCGCCCAAGCCGGTGACCACCACAAACACGATAGCCAGAATCAGCTCTGGGATGCCACGAACGATCACGATGACAAAGCGGAAGAAGTTATGCACCGCAGGCCGTGAGACCACATTGCGGGCAGCGAATACACCGATGGGAATGGCCAAGATCGCGCCCAAGAAGGTGGCTGCCAAGGCAATCTGAATGGTGGCCAGCAGCTGCTCAAACAGAGATTCCGCGATACCGCCGTCCGAGGGAGGGAAGAACAGATCCAGCGCATGCGGAAGCTGAGCGACCCCGTTCCACAGCGCCGACGGATCCAAATCCACCTTGTACAACGAAGCCAGAATGATCACACCGATGAGAGCCGCGGAGGCGAATCGACGGAGGCGATCCATATCCCAGGGTGGGGTGAGCGGGGCGTCGGAAATAGAAGACGCTGGCTCACGCGAACCGCGACGCTCCCACATCCGATCAACCCACATCTTCGATGCAGACGACGAAGCAGATGAGCCGCGCAATAGAGCATGACGAATAGTGCCGGAGAGCAATTCCGTGACGATACACAGCGCCAACACGATCAACGCGAGAGCCATGCCACGCTTGTAGTTCAGCACGCGCAGGGACTCGGAGATGGCCAAACCGATGCCACCCACGCCCACGTAACCGAGCAGCACGGACGTGCGCAGGTTGATATCGAAGCGGTGCAGGGCCGTGGCGATGATCTGCGGAAGCAACGCTTGGGGAATCGCGGAAATAATCTGCTGGCGTCGAGATCCACCGACGGCTTCGATCGCCTCACGCGGCTTGTCATCGAGCTCCTCGATCGCATCCGCGTACAGCTTCGCGACCATACCGATGGAGTGCAGACCCATCGCGATGATGCCGGCGGCGGCTCCCAATCCAAAGACGCGGAGGAAGAAAATAGCCAGCACCAGGTCCGGAATAGCGCGCGCCAGCACAATCACGGTGCGCGCTGTGCCGCGAGATAGATTGCCCCGGGACGTCGCCTTAGCGGCGGCCACGGAGATCGGCAAGGACACCACCACGGCCAGCACGGTCGCGAGAATCACGATGGCGAGAGTCTCCGCCACCATGGAGATCAACTCGCCCAGCGGTGGGAAATCCAGGGGGAACATCCGCTGGATGAAACGGGCTGCGTTATCGGCAGAGTCCACGATGGTGGCGATGTTGATGCCGATCTCGCTAACAGACCATGCACCGGCGATGGCAAGCAAGGCCATGGCGATGACCACCAGCGAGGTGTTGATACTGGGAGCAGGACGCTTGGGCGCGGGGGTGTGAGAAGAGCGCTGAGAGTTTTCGATCGTGGTGGTCATGCGCGCGACCCCGCAGCGGAATCGGCATTGGTTGATACGTCGCCATGCAGTTCTGCATCGTCGCCGGTGCCAGCAACAGAGGAGTAAATCGCAGACGCCGTGCGCTCATCTAGGCTCGCCGTTTCGCGGTCAAAGACGATCTTGCCGCTGCGCAGGCCGATGATGCGGTCCGCGAAGTCAATAGCCAACTGAACCTGGTGCAACGAGGAGATGACGGTGAGGTCATCTTCCTTGCTGATCTGCTGCAGCAGCTCCACGACCTGCTGCGAGGACACTGGGTCCAGCGAGGCAACGGGCTCATCAGCCAGCAGCAACTTGGGGTGTTGCAGCAGGGAGCGGGCGATGGCCACGCGCTGCTTTTGTCCGCCGGAGAGAGTATCCGCGCGCTGGTAGGCGCGGTCTGCCAAGCCCACTCGGTCCAGCTGCTCCAGCGCTTCCCGGCGCACTGCTTTGGGGTACATCATCAGGCTCAGGCGTGGTCCGCGCAGGGATCCCAACCGGCCGGTGCACACGTTTTCCAGCACGGACATCGGCCCAACCAGATTGAAGTCCTGGAAGATGACTCCAATATCGCGGCGCAGCTCCCGCATCTCATTCTTCTTGAGGGTGGAGAGGTCCTGTCCGAGCACGCGCACAGTGCCGGTGGTGGGTGTGTGCAGGCCGTTGATGTGGCGCAGCATGGTGGATTTGCCGGAGCCGGAGAGGCCCAGCAGGACGGTGATTCCGCCCTTGTGGAACCCGGCGGTGACATCGTCCATGCCCTTGACGTTGCCGCCGAAGTCCTTGGTGACGTGGTTCATCTGCACCGCGTAAATGTCATCGACTTCGCGCTGCAATTCCGGGGTGATCTTTTGGTTGTTGTTCACAGTGTGTCCTTTGTGGTCTCGCCCGTGGTGGGAAATCGATGGGGTTACGCGGTAGCATCTGTTGTTTTTCTTCGACGCCACCGCTGGCTAGTCAGCCTTAGCCGACGTTGCTGCAGGCCTCTGCCTTGGTGGTTTCACACACTTCGCGGATCGGGTTATAGTCTTCGTCCGTCACGGGCAGGTAGCCCCACTCGATTTCTTCTGGCAGTTCGCACTCGTCTTCAGAAGGGCAAATTCCCTTTTCCACCATGGCTGGCTTGTTGGCGAACTTCTCCAGGGCCTCGCGGATCTTGTCTGCGGTTTCCTTATCGACGGTGTCATTGTTGACCACGATGGGATCCTCGGGAATCGCTTCGGATTCCCAGATGGACTCGACGCTGTTTTCGTCCATCTGGCCGGACTTGCTCAGGGTTTCCAACATTGCGTCATGTGCGAATGCCACGTCACATTGGTCAGTATTTAGACCCAGCAGAGAGGCATCGTGTCCGCCGGCCATCACTGGGGTGATGTCCGTCTTCGGGTCGATGTCTTCCTTCATCAGGCCGTCGGTTGGAACCAGGTAGCCCGAGGTAGAAGCCTGGTCAACGAAGCACACGCGCTTGCCCTTGACGTCTGCCAGGGAGCGAATATCGGAGCCCTTCTTGACATAGGCCAGGGAGTGATACGCAGGAGCCTTGTCCTCGTCATTGGTCGGCGCGACCATTGGGTCGATATTGATGCCGGAATCCTTTGCGATGACGTAGGAGAACGGACCGTAGGAGGCGATATCGATCTTTCCTGCGCGCTGGCCTTCGATCACAGATGCATAGTCAGAAGCATTCTGGAATTCGATCTTCTTGCCGGTTTCTTCTTCGAGCAGCTTGCCCACGTTGGAGAAGGTGGCTTCGAGGGACTGGGAAGACTCTGCTGGAACTGCGGCGAAGGTCAGGGTTTCCTTGTCATCTTCACTGCTGGAACCGCAGGCTGCCAGGCCACCGACGAGAGCGACGGAGGCAGCGGCAGCGAATGCGGAACGGAGGATGCCTCGGCGGGAATTCCAAGACGTGAGGTTCTGAGTGCTGGTGATCTGGGAGGTCATCTTTGTGGGCCTTTCGAATTGCTGGTGCGGTGACTACGAGCTGGTCGTGGTTTGCTCGTCTAGAACAATTGTCAGACACATCGCCAGAGTTGTCTACACAAGTTTTAAGAATTCACTTAAGTTGTCTATATCCCACTAGACATTTACTTCTTGTTAACTTCACTCCCCTGCGGGAGCGTCGCCTCCGTCCAGCAACAGCTGAGCAATGCCAAAAGAAAGAGTCATTCCAATTCCAGAGGCCACCACAGCCACGGACGTCTTTTCATCAGGACGCCGCACCACCAGATTTGTGTGGACGGAATTGGCATACTTGCCCTGCCACCGTTGCTTCACCTGGAAAGATGGCACTCCCACATACTCCGCGGCTTTGGTCTGCAACAGGCGCGCCATGGACTCCTCGATGAAGGGAGTAGGACTGTCGTGATACTCGTGAGAATCGCCAATGAGAAGCCCTTCCGGAACGGCCGTCACCATGAGGTTGGCTATGCAATCCACCAGCTCCGGTTCCCGAACAGCCAAATCCTCCCTGAGCTCGCCCGCGGAAGGCAAGGACGTGAATCCGTCGTAGCGAGCCATTGAGGTACCCGTCAGCATGCAAAAATCTTCGGCAATATGGCTCGGCTTTTCCACGAGCGCCATGGCGAGAGTGCACGTCTGCAGTTCAACCTCTTCAGCCACTTCCGGGAACAACCCCATCAAATCCACCCCGGGGCACACCACAATTTGTCGCGCATGAATATCTCCGCGATTAGTCTGCGCAACCCCGTCGCCGACGCGATTCGCCGTGGTCAGCCAGCTAAAGGTCACGCCTTGACTCTCCAGCCAGCCCGCCAACTTCCATGCCGCTTCGCGCGGATTAACACGCATATCCAATGACAATCGGGCTCCTCCCCGCACGTCCATGCGGCGATGCCCGAGCCCCTCATATACCTCGTCCGCACTGAGCATCGTGACCTGTTTTTCTCCTCGATGCTCCGCGAACTCCCGCAGCACCGCCATCTCCACCTCAGTGGTCGCCGGAATGAGCGTGCCAGGCTGCGCTGCCCAGAAACCCGCATCCGCGGCAGCCTCTCCCCACCCTTGACGGGACCATCCGGCCAGCTCTTGGATGCCGTCTGATTGACCCGTAAAACAGGCGTGCCCAAAGTTCTGAATGGAGGCGCCAACCGGACGGGAGTTCCGGTCGATCACATGGACTGTCATCCCGCGCTTATGCGCGCGGTATGCGGTAGCCAGGCCAAGAATCCCGGCTCCCACAACGAGAAGATCAGGGCGCTGCTGTGCGTGTGCATTAAGAGAAGTCATACCTGCCATTGTGGGCATCCTTAACTCGCCGCGTCCACACTTGTACATATAAGTTGGCACATTGTTCACTTCGTTCATTTATATTTCATCTACGCACGTCGGCCTGAAATAAATCCCCCAATAGCCCCTGCTTCACAGCCGATAACTCCGATACAGTGAAGAGATACGAGCAATTAGTGTGAACATGTGGTTGGCTTGTTCACAAATCCCCCACGAGAAAAACAGTCCATAACCATGCCGCTACAACAACACGAAACAATCGCTAATTACTTGCGTGACCTCATCACCAATGGGGATCTCGCAGCCGGCGAACCCTTGCCGTCAGAGTCCGAACTGTGTGCACAGTTCTCCAGCTCCCGCGGCCCAGTACGCCAGGCCATGAGTACGCTGCGCAACGAAGGGCTCATCTCCTCGGGACGAGGACGCCGTTCCGTCGTACTGGAATCGGTACGCACCCAACCTTTTGACTCTGTAATTTCCTTCACCCAGTGGTGCCGGGATAGTGGGGTAACCCCAGGGCAGAAGACTCAGTGGATGGTGCGTAAGCCCGCCAACCAGCAATTTGCGGACGCGCTGGAGATCGCAGAAGGAGATCCCATCGTCTCCCTGCTTCGCCTGCGCACCATGAACGGCACCCCGGCCATGTTGGAGCGGCTCACCTACCCACTGTGGGTAGGTCAACACGTGTTGAACTTTGATCCCGATTCCGGCTCGATCTACCAGCGCATCATCGATTGTGGAGTAGACATCCACCACGCCACCCGCGCCATCGATGCCCTCGCCGCCCCGGAAGTAGATGCGAAACTCCTCGGCGTTGAGGCAGGCTCTCCCCTCCTGCGCATGTCCCGGCGCGCTTTCACCCGCGACGGCACTCCCATCGAGTCCAGCGATGATCGCTACCTGCCGTCCTTGGCACGCTTTTCTCTCACCTCCGTACGCGGCAATCCCTCGCCGCTGAGCCTCGTCAGCGAACTCCCAGCGCAAGCCTGAGCGGCAGGCCACTCAGCCCAGGAGCCGCCTACCCCAGCTCCAACTCCTGGCAGTTCGGGCACCACCAGATGATCCGCTCCAGCTCACCGCCATCGACATCCGGATCCCCACCCGCAAACCGGCCGCCCAGCGAGGACTTCTCGATCGCCTCCCCACACCTGCGACACGCTTTGCTGGCCCGCCCAAAGACGTAGTTGCCCATTCCAGGCCGGCGATCGCCGGTAAAAATACGGTGGGCCTCCAAGCGGTTTTCCCACATCACGCGCCGCGATAGATCAATCGCTTTCTCCACGCCACGGGCACCCACCTGCCCCACGGGCACAGCCGGGTGCCAGCCCAGGAGGAACATGATCTCCGCACGGTACTCGTTGCCAATTCCAGCCACATTCTTCTGGTCCAGCAACGCCGCCCCGAGGCTGCGCTCCGGCCGCTGCATGATCCTGCGCACGGCCTCATCACGACCGGATATCCCTCCCCACCTGGGATCATGCCCGGGTTGGGGCCACCGGGGATCTAGGATGTCTGGCCCTAAATGTTCAATCGTGGCGTCGTAAGACGACTCAGGAAGAAGTCGCACGAACCCTAACGAATGACCAACAATCTCAATGTCCTGCCCACCCGGGTGCTGCGGGCTAAAACGCAGCACGATGCGCGCAGTGAACCCTGGCCGACGCCACCGCGTACCCGCAGCGTGGATGGCCCACACGCCCTCCATTTTCAGGTGTGTGTGCACCACCGTCTCGCCGATGTCCATGAACAGGTGCTTGCCGTAGGGCCACACTCGGTGGACCGGTTGGCCGGTCAGGGACTGCGTGGCGAAACGGGGCACGCGGATGTCCGTGTGGGTCACTGTGCGTCCGGTCATCCACTGCAGGCGGTTGGATAGCTGCAGGACGGAATCGCCCTCAGGCATGATATCGCCTCCCCTTTCCACAGGTCAGGATCACTTGATACTCAGCCCCTTGGGAGTCAGGCGGGCACCGGCGGCCGTCCATGCTCGGGTATCGGTCTCCATCACGCCGTGGCCGTCGATGCGTTCCATCACCACCGGAGCCAGCCTTCCGGACCGCACCGCCGCCGTGAGGGCATCCACGATGTGGGAAATAATGTTCGACGCCACACTCGTCTCCTCGTCACCAAAGCTCGTAGCCTGCTTGTCCCCCAGCACGGTTAGATTGCGCGCGCCGCGGGTCAAGTGAGCCAAAGGCTTGCCGCCACGCAGAATCACCAGCGCGCCCGCGCCGCGGTGTGGCGTGTGCACTCCCTCATCCAGCTCCGGCCACGGCAACGCGGCGCCGAAGGGATTGGCTGGGTCTGCAGCGGCAAGCAACACGGAGTGGACGGGCAGGGCGGCGGCATCGGTACCGTCCTCCATGCGCCGCAGCTGCGTGATCACTCCGCGGGGCGCGAACTGCGCTCCGCCGAGTCCCTCCACCACGTAGCCGCGCAGCACCACGCCGGAATCTTCCCAGGCAGACAACGTGCGATACGCCTCCGCGAAGCCGCCCGCGGATTTCTCCGCGACGATGGATCCCCTGGTCACCACGCCATAGCGATCCAGCCAGGCCTCACCCTTGGCCACGGCACGATCGGCGGCAGTGGCCTCGCTGAGAGGCAGCGCCGCCCATCGTCCGGGCACCGAGGCATGAGCGTTTAGCGCTGCCCGGCGCGCGCGGGCCTGCTCACTCTTCGCTGCCTGCGCAAAGGAGGTGCGGCCCATGCGGAGTCGCCTTTGGGAGCCGCGACCTCGGTCTCTGCGGGGAGCACGGTGCGCGGACTTGCCTCCGGACCCCGCCTCGACAAGGCGGCGCCTAATGGCCGCGAAGGAGTCCGGGGTGAGCAGGGCGGCGTCGAACAATTCCCACATCGCCGCATCCACATCCGCGTGATCGGCCCCGGTGACCTGTGCCAACTCGCTGGCTAGGAAGGCACCACCGTGACTGACGTGCGTCAGGATCTGCTCGGCCACCAGGTTGGTCACGGCGCCCTGCTCGGCGGGATCCAGCAACACGGGAGCCAACTCCGCGGGCAGCAGTGTCACCAGCGGATCATTGCTCCCCACCGAACCCGCGCCCACGGCCAGCACATCGCCAGTGCTCAGCAGCTCGTCCAAATCTTCCGGACGGTAGTTGGGGATGCGCGAAGGCAGCACCACTGTCTCCCACGCGCTGGCCGGAAGCGGAATGCCTGCCAGCTGCTCAATCACGCTGAGCAGATCCTCGCGCTCCGATTCACCCACGCCGTGCCAGGCCTGCAAGAACGTGGCATACGTCTGGCGGCTCACGGGTTCCAAAGCGCCACGAGCTGCGGCCAGGGTGGCCGAGCGCAACCTGCGTAGCATGCCCACGTCCAAAAACTGCGTGGGAGCCTCCTCCGCTTTCACCCCTTCTGCCAGCACAAACGTGCCGGATTCCAAGCGGCGCTGATCCACCCAACGGCGCAGCAGCATCTCCGAGGTCGCCACGCCCAAGCCGAACTCCGCGGCCGCCTCGGCTGCGGTGAACGGGCCACGATTCCTCGCCCATCGCAGGATCAGCTGGTCCATCGCATCTGGCACCTGCTTCGGATCCGCGGGCGAACCGGGAGGCACAGGCACACCTAGCCCGTCGCGCAACAGCGGCAAATCCTCCACCACGGCCAGCTTTCGCCCGCCGCCGAAGTTCACCTCCGCGATCCGTTGCGGAATCAGCGCGCGTACATCGGCCAGCGGATCTGCCGTGCGCGCTTCCGGATCAATGGGCACCTCACGCCTGTCCACAATCTGCTCTGCAGTCAGCGGCCCCAACATGCGCAGCATGTCCACCACTTGCTCTACGTGCACTGCTCGGCGCCCCTCCGCCAGCCACTGTGCACCACTGACCACGGAGTCGATGACCTTGGGATCCAGCAGCAAGCCCTCGCCCGAGGTCCCCAGCACCTTGGCCAGAAGCGCCGGATCCACGGCCAGCGCCGCCGCCCGCTCCGCCGAGTCCCCTTCGTACATGAACGCGCTGGTGTACGTGAACAGCAAGGATTCAGCGAACGCACTGGGTGCTTCCGTGGTGACTTCGGCGACCTTGATGGCTTCCGCCCCGCCGCGCGTTTCCACCCCGCGAATCACCGCGCGTAATGAGTCCAGGTCATACACATCGTGCAGGCACTCGCGCATCGTCTCCACCATCACGGGAAACTCCGGATGGTTGCGCGCCACGTCCAATAGCTGCGCGGCCCGTTGCCGCTGTTGCCACAGCGGTTGCCGCTTGCCGGGTGTGCGCCGTGGCAGCAGCAGAGCGCGCGCGGCACACTCGCGGAATCGGCCCGCGAACAGTGCTGATGAGCCCACATTGTCCATCACATCAGCCACGATGTGATCCGCCACCTCACCGTCGTTGCGGGGTCCTTGTTGTTGTTTTTCCGACGCCAAGAGCAATTCCAACCCCGGCGGTTCCTCGGAGTACGGCAAACGTAGGACCATTCCATCATCCCCGGCCACGGCCATCGCGTCGATGCCTGTATCTCTTTGCAGCTGAGCGGATAGTGCCATGGCCCACGGGGCGTTGACTCCCCTGCCGAACGGCGTGTGCACCACCACGCGCCAGTCCCCGATCTCGTCGCGGAAGCGCTCGATGAGCAGGGTTTTCTCATCTGGGACGATGCCCGCGGTTTCGCGTTGATCAGAGTAGAAGGCATCGAGGTTACTTCTGGTGTTTGGGCAGATGAAGTCCACTCCGCGGAGGTCTTCCAACGTCTGCTTACCCCAGCTTCGCCGATGCTCGCCGATCGCTTTTCCTAGTTCGACTGGCCGGCCCTTTGCGTCGCCGGTCCAAAACGGAAGACGGCCGGTATGGCCGGCGGCGGGTGCCACGATGACCTGATCACGGGTGATCTCCAGCACCCTCCAGCTGGACGCACCTAGCGTGAACACGTCCCCGACGCGGGATTCGTAGACCATTTCCTCATCCAACTCGCCGACTCTCCGCGCGCCGGTTTCTGATCCGGCGGCAAGGAACACGCCAAACATTCCGCGGTCGGGGATGGTTCCGCCGCTGGTCACGGCGATGCGCTGGGTACCGGGCCGTGCTATAAGGGTTCCTTCTGTGGGGTCGTAGACCACGCGTGCCTTCAGGTCTGCGAAGTCAGTGGATGGGTAGTGCCCGCTGATGAGCTCCACCACGGCGTCGAAAGCCTCGCGCGGCAAAGCTGCGAAGGGGTGCGCGCGACGAACAATCCGCCACCACTGTTCCACGTCCAGTTCGGCAGAATGTGCGGATTCTTCAGCGCTGTCTTGTACCGTTGCGCTATCTAAATCCGCACTGTTCAACGGAGGCAAGGTGGCCGCCTGCACAGATGCTGCCACCGTCTGCTGGGCCAGCACATCCAACGCATTGGTCACCACGTGCAGCGGCTCCAGGTCTCCTTTGAGCAGCCGATCCACAATCACCGTGGCGGCCTCTGCATCCTGCTTGTGCAGCGGATAGATGGTCGCCGCGCTGGTAGCGCCGACGGTATGCCCAGCGCGGCCACAGCGTTGAATCGCCGCAGACACGGACGGTGGCGCGCCCACCTGGATCACGTGATCCACCAAACCCATGTCGATGCCCAGCTCCAGCGAGCTGGTGGCCACCACGCACTTGAGGTGCCCTGCCTTGAGCGCCTCTTCAATGTCTGCGCGTTCGTCCTTGGAAACTGACCCGTGGTGCGCGCGAGCGATGATGGGTTCCACCCCGCGGACAACCGTGGATTGCGCCATGAGCTGAGCAGGATCACGCCGGGTGGGGGCGGCCAGCGCGTCTGGGTCATTCTCCTTGGCCCACTCCTCATTCAACGCGCCCGTGAGGCGTTCGGCGCTGCGGCGCGAGTTGACGAACACCAGCGTGGAGCGGTTGTTCATCACCTGCTCGTAGACCGAGCGCTGCACGTGCGGCCACACACTCTTTTGCTGCGGCAGGGCGGATTCTTTGTCCTCGCCGCTGGCCACGCGGGCGCCGGATCCCACTTGGGTGTTTCCACCCAGCCCCTCGCCCATCAGCGACGGGCCCACCAACGCCTCATCGATGAGCGGCTCTTTCTCGGATTCCCCGAACTCCTCGTCTGCGTCTTCGTAGCGCGCTGCGGCAACGTCTTCATATGCGGGTGGATCTTGGAAATCCTCCACCACGGAGCGAACGTGCACGTCCCAGGACTTCGTGATCTTCGGATTCACCACCGTTACCGGTCGGTCACCGCCGAGGAAGCTGGCCACGGTATCGATCGGATTAACCGTCGCGGAGAGCCCAATGCGTTGCACCGGCGCGCCCGTGACCATCTCCAACCGTTCCAAGCTGAGAGCCAAGTGCGTTCCCCGCTTGGTTCCCGCCACGGCGTGCACTTCGTCCACGATGACGGTCTCCACTCCACGAAGAGTCCCCGCTGCCTTGGACGTGAGCATGAGGTAGAGCGATTCCGGCGTGGTAATCAGAATCTCCGGTGGGTTGCGAAGCATCTTGGCCCGCTCGTTGGATGGGGTATCACCACTGCGTACACCCACCCGTACCGGCGCCACCGTCTCCCCCATTGCCGAGGCAGTGCGGGCGATGCCTGCCAGCGGTGCGGCCAGGTTTCGGTCGACGTCAACCCCCAATGCCTTCAGCGGCGAAACGTACAACACACGCGTTCCGGACTGCGCTGTGTCCGTGAGCAGGGATTGTTTAGTGAGTTCAGACAGTGACCAGAGGAACGCGGCCAAGGTCTTTCCTGAGCCGGTCGGCGCTACAACCAGCGCATGGTTGCCTTCGGAAATGGCGTCCCACGCTTGGTTTTGCACCACAGTCGGTTCCGTAAAAACATCCCTAAACCACGCCGATACGGGGGCATGAAACTTGTCTAGGGGTTCGCAGGGCATGTGCCTATCTAAACAGACAGCTAAAATCGGTGCTATGACGGCTGATCTCAATGATGAAACATTGGCGCTGCGCCTTGCGCAAGGCACCGGAGAAATTCTCAAAGGAGTACGAAACGTAGGCCTCCTACGCGATTCCAACTTGGGAGCAGCCGGCGATGCGCAGGCACAGGACTGGATCGCCCGCTGCCTGGAAGTGCATCGTCCAGACGATGGCATGCTCTCCGAAGAAGCCACTGATACCCCAGATCGCTTGGGCAAAAAGCGCGTGTGGATCATCGATCCCCTGGACGGAACCCGGGAGTACGCCTCGGGGCGCCAGGATTGGGCTGTACATATCGCCTTGGCCGAGGACGGCAAGATCACCCACGCCGCCGTGGGTATCCCTGACCTGGGCAAGTCCTTTCACACCGCCGAGGTCAAGGCTGTCGATGGCCCGGCAACCAACCGTTTGGTGGTCAGCCGAAACTCTCCTCCAAAGATCGGCCAGTACATCGCCGATGCGCTCGGCATGGAGTTGGTGACCATGGGCAGCTGCGGAGCCAAGGCAGTGTCCGTGATTTTGGGTGACAACGATGCCTACATCCACGCTGGTGGACAGTACGAATGGGACAACGCCGCGCCCGTAGGCATCGCCATGGCCGCAGGCCTGTACACCAGCCGCCTCGATGGCTCAGCGATCACCTACAACAACGAATCTCCCTACATGCCGGATCTGCTGATATGCCGCCCCAACATCTCCCACGACATCCTTGTGGCAGCAGCAAAATTCAAAGAAGAGCACGGCGACTTCGCAGGTTAGAGCAGGCCTTGTGTGGTCCGGAGGCCCTGACTACTAGGCTGTAGGCACACTGATCACCACCGGGAATAAGTTTTAGGGAGTTAGAGGTTGACGGCGGATATCAAGGACTCGGAACCACAGGCCACGGGCGCACCCATCCCCACCCCGTACGAGGATCTGCTGCGGGAGATTTTGGAATCTGGCGCCCACCGCGGCGACCGAACGGGAACCGGCACTACCAGCCTGTTTGGCCGCCAGATACGCTACAACCTCGCGGATTCTTTCCCTCTTCTGACCACCAAAAAGGTTCACGTGAAGTCCGTGGTGGGCGAGCTGCTGTGGTTCCTCCGCGGCGATTCCAACGTCAAGTGGCTGCAGGATAACGGGATCCGCATTTGGAACGAATGGGCGGATCAGGACGGCGAACTCGGCCCGGTCTACGGCGTGCAGTGGCGCTCCTGGCCCACCCCCGATGGCCGGCACATCGACCAGATTTCCCAGTCTTTGGAGATGCTGCGCAATAATCCTGATTCCCGGCGCAACATCGTCTCTGCCTGGAACGTTGGCGAGATCTCCAACATGGCTCTGCCACCGTGCCACCTGCTGTTCCAGTTTTACGTGGCCGATGGCAAGCTCAGCTGCCAGCTCTACCAGCGCAGCGCGGACATGTTCCTAGGCGTGCCATTCAACATCGCCAGTTACTCGCTGCTCACGCACATGTTTGCGCAGCAGGCAGGTCTGGAAGTGGGCGAATTCATTTGGACCGGCGGCGATTGCCACATCTACGACAACCACCAGGAGCAAGTTCGCCTGCAGCTCAGCCGCGAGGCACGCCCGTACCCACAGCTGGAATTAAACAAGGCCGCAGATCTGTTCAGCTATGACTTCTCCGACGTGAACTTCGTTGGGTACGACCCACATCCTGTGATCAAGGGAAAGGTGGCCGTCTAATGGCCGACGCACAACCAGCCAAGGACTACCCGAACCTCACCCTCGCGGAGCTGCACGAACGGCTCGATGAGGGCGTGGAAGTGGCGATGATCTGGGCGCAGACCACCGACCTCGTAATCGGCGATGGCGACGATATGCCGTGGTATCTGCCGGAGGATCTGCAGCACTTTAAGCAGTCCACCGAGGGCTACGCCGTGGTGATGGGGCGGACGTCTTGGGAGGCGTTGGGCGATGCCTACCGTCCGCTGCCCAAGCGGGAAAACTTCGTGGTGACCAGCAACGCGGACTATGACGCACCGGGCGGCCACGTGTACACCTCGCTGTCTACAGCTATCGGTGCTGCGGCCGATTGGATGGAAGAGCACTCCGCGGATGAGCTGAGCAATACCGTGTGGATCCTCGGCGGCGGAACTGTGTACCAGCAGTGCATGGACGTGGCGGATCGCATCGTCATCACGGAGATCGAGATGCACGCCCCGGAGCGGTTCCAGGTCAAGGCACCAAGCATCCCCGGGGATATTTTCGAGTCCACCGCAACCGAGTGGAATACCTCTGCCAAAGGTCACGCCGTGGACGATGACCAGCCGTTGCGCTATCGCATCGTGAAGTGGACGCGGAAGAAGTAGTGAGCGCTACCCCGTACAAACCCGAGCGCTACAGTGGCTCGTCCGGCAAGTCCGTGCTGCTGAAGTGGCCGTGCCGCGAGCAGGTTGCAGTCCATCCCATCGGGTGAACCTGGACCTGCATTCTCCGGCCACAGTGGGCGCAAAACCGCGGTGGTTCCAACCCTGCGAGCGCTCCCCGGGAGGCTTTTACCGCTCCCCTGCTGTCTTGCCCGTCCTCGCTGAGCGCCTTGCCGGAGTAGACATCGAAACGGGCGGGCCCACTGGCCTCGCTGTGCTCACATCGAGGCATTGAGTGCCTTGATGGGCAGTTGCAGTTTGCCGAGCATGTCGATATCTCGTTCGGCAGGCCGCCCCAGCGTGGTCAAGTAGTTGCCGACAATGATCGCGTTGATGCCACCAAGCATCCCGCGCTCCGCCCCGAAGTCTCCCATCGTCAGTTCCCTGCCTCCCGCAAAGCGCAGGATGGTGCGTGGCAGAGCCAGGCGAAATGCAGCGATCGTTTGCAGCGCTTGTTTTGCCTCCATCGGTTCGATGTCCGCAAACGGTGTGCCAGGGCGCGGATCGAAGAAGTTCAGCGGTACCTCGGTGGGGTTGAGCTCCTGCAGGTCCATCGCGAATTCCGCGCGCTGCGCCAGGCTTTCTCCCATGCCCACGATTCCGCCACAGCAGACCTCCATGCCAGCTGCGGCCACCTGCTGCAGCGTGGCGATGCGCTCCTCCCACGTGTGGGTAGTCACTACCTCGGGGAAGTAGCTGCGTGCGGTTTCCAGGTTGTGGTTGTAGCGGTGGATCCCGGCCGCCTTGAGCCGGTCGGTTTGCTGTTGGGTCAGGATTCCGACCGACGCTGCCACGTGAATATCCACCTCTGCACGAATAGCCTCCACAGCTGCCTCGATCTGCTGCATCAGGTTTTCATCCGGGCCTTTGACCGCAGCGACGATACAGAACTCCGTGGCACCCGTCTTGGCCGTCTGTTTGGCGGCTTCCACTAAGTAGGCGATGTCCAGCGTCACGGCGCGGACAGGGGATTCAAAGAGTCCGGATTGGGCACAGAAGTGACAGTCTTCCGGGCACCCGCCGGTCTGCAGGCTAATAATCCCTTCCACTTCCACGGCATCTCCGCACCACTTCAACCGCACTTTGTGGGCGAGCTCGAGGAGGTCGTCTAGGTGGTCTTCGTCTAAGGACAGCGCGGAGAGGGTCTCGTGGAAGTTGAGCCCCTCTCCGCGACCGAGGACTTTATCTTGAGCGATCTGCAGCAGGCGATCTGCGGGGATGAGGTAGGAGGAAGAAGGAGTCACGCGGGGATCTTTCGTCTATTGAATGGTGTTCAATTCCACTTTAGTGCCCATAATTGAACGCAGTACAATTTCGCAAGAATCGCCTCGGGTGAGTACGAATCCACACCCCCGATAGCCCGCGAGCTTGGCGTCGATAACAAAAAGAACATGAACGCATACATAAAGAGTGGGAAAATTCTCAGCCTGCTCCCACGATCTTCACAACGCATCACCCCTCCCCTCTAGACTGCAAAAAATTCATAACTGCAGCTCAAGGCCGCAAACGCCACCGCAGCTCACCCCTGCCAACCGCGAGCAATTAATTCACTTTAGAAAATAAAATGGTTTTGCTCTGTAGGTTGAATCGCAATCACAGCTTGCCTGTGACGATCTTCACGGGAAACCGTCCACACACGGACGCCCGCAGTTTCAACAGAACACCAACAAAGAGAAAGGGAGAGACCGTTGAGCCAGCCTTTACATTCAGTGCAGCGGCACACCCCCACTCCTGAAGAATTCAAGGCGGCGCAACGCAGCCCCGAGTTCCAGGAACTACGGTCCAAGCAGCGCGGCATGACATTCCCGCTGGCGATCGCCGGCGTGGTCTGGTTTGTCATCTACATCTTCACGGCCATGTACACCCCAGGCTTTTTCGGCATCAAGCTCTTCGGCAACGTCAACCTCGGCATTGCCTTTGGCTTCCTGCAGTTCGTCACCACGTTCGCCATCACCTGGATCTACGTGAAGTTCGCAGACAAGGAACTCGAACCCCGCTCACGCGCCCTGCGCGAAAAGCTCGAGGGCCTGCCCCCAGCCACGAACGACCAGCCGACCGACCCCACGGCGCGGGCATAAAGGAGTAACTCGTGAATCTGCATTACCTCGCCGCTGAATCAACGGGCGGCAACCCTATCCTCAACATCTCGGTGTTCGTGGCATTCATCGTGGTCACCATGACCATCGTGACCCGCGTGAGCCGCAAGCCGCAGAAGTCCGCATCGGAGTTCTACACCGGCGGTGCGTCCTTCTCCGGTACACAAAACGGCCTGGCCATCGCGGGCGACTACCTCTCCGCTGCGTCCTTCCTGGGCATCGTGGGCGCCATCGCTCTGACCGGCTACGACGGCTTCCTCTACTCCATCGGCTTCTTCGTTGCCTGGCTGATCGCCTTGCTGTTGGTCGCCGAACCACTGCGTAACACCGGAAAATTCACCATGGCGGATGTGCTGTCTTTCCGACTTAAGCAGCGCCCCGTGCGTGTGGCGGCAGCATTCGCCACCCTTTTCGTGTCCCTGTTCTACCTGGTGGCACAGATGGCCGGTGCCGGCTCGTTGGTCTCCGTGCTGCTGGACATTCACGAGAAGTCGGGCCAGGCTATCGTCGTGGCCATCGTGGGCATCATCATGATCGCCTACGTGCTGATCGGCGGCATGAAGGGCACCACCTACGTGCAGATGATCAAGGCCGTGCTGCTCATCGGCGGCGTGATCATCATGACGATCATCATCTTCGTAGCAGTGAAGGGTAACTTCTCCCAGTTGCTCACCGAGGCCGTGCAGGCCCACGGTGGCAATGAGGCCATCCTCGAACCAGGCATGAAGTACGCCGAGTCCGACACCTCAAAGCTGGACTTCATCGCGCTGGGTCTTTCCTTGGCCCTCGGCGTTGCCGGTCTGCCACACGTACTGATGCGCTTCTACACGGTGCCTACCGCTAAGGAAGCTCGTAAGTCCGTGACCTGGGCCATCGTGCTCATCGGTGGCTTCTACCTCCTGACCCTGTTCCTGGGCTACGCAGCTGCTGCGTGGGTGGGCCCAGAGACCATCAAGAACGCTCCAGGTGGCGCTAACGCTGCGGCGCCGCTGCTCGCGTTGGAGCTGGCAGGACCCATCTTCATGGCGCTGATTTCTGCGGTCGCCTTCGCCACCGTGCTGGCGGTGGTGGCAGGCCTAGCTATTACGGCTTCTGCTTCCGTGGCGCACGATTTCTATAACTCCGTGCTGCGCAACGGCGAGGCTACGGAAGAAGAGCAGGTGCGCGTTTCTCGCATCACCGTGGTCATCATCGGCCTGGTCGCAATCGTCCTGGGCATTGGCGCGATGGGGCAGAACGTGGCCTTCCTGGTGTCCCTGGCATTCTGTATCGCGGCCTCCGCGAACGTGCCGACCATCATGTACTCCCTGTACTGGAAGCGCTTCAACACCACGGGCGCCGTATGTTCCCTGTGGGTCGGCCTGCTCTCCGCTCTGATCCTCATCCTCCTATCCCCCGCTGTTTCCGGTGCCGAGACCTCCATGCTGCCGAACGCGGACTTCGCGATCTTCCCGCTGTCCAACCCGGGCTTGATTACCATTCCGCTGGGCTTCTTGGCTGGCATCGTGGGCACCTACATCGGCAAGCCGGACAACTTCGATGATCTCCAGGCGGAGATGGAAGTTCGCTCCCTGACTGGTGTGGGCGTGGAAGCTGCCGTGGACCACTAGTTCGTTTCCCAACTAGGATCTCCTTGGTGGGGCCTGGTTGCAGGCTAACAGTTTTTTGTTCGACGCCACCGTGCGGGCCGATTTTCAAACGCCCCGCACGGTTTCTCGTATGGAAGGGCTACTGATGGCGATTTGGAAACTTTCGGTAACGCCACTACCTTGCAGCGAGATGTACAAAGTGTACCAAAAGCCGGAGACTTAACGTAAGGTAAGTTTCGGTTAAGAAATGACTCATTGAGTTTGATTGATTTTCGCAGGTGTGCACCGTCTACCCACCTGCGGTTTTCAGCAAGAGAAACCCTTAGACGACGGAAACGGTATTAATTCATGAAGCGCAAGATCTCCCACCTGACCATCGCTGCAATCGCGGCGATCGCCCCGCTGGCTATCGCTGCTCCTGCAGCTACGGCTGCTCCTGGCGGAACCGCAGTGTTCGTCGGAGATTCCATCCCCTCCAACCCCACGCCGTTGAGCTACCTTGCAGGCAAGACGGGTTCCCCGCTTCCCGGCACGCACGTGAACGCCAACGGATGCGGTTCCGATGGACAGATGCCAAGCGCTTATGGCCAGGCCGCAGGCAAACAAACATTCGATTACACGTGTGCCGGCGCTTCCGTCCGCTCTGGTGGCGAGTTGGTCACCACTCAGCTCAATCACGCTGCGGCAGCTGGCAAGCTGAATGCTTCCACCAGCGAGGTTGTGATCATGGCTGGTGCCAATGACACCTACCCGCACATCCTCAACAAGGTGCCTCTAAACCAGATCGAGACCGATCTCACTAACGGCTTTGCCAAAACCATCAACCATGCGCACCGTCTGGCTCCTAACGCGCGTGTGAAGTTGGTTGGCTATAGCCAGATCTCCGCACCTAATGGCGATGTGTGTGTTATCAACTTGGGCGATAACACCATGCCCCTGGGCGCTATCCCGGCTGTGCGCGATTCCGAGAACATCCTGCAGCGTGCGGGCATCAATGCTGCAAACCGCGCGGGCGCGACCTTCGTGGATTCCAAGGCAATCAGCCAGGGCCACGATATCTGCGCTCCTGCGAACCAGCGCTGGATCATGGGAGTGGTGGACACCAGCCCTCAGCCACACAACCTGATTGTGCACATGACCAACGCTGGTCTGCGCGCCCTGGCTACCAACGCGGCTCAGAAGTAAGCGTTCTGGCCTTCTTCCTCCGCTAGTGCCCCTGCGAAATAAATTGCAGGGGCACTTTGCGTTTGGAGGACTTTCCGTTGGAGCATTTCCGTTGAAGGTTTCCGTTTGGGGCACTCTTCGTTTGGGGCTAATACTTCGTCATCTCTGGGCGCGCTAATACATAGCCGACCAAAAGGAAAAGTGTCTCACATGAAACGTGTCTCCGCTTCAGTCCTGTCCATCGCCACCGCAGCCACTCTCACTATCGGCGCAGTAACTCCCGCAGCGTCCGCGGCTACCAGTTCTACAGCCCCGGTAACCACCACTTACGCTGCGGATGAAGTCAACATCAACAGCTCCAACTTCAACCCCTTCATGCTGACGGGGCCGTTGTCTTGAGTCGTCGCACCGTTCTTCTTGGTGGCATTCCTCGCTGTTAATGCCATCTCTCTCATCCCCGGATCCAGCGTCTGCAGCATGCTCAACACACAAGCCTGCGTCTAGCTAACCGCCTCATCTGCACAATGATCCCCCGGAAGTGCCACACCCTGTTTCCCGACCTGCAGGTTTCCAAACTCGGTGGCACTTCCGGGGGATCGTTGAGCATCACGCGATCATTCGCGCACAACTCCGGCTCTGACGGGTAGTTGTTTTCTGGTGAACCCCGCCACCTAGTAGACTGCTGGAAGTGCTTTTCATCGCTTGTTCGATGTTCTGCACTTTTGCCCTAGTAGCTCAGTGGATAGAGCACCGCTCTCCTAAAGCGGGTGTCGCAGGTTCGATTCCTGCCTGGGGCACATCTACTCTTTGTTGGCGCTTACCTGGCCAGATTATCCACCTGGCCAGCTCCACCGGCTAGCGCCAGTTCGATGCGATCCATCCGAACAGTGCCGCTCCACCGATGACAGAGAGAATTGCTCCGGCCCACACGAGGAAGTTCTCACGGGAGCTTCCAAATACGCCGGGCTGCTGTTCATCCACACCACAATCTGCGTCCGTGGAGGAAGCGGCGCGCAGCGACGTGCCATTGGCACCTGCGTCATCTGCCCAGAGGAAGCGAGTGGTGCACTCGTCGCTGAAGGACGCATAGCCCTCATTGGCGAAGTTTTCCATGGCCGCTGGACGCGCCTGGATCCCCGTAACTGGTGCCCACTCAGTCCCCTTCTCCAACACGATCGAGGCTCCCTCACATGCCTCGTCGCACATCACGCGCAACTGGGAACCGCTGTAATCCAGTGCCATCACGCCGGTAAATGGCGACTGGTAGCTCTGCACCAGTTGTGGCTGAGCTCCGGAAAGGTCAACGAACAGTACCTCGCCCGTTCCTTCTACGCCCACTGCGAAACCGCCTGGAACAGCCTCGATGGCCTCTAGGCCAGCGTTGGCACCCAGGTTCTCCGGCAAGAATTCAGCCAAGTTCCACTCGGCGGTAGCGGACAGCGATTCGCTAGTTTCCGTGGGGTAATCGAAACGCAGCACCGATGGGCGGGAAACGGACTTGTCCGCATTGTTGCGCTCGGTGGAGACGTACAGGCCGTCCCCGGTCGCGGTGATTCCTTCGGTATCAGGCAAGCCGGATCCGTCGGCGTACTTCAAGTCCCACGAACCGGCCAGGGTGTACTCGCCGTCCTTGTAGTCCAAGGCGAACAAACGACTCTCACCGTTGTTCACGATCCATGCGCGTCCGTTGTCATCAAAGTCGACGCCAGACATGTCCTCTACCTGGAACTCTTCCCCCAAGTCCAGGTTCTGAATCTCTTGCGGATCGAACGGCCACGGCTCGGTGGCAATATCCTCAGAGTCTCCTGCGCCTGCGTTCTTTTGATCGCGCGTTGGCTCACCCGTGACCGCGAATTCACCGGTCATGTCCGGAATACGGCCCCAGGTGGTTGCTGCGTGACCGTCCCACGTGGTTTCGTCGACCAGTTCCCCAGCCTGATTGAACAAGCTCACCGAGTCATTGCCGCCGAGCCCAAAGCCATTGTAGATATCCGTGTACAGGCTGTAGTAGCCACCGGACTCGATGGTTGTGCCTTCTGGGAAAACGATGCGCTCGTGGTCAGGATCGTTATCCACGATGCTCCAACCACTGATATCCAAAGTTTCGTTGGGGTTGGTGTTTGCCAGTTCGACCCAGTCACCAACAGAATCGCCGTTGGATTCCACCTCGTTGATCACAACCTGGTTACCGGCAGGAATTGCATCCTGAGCCTGAGCAGGCACAGCGAAAGCGGTAACGGCGACAGCAGCCGTCAGTGCAGCAGTGAAGGTACGACGAGACATGGGCTTCCCATTCTTAAGTTTTCCTGAAAACGACCTTCTCAAGATATCCGGGCTCAGTTAACCCTCATTAGCCACAAGGTGAATTCAGAAAGAACCCACCACACTCGCGCCATGCCCTCCTTATCCTGTCGCAGTCCTGCCCTCCCCCGGAAGCAGGACCGAAACGTTTACTCGCCCGTGTGCCCCTTCAGCATGGAGGCAAAGTCCAGCCCTCCGGACTGCACGCGTGTACCCGCGTCCCGCTTCAACGCACCGTCGCGATATTCCGCAGGCCCCAAACCAGCCACTTCGCCTTCGGTGCGCACGATGTATCCCGCCAGCTCGGACGCTGCCCGCTCCACGCGCGGAACCATGCCTTGGCCGCCGTCTCCGCCGCCAAAGTCCTCGGTCGCAGCGAACACGCCGGTCGGCATCACGGTGGCGCGCAGATAAGTGAATAGCGGGCGCATCGCGAAATCAAGCACCAACTGATGGCGCGCGGTGCCAGCGGTGGCCGCGATGAGCACGGGCATGCCATTGAGCGAGTCGGGCGAAAGGGCGTCGATAAACATCTTGAACAAACCCGAATAGCTGGCCGAGAACACGGGGGTCACCGCGACCAACGCATCGGCGGCCGAAATCTTTTCCTGCGCCGCCTGCAAGTGTGCGCTCGGCACGTGCGAGGTCATGAAATTGGCCAAGTCCTGGGCGTATTCGCGAATCTCTACGAACTCCACTTCCAGGCCTTCCCCACGCTTGCCGACCTGAGAGCGCACCGCGGCGGAAATCTGATCCGCCAGCAGACGTGTGGTGGACGGGTTAGACAGTCCGGCCGTGAGAACCACTAGATTCTTCATCGTTGCGTCACTCCTCGAAAACAGAGTCGTTGGTCTGCTCGGCCTGCTCTGGGATGCGAGCAGGTTGCACCAGGTGGTGCGGGCTATCCGGACCAGCGGCCACCAGAGAGGCATGGGTTGGCGGATCGCTTGGCACATGCGATGGGCGGCGCAGATCCATCTCCTTGCGCATGATGGGGACGATCTCCTTGCCCAGGATCTCCACCTGCTCCAGCACCACATCAAGTGGCAAGCCCGCGTGGTCCAGCAGGAACAGCTGACGCTGGTAGTCGCCCACTCGATCGGCATAGCCCACGTAGCGCTCGGCGATCTGCTCTGGCGTGCCCACAGTCAGCGGAGTCATTTCGCTGAACTCCTCCAAGGACGGGCCGTGGCCATACACGGGGGCATTGTCGAAGAACGGACGGAAGTACTTCTTGGCCTCGGCCTCGGAATTCGCGGCAAAGAACTGCCCGCCGAGTCCCACGATCGCCTGGTCAGCGGAGCCGTGGCCGTAGTGCTCGAAGCGCTGGCGGTAGAGGTTGACCATCTGTTCGGTGTGCTCGACGTTCCAGAAGATGTGGTTATGGAAGAATCCGTCGCCATAAAACGCTGCCTGTTCCGCAACCTCCGGGGAGCGAATCGATCCATGCCATACGAAGGGCGGGGTTCCGTCCAACGGACGCGGAGCAGAGGTGAAATGGTGTAGCGGAGTGCGGAACTCGCCTTGCCAATTCACGGATTCTTCGCGCCACAAACGACGCAGCAGATGGTAATTCTCGACGGCTAGCGGGATCCCTTTGCGGATATCCTTGCCGAACCACGGGTAGACCGCGCCGGTATTTCCGCGGCCCATCATGAGGTCAACGCGCCCTCCGGAAAGGTGCTGTGCGTAGGCGTAATCCTCGGCGATACGCACGGGGTCAGTGGTGGTAATAAGCGTGGTCGCAGTGGAAAACTGCAGCTTTTCCGTCTGCGCCGCTAAATGTGCCATGAGGATCGGCGGGTTAGCGGGGGCCACAAAGGGCGGGTTGTGGTGCTGGCCCGTTGCGAATACGTCGAGGCCGACTTCCTCGGCTTTCTTGGCGATTTCTACTGTGGCCATGATTCGTTCGTGTTCCGAAGGAGTTTCTCCGGTCACGGGGTTGGTGGTTACGTCTCCGATTGTAAAGATTCCGAACTGCATGACTTCATTATGCACTCAAATAGGTGACACGTCAACTACTTTGAGTGGCTAATGTGGAACGCATGCATGAACACCATGATCACACCCATCATCAGGCTGTCACTCCCACGGTAGAAAACTCCGCAGCGTTCCTTTTGCCGCACCTCACGAGCTCGATGGAGATTCTCGACGTCGGATGTGGCGCCGGAAACATCACGCTCGGCCTCGCCCGCCACATCGAGTCCCTCGGCGGCAAAGCCAGCCAGATCCAGGGCATGGACGTCTCCGGAGAAGCTCTCAACGCGGCCCGCTCTCATGCCGCGGACGCAGGGCTTGACGTCACTTTCTTCGCCGGTAGCGCGGAATCGCTGCCCATGCCGGACAATTCCGTGGATGTCGCCTACGCCTCCCAATCCCTGCATCACATGGACGACCCCATCGCCGCCCTCAGAGAACTCGCCCGCGTCGTGCGTCCCGGTGGCCTCATCGCCGCCCGAGAGCTCGATTTCGGCACCCAAACCTGGTACCCGCCATCCCCCGGAATGTCCCGCTGGCGTGCTGTGTTCACCGTAATCGCCGAGCTGGACGGCCTGCACACCACTTCCGGCAGGCAATTGTTGTCCTGGTTCCATCGTGCTTCTTTGTCCGACGCCAACTTTTCCTCGTCCACCTGGTCCTATGCCTCCACCGAGGACCGCCGGGGCATGGCGGACGTGTGGATTGACCGGATGTCCGGCGAGGAATACGCACGCAAGGCCGCCGAGGCGCTAGGCGACGTCCGCGAGGACGGAACTCCCGGCGATTTGGCACGGGAGGCCATCAAGCAGGGGCAGGACGGATGGAACAAGTGGGCATCTACGCCCGGCGCAATCTTCGTCATGCCGCACTTCGAGGTCATCGCGCGCGTGAGCCAGTAGGCCGCTGGTTTAGCGGCCCTTGAATTCAGGCACCCGCCTTTCGGCCCGTGCGGTGCGCGCTTCCTGCGCGTCTTCGCTGGCCCACGCGGCGAAGAACAGCTTGTCCAGCGATTCGTCGTTATGTGGGTCCGGACTATTTAAAACCCTTTTGGCGTGCTCCATACTCAGCGGTGCGCTCGCGGCTATCGCCTGCGCAATCTCCAGAGGCTCATCATGCTGCTCAGTGACCGCTGCGCGCGCCATGGCAAATCCAGTAGCAACAGCCTGATCTACTGACATGCGGGCACTACCGAGCAATAAATTACGCGCAAACGAGCCTCCCACCAGCTCCCGCGCCCGCTGGATCGTCCACGTATCCATCGCAAATGCATGCTGTGCGACAGGAATCCAACACTCTCCGCGATCGCCGAAAATACGCAGATCACAGGCAAGAATCAGCTGGCATCCCGCACCCACCGCAGGGCCTTGCACATCTGCGATGACCGGCACTGGAGAAGCGGTAATGGCCTGCAGCATGTCAGACAAGCTGCCCCAGAAATCGTCGGCATACACTCCGCCCGAAAGGTCTGCACCCGCACAGAATGCGGGTCCTTTTCCGCGAATGAGAATTGCCCGGGCCGTGCGGTCTTCCACAGCCTCGCCTGCAGAAGCCTCTCGCACCGCCGCGGCGATGCTTCGCGCCACCTCCGCCGTCAGCGCATTGCGCTTGGACGGGTTATTTAAAGTCACGACAGCCACATTCCCGTGCTGCGACAATTCCACGCTCATAGTTATAAAGCTAGTCCGCGTCCGAAGCTACGGCGGCGTTTGTGTTCGCAATCATGAAATAACGTCACTATTGCTAGGAACACTTGACAAAACGTTGGATTAACACAACACTTCGTGTTATGTCCCCAAAGAAAAAGCCCTCGCGGCTCATCTACAACCGGGTGCGCCTCCTGCGTACCGACCGGGGCATGTCTCGCACCGAATTAGCATCACTCGTGGCCGTCAACCCACAAACCATCGGCGCACTCGAACGAGGCGATCACTCCCCCAGCCTCGACCTCGCATTCCGAATCTGCGAAGTGTTCCAACTTCCAGTCGAGGCAGTTTTTAGCCTCACCGAATTCCGCCCACTATCCGCCGAGTTTTCCCCACACCACTCCGCTAGAAACTCCTAAGGAGAAGCCATGTCCGCCAGCACCGCGTTCGCTTCCTGGGCGGCGCGCAGGGAAGCCAAGAAAGCCGAGCGTTGGCATAAAAGCGTCCGCTGGATCGAAAAGAAATCCCCACCCTCCGGCCGGGACCACCTCTATATCCGCTGGTACTTCATAGGAATCGCCGTGGAACTAGTGGCCCTCCTTGCGTCGATTTTCAACTTCCTGGGCATCCTTTTGTGGTTGGTTGGAACGCTGATCATCGTGGTGGCATGGGTCATGCTCCGCTGGTCCATCCACCTCAAAGACGATGCGCCCTTGGAAGTGCTCGACGAATACGAAGCCGCTACCGTCAACTCGTGGCGCAAGATTGCCTACGGTTTCAGCACAGCCGCCAGCACAGTCTTTGCTCTCATCCTGGTTTTCTTCTCCACCAGGTATATGGACAACGCAGATGCGCTCATCCTCGGAAACGACACCATGCGCTGGGTCTACTGGATAACGCTTCTGTATCTGACGGTCCTATTGGCTATCACGGCACTCCCAGCGATCGGTTACTCCATCACCTTCGCCGATGACCCCGAAGAAGAAGCCGAAGACGAACCCACACGGTTGGCCCACAGTGGGCCACAATGAAGTGGCGTCGAAAATAAAGAAACACACCTCCACCCGCAAAGGATTCCCCACCATGGAAGCCCTCCACATTGACCATCTGAACAAGAGTTACGGCGACAAGCACGTGCTCAAGGACATGACATTTAGCGTGCAACCCGGCCAAATCTACGGATTCGTCGGATCCAACGGCGCCGGCAAATCAACGACCATGCGCATCGCGCTGGGCGTGCTCTCCAGCGATTCCGGCGCGGTGCGCATCGGCGACACCCCGATGAATGACGACCTTCGCCGCCTCATCGGCTACATGCCCGAAGAACGCGGACTCTACGCCAAGGAAAAGCTCGCTGACCAGCTGGCATTCTTCGGCAGGCTCCACGGCATGGACAAGTCCCGCGCACAGAAAAACGCCGAAGGCCTACTGGAACGCCTAGGACTTGCGGAAAGGATGGACGACAAACTCGATGAGCTTTCTCTCGGCAACCAGCAGCGCGTGCAGCTGGCAGCCTCACTAATCCACGATCCAGAACTGCTGATTCTGGACGAGCCGTTCTCCGGACTCGACCCCGTGGCCGTCAACGTGATGAGCGAGATGCTGCAGGAACGCGCCCGAGCCGGCGTGCCCGTGGTATTTAGCTCCCACCAGCTAGACCTGGTGCAGCGACTATGCGACCGAGTGGGCATCGTGGCGCATGGCGCAATGAAAGCTGAAGGAACCGTCAACGAGCTGCGCACACGCGGACCGGTGCGCTTCGAGGTCGCCACCCCGGCGCGCAATTGGTACCCGGAATGGGCTCGCCTCGTTGGAGAGACCGAGCACTCCGTGCTGCTAGAAGTCGATTCTTCCGAACGCGACCAGGAGCTCCTGCACTCCGCGCTGAACGCAGGCCCCGTCCACGGTTTCGGCCGCAATGTTCCCGATCTCACCGAACTGTTCCGAGAGGTAGTCCAGGCATGAGCACCAGCACGCACACTCCACAGTCCAAGTACTCCAGCAATAACACCATCAAGACCGTCGCGGCGCGCGAGCTATCGGTGCTCCTGCGCTCCAAGGGGATCATCATTTCCGTGATCCTGACACTGATAGTCACTGTCGGCGGTGTTATCGCCGCAAGCATCTTCATGGGCAAAGATGAGGGTCAACCAACTCTGGTTGTCTCCGGCATGGACACCCAGACTCTCTACTCCGTCAACGAATCCTTCATGCAGGAAGGTAACGAGGGCGCCACCGAAGGTGCAGGGCCCATCGCCGGCATGGGTTTCGGTGGTACGGATGGCATCGCGATTGAGGACGCTGATACCGGGGATGCGGCCGAGCAGGCTGTTCGTGATGGGGCCGACGCCGCCCTTGTCGCCACCGGTGAAGGCTCCGATGTGAAGTACGAGCTGGTCAGCGACGGCACCGCCGATCCCTCCATCGTCGCCGTGGTGGGAGCCGCACTGAGCGCGAATGCGCAGAACACCGCGCTGGAATCCCTGAACGTGAACCCTCAAGAATTCGCGGATGCTATGCCACCGAGCACCTACAACACAGTGGACATCAGTCAGGACGATTCCAGCGAGGCCAACATCGGCGCGGTGGTAACAGTACTGATTGCCGTGGGCTTGATGAGCTTCTTCATCATGCTGTTCGCCGGAAACATCGGCTCGCGCGTAACCGAAGAGAAGTCCTCCCGCGTGGTCGAGATCATTCTGGCCACAGTGCGCCCGCTGGATTTCTTGGGTGGCAAGCTGATCGCCAACGTCATACTCGGTGTGGTCTCCAGCCTGCTGATCCTGGGCTCGGGCGCAATCGCCATTTCGGCGACGGGTCTGCTCAAGGACTTCCACTTGGACACGGCAGTTCTGCCGCTGATGTTGCTCTCCTTCATCATCGGCCTGTTGTTCTTCGGCAGCCTGTACGCCGCTGCAGGATCCATGGTCTCGCGCACCGAAGACCTGCAATCCACACAGGCACCGATCATGTTGTTCGTGTTCGGAATGGTCTACGCGCCGCTGTTCGGCTGGTCCATGCTGGATTCCACGGTGATGCAGGTGCTCGCATGGGTTCCACCTTTTAGCCTCACGGTGGCGCCGGTGCAGATGGCAGGCGGCAACATGACCCTGCCGATGGTGCTGGCCTCCTTCGCTGTCGCCTTGGTGGCGACTCTGCTGGTGATGCTGTTCGTCTCGAGGATCTACCGCAATGCGATCCTGCACAACGGCTCCAAGCTGACGTGGGTGAAGGCAATCAAGGGCGCTTAGCGTCAAGAAAACAGGGCGCATCGAAGGAAGATGCGCCCCACGCTTCCACGCCTTCACGCCCTGGTCCGAACGCATTGGGTTTGGCCACGGACCAGGGCCGCAGGTCCTAGGTCCCGGCTCGGAACACTCTGGATTGGCCACGGTTTGCACAAATATCCCCCGGAAGTGCCACACCCCTTTTTACGACCTGCGGTTTTGTAATCTTGGTGGCACCTCCGGGGGATATTTGTGCAACGGCCCCTGCAAGCTCACCGCCGTTGATACCCCGGGTCCCCAGCAGCCTTCCACGCTTTGCCCGCCGGCTTCACCACACAGCTGGACACATCGCGTGGCGCCCACTGCACAGACTTCAGCTGCCGTCGGATCGCGGCAACACCCGAACCATCCCGGAAACTGCTCTGATCCACGCGCACAAACACAAAGCCTTCGTTGATCAGTTGCCGCTCCCGCTGACGCTCGGCCCGGATCGACTCTTCCCCTTGGTAATCCCCGTGCTGGTCAAACACCGCGAGGCGATGCTTACCTTGGCCGTCGTATTCCACGATCAAACCTCCTGGGTAGTAGAAGTCCACGCGCCCCAGAAACACACCATCGTTCCGAGTGATCTTGACCTGCTGAAACGGCGCAGGCAACCCAGCGCGCCACATCAGTAGCTTGAGCTCAGATTCCCGCGGACTCTCCGACCATAGCGTGATCAGGTTCAATGCGTACCTAGTCTGCTTTGAACCCAATCCTCTCTGTGTGCATGCCGTTTCCAATTCTCCGAGTGTCATCATCCGCCGATTCAGCGCATCTTCGGCGGCCACTACGGCTTCGTCCAATGTGTGCCAGCGTGCGATCTGCGCACAAGTCTCTCCCGGAAGCGACACTTTGACCTCACCGTATTCCCATTTCAATGGCCAGAATCTATCGAATTCGGCCTGCGGAATCCGCCGGTGCTGAACGCGCCGAGGTCCCACTGCGCTCTCCGGTTTCGCCGGCTTGGTCGCGTATCCCAGCTCGGCGGGCTCGGCCTCTTGTTGTTGCCAGCTTTTCGTCCCGGTCGCCAATCCGTGCAATGTAGCCGCCGATTTTCCGACGACAACAGCTCCCCCTCTCGCAACCGCCGCCGCAGCGATCGCTAGTCTCAGGCCCGCTTCGCCGGTGAGGATGCGATGTTCTGGGGAGATATAGACTCCGCGCTCGAGTTTGATCAACTTCCCGGCGTCCGCCTGCAGATACACTTTGCGCCGCGGCCCTGCCGCCATCCCGCGTGTGGATATCAGAGGACCTCCAGCGATATTGCCGTCGAGTTCACTAGAACCGACCACACTTCTCACTCGGTTCACGTTTGTTCCGGCTTTGTTCTGGCTGTGTCCTCGTGCTTCGGCCGAGTCCTGGCTGTGCCCTCGTGCCCCGACCCTACTTCGTCCGGTCATACTGCCCCCTGCATCTACTTCCCCATTGAGCTTCCTCAAAACCACGCTCCCCAGCGTGGTTCCAGGGCGGTTCTAGAGCGAGTATTGCACAATGATCCCCCGGAAGTGCCACCAAGTTTGCAAAAGCCCAGGTCGCAGAAAGTGGTGTGGCACTTCCGGGGGATCGTTGTGCTAAAAGAACCAAAAATGCCACTATCTGGTCCACTTGGGAACCAGACAGCGGCAAAAATAGTGGAGGATCCGATTACAGGCCAGAGCCAGAAGCCTCAAGCCGGGTCCTCGGCCTCCACCCGCCGGAGCCAGAAGCTCCAGCCTCTAGACAGAAGCGGGAAGGCCTAGCCCTCGGCGTCGAGAAGGTCGATGATGAAGACCAACGTACGACCAGACAGCGGGTGACCCATGCCGGCGGGGCCGTAAGCCATCTCCGGAGGGATGGTCAGCTGACGACGTCCGCCAACCTTCATGCCGGGGATGCCGTCCTGCCAGCCCTGGATCAGGCCGTTGAGCGGGAACTTGATGGACTGACCGCGGTCCCAGGAGGAGTCGAACTCCTCGCCGGTTTCATAGTCCACGCCCACGTAGTGCACTTCCACCATGCCACCGGCCAGAGCCTCTGGACCCTCGCCCACGGTGATGTCTTCGATCACAAGATCCGTTGGGGCAGGTCCGGACTGTGGCTCAATCTGTGGCTTGCTCATGGGATTACTCCTTTTGTCATAAGACGTTCTACGCGTCCGGTACCCTGCGTGTTTGCCCCGCTCGATGCATTCTCGATCAAGCAGGCTGGGCACCCGTCATTGCAACTTCAGCCACCAGAAATCGCCAGTCGGCTTCGTCGGGCAGTTCTGAAGTTGTGAACACGAATCCCATCAAGGGTAACAAAAAGTCCCGCTCTCCCCTTGCAACTTAATGCAGAAGGGAGCAGCGGGACTTACGTTTTCAGCCGAATTTCACGGTATCGAAGTAGCCCATCAGGCCAGTTCAATCACCCGAATCAGCCAGGTCAGCCGAACCGGTCAGGCTCAAGCCACCGAAGAATTAAGGCAGCTTGCGCTCTGGGTATCCGGTGTAGATCTGGCGAGGACGGTTGATCTTCGCGGTTGGATCGTTGACCTGCTCCAGGTAGTGAGCGATCCAGCCTGGCAGACGGCCCATGGCGAACAGGACGGTGAAGAAGTCGGTTGGGAAGCCCATGGCGCGGTAAATCAGGCCGGTGTAGAAGTCCACGTTCGGGTAGAGCTTGCGGTCGATGAAGTAGTCATCAGCCAGCGCGATCTCTTCCAGCTTCATGGCCAGGTCCAGCAGGTGGTCGCCACCGAGGTGCTCGAGGATCTCGTGTGCGGATTCCTTGACGATGGCAGCGCGTGGGTCGTAGTTCTTGTACACGCGGTGTCCGAAGCCCATGAGCTTGACGCCCGGCTCCTTGTTCTTCACGCGGTTCATGAAGTCGGTTGCATCGCCACCGTTGTTGTGGATTTCCTCCAGCATCTCCAGAACGGCCTGGTTGGCGCCACCGTGCAGTGGGCCGGACAGGGCGTTGATGCCTGCGGCGATGGAGACGAACATATTGGCCTGGGAAGATCCAACCATGCGCACGGTGGAGGTGGAGCAGTTCTGCTCGTGGTCTGCGTGCAGGATGAGCAACTTGTCCAGGGCGCGGGTCAGGACTGGGTCCTGCTCGAATTCCTCGGTTGGGTAGCCGAACATGTTGCGCAGGAAGTTCTCGCGCGCATTCAGACCGTTGTCTGGGTACATGTATGGCTTACCCTTGGACGCGCGGTATGCGTATGCGGCAAGCATTGGCACCTTTGCCATGAGGCGGTAGGTGTTGAGCTTCTGGTTGTCCTTGTCCAGTGGGTCCAGGCTGTCCTGGTAGTAGGTGGACAGGATGTTCAGGGAGGATGCCAGCACGCTCATTGGGTGAGCGTCGCGTGGGAATACGCGGAACTGGGACTTGAAGTCCTCATCCAGCAGGGTGTGCTTGCGGATGTTGGTGTTGAAGTCTTCCAGCTCTTCGGAGCTTGGCAGTTCGCCGTTGATCAGCAGGTAGGAGACCTCGTTGAAGGTGGCCTTGTTGGCTAGGTCCGCGATGTCGTATCCGCGGTAGCGCAGGATGCCTTCGCCGCCGTCGATGTAGGTGATCTCGGACTTGGTGGAACCCGTGTTGACGTAGCCGGGGTCCAGCGTGGTCAAGCCGGTTTCAGCCAGCATCTTGCCCAGTGCGACACCGTCGTTTCCTTCGGTTGCACGGACGATGTCCATTTCGTACTCGCCACCGGGGTAGTGGAGGACGGCCTTGTCTGGATTTTCGGTAGCCATTGACATCCCTTTCTGATGCTCGCTTGCTAAGTCTTTAAGCGCGTTCCAGTGTAGCGCTTAGTGCTTAGCCCTGTTTTCCCTAACCTCGCTGCCGTGCGTCGTTGTTGTTTCTTTTTCCGACGCAGACACGGCCGCTGATTTCACTTCTCGGTGATGCGCTGCGCGCAAGGTTGGCGAATCGGTTGTGCCGGTTTGCTCATATGTATTGCTACGAGTTCGCCAGCTCCACGCAGTTTTCCGCGCGGACGATTCGTGGGATGCCCCACATGTTAGCGAACTTGTGAGCTGAGCGACATAGAGTTGGCGGGAACTGAAGGGCAGGCGCTACCCCCGGCCACCAATGTTTCCTTATATTTTTTGAAGTATTTTCCACCGACCGCTGGTGCACGGACGCGCATTGTCTATCCTGTTAGTTAAGTTCTGTTCCTCCACACAGAAAGTATCGAGAGCATTGAGCAACGAATTTCCCACCATCCCATCCGAACTGATTCCTTCTGACGGACGCTTCGGCTGCGGACCATCCAAGGTGCGCCCCGAGCAGCTGCAGGCCATCCAAGAGCACGCGGACATCATGGGCACCTCCCACCGCCAGCCTGGCGTTAGGGATGTTGTGGGCTCTATCCGCTCCGGCCTCGCTGATCTCTTCCAGCTTCCTGAGGGCTACGAGTTCATCTTGTCCCTCGGTGGCGCCACCGCTTTCTGGGATGCCGCTTCTTTCGGCTTGATCCGCAATAAGTCTGCTCACCTGACGTACGGCGAGTTCTCCGGCAAGTTCGCCACCGTGTCCAAGAAGGCTCCTTGGCTGGACGAGCCACAGGTTGTCGCAGCGGAGCCTGGCACCGCTCCGGATCCTTCCCAGCTGGATGGCACGGACGCTGACGTCGTCGCTTGGGCTCACAACGAGACCTCCACCGGCGCAATGGTGCCTGTCAAGCGACCTGACACGGACGCCTTGGTTCTCATCGATGCCACCTCCGGCTCCGGCGGCCTGCCTGTCGATATCAAGGAAGCAGACGTCTACTACTTCTCCCCGCAGAAGTGCTACGCATCTGACGGTGGCCTGTGGCTGGCTGCCTTCTCCCCCGCTGCGCTGGAGCGCGTCGAGGAGATCGCCGCTACTGATCGCTACATCCCTGCATTCTTGGATCTCAAGACCGCCGTGGATAACTCCCTGAAGAACCAGACCTACAACACCCCGGCTGTCGCCACGCTGCTGATGCTGGACAACCAGGTCAAGTGGATGAATGACAACGGTGGCTTGGACGGCATGGTCAAGCGCACCAACGAGTCTTCCCAGATCCTGTACCAGTGGGCAGAGACTCGCCCAGAGGCTTCCCCGTTTGTGGAAGATGCAGATTCTCGCTCCCTGGTGGTCGGCACCATCGACTTCACCGATGACATCGATGCAGCCAAGATCGCCAAGATCCTGCGCGCCAACGGCATCCTGGACACAGAGCCTTACCGCAAGCTGGGCCGCAACCAGCTGCGCATCGGCATGTTCCCAGCGATCGATCCTGAGGACGTGCGCAAGCTGACCGGCGCCATCGACTTCATCATCGACAGCGGCCACGCCAAGGCTTAAGTTTTTCTTGAGACTTACGACGCGCGGTGCGGGACGCTTGTTCCCACGCCGCGCGTTGTGCGTTTACTAGGCTGTAGCAAATACCCACCACTGAAAACTTTCCCTAGGAGGCCCCCGTTGCAGGAGCTCAAGCTGATCCTTGCCGAGAGCGATTCCGCCTCTTTGGTTCTTCGCGGGGTGGAATCCGGCGAGGATTTCTTCCTGCCGGTGACCGAGGAGTTATGTTCTCTTCTTTCCGACGCCAACCCCGAGCCATCCAGCTCTGAGGACGTACCTACTCTGCCTTCTGTCAGCTCGGCCGACACGGGTGGGCACCTTACGTCCGTTTATGCTGTGCAACCAGCCTCAGAGCAGGAAGACACGGAGGATTCTGCGGCTGCTGCTGACGAGCCAGAGGCCACCGTGTCCCAGCTTGTGGCAAGCGCTTCCGATGCAGAAGACACGAGCGATTCCAGTTCCGACGATGCCACGACTGAATCTGACGCTAAATCCAGCCCTGTAACCGGTGACGCAGAGCCAGAGAACAGGCGGGCCGACTGGTCCAATAGTGGTGTGGTGGCCCAGCATGACGTCGATAAGAAAAGACGGCACCGCATCCGCATCAACATGAGCCCGCGCACCATCCAGGACCGCGTGCGACACGGTGCGTCCATCGCTGAGCTGGCGCAGGAGGCTGATACGGACGAGGCGCGCATCGAGCCCTACGCGTGGCCAATCCTGCAGGAGCGGGCGCGCATCGCAGAGCTGGCGCGAGCCTCGCACCCTGTGACGGGCGAAGGTCCGTCGAAGCAAACCCTGTGGGAGGTGCTGGCCACGGCGTTGGCTGCGCGCGGATCCACTGTCAGCGATACCGAGTGGGTGGCCTACCAGGACCCGTCCCGCCGGTGGGTCATTGCAGTGCGGTGGGAGAAGGAAGCTGCAGGTCAGGTGGCTGCCCACGAGGCGGAGTTCCTGTTCGAAGAATCCACCTCTGCTCCATCTCTGGCTCACCCACTGAACTCCGTGGCCAGCGATCTCATCGATCCGCGCTATGGCCAGCCGGTGCGTCGCATCTCTGCAGTGACTCCGCTTCTGGGCTCTGATCCGGACGAGGACGACTTCTCCGAATACGACGAGTACGACGATAACGGCAACCCGCGCAACCCCCAGGGCGGCCGCGGCGGCCAACGGGATAACAGCGGCGAGGATCGCGAAGGCGAAGACTTCCTGTTGCACCCTTCCGATGAGCAGGACGATCGCAAGACCAAGCGCAAGCGCAAGGCCGTCACCCCGCACTGGGAAGACGTGCTGCTGGGTGTGCGCACCAACCCACGGAAGAAGAAGTAGGCGGACACTGTCATGCAGGCTCAAAAAACCCTGGTGACACTCTGGTTTATTTCCGCAGCCCAGCCACGCACGGTGCTGGAGGCTGAACCGCAGCCGGATCGGGGCTTCGCGCGCAAGTACTTGGCGCAGTACAACCCCTCGTGGCCTCTGACACATATCGGCGATTTCGACATGTCCCGCAGCGCCCCTCCCGGCACTGACGAGTTCTACATCGGTGGCTACCCGGAGCTGTCCGTGGTGCAGTCGGTGTTCACGGACATGCCGAAGATCTCCGAGATCCCCGAGCGTTTCCGCTCCCTGGTCAGCGCCGCGGATGTCTATGCAGTAGCGGTATCAGCTGATGCGGGGCAGGCGGACGGCGCGGGCTCTCCCACGACTGTGGACGAGGTAGACAACCCCATCACCGCTGAATACGGCGCCTTCGCACACTGGTCCGGCGGCACCCTCAAGAGGGCATTCTCCGCTACGCGCGAGATCGTCTTTGAAGATCAAGGCCTGCCCTACGCCTTCGAAAGCTCCTACTGGGCCGGCAACACTCCGGCGACGGGCATTCAGTTGCCGTTCATTCCCGCGGAACTGGCTCACGCTGCGGAAGCAGAGTGGCTCGGCTTTGCACTGTCTGATTCCCAGTTGGCCGTGCCGGTGAGTGCCTTTGCCATCGACGGCCGCCCCGAGGCGAAGTCAGAGACTACGGATCGCCACGTGCGGCCCGCAGTGGACAAGGTGTCCATGTTCTCCGACGAGCAGGGCTACGACGATTACTCCGAAGCCCGCACCACTGCTCCCGGCGCGGAGACCAGCAACAAGCAGCTGGCCAAGGACATCGTGAAGTCCACGGGCCGGGCAGTCAGCACGGGGACGAAGAAACTCGGCTCGCTGGCGGGCAAGATCGGCGACGAAGTGCGCAAGCGGGCGCGGAATGTGGACCGCCCCACTCCTCCTCGCGCAAAGCGCGACAAGTAGCTGGCGCGGATCCCTGCACGGGATCTGCGCGCGGGATCTGTACGGGCTAGATGTCACCGCCGTTGCTGCGCGCCAGGCGACGCAGCCGGTGGAAGTGATCCACTGGACCGTTGCCCTGGCCCACGTACAGGTCATCGGCGTATTCGATGGCCTCACGTAGCCATTCGCTAGCCCATTCCACGGCGCGCTGCGGAGAATCTCCCGCAGCCAGGCGCGTCGCCAGCGCCGAGGACAGCGAGCAGCCCGTGCCGTGCGTATTCTTTGTCTCCACGCGCTCCACGGCCACGTTAAAGACCTCGCCCGCCGGGGTAACCAGCGCATTGTCCGCTTGGCTGGAGCTCAAGTGCCCGCCCTTGGCCAGCACGCTGACGTTCATCTCTTTCGCAAAGCGCTGCGCCTGCTCCACAGCTTGGCGCACGGTGGTGGCCACGGGCTCTCCCACCAACATCGCCAGCTCGGGCAAGTTGGGGGTTACCACGGTGGCCAAACGCGTGAGCTCCCGCACGGCCTGCTCTGCCTCCTCGGAGAGCATCCTATCTCCGCTGGTCGCGACCATTACTGGGTCCAGCACCACCACGGGCACGCCCACGCGCAGCAACCAGTTGGCCACGGTCTCTGTGGTTTCCACGTCGCCGAGCATACCGATCTTGATCGCATCCACCTGCACGTCATCGAACACAGACTGCAGCTGAGCGTCCAGGAAGGACTGCGGCGGGGTGTGGATTTCCCGCACGCCCTGAGTATTCTGCGCCACCAGCGCCGTCACTACCGCCATGCCGTAACCACCAGCGGCACCGATGGATTTCAGGTCCGCCTGTACGCCCGCTCCACCCGTAGGGTCGGTGCCGGCGATCGATAGTACGCGGGGAATTGTGTCCATGATCAGTGTCCTTCGTTGCTGTTATTTGAGGTACGTAGGGCCTCGCTGGCCGCATAGAATCCGATGGCCGCCGCCGTAGCTACGTTCAGCGAGTCCGTGCCCGGCTGCATCGGGATTTTGGCGCGCACGTCCGCCGCCCGCATGGCATGTTCGGTGAGGCCGGGTCCTTCCGCCCCCACCATGATGGCCACCTTGTTGCGATGGGTGTGTGTACCGTCTTCTTTCCCGACGCCACGCACGATACTCGCCAAGTCATTGTCCGTGTTCGGAGTGAGAGCCACCACGGTGTATCCCCGCTCTTGCAGCTCAGTGAGGTCTCGCTGCCAGGTGGTGGGCGTCCCGGGAAAGCGCGCAAAGGGAACGCCGAGCACATGCCCCATGCTGACCCGCACACTGCGCCGATACAGCGGGTCCGCAGTGCCAGCGCCAAACAGCACCGCACGCACGCCTAGGCCTGCGGCATTGCGGAAGATGGATCCGATATTCTCGTGATCCCCCACGCCTTCGAGCACACAGATCACGTGGGGATCAGCAGAGCTATTGTCGTGGTCGGCATCAATCTGATCCAAGACTTCAGTGACGCTAGATTCTTCTACCCGATCCGCCGCAGCCACGAGCCCGCGGTGCATATCGAAGCCGGCGACCTCGCGAAGAGTCTCCCGGCTGACGGCGTACAAGGGAACCCCGGAAAGGTTTTCTGCCAGATCAGGATGGAAATGCGCGGAATCGGGCGAGGTGGCATCGAGAAGAATCCGCAACTTTTCCGGAAAACCGACCACGCACCGCACCGGGTAACGCGAGGTCAGCAGGCGGGGCACAACCAGCGTGCCCTCCGCGATCACGAAGCCCTTGCCGCCGGGCAGGTCAGGGCGTGAATCGGAGGAGTTGAGGTGACGGACATCATCGAGGCGCGGATCGGCGGGGTCATCGATGGACATCGGCTGTGCCACACCAGCAGATAACTGGGTGGCAACCGAAGCAGTGCTGGATGGTTCGTCGGTCATGAATAGCAGGTTACTGCAGCGCGTCCATCACCGGATCGACGGCGAAGTAGATCACGAACAGCGCGGCCACCACGTACAGCAGCGGGTGGATCTTCTTGCCGTTGCCCGCCACCAAGCCCATCAGCACGTAGGCCACAAAGCCCACGCCAATGCCGTTGGCGATGGAGTAGGTAAACGGCATGATCACGATGGTCAAAAACGCGGGCAGGGCCACGTGGAAGGAGGAGAAGTCGATCTCGGTGATCTGCGCCATCATCATCGCACCCACGATGACCAGCACAGGAGCGGCGGCCTCAACAGGCACCACCTCATAGAGAGGCGTGAGGAACATGGCCAGCAGGAACAGCACGCCGGTGACCACGTTGGCCAAGCCGGTGCGAGCGCCATCGGCGATGCCTGCAGCAGAATCCACGTACACAGTGTTCGAGGACGCGGAGGACGCACCACCCACTACAGCACCTATGCCTTCCACGACCAGCGCCTTCTTCAAGCCGGGGAGGCGATCCTGCTCATCCATCAACTTCGCCTGCTTGCCCAGCGCCGTCATGGTGCCCATCGCATCGAAAAAGTTCGCCAGAACCAGGGTGAACAGCAGCAAGGTCGCGGCCAGCACGCCGACGCGACTGAACGCGCCCAGCAGATCCACCGCACCCAGCAAGGACAAGTCCGGCATTCCACCCAGGCTGTCCGGGATAGATGGAACAGCGAGATTCCATCCGGCGGGGTTGGGCTCGCCGTCCTTAAAGGAAGGGCCCGCGCCGGTGATCGCTTCCACGATCATGGCGATGATAGTTGTCAACACGATGCCGATGAACAGGCCGCCGCGGACGTTTCGGACAACCATCGTGCCGCAAATGATCAGGCCGATCACGAATACGAACGTCGGCCAAGAAGCCAACGAGCCGTTGATGCCCAGGCCGACCGGCACGGTGGTTTGTGCTGCATCCGGGATTCGACGGACAAAGCCTGCGTCCACCAGGCCAATCATCGCGATGAACAAACCAATGCCCACGCCGATGGCGGCCTTCAGTGACGAAGGAATGGAGTTAAATACGGCCTCGCGGAAGCCGGTCAGCGCCAAAGCCACGATGACCAGGCCATTGATCACCACCAAGCCCATGGCCTCCGGCCAGGTCAGCCCCTCGGTGGCTACGAAGGTCACAGCCACCAGCGTGTTGATGCCCAAGCCCGTGGCAATACCGAATGGGTACTTGGCGATCACGCCGAACAAAATGGTCATCACACCCGCGGCGAAGGCAGTGGCCGCCGCTACGCGAGAGCCACCCAGCACGTCACCATTGACATCCGCGCCGGTGCCCAGGATCAGAGGGTTGAGCACTACGATGTATGCCATCGCGAAGAAGGTAACCACGCCAGCGCGGATTTCCGTGGCGAAGGTGGAGCCGCGCTCGGAGATGTGGAAATAACGGTCGAAAGCGCCGAACTTAGTGGGACTGGCGGACGATGAGTCGGGCTTAGTCGTTGGAGTGGGCTCAGTCGCGGAGGCGGGCGTGGTCGTAGAATCTGGCTCAGCCAAGGTGTTAAGACCTTACTTTGTATGGGAACGGCGAAACGTCACAGATGGAACAGATAGAGATTCCCATTAAACAATGAGTTTTTACAACCGTGTGCCACCCCGACGGGGGTTAGCCTCGCCGAACAGAACACTAAGTTCTAGCTGAACCGCTGGATGCCTTCGTCGTCGAATGCGCCGTAGGCTCGCGTGCTCGCGATCTCCGTATCGTCCTTTGTCTCTGCGTGCCCACCGCAACCGTAGGTGGCGTGCACTACTCGTCCGTCGGCGGAAAATTCATTGCTGCACACGCCGAAGTTCGATTCCTCGTTGCCGAACGGCAGGTAGAACGCGCAGGTGCGACACATCATCGGTGCCAGCTCCGCAAATTCGCTGTTAGGGCCAAAAGCCCCCGTGCGCCAACGTTGTAGGGCTTCATTCAAACCCCGTTGCGACAAAGTTTGTGGAGCCGATGGGTTGCGTGGGAACCCATCGTTGTTGCCCAGGTCTTTCCACGACGTCAGGCGCTCGTCATCCACGCGCGGCGGCAAAGTATCGCCAGGGCCCAGATCCCCCGGACGTACGCGATCCTCGTAGGGAATCCACTCCGGTGCCCGAGTGGCTTTCTTTCCCGCCTGCAGGCCCACTTCGTTGACGGTGATGGCTCCGGAACCTGGCACGCTGGCCAGCGCTGCGATCCACTCCCATCCCTTATATCCGGGTGCTTGGCTGAGGAAGCGATGAATTACCAGCTCGCCCACCTTTGACGCGCCGATGTGCTCCCCCAGGCTTGCTGGGTCGTCAGCAATTTCCCCCAGCGCTTCCAAGGCAATGTCCACCGCTTGCTGGCTAAAGAGGATGGGGTCTGCCTTAGTTTTTCTGGATTGCTGTCTACTCACGCACCCTATTATGCCTATCGATAAGGCACTATTGGTCACATGTTGTCTGTGACGTCCTCTGGCCTTGCTCGAACAATCGCGACTCTTGCCCTCGCATCGGTGGTCACCGTGGGTGCAAGCGGCTGCGGAGACGCCTCGCCCGGGGGTTCCAGCGATCAACCCTCCTCTGGCGCGTCGGAGCCTGCCGTACCGGTTTCTACTCCGGAGATCGTGGCCGAACACCCGTGGGATGCCAGCTCGTTTACGCAAGGCGTGGAAATGGCCCCGGACGGAACGCTGGTGGTGGGTACGGGAATGTACGGAGAGTCGCGAATCTATCGCACCACACTGGATAATCAGCAGAGTGATTCCCAGAAGCTGGATAGCGAGTACTTCGGCGAAGGCATCACAATTCATGGCGATGATGTCTGGCAATTGACGTGGAAAAAGGGCACGGCTTTTCGTCGAGACCTAGAAACCCTCGAGGAAAAGGGCACGGTGAACTACGAGGGCGAAGGGTGGGGCATATGCTCCACCGACGAGCAACTCGTCATGTCCAACGGTTCCGGAACCCTGACGTTCCGCGATCCAGAAACTTTCGCGCCCACGGGAACTGTCGATGTCACCCTCGGCGGCGAGGCCACCTCGCAGCTCAATGAGCTGGAGTGCGCTGACGACGGTTCAGTGTTTGCCAATGTGTGGCAGACAGACCTGATCTACAAGATTGACCCATCTTCCGGCGAAGTCACCGAAATGATAGACACCGTAGACGCTTTTCCCGCCGCCGATCGCCCCGGTGCGGACGTGCTCAACGGCATTGCAAAAATCCCAGGTACGGACCACTATCTGCTGACCGGCAAGTATTGGGACACCGCGTACGAAGTTCGCTTCTGAACGTCCGTGTCCTAGCATGAAGGGCGTGACTGAAGACTCCGCGAGCACCAACAACGAAAAGCCGAACCCGGATGCGGCAGCGCCGAAGAAGCTCTCGAAGAAGCAGAAACGACGGAAGGCACAGCGCCGGCAATTGCTGACCGTGCTGGCCTTGGTTGCGATGGTCGCTGTGGTGGTTGCCGCAGTGGTCGGCTACAACCGGTGGAAGGACGGGCACGTGGAGACGCTGCCTTCCGAGCAACGGATCACCGCTGTGGTCAACGGGCAGGAAACCGAGATCGCGCCGTATAGCGCGTGCGAGATCGACGACGCAGACTGCCAGCAGCAAGAGGGTCAGCCATTCGAACTGGATTTGCAGGGCGCGAAGGAGTTCACGCTGAAGCTGCCCAAGGACGTCTACGACCATGACTGGGCGATGCTGCAAATCTTCGACGATCCGGGTGCGAATACGGAGAAGTACTTCGCTGCTGACGAGGCGCAGGAAGTAACCGTCAAGCTGGAATCTGAACGAACTGCTGAAGACAACACCACCCCGCAGGTGGCTGTGGTGGAGATTCACTCCATGCTCATTGGCCTAGATAGCAATGGGGACCAGACCCCATACAATGCGGTCTGGTCCATCACGCCGAAGCCTTGAACCGTCTAGCTATCTAGTTCACGAGCAATCGTGCGTAGGATCTCTGCGATCTGTCGTGCTTCCTTCGGCTCTGGCCTGCGACCGGCCTCCAAGACGGGCAACACCCGAGAGTCCAACACGGTAATGGTGTCTTGAACCATTCCGCGCAGCTCAGCTGGCTTGTACTTGTGCTTGGCTCGGCGCGGACCTTCATCCAAGACGGTGACGCGCAGAGCCTGCGGACCGCGACGTCCAGCGGCGAAATCGTATTCCAGGCGCTGGCCAGGAACCAGTTCTGAAACTCCCTCGGGCAGAACTTGGGATCCCACATAGACGTCCTCATCCCCGGGGTTGGATACAAATCCAAATCCTCGAGCGGCGTCGTACCACTTCACTTTGCCGGTAGGCATCAGTTCACCTTCAACTTCCGTCGTATTTTGTACGTCTACATGGGCTACTTGGCGCGGCATTCCGTGGTGGGCACCGCTGTAGTTGTGGTCAAAAAATTTCCATGCGGGCGATAAGTGAATCGTTAGAATACCCAAGCACGGCGCAAGTCCCAAATGTCTCACACGCCTCATTGCCCCGACTGCAAATTGTGATGTTCCTCACATAACAAAAGCATAACGTTTCGGTTACTTTTAGATAAACGGCAGGCCAGCAGGGATTTCCTCCTATGCCTCCCCCACGGCGCTATGGCCACAAATTGGCATAAACGTGACTCAATCGTAATAAACCGCTACCGTAGCCAAGACAAAGCCGTTCGGCCTTCAGATTGAGGACGAACACCAACACCCCACCACAGCCAGTGGTGGCGGTTTCAGAAATCAAAGAGAAACACCAACGATCGAGGATCTACATCTCGCGACAATCGCGAAGAAATCCTCGGAAGGAATACTCACAGACCATGGGACGCCACCAGAAGCGCAACTCTTTCTCCACCTCTTCCCGCCTCGCAGTCGCAGGCGTGGCATTGGCCGGAGCCTCCGCCATCCTCGCACCAGCAGCACAGGCCGCACCAGACTCCGACTGGGACCGCCTCGCACAGTGCGAGTCCGGCGGCAACTGGGCCATCAACACCGGCAACGGTTACTACGGTGGCCTGCAGTTCTCCGCGTCCACCTGGAACGCCTTCGGCGGCCAGCAGTACGCACCAACCGCTAACCAGGCTTCCCGCGAGCAGCAGATCGCTGTTGCCGAGAAGGTTCTCGCCGCACAGGGCTGGGGCGCATGGCCTTCTTGCTCCCAGCAGCTGGGTCTGAACTCCGCTCCAACCCCACGCAACGTTGGCGCTACTCCTGCCCCTGCACCCCAGCAGGCAGTGAGCCAGCTGGCACAGCAGAAGGACGAGCTGGCCATCGACGCGGTGTACAACCAGATCGTGGACCGCATTGAAGCAGAGGGCTACGAAGTTCCTCAGCAGGTCACCGACTACTACAAGGCTCACCGCGCCGAGCTGAACGCTCAGTACAAGGGCGTCGACGCCCAGGTTCAGCAGGCTGCTGAGCAGGCCGACAAGTACTCCGAGCAGATCAACGCTGTACTGCCTCGCTAATGTCAGTCTGATCTAGGCAGCCACCTGGTTGCCAAGATGCAGCTGGATCAATAAAAGATCCGCCGTTCCAGAATCACTATCTGGAACGGCGGATCTTTTGCTCATGGAGGCGGGGTCCGGCGCAAGGCGTATGAAAATCCTCACTCGGACATATGCCGAATCGGCGAATCACCACACACTGTGGGATTGACAGCCGAAGAGCTACTTGTTGATCACCGTGTAAGGGTGCACGTAGTTCAAAGTGGAAGGATCCACAGGAAATTCCACGTCACCATAAGGGCTCAGGGCGCCCGCGGTGTCAGCCACCAGCTCCGTGACGGCGTGCTTACCTTCAGGGATATCAGTCGGCCAGCCTGCATCGACGTAGCCCTTTTTTGAAACGTTAGACATGCTTTACATCTTTGCATAAGACGGCTCAAAACCACATACTTTGCCGGCTTTTGGATCCCCCTGTAACCCCTCATCAACCCCCATCAGTCCCGCGTCATTACCAAGCCCGCCTGCGCCCCGCGCCCTCCGCTGTGGTCCTACCCCACAGCAGGAAAAGCACACTGCAAGATCTGTCCACGAAGAGCGCTAAAATAGAACGGTTATGAATACCTCCGCAAGTACGGAACCAGCCCTCACCTACCCGGTGTGGCTTTCCCAACATTCCGATGAAGAGATCGCCGCTTTGCTCTGGCGCCTTCACGCGGAGGGTTCGTCGGCTCTGGCAGAGCAGTTCCGCGGCACGACGATTCCCGAACCTGCACTCCACCAGCTCACCGCCTTGGAGCTCGCCACCGTGCACGCCGCCTGTGAAATTGGCGCAGCTTCTCATCCAGTGAGTTCCACAGATCTCGAAGACACTCTCACTGAACTGTTCGACATCGCACGCACCCCTGCGGACAAACGTCCCAACCGTGAAGAGCAACAGTCCGCGATTGCTAGCTTGGCGCGATGGGGTCTGATGTTTTCCCCTCATCTGCATCTCAGTTCTGACGCACAGGGCGACTCTGAACTGCGCATCCCCGCACACCTTCCTCCCCTATTCGAGCCAGCCACCGAGGAACTGTGGCGCTTGGCTGATTGCCATCGCTGCCCCATCCCCACTGCGGAACTCCCCGAGGTAGTCAATAGTCTTCCCCCTCGTCAACGTCGCTTGCTCGGAACGCTTTCGCGCGCAGGAGGTGTCGGGAATTCCGCCTCTCTGCGGCCCTATGCGGACCCTGCCGCTCCACTGCCCACCATGGTGCGCCTGGGAGTACTGGATCAGCTGGACGAATCCACCGCGCGCCTATCGGGGCGGGTTGCCATGCATCTCAAGGGCGGATTCATTTCCGAGCCTGGAGGCGATTTCCCCTGGATTCCGGCAGAAGATGCGCTCGCCCCACACCCCGATTTCCAGGCCTCAGCTCGTCCGGATGCCGCAGCCGCTTCCACCGCGGTACAGACGATCCAAGAGCTCACTGCACTCATCACGGACCTTAGCGCCCATCCCATTCAACCTCTGACCAGTGGAGGCATTGGTACTCGCGAGATCGGCAAGATCGCCCGTCGCCTCAACACCTCTCCGGAGACCGTGACCCACCAGCTCACCCTCCTGTACCTGTGCAACTTCCTCGCCCGGGAGTTTCCCGAGCCCACCCCGGCAGAAGACAACGGCGGTACTTACTGGGCTCTCACCGAGCACGCCTTGGATTTCGCAGAAGCCCCACTTGCCACCCAGTGGGCCATGCTTCTGTTGGGTTGGGCCGGCGCTAACTACCAGTCCTGGCTCACTCGAGATTCTGAGCAGCGCCCCTTCGAGCCGCACCTGCATGCCACGTATGCCGCAGAGCTCCGTCGTTTCTTCCCTGCGGTTTTCACGGCCCCTAACCCGGAGACATATCTCTGGGCACTCCGCCCGGCTTTGGCCACGCACGCCACTCGCGTCGCGTGGAAGGAACTTGTAGAGGAGGCTCATCACCTGGGTCTCGCCGCACCTACCTCGTCCCTCCCTCCGAAGCAGGAGCACACAGGCTCTCCAGAGGTCACCGCCACATCGGCCACCCGTGCGTTGGGCACCGTCATCAGTCAGTGGCACCGCGCCCTTGCCTCGGGCGAGGCTATGCCGTTTCGCCACGTGGTCGCACAACTCGCCACCCAACTGGAGTCCGTTCTCCCCGCCCCCGTGGACATGCTGATCATCCAAGGCGATCACACCATCATGGCGCCCGGGTTGCTCACCGCGGAAGACCACCGCGCTCTGTCTCGCATCGCAGACGCGGAATCTACCGGCATGGCCAGCGTGTGGCGCGTCAGCAAAAGCTCATTCCTCCGCGCCCTCTCGATCGGCGAAACCCCCGCCAGCATCTCCGATTTCCTCGGTCGCATGGCCCCCGGCGGGATCGAGTCCGTTCCGCAGTCCTTGCGTTATCTTATCGACGACGCCGCCCGCGCTCTTTCAGATTCCAGCCAAGCCCCAGAGATCTCTGGAGCCACTGGGCGAAGCGGTCGCGGTTCCACTCCTCACCGAGTCCCCACCCCGCGCCGGCACGAGCTCGACCCTTCAGTGGACCCGCGCGCAGACTTCGCGAGGGAACTCGCGGAAGCGGTGGAAGGTTTTCGTCGTGCACTGTCTGCCGCAGAAAACGACGACCCAGATACCGGCTCCCACAACTCTGATACCCGCACTGTCCGTGCCACCCGCGAAATCATGACCGAGCTGCGGCAGGCATACTCCGCGGGAACGAAGGTGCGCCTTCACTATGTAGATTACGCAGGAGCCCTTGCTAAGGAATGGATCTCGGTGATCATGATGAGCCCCTCGGTGATCTCCGCGGTTATGGAGGACACCGGAGAAAGCTTCACTGTGCAGCCACATCGCGTGGCCGCCGTGGAAGTGCCAGTGTGAGTAAACTTGGTAGATTGCGTGAAAATTTCGGCGCGCTGGCGTCGGAAAAGAAGAAGACACACACCTAAAAACAGAGGAAGAAGGGACCACGCGTGAGCATTGGAACCGGACCGCTCATCGTGCAATCGGACAAAACGGTGCTGCTGGAAATCGACCATGAGCAGGCCACCGAGGCCCGCAACGCGCTGGCACCGTTTGCCGAGCTGGAGCGGGCGCCGGAGCACATCCACACCTACCGCATCACTCCGCTGGCGCTGTGGAACGCACGTGCCGCGGGGCACGATGCGGAGCAGGTCATGGACGTGCTGGAGCGCTACAGCCGCTTCCCCGTGCCGCAGCCACTGCTTATAGATATCGCTGAGACGATGGACCGCTACGGCCGGCTCAAGCTGCAGAAACACCCGGCTCACGGGCTGATTCTGGAGACCACGGACCGCGCGGTGCTGACCGAAATTCAGCGCCACAAGAAGATCAAACCGATGCTGGGAAGCAACCTAGACGAGGACACCGTGGTGGTGCACCCGTCAGAGCGCGGCCGCCTCAAGCAGAAGCTGCTCAAAGTGGGTTGGCCCGCCGAGGACCTCGCGGGATACGTGGACGGCGAGGCGCACCACATCGAGCTCAGCCAGAAGCTGGAGCAGTGGGAGCTGCGCGATTACCAAGAGATGGCCGCAGATAGCTTTTGGGAAGGTGGCTCCGGCGTGGTGGTTCTTCCCTGCGGCGCAGGCAAGACGATGGTGGGCGCGGCCAGCATGGCCAAGGCCAAGGCCACCACGCTGATCTTGGTGACCAACACTGTGGCCGGCAGGCAGTGGAAGGACGAGCTGATCCGCCGTACCTCTCTGACAGAGGACGAGATTGGCGAGTACTCCGGCGAGCGCAAGGAAATTCGCCCCGTCACGATCGCGACGTACCAAGTGGTCACGCGCAAGACGAAGGGCGAGTTCCGGGCGCTGGAGCTGTTCGATTCCCGCGACTGGGGCCTGATCATCTATGACGAAGTCCACCTGCTGCCCGCACCCGTTTTCCGCATGACCAGTGACTTGCAGTCCCGGCGCAGGCTCGGACTGACCGCCACCCTGGTGCGCGAGGACGGCCGCGAAGGTGACGTGTTCAGCCTCATCGGGCCGAAGCGCTTCGATGCACCGTGGAAGGACATCGAGGCCCAGGGCTGGATCGCCCCCGCGGATTGCACCGAGGTGCGCGTGCAGCTCACGGACGCAGAACGGATGGTGTACGCCACCGCCGAGCAGACGGACAAGTACCGCCTGGCCGCCACCACGCCCACCAAGAACAAGGTGGTGCGCAAGATCATGGCGATGCATCCGGATGAGCCCACGCTGATCATCGGCGCATACTTGGATCAGTTGCAGGAGATCGCCGAGGAGCTGGACATTCCCGTCATCGACGGAAAGACCGGCAACGCCGCGCGCGAGAAGCTCTACCAGCAGTTCCGCGACGGTGAGGTGCCGGTGCTGGCTGTGTCCAAGGTGGCCAACTTCTCGGTGGATTTGCCCGGCGCGTCCGTGGCCATCCAGATTTCCGGCACGTTTGGTTCCCGCCAAGAGGAGGCGCAGCGTTTGGGCCGCATCCTTCGCCCGAAGCCTAACGGCGGCGGAGCGTTCTTCTACTCGATCGTTGCCCGAGACACCTTGGATGCCGATTATGCGGCGCATCGCCAGCGGTTCTTGGCGGAACAGGGGTACGGCTACCGAATCGTCGATTCCTTCGACCTGCCGGATGCGCCCGAGGAAGCTGCGCCTTCTGAGTCTTCTGAGTCCTCCGAAACCGCCGATTCAAACAATGCTAAGGAATTACCATGAGTTCTTTCATGACCCCCTTCCACTTTGACGTCGATGAGGACTACGCGCGCAAGCACAACGAGTTCTTCCGCGACGCCAAGCGCCTCCAGATCTCGGCAGCCATCCTCGCTGCCCTGATGATCCTGGCTGTGGTTGCGCTGTTTGTGTTCCTCGGCCCCACCGTCACCTCGTTCGCGCTGGGCATCACCTTCGGCTTTTTTGCCCTGATGTGTCTGATCATCATCCCGATCCTGCCGCGCAAGATGGGCGCCCCGCAGCACTACTACAACATGTACGATCTGGCTCCCGCGGTGGTGGCCAAGGTCAACGCGCGGAATATGGTCCTTCTTTCTTTGGTCGACGCCACGGCGAATCCCGATAATCCTTCTCGCCCAGCCTTGGCTGCGCGCCCTGTTACTTCTATCCCGGGTGTTCCTCGCGAGGTCGGCGCAAAGGTTCCGTCGATGGCTGTCACCGGTGTGCAGACGATGCATTCCAAGGGGCTTTTCGAAGAGGTTTCGCCCATGCCTGTGGCGTGGGGTACCGATGATCCGGCCGTATGGGAGGCAGCGGAGAAGGCTATTCCCGCTGATCAGTGGGCTGCTGTGGAAGGCTTTGTGGACTTGGTCGATGAAGTGTGTGAGACCAAGCGCAATTTGTTGCTGCTGGATCCGGGGAAGCACGGCACTCGGGGCTAGGCAGGTTATGTGCCGTACATGACCCTGCCACCAAAAACGTGACGGAGTACACATATTCTGTAGTCAACGGCTACCATGGCTCTAGATTGTTGAACAATTCCACATGGGGACCATTCCCACACAAGGAGTGAAGCAATGGCTCAGAACAACTCACCGTTGCGCTTTGATCTCAATGCCGATTTGGGAGAAACCACCGCGGGAAATCCCGTCAGCGACGATGCCGCGATGGCCAAGATCGTCTCCAGCGCCAATGTGGCCTGCGGCTTTCATGCAGGAGACCCACACGCGATCTCCCAGACCATCGCCGCAGCTCAAGCAAACCAAGTGACAGTCGGAGCCCACGTGGGCTATAACGACATCGCTGGTTTTGGGCGTCGATTCATCGACTACGCACCGGCCGAACTCGCCGATGAAACCCTCTACCAAATCGGCGCTCTCGAAGCTCTGTGCAAGTCCCACGGCACATCCGTACGCTACGTCAAGCCCCACGGTGCGCTGTATAACACCATCGTCCACCACGAGCAGCAGGCCCGCGCGGTCATTGACGGCATCAAAGCTTTCGGTGATCTCCCCGTCATGCTCCTGCCCGGCGCGTATGCGGCCGAGTACGCCACATCCCAGGGATTGCGAGTGATCCAGGAAGTTTTCGCAGATCGCGCGTACAACCCAGACGGCACGCTGGTTTCCCGCCGGGAAGAAGGCGCAGTCATCCACGACCCATCCGTGGTTGCCGAGCGAGTGTTGCGCATGGCCACCAGTGGCGAGATCGAGGCCATCGACGGTTCCGTACTGACTCTCGAAGCAGAGTCAGTCTGCGTGCACGGCGATTCCCCGGGCGCTGTCACCATGGCTGAGCAAATCAAGAACACGCTGGAGAGCAACGGCGTGCAGGTCGGAAGTTTCCTATGAACCACTCCCCCTCCGCAGCACACACTGCAACCCCGCAACTGCGCCCCGTTGGCACCAAAGGTTGGCTGGTCGTACTCCCAGATCTCTCATCCGTGATGACCTGGCACGCGCAGCTGACCTGCACTCCACTGCGTGGTCAGGTGGAAGCCATCGCTGCTGCCACCACCGTGCTGGTGCTGTTCGCCACCCGCGCAGACGCCCAGCGTGCCCGCACCGAGCTACAGAGCTTCACCCCAGCGCAGCGCAGTGCATCGTCCTCGCGAAACATCACCATCGACGTGATCTACGACGGCGAAGATCTGGCGGGCGTAGCTGAGCACCTAGGTATCTCCACTGAAGAGCTCATCGAACGGCACACCCAACAGCAGTGGACCGCAGCCTTCGGCGGCTTTGCCCCTGGGTTTACCTACTGTGTTCCCCTGCTCGGAGAAGAAACGTCCTCGAGCACTAACGACGGTGGGTCATTCGAATGGAATATCCCGCGGCTGGAAACCCCGCGCACTGCCGTGCCCAACGGCGCAGTGGGTCTGGCCGGAGACTTCTCCGCTGTCTATCCACGCACCTCCCCCGGCGGCTGGCAACTCATCGGGCGAACGGAAACGCCCATGTGGGATACCCACGCCGATCCCCCCGCTCTGCTCCAACCAGGTGACACCGTGACCTATCGCTCAGTCCGCGATCAAGCCACCGTGACCTCTACTCACGCACCGGAGGAAACCAAGCGCCCATCGCGCCCGCGCACCCCTTCTCGCCCCGCATTCACCGTGGATAACCCCGGCCTGCAGTCACTGTTCCAAGACTCGGGTCGCCAAGGCTTTGGAGACATGGGCGTCAACCGTTCTGGAGCCGCCGACCGTTCCAGTGCATGGGTGGCAAACGACGTCCTCGGAAATCCCTCTGCATCAGCAGTGATAGAGAACATCGGCGGCATCACCCTGACCGCAACCACGGATACCGTGGTGTGTGTCACGGGTGCCCTGGCCACCGTCACCGTGGACGCTGCAGAACACGATCTAGCCACGCCCGTGCTCGTGCGCGCTGGAGCCACGCTCACTATCCAACCCACCTCCGAACCCGGCAGCGGGCTGCGCCACTACATCGCCGCACGCGGCGGCTTCATCGCCGAGCAGGTACTGGAATCCTCCTCTTCTGACGTCCTCTCCGGCCTCGGCCCCCGCCCCCTGGAGCAGGGCGATTCCCTCAGCATCGGCCGCCGCACCGCCACCGCGTCCGTCGGCGCCGCCGGAAGCAACCCATTGCGCACCACCGGCGAACTGCGCTGCATCCCCGGCCCACGCGATGACTGGTTCTCCCGCCAGGAATTCGAACGCTTCTGTTCCACGGACTGGATCGTGACTGGACAGTCCAACCGCGTCGGGCTCCGCTTGGCGCTGCCGGACGAGGACGAGTCTGGCGTCGACAACAAAAACACCCCCCTGGAGCGCAGCCACGAAGGCGAGCTGGCCTCCGAAGGCATGGTCGCCGGCTGCGTCCAAGTCCCACCGTCCGGCCTGCCCGTGGTCTTCCTCGCCGACCACCCCGTCACCGGTGGCTACCCCGTGATCGCTACGGTGCTCGAAGAAGACCTCGACATCGCCGCACAACTCGCCCCCGGCCAAACAGTCCGCTTCACCGCCCTGAACCCCGAGACCCCGGAAAACTAAAGGAGTACCCACTCATGACCTCCACCGCATTCCCCCTGAAAAAGGTGCTGATTGCCAACCGCGGCGAGATCGCAGTGCGCATCGCCCGCTCCGCCCGCGACCTCGGTATCACTTCCGTGGCCGTGTACTCCGAGGCGGACGTAGACAACCTGCACCCGCAGATGGCCGATGAAGCCTACGCGCTGCAAGGCAACTCCTCAGCCGATACCTACATGAACATCCCCGCTCTGGTGGACATCGCTCTGCGCTCCGGCGCCGACTGCGTGCACCCCGGCTACGGCTTCCTGTCCGAAAACGCCGAGTTCGCACAAGCCGTCACCGATGCTGGCCTGACCTGGGTCGGCCCTACCCCAGAAGCCATCGAAGCACTGGGCAACAAGGTCACCGCCCGCACCTTGGCCTCCAAGGCGGGCGCTCCCATGACCCCTGGTACCCCGGATCCCATCGCTTCCTGGGAAGAGGCGCGAGACTTCGCCGACGAGCACGGCATGCCCATCGCCATCAAGGCAGCCTTCGGCGGCGGTGGACGTGGTCTCAAGGTTGTTTATGATTACGACGACATCGAGGAAGCCTTCGCTTCCGCCGGGCGTGAAGCAGTGGCGGCGTTCGGGCGTGGCGAGTGCTTCGTGGAGAAGTTCCTCACCAAGCCCCGGCACGTGGAAACTCAGGTTCTCGCTGATACCCACGGCAATGTGCGTGTGGTCGGCTCCCGCGACTGCTCCGTGCAGCGCCGCTTCCAGAAGCTGGTGGAAGAAGCTCCCGCGCCGTTTTTGACCGACGAGCAGCGCACCAGCATCATCGAAGGCTCACGCGCGATCATCGCTGAAGCTAAGTACACCGGCGCCGGCACCGTGGAGTTCATCGTGGCTGAAGACGGCACGGTGAGCTTCTTGGAGGTCAACACGCGTGTGCAGGTTGAGCACCCAGTCACCGAAGCGGTCACGGGCGTGGACATCATCGCCGAGCAGTTCCGGATTGCGGCTGGTTTGGAGATCAGCTTCGACGAAGACCCAGAATCCCGTGGTCACGCATTTGAGTTCCGCCTCAATGCTGAGGACGCGGCCAATGGGTTCGTGCCTTCCCCCGGCACCGTGGTGCGTTTCGAGGCGCCGACCGGCCCCGGTATTCGAGTGGATTCTGGCGTTCGTTCGGGCTCCACGATTCCTGGTTTCTACGATTCTTTGATGGCCAAGCTGATCGTATCCGGCCCTACCCGCGAGATCGCATTGAAGCGTGCTCGGGCGGCACTGCACGAGATCACCATCGAAGGTGTGCGCACCGTGCTTCCTTTCCACAAGGACATCGTGACGCACCCGGCCTTCTCCGGAGACCACTTGGACGTGTACACGGACTGGGTGGACAAGGAGTACCAGCCAGGCATCGGTGCTGGCTACACCGGATCTTCCCCATCGGACATGGAGGCTGCCTATGACGAGCGAACCACCATGACGGTCGAGATCGACGGACGCCTCCACCGGCTATCCATTCCTTCGTCCGTGATTGCGGGCGCTGCTAGTGCTGCTCAGCCTGCCGGTGCTGCGGGTTCTACCGGTTCCACATCGAGTGCCAGTGCAACCAACGGCTCGGGGTCAGGCGCCGCAGCGGAGTCCCAGGATGGCGATGCAGCAGGTGCTGTCGCGTCTGGTTCGGGATCAACCTCCGTGCCGTGCCCGTACACCGGCGTTCTGGTGAACTGGCGAGTAGAAGACGGCGATACCGTTGAAACTGGTCAGCCCATTGCCACCATCGAAGCCATGAAGATGGAATCGACCGTGGAGGCTCCTGCTTCTGGTGTGGTGAACCTGTCTTCGATCAGCATGGGAGACAGCATCTCGCAAGGTGAATCGCTGGCGGAAATCTCCGCATAATAGACTGGAGGTTATGAATCCATCCGATTTATCTACCTCCAGTTCTGGAAGTAGCGTGGGAGAATCATCCCGCGAATCTCTGACCAGCCAGTCGCATAATGCCGCTGTGGAGCTGACGAAGGGGATCTCCTCCGGACAGTTCCGCCCAGGCGAGAAGCTCAACGAAGTTGACATCGCCGCTCAGCTGGGGGTATCCCGCAATACACTGCGGGAGGGCTTTGCCACGCTGGCCGCCCAAGGGCTCGTGGAGCGCATCCCACATCGCGGAGTATTTATCACTCAGCCCACGCTGACACAGATGCTGGACCTCTACACGGCGCGCATCATCCTGGAACCGGGCTCATTGCTGTGGGGTTCCCGCGTAGGGCTGGACGGCCTAGACGGAATCGTCCGCCAGGCGGAAGCTGCCCGCGATGAACAGGGCGGTAACAGTAGCGAAGTCGATATTCAGCTAATTTCCGACGCGAATCACGATTTCCACCGCACCATCGTGGCCAGTGCCTGTTCTCAACATCTAGAGACGGCAATGAGCCGGATTCTGGCGCAAATGAGGTTGGCATTTATGCACGCCACAGAAATAGATCCGGCTTTCCATGTTCACTTCATCACGGAAAATCGGATTGTCGCTGACTTGGTCGCAGAGGAAAAATACGAAGAGGCGGCTCAGAAACTTTCGGAATCTCTGAGCCGCACGCGGGATTACCTACCCCAATTCTTTACTGGCTAGCCCCACAAGGTGCCCAGCTTGGACAAAGATGACCATGCCAAGTACAAGGTCAGCAGCCAGGTAGCTACGCCGATCAGCAGCAGCCACGCTGGATACTTGTAGTTCTGCAGCAGATCCCTGCGGCGCCATGCGACCCAGAGCACCACGGCAAAGCCGATGGGCAGGATAAGCCCGTTGAACGCTCCGGCGAAAACCAGCAGCTTCTGTGGAGCCTGGTTTAGCCACAGGTAGATTCCAGCACACACGGCAATAAATGCGACGGTCATTAAGGATCGGGTTCGCAGGGAAGTCTTCTGCGTGGTGATGAAGCTGATGGAGGTGTATGAAGCACCCACCACTGAAGTCAGGCCAGCTGCCCACAGGACCACGCCGAAGAAGCGCAGGCCAATCTCACCAGCAGCGTGGTGGAACGCGTCCGCCGCCATGTTGTTTCCGGCGAGTGTGACACCCGAGGCAACCACACCGAGGATGGCGAGGAAGAGCAAGACGCGCATGATGCCGGTGACAATGATGCCCAGCACAGATACTTGAGTGATGGACTTGACGTTGTCCACACCGGTCAGTCCGGAATCAATGAGGCGGTGGGCGCCGGCGAAGGTGATGTATCCACCGACGGTGCCGCCGATCAGCGTGGTGATGATCAGGAAGTCGACCTGTTCTGGTGCCACCGTGTTCTTCAATGCCTCGCCCACGGGAGGGGCAGAGACCACTGCGACATAAATCATCAGCAAGATCATGATGGCACCCAGCGCCACCACGATGCGGTCCAGAGCAACACCGGCCTTCTTCGATACGAAGATAAAGATGGCGATCAGCGCGGAAATCGCACCACCGATGCGCGGATCCAGTCCAAACATGGCATTCATACCTAGGCCGGTACCGCCGATGTTGCCGATATTGAACACAGCGCCGCCAACGAACACGAATGCCGCCATGACCCAACCAAGGCCGGGCAGAACAGTATTTCCCAGCTCTTGGGCACGCAGGCCACTCACGCCAAGCACGCGCCAGACGTTGAGCTGGATTGCGATGTCTACGAGGATCGAGATGAGAATCGCGAAAGCGAATGCCGCTCCGATTTCCACTGTGAACACGGTGGTCTGGGTGATGAAGCCCGGACCGATCGCGCTGGTGGCCATAAGGAACATGGCACCAAGCGAGGCCAGAAATCCGGTGGCTCGGGTGACGGTCTGGGGGTTTGAATCTGCTGCGTGGGTCGCAGTATCTGCTGCTGCGGAAGCATGCCCTCGAAGTGCATCATCCTTGGGGGTGTGAGACATGAAGAGCCTTCCCTTGTTTAGTGATGGAAATCACCCTAAGGGATTGTTCAACAATATGTAAAGAAATGGACAGATTTTCCAGAGAGAAAACCTACCCCCACATGTCCCCTGCTAGGCCTGCTGCGCCAACCACTGTGCAGCCTCGTCCACCCTCCCGCGCCACACTGAAGGGGCCGCAATGATGTGTTCGGACGGGTAATCGCTGTACTTGTACTCTGCACCGCGGCCGTCCATCCACGCAGTGACCTCGTCCGCCGGCGTTCCGCGGGTATCTAACGCTGCAAGACTCACGTAATTGCGTGAGGATTCCACAGCTGCTGCAAAGCCTGCGGGAATCCGTGGGGTCATGATCAGGTGGAAATCCGCTTCACCAGCAACGTCCCGCGCAGCCACAAAGCCTGTGCCGAAAGTGATCAGTCCCACCTGGCTAGAACCGGATCCCCGCTGCTGCTTCACCCAGTTCTTCACGTCATTGAAAGTCTGCGCGACTGCTGCCTGCGTTGGCTCCCACGACCCAGCTCCAGGCAATGGATACACTACGTCGATGACTGTCACGCCGGAGCGTTCCGCGAGGGCTGCGAACAGCGGGAGCCAGAATTGGTCGTGGCTCTGCCCGTCTCCGAACCAACCGGGTCCGCCGTGCAGGGAAACGGCATAGGCGCCGTTCGGCTCTGAGGGGCGCAGGATCGTGGCCCGGACTCCCTCAGGAAGCTCGGCACCACCAAAGGGCGTAGCCGCAGGGCCGGTGCGCAGGTAGCTCACGTGCGGCATGGAGTGATCGAGGCCCGTTCCCAAGACCAGCAATCCACTGTGGGCCAGCAGATCTGGAGTCTTTGCCCACATGCGCTCAGTGGCTTCCTTGAGCTCCGCGGGGACTTCTTTGCCTTGTGACGTGAATTCCCGGCCTTCATCGGTAGTCAGCGAGCGAAAGATGTCGGGATAGTTGTCCTCGAAGAAGTTGCTGAGCTGCTCTACCTGCTGCTCGGGTGTCAGCAGCGCCACGCCTTCCTGAACATCCCTGCCGCTGCCGGGCAGGTTGACGATGTCCGAGTTCGGGGTCTGCTGTGCTGGTTCTGACTGGTTCCCTGGCGTTTCGCTCATGGATCCATTGTAGATCCCGCCAACATTCAGAAAACCAGTCCGCTGCGAACTAGTCCGCGATCGCGTCCAGCGGCGGCGTAGTGGCAGCCTTGTGAGCTGGCCACAGTGCGGCCACCACGCCCACCACTGCCGAGCCGATCACCATCAGAGCCAACTGGTCCCCAGGAACCACCGCTCCGGTCAGTCCTTGGTCTTGCATTGCCTGGATAAATGCCCATCCCAGGAACACTCCGATGACGATGCCCATCAGCGCGCCGTACAGTGAGATCTGCACTGCTTCCAGGGTGATCATCGTGCGGATCTGCATGCGCTTGGTTCCCACTGCGCGCAGCATGCCCACTTCTTGTTTCCTCTCCACCACGTTCAGGGCCAGAGTGTTAATGATGCCCAGGATTGCCACCACCACTGCCAGTGCCAAGAGACCGTAGAGGATGTTCAACATCTGATCCACCATGACTGCCTGCGAACCGGCGTATTCCGTCTTGGTTTGCACGCTCGCAATGACAAACTTGTCCACTGCGCTTTCCAACTCTTGACGTAACTGATCCTCATCCACTCCAGGCTTACCGCTGACAGCGATCAGCTGGATGGTTGTGGCAGCTGCTCCGTTGGACGCGAACTGTGGCACGTCCTTCTTAACCTGGGTCAACGCGGAATCACTCAGGACTATATTTCCCAGCAGCTTGTTGTCCTCGTAGGTGCCCCGCAGTTTCACATGCGCCAGACCCGCGGTGCTGGTGGGGCCAATGCCCACCGGCACGTCCTGGCCGACGGTCCACCCCTTCTTCTTGGCCATACTTTCGCTGGCCAGGAATCCTGGCTCGGCGAACGTCACGTCTCCGTCAACCCGCTCGATGTCCGTCACTGCCGTGGGGTCGCCGTCCATTACGAAACTAATTGGTTGGCCCGGTGCGGCAGATTCTCCGTCCACTGTGAAGCCGCTGACTCCAAATGTGACGGCATCTTGCACGTCATTGACGTCCTCAATTGCTTGGACAGCACCTCGCGGGACGGGGAACTGTCCCGGTCCGGCACTGGCAGGTCCTGCCACGATGTACTGCGCTTGGATACTGGAGTCCGTGAGTTCGGTGACGGAGTTTTTCATCGTCGCGCCGAACATGCCGATCGCCGCCACCAGCGCCACGCCCAGAGTTAGGGCGAACGCAGTAGTTGCGGTACGGCGTGGGTTCCTCTTGGAATTGGTCGACGCCAACTTCCCCACTGCCCCGAACGGCAGGCCAATAGTCCGGCCCACCAGCGGAACCACGGGGATAGCGAGGGCTGGAGAGACCATGAAGGTTCCGAGAATCATCAGCACGGCACCCAGGCCAATGATCCCGGCACGCGGCCCCGTGGAGGCGTCGGAAAGAATCCAGCCACCTGCCACTACCGCGACGATTCCAGCAAGCAGCACCACCGATCCCAACACTGTTCGCAATTTCAGCGAGCTGCTAGAGGAAACGTCGCCCATGCGCATGGCTTCGACGGGACGAACCTGGCCCGCGCGACGAGCCGGAGCCCATGCGCTGAGCACCGTCACCAACACTCCTAGGATCAGCGGCACGATGACTCCCATCGCCGTCAGAGCCAATCCAGATTCCGGAATGCCCATGCCCATCGAGTCCAGGGCGATGTAGATCAGCTTCACTAGACCGTAGCCCACTGCCACTCCCAGCAGGGATCCGATGAGCCCGATCACTGCCGCTTCGAGGACCACGGAGGCCGTCAATTGTCGTTGCGAGGTGCCCAGTGCTCGCAGCAATGCGAACTCACGCATTCGTTGCGCCACGATCATGCTGAACGTGTTGGCGATGATGAACGTGCCTACCAACAGTGCAATCAGGCCGAACGCTAGCAGGAAGTAGTTCACGAAGCTCAGCGCTGTGTTGATTTGTTCGGTCTGCTCGTTGACCATCTGGTCGCCCGTTTTAAATTCGACGCCAGGATATGCGCCCTTCAGGTAGTCCACGAACTGCTGCTGGGATTCGTCCTGTGCGGATTCCAGCATCAATTCATCCACGACACCGCCTGAGCGAAACTCGTCAAGGAATGCAGGTTCTTCCATGAGGGCACCAAAGTAGCCCCCCACTTCGAAATCCTCGCTATAGATGCCCACCACGGTGACCTGGTGTGGCTTGGTGGGATCAATGAGGGAAAGCGAATCACCTACCGCGATGTTGTTCTTGTCCGCCGCGGTCTGATTGACAATGACCTCGCCCGGACCGTGCGGGGCGTGGCCCTCAACCATTTCCATTCCTTGGCTTACCTGCTGGTCATCGGAATAGTAAGGCCCCACCACGGAAGGCGCACCACCTGTGTTGATGGTGTTGTTGTCCTTATCGCCTACGACCACCTGCACATTGCTGGAGATATTGACGTTGGATACGTGTGGGTCATCTACCAGTCGTTGCCGGAACTCTTGGTCGAGACTCTGCCCTCCCCCCTTCTGTGAGGAAGCCACTGCATCCACATTCTTGTAGGTTGAGTCAACAATGCTATCGAAGGCCCTGGACAGCGAGTTGGTGAACATGAAGCTGCCAGCGATAAAGGCAGTACCCAGCACTACAGAAAGAATCGTCAGAAAGAACCGCAACTTATGGGAGCGAAGATTGCGCATGGAAACGCGCGTCATGGCGCTGCTTGAGGAAGCCATCAGTACTCCTCGATGCTGGTCATGGTCTGCAAGATCTGGTCCGTGGTTGGGCGCTCAAGCTCACGCACGATGTGGCCATCGGCGAGAAACACCACGCGGTCTGCATACGAGGCGGCGCGGGGATCGTGGGTCACGATGACCACCGTTTGATTATCCTTATCGACGGCAGTGCGGAGAATATCCAGCACCTCACTCGAGCTGTTGGAATCGAGGTTGCCGGTGGGCTCGTCACCGAAAATGATGTCTGGGCGGCTTACGAGCGCGCGGGCGCACGCCACACGCTGCTGTTGTCCGCCGGACAACTCTGAGGGACGGTGACCTAAACGCTTAGACAAACCAAGGCGTTGGGTGACTTCTGCAAACCAAGACTCATCGACCTTGCGCCCTGCGATATCGAGAGGAAGAGTGATGTTTTCTTTCGCAGTGAGGGTAGGCACCAAGTTGAAGGACTGAAAGATAAATCCGAGGCGCTCGCGACGCAATTGGGTCAGCTGCTTGTCCTTGAGGTGGGTGAGGTTCACATCTCCCACGAACGTATCGCCCGATGAGGCCGAATCTAAACCAGCCATGCAATGCATGAGGGTGGACTTGCCGGAGCCGGAAGGCCCCATGATTGCGGTGAATTGCTGGGTGGCGAATTCCACACTCACATCGTTGAGGGCGTGGACTGTTGTATCGCCAGATCCGTACTTCTTGGATAGTGATACTGCGCGGGCTGCTGCGGTACTCATAATTCTCCTGACCTCATGCGGGTAACTGATCAACAGTATCAAGCATAAGAAGTGCCGAGACATGAATACATCAGGGTTCCACCCTCATCTTGCTTCCTCAGGGTGGCGCTGATGCCGTCACTGTGCCCCGAACCTTCATCACCCGGTAGTCACATACTTTCCGGGTACACAAAAGAAGAGCTCTGGCAACGACCACGAAACACACAATTTCGTATCGCTACCAGAGCTCTTCACACATCAATCTATTCAAAAAATTTTTGATGCCGGCAGTGACCTACTCTCCCACACCCTCCCAGGTGCAGTACCATCGGCGCAGACAGGCTTAGCTTCCGGGTTCGGAAAGGGACCGGGCGTGACCCCGTCGCAAAAACCACCGACAAACACATACAGGAAACACACACCCACACCACCCCACACCAGGGATGATTGGTGTGCCGTGTCATCCCAGACACTGCACAGCAGACGCGACAATATCTTCACTAACGTTTTTGCAACACACGCACACCACCAACAGCAGTGCGACTCTCGTTACCTGCGCATATATTTTGCTCGTTCACCGAACTCAACACACCAACCCAAACACATTGGGATTGTGTTAAATCGTCTCGGTCCATTAGTACCGGTCACCTCCACACTTTACAGCGCTTCCAGATCCGGCCTATCAACCCCATAATCTATAGGGAACCTCAAAAGAAACCTCATCTCGAAACAGGCTTCCCGCTTAGATGCTTTCAGCGGTTATCCCTCCCATACGTAGCCAACCAGCCATGCCACGGGCGTGACAACTGGCCCACCAGAGGTATGTCCAACCCGGTCCTCTCGTACTAGGGTCAGCCTTTCTCAAGTTTCAACGCGCACGGCGGATAGAGACCGAACTGTCTCACGACGTTCTAAACCCAGCTCGCGTGCCGCTTTAATGGGCGAACAGCCCAACCCTTGGGACCTACTCCAGCCCCAGGATGCGACGAGCCGACATCGAGGTGCCAAACCATCCCGTCGATATGGACTCTTGGGGAAGATCAGCCTGTTATCCCCGGGGTACCTTTTATCCGTTGAGCGACACCGCTTCCACAAGCCGGTGCCGGATCACTAGTCCCTACTTTCGTACCTGCTCGACCTGTCAGTCTCACAGTCAAGCTCCCTTGTGCACTTACACTCAACACCTGATTGCCAACCAGGCTGAG